>JACCDH010646724.1_pt1 | contig 790281 bp, 663 predicted proteins | sample 7442481 | NCBI WGS metagenome assembly JACCDH01 (sample SAMN15323433, study PRJNA562643) | freshwater metagenome | isolation source: river surface water | place: USA:Blue River Watershed | collected 2017-08-15
CGCCTATCGTGCTAAGCGGGTGCAAAGATACACACTCTTTTTACTTAAACAAGCATTATTAACATTTCTTTTTTTAAAACTATAATAACATTCGCTTAATCGCTTGAAAACACATTACTTACAATCTAAACTTTTTTTGAAGTTTTTTGTTTTTACATCAAATTCAGTAAAACTTCTTTCAATTTGAATGCAGTTTCATTGGAGTTTTCTTGATTTAATTGCTGCGTGATTGCTTCAATTAATATCTGTGGAGACACAATTATTTTGCTTAATCCAGCTGTTTTTTGAAATTCTATAGACTTTGTCGTATCAAAAACAACTTGCAATGGTTGCTTGAATGAGTTTGAAGGTATGTTGCTATACTTTAATAGTAAACAAAAAATCAAACAATCGTCGGAGTTGATTGCTTCTTTTTGATTGTCATCAAATAAAACTTGTTGTAATAAATAGATGATTTCTGATTCAAACTCTAGTCGTTCTTTACTAGACATGCTTTTATAAGCGGGGTAATATTTATCAATAACAAAACGGTTATCGGCATTTAGCTTTATTACTGAAGCTGCTTTTGTCATTTTGTTAGCACGACCTACCCAGAACCTAATTGCAACTGACACTAAAACAACCAAAACAATTCCTAATAATTTTGCCAAAAACACATATCCTGCAATTATTAATACTGGCACACTTATTAGCAGTAGTGCGAAAATAATTATCCACTTTATATAATGTCTCATTTATATGTGTTGTTTGAATACCTTGTTTAATCTTTTTAATACCAACAGCAATAATGCAGATGCCATTAATAACAAAACAAAATTAACCCAGAAAAAGTTCGCCTTCTGATCATATTTATCCCACATGGAACTCATTACTCCTGATAATTTATTACCAATACTTGTGGCTAAAAACCAACCTCCCATCATTAATGCAGTCAAACGTGGTGGGCTTAGCTTAGATACTAATGATAATCCCATCGGACTCAAGCACAACTCTCCGATAGTTAAAACACCATAAGATGCAATGAACCACCAAGGTGATGCTTTAACTGCACCATTTCCACTTTCATAAACAGCAGCGACCATGACCAAACAACTTAACGCCGTTATGAATAAACCGAAAAATATTTTAGTTGGAGTAGATGGCTCTTTTTGTCTGTATCTTAAAAAGGTGAAAAAGGCAACAACTAAAGGTGTTAAAATAATTACCCAAAAAGGATTCACCGATTGAAACAAATTGGTATTAAATGCATAAACAGTTTCACCAGGATTAGGTAGTTTGTCCTTTTTCATATTTGAATAATAGGAAGGATAGTCAACTGCTGTCTTGCCCGTCTCGCGAAATTGATTATCCAACACATCAACACTATCTTTTGTATAAGGTATTTCTTGCACCAATTTTAATTGCTGAAAAGTAGGCGCAATTGCTGCTGGCACTTCTCTATCAGTATAACGATCTGCCCATGTGTTTAACGTTGAACCATTTTGTTTGAAAACAGCCCAAAATGCAATAACAACAGCAAAAATTGTTAGCATAGCTCCAATTGGTTTTTTTTCATCAGTAGAAGCTTTGAACCATATTCGCGCATAAAAAATGATTACAGGAATACAAGCTAAGATAAATGCATCTGTCGTATCAGAACCAAGAAAGTTTCCGTCTGGATTCAATACTTTGTCAGTTACTCCATTCAGAAAATAACCGATGACACCAAATAAGGCTGCAGGAAGTAAAATGTAACCGCTGATTTTTGCCAAAGACATATCTTCTGCTTGCATTGGTTTGATCACATCTGCATGTTTGAAATGATTAGTCCCTAACCAAAAAATCACAACACCTATAAACATTCCAATTCCTGCAGTGATAAAGGCAGCTTCCCATCCCAATATATTATACATGAATGCACCGAAAAAATTACAGATAAACGCACCAATGTTAATTCCCATATAGAAAATATTGTAGCCTTCGTCTTTTTTTGTGCGGTACCGTTCTTCATTATAGACATTTCCTAATAATGTAGAAATATTTGGCTTGAAAAAACCATTCCCAACAATAATAAATGTCATTGCGGTGTAAAGCATCGGTAAACTATGGATGCCCATTAAACTGTAACCTATACCCATTAAAACTCCACCAAAAATGATTGCCTTGCGATAACCCAATATTCTATCGGCAAGTAATCCACCTATAAATGGAGTTAGAAAAACCAATGCGATAAATGTTCCATATAAATCAGATGCTTCAGCTTCGGACAAACCAAAACCTTGTTCTTTGTCTTTTAGGTACAAGGTGAAAATACCAATCATCAAATAATATCCGAAACGTTCCCACATTTCAGATAAAAATAAATACGGTAATGCTTTAGGGTGTTTTCTTTCTTTCATAGTTCTCTTCAATTATTTTACTTCTTGCATTAATTTCTTTAGCAATGGATAACATGCTATGAGTAATAAACCTGCAATCGCAGCATACCATGCGAAATCATAATAACCTGCCGTATAGATGTTCATTTTTTCAATTCCGGAAGCTGTCTCACTTGGTGAAATACTTGCACCAAACAAACCAGCAACATATTGACCATAAGCACTTGCTAAAAACCATAGTCCCATCATAAAACCTTGCATACGTATTGGTGCAAGTTTTGTCATAATACTCAAACCAATTGGTGATAAAAAAAGTTCGCCAAAAGTTACAACAAAATATGCTGTCGCGAATAAATTCAATGAGCCTTTTCCTGATTCATCAGCGGTAAAACGCAAGGCATAAAATGTGAAAAATGCCAGACCTAAAAACAAGAATCCAAGCCCAAACTTTAAAGTCGTGTTTGGCTCTAATTTTCGTTTTGCTAGGAAAATAAAAAGTAAACCTACAAGAGGTGCAAACAAAATGACAAATAATGCATTAATGGAATTATTGATTCCGTTTTGATCAACTGTCATTCCAACTAAATTATTACCGACATTATCTTTAGCAAACAACGATAAAGAACCTCCTGCTTGCTCGAAAATTGCCCAGAATACAACTGAAAATAAAATAAAAATAAATGCAGCAATCAACTTTTTATTTTCAGCAGCATTGTTTTTTGTCATTTCATACATAAAATACAACACACTGAATGGTCCGATAGTAAACATGAAGTAATCTGTGTAAGTTGTATTGGACACCATCATAATAATCAGAGGAACAATTGCTAACGCACCTAAGTAAACAGCGTATTCGTAAATTCGTTGTTTTTTTACAGGAAGGTGCAATAACGGTGACAACCCAATAGGACCTAGCGATCTTTTCGTTCGAATAAAAGTGAGTAAACTGATTGTCATTGCGACTGCTGATGCACCAAAAGCAACATTCCATCTCAGTGCAACTGGAATGTAATCTGAAAACATCGAACCTTTACCAATAGCAATGATGTAACCTCCAACAAATGCGCCAATATTGATTCCTGAATAAAACAATAAAAAACCAGCATCTCTTCTAACATCGTTTTCTTTGTAGAGCAAGCCAACCATCGATGAGATATTTGGTTTGAAAAATCCTGTACCAATGATATTAAAAGTAATTCCAACAAAGAAAAAATTCGTTGGGTCGATTGCAAGTAAAACACTTCCTGTAATCATCAGTAAACCACCCCAAAAAAGTGATTTTCTGAAACCGAGTATTTTATCTGCAAATAAACCACCAATAAAGGTAAATGCATAAACAAAAGCCTGTGTTGCTCCATACTGAAGGTTAGCAACCTTATCGCTCATCAATAATTGATCAACCATAAAGTAGGATAACATTCCGCGCATACCATAAAAGCAGAAGCGCTCCCACATCTCACTAAAGAACAATGCCCACAATTGTTTTGGGTATTTTCCTTTGAAGTTTTGTATTTCCTCTAATTGTAATGCTGCATTCATAAATTATTGTTGAAATTATATATTGATATGCTAAACTAACTGAATTTTATGACAAAAAAAATCCTCCGAATAAATTCGAAGGATTAATATCATTTATTTATAATTAGTTTACTCCGTGCATCATTTTGCTCAATCGCTTAGCTAACAATAACATTAACAAGCCCAATCCAATTACAAATAATGCAATTGAAGCGAAAATTGTTCCTGCTCCTAACGATTCAACAACTGAAGCGATGAATCCACCAACAATATTTGCAACAAAAGTTGACAACATCCAAACCCCCATAAGCATTGAAGCTAATTTTACTGGAGCTAATTTAGTTACCACACTCAATCCTACAGGAGATAAACATAATTCACCAATTGTATGAAAGAAATAAGTCATTACTAACCAAATTAAAGCTGCTTTTTGAGTTACTACTTCCGCATCACCTTTACCTGTTGCAACGACACCTGTTGAAGCAAATAACATGAATAAAAATCCAATACCCAATAAAATCATACCTAATGACATTTTAACGGGTGTTGTCAAACGGGAACCATATTTTGAATTCCAAAACCATGCAAAAATAGGTGCTAGCAAAACAATAAATAAAGGATTTACTGCTTGAAACAACTCCGTCGGAATTGTCATTCCAAATATAGATCTATTGATATATTTATCCGTATACAAAGTCATTGAAGATCCAGCTTGTTCAAACCCAGCCCAGAAGAAGATCACAAAGAATGTCAAGATGAAAATAACAGCAATACGTTCTTTTTCAATTTTTGTTAACGGTGTTTTCGGAACATTTGAAGTTACTCCATCAATTTCTTGTGTTTCTGGTTTTCTTGATTCTTTAGAAGGTTTTGTTCCAATTTCTAATAAATATTTTTTAGATAATAAATTAAAAATAATCTGACCTAATGCCATTCCAATTGCCGCTGCTAAGAATCCATATTTGTATCCGTAACCAATTAATTCTTTTCCATTTTCATCAAATACTTTCGTTGCAAACCAACTATTACACAAGAAAGCGATAACAAATGGTGCTATCAATGCTCCCATGTTAATACCCATGTAGAAAATTGAAAACGCTGAATCACGACGTGCATCACCTTCTCTGTATAATCTTCCTACAAGTGTTGAAATATTTGGTTTAAAAAATCCATTTCCAATGATCAATAACACCAAACCTATTGCTAGTCCTACGTGTGTGTTCATACTAAATAAAACCAATTGACCAATAAACATGGTAATACCTCCAATTGTAATGGCATTGCGCTGACCAATGTATCTGTCAGCAATCCAACCCCCAATAATTGGTGTGAAATAAACAAATCCTGTGAAAAAACCATATATTAAGGTCGCACTACTTTCTGGAATGTTTAAACCGTTTTCTATCCATAATTTTGTCATGTATAAAATTAGGATTGCACGCATTCCATAGTAGGAGAAACGTTCCCATAATTCGGTAAAAAACAAAAGGTATAAACCTTTAGGGTGTCCAAAAATAGTTCCTTGTTTTTCTATTTCTGCAATTACATCACGTTGTGAACTCATCTTGTTTAATTTATTTTATCGATGTGAAAATAGCTAAATAATAACGTAAATTAACAACTTGTGATAAATTTATACCGATTTGTCAATAATTTGAAGGTGATTTGAAACTCTTTAACACACATACGCATCAACTTAAAAATAATGAAACGACTGTTTTTCAACTCGATATAACAGCTGAGATTCCTTTTGATTCGTTTTTTTCCGTAGGGTTTCATCCTGAAAAAGCTCTGAGTTGGCACGATAACTTAAAAGCTCAACTTCTTGATTTTGCATCCCACAAACAGTGCTTAGCCATCGGAGAGATTGGATTGGACTCGCGTTTTGATCTCACAAATCAACAAGAAATTTATGCGGAACAATTAAAAATTGCAGCATCATTGAAAAAACCTGTCATTTTGCATTGTGTCAATACTTGGTACAAATGCATGAGCTTACACAAACAAATTGCGCCCAATACTTTGCTGATTTATCATGGTTTTTCAAAACCTTCCCTCGTAGCTGAAGTATTGAAATACGAACAAAGTATCATCAGTATTGGTGCCGCAATCTTAACTAATTCAAAGTTGAGAAATTGTATCGCTTTAATTCCAATCGAACGGTTGTTACTTGAAACGGACAATAGCCAATATGATATAAAAACCATTTACCATGAAATTGCACAACTCAAATCTTTACCTTTGTCTACTCTTGAGAATGAACTAACAAAAAACGCAAAACGAATTTTTAATTATGAATAAGTGGCTTGAACGGACCGAATTGATTCTAGGTGAAGTTGAAATGAAACGCTTGCAACAAGCACATGTCTTGATTGTAGGATTGGGCGGAATTGGCTCGTTTGCAGCTGAATTCATTGCGCGGTCAGGTGTGGGACAACTAACAATCATTGATGGCGATGTTTTTGATATCACCAATAAAAACAGACAACTTACAGCACTTGACAGCACTATTGGCCGCAATAAAGCCGTTGTGCTAGGTGATCGTATTAAAGATATCAATCCGTCAATTCAGTTGAATATTTTAGAAGAATTTGTAATGCCAGAACGCGTTTGGGAAATATTAAACGAATACAAACCCGATTATGTCATGGATTGTATTGATAGTTTATCACCTAAAATAGAATGGATAGCTGCATGCAAACGATTGAAGATTAGAATCATATCACATCTTGGCGCAGGTGGTAAAACAGATCCAAGTAAAGTAAAAGTAAGCTCACTCGTTCAAAGTCACAACTGTAAATTAGGTTTGCAAGTGAAAAAACGACTCAAAAAACGTGGAATAGGTTTCAAAAGTGTACGTTGTGTCTTTTCCGAAGAACAACAACAAAAAGATTCGTTAAAAATGACTGATGGCACCAATTTCAAACGTTCTTTCTATGGCACAGTAAGTTACATGCCGGCGCTTTTTGGATTAATGGGTGCAGCTGATGTTATTCGCTATTTAACTTCATTTGAGCGCAAAGAAAAAACCTAAAATTCATTAAAAAGACATTATATTCGTGCACCAAGAATTATAAAATGAAAAGGAGACTTTATTATCCGATAGCTTTTTTATGTACATTTTTTATCGTTGGTTGCACTGCAGACGCGACAAACTCAGAAAAAGATGCGATTTCAGGAAATGTAGTTGTCAACGATGCTCATTCTTACTCCAACATCAAAGCTATTCGTACAAAACATTTACATCTTGAAATAGATGTCGATTTTGAACGAAAAAAAATATATGGAGTTGCGCGCCATCAAATGGAACGATTGAACACTACTGATACAGCTATTTTTGATATTAATGGTCCGGAAATTCAAAAAGTAACCCTTGGTCCTAAAGGAAAGGAAAAAGAAACTAACTTTATCATTGGGCCTAGTAAAGAATTTATTGGGCAACCTTTGAGTGTAAAAATCGATACAAACACAACTCAAATCAACATTTATTACCAAACTACTGATAATGCTGCTGCAATTGATTGGTTAAGTCCATCGTTAACAGCTGGAAAAGAACATCCTTATTTGTACACACAAGGTGAAGCTGTTCTTACTCGAACATGGATTCCAATTCAATGTACGCCTGCGAATCGCATTACATATTCTGCTGATGTAACCGTGCCTTCCGATTTAATGGCAGTCATGAGTGCAAAAAATCCAACGGAAAAAAGTTCGGATGGCCATTATCATTTTGAAATGAAGAAACCCATTCCGGCTTACTTAATAGCTTTGGCAGTTGGTAATTTAGCCTATAAAAAACTAGGTCCTAATTGCGGTGTGTATACCGAACCAGAAATGCTTGAAAAAGCTGCTTGGGAATTTACAGACTTACCAAAAATGATTAATGTTGCCGAATCGTTGTACGGACCTTATCAATGGGGGCAGTATGATGTTTTGGTACTTCCCTACTCGTTTCCTTTTGGGGGAATGGAAAATCCAATGCTAACATTTGCAAATCCGACACTTATTGCAGGAGACAGAAGTGCTGTTTCTGTAATCGCACACGAATTAGCCCATTCTTGGTCGGGTAACTTAGTAACCAATGCAAGCTGGAATGACTTCTGGTTGAACGAAGGATTTACTGTTTACTTCGAAAACAGAATCATGGAGGAATTGTACGGCAAAGAAATTGCTGACATTTTAGCTTTGGTGGAATTTCAAGAATTGGAAAAAGAAATTACTCGCTTCAAAAAAGAAGGAAAAAATAACGATACACGATTGTTTTTAGACTTAACCGATCGTGATCCTGATGATGGAATGACATCAATTGCATACACAAAAGGAGCTTTTTTCTTAAAAACGTTGGAACGCGACTTTGGTAGAAGAAAATTTGATGCTTTTTTGACTAGTTATTTCAAGAAATTTCAATTCAAAACCATTACAACAAAAGAATTTGAAAAATACCTGTCCAGCCAATTGATTGCACCAAACAATGTTCGTTTTAATGTAAAAAAATGGCTGTATGAATCGGGGTTGCCACGAACTTGTTATGCCATTCAATCGCCTCGCTACGACAAGATAAAACAATTAGCTACTGATTTTGCGAATGGAAAAGATATTTTCAAACGCCAAAAAAAGAAACGTGGCAAAAAAAGAGAGCCTGCATTAACCCGCGATTTGTATATGCCACAAGAATGGCAATTATTCATACGTGCTTTACCAACAAATTTATCGGTTGAGAAAATGGCGTTATTGAATGAAAAACTTCGCTTTAATAGTTGGAAAAATGCAGAGGTTGCTACCGAATGGTTTGTGTTAAGTATAAAAACTGGATACATTGAACCTCGTCCTGATATGGAGGAATTTCTTTTATTGGTTGGCCGACGTAAATTCTTACTACCCATTTATGAGGCATTAGCCAATTCAAAAGAGGGAAAAGAATGGGCGACAAAGGTGTACAAAAAAGCACGTGAAAATTATCATCCTATTTCAATAGGAACTATTGATGAATTATTGGAATATAAAGCATAAAAAAAGGCGCAATAATTATTGCGCCTTTTTTGTTTTATGAATTCAATTAAAAACTCAATAATCCGAATTTCTCTTTACGCCCATAACGGAAGTACATGAACATTTCGTTATTGACATAATCTGTAACAAAGCGTTTAGGAACAGCAACTGCTTTCGCTTCGCTTCGTGAAGTATACAATTCTCTATTCATATTACCTGATTCAATATCTAACTCTACACGAGCAACGCAATTTGATTTTCTACTGTAAGTTGTAGGATTTACATAACTTAAGTTCGTTAAAAATTTCCCAGCACTGCTGTAATTCTTTTTGTTGTCATTAAAGTAAAAAACGTAAGCTTCATCCGTAAAATAACCTCCAATACTGCTTAAAAAACCATTGTCATTTACTGAATGTTGGTATTTAGGAACTTTTTTAATCCAATTAAACGTACCATTTTCTTGTACACGGTAAACAATGACATCGTTGTAATAATAATGGTAAGTTGTACGCGTATTTCCTTTGGAATCAGTTGTCGTAACAACAACTACATAATATTGCTCCATTGCTACGATAATTCCGCCATCTTTTGTTGTGTGGACTTCTCTAAAATCATAACTGTACAATTGAGGAGAACCTTTTCCTTTTGATTCGCGCTTATTTGCACGTTTCTTCGCACGATCTGACCAACCTTGAGTTATAAAATCTTTTTTGAATTCGCTGAAACCTTCGTTGATGATCGATTTGTTTTTAAAATCCATTTGACAGTAAAATGCACCTTTCGTAGCAACTCTATCTTCACCATACAACCCTGTACATGTTAAAATTCGTTTATCATCCGATGAAAAAGATAAATCCGTGACCGTTTTCTTTTTAAAATCTAAATCCATTTCTTCTAGATCATCACCTTTAATAAAACAAATAATGTATTTTTTTAGCGATGAGAAATCGCGCACACGACCTTTTGAATTGGTGTTGTATACTTTGATTCCAACAAACAAATCACCAGTATTAGATATGTAACGATTAGTAATATCCGATTCTTTTGAACCGTAAGGAGATTCGTATTCGCCCTCTCCTGTCATTTCAAACGAATCGTCGAATATTTTGTATCCGTAACGGTCATTTTCTGTTTTATTTCCAGGAACCGCATATTCTACAACAAAATATTTTTTGTTTTTCGACTGAATGATATTAAAGTAATCTCCACGTTTGAATCCTTTTGGTGATTTGTATTCAATTACCAATTCTGGTTCCGTTTCTGGCATACATTTTTTGTTGTAAACTTGATAATACAACTTGTACATGCCATTTTTACGGTCTGTAATAAAAACTACAACTTTACCATCAACAACAATCATATCATTAAATGACCCCGTTCCACCGTCAACTTTGTACGATATTTTTTTAGCTTCTCCTTTTGAGAAATCCTCGTAACGCGTTAAAAAACGGCTGTTTGATAAAATACTTGCGCCAAAAGTTAAGGTGTAAAAATCTTTTCCTTTGTCTGCATAAACAAACGATCCAAATTTATTCCCTTTGTATTCTGGACTCCACACAATACGTTGCGCACTTAAAAAGTTAGCAACTACTAAAGTGAATAATAAAATGCTTTTCGATAATGTAAGTTTCATAAATATTGTTTTTGTAAAATTAGTATTTAAACGATTGAATTACAAAAAGGTAGCTTTCAATTGAAAGATTCTATTTCAAACCCGCTAATTTTTCCGTTAATATTTCAATCTTTTGAATGGCATCAGCTTCTTTTTTTCGTTCATTCGTAATGACTTGTTCTGGCGCACCTGCTACAAATTTCTCATTGCTAAGTTTGCTCTGAACACTTTTCAAAAATCCTTTGGTGTATGCTAATTCTTCTTCCATTTTAGCTTTTTCTGCAACCAAATCAATGCTATCTCCAAAAGGAATGAAATATTCGTTTGAAGCAACTAAAAATGTGTTTGCGTTGGCTATTTTCTCATTAACATAATCAAGTTGGGTCAAATTACCCATTTTCACAACTACTGCGTCAAAAGCTTGGTCCAATTCGTTGTTCTTTTTTACGAAAAGATCCATTTTCACCTTGTTAGCGATGTTGTTCTGCTTGCGGATGTTTCGGATATTGATAATAACCTCCTCAGCAACTGCGAATTGTTGTAATACTTCTTTGTTGTACGTTGCTTCTTTTGGCCATGAAGCAATAATTATGTCTTCACCTTCTTTTCGTTCACGCAATAAATGCCATAATTCTTCTGCAATAAATGGCGTAAATGGTTGTAACAAGCACAATAATTGCTCAAAATAAACAATTGTTTGATCTAATGTAGCTTGATCAATTGGTTGTTCGTAACCTGGTTTTATCATTTCCAAATACCACGAACAGAAATCGTCCCAAACCAACTTGTAAATGGCCATCAATGCTTCTGAAATTTTGAATTTATTCATTAAATCATTAATGATAGCTAATTCGTGTTGGAAACGAGCATGGAACCATTCAATTGCTTTTACAGCTGCTTTTGGTTGTTCCATTTGTTTCACTTCCCAACCCATTACTAATCGCGAAGCATTCCATATTTTGTTGGTGAAATTTCGTCCTTGCTCACATTGACTACTGTCAAATGGTAAATCATTTCCAGCTGGAGATGAAATCAAAATACCCAAGCGAACGCCATCAGCACCATATTTTTCAATCAATTCAATTGGGTCAGGTGAATTACCTAATGATTTCGACATTTTACGCCCCAATTTATCGCGAACAATTCCAGTATAATATACATTTTTGAAAGGCAATTCGCCCATGTATTCATATCCAGCAATAATCATTCGAGCAACCCAGAAAAACATGATTTCTGGAGCTGTTACTAAATCATTCGTAGGATAATAATACTTGATTTCTTCGTTATTCGGCTGTGTTAATCCATTAAAAACAGATATTGGCCATAACCAAGAAGAAAACCAGGTATCCAAAACATCTTCGTCTTGTTTTAAATCTGAAGCTGTCAAGGCATCATTTCCTGACTTCACTTTTGCAGCTGCAAGTGCTTCATCAATGGTGCGTGCTACCACAAATTCGTCCGAACCTGAGCCATAGAAAAACGCTGGAATACGATGTCCCCACCACAATTGGCGGGAAATACACCAATCTTTTACATTTTCCATCCAGTGGCGGTACGTGTTTTTAAATTTATCAGGATGAAATGAAATAGTACCGTTCATTACATTGTCCAAAGCTGGTTGTGCCAGTTCTTTCATGGAAACAAACCATTGCAATGACAAACGAGGTTCAATGACACAATCTGTACGTTCCGAAAAACCAACTTTATTGATGTGGTCTTCCACTTTCACAAGGTATCCTTTTGCATCTAGTTCCTTTGCAATTTCTTTGCGTACATCAAAACGATCTTTTCCTGCATAATGCAAGCCGTTTTCATTAACAATACCGTTATCGTGAAAAATATCAATGGTTTCTAAATCGTATTTTTTGCCTAATTCGTAGTCATTCACATCGTGCGCTGGAGTCACTTTCAAACATCCTGTCCCGAATTCCATTTCTACATATTCGTCAGCAATAATTGGAATAACACGGTTTACTATCGGAACAATCACTTGTTTCCCTTGTAAATGCTTGTAACGCTCGTCATCAGGATGCACACATATGGCAGCATCACCCAAAATAGTTTCAGGACGCGTAGTAGCAATTGTTATCCATTCATCTTCCGTTCCAGCAATTTTATAACGCACATGAAATAACTTCGAATTGACTTCTTTGTAAATTACTTCTTCATCAGAAAGTGCTGTCTGTGCTTCGGGGTCCCAATTAATCATGCGAACACCTCGGTAGATTTTTCCCTTGTTGAATAAATCAATAAAAACAGTTATAACTGATTCCGAATATTCTGGATCCATCGTAAAAGAAGTGCGTTCCCAATCACAAGACGCACCTAATTTTTTCAATTGTTGCAGGATTACACCTCCGTATTTTTCTTTCCAATCGAATGCATGTCTCAAAAATTCATCGCGGGACAAATCTGATTTCTTAATCCCTTCTTGACGTAATTTTTGTACAACTTTTGCCTCAGTAGCAATGGAAGCATGATCGGTTCCTGGAACCCAACAAGCATTTTTCCCTTCCATACGCGCTTTGCGTACCAAAACATCTTGAATAGTATTGTTCAACATGTGCCCCATGTGCAAAACACCTGTTACATTTGGCGGAGGAATGACGACTGTAAAAGGCTCACGTTCATCTGGTTCTGAGTGAAAGTAACCTTTTGCCATCCAGTGGCTGTACCAGCGTTCTTCTGCTAAACGTGGTTCGTACGTCTTTGGAATTTCCATGTTGTAATTTTTGAGGTGCAAATATAGGTTTTTACAGCAACTTATGGAAGAGAAAGCACTTGAAAAAAGCTGCTTGAAATTCATTCCTTTCGTTAGTCGTTTCGCTTGAATACTTATATTTGTTCAAATACTCAACATGAAACAAGTCCTTAAAAAGTTGTTGCAAAGCATTGGAATCACCATCGAATTGTTTTTCGCGCTTATTGCATGCTATTTTACACTATTCTTTGTTTTAGCTCCTTTTACGATTGAAAAAATCAACACGTCAGCTGCAGCAAGACACGAAGTCATCATTATTCCAGAGGGAATTCACACAGATATTTTATTACCTATTCGATCTAAAACAATTGATTGGGGAAAAGAATTGTACCTAGAAAACGAATTAAAAGTAGATACATTTCAAACGCATTTGAAATTCGGATACGGCGATAAAAACTTCTTTCTACAAACAAAAAATTGGGGTGATTTAACTGCGAAAACATTGTTTCGAACAATTTTCGGTATCAATGAAGGTGCTATTCATATTAATCTTTGCTCGACACGTGATTTGGACACATCAAAAATCATCACCTTGCAACTAAGTGACAAGCAGTTTCACAAACTGATTCGCTTTATAAAAAGCAGTATTAAATGGTCAAACGGATATCCAGAAAAAATCACAAATCATCCGTATAGTCAGTATGATTTTTTCTTTAACTCAAGCAAAAATTACTCGGTAGCTTACACATGTAACTGTTGGACGAACGAAGGACTCCAATCGAGTGAGCAAAAAGCAGGATTTTGGACGCCTTTCAAAGAATTGATTTTTTCAAAATATCATCCATAAAAAAAGCGCAACTACAAGTAGCTGCGCTTCAAATTTATTAGTTGTGCTTGTTTGAATTATCGTTTGAATTCGATCGTAAACTTGCTTTTTGTGTCTTTAAAAACTAATTTATCAGCTGTCATCTCGTATTTGTAAACGATTTCATTCGTTTGATCTACGATTGTGATTTGTTTTTTCTCTGCATCAAGCTTGTAAGCTGATTTATTTGAAGAAGGACTTTTTGGATTGTTACTAGCTACAGTAACATTTTTTGCATCAAACTTAAACGTTGTTTTCAACATCAACTCCATGTCTTTTTTGAAATCTCTTCGGAAGGTTGCCTCCGTCATATTCATCATTGCTAACTGCTGTCCCATTTCTTTCAACGTGCGGTTAATGATTTCTTCCTGTTCAGCTGGAACATCAGAAATCTTCACTGATTTGTCATCTGCAACTCGTGAGAAATGCCATTCTCCTAATATCATTTCCTTGTCTGGTTTTGAACAAGAAACGACCAACAATGCTGTAAAAGCAACTAAAAATAATTTCATATAATTTTCTTATAAAATGTAAATATACTATATAAATCGGAAATCAAATTTTATTGAAAACCTGAGTAAATGAAGTTTATTGATTTTTAACGTTCCATTCGTTTTAATCCGATGCGCTTACGTGGTATGTCGATTTCAATCACCTGGACGCGAACATGTTCGTGCAATGCTATGAATTGTGAAGGATCCTCGACGTACGTTTCAGCTAAATTAGACTTGTGTATTAATCCGTTTTCTTTCAAACCAATATTTACAAAAGCCCCGAAATTAGTCACATTTGTTACAATTCCATTCAACTGCATACCTACAATTAAATCATCAATGGTTTTAATCGAACTATCAAATTCCAATACTTTTACTGTTTTTCGGGGGTCGCGTCCTGGCTTCTTTAATTCACTTACAATATCGTTAAACGTAAACACATCAATAGCTGGGAAATCTTGGTGTTTCAACCCATTAATGAGCGCCTCGTTTCCAATTAATTCACCAACTGTAACGCCGCTTTTTTTCGCCATTGTTGCAACAACACCGTACGATTCTGGATGAACCGAAGAATTATCTAATGGATTGTCACTGTTACGCACACGTAAAAAGCCAGCTGCTTGTTCAAATGCTTTATCTCCTAATCGCTTTACTTTTTTCAAATCTTCACGCGATTGAAAAGCTCCATTTTCATTGCGGTGTGTTACAATATTTTCAGCTAATGAATTACCTAAACCTGATACATAACTCAACAAATAAGGTGAAGCTGTATTTAAATCGACGCCAACAGAATTAACTGCAGAAATCACAACATCGTCCAACGCGTCTTTTAGATGCGACTGGTTGACCTCGTGTTGGTATTGCCCTACACCTACTGATTTTGGGTCAATTTTCACCAATTCAGCTAAGGGATCCATTAACCTTCTTCCAATAGAAACGGCACCTCTAACAGTTACATCATAATCTGGGAATTCTTTGCGCGCAATAGAGCTTGCAGAGTAAATTGAAGCACCATCTTCACGAACAGAAAACACGGTTAAATCACGATCAAAACGCGTGTGTTTGATGAAATGTTCTGTTTCTCGACCAGCAGTACCATCACCAATTGCAATTGCTTCAATTTTATACGCTTGAACCAATTGTGAAATTTTCGCGCTTGCTTTGTCGCGTTCGTTTTGCGGTGGATGCGGAAAAATAGTTGTATTAGTTAATAAGCCACCATTTTCATCCAAACACACAACTTTACATCCTGTTCTAAATCCCGGATCTAATGCAAGAATACGTTTGTTTCCAAGTGGTGGAGCCAAAAGCAACTGCTTTAAATTAGTTGAAAAGACACTTATTGCTTCTTTGTCCGCTTTTTCTTTTGCCCGTGTCAATAATTCGTTCTCTAGTGATGGTGCCAACAAACGTGTGTACGCTTCTTTGCAAGCTTGCGCAACAATTTTACCACAATCATCAGCTGATTTTACGAAAAAACGTTCCAATTGATCGATCGCAAGTTCTTTTTCAGGTTGCGCTTTTATGGTTAGAATCCCTTCTCTTTCGGCACGAATAATTGCTAACAAGCGATGTGAAACCATTCTATAAACAGGCTCAGAGAACGAAAAATAATCGCGGTATTTTGCACCTTCTTCCTCTTTGCCTTTTACTAATTTCGTATTTAATATTGCTTTGCGTTGAAATGTTTGACGCAAGCGATCCCTTGAAACAGCATTTTCATTTATCCATTCTGCAATGATATCAATAGCACCTTGCAATGCTTCTTCATCTGAGTTAACCTCTCCTTTCACAAATCGCTCTGCCATGACCTCAGGAACTCCACCCTTTTGGGACATGATCATTTTTGCTAAGGGTTCTAAACCTAATTTTCGAGCCTTTTCTCCACGTGTTAAACGCTTTTGTTTAAATGGCAAGTAAATATCTTCTAATAGAACTGCATCAAAGCAATTGGTTATTTTAGCCGCTAACTCCTCCGTCCATTTACCTTGTTCTGTAAGTGCATTGAGAATTGTCTGTTGACGAGCCGTTATTTCATCGTATTGTCTAGCAGCATCACGTATTGCGGTAATCTCAACCTCATTTAATCCTCCCGTCATTTCTTTTCGATAGCGCGCAATAAAAGGAACTGTTGCTCCTTCAGATAACAAAGCTAATGTACTTGTAACGGATTTTAAAGCAAGTCCAGTTGAATTCTGGACAAAATTATTTTTTAGCATAAAGGCAAATATATTGAATTAAACGTCAAATGGACACGCTGTAAAAACGAAAAAAACAATGATTACGAAGCAACTATTTAAACAGTTTCGTAGTTTTACATGAAACAAACACCAATTAACATGAAAAAAATCTTAACATTACTCATTTTGCTAGTAGGTTTCCAGCAACTTGTTTTTGCTCAAGCTAACAACATGAGTATTTTTCCAGATTCAATTCAGGGTTGTAGCAACAAGTTATACATTTATGTGACGAATGGTGCCTTACCTGAAAGTAATGGAGTACTCACTGTTAATTGGGGTGATGGTACAATTGATACGATCAATTTCACTATTCCTTTAGCTAATAATTATTTTTACCACATTGCTGAACATGGTTATTTAGTTCCAGGAAATTATACAACTGTAACAACTGGATATAGTGGAACAAGCGCTTCCTTTTTTGGTCCTGGCACAGGGATTATTACTCCAGTACTAGCATTAAATGCTGCAACTTGCGGATACATGTATGCAAGCGTTTATCAAACTGTACCATATACGGTAAATTACGCTAATGCTCCTTTGGATTTTATTGACTCAAATGGCGTTGTTACAACAATTGCTGGAAGCACATTAAACAATGGTTATTACCAAGGATTAAATCCCCTTAACGCTCCTTACACAGTAATGGTCAATCCTGCTTGGTTAACTGTCAATGGATTGATTCAAACATCAGCAAATATTACAATTACCTCATTCAATCCATCCGGAATGGCTATTCCTGGTCAAGCGTCGTTTACAATTAGCTGTAATGTGCCTGCTGCCAATCCAGATTTTGCTATCACGTATCAATGGGCTTTTAACTTTGTTGCTCCTTTGCAGTCAGGTAATTTACAATTACAAATTTGTAACCTTGCTTGTTCGGATACGTCCAATGCTAGTGTTCAAATAGTCATGCCACTAAATTTTGTTCCAACTACAACAAACCTTACAAACGCAAACATAACAGGAAACATATTAACTTTTGACCTATTAAATCTTAGCAATTGTTCAAGTTTAAACATCCCTTTTACTTTTCCAGGAACTACGCCAGCGGGAACTGTATTTAACTTCGTTACAACAGTATTCAACGTAAATGACAGTTATCCATTCAACAATAGTGATACTGTTTATGGACTAGTCCGTAATTCATATGATCCGAATTTTAAAGATGTTGACAAATATGTTTACATCGATGTTAACACAATTGAAACACTAAATTATGTCGTGCATTTTCAAAATGACGGAAATTCACCGGCTATTAATGTAGTAGTTCAAGATACAATCGATCCAAAATTGGATTTAGCGACTTTTCAATTAGTTGCTTCACAACATGCTGTTTCAGTCAATATTAACCCAGCAACGCGTGTTGTTACGTTTTCGTTTAACGGAATTAATTTATTACCAAGCAGTCAAAACTTAGCGGGTTCACAAGGATTCTTTTCATACAGTATTCGCGAATTACCTGGACTTGCTATGCAATCAGAAATAAAAAACACTGCATACATTTATTTTGATTTTAATCCAGCTATTATAACGAATACGACAAGTAATACAAACAGTGCTGTAGGAATCATTGAAAATGAAAACACACTATTAACGGTTTATCCAAATCCAGCAAACAAGTCAATTTCATTTGTTGGGGCCAACGTTGAAAAAGGTGCAATTTTCGACTTGAGCGGTAAAAAAATCATGACATTAACGAATGTCCTCAATAATAGCATACCATGTAATGAACTTGAAAATGGGGTTTATACAATTATTTTAACAACTGATAAAGGACAATTTACGCAACGTCTGATTATCCAACATTAAAACCACAAAACCTAAAAGAAAGCGTCTGAAAGTGAAATTTCAGACGCTTTTTTATGTTAAGGAATCTTAAACAAATAGACTAATATCAATCAAAAGGCTTATTTTCACTAAAAAAATGAAAAAATTAATCGGTTTACTTACTTTTTTTCTTTTCAGTTTTACTGTTTTGAGACAGGATTCATTTACTGGAATTGCAAGTTACTATCACGATAAAATGCACGGAAAAAGAACAGCGTCTGGTGAACGCTATCACAAAGATAGTTTGGTTTGCGCTCATGCCAGTGTTGCATTTGGAACTCGATTAAAAGTCACGAATCTAAAAAACGATTCAACACGTGTCATCAAAGTAATTGATCGAATGAGTAAACATTCGAAGCACATTATCGACGTAAGTTCCGGTACTGCAAAACAATTAGGTTTTTATCGGGATGGTGTTGCGCGTGTGCAAATTCAAGTTTTGAAATAAAAATCCCTACTTTTACTTCATGTTTGATTCTTTAACAATTATTGATTGTTCAACTGTTTTAGCGGGACCTTCCGTTGGAACTTTTTTTGCTGAAATGGGTGCAACGGTCTTGAAAATCGAACACCCTAACAATCCCGACGTGACGCGCTCGTGGAAACTTTCTTCAGAAAAAACTTCTGATATCTCTGCTTATTTTAGTTCCGTCAATTACAAGAAAACATACCAACAATTAAATTTATCCAACGCAAGTGATCGATCGGAATTGCTTTCGCTTTTATCAAATGCAGATATATTTATTAGCAATTTCAAAAAAGGAGATGCGGAAAAATTTGAATTGACTCCTGAATTACTTCACACAATCAATCCGCGTTTAATTATTGGTAAAATAACTGGATTTGGTGATGAAAGTGATCGCGTTGCTTACGATTTGATTTTACAAGCCGAAACTGGATACATGTCCATGAACGGAACAACTGCAAGCGGCCCAACAAAAATGCCTGTTGCTCTAATTGATGTGTTAGCTGCTCATCACTTAAAAGAAGGGATTTTAATCGCCCTTTATAACCGTTTAAAAACTAACAAAGGAGCAGTTGTTTCGGTATCACTTTACGATGCAGCAATTGCTTCATTAGCTAATCAGGCAGCAAATTTTTTAATGGCTGGTCATGTACCACAACGAATAGGTAGTTTGCATCCGAATATTGCTCCATACGGAGAAATATTTGAAACAGCTGATAACCAATTGATCACTTTTGCTATCGGAAGCGACCGCCATTTTGCAGGGTTGTGTGATTTTTTACATATCACTCAACTTACAGCTGAAGCACGATTTATTAGCAATAGTGATCGTGTTCTAAACCGCACCGAATTGTTTGCATTACTTCAAAATGAAATTCGAAAACAAGCAGCCGAAGAAATTACTCAAGCAATGGAGCGATTGGCAATCCCAGCAGGTATTGTGAAAGATTTAGCCTCTGTTTTTGACTCAACAGAAGCACAAAAATTAGTACGTACAGAGCAGATTGACAATCAAGTTACCAAAAGAGTATCACAAATTGCTTTTAAAATCAGCGAATGATTACTATTAAAACACCTGAAACGGCGCAAGAATGGGAAGCTTACTATGATTTGCGCTACCGAATATTGCGTGCACCGTTGAATCAATTAAGGGGGTCAGAACGCAACGAAGGTGATGCAACAGGAATACATTTAGCGCTTTGTGAAGATGAAACGTTGATTGCCGTTGCACGATTGGATAAATTGGATCACAACGTATTTCAAGCACGGTGGGTTGCAGTTGAAAATAATCAACAAGGAAAAGGATATGGCAAACTAATCATGGAGGCAATGGAGGCCAAAGTGAAAGCATTAGGAGGTAAATCAATCATGCTTCAATCGAGAGATTATGCTGTCGATTTTTATTTGAAACTTGGGTATACTGTCATTGCCCCATCGTTTAAATTGTTTGATGTCTTACAACACTTTGAAATGAAGAAAGAGTTGTGTTAAGCAAATTTTAACTGGAAGTAAAATCCGTTTTTGTAGGCAATTTTATACTTTCCACTCAATTGATTGCACAAACCTTGCACCAAGGACAAACCATTACCAGCTATTGCTTCAAAATCTAACTTTTCATTCCCATTATCGGTATAAATTAAACGCACCTGTTCGTTTGTACATGACAACGAAATTGCAGCATGTACAACTTCTATAGAAGGTAATGTATGTTTTATCGTATTGCTAATCAATTCATTTAAAATTAACCCTACTAATATAGCTTTGTCATTACACAACTTAAAAGGTTCACAATGCAATTCGAATTTCATTTTTTCATTGGGAACAATAAAACAATTCTTAACTTGATGAATAATTTTTGACAAATAAGCATACATTTCAATTCCATCATTGAACGATTGAAGTGACAAAAACGCATGAAAATCAGCTATTGTTAGTAATTGCTGAATACTATTCGTAAAGATATTTTTATGATAATCGTCTTGACAACTATCTCGTTTTAATCGCAAATAACTAGCAGCTATTGAAATGTTATTTTTAATGCGGTGGTTCATTTCGTTCATGATTTGTTGTTGCAAATTCAACTTACGTTCTAATGACTTTATTTTTCGCTCAAAAAAAACAGGGGTATTTGCTACTAACTCGTGTTCTTTTACACTAATAAAAGTTGTTTTTTGTTGCCCTATTTGCTGGACATAAAACCGTACTTTTAATTTCCAATATTCTAAATTGACTTGAATAAAAATCGTTTTTTGATTGATTTCATTCAACGGGACATTATTAAAGAAACGTAGAACTTCGTTTGGATTAAAGCCCGATAAATCAAAAATACCTGATATTTCACTATTTTCGAGATCAAACAGGACTTGGATTTCTTTAGAAATGTGTACAAAACGACCTTTGTTATCAATAACAACATTACGCTCTTCGACAAAATCAATTGTAGTATCGCCCATTGAAACTAATTCGTTTCTTAGCATAGTAGTAGTAATTTTTAGCTAAAATAAGAAAGCAGAGTTGAATTTTGTCATTTAAATTCGATTTTTTTAATTCAGATTAATTAAGTTATTGAAATTAATGAGTTTAAGAAATTGATTATTAGCGATAAAACAATTACTTTAGTACTATGAAAGGCTTTGTACTAATATTATTAGGTATTTCAAGTGTTTTAAGTTTGACTTTTTGCAAGAAAAAACCTGTAAATACTATTGAAACAGGAACGGTCACTTTGGAACTTTCTCATTTATGGGAAGATTCAGTTTTTCATCTGAATGAAAACTTTGTGAATACTTCAACAGCTGATACGTTCAATTTTCAAACGTTCAATTATTACATTAGTAATATTCAATTAAAAAATAATGCCGGTAACTGGATTACTGTCCCTAATAGCTATTATTTAATTAATCTCTCAGATGTTTCATCAACCTCAATGACATTGAAAAGTGTTCCAAAAGGAGAATACTCTGCAATTTCAATACTTTTTGGAATTGATAGTTTGCACAATATTAGTGGTGCACAAGATGGTGTTTTGTCCCCGATTAACGGAATGTTTTGGAGCTGGAATACAGGTTATATCATGTTAAAAATGGAAGGGATTACTCCAAACAGTTCGAGTAATGACTTTTCATTTCATTTGGCTGGTTTTGAAGGAGAAAATTCAGTTGTTCACCGAAAAGAAATTTCATTCAACAATGAAAAAGCAGTTGTGAGTAACACTTCTCCAACAATAAATTTACGCATTAATACCGATCAAGTTTGGAAAGAATCGCCAGACTTAGCAACTGTTAATTTTGTTCAATCAGTCGGAACAAAATCGAAAGGAATGGCACTAGCGTTTACAAATGGCTGGACATTTTCACACATTGTAAATTAAGAATGAATAAATTACTTTTCGTATTCGTATCGTTTGTTGTTTTACTTTCTTGTAAAAAAGAGATTGTAGAAAATACTTTTGGATTCAAGTATTCTAGTACATTCCCTGTTCCAGTTTATAATGTCACTGATCATGACTTTTCTTACAACAAGTTTAATCTTGGAAGAACACTTTTTTATGACCCGATTTTAAGTGTCGACAGCACTATTTCTTGTTCCAGTTGTCACGAACAACCACATGCATTTGCTGGACATAGCGGTGCCTTTAGTGAAGGTGTTAATGGTCAAATTGGAAATAGAAATTCGCCATCTATAGCAAATGCTGCTTGGATACCAAAATTCATGTGGGACGGTGGAATTAATCACATAGAAGTTATGCCAATAGGTCCAATAACCAATCCTATTGAAATGCATGAAACATTAGAAAATGTGCTCGTTAAACTGAAGCGCTCAACGAAGTATCAATCACTTTTCAAAAAAGCATTTGGTAACGAATCTATTACGGATCAACAAATGCTGAAAGCGTTGAGTACATTTATGGCAATGATTGTCAGTGACCAATCAAAATACGACAAAGTTATGCGCGGTGAAACGACATTTTCAAGCACCGAACAGACTGGTTTCGATTTATTCAATCAAAAATGCGCTTCGTGTCACAGCGGCCCACTTTTCACCGATTTTGATTATAAAAACAATGGTTTGGATCAAACGTTTTCGGATGTAGGTCGCGGTGTAATCACACAAAACCCGCAAGATTATGGGAAGTTCAAAACACCGACTTTGCGCAATGTCGAATTAACTTATCCGTACATGCACGATGGTCGTTTTTACAACTTATCGCAAGTACTCGACCATTATTCGGCTGGGATTCAACAATCGACAACATTAGATCTGAGTTTACAAAACGGAATCCCATTGACTAGTACTGAGAAAACAGCATTGATTGCTTTTTTGAAAACCTTAACCGATTATGAATTATTGACGAATCGTTGGTTAAGTGAGCCTAGAAACTAAAAAGGACAGTTAAATTAACCGTCCTTTCAACTTTTAACTATTCTAAATTACTTGTTGATTTGTTCCTTTTTTACAGTTTTGAATAGAATACCATCTGCTTCAAAATTCAAGGAATATTCAGGTTTCGTGATTTTTTCTATTTCAGCTTCCGATTTCCCGGCATCTTGTGCAAAGTGTTTCAAATCTTCTACTTGAACTGTATCCATATAAGCTAATCCATGTAAATAAGCTGTTGAACCAATTTTTGTATTCAATGGAATAGTGAAATGATCTTTGAAACGCACCATGAATGATTCACCATTTCCACGATCAATGTTTACCCAACATCCAGCATTGGAGCAAACTTCGGTGATTTTTCCTTCAAAAGTAAATTCTTGATCACCATTTTCTGCTTTGAATTGACGTAACATTTCTTGAGTTGAAATCGCTTTCGAATCGTCAACTTCATATGGACCAAACGCTTTAATTTCTACCGTTTCTTTGATTTCATTGGATGAAGAGCATGCAACTAAGAGACTCAATCCAGCAAAAATGGATATTATTTTTTTTGTTTTCATAATAAAATAAGTTTATGTTTATTTCAAGTATTGATCAAACAATTCAGTAAACGTCAACTTATCAGCTCCAACTTTAAAATCCTGTACATCAAGCGAGAGCATGATGCGATTGATCACTTGTAAGTTCATATCTTCTTTGGCTAACAAGTTCAACTTTAGAGTATGAGTCGTAGGATTATAAACAGTTGTGAAATAATCTTTGTAATAACCCTTCACTGCATCAATCTGTTTCGCCGTGATTTCAGCTGGAAGTACAAATGAATAGATACCCGACTTTTTTCCACTAGCTAAAGATTCTTGTGAAATTGTTGCCGTTTTTTGGGCAAATGAAAAAAGTGAAGCAACACTAATAACAAATAATAAAATAATTTTTTTCATGATTTATAGTTTTGTTTAAAACGTAAAATATTCTTTAAAAGTTGTATTCAATTCATAAAAATACAACAATTTTACAAAAAAAACAATGGCAACCTTATTGAATTTTCACGACGAACACAAAATTGAAGCTGGATGTGATGAGGCTGGGAGAGGCTGTCTTGCAGGTCCAGTTGTCTGTGCAGCAGTAATTTTACCGAAAGATTTTGACCACCCTTTCTTGAATGATTCCAAACAAATCAGTGTTTCAAAACGTGATTTGTTGCGACGTATTATCGAAAAAGAAGCTATTGCCTATTCCGTTTGTTTCATGGATGAGCAATCAATAGCAACATTAAATATTTTAAAAGCTAGCTTAAAAGGCATGGCATTGGCCGCTGAAAAGTTATCTGTTCAACCCGAATTGTTACTCATTGACGGGAATAAAACCTTGATTCATACAACCATTCCGTCTATTGCTTTTATAAAAGGTGATGGAAAATACAAAGCAATTGCTGCCGCATCGATTTTAGCTAAAACATACCGTGATGAATACATGGAGAAATTAGACCATGAGTTCCCCGAATACGACTGGAAAACGAACAAAGGGTATCCAACAAAAAAACACCGCGCTGCTATTCTTCAAAACGGCGCAACCGTTCATCACCGAATGGGATTCAACCTACTTGGTGACGCTCAAACAAGCTTGGATTTGTAGTAAACACTGTATTGTTAACTAAAACTCAATATTGCTGTTTCATCGGTGCGTTTTCCATGTATTTTTGATGTATAAAATTGTATATGTTTAATCGTACGTTTCTTCTTTTTTTAGGTGCCATCTCAATTGCTTGGATTGGGTACATGGGTGTAAACCTTATTTCTAGTGCTGTTGCACCCTACCCCGCAAATGTTTTTACCCTAGCGGATACCTCTGTTATCGTTATTCATCATCCGGAAGAAGTAGACTTAGACAATCCGCAATTACAAGTAATTCAAGACAATCCCTTTTTTCAACAATTGCTGTCAAAAACAGAACGTGTACAACACTTTTACTTTTCAGGCAATCGTAAATTAGTTGTCTTGGAACGCAGTAAACCTTGGACAATCAAAAACATGGAGCGTTATTTCGATGAATTTGGCTACAGTGTTCGTTTTGACAATGCAAAATCATTCAAATTATCGAATGGTTGGAAAGGGAAATACACTGATAATTACTTGTTGCTATCTGAAAGTGAATGGGATGAACAAGCTGACAAATCAATCAATTGGAAATTTGTGGATCGAAAATGTTCTGCAAGTATTCTACACAATACTGGTGTTTCTTTTACAATTGAAAACAGCTATTTCATTGATAAAAACAATGTGAAATACATCTCAATCACCAACTCCAAAGCATTACCGTTGGTAAACGACCAGGAAGTGTTTCAAGAATTTATTCCTGCCAATTTTACGGCTTACACGTTTTATGAAACAACATTATTACAGCAACTTTCTCTATCAAAAAACCCAATGTATGAATGGCTGCGCTATGGTGTTGCCATCATTGAAATGGATGCTGAAAAATGTATTGTAACAGACTTTAAAAACGGGCAAGATCCAATTGCTATTCTTTCCTCCTTCATTGATGAAACTTCAGGATATGCAACAGAAAAAAATGCACAAATTCATAATTGTTCTTTGCCAAAAGAATTAAACATTGGCAAAGACTGGGAAATTGAAATATTCAATAATGTTGCGTTGATCGCAAAAGACAAAAGTGCAATCGATAAAATAATTGGTGCTTATGAAACAGGTAATTCCCTAGCACAGGCAAATTTGAGACGGGACAATGTTTTTTCATCAACTCCTAAAAAAGTGAGTTATCGTTCAATCACGGCTGAACAACACGTTACGAAAAGTTATTTGACAAATTCCATTCATACAGTTGAAGAAAATTATTTGACATCTGATGAAAAACAAGCTGAAAACAAGGATGTTGTGAAACAATTGAATCCAATTCGATTGGATGCGTCCGTTAATGCAATTATACCAATTCAAGGATCGCAATTTGTCTACGCTACAACTAGTTCGAATACTGTATATTACTTGAATAGTTCAGCTATTGTGTGGTCAAATTCAGTCAGTGGTCAAATTATCGGTTCTCCTTTTATTTTACCCAATACTGGTCAGCTTGTCGTAACAGCAAGCGACGGAATAAGCATTTTCAATAAAGATGGAAGTTTGCAAAATGGTGCACCAATTCCACTTTCAAACACACTTTCAACTGCAGAATTAATTACGTGGAAAGGTCAATACCATTTGGCGGTTGTTGCGAATAATTCACTTGCTGTTTATGCTACAAATGGAAAGAAAATAGCAAGCACTAATTGTTCCATAGCATCGGGGCAAGATATTGCCTTGGCTATTCAAAGTAAAAAAGGTGAATTAATTGGACATGTCATACAAAATGGCGTATGGTCGACGTACAATATCAACCGCAAACGTGTACTTAAAAACCAACAAATTGGAAAAGGAAAATGGTTCTTTGTCAAATCTGCGAACACCATTGCTGCTGTTGGTATGAATCAACGTAAATTCATTCGTGTTACAGAGAATGGCCGATCAAGTGTGCTTGTAGGTAACATTAGTAATGTCATTCGCCAAGTTCAAAAAGAGGATGATGCTTTATTTTTTGTTTACCAACAGCAACGTATTTATGTCATTTCCAACACAGGTGAAATAGTTACTCAATTTGATACACGTGTGCGACGCATAGAAGACGCTTATTTAGCAAAATTAAGCTCCGGGAAAACACTCGTTTCTTTAGTCGATGGAATTTCAAACAATAGTTACCTCTATAGTTTGAATGGAAATGACTTAGGAAAACAACAATTTGAAGGGTCGAAAAAAATCGCATTACACGAGCAATCAGATGGTCAATTGGTATTGATCTCTCAAGCGAATAATTATTTAATACGCTACGTAGTTTATTAATTTCATGATAGCGAAACTTCTTGCCATAAGGTCCCGATGGAAATTAGCACTGCTGAGTGGAGCGTTGTTTGTCTTGGCTTTTCCGGAAATCGGATCATTGTTTCCACTTGTGTTTATTGCTTGGATACCGCTACTGGCTATTGAACAACGCATCATCCATGAACAACAACCTGCACGAAAACTTTTTTTACCAACTTATTTAGCATTTTTCATTTATAACGTCGGAACAACTTGGTGGATATGGAATGCAGACAAAGGTGGTGCGGTACTTGCAATTGTAGCAAACAGTTTATTGATGACTGTTGCATTTCAAATTTATCACCTTGTCCATAAAAAATTAGGCAATAAATGGCAAAATATTGCATTTGCAAGCACGTGGGTATGTTTTGAATATTTGCATTTTCATTGGGAATTATCTTGGCCATGGTTAACATTGGGTAATGTTTTTGCAGTAAGTCCATCACTTGTTCAATGGTATTCGATTACAGGTGTACTTGGTGGTTCGTTGTGGATATTAATTGTAACCATGTTGTTATTTCGTATAGCGACAAATAAAAGTGTCAACCAGAAAAAAAATGCGCTGATTTTTGGCTTGGCCCTATTTGTGCCAATTATCATTTCACTAATCAGTTATTTTTCAACTTCAACAACAGGTGAACCTTACAATGTAAGTGTTGTTCAACCCAACGTTGATCCCTACAACGAAAAATTCTCAGGTTCAGACAGTGAACAATTTAATAAAATCGTTGCGTTAATTCGTTCACACGCTCAACCAAACACCCAATTAATTATTGCGCCAGAAACTGCATTGTATCCCAATTATTCATTGGATGAAAATGAATTAGCGCGGTTTCCTTTCAGTAGTTATCAATTTGACCAACCCATTCAAGCATTACTCAATTCATTCCCGAAATCTGGATTATTAATAGGTGCAGCTACTCACGCAATTTATGAAACTCAAAAAAGTAATGCTTCCAAATTTGACGAACAATCTGGTACCTATTCAGAAAGTTACAATAGTTCCGTTTTGTTTTCACAGCATCAAAAGACGCAAATAATTCACAAATCGAAGCTTGTATTAGGTGTAGAGAAAATACCGTTTGGTTCGATATTTCCATTTTTAGAAAAAATGGCCATTAATTTGGGTGGTATATCCGGTTCACTTGGAATTGAAAAAGCACCAAAAGTATTCAATCACGATAACACGATCATCGCACCGCTTGTTTGCTACGAATCAATTTATGGTGGATTCAATGCTGCGCAAGGAAAACAAGGCGCTTCATTCATCGCTGTTATTACTAATGACGGTTGGTGGGGAGACACGCCAGGTTATTTGCAACATTTTGACTTTTCACGCTTACGAGCAATCGAAAATAATCGATGGGTTGTTAGAGCTGCAAATACAGGGAAATCAGGAATCATTTCGAACAAAGGTGACGTAATGGTGGAAACAAATTGGTGGGAAGCAACGGGATTCAACTATCAAATTCAGTTGCAACACAATACAACAATTTATCAATTACTCGGGGATTACATCGGAATTATTGCTTGTATTATTTTTACATTCCTGATTTTCATTTCATTCTTAATTAAGTCTTTGAAAAAAGAAAATGTTGTAAAGACAAATTAATTCATTACTTATTGTAATTCGTACAATATTTGTTATTTTCGACAAAAAGTAATGTTATGAACCGTTATATTCTTCTTTTAAGTGCACTAGTTGGTGGTATTTCAATTGGACTAGCGCAAAAATTGCCTACAAACGAAGCTATTGAAAAACGCATTGAACTCATTATAAGTAAAATGACTTTAGCTGAAAAAGTAGGGCAAACGTGTCAAATTACTTTGGATGCAGTTTTAAAAACTGATGCAACTGGTCGCACAATAGAACCAGCGACAATAGATCCTCAAAAACTAAAAACAGCACTTGAAACCTATAAAGTTGGTTCCATTTTAAATGTTAGTTCACATACCTTAACGCAAAAAGAATGGATGACTTTGTTGCCTGTCGTTCATGAAAGTTATCTAAAAAAACAAAGTGCTATTCCTGTTTTATATGGCTTAGATGCCATTCACGGAGTAAATTACACAGTTGGCGCGACGTTATTTCCCCAAGAAATTGGATTAGCTGCAACTTGGAACAGATCATTAGCAACTTCTTTTGGACAAGTAACCGCTTATGAATTGCGCGCGAGTGGCATTCCATGGAATTTCTCACCTGTTTTGGATTTGGGTCGTCAACCGCTATGGTCACGATTCTTTGAAACGTTAGGAGAAGATCCATACTTGGCAGCTCAGTTAGGACAGCACGTTATCAAAGGATATCAAGGAAACAATTTATCTGGAGCAAATAATGTTGCTGCTTGTATGAAACATTTTGTTGGTTATAGTTATCCACTTTCTGGAAGAGATAGAACACCCGCATGGATTCCCGCGAATATTTTAACGGAACTTTACTTACCCCCTTTCAAAGCAGCAGTAGATGCAGGTGCAATGACCGTCATGATAAATAGTGGTGAAGTCAATGGAATTCCTGGACACATCAATCATCATTTGCTTACTGAAGTATTAAAAAAAGAATGGGGATTCAATGGATTTGCCGTATCCGACTGGGAAGATTATTTGTTTTTACGTGACGTACATGCTGTTGCAAAGGACCACAAAACTGCTATTGCGCAAGCTATGAATGCAGGTTTGGACATGAGTATGGTTCCAAATAACCCGCAATACCAAGAGTACTGTCAATTGTTGACAGAGGCAATGAACGAACAACTCATTCCAATGGAACGTTTGGACGATGCTGTTAAACGAATTCTACGTGTAAAACTACTGTTAGGTATTTTTGAAAAACCGTATACAAAAGCGAGCGATTATCCAGATTTTGCGAGTGCAAAACACCAACAACTTGCTTTGCAATCAGCAGAAGAATCAATTACCTTGCTTAAAAACGAAGCTCAGCTTTTACCCATTAAAAAAGGACAAAAAATACTCGTTACGGGACCAACAGCAAACAACCTGACATATATTAATGGTGCTTGGACACACACATGGCAAGGAGTTGATACATCTTTTAACACCAAAAACCGTTTGACAATCAAAGCAGCACTTGAACAATTAAATGGGAAAGAAAATGTTACCTACTCCGAAACAGTAGCTTTGGGGTTTGTAAATGGTTGGGAAAAATGTGAAACAAAACCACTTGGCGATTTTGAGCAAAAAGCATTAGCTAGTGACGTAATTGTGATTTGTTTGGGTGAAAATCCTGGAACTGAAAAACCTGGAGATATTCGCAGTTTGGATTTGCCAAAAGAACAACTCGACTTGGTTCATTTTGCAGCTACATTGAATAAACCAATTATTGTTGTATTAACAACAGGCCGTCCACGTGTTATCCATCCAATAGTTGATGAAACAACTGCTATTATTCAAGCCTATTTACCTGGTGATTTTGGTGGCGAAGCATTGGCAAATATTATCTTTGGCATCACTAATCCTTCAGGGAAATTACCATACAGTTACCCTAAATACAATGGAATTATTGAACATTACGATCACAAAAATAGTGAGGCGAAAAACGGAAAATCGAACAAATTTGATGCGTACGATCCAGAATGGGATTTTGGATTTGGCTTGAGTTATAGCACCTTTGTTTACAGCGACTTACAATTGAGCAAAGCTATAATGCAGCAAAGCGACAGTATTACCGTTTCTATAACTGTCACCAACACAAGTAATCGAACTGGAAAAGAAGTTGTTCAGCTTTACATTCGTGATGAAGTTGCAAGTGACGTTCCTTGGGGAAAACGCTTACGTGATTTTGAAAAAATAGAACTGAAAGCAAACGAGTCTAGAAAAATAACATTTGAAATTGATTCAGAAGACCTTACCTTTGTCAATAGCTCAAACAAGCGTGTTTTAGAACCTGGATATTTTGAAGTCATGATTGACGGATTAAAAACACGTTTCGAATTAAAGTAATATGTTGTACAAAATTGAACTGACTGATTTCTTTACATCCGCTTTTTCGGTTGACTGCATGATTTTTGGCTACGAAGAAGGCCAATTAAAAGTGTTGTTAATTGAGCGTGGTGTTGAACCATTCAATCATTATTGGGCAATACCAGGCGATTTGGTGTATCCGAACGAAGATTTACCTGATGCAGCAAGCCGAATCTTATTAGAACTTACTGGACTTGCAGACGTGCCTATGCATCAATCAAAAAGCTTTGGTGCACCAAACAGACACCCACAAGGACGCGTTATTACGATTAGTTATTTTGCCTTGATTCGTATTTCTGATTTTGAAATCAAAGCATCCTCTTGGGCTGAAAAAGCAATGTGGGTTGCAGTAAATGATGTGCCACAATTGGCATTTGATCATAATCTTATTTTAGAATCAACGTATGAGATTCTGAAGCAAAAGTTAAATGCAGATCCAATTTGTTTTGATTTATTACCTGAGAAATTCACGTTGATGGAATTGCAGCAATTGTATGAATATGCCTTTAACACCACATTGGACAAAGCAAACTTTCGTAAAAAATTAAAATCGATTCCATTGATTCAATTGAATGAGAGTCAGCAAAATGTCAAACACCGTCCTGCAAAATTATTTAAATACGACGCAAGTGCCTATTCAAGTGAGAAACACGATAGCTTTCAGTTTAATCTATAACACACCTTAATCCCTTAAATGTTAAATTTTTAAGACTTATTGTATTTTTTACAATAATTTATTTTGTCGGATTAATTTTTATTAATACATTAGCCTTGTAATCGAAAAATTATAAACTATGAAAAATAAATTACATTACTTATTAAAAAGCAGTTCGTTGTTAATTGGACTATTATTAGGTTCAAGTGCTATTGCACAAACAAACGTAACTTTTCAAGTTGACATGAGTCAACAAAACGGATTCACGACACCAGAAGTGAATGGAACTTTTAACGGATGGTGTGGAAATTGTACACCAATGACAGATGCAAATGGAGATGATATCTGGGAAGTTACAATTCCAATTCCAGCAGGAACTTATGAATACAAGTTTTCAGCTGATAACTGGGGTTCTCAAGAAGCTTTAGTTGCTGGTTCATCTTGTACAGTAACTAATTCAGGTTTTACTAACAGAACATTAACGGTTGGTGCTACTGCAATGACAATTCCTGCTGTATGTTGGCAAAGTTGTTTAAGTTGTGCTGTTACTCCAACTCCTGTTGATGTAACGTTCAAATTAGACATGACTCAACAAACAACTTTAGGTTTCACTACTCCAGAATTAAATGGAACATTCAACAGCTGGTGTGGTAACTGTATTCCAATGACAGATGCAAATGCAGATGGTATTTGGGAAGCTACCGTATCATTAGTTCCTGGAACATACGAATACAAATATTCTTATGATAACTGGGCTGGTTCAGAAACATTAATTGCTGGTACACCATGTACAGTTACAGCAAATGGTTTCACAAACAGAGCGTTAGTTGTTGGTAATGCAGATACGACATTAGCTACAGTATGTTATGCGAGTTGTTCTTCTTGTGTTACAACAAGTAACATTACCTTCAAAGTAAACATGAATGATTATACTGGTGCTGCATTTACAGCTGTTACTTTAAATGGTACTTTCAACAACTGGTGTGGTTCATGTAACCCAATGACTGATGCGAATGCAGATGGTATTTGGGAAGTAACATTGCCAATTACAGGTTCAAGCATTGAATATAAGTTTACATTAGATGGTTGGGCAACTTCTGAGCAATTTGTTGGTGGTGAGTCTTGTACTGTTACTGCAAATGGATTTACAAACCGTTTCTTAGCATTGTCAGGTGATGCAGTTTTACCAGTTGCATGTTATGCATCTTGTATTGACTGTGTGAATGGTATCAATGAAAATTCAGCTGTAAGCTTTACATTGTTCCCTAACCCAGCAAATGAGTCTATCACAGTGAAAGCAGAAAAAATTGCTGAGTCAATCAACATTACAAATGTTGTTGGTGAAACAGTAATGACTATCACTCCTTCAGAATTTGAACAAGTCATATATATTTCAACACTAAAATCTGGTGTTTACTTTTTAAATTCAACTTTAAACGGGAAAACAGAAACCATTTCATTCGTGAAAAAATAAGTTCAGATTAATCGTTTTTTTATTAGGGGGGCTTTTTTAGCCTCCCTTTTTTATACCATATCATGAAAAAAATTCTCTTTTTAATACTTTTTATTGTTTCATTTAGTGCGCAAAGTCAATGGTCACTTTATTGGCACGATGAGTTTGAATCTTCAGTGCTTGACTCAACAAAATGGACGCGTGAAATCGGCGGAAATGGTTGGGGAAATAATGAATTTCAATACTACACTGGAACAACTAATAATAGTCAGTTAGTGAATGGACAATTGGTTATTACAGCTAAAAAAGAACCTTTCGGTCAAAATCAATATACTTCTGCTCGTTTGATTACGAAGAACAAATTTGATTTCAGATATGGGAGAATTGAAGCACGTATAAAAGTTCCTATGGGACAAGGTTTGTGGCCAGCATTTTGGATGTTAGGATCTAATATAAGTGCAGTATCGTGGCCAAAATGCGGTGAAATTGATGTTATGGAACATGTCAATAACGAAGCGAAAATTTACGGTACGTATCATTTTGACAGTATCGGACATCGTTACCATGGTGATGAAATTGGTTGTAATCCAGCTGAATATCATCAATACGCTCTTGTTTGGAACAATCAAGAAATGATTTGGTTGTTAGATAATGTTCCATATTACCAAGCAACTATAACGAATGGTAATGGAAACAAAGAAGAATTTCATTTACCTTTTTTCATTTTATTGAATTTAGCTGTTGGTGGCAATTGGCCTGGTCCTCCACTTTTAAGCACACCTTTCCCTTCTCAAATGTTGGTCGATTATGTGCGTGTATACGTAGATCAATCGGTTATTGGAGTTAACGAAAACGAAATGGAGTTACTTGATTTTAGTCCTAATCCCGCAACTAATTCGTTACAAATTGCGATTACGAACAATAATTACCCTACAAAAGCAACATGTTATTCATTGGAGGGAAACTCGTTTGAATTACCTGTTGAAGGAAATATATTAAACACAGCATCCATTGCAAACGGACATTATTCCTTAGTTGTTACCTTTGAAGACGGAAGTGTTCAACGCAATAGTTTCATCAAATTAGGGAACTAATTCCAGTTCTCCCCAAAGTGAAGGGTTTAAGTGAAATCCTTCACTTGATGAACTATTCCAGCGCATTTGATTCACACGTTTACCTGAACGACCACTTTGATCAATGGCAACCTCAAAACCATGTGTTTGTCCACTTGCTAACGATAAATTTGGAATCGCAATTGGAATTGAACACTCTACAATTAATTTACCATTGACTTGTTTTGTGCTAATTTGTGCATTGGGAACTATTTCTTGTGTTTTGAAGTTCCATACCACTGGTTGTGTTCCTAATTTCAGACCAAATTGCACATCAGAAAGCAAATAGAATTTTCTTTTCTTGTTTGCCAAATGGTTGACACCAAAAGCGATTTCAATTGCATCACCATCCCACGTATTTTCATTGGATGAATTATTTACACAAGGTGTTGAATCAGTTAATTGAAACAAAAAAGCAAGTTGGTTTTCCGAATATTGAACAGCAAAAGAATTCCCAGTACTAATAACAGTTTGTGGTACACCTTTCCATTCATTCGCATCGATTTTTCCATCAATAACTACATGCGTTGATTGTTTTTTTGCCAGAGCAGATTTTTTTGTTTTCCCAGAAAAAGGAATAAATTCAATGTTATCAATATCTATGTTTCCAGCGCCTTCAAACTGTATGAGAAATTGTTTCACCGATGCTAAATCAAAATCCATTTCTTCGAAAGGAAACAATGCTAGAGGTATAATCACTTTTGTCCACTCCGTAGTTATTGTTTCTGTCACTAGAAACTGCTTTGTAAATCCTACCCATGCTTGTTTGTCACTGTAATCTTCCAAACAAAACGCCAAAGGCAAATTGGATAAGACGCCTTTTCTCGAACGAACTGAAAATTGAATGGCTGCAGTGTCTACAATAGACGAAATGTCTTTTGCATCCCAATAATCCCAACCAAATCCTAAACCTATCCAGTTACAACCACCTTTGATTTTATCCCATTTTAAGTGTAAACCAAGGTTTCCGGATGCAGGTAACGAATCAGTAAAATTGATAGCAATACATGCTTTGTTTTGTGTAACCCAAACCTCATCCGAATTGCGGTCATTAAAAATTTCTAAGGACGAAAAATCGCGGATGCTTTTTTTGGTTTTCTTATCACTGCCATCGTACAAACCAATTTTTTCAAATTGATTTTTCTTCTTGCCGTAAATTGTCACAGGTTCAATTTCACGCACTTTATTACGCGTAATTGAATCTTGTGCAAAACTCACCGAAAAAGCAGCACAAACAAGAATTACAGCGCTTATTTTTTTATCGAAAATCATGGGATTAACGGCGTGTTTTCTGTGAAAATGATGTAATCTAATTTCGCTGAAGCAAAGCCTGAATTAGGATTCGCCAAGTGTAACATATCAACTTGAGTAATTTTATCCGGGTTGTGCGTTTGATTACCATTTGGTAACACCGGACTTCCATTTACAAGTGATTCGATATCAGCGTACTTGATTGAAATCAACTTCCATCCTACCCAATTGACAGTTACTTGATACGCATATTCATCTTCGCTTGCAGCAGTAAACGTTCCGTCAGCATTTTCATCTTCTTGAAAACGAAATAATACCAACGAATTATTCAATCCTGGTTCGCCATAAACCATCGCATTGAAATAAAGTGCATTCGGATTTGCATTCAATGGAAAAACAACGAGTCCATCTGCACTAGCCTTGAAATTAAACATCCCAATTAACCAGTCCCAATTAACAGTACCCGCCATGTTTAAATAAGCATTTTGTTGTGGCGCGAAATTATCCGTGTGAATTTGAAAATCCATATTTGCTCCCGATTGAATGAATGAACCCCAACCACTATTCAAACCACTTTCAAAGTCAGCAATGACATAACCCTGATTCACTTTTGGTTGAATTACTTTCACCATTTTGTTTAAGGTGTCATCTTCTCCTGCAAAAGTTAATTGAACGCTACACCATTCCGATTTGAACATTGGAAACTGAGTGATTGAACCATTCCAAGTTGCTTCATTTAGTGTAATGTCTTTACCTAAACCAGTAATTTCTTTGACAGCACCTGATGACATTCCTGTTATTTTGATTTTCCAGTCAGATGTTTTGTTAACAGCAGCAGTAAAATAAACCGTTTCTCCCGCACTGAAATCAACAGAATCGCGGCTAACTGCTAACGAATCAATAATGGCAAACTTCCCGTAATTTTCCGCTAGCGAAGGACCATCAATCTTATTGATTTCATCTTTTCTACAACTAGCAACAAAAAGTGTTAACAACACTGTTAATGAGATAAATATAGTTTTCATAGTTTAAAATTTCATGGAGTAAATAATCATAAATTGATTCATTTTATAAGGCGTTGTATCTTGGTAATTAAAATCAAACCAATCGACCATTGCCGTTAAAAATATTTTATCGGAAAAATCATATTTAATACCTGTTGAATAAATACGTTCGTTTCCATTCAAGTGAATTTCATTAAAGTTGACCACAACATCGTTTTCATCGCGATCAGCAATCGACTCATTTCCTTTGACTTGGAAACTATTGATTCCCAACATCACGTGAAATTGATCTGCAAACTCAAAATCAATCCCAGCATCATAAAGCAAAGACGATAATTGAACGCGTTCAAAAACAAAATCACTCGAACGAGTTGTTTCCTGGAAAGCTGCTCCTGCAGTGAAAACAACATCCTTTTTCCATTTCAGTAATTTATGGATATTCACGGAAGTTGTTCCCTTCACCAAAGTGAATTTACGCAAATTAAGAGTTCCCTGTCCTCTAATTTCTGATAAAAAATATCCATCAACTTGTGCATTAAAAATTCCAGTTGAATCGGTGAATCCTACTGAAGTATATACTCCTTTTCTGTTAAACGTTGCTTTACCGTAAGGCAATACATTGTTGTAAGCAACATTGTGTTTCGCTAAACCTGGAGCAATGGAGTTATTGTACAACACATTGTTTTGAAACAAATCATACGTTGACAATGGACGTACAACTTGATCATTTGTATAGCGTTCATACACGGTGTTTTGACGTGAAAAATCAACTCGACGTGATTGCGCTCCAATACTTCTGAAATCTGCACCAACATTCAAATAACCTACATCAGCACGCAATTTTGTTGGCTTGTGTGCAATGGATAATTTTCCGTCAATAAAAAAGTCTGAAAGACTGTTTTCAGTCGTGTTGGTATAAAACGAAGAAGAAATACCAGTTTCACCTGCAATTTGAGCTTTCCATTTTTTTGTTGCTCCATTTAACTGATAAGTAACCGTTGAAACATTATTTCTGTATGCGTTCGCTGTTGTTGCAGAACCAATTAAATCAAACGCACTCGCATGATTAATGCCAACTGAAAAATACTTGCTTTGCGTTACAATCATATTTCCTCCTCCGTAAAAACGCTCAAATACGTTAGCCAAATTACTTGGATTCAAACGCATGATAAACCCGTTGAATTTTATTGACTCAACAAACTTTGAAAAATTCACTCCGAAATCAACGGCTGCACCTTGTTGACGCCACGTATTGTTTTTGGTGTGAAACGTTTCATAATCAACAATATCTTGTTTTATTCTCTGAACACCTGTTACAGGAATTAAACGATCAGCATCGTGATTAAAACAAGTAAACGGAGATAATTTATAATCAATGTTTCCAATTTGATAGCGAAAAGCATTTGCGACAACTCCTCTAACGTATAATTGACGGACATCAAATGTTACACCTGAACCCCAGAATCCACCAAACGCATTATTGATACGAATCATACCTAAAATTTCGGTGCTACTATTTGGTGTGATTTTCACTCCTAAGTCAATTAGTGCATGTCCGCTAGAAAGCTTACCAGGCGTAATTGTGTCATTTACAGTTGCTGCTGTTGAAAGTCCAAGTTGCGACATTTCTGAACGAGCTGCACCAACGAATTCCACTTTCTTTGTCGTTGCTTGACCCAGCGATAAAAAAGCATTAAAAAGGGTGAATATCCCTACTAATTGATAATACGTTCTATTTTTCATGCTTAAAAATATATTTTTAATTCGACGGTTGTTTCCATTCCTTTGTAGCGATCTAAATTGAAATTTTTATCACTATTGGTGAACCAACGTTGTCTGATGTATAATCCAGTGTTTTTATTAATGTAGTAATCGAAACCAGTAGCAAAACTAATTCCTGTTTGATCTTTAGGTCGTTGCGTCGTTGTATTCAATTGCGTTGCATTGTTAGCAATAATACGATCTACTCCAATATAATTGGTGAACACCCATTTTTCAGAAAAATGGTAATATGCTTCAAGTTGGTTGTAATAAGTTTGAAGGTAAGCTTTGTTATTATAATTCGGTAATGCTGAAAATCCTTTTTGAACCGAACTAAAAGCACCCAAATAAAAGAAGTAAAGTTCTTTTTGAAAAAGTTTGGTTTTCAACTTAGCACTAATCTCCAAGCTGTTAAAACCTTTCACGCTCAATGAATCTGTAATTTGAATCGTTTCATACACACCTCTGTATACTTTGTTCAAATTTCCATAAGGGCCAACATTTGCTGGGAATCCCCAACGCCAAAAGCGAGAAAGTGCTAAATTATTAGCTGGATGTGAAAATGCTACTTTATTTGTAACAGCTGTTATCTCTTGATTCATGCTATATCCAACACTGAATTTCACTTTTTTTACAGCAAAATCAGAATTGATTTCTAACCCTTTGCGGTTATTCGTCATTTGACCAATCTGCAAAACAGAACTTGCAAATGGGAACAACAATGTTTGGCTTCCAGCAGCACCAGTACCGGTGACATTTTGATTGTATTCCAAAACAGAAGTATTCCAAAAAACACCGTTATTATTGATAACGTTTGGACTAATTTGAAAATAATGCAATTCTATTGGAATTCGCGTCGCTTTGATTGGTAGCGAAAGTTTCACATTGATTGCTTCTCCCCAATTATTTTTCAACGAGGATGGACTAGCATATTTACCCATTCCAAATTCACCTTTCAAGTGAAAACCGTCGCTTGTCAAATCAACTTCCGTTGTATAGATTTCAGTTGAAACAGTTTGCTTTGCTAAGCTGTCTGTATATGTTTTGCCATTGAAGAAGTTGAAACTGATAAATTGATTACCAAAATCCTTTCTCAATTTTCCACCTGTAGAATTATTAGGGGTTGTAAAATAACCACCATTAAATTGTGTCTTTCCATACATGAAAGCAAATGAAAGGTCATGTGGCAAACGCACCCCATCTATTATCATTCCATGAAACGCTTGTTGTCCCCAACGTACATCTTGACTAAGAGCACCGTCACTATAAAACTTGTTATAACGGTGTTGTACATTTGGCGTGTTTGGATCCCACGGATTGCGTTCAAAAATACTGAAGCGGTTATAACCAGTGTTTGTTCCAAAAGTCAGCGGACTCAATGAATACCAGTGAATACCTCCTGTTTTAACCGAAAACGTTCCATTATTTGTTGTATGACTTCCATACAAATTGACCCCAAGGTTTAATCCTTTTGCATAATCTAATTGACTTCCGGTTAAGGGTGTCCACAAAAACAAATCGGTTCCAAAAGAGGTTTTGACAGATGGCTTACCAGAAATCTGAAGCATTAATTGCGGAATTTGGCTATCATCGCCTAAAAACACACGTTTGGAAGGTCCATTAGCAAACTCTGCATATTGCGATTTCATTTCAGAATAATTTCCAATGAACCGGTAAAATCCCCCAATTGAAATCTTATCCAGTGCGTCGCTTTTAATTTTAGGAAAAAGTCCACTATTCGCTTTCAAACTTGTGTCTTTAATCAGCATCGGCTGAGCAAAAAGCACTGATGAAACGAGACAAAATAATGCCAGCAGATGCATGTGTATTTTTTTAATCATTTTCAAAAGATTTTAAGTCAGTCGTTTGCAGGGAAACTTTTGGCTGTGCCGTTTGAGGATTATACGTGACGTAAAAAGGAATATTTGCATAGGCCATTTTCACACCATCTGTAACCGAAACAAACACACGATACCTTCCTTCTTTTGCTGGAGCTTTTAATTGCACGTTATCAGAAGATTTCCCTTTGATTCTGTTTTTTATTGGCTGAGGTTTGGATTCTACATCACCACCAATTTTTAAATCTTCGCTTTCTGGAAACAATTCCCAGGTATAAATCAATTTATCGTTATTCAAGTCACGCGCCAAAACAGATAAGTTAATTAACTCATTACTTTGAACGACATGATTGATGTGGTTTTTACTGTTATTGAAAAGAATTGCATCGATTGTTGGTGCACGATTTTCAGGATACTTTTTGGTGAAATTGTAACACAACGCGTCGATAGCTTCCGTTGGCATCCCATTTTCATAAAATAATCCGTACCATGTATTCGTGTATTCTTGTTTTTGTCCCCATAAAAAGGCAAATGAACCGATACATTGCGCACTATCAGCATGAATATATTTTTCGTAGCGTTCTTTGTAACTTGTTGTTTTCTGGGTGCTTGTTTGTTCGACTGATGAACCCCAAGCAGTTTTTGGCGATTCCCAATGTCCATTTGGACCCCATTCAGTAATCATGTAAGCACCTTTGTAATTACCACGATCGAGAACAGATTTAACATTTTCTATATCTCCATAGGTATTGACACCATAAATATCAACAGCAGTTAAGACAGACTGAACAAAAGCTAATTTCTCATCTGAAGTTCCTGCAGTTACTGTTGCAGTCGGGTGCATGTTATCTTCTTCGTGAATCATTTTTGCAATGTCATTCACCGCGCTCCAAACTTTTGTATTCGAATAAGCTAATTCGTATTCATTTCCAACACACCAAATCAATAATGCTGGATGATTTTTGTATTTTTTTACTTCCGAGCGAAAGAAATCCAATTGTGCTTTCACAGCGTCTTGATCATTGTAATCAAATCCATGGCGCTCGTGTTGCACCCATAAACCCAACATCACTTTGACTCCTTTTTTCTGTGCTTCGTCTAACACTTGCTGTGCGTTATCTATTCCCCAAGTACGAATGGTGTTTCCGCCAATCGCCAACAAATCATCTAAATGTGTTTCGCCACCTGCGCCCTTGATATAATAAGGTTTTTCATCGACTAACAAGGTCCATTTATTAGCATCAGAAGTGATTTTTACATGCGCAACTTGCGCCAACAAAACCGAAGTTAGTTGCGTTATTAAAGCGAAGAAAAGTAATCTTTTGCGCATCTTTGTTTTCTTATTTTGTAGTAAAATTGACTTTAAATAATCCTTAAAGCGAGTGCAAGTAACTTATTTTTTTTTGAAAAAAAAAGGTTTTCATTAAACTTATTGTAAAAAATACAATAATTAAATAATTCTCTTTAAAAATCAACTGGCTTTACTCCAATTGATTCGTACTTTCCTTCAGAAAAAAACAAGAGTAACTTTCTCTGTTTATCTACTAATGAATATTTAGGAACTATAATTCCATCTGATTCATTTGCATAACAACTCACTGTTCGTGTTTGTTTACCCGAATCAAACTGAATTATTGTTTGTGCCAAGCACGCATGTTTTTTTGCAATCGGGAAAAACACTGAACGTTGGTAAGTTGCAGCATCGTATTCACCAAAACCATTGTAATAACTGACATCATCATTAAAAAACAGTTGCACTGATGCTTGTTTTACCAATACATTTATAGACGAAAAATAGCCGTAATCATTGGTTGAATTTTGTTCTTTAGCTATTTTCGTATACCAATCAACGTTCCCATCGGGTGAAATTTTGTACACAAGCACATCGTTAAAGCTATATTGATTCAAGGTTTGCATCATACCTCTTCCATCTGTTAATCTTAGGTGTGTCACATAAACTTGTTCCGCAACAACAATAACAGAATGATCTTTCAACGGAATAATTTCTCGAAATTCATACTGGTACAATTCATTGCGTGTGTTTGTAACATACTCTTTGTTTTCTTGTACAAAACGTCTGTTTTTTATCTGTTCTTCTGTCAATAATTCTTCAGGGAATTCACGAAATAACGTGAACTCGACTTTACTTGATGTTGTATTTATTCGCTGGTACATTACACCTTTTACACCTGTCGAATAACCTTCACCATAAGTGCCCGTCACAAGTAATAATGAATCGCTTTTTATACAATCAAATTGAATGACATTTTTACTATCCATGTTCATTTCAAACTGATATTGCTTTGATTTTTCGCAGTAAACAACAACAGATTTTTCAACACCAATGTATTCGCTTTGAGCAGCTGAAATTGATGAAATGTACTCCATGTATGAAAAATAAAAGCTTCCATCATTCGCAATTGTTGACTTACGATACATTGTTTTGCTTGAAATAGTTGGAAATTCAAAATCGCCTAGTTGTACTATTGAAAAAGTGTTATCAAAAACCTTGTATTGTAAGTAATCAAAACCGTTTTTCTTTGCTGTTAAAAATGCTTCTATAGCCAAAAATTGATTATTGTCTGATAATTGAACACGAAAAAAAGGTGAACCTTTGTACAAATTATTGTCTGCAACTGAAAGCAATTGAATTGGGGAGGCGATCGGATCTAAAAAATCGTCAAATTGAACCGCATACACAATAGTTTCACCATTCGATTTGTCCGTGTAAATTCCTGTCAATTTATTATTCAGTGCAACAAAAGCGAATAAATTGAAGAGTTTGTGATCGAAATTAGCTGGAATCTTTTTAGTTAAAACAACTTTTCCATCACGGTATTTGGTTGCTACAGTTGCAGGAAACAATTGATTGTTGGTCGTTTTTATAGTAATGATTTCTGAATCATCAAACGAAAGCAATTGGTTAATTTGTCCCGAATTCTTAATTGGTTCAGTCCAATTTATAACTTGGGCCTGACCTACTGCAAAATGATGTAAAGCAACTATTAAGAAACTGATACAAATCCGTGACATCACTATTTTTTGATTAAAATAGTGAATTATCTGTTACACAAGTTGAATTCCGGTATAATTAGAAGGACTTATTGCTTTCAAACGTATTTTCATTTCACTATCAACAGCTAATGTATCAATGAAATCGTGAACCGTTGCTTGGGTTACTTTTTCGTTTTTACGCGTTAAACCTTTTAGTGCTTCGTATGGTTTTGGATAACCGATACTGCGTAAAATTGTTTGAATTGCTTCTGCAACCACCGCCCAATTGTTTTCTAAGTCGGCAGCAATTGCGTCTTTGTTTAACAATAATTTACCCAAACCAGCTGTAGTCGCTTTGATCGCAATTAATGAATGTGCTAACGGCATTCCGACAGCTCGTAAAACAGTTGAATCTGTTAAATCACGTTGCAAACGAGAAACTGGAAGTTTAGCAGAAAGATGTTCGTACAACGCATTAGCAATTCCAATATTTCCTTCCGAATTTTCGAAATCAATTGGATTTACTTTGTGTGGCATTGCAGATGAACCAACTTCGCCTTCCTTTAGTTTTTGTTTGAAATAGTCCATCGAAATGTAGGTCCACATGTCGCGGTCTAAGTCTAAAATAATTGTATTGATGCGTTTCAAACAATCGAACAAATTTGCCAATTGATCGTAATTTTCAATCTGAGTTGTCAATTGACTACGCGTCAAACCAAGTTGATTATTAACGAAGTTATTTGAGAATTTTACCCAATCTATTGCTGGAAAAGCAACGTGATGTGCATTTAAATTCCCAGTTGCTCCACCAAATTTTGCAGCAAAAGGAATTGTTTTCAAGACGTCAATTTGACCTGTCAAACGTTGAACAAAAACGGCAATTTCTTTTCCTAAAATAGTAGGAGAAGCTGGTTGTCCATGTGTTCGTGCTAACAACGCTATCGAAGACCATTCAGCAACGTAATGATTCAAAACAGCAATCATTTCTTCCAATACTGGAAGGTAAACATCCGAAATTGCTTCCTTGATGCTTAATGGAATTGCTGTATTGTTGATGTCTTGAGATGTCAAACCAAAGTGAATGAATTCCAAATGATCACCCAAGCCTAAGGCTTCCATTTTTTCTTTCAAAAAGTATTCAACAGCTTTCACATCGTGATTCGTTGTGCGCTCGATTGTTTTGATTGCCAAGGCATCTGATTCTGAAAAGTTTGTAACTATTGAACGCAATGCTGGAAAAACAGTTTTATCAACTGCTTGTAAAGATGCAATGCCACTATCAACCAATGCGATGAAATACTCCACCTCAACATGAACGCGGTATTTGATCAATCCAAATTCAGAAAAATAAGGGGCTAAAAGCTCGACCTTTGAACGGTATCTTCCGTCAACCGGACTAATTGCTGTAAGTGCTGTTAATGGCATCATATCTTTTGTACTAAATCAATTCAAAAATGAAAGGTGCAAAGATACAGAACTTATTTGTTTTAGATAGCTATACTGCTATGAAATAACTAATCTCGTGTTAAAAACGCTTCAAAATCGGCAAGCAACTTTACGCCTACTCCACGTGCATTCTTAATTTGTTTTGTTTGCGTTAATGCAATAGCCAATTCCGATTTAGAGGTGATTTTTTCACGTTTCAAAACAGTCACTGCTTTTGTAGAAAAATGCGCATAGAATTCTTCAACAGGGTTGCAATTTTCAGGCAATAATTCTTGCAGTGATTTTAATGTCAATTTACCGATTAATTGACCTGAAGAAAACCTCATTTCTTCTAAAAAATGCGTACTTGCATAATCTATTAATTGTTGGCGAGAAGCTAGGTTATTTTCATGTAATATCTTTCTGCACAAACGAGGTAAATTCAAGGGAAATGAATCGGCTGAACTTGGTAATGAAGTCATTCTGTAATATAATATCTCTTCTTTTATCTACAAAATAAAGCATTTTATCTGTTAAAAGCCATTGTTTGTCTAAAAATCAGCTGTCAAAAGAAAAAATGATAACTTTGATTAATGCATTTTTTTCAGAATTTCAAACTAGCAATTTCATCTTTTTTCAAAGCAATTGGATTTATTGTAGCCAACAAGTTTGGTATTTACATACTTATTCCTGCAGTTTTGATGTTATTCATTTATCAATTAGGCGCAACCATTAAAATGCACCAGCCTACAATTAAAATTGAGAACATGAACGATATTAGTTGGTATTTTATCCAACTCCTTTTCGAGATTACTATCGGGTTCTTTTTTATGCGTTCTGCTAAATATTTAGTGGTCATCATTTTATCTCCACTGACAGCCCATTTATCACAAAAAACAGCTTTTCTTCTAACCGGCCAAAGTACGAAATTCTCCCTACGTCAATTGGTTCATGACGTTGAACGCAGTATACGAATTGTAATACGTAACCTCATGTGGGAATATGTGATTTTTGCGCTAATTTATATTTTTGCAAGTATTGGTTGGGAAAATGCAAAAGACAGTCCATTGATCTATTTGATTTTTGTAGTCGGTTTTTTCTATTATGGTTTTTCATTTCTAGATTATACAAACGAACGATTGAAACGCAACTTAGAAGAAAGTGTACAATTTGCACGAAAAAACAGAGGCTTAGCAATTGGAATTGGCATGTGCTATTCGCTGATGATATGGGTTCCAGTCGATTTAAAAGCATTGTTTGATTGGTCAGTTTTTCAAGATAACCCCCTGGAATTCATTCGGTTGTTTGTCATTAATCTATTACTTTGGTTCATTGCAGCATGCGCGCCTATCTTTACAGTCGTTGCAGCAACAATAGCAATGAATGAGTTGGAACAATTCCCTCATGAATCACGCATACAAAATGACCAACAATTGAATGGTGATAATTTATCATCACTCCATGATTGTTCAGAAATAGTTTGATTTATTTTTACTGCATACACGTAACACATGAAACACTTTTATACGCTTTGCATTTTTTTATTTTTGACTGTTTTTTCTGTTTACAGTCAAGTTAGCGACTCAACTACTTCAATGATGAACCGTTCTGCGGCATTAAAAATGATTGACCAAGGTAAAGTTTTCATTGGGGAAGGAAAAGTACGAGAAGCATTGATTGTTTGTCGAGAAGCATCAGTAAAAGATCCTTTGCAATGGAAAGCAAGCTATTGGATTGCCTATTGCCACAATCAACTTGGAAACTTTGGATACGCCAATCAATATGCACGTGAAACGGTAAAAAAAGCAGGATCAGAGGTTGATGTTGAAATATTTGAGATCCTTGCAACTAGTTTTCATCAACTAAACCAACTGGATTCAGCTTTATACTATTACTCTACTTGTAAAGAAAAATTAAGTAAGATTCGTGCTAATCAATTACGTATAGATCAAAAAATTGAGAATTGTGAATTTGCGAAAAAAGCAACAAATAGCCAAAACAAACGTATTCCTTTAGCAGCAAATATTAACTCTGGAGCCGATGAATACGCGCCAATTCTTACTGAAAATGGCACTATTCTCTATTTTACAGCCCGACGTGCAAATTCAACTGGCGGAATGATTAACGCTGGAGACCAAGATTACTTAGAAGACATTTATCGTGCAACATGGAATCCGCAAACGCGAAAATGGGACAGTATAACGAACATCCTTCCCCGACTAAACACTACTGGACACGATGCGTTGAATTGGATTGCTCCAGATGGTTTAACAGCTGTTGTTACGTGGAATAATGTCATGACTGACGATAAAAAACATACAAAAAGTAGCGATATCTGTGAGGTAGAATACACTAAAAAATCAAGTTGGACGGCTCCAAGAATTATTGCTAATAAATCGATTAACACATCATTTTTTGAAGGCTCTGCAACATTAACAGCCGATGGAAACACCATGTATTTTGTATCTGACAGAAAGGGTGAAAAAAAATCAACAGACATTTACGTTGTTCAAAAACGTGGTAAGACTTGGGGAGAAGCAATCCCATTACCCGATAGCATCAATTCTATTGGTCGTGAAACAACACCATTTATAACCGCAGACGGACGGTTTTTATTTTTCAGTTCCGATGGCCATACTGGAATGGGTGGAATGGATATTTTTGTTTCGGAAAAAACAGATCGTGGCTGGTCAAAACCAATTAATTTAGGGCCAAGCATCAATACTGTAAATGATGAAACTCATTTTTCAATCAACTTTTCGACCAAAAAAGCTTTTTGTGCTGGTGTTGAATTAATTGGATTGAAAAGCAATTACAACTGTTTTGAATTTGATGTAAATCAATTACAACTTCCTTTCAAATGGTAAGTTGGTTCAAATGATCCCAAAATTCCGAATAACTTTTGGATACTGCAGCAGCTTGATGAATTTCGATTACCTCATCGGAGCGTGTTGCTAAAATAGCTAGCGCCATTGCAATTCGGTGATCGTTGTGGGCACTTACTACTGCTCCTTTAATGGTGTTTGTCCCGATAACATGCATATCATCTCCAAAAACAGTAATTGTAACTCCGAGCTTTGAAAATTCTAGTTGCAATGCTTCAGAGCGATTACTTTCTTTGTGGATCAATCGGTTAACACCTTTGATGATGGAAGTTCCGTTGCAACATGTAGCTAAAACTACCAAAGCAGGAAACAAATCAGGGCAATCAGTTGCATCAAATTGAAACGCTTTGCGTTGTGTTCCGTTAACTTGAATTACATTTTCCTGCCAGGTGTAATCAATCTGAGCAACATAAAATGCGTGCAAAAGTGCTTTATCTGCTTGCAAACTGTGTTCGTTTAATCCCGCAATTGCAATTGGATGTCCAATAGCTGCCGCGACCAACCAAAAACTAGCTGCACTCCAATCGGATTCAACGTGATAACGAGTTGGTTGGTACGTTTGACGACCTTTTATAGCAAAAATGTTTTCCGCTTGTTGCTCAATTGCAATGCCAAAAGCTGCCAATGTTCGAATGGTCATCTGAACGTAAGGCTTGGACGTGAACGATTGAACTGTTAACAAACTATCTTCGTTACTCAAAGGCAAAGCCATTATCAAACCAGATATTGTTTGTGAACTTTCAGCGCCATCAACCGAGATTATCCCTCCTGTTAAAGGCCCTTTTACGGTTGCAGGCAAAAATCCATTCGTGGTTTCAATGGAAACACCCAATGCCGGCAATGTTTTGTCATAAAATGAAATCGGACGTTTTAGTAAACTACCTGAACCTTTAATATTTATAGGTTGATTAAACACCGATGCTATAGCAATTAATAAGCGAGCTCCCAATCCCGATTCACCAATGAACACTGATTTTTCAGAATCCATTGCTTTTAATCCTTGAATAGAAACAAGATCGTTTTGAATAGTAACCAAAGCACCAAGCTGTTCAATTGCTTGTAGCATCGCTTTTACATCATCGCTCACTCCTACTCCAATAATTGATGATTGACCATTTGCTAAAGCAGCTGCAAGAATAGCACGTTGCGCATCACTTTTGGACGCTGGAACGGTTATTTTTCCTCGTAATTGGCGCGATGAAAGTGCTTGAATCATGTTATTTTTTTTCTGGTAACGATGGATTCATCACCCGCAATTGATGACGAATGGATTCTTGGTGCATCGCATCCATTAATTGACGAATAAAGCGTTCAGACAATTGATAATCTTGTGCTTTATCTAAACGAGTAGAAATTACTTTTTTCCAGTGCTCTTCTTGTAAAATGGTGATGTTGTTTTCTTTTTTAAACTTCCCAACATCTTCGCTCAACAACATACGTGCGGTCAACAGTTCAAACATGCGGTCATCTAAATCAACAATTTTATCGCGTAACTCTCCTAAAAAATCGATAGCATCATGCGAAAGTGAATTAGAACGCAAGACTAATTTGCCTAACAAACTTGCTAAATCGGTTGGGGTGATTTGTTGCGCAGCATCCGACCAAGCTACATCGGGATCACGATGGGACTCGATAATTAATCCGTCAAAATTCAAATCCATTGCTTTTTGACAAATCTCTAGTAAAATATGTCGATTACCAGTTATGTGACTTGGGTCGCTGAAAATTGGAATATGCGGTAATCGTTCGCGTAATGCTATTGGAATTTCCCAATTTGGAACATTTCGATATCTTTTGTGATTGTACACTGAAAATCCACGGTGAATTGCTGCGACATCTGTTATCCCAGATTTTTCGAAGCGTTCGAATGCTCCAATCCATAATTCCAAATCTGGATTTACGGGGTTTTTTATCATTAATGGAATATCGACTCCTTTTAACGCATCAGCAATTTCCTGAATAGCAAATGGATTTACGGTTGTGCGTGCACCAACCCACAAGACAGAAACACCTGCTTTCAATGCCAATTCGACATGCTTTGCATTCGCAACTTCTGTGGTAGTTGGTTTATTGATTTCTTTTCCTGCATTCACTAACCAATTCAATCCAATTTCACCAACACCTTCGAATGAATCAGGGCGTGTTCGTGGCTTCCAAATGCCCGCGCGCAACAAGTCGATATCATTTGTTTGATTCAATAACAGCGCCGTTTGCATCATTTGCTCTTCCGTTTCAGCGCTACATGGGCCTGAAATAAGGAATGGTTTGTTATCTTTCTTATGGAAAAGTTGGTTCTTCATTGACTGTTTGTAAGTTACCTAAAACGTATAACAATGTTACACAGGTTTTGTTGTTTTCAATTTAGCTGGGGGTTCATAAAACGCTTTTAAATAAAAGGGTTCAAAATAGGCAACATCTTCAAATTTGTTGTTTTGGAAGTGTTGAAAAGCGATCGTAACTTGACCCGCAGCAGAAGGAAAAATTGACGTATCGATGGTGATTTCTTTTCGTGCTTTCCATATTTCACACAATTTCGAAGCACCATCACCGAAACAAATTAGTTGACCAAATTCGGCATACGAAAGTTCGTCAATGACATCCGGACTTATTTCTTTGAGCACATTAAACTCAGGTGAATAAATTGCTGAATACACCTCCATTCGACGTGCATCAATCATGGGGCAAAGAACGTGAAGCGGGTATTTTTTGGATCCAACTACAGCAAGACTTACCAACGAATCAACTGCAATTAATGGAATTTTCAATGCGTAACACAATCCTTTTGCTGTAGAAACTCCTATTCGTAATCCAGTATAAGAGCCTGGTCCCGAGGAAATTGAAACAGCTTTAATATCTTGAAGTGTTACGTTTGCTTGAAGCAAACATTTTTCTATCAGACAAGTCAATTGCTCTCCATGGCTATAACCATCTTCATTTATTTCAGCTAACTGAATGAGCTGACCATTTTTTGACAGCGCAACCGAACAAACTTTCGTTGCAGTTTCGATATGTAGAATATACGTCATCCGTTATTTACTAGTTACAACTGCTAATTTAAAGCCAATTCCATGAATATTAGCAATTGAAATGCGGTTATCGTGTGCTAAATATTTTCGCAGTTTTGTAATGAACACATCCATACTGCGGCCAGCAAAATAATCGTCTTGTCCCCAAACAGCGTGTAATATCGTCTCACGAGGGACAACTGAATTTTGGAAAGAACATAACATTTTCAAGACCATTGCTTCCTTTTTTGTGAGTGTTTTCTTAAAATCTGCATGTGTTAAATTGTAGTTTTCAGTATCAAACGCATAGGACCCCAATGTAATAATTTTGGACGCAGTTGGTTCGATAATATTGACACGTTTCAACAATGCTTTCACACGAACGGAAAGTTCATCAAATGAAAAAGGTTTGGTCAAATAATCGTCGCCACCCGCATTAAATCCAGCAACTTTGTCCTCCGTCATTGATTTTGCTGTAAGAAACAAGATAGGAATTGTTGCATTTATTTTACGGATTTCTTTAGCCAATGTAAAGCCATCTTTTTTTGGAAGCATGACATCAAACAAGCACAAATGAAATTCCTCTTCGGTAAATCGAATGTGTCCATCTTGCCCGTTAGTGCATAAAACGACCTGATAACCTTCCGATTTTAATTGATCGGCAATCACAAAACCCAAGTTGGTATCGTCTTCTACTAAAAGAATGCGTGCTTTGATACTCATTGAAACTATTTATTGTGTGAAATTACAAAGAAAAAAAGAGAAAATATTATTGGTAGATACAAAGTGAAATCGAATTAAGAGATAATTAACATGTCACTTCCAATTAATTTATGAAAATGAACGAAAAGTCATGTTAATATGCCTGTTTTAATCTGTTTTTATTACTAAAAAAATAGTTTGAGTGAATTGAATTGAGTAAATTTGATGTGTATTAATTTTTCCTCAAAATGGATAAAATCGTAATTATTGATGATGAAGATGATATCAGAGAAATTCTCTCATACAATCTGATAAAAGAAGGATTTCAGGTTCATCAAGCTGAAAATGGTAACATCGGAATAGAAATCTGTAAAAACATCAAGCCGGATTTGGTTATTTTAGATGTTATGATGCCGGGTATGGATGGTGTTGAGGTTTGTGAAGCACTTAGAAAACTGCCTGGACTAGAGAATATTTTGATTTGTTTTCTAACAGCACGTAACGAGGATTATAGTCAAATTGCTGGTCTCGATGCAGGAGCAGATGATTACATTTCAAAACCTATTAAACCTCGGGTTTTGGTAAGTCGCATTAATGCATTGCTTCGAAGAAAAGAATTAACATCCATGAAGAATATTGATACAAAAGAACTTGTTATCAATCGTGAGAAATATACTGTTTTTAAAGATGGTAAAGCGATTCATTTACCAAAAAAGGAATTTGAATTATTGGCTTTACTTGCATCTCGTCCAGAAATCGTTTTTGAGCGGGATGTTATATTAGAAAAAGTATGGGGAACAGATATCGTTGTCGGTGACAGAACAATAGATGTTCACATTCGTAAACTGCGTGAAAAAATAGGTGATGAACATATTCAAACAGTAAAAGGAATAGGTTATAAATTTAAGGAATAAAAAAACCGAGTTATTAATAACTCGGTTTTTTTTATTTGCTAGCAATACTAGAAATTAAATTGTGCTTGTAAACGAAGCAGTCTTCCAGCTTGTAGATTGTCTTGTTTAGCATAATCTTCGAAGCGACGTTCAGAGATAGTGTACATTGCAACTAATTCAAAATTCTTAACTGGTTGCCATTCCACACCAATTTCAAGTTCATTCACATTGTAGCTACGTGCATCTAACTCATGTTTTTTACCGCCTTCATAATGTTGCGCTCTTACAAAAGGAATTACTAATTGATTTTTGATTTTCAATTGATAATTTGCCATTATGTAACCACCTCTCAATTGTTTTGTTTCAATTGAGTCTGTCAATTTATTAAACTGTGGCCCCTGACCTATATTGTATTCTGCTTGTAAACCAAAAGGTTTTGGATATAAAATAAATGAACCCCCAACACGTTGATCAAGGTATTCAGCGTTTAACGCTTTTTTCACACCCGTACTTAGATTTGTTACTACAACTTTACCAGTATACCCTTGAACACTTGCTTCAATAATTTGATTTTTAAACTTAAATGGATAAGTCAATCTAGAAACCACATGCAAATTATTGTTGCGTTCTGGTTGATTTGCAGTTTGACCATTATATGTACCAAAAGCAAAAACTCCGTAATCACCAGAACCTTTTAGACCTGAATTCACTAATTCGCTAAATAATTTTCTTGTTTTTGCAGGAGCCCAATAAAAGAAAACCCCTAAATCACGTTCATTTGAAACAGCACTATTTAATGCGTCATTTCGATCTAATGCCAAACGATTTTGACTAGACTGCATGTTCTCAAATCCAAAAGGAACTTTACTTTGTCCAAAGCGCAATCTAAACTCGTTTGATTTATCAAGACTCAAGTCAAAATAAGCATCTCTTAATTGAACAATATGATTGGTAGTTCCAGCAGAAGATGCAAAATCCGGTTGAATATACATGTAAACTCTTGGATGAATTTGACCAAAAAATATAATTCGAGCTCTGCGAATAAAAAAACCGTTATTATCTCCCCATGACTTATCGCATTGCTCACACTTCAAATCAGGATTTGTTTCAAACAAACGATTGTAACGTACCTGGGCATAACCTCTTAAAGATATGTTATCATACCATTTAACAATAGGTTTTACATCTGTTTTAACTGGAGCTAATGAATCTTTCAGTGAAGCATTCAATGCTAGTGAATCATTTAAAGAAATAATTGTTTCTTTAGCATATACAGTACTTGTAGCTAGAAACAAAGTGACAAAAATTAGAATTTTTTTATTCATATCAACAAAATTTTACGAGGCAAAACTAATTCCTTCACATTAAGTTAACACTATAGAAATAGCATTATAACTTTTTATTAATGTTGTTAATATTGAGTTAACATAAATTGCATTTTTTAAACTTTCACCTTTATTTTGCTTCAAATTAGATCTGATTAGAAGTGTTAATCACATTGTTTTGTTAACATTAAGTTAACATTATTTAATCGTAATAACCTGTTAATCAATAGTGTTAGGTGATTTTGATTTCAATGCTTTCAACTAGTGCTTAACTTTACCTTTTCGTTAACATTTCAAATTAGCCATTTTAATTCTAACGAAGCACATACATTTGCACCAATAATTTAAATTCAAAAAATATGGCTTCAGGATTATTAAAGTTCTTCTTACCAAAAGACAAAGTGTTTTATTCACTTTTTGAACAAGCTTCTCAAAATTTAGAGGCAATTGCAGGGAAATTAGTTGTTTGTGTAAACGAATCAGACTACAGCAAACGTGCTACAATCATCAAAGAAATGCAAGATTTAGAGCATCAAAACGATGAATTAACGCACAACATTTTCATGGAATTGGGTAGAAATTTTATTACACCATTTGATCGTGAAGACATCCACTCTTTAGCTACTTCATTAGATGACGTTGCTGATTATATTTACGCTACTGCTAAAAAAATTAATTTTTACAAAGTTGATCCTAATGATACAGGTATCTTGAAAATGGCTGACGCTATTCAAGAAGCAGTTTTAGCGGTTAATGCAGCCGTGAAAGAATTGAGAAACTTGAAAAACACGCAAAAAATCATCGAATGTGTTATAAAAATCAATGCTATTGAAAACCAAGCTGATGATTTATTTGACTTGAGTATCGAGAAATTATTTGATTCAGATATCGATGCGAAAAACTTGATTAAAAAACGTGAGATCTACCAAATCATGGAGGTTGCAACTGACAAATGTGAAGATGTTGGTAACGTAATCGAATCTATCGTTGTAAAATACGCTTAATTCATCTTTAAGTAATAAACTATGTTTACTTTATTAATCGTTATTATCGTTATTGCCTTGTTATTTGACTTGGTGAACGGTTTCCATGATGCAGCAAATTCAATTGCTACAGTGGTTTCTACGAAAGTGTTAACACCTCTTCAAGCCGTTATTTGGGCTGCAGTTTTCAATGTAGCTGCTTTTTGGGTGTTTGACATGAGTGTGGGGAACACCGTAGCTAAAACAGTAGATAACTCTGCCATTGATTTGTACGTAATTCTAGCTGGATTATTAGCTGCAACAGCATGGAATTTATTGACTTGGTGGTTGGGAATTCCCTCATCATCATCACACACCTTGATTGGAGGATTTGCTGGTGCAGCTGTTGCCCATGCAGGTTTTGATGTAATCGCATCAGGTGAGATCTTAAAAGTTGTTCTTTTCATAATTCTTGCACCAATTATTGGTGGAATCATTGCATTTATCATTGCATTGGTTACAGTGAGTAGAAACTTTTACAAGAAAATGCTCATGATTCTTTTACTTTCAGGGATTACTATTTATGTAATGCTTTATATGGTAGAATACATGGATGTGAAACCGCCAATGCTTTGGATTACAGTTGGTATGATTGTTACATTCATCATTGTGTATATTTGGTACCAAATCAGACATGGTAAGTCACAAACAGCCATGAAAGAATCGAACATGTACAAACGTTTGCAATTACTTTCATCCGCAGCGTTTTCATTAGGACATGGAGGAGCAGATTCACAAAAAGTAATGGGTATCATTTGTGCGGCCTTGTTAGTATTTGGAAACATGCAACGTGAAGGGAAAATAAAAGAAAATATTCCGTCTGCATTCCAAATTACTGAAGTTTTCCAAGTTGAATTCAAAAACGATGAAGGAAAAAAAGAGAAGTTCAAACCTGAATACGCTGCAACTATTGATTCGTTAGGAATTGAAAAAGAAGAAAGCATATTGATTTACACGAAAGGTAAAGATATATATGACGCACAACGTAATGAATTGATTTTCGCAGATGATTCATTGAATCAATCGTATGCTGAAGCTGGAATTTTTGCAGATGTAGTTGACGATAAAGGCTTCTTAAAAGAAGGTCATAAAATCAAAACGAAAGTTAATTCACACACCATGCCTTCTTGGATAGCAATTCTTTGTTACTTAATGATTGGCTTAGGAACATTGATGGGAGGCTGGAAAATTGTGAAAACAATGGGAACTAAAATCACCAAAGTATCTTCTTTAGAAGGTGTTTGTGCTGAAACAGCTGGTGCTTTAACATTGTTTACTGTTTCTAACTTTGGTATTCCAGTTTCAACAACACATACCATTACCGGTTCAATCATTGGTGTAGGTGCAACGAAACGTTTAAGCGCTGTTAGATGGGGTGTAACCATTAACTTACTTTGGGCATGGATTTTAACCATTCCTGTATCAGGTTTATTGGCAGCAGGCATTTACTATTTGACATTATTATTCCATTAATAATTCGCTATTTTTTGAAGAAAAGCCCGTTCATAACGGGCTTTTTTAGTGAAAAAAAATCCGTATTTTCGTCAAAATTCATACCATGACATTAAAAGAAACAATCGCAGCTGTTGAAACATTTCACAATGCGTTTAAAATAGAAAACAACTATCAACCCGCTGCTGTAATAAGTGAAGCAGATGTAACCCTTCGTTTCAATTTGATGAAAGAAGAAAACGAAGAGTATTTAGAGGCCGCTAGAAATGGAGATATCGTTGAAATAGCAGATGCTTTGGGAGATCAATTATACATCCTTTGTGGTACTATTCTGAAACATGGTTTACAAGAAAAGATTGTGGAAGTTTTCCAAGAAATACAACGTTCAAACATGAGTAAATTGGATAAAAATGGTAATCCAATTTATCGGGAAGATGGAAAAGTAATGAAATCTGAATTGTACTTTAAACCAAACATTCAAGCAATACTTGATAAATAATGAAGCGCTTTAATGTTCGTGTTTATGGTATTCACATCAATGAGCGAAATGAATTGTTGGTGGCTGATGAAACTTATCGCGAACGATCTTTTACCAAATTTCCTGGAGGAGGTTTGGAATGGGGAGAAGGAACAATAGCTTGTTTGAAACGTGAATTTGAAGAAGAGTTTCAATTATCAATTCAAGTAAAAGACTTGTTGTATACTACTGATTTTTTTCAAGTTTCAACTTTTCATGAAAACGATCAAGTCATCGCAATTTATTATTTAATAGCAATTAATTTGGATGATGTAGAAATGGTCATCGCTCAAAATAAATCAGAAGAGAAATTACGCTGGATTCCAATAAACGAATTAAGCACCAACGACTTAACATTTCCTATTGACAAATATGTTGTTGAGCTTTTGAAAAAAAAGACGATTAATTTTTCAAATTAAACTGCTAAATTTACCTAGAATTTCATTTCATGAATAAACAAGTATTACTTATCATTTGCAGTGTTTTTAGCTTTCTGTTATGCGTTGCACAACCGGCAGGTTCGTTAGATCCATCATTTGGTACTGGTGGAAAAGTTGTAACTTCAATCGGATCAGGAATCGATAAAGCTTATGGAGTTGCCATTCAATCCGATGGTAAAATTGTGGTAGCAGGCTACAGTACTAGTTCGTTGACTGATAAAGATTTTACTGTTTGCCGCTATTTAAGTAATGGGAATTTAGATTCGCTTTTTGGCACAAATGGTATTGTAACAACGGATCTTCAACTTGGAAGTGCCGACATTGCTTTTGGTATTGCGCTACAATCTGACAATAAAATAATATTAGCTGGCTCAAGTGATGATGGCTCGAATAAAAACGGCGCATTGATTCGCTATTTACCTAATGGCGTAATTGATTCTACATTTGGAACTAACGGAATCGTTATCACTGATTTTGAAAACAACCAACAAGATGAGATTAAAGCAATTAAAATCAATCAATTAACCGGTCATATAATCGTTGGTGGTTCTTCTATTATTAGTTCGAGTATCGGAAAGCCTGTTATCGCACGATATTTACAAAATGGACAATTAGATGTAACCTTTAATTCAACTGGAATTAAAACATTATGGGTTGCCGTAAACGACCAAAATAGAATTTTTTCGGTGGAAGATCTTGTGGTTTTACCTAATGGCAAAATTACTGCTACCGGTTGGCGAAAAAATGTATCGACTTCCATTTCCTCTGAATATTGGGCATGTCGTGTGTTGAGTAATGGAAATATGGACAATAGTTTTTCGGCTGATGGAGTAATTAGTTACAGCGATGGAACAGGTTCATCGTATGGATACGGATTACTTTTAACTGCAAATCAAGATTTAATTATTGCTGGCACACGTTCTTACAATGGTATTTACACGTATAAATACTTGAAAATCAATCAAGACGGAACAATACCAGGCACATCAGTTTCCTATGCGATTGCTGGAGGAATAGAAATTGCAAATGCCATCGCTGAAACAACAGCTGGTCAATTCATTTTGGCTGGCGCTATGGGAAGTACAACAACTTCTAATTTTGGACTTATTCGCATAGCTGCTGCTTCGGCTTTAGATGCAAGTTTTGGAACAAATGGAGTTGTACAAACAGCTTTCGGAACGAATACCGTCAATCAATGTTTTGATGTTGCCATACAAGCAGACAATAAAATCGTAGCAGTTGGTTTTACTGGAAATGACATTGCAATAGCAAGGTATCTGGGGGATGACACACCTGATTTATCGAATTTTAACTTGGTAGCTCCTACTAATTTAGCATCCAATCAAAATTTCAACAACACCACACTTGACTGGTCGGATGCATTTGGCGCAAGCTATTACGAAGTATTGATTGACACAACAGCTAATTTTTTAACTGCTGAATCGTATGCTCCTATTTCGTCTACAATTAACTTAACCAATTTAAAACACAACAAAACTTATTATTGGAAAGTACGAGCTAATGATGGAACAAATTGGGGTAATTATTCTAGTGTATGGTCATTTACAACAGGCTCGTTGAATCCGCTTAATTTGGTTTCACCAAGTAACAACGCAATCAATCAGTTATTTACTAGTTTAAATTTAAGTTGGAATGCAAATGCCTTTGCTGCAAACTACCAACTTCAATACGATACTTTGGCAAATTTCGCAACTTCAGCTTCTTTAATCACTACATCTGCTACAAACTATCAGTTAACTAATTTATTGCCTAATCACGATTATTATTGGCACGTACAAGCATTATATGGGGCTAATAGTGGGACGTGGAGTACTACTTGGAGATTTAGAACGAAAACACAATCATCCATTGGAATTGAAGAAGAAGAAAACAATCAAATTGATTTATTTCCAAATCCAACAAGTGAATTCACAACTATAATTGTTCCTTCACATTTTGTGCTAGCGAACTATGAAATAATTAATTTACAAGGGGAAATACTTCAAAAAGGAATTATATCAACTGAAAAATTCGATGTTGAGTTACCAAAAACAAATGATTCCGTTTATTTTATTCGTGTGAAAAATGAATACATTGAAAAGCTACTTATAAAATAGTTTATGTCAATTTTTCATTATTGATATGACGCAATTGATCGCGTTGTGTTTTTTTCTCCAAATTCTTTTCTAGCGCTTCGGTTAAGTCAACACCTGTTTGATTTGCCAAGCAGATTAAAACAAATAACACATCCGCCATTTCATCAGCGAGATCTTTATTTTTGTCGGATTCTTTTTCACTTTGTTCTCCGTAGCGACGTGCAATGATACGCGCAAGTTCGCCTACTTCCTCAGTTAGCATAGCAAGGTTAGTCAATTCATTAAAATAACGAACGCCAATTGTCTTTATCCATTCGTCTACTTTTTGTTGAGCTACAGCTAATTCCATTTAAACTTTGTTTTTAGAATCGATGATGATTGTTACTGGACCATCATTTACCAGACTAACTTTCATGTCAGCACCAAAGATACCCGTTTTTACTTTTCCAGGTAACTGTTTAGTTGCTTGAGCTATAAAATATTCATACAACGGAATTGCTTTTTCAGGTCGAGCGGCAGCAATAAAACTTGGTCGATTTCCCTTTTTTGTAGCTGCATGCAACGTAAATTGACTAATTATCAATAACTCTCCGGCATTATCCAAAATAGAATCATTCATTTTTCCTTCGGTGTCAGAAAAAATACGTAATTGAACAAGTTTTGAAACCAACCAATCAGCATCTACCTGTTCGTCTTCCTGTTCAACACCAACAAAAACGACTAAACCTACTTGAATACGTGAATACGTTTGGCTATTTATTGAAACAGCAGCTTCGGAAACACGTTGAATAACTATTTTCATATTAAAAAAGTATCATTCAATTAAATGAGTTTTGTGGATTCAATTTCTCCCTCTTCGATGAACATCATCTTCATCATTATTCATCAACTGCAAATACGTCCAGTACCTACTCTCATAAATGGTTCCTGCCTCCAATTCAGATTTCACAGCGCAATTGGGTTCATTGATATGTTGGCAATTGTGAAACTTACATTGACCAATTAATGCGCGCATTTCAGGGAAATAATGAGAAATGACTTCTTTATCTAAATTCACCACACCAAAAGCTCTAATTCCAGGAGTGTCGATGATAAATCCACCCGATTGTAACGGATGCATTTCTGCAAAAGTTGTTGTATGTTGTCCTTGATGATGTGCAGCAGAAATTTCACCAATTCTCAAATTAAGATTACTATCTAATGCATTGACCAAGGTACTTTTTCCTGTACCAGAATGTCCAGCAATCATGACTTGTTTCCCAATGATTTCTTCACGTAAAAAAGCGCAATTATCTTGACTTATAGCTGAGATCGCGACACATTCATACCCAATTACACGATACATATCCATAATTGCTTCTAAATCAAAACGTTCTTCATCGTTTAACAAATCGACTTTATTAAACAACAAGGTAACTGGAATTCGAAACGATTCCGCTGCGACTAAAAAACGATCGATAAAAACGGTGTGTGTCTCGGGATGTTTTAACGTAACTAATAAATATGCACGATCAATATTAGCTGCTAAAATGTGCATTTGTTTGCTCAAATTAGTACTTTTTCGAACGATATAATTAACACGCTGTTCGTAATCTAAAATAACACCTTTCCCCTCTTCGTCACGTTTTTCATCGAGAAATACCTCATCACCAACTGAAATTGGATTGGTGGTTCGCAAACCTTCTAAACGCAATTTACCGCGAACCCGACAATCGATGATTGAACCATCTGTGAGTAAAACGTGATACCACTTTCCTGTTGATTTTAATACTTTTCCTCGAATTTCGGACATGACGTAAAATTAATCATTCGAAACGAAATAGAAGAACTCCCTATTTAAAGAAATATTCAACCCTTTGTCATTTTTAATCGTTAAAACAATGGCATTTATTATCTTCGTAAACCAATATCAGGAAAACATGTCAATTGAAGTTACAAATCTTTCAAAATTTTACGGTGAACAAGCAGCTGTAAACGATATTACCTTTTCAATTAAAAAAGGTGAAATTGTTGGTTTTTTAGGCCCGAACGGTGCTGGAAAATCTACAACAATGAAAATGATTACAGGCTTCATACCTGCTTCAGAAGGGACAATCAAAGTTTGTGGGAAGGAAGTTTCTGTTGATGCAATTGAGACAAGAAAACACATTGGTTACTTACCTGAAAACAATCCCTTGTATTTGGACATGTATGTTAAGGAATATCTTGAATTTGTTGGTAAAATTTACAAGTTGAAAAACGTCCGTGAACGCGTCAAAGAAATGATTCAATTAGTTGGGTTGGAAGTCGAGCAAAACAAAAAAATCGGAATGCTTTCAAAAGGTTATCGCCAACGTGTTGGTCTAGCACAAGCAATTATTCACAATCCTGATGTGCTAATTTTGGACGAACCAACTTCTGGATTAGACCCAAATCAATTGGTAGAAATTCGTGACCTAATCAGACGTATCGGAAAAGAAAAAACGGTTATGCTTTCAACGCATATCTTGCAAGAAGTAGAAGCAATTTGCGACCGTGTTATCATTATCCGTCAAGGTAAATTGGTTGCTGATAATTTAGCATCAAACTTGCAAGTTGCAAGTGATACGCAAGTCGTTTATGCTGAATTTGACGGTACAATTTCCAAACAATTGCTTGCTAAAATTCCAGGAATTTCAAAATTGGAACAAGTCAATCCTTCAACTTATTTAATTGAAAGTGAATCAATTGACGACTTACGCAAAACAGTCGCTCAATTTGCGCAACAAAACAACTTACTTGTTCTTACATTGCGTACCGAAGAGAAATCGTTAGAAGAAGTTTTCAAAACGCTAACAAAATAATTCAGGCCTTAATTATTTCGCCCAAAAGTGGTTTAGCTAGCGCATGCATCAGGTAAACAAATGGTGTTAAAATGACAGCAATGACCAATTTTGTGACATATCCGGTAATTCCAAAAAGCAAAAATTGCTCAAAAGTTATTGCTCCAGGGAGTAAAAAACCGATCAGTAAAACAGTGTAAGAGTCAACTAACTGTGAAACAACTGTTGAACCAGTACTTCGCAACCAGATCATTTTTCCTTTTGTCAATCGATTAAATAATTCAAATAAACGAACGTCCAATAATTGAGACAAGATAAATGCCGTTATACTCCCTATCATTATTGGTAACGATCCACTGAAAATCAAATTAAATTGTTCACTGGTAACAGGAGAACCCGCAGCTGTCGGTAATTTAACTGCAATAAAAACAATTAGGAAACAAAAAGCAATCAAACCACAAGTAATCCAACTCAAACGTTTCACTGCTTTTTTACCAAAATAATCGTTCATTACATCGGTCAATAAAAAAACGATGGGCCATGGAACAATTCCTGCAATGATTGGATAAATGCCAATATCAACAATTTTACACGAAATTAATTCTGCAACAATGGCACTAGTAATAAATATACCGGCCATGACCATAAATGCGATTTCTCTTCTATTCGTAAGCATGGACGAAAATTAGTCAATCCTTTTCAAATCAGCAATATTGATTGAAAATAGGAATTGTAAAACGTGCGTTTGTTAGATTTATCGCTATTTTTGTTCAAAAAATAGACTGAAAATGCAACAAAATGTAATTGAAGAACTCCGTTGGAGAGGAATGATTCACGATATCATGCCAGGACTAGAAGAACAACTCTTGAAAGAGATGACTGCTGGTTATGTCGGCTTCGATCCTACTTCAGATTCATTACATGTTGGTAATTTGTTGCCAATTATGTTGCTCAAACATTTTCAATTAGCTGGACATAAACCTTTCGCATTGGTTGGTGGTGCTACTGGAATGGTTGGCGATCCATCTGGTAAATCTGCAGAAAGAAATTTATTGGACGAAAAAACATTGCACCATAATATTGCGGGCGTTGAAAAACAATTGAAACAATTTTTAGATTTTGATAATGGATCGAACAAAGCCGAATTAGTAAATAATTTGGATTGGATGAAACAATTTTCATTTTTAGATTTTATTCGTGATGTAGGAAAACACATTACTGTTAACTACATGATGGCAAAAGATTCTGTAAAAAAACGCATTGAAACAGGAATTTCGTTTACCGAATTTTCATACCAATTATTACAAGGCTATGATTTCCTTCATTTATACCGAACAAACAATGTAAAAGTTCAATTTGGTGGCTCTGATCAATGGGGAAATATAACTACAGGAACAGAGCTTGTTCGTAAAATTGGAGGAGGTGAAGCGTTTGCTTTTACTTGTCCCTTACTTACAAAAGCTGATGGCGGAAAGTTTGGAAAAACCGAATCCGGAACAGTATGGTTGGATGCAGCTAAAACAACTCCTTATGCTTTTTACCAATTTTGGTTAAATGCTGCTGACGCTGACGCAATTAAATTAATTCGCTTTTACACATTAAAATCAAAAGCGGAGATAGAAGCAATTGAACAAGAACACAACGAAGCGCCACATTTACGTATCCTTCAAAAAGCAATTGCAGAAGAAGTAACGGAACGTGTGCATGGAAAAGATGCCCTTCAAGCAGCGATTGCAGCTTCTAATATCTTGTTTGGTAAATCTACTTCAGACGATTTGAAACAATTATCCAACGAGGATTTCTTAAGTATTTTTGAAGGAGTACCACAAGCTATCGTGCCACGATCTGATTTCGAAAATGGCGTTTCAATCATGGATTTATTGGTTGCTAAATCAGGATTTTTATCGTCAAATGGTGAAGCAAAACGCGAATTAAAAGCAAATGCAATAGCCGTTAATAAAGATAAAGTCGCTGAAAACACGATTGTCCAATTAGATCAGTTAATCAATGATCGGTTCTTACTTATTGGAAAAGGAAAGAAAACAAACTACATTATAGTAGTGGAGTAAACAATTGAGACGGATATTCTATTTTCCACAAAAATAATCCATTTGCTGGTACAGAAAGGCTTGCAGCACTTCTGTCTTTTGCGAATAGAATAGTTTTGATTGCAGTAGGTTCAATTTTACCAGAACCAACATCCAATAAGGTTCCAACAGTTGCCCGAACCATGTTTCGTAAAAAACGATCAGCTGATATTTCAAAATACCATTGATGCCCTGATTGTATCCATTCAGCATGAAAAACGGTGCAAATATTCGTTTTTACATCGGTGTGCAATTTTGACAACGAAGTAAAATCTTGTTTACCTAGCAAATATGTCGCCGCCTCATTCATTTTATCGAAATCTAATTGGCCATTCACAAAAACACTATTCGGTAAAAATGGATTTTTTTGCTGATGAATAAAATAGCGATATGTTCTCTTTTCTGCTGAAAAACGCGCATGAAAATCGTTGTTAATGCGGTGAAAAGAGAAAACAACTATGTGCACTGGTAACATTTTATTGAGTTTATAGGTAAACTCTTTTTCATCAATTTCAATTGGTAAATCGACATGTGCAACAAAATAATGTGCATGAACACCCGTATCTGTTCTTCCGCAACCAACCACCAAAACAGCTTGATTACCCAACAAGCGAGCGATTTTTTGTTCAATTTCTTGTTGAATGGATGGTGCATTAGGTTGGATTTGCCAACCAGAATAATCCGAGCCATTATAAGCCAATTCTAAAACATACCGAAAATGCATGGGACAAAGTTAATAATGTAATACTAGAAAGCGAAATTCATATAGACGAAAAAATTGGTTAACAATTCGTTAATGCTATCGATAGATAATTAATGATTTAATAAACGTCTGCTAAAGCTAAAGGTACATTACGAAAGTAAATTTGTAACAAGAAGCTAAAACAAACGCAACATGCAAGCTACAAAAGGGCAAACAATTTTATTAGTCGATGACGAAAAAGATATTCTTGAATTCTTGCAGTACAATCTTGAAAAAGAAGGTTACCGAGTTTTTACTGCTAACGACGGTCTTGAGGGTGTTCAAATGACACAAAAAGTGGCTCCCGATTTGATTTTAATGGATGTCATGATGCCACGCATGGATGGAATTGAGGCATGTCAAATGATACGCAAAGATTTGCAATTAAACGCTCCTTTAATCGTTTTCTTAACATCAAGAGCGGAGGATTACTCACAAGTTGCTGGATTTGAAGCTGGTGCAGATGATTATATTACAAAACCAATTCGTCCACGCTTGCTAGTTTCAAAAGTTGAGGCTTTATTAAGACGTGCTGGTCGTATTCAAACTTCGACTGATACCGAAATTATCACCGCAAATATCATTGTTAATAGAGAGCGGTTCCTTATTATCAAAGATGATATAGAAATCCAATTACCTAAAAAAGAATTTGAATTAATCGAATTATTAGCCTCTCGTCCTGGTAAAGTATTTACACGTGAACAAATACTAAGTACCGTATGGGGAGACGAAACAATTGTTGGTGAACGCACCATAGATGTACATATTAGAAAATTACGCGAAAAATTAGGCGAGTCACATATCCGTACTGTTAAAGGAGTTGGATATACTTATACAGAATAATTCTACCTGAACTTTTCATGTTAAGCAAGTGTTAAATCCTTAATATTTACTTTACAATAGTCTCATAAACCATTAATACACCTCTTATTTTTAAATAATGTTATAGCCGTTACTTTGCATCAAATTAAATAACGACTATGAAATTCGGTTTATCGATTTTAACAATCATTCTTTCACTTGGGCTCTCTGCTCAAAATTCCAAAGCTGCATCTGGTGGTTTGGATATCTTCATTCAAGATGCTGTAACAAGCGAAGGTGTTTTTGATGCGCAAGTAGAATTGCAAAACACGCTTATCAAAGGCAAAACTGATTTTGAAGGAAAGTTGACTTTCAATAACATTGCTGCTGGTTTGTACACCTTAAACATACTTTCTTCAGAATACGCTGAAAAAACGATACCAGGGGTTGCGATCAAAGCTGGTGAAATAGCAAAATTAACGATTCAATTACAAGCAGAAGATACGTCGATTAATATCGTCATTTATAAAAAGCGAAATCTTGCCGATTTAACTGGTGCAACTATTATCCAACGTGAAAACAATGCAGTTGTTGAGGTTGTAACAAGTGAAATGATTTCACGTACGACAGCTTCTAAAACATCTGATGTAATCAAACTATCAAGTGGAGCAAGTATCCAAGACAATAAGTTTGCAATTATTCGCGGTTTAAATGACCGTTATAATGCAGCATACTTGAATGGTTCTCCTCTTCCAAGTTCTGAATCGGATAGAAAAGCGTTTTCATTTGATATGTTCCCATCCAATATGTTGGAGAACTTAGTTATTTCTAAATCTGCAACAGCCGATCAACCTGCTGAGTTTGCTGGTGGGATCATCGCAATTAATACAAAATCAATTCCTGAAAAGAATTTTCTTTCTTTTTCATTAGGAACTGGATACAATTCAATCACAACATTTAAAGACCAAGCAACATACGAAGGAGGTAAATTTGATTGGTTAGGTGTCGACAACGGTGCTCGTTCAATACCAACTGCAATTCCTGCTTATGGATCTTTTCCTAATTCAATGACGGAGCAGGCAAATCTTGCACAACAATTTTCAACTTCTTGGGGATTAAGCACTCAAAAATTTGCTCCTAACTATTCACTTCAATTTAGTTCTGGAATGAACAAAAAAATTGGAGAAGTAAAAGAATTCGGTTTTGTAAGTGCATTTACTTACAGTAGAACATTCAATTACAACGAAACTGTCAGAAGAGGGTACACGAATGGTACTGACCCTAATGCACCTCAAGCATCACAAATTGATTACGATTATTTGGATAAAAATAATGTGGAATCTGTTTTAGCAGGGGCATTAGCAAATTTCTCATTCAAATTAAATGATAAAAATTCATTTAGTTTTCAAAACATTTACAGTATCAATTCAGATGATAAATTAATCAACCGTACAGGGGAAATCAATCCATTAGAAGCAAATCCTTCTTTGATCCGCTCTAATGCACGTTGGTTTACTTCAAATGCAGTTTATTCTGGACAAATTACAGGTAAACACTCGTTTAATTCAGAAAAAGCAAAATTAAATTGGTTGGCTGGATACAGTAATGTACAACGTACCATTCCAAGTTTGAACCGTTCTATTTACACACGTAACAAATATGTAATTGATCCGAATGATCCAAATCCAGCTGATACGCAATACGTCGCTAATATGTCGTATTCAAGTGTAGGTCCTAGCTATGGTGGAGGTATGTTTTTCTCAAAAAACAAAGAAAATTCGACTAACTTCAAAGTAGATTATTCGTATGACATCATCGCAAAAGATTCAATTAAATTGCAATTAAAAACTGGTTTGTACAGTCAAATAAGAAACAGAGATTTTGAAGCACGTCAATTAGGTTACACAAAATATGGAATTTTTGGAGGTGATGTAACATTTGATGAATCATTGCTTTACTTGCCTGAAGATCAAATCTTTGCTCCTCAAAACATGGGATTGATTGCACCAGGTGTAGGTGGATTTAAATTGACTGATGGGACTAAATTCTCAGATGCTTATCAAGCACAATCTGTATTAAATGCAGCATTTACTCAACTAGATCAAAAATATAAAAAGTTTCATTTTGTATACGGCGTTCGTTTGGAAGACTTTACGCAAGAACTACAAGCACGCAAGGATGATAACTCAGCGTTAAAAATTAAAACACACAAACTTGATGTTTTGCCCTCTTTTAATGGGATTTACGCATTGAAAAAAACAAAGAATATTCGTTTGAGTTACTCACAAACAATCAATCGTCCAGAGTACCGCGAATTGGCTCCATTTGCTTTTTATGATTTTACTACAACTTATGTTGTATCAGGAAATTCAGAATTAGAACGTGCAAAAATTCAAAATGTCGATTTACGTTATGAATCGTACCCTGGAAAAGGACAAATTTTCTCAGCATCTTTGTTTTACAAACATTTCGATAACCCTATTGAACAAGTAACTCGTCCAGATGTGACTGGTGAAATTACTTTCAACAATGTACCTACTGCGAAAAACTTTGGTTTAGAAATTGAAGCTCGTACGTTGATTGGAACATTGATTGATTTAGATACGACTGATTTCTTATCGAATGTTTCTGTATATGGAAATTTGGCAATCATTCGTTCAAAAGTCGATGTGTCTCAAGTTATTGGAACAGCTTATGATAGTCGTCCATTACAAGGGCAATCTCCTTATGTAATAAATGCAGGAATTCAATACAAACATCCGAAAGATAATTGGGGATTAGCTTTGAATTTAAACAAAGTTGGAGAACGTATTGCTATTGTAGGAAACGTGAATGAACCCGATTTATGGGAAAACAGTAGAACGTTCTTAGATTTACAAATAACGAAATCATTTTGGAAACAAAAAGGTGAATTCAAATTGAACATTCAAAACATTTTAGCACAAGATCAGGTGTTTTACCAAAATAGCACGAAATCTGTCAACGAAACAGGAGTAACATCGCTCACAAATAGTTTGTTTATTGGAGATAAAAACAATCCGAATGGTTTCCAATCTGCATTTGATGACCAAGTTTGGAAAACAAATTTTGGACGCGTGTTTTCATTTTCAATTGCTGTGAAATTATAATCATCATATATCTCTAAAAAAAGCTACTCAAATGAGTAGCTTTTTTTTTCTCTTAATGTTTGTTATTCAAAATTCAATGTCAACAAATCAAGAATAAACTTTAAATTAACTTAACATACATTTACTTGAATGTTAACCTTAATCTAAGGACAATTCAACGTTCATGCCCCAACTTTGTACCAGCTTAATAAAAAGTAAAAACTATGAAAAAAATCGTTACCTCAGCATTCTTCGCATTACTAAGTGTAGTCGCTGTAAGTCAATCATCGTTCTTTGTTCCCACAACATACCGTGGAGCTTTCGCGCCAGCTCCAGCTGCTATGTGGACAAATAACTGGACAAACTGGAACCCACAAACTACCGTTTATGGAACGCCAAACGTAACTATCTCAACAAACATTACAACAAACACAACTTGGACCTCTAACAACATTTATTTGTTACAAGGTCAGATTTACGTAAAAAATGGTGCTGTTTTGACAATCCAACCTGGAACTGTTATCATGGGTGATAAAACTGTTGCTGGTTCTGGATTATTTATTGTGCAAGGATCACAAATCATGGCACAAGGAACAGAAACTAACCCAATTGTATTTACATCAAATCAAGCACCTGGTGCGCGTGCTGGTGGTGATTGGGGAGGTATTATTATCTTAGGATCTGCTGCTAACAATCAAGCAAACGGTATTGCTAACATCGAAGGTTTAGCTCCTACAGCTGACACACAATTTGGTGGAGGTTTAAACCCTGATAATAATGACAATTCAGGAGTATTAACTTACGTTAGAAATGAATTTGCTGGATACGCTTACCAACAAGACAAAGAAATCAATGGTTTTACTTTTGGTTCAGTTGGAAAAGGAACTATCATTCACCACTTACAAGTTTCTTTTTGTAATGATGATGCTTACGAATGGTTTGGTGGAAATGTAAATGCGCACCACTTGGTTTCTTACAGAAATTTAGATGACGATTTTGATACAGATTATGGTTTTCAAGGTTTAGTTCAGTTTGGACTTATCGTTCGTGACCCGAATATCGCTGACAACCCATCTATCTCTACATCAGAAGGTTTCGAATCTGATAATGATGCTACTGGTTCTGCTGGAACACCTCAAACAGCTGCTATTTTCTCAAACATTACAGCTGTTGGTCCTTATAGAGGCAACTTAACTAATGTAATTGCTGCTGGTTATAGAAGAGGTGCACGTTTGAGAAGAAATACTGCTTTGCGTATTTACAATTCAATTTTCATGGATTTTGCACGTGGTATTCACATTGATGGAACTGCTGCTGAAGGAAATGCAACTAGCGGAAATTTAAAATACAAAAACAATATTGTTGCTGGAACATTAGCAGGGAAAACTACGGAGAAAAACACAGGAAGTACATTTGGTATTTTATCTTGGTTTGCTTCAAACAACAATGATTCATTAACATCAACTGCTGGTATCTTAACTACACCTTACGATTACTTAACGCCAGATTACAGACCAGCTACAGGTTCTATTGCTTTGTCAAATGTAAGTTTTGCTGATGCTACAATCAATTCATTAGTATTGTTTGCTCCTGCAGCAACGACAACTTACACATATTGTGCAGGTGCTACTGCTACCGCTTTAACTGCTACAGCAACTGGTTCAAACTTATTAAAATGGTATACTGTTGCAACAGGTGGTACAGCATTAACAAGTGCTCCTACACCATCAACAGCTACAGCTGGAACATATACATACTATGTTGCTCAAGCTAATGCTGAAGGTACGGAAGGTCCTCGCACTGCAATTACTGTTACAGTTAACGCATTGCCTGCTACACCCGTAATTACTGCAAATGGTCCAACTACTTTCTGTACAGGTGGATCAGTAGACTTAACTACTGCTACTGCTTCAACTTATGCTTGGACAGGAGGTTTACAAACACAAACAATAACAGTAAATACTTCTGGTTCTTACATAGTAACAATTACTGATGCAAATGGATGTTCATCAACTGCTAATGCAATTACTGTAAACGTATCTAATGCGCCAGTACCAACTATCCAAACTGTAGGAAACACTTCTTTATGTGCTGGTGAAATAGTTACTTTAACTGCTTCTCAATCAGATTCATACGCTTGGTCAACAGGAGACACAACACAAACAATTAACGTATCAGCTGCTGGAGCAATCTATGTAACAGTAACAAATGCAAATGCATGTGACGGTGTTGGTCAATCAGCTACTGTAAATGTAACAGTTACTCCTCAACCTGTTGCAATCGTAGGTTCTCCTGCAATCAATGGAAACATTGTTACTTTCAGCAATAATTCAACTGACGCTACTGCTTACTCATGGGATTTCGGTGACTTCACTAACTCTTCTGCTAGTGCTCCAGTTCACGCTTATGCTGCAAGTACTTCTTACCAAGTAACTTTAACTGCTACAAACGGAAACTGTACAAGTGATACTACTTTCACAGTAACAATCACAGTAGGTTTAGAAGAATTAAACAATGTTGCTGAGATCGTATTGTTCCCTAACCCAACTGCTACTAACGCTCAATTATCAATGAACGTTATCGAAGCTGGAAATGTTGAGGTTGCTATCCAAACTGTAAACGGTCAATTAGTGAAAACTATCTTGAACGAATTCGTAACAGCTGGAAAACAAACAATCACAATTGAAACTGCTGATTTAGCAAATGGTGTTTATTTCACTACAATCAAATCAGGAAATGCAATGAAAACTGTTCGTTTGAACATCATCAAATAATTAACTACCAAATAATACAAAATGGTCAGTGTTTTTACACTGACCATTTTTTTTGTCTAATAGAATTGAAAAATGTAACTCACAAGAATCGTATATTTGTATGTATAAAGATAAATTTGATTTAATGAGGAATAATAATCCAGTATACATTGTGTTTCTAGGAAGCTTTTGGTTAAGTATCCTTGTAATGCTTTCGGTGTTTATTGTTCATATTTTTAATCCGCTTCCTATTTGGGCTTTTATTGTTTTTCCAGTTGGAATAAGTCTTGGTGCTTTTATCGTGTTTTATTTCTTATTCAAGAAATTCATTTATACCCGCCTAAAAATCCTTTACCGTTCAATTCGAAAAGGAAAAATGAATGTCGGAGATAAAATAACAGTATCTATGACCCGTGATATCATCGGTGAGACGGAAGCTGAAACACAACTGTGGGCAGAAGAGAAACAAACAGAAATTGTTCAGCTGAAAGAACAAGATAAGTTTAGAAGAGAGTTTTTAGGTAATCTGGCACACGAATTAAAAACGCCAGTGTTTTCAATTCAAGGATATGTTTTAACACTATTAGAAGGTGGATTGGAAGATGATCGTGTTAATCGAATGTTTCTAGAACGTGCTGAAAAAGCTATTGAACGCATGACGAATATTCTTGATGACCTAGACACACTTACACGCATGGAAGTCAATGAATTAAAACTTTTAATTCGCCCATTTGACATCAGAGAACTTGCAAAAGAAGTTATGGATTCTTTTGAAATTAAAGCACGTGAAAAAGGAATTACTATTCGTTTTTCGAAAGATTATTCGAAAGAAATAATGGTTGCAGCTGACAAAGGGAAAATTGCACAAGTTTTAACGAATTTAATCTCAAATTCCATTTCATATGGGAACCAAAATGGCGAAACACTTGTCCGTATTTTTGAAGTCGATGATTTGATTACAATTGAAATATCGGATAACGGACCTGGAATTGAACCGGATGAAGTCCCACGCCTATTTGAACGTTTTTACCGCGTCGAAAAAAGTCGTAACCGCAACGAAGGTGGTTCTGGATTAGGTTTATCAATCGTCAAACATATATTAGATGCGCATCAACAAACCATTTCTGTGCGCAGTTCAATAGGTGTTGGAAGTACGTTTACTTTTTCATTGGATAAATTCAAAGGCAGCTCCTCAACGATCATCTCGTCACGAGGCATGACGATTAAATAACAACTCCCACTGCTTTTCAAACGCTGTTTCATCAACAACTTGATGAATTCCTTGTTGGAACAAATTATTTAACTCAGCAAAATATTCTTGCTCCAACTGACCAGGTGTAGCTAGCAACAATGCCTTTTTCTGCAACTGCTTAATATCCATTAACGTGGAATAACCATTTCTTGATATTACCCATTCAGCAGCTAAAATTGCGTTATCAGCCTCGGGCCAGTCATGAATATAGTCAATCGTTGAATCGTTAACTTTCGCCATCAATTCGGGACACACAATGGTGATTTTAGTTGCAAAACGAGTACTTAGTTTCGTTATTAAATTTAATAACTGCTTGTTGTAAGGTTCTGGGCCACTAATAATTGCAACAATTCTCCCTGGAGTAACCGCTATTGTATTTGATTCTAATTGAAAACGTGAATAGTGACCAATATAAATACTCTTCTCATTACCCCTAGATAATTCACCTGCTAAGCGTTCTTGTTCCTTGTCAAATATCCAAACACCTGAAAACTGATTCACCCAATTACGATGCATCGATTGTACAAAAAATGGCGTTTCTGAAGGCAATTGAACCTGATGTGTACAAAAAACAGAAGTTACTTTGTTACTTCTGAAACCATAGCGGTGATCGGAAATAATAAAATCCGGTTGAAAAGATGCTATTAGTTTGCGAACTAATTTTAAATCCCGGCGAATAAAAGCTGGTCCTTTGATTAAATTCAATAGTCCTTCACGCAAGAAATTTCCCGAACCTTTAAATGTTAAATCACTTCCTGGATGCTCCAGTACTTCCCCTTTAAAACCATATTGTTGCAACAATTGAATGTGCGACATCTCACCCACAAACAAGATGTGATTGTGTTGTTTTTCTAATTGCAACAACAACGGAATTGAGCGCGAAAGATGTCCAAAACCCCAATCAAAACAAGCAAAAACTATTCTTTTTTGCTGCACTTCAAGCGGTGATATCAATTTATGCATCAATTCGTTTCATGTCCATCGGAGCTGCTTTGGACAAGACATAAGGGAAGTTTTCTTCCACAAACGAACTTGGGTCTAATCCAAACTCATTTTTCTCAGTCAAACTCATGCCTTTGATAAAGAAGTATGCGTTTAAAATCACTTTATGGAACCAAGGTAATTCGTTATCATTCGACAAGAATTTGCGTATCACAATAAAGCGGAAATCACCAATATGATCGCTGTGGTGATATTCACACGCATAATGCGATTTGATTTCAATTTCTCCTTCTTGTACCAATTCTTCGACTACTTGCTTAAACATGGTATCTAATTTTGGCTGCACACGGAATCCCAAACGAAAATCAACACGAATTAAATCGTTTTCATCGTGTTTGGTCACTTTGTATTCCTTTGTATAAGGTTCATCTGTTGTGTTTACGTGAACAAACCAATAGCGTTCAGCACGTTTTGGTTGTTGTTCCAAAATCGAATAAAACACTTTCGATTCAACTTCATCAACGCGCTCTGCACTTGATAAGTATACCAAATGCGTCGCATAAGTTGGTATTTGTTCGTCAGCTGATAATTTTTGTAGAACAGGTAAAAAATTCTTAATCTTTACAAATTCTAAGTAGCTTGTTCTTATAATCTTACTTTTGAAAATGATATACATCAAGACAATTAAAATTGTTGCAATAATCAATGTGATATATCCACCATCTGGAAATTTATCGACTTGCGCTATTGCAAAACCTCCTTCAATGACAAAGAACATGGTTATCATGATGTATTTGAAAACTGGATTCCAATGTTTTTTCGCCATGTAGAAAATTAACAGCATGGACGTTGAAATCATTGCTAAGACAATTGACAATCCATAAGCAGCTTCCATGTTTTCTGATTTTTCAAAATACCATACAACACCCAAACAACCAAACATCAACATCCAGTTAATCGATGGAATATACAATTGACCTTTGATATCTGACGGGAAGTTGACTTTTACACGTGGCCATAAATTCAAACGAATTGCTTCATTTATTAAGGTGAATGACCCCGAAATCAACGCTTGTGAAGCAACAATAGCTGCTGCAGTTGCAATGACAATAGCTGGTAGTTTAAACCATTCAGGAACAATTAAATAAAAGGGGTTTTCTTCGTTGATGTAGGCATTCGCATGATTGTTTAATAAAAATGCTCCTTGTCCAAAATAATTAATGATCAACATTGCTTTGACAAAAATCCAGCTTACACGAATGTTTTCTCTTCCGCAGTGTCCTAAATCTGAATACAAGGCTTCTGCACCTGTCGTACATAGAAAAACTGCTCCTAATAACCAAAAACCTTTTGGATAATGCGCTAATAAATCATACGCATAGTAAGGATTTAAGGCCTTTAAAATGGAAAAATCTGTCATCAATGAAGCAAATCCTACAACACCTAACATCAAGAACCAAATCATCATAACTGGACCGAAAGCTCGTCCAATAAATTTAGTACCAAACTGTTGAATTACAAAAATCCCAATTATGATAGCTATGATTATTGGAAAAGTTTGTATTTCAGGGTTCACATAGCGCAACCCTTCAATGGCAGAAGCAACAGAAATTGGAGGAGTTATGATCCCGTCAGCTAACAACGCTGCACCACCAATCATTGCCGGTACAACCAACCATTTTTTACGACGACGAACCAAGGTGTATAATGAGAAAATCCCTCCTTCACCCTTGTTATCTGCCCGTAAGGTGATAATTACATACTTAATTGTTGTTTGTAGGGTTAACGTCCAAAAGATACACGACAACGCACCTAAAATAAGTTGATTTGTGATGAGTTTACCAACCTCAACCCCATTTACTGGATCTGCATTCGTAATTGCTTTTAAAACGTACAATGGTGAAGTTCCAATATCGCCGAAAATAATACCAACTGTTATTAATAAACCGGCAAAAGACAACGCATTGTGTTGATGTGATGACATAGTTTCAATTTTTGGGTAAATTTAAAATAAAGCAAAACACTTTGCTACTATTTTAAAGAAATTCTATAAAAAAGTTATTTGCTAGTTTTTTCTACTTTTGTAGCACATTATGGGAAAAAATAAATTACGTCGTTTTGCAGAAATGAAGGCTTGGAATAATGTCTTCGAACCAACATTGGAATTGAATCCAGCTGAACCTTTTGCGTTAAAAGGTAAGTGGCGGTCGGATTATTTTAAAAACGATCATCCTATCATTTTAGAACTTGGTTGCGGTAAAGGTGAATACACCGTTGGACTTGCTAAACACTATCCAAACAAGAACTTTATTGGCGTTGATATCAAAGGTTCACGTATGTTTGTTGGCGCCAAAGAGGCCTTAGACGAAGGATATTCTAACGTTGCCTTTCTTCGCACGCGTATCGATTTTATTGAATCGTATTTTGCTGCTAACGAAATCGATGAAATTTGGCTGACTTTTTCTGACCCACAGGCTGAAAAACCACGCAAGCGCTTGACAGCAGCAGGTTTCATTAATCGCTACCGCAATATTTTAAAAGCTGGAGGACTCGTACATTTAAAAACAGACTCCGACTTGTTATTCGAATTTACAGAAGAAGAAATCAAGGAACACAACTACCCTGTTGTTGAATTAACGTGGGACTTGTACCAATCGATTCCAGCCGATTTAGACCCGACAATTCGCGATATTTTACACATCAAAACACATTACGAACAATTGTTCACCGCAAAAGGTGCAACAATCAAATACTGTTCATTTACAATCAACTAAAAAAGGCTTTCCAATTGGAAAGCCTTTCTGTTATTATTTGTAGCTAATTTATTACAATTAGGCAACTTTCAATGCTGCCATTTTGCTTTTTGAAAATTGTGCTGTTGCATATTCCAAAGTAACTTTAAACGTTTTATCATTTTTAGAAGGCAATTCATACATGGCATCTGTTAAAATGGCTTCGCAAATAGAACGCAAGCCACGTGCTCCCAATTTGAAATCCAAGGCTTTTTCTACGATGAAATCCAACACATTTGCATCAAACGTTAAACGAATACCATCAATCTCAAACAAACGTGTGTATTGCTTAACCAAAGCATTTTTTGGCTCTGTTAATATTCGTTTTAAACTTTTAGCATCTAATGGTTCTAAGTATGTCAACACAGGGAAACGCCCAATTAATTCTGGAATCAATCCAAATGTTTTAATATCTGTCGGATTGATGTATTTCAAGAAATTATCGCCATCAATTCGCACCTCTGAAGCTGTTGCAAAGCCAATTGTTTGACGGTTTACTCTACTTGCAATGATACGTTCTATTCCATCAAAGGCACCGCCACAGATGAATAAAATGTTTTTCGTATCAACTGCAACCATTTTTTGTTCGGGGTGTTTACGACCTCCTTGAGGTGGTACATTAACAGTTGATCCTTCTAATAATTTCAATAATGCTTGTTGAACACCTTCGCCAGAAACATCACGAGTTATCGAAGGATTATCACTTTTACGTGCAATTTTATCGACTTCATCAATAAAAACAATACCGTTTTGAGCTGCTTCTACGTTATAATCCGCAGCTTGCAATAAACGTGATAAAATTGACTCGACATCCTCTCCAACGTAACCTGCTTCCGTCAAAACCGTTGCATCAGCTATACAAAATGGTACATTCAATAATTTTGCAATCGTTTTTGCTAATAAGGTTTTTCCTGTTCCCGTTCTACCAACTAAAATAACATTGGATTTTTCGATCTCAACATCGTCAACAGTTGTTTGGTGCAAACGCTTGTAGTGATTGTAAACAGCTACTGCAAGTACTTTTTTTGCATCATCTTGACCAATTACATAATCATCCAACTTCGTTTTAATATCTGATGGTTTCAAGACATTAACTGGAAGTTCATTTTTTGGTGTTGTGCTAATTTCTTCGTCAACAATTGTGCGCGCTTGAACAATACAATGGTCGCAAATATGTCCAGATAAACCGGCAATTAACAAACCAACTTGACTACGCGGTCTTCCACAAAAGGAGCACGATGTTTCTTTTTTAGACATGCGTCTTTTTTTTAATCAATAAAAAGTCACTCACAGATTGTATGAGCGACTTTTTAAATAAATGGGTAATTTACTTATTTTGGATTGCGAAGTAATACTTCATCCACCATACCGTATGCTTTCGCCTCTTCAGATGTCATCCAATAATCTCTATCAGAATCAGCCCAAACCTTGTCATAAGGTTGTTTTGAATGCGTTGCAATAATATCGTATAATTCTTTTTTCAATTTTTGAATTTCACGCGCAGTAATTTCAATGTCAGATGCTTGACCTTGCGCACCACCTAGTGGTTGGTGAATCATTACACGTGAATGTTTCAATGCCGAACGCTTACCATCTGCTCCTGCACACAACAAAACAGCTCCCATAGAAGCAGCCATTCCTGTACAAATCGTAGCTACATCTGGTTTGATGTACTGCATTGTATCATAAATACCCAAACCTGCGTAAACAGATCCTCCAGGGGAATTCAAGTAAATTTGAATGTCTTTTTTAGCATCCACAGATTCCAAAAACAACAATTGAGCATTGATAATATTCGCAACTTGGTCATTGATTCCTGTTCCCAAAAAAATAATTCTATCCATCATCAAACGAGAAAAAACATCCATTTGCGTCATATTCATTTGACGTTCCTCGATAATATAAGGTGTTAACGAAGACTCAATGTAGCTATGCAAGTTCATACTTGAAATACCCATGTGCTTCGTTGCGTATTTATTAAATTCGTTCTTATCAAACATGATTTTAAATTTTCGATATAATAGCTAAAAGTAGTATGAATTCGAGTAAATTTTATACTTTTTACAAGAAATTAACGAGAAAATATCAACAGCCGTTATTTTTTGGAAAAACTAATTTCGTAACTCGTATGTTTCCGCATATTGATAACACGATCATCTGAAAAAATCAAATACTGACCTTTGATACCAACGAGCTCACCTTCAATGATTGGTGATTTATCAAATCCAACACTTTTTACCTTAGTTGGAAAGCGGAGGACTGGATAATTTATTTTTAAAACCGTATCATCATCGGCAACAAAATCCCTCAAATCAAAGGGTAATAAATCCTCAATTTTCCCTTTTTCATCTAATAAATCAATGGAATCATCCAATTCGTTTTTCAACATCCGTTGCCAATTCGTTTTATCGGTCATGTAATCTTTGAGTGTCACCTCAATTAAACCTGCGGTAAAACGATTAGGAGTAACCGCTACGACAATTGCTTGACTTGCACCTTGATCAATCCATCGCGTCAATTGTTGATCGTAACGCGTTACACCAACTTTAACGGTGTCAGATGCCGCTAAATAAACAATATGAGGCTGATTGTGGTGTTTTTCTTCCCAATCGATATCTCGTCCTTCACCCAAATGTGCACGGCAAAGTTCAGGTCGAATAATACATGGCGCTGCTTGCGGTGCCGATTGAAAACAGGGATAACAAAATCCTTGTCCAAATGAAGTTTTGGTCTGTTTACCACAGTTGGAACAGAAAATTCCTCCTGTCCATTCCATGCGAATTTCGGAACCAATCAAGTCATTCATTGCAATTGACTCCGATAAGTTAAGCTGGTAATTGACTTGCTCGTGTAATTGAACAGTCATTTTTTGAATAATTCCTTTGATCATATTTCTGGACAATTTTCAAGTTCTTCACTCGCTGTTAACCACAAATCTGTGTAATAATCCAATTTAGATTGACATTCTTCGAATGCTTTTAAAACTGGGGCAGTAGTCACCGAATCTGTGAAATCCATTGTTGCCAATTGTGCTTCTAACGCTTTCAAATCAATTTCGTATTGTTTTACTTTTTCTTCGGCTGTTTTCACTTTGTTTTGAGCTTGATTGCGCAACCTTTTTAATTCTTTGCGCTCGTCTTGCGATAACGTTACAGCAACAGCGGGTTTTGTGGTAACAACCGCTTGTTCTGAATCCAGTACTTTGAGTTTATCTTTTTTAGCAGCTTTATCTGCAGTTGCAGTTCCTAATTTTCGTTCCAAGTATTCATGAACACCAAAATGGTGAATTTTCAAGGTTTTATCTTCAATATCCCAAATTCGGTTGGTCAGATCCTCCAAAAATTCTCTGTCGTGAGAAACAATCAAAAAGGTTCCTTCGTATTGTTGTAGCGCACGTTTCAATACTTGTTTGCTTTGAATATCCAAGTGATTGGTTGGTTCATCTAATATCAATACATTCGACGGACTCAACAACAACTGACACAATGCCAAGCGCGTTCGTTCTCCTCCTGATAATACACCAACTTTTTTATCGGCATCTTCTCCAGAAAAAAGGAAAGCTCCTAATATGGAACGCAAATCTTTTCGAACCTCACCAACGGCAATAGCATCGACTGTTTCGTAAACTGTCAATTCTTTGTTTAATCGTTCGGCTTGATCTTGGGCGAAATAAGTGATTTTTACATTGTGTCCCAATTCTACTTTTCCAGCATGATCGATTTCCTTCATCATGCATTTGAAAAGCGTCGATTTACCTACACCATTGGGACCAAGTAATGCAATTTTCTCTCCTCTTCCAACGGTAATAGATATGTTTTTAAACAATTGTTTATCTCCATAACTCTTTTCCAATTGATCCATTTCAATCACCCATTTTCCGGGCTGAACATTTAAGGGAAAGAAAATACTCATTTTAGCAATCGCATCAGACTCAACTTCAATACGTTCTGTCTTTTCGAGCTTTTTAATCAATGACTGAGCAAAAGCAGCCTTATTTTTCTTTGCACGAAACTTATCAATTAATTCTTGCGTTTGCTTGATGTCTTTGTCTTGCTGTTTCTTCGCAAGTGTTAAACGTTCTAAATCTTCTGAACGAAATTCTTTGTACTTAGAATAAGCATAAGGAAAATCCAATATCTTTCCTTGCGAAATTTCCCATGTACGATTGGTAACATTATCTAAAAACAAACGGTCGTGAGAAATGACAATGACAGCTCCTTCAAAGCGCGATAAATAATTTTCAAGCCATTGAATTGAAATGATGTCCAAGTGATTCGTAGGCTCATCCAACAACAATAAATTCGGGCGATTAACCAATATACGAGCTAATTCTGCGCGCATTTTCCATCCTCCAGAAAAAGAAGACAACACTTTTGGAAAATCATCTTTCGAAAACCCTAAACCGTTTAACGTGAAAGCAATTTTCTCTTCCCATTGATAGCCATCTAAAATTGAAAATTGATCGTTACACGCATTCAATTCGTCGAGTAAATTCAAATAACTATCTGATTCGTAATCGGTACGTTTTACTAAATCGAGATTAATTTGGTCGATACGGTTTCTTAAGTGATTTAATTGTTCATTTGAATAAAACAAATAATCAAAAACCGTTGCATCAAAATTGATGTGGATGTCTTGTGTTAGGAAACCGATTTCCAGATTTTTCTGTTGGTGGACATTTCCAGAAGTTGGTTTTTCGTGACCGGCAATCAATTTCAATAATGTTGATTTTCCAGCACCATTTTTTCCAACTAAGCCAATTCTATTCCCGTTATCAACTTGGGCGGAGCAATCTTCAAATAAAAAGCCTTGTGGAAAGTGTATTCCTAATTTTTCTAATACAAGCATTTGCAAAAATAAGAAACAAAAGAAAAAAGCCCCCAAAACTTTTGTCTTGAGGGCTTAATTTATTTGAAATTAATTAGAAATTCCACACATCGTGTTCGTAATTTCTGATTTCTTCTGTTATTTTTTCTGATTCCATGAGTGCGTCAACACCTGTACGGTATGTTTCGATCTCTCTATCAAATACATTGCTTTCTTTGAAGATAGTACTGTTAAATTGACGTTTCCAAAATAAATCGTCAAAACTCATCCAGTTTGCATCATTTTGTTCGTTGTAAACAAAATAATTATTCAAAATGTAACGACAATGTGGGAAGTACACCCAGTATAATACGCGTGATCCCAAAATTTGATTGTTTTGATCTCTTTCGTAAATAACAGGTGCTAATCCTAAAATACGCACATCCATAACTGAACGTTCTTTATCAAAGAACCAATCTTCTTTCAATTGGTATTGAACGATATCTTTTGAATCGTACCAAAACGTATCAACCGGAGGGTAAACATATTTGATTTCACCATTCACTTCAATTGTAGAATCTTCTCCAAAAGAGTTTGATAATGGTTGATCTGTTTCTTTTCCTTTTTTACCCAACATTTGAAACTCAATCAATTTAGTTCTAAATACTGAATCATTTGAAAAGTCTTTCCCAGCTTCAGCAGCCAATGGATACTTAAACTGATCACCGTCTTTCATTGATTCTTGTAATGGATTCATTGGATAAAAAACTTTCAATTCTCCGCTTACAATGTGATGACGCAAGATTGTCCACAAACTCCAACGACTTGAATTTCGCACATATTCACCTGAAGGTGTGTGGTAATCGAAAGGCAAATACATCGTGTGGTTTACTTTCTCACGCATGTCAATTGTTCTCCAAACACGTTTACTCCAAAGAACATCTGCTTCACGAACGAATTCGTAAGGAATCATACGTTTAGTAGGAACGTGCTCAGTCAGATACACGCCATCAATCACTCCTTCTGTTGGAACGTTGACAGGTCCACCGTTAATTTCCTGAGCTGATGCCAACCCCGCGAAAATTAATGAACTTATAAGAATAAAACGTTTCATGTTTGAAAAATTAATTTGTTTTATATTGTAAAGTTTGCAGATCGTTTCTTAACAGAACCATCAGGGAATCTTACCTGTGTCATGAAAGAAATCATCGAACCTGGTTTTGCTTGTTTCAAAATACTAGCTGCATCTGCATTCAAAGAATTTCCTTGACCACGAGCAGTTTTCATTACTCCTGATACATTCAATTCCCATGAAACAACAGAGAAGTTTACTTTTAAAGGAATCTCATCTCCGTAGCGTGCAAATAATTTTGATTCACTTTTGGAAGCTTTACCACCATCAGATACAGTACCGAAGTAAATATTTGGATTAGGTAAATTTCTTACACTGAATTCAACCGTTCTCAAAGAAACAGATTTTTTAGTAACTGAGTTTTGACCAACTATCGTTAATGAAGCTGTTCTTCCTGCACCAGTAGGTTTAGCAATCCAGATGTTGCCAGCTGATTTTGACAAAGACACACCGCCAGAAGCAGTAATTGTTGATTTATCGTATCCTGAAGCTACACCTTCTACTTTGTTTTCGTAACCTCTGTACAATACCAACATTTCTGGTAATGAAATTGTACCTTGAGGTTTTACAATTTTAATGGTATGTGTCCAAGGCTCTTCTTTTGTAGCACCTGATTTGTTTTTGATAGCAACTTTACCAGTTAATACCATTTCATCACCACCACTAACACGTGCTTTCACAATACCAACTCCGTTTGTACCTTTGAATGAATTACCACCGTAAGTAATTGTTGGTTGGTTATCTGAGTCAAAAGCAGCCATCATGACATTCACTTCAACTTCGTCACCTGTATTAGCAAATGATTGACCATATGCTAAACCTACAATTTTGTTGAATGAATACTCACCAGTTGTCACTTTCGATTTCAAATGGGCCATAGCCATCGCACGTGCAGACAAGATGTCTTGTTGCATCGATGACAAAGACGCTACCGCAGCTACCAAAGGTGAATGATCGAATGTTGCACCGATCCAGTGAACACCAGTCATATCATTTACTTTCGAACGTTCAGACTTTGTCAAGTTGATATAAATATCTTTCAATACTTGAGCATCTTCTTTCAAATTTGCTTTACTTGAAGCAATCATTTTATCAACTTGTTTTGATAAATCAGCATTAGATGAAAACGTATTAATCGCTTTTGGAGAAATCGAGTATTTTTTAGACTCAACACCATAAGTACCAACTATTTTCACTAAATCAGCACGGTATTGATTAAAATCAGCCCATAATTTCTTTCCAGAAGCAGTCGGGTTTTTAATGTCTTCACCGATGATTTCGTGCATTGGGATATCGTATTGATCTTTTGCTTGAACAGCCATCAAATTCATACGAGCAGGTGTATACTTTTCACCTTTTCTCCAAATGATTGTTAATTCGTCGTTATCTTTTACATCCTTTACATTCTCACCTGATTTCTCAAGGATTGTAAATTTGATTTTATCGATATCTTGAATCAATTTTTCAGTAATCACATCAACATCAGCCATTTGCTTCAAAATCTTCTGCAATTTTGCGCGTTTCGCTGCGTTTTCTGCGTTATTAGGAGTTGTATTTAACTCCGAGTTTACGTCTTTCTTGAATCCCTCTCCTCTATCTAAGTGAGCGATGTTCGATTTTTGTATATTTTCTTCAATTGCGACAAAAGCATCTAGAATTGACTTTGATACGTTCAACGCTAAAAGCGCTGTCAATACCAAGTACATCATTCCGATCATCTTCTGTCTTGGGGTTTCCTTTCCACCTGCCATGACTAAATAATTTTTATTAGATTACTAACAATAAATATGTGTTATTTCTTTTGAGATTTTTCAGTAGAAATTAATCTCTTGAAATAGTCATCGCTTTCAACATGTTACCATAAACTGAATTCAAATCAGTTAAGTTTTTAGATAACATTGCCATGTTTTCTTTGTAACGACGTGTATCTTCAGTAGAATCAGAAAGATTTTGCATCATTTCTGTTACTTGGCTTTGGAATTTCTCAGTTGCTTCTAAGTGATTAGAAGATCCTTTCAATTGTAATTCGTATACATTGTTCAATGCTGCCAAGTTTTTAGAAACTTTTTGCATTTGCTCACCAAATGATTCACCTTCTTGTGTTGCTGAAGTCATACCAGAAATAGAAACTGATGCTCTTTCGTATGCTTCAGATAAAGAAGAAACTTTGTCAGATGCTGCTTGCAAAGATGCTACATAAGAATCTGTAGCTGCTGCTGCAGAAGAAACACCTTTTAACTGAGCTGCGTTATCGCTTAAAGCACGCATTCCGTTACCAAGACTTTCTAATAAAGCGTGATCAATTTTTGCTTCTTCTAACATTTTATCCAAATGTTCAGTAACACCAGATCCACCTTTTCCACCGCGACCTCCAGCTGGTAAAGCATTGTGATCTAAGTCATCAGAATGACCTAATGCTAATTCTGGGTAAACTAATTCCCAGTTTGGATCTTCGTGAATTGGTTCAAATGCAGAGAAAATGAAAATCAATGCTTCTGTACTAAGACCTACTACAAGCATTGGACCTGCAAATGGCCAGTGCATGATTTTAAATAAGGCACCTACGATTACGACTGCCGCACCGAAACCGTATAATTTCGCCATAAATACTTTCCATCCTTTACTTCCTGGTTTCATAGTTTGTTTGTTTTTTTGGGTTTAACTAATGATTTTTTGTTTGTTTATTCTTAGCGTAATTGAATATCGCTACGAATTTCTTCGCCACCTTCTCTTGAGAAGTCACGTCCACCTCTTCCTAAGTGTGTCATCACATTTCGGAAACCGATGTACGATTTAGCAGTATCTTGGTACTCGTAAGAACGAGTCGATGTCATCAAATAATAACCGATATCTTTCCAAGAACCTCCTCTTAAAACTTTACGTTTTAATGCTGGTGGATCCCAGTCGTATGCATCGTATCTGTAATCTGAGTTAATGTCATGTGAAAACTCGTACATGGATTCATCGTAAGCAGTTTCACACCACTCAGCAACGTTTCCAGCCATACAGTATAATCCCCATCCATTTGGATTGTAAGAATATGCTTTGACAGTATGGAAACCTCCATCTTCAAAATAACGACCTCTCATTGGTTTGAAGTTTCCTAAGAAACAACCACTTTCATTACGAATGTATGGACCACCCCAAGGGTACGGTGAGTTATTCAAATCACCTCGTGCTGCTCTTTCCCATTCTGACTCGTTTGGTAAACGGAAATCGTTTACGAATAAATCTCCCATAGCAAGTAACCAGCTGTTTAATAATTGTGTTCTCCAGATTGAAAATGCTTTTGCTTGAACCCAAGTAATACCAACAACAGGATAGTTGTCATATGCTGGGTGCCAGAAATACATGTTTGTCATTGGATCGTGGAATGAATAGGTGAAATCACGTACCCAACATAACGTGTCTGGGAAAACATTTATTTCTTCGTTGATAATAAAACGAGAACGATCAGCATGACCACGTATAGCATTGTTTTGACCTTTTTTATTGAATTTACCTAAATCCAAGTCTTGACCTTGTTTGTCTTTTGTAAAGGCATGGTCAGGTGTATTTAACTGACGGTGCTCTTCGTTTACAACTGTTCCTTGGTAATCGATTCCATTAGGTACAATTTCTACACGACCTCTTTTAGCAGCTTCACGAATATCAATCCACGAATACTTGAACATCAATTTACGTGTATCAATTTGTCTTCTTTTGTAGAATCTTTCAGCTTCAGGGTAGTACATATCAGCCAACAAAGGAATTAATTCTGGATCGTCGTAAGCGAACTCACGATCCCAGTTTAATGAGAAAAACCCTCTGTTTTCATCTTTATTACTTGTTTGAAATTCAGCCATCTCAAGATTCGCCTCATCAAAATACATGTCTGTATAATTGATGTAACGAGCAGCTTCTTCTTCATCTTCTAAACCAGCATAGATTTTTTCACGCGCGATTGAATCACGCACCCAATCAACAAATTGACGGTATTCGTTATTTGTGATTTCTGTATTATCCATATAGAAAGCTTGAACAGAAACTGTTTTTGCACGTGTTTGGTGTACAAAAGAAATGTCTTGATCATTTTCTCCCATCGTGTATGACCCAGAAGGAATATACACCATGCCCATTGGAAGTTCTGGCTGATAGACTTTACGTCCCATCACACCTGTTAAGTGCCCACTTCGTGTGCTACAAGCAGCCAAAAAGGCTCCAATTAAACCAACTAATACTAGTTTTCTCATTTTAGTTCAATTTTACAGTTCCGGATATTCACTTATTAACGTTCTACAGGATCAATTCTGTGATATAACGGAAATGTTATAAAAATGGTTACAAATATCTTAATTTTTTTTTGAATATTACAACCATCTTGGGTGTTTCGATTTAGTAATTGGGAAAACAGGAATGTAACAAAGCTTCACTGCTAACTCATTTGTACCTCTCGAAATAGTTGAAATCTGACCTACACTTAAGTCATACGAATAACCAGCCCATGCAAACATACGTGCTGTGTTTCCAAACATTTTATCTAAAAAGCGGTAACCCAACATAACTGAAATTGCATCAGAATTTCTAAAACCTAGTCCGCCATACATTTTGTTTCTGTACATGTAACGTGCTGTAATTGTTGTTGAAAACTTAATCAAATCCGTTTGTAACAATGCTTGCACATCGATATCACCATCAGGACTACCTACACCTCTAAAAGTGTAACCACCCATTCCATAGTAGTGTCTTGCTTCGTTGTATTGTACATTACCTGTCCCTACTAACGCTTTACCTGTTAAAACTGGTGCTGGTAAATGTGTTGAAGAAAGCCCAACATAAAAATCTGTTGATTGATAAAACAATCCGAAGTTTGCATCTAGCGTTATTGCGTTTGTTGAACCGGGTAAAGAAGGATCATTTAATGTCGATGGTGGCACCCATGTTGGATTCATACCAAATGACATAATTCCAATACCTAAACCTACTCCTAAAGTTCCGCCTCCTAATTGAAAATGATGCGAATAATTAAGGTTCACATTGTTTTGACGATTGAAACCAATTGCATCATGGACAACATTTAAACCTAATCCACCACTCCACCATTGGTGCATGTTCATTTCACCATTAAATAAAGCAGAATTCGGAGCACCATTTACTTTGTCCCATTGATTTCTGTAAATCAAATTACCGCACATTCCTTCTTCAATCCCAGTTGCACCAGGATTAACGGCCATTTTATTGTAAATAAAGTGGGTCAATGCGATATCTTGTTGACCAAATGCAGTTGCACTTGCAACAATTAATGCAGTAAATACGAGTATTTTTTTCTTCATAAACAGTGTACTTAGTACGTTTTTACCGTAATTATTCGATATTTCACCAAACAATTGGGGACTAAAATAAGTATTTTTTCCAACAAACAAAAAGTTTTAACAGTAAAAACTGTCAATTTCAACAATGTTTTGTGAATTACGCCAAAAATTTCACATCATGTGCTGGGAATTTCAATAAGAAATCAACCTAATTTTTGGTATGTTTTCCACCAAAGATCTGGAATTTCACCTACTAGAGCGAAATCATAATCTTCTTTGTTACACGGAACCATGTGGTGTCGTTCAAATTTCACATTGTCAACTGGCGGGTATGGCACTTCCATCCACCATCTTGCAGAGACATTACTTTTATAAAAAACAATTTCATGCGCATCTTTTTCAAAGTAAACCGTGAATTTTGTATACGCTTTTTTGGAGCCTACTGGGAAATCGCCATATCGTTGTGCAACTCCGTCAATAAAATACCACATTATTTGAGCTATTTGCTGATGTTCTTTTAAGGTTGCACCTTCAAAATAGCAATTGAAAATTCCGATAGCTGTTAATTTATCACTGATGCCCGCATATTTTGCCAACTGGCAAATCTCGTGATTAAAAAACCCGTTGGGTTGTTGGAAATATTTCCCACTGAAATCACTCGCGCGAATGGCTTGTAAATCAATTGATAATAAATCCGTGTTACGTAGTAATGGTTCGGCCAATTTAAAATCAGCGTTGAATTCACCCAATCGAACAGCATCGAAATACAATTTATTGAATAAATCTAATTGCGTGTGTTTCACCAAAGGTGTTTGATATCCAAGTGTTGCATAGTTGAACAAAAAGCAAGGCCGGTGCATCAATAATTTGTTGACATATGCATCTTTTGAGATTTCTTCATCGGGTTCACCCAAGTCCAACTTGTGATCGATACTCATGACATTAATCATTTGCTCCAATGCTTCGTAACCTTGATACATTGCATAGGTCAAATCTTGTGACCCACCAATCACTAATGGAATTATTTGAGCTTTCACCAACTCAGCAGTCACCTGTCTGATAGCGAAATAAGTGTCTTCTACTGTGTTTCCTGGAATAATATCCCCCAAATCGTAGAGCGGCATTTTCCAATTTTCACCAATAAATAATTGATAAAACTCATCTCGAAAGCGGAAGTCCTTGTTTGGTGCACAATCAATTCCCCCATTTCGGTATTCAGGAACAACGAGTAAAGCAATACCTCCTTTTATAAGTTCCGGGAAATTATTTTCTGTGTGTGTCGCAATGATAGCGCCGATAGTTGCATCGACGTTTTCGCTTTCTGTAAGAACTGGTTGGAAATAAATAGAAATATCCTTCATGTACTCAATTTTGACAAAAATAAGCACACTGAGGTTATAAAATACGCAGGATGAAAAATGTAATGAAACACGGAACGTGGATAACTATTGTTCCGTGCTGTTTACATTATTTTTTCTTTTTAGGGAATTTCTTTTTGGGGGCATTTTTTTCATCTGCTGCAATTGCCAAACATTCTTCCAATGTTAAGCCATCAGCTACCGTACCTTTTGGTAATTTGAAATTGTCTTTTCCAATTTTCAAATAAGGCCCATAACGTCCATTTAATAATTGAACATCTGTTCGTTCATCAAATGCTTTGATTAACTTGTTTGCCTCGACTTCTCTTTTTTCTATGACCAATTCAATTGCTCTGTCCAAAGTAACGGTCATAGGATCGTCTTCTTTTTTCAAGGAAACGAATAATTTACCAATTTGAACATACGGACCAAAACGACCAATGTTTGCTTTGATGATTTCACCTTCGTATTCACCAACAGTTCGTGGTAATTTGAATAACTCCAAGGCTTCTTCAAGCGAAATTGTTTGAATCGACTGTGTTTTTAGTAAAGATGCGAATGTTGGTTTTTCACCATCTTCTTTTTCATCACCTACCTGAATCATTGGTCCAAAACGGCCAATACGTGCAATGATTTTTTTATTTGATACTGGGTGTATGCCAAGTTCGCGTTCACCGGTTGCACGATCAGAATTTTCAAGGGTATGTTCAACTGAATCGTGAAAAGGCTTGTAAAATCCTTTTAACATTTCAGTCCAATTCATTTTACCTTGTGCAATTAAATCGAATTGTCCCTCTACCTCGGCAGTAAAATGGTAATCAAGTATGTGTTCAAAGTTTTCAATTAAGAAATCTGTGACAACCATACCGATATCCGTAGGGAATAATTTATTTTTTTCACGACCAGTGATCTCCGATTTTGAAGACTTTGTGATAGCGCCATTTGACAATTCAAGAACTGTAAACGCACGTTCTTCGCCATCCAACTCTCTTTTTTCGACGTAGCCTCTTTTTTGAACAGTTGAAATCGTTGGTGCATAAGTTGAAGGTCGTCCAATTCCTAATTCTTCTAATTTCTTTACAAGCGATGCTTCAACATATCTAGGAGCTGCACGCGAGAAACGTTGTGTCGCACGAATAAACTGCACATTCAATTGCTCGCCAACTTCAACAGCTGGCAACAAGCCTTCTGTTTCTGAAGTTGAATCGTCTTCATCATCGATAGCTGTTTCCAAGTAAACTTTTAAGAAGCCATCAAATTTGATTACTTCCCCTTTTGCTTGAAAAACCTCTTTCAATCCTTCGTTTCCGATTGCAATGGTTGTTCTTTCTAATTCAGCATGACTCATTTGAGAAGCGATCGATCTTTTCCAGATCAAATCGTACAAGCGTACCTCATCATTATCGCTCGAAGTAATGGAGTGTTGTGCAAAATCAGTTGGACGAATTGCTTCGTGCGCTTCTTGTGCGTTCGCACTTTTTGTTGCAAATTTTGTAGGATTGCTGTATTGAGCACCGTAAGCAGATTTTATTTCAGCTTCAGCAGCATTACGAGCGGTTTCGGATAAATTGACACTATCCGTTCTCATGTATGTTATTTGTCCTGCTTCGTATAAACGTTGTGCAACTTGCATTGTGCGTGAAACTGAATAACCTAATTTCAAACTTGCCTCTTGTTGCAACGTTGACGTTGTAAATGGCGCTGATGGTGTTTTTTTAGCTGGTTTCTTTTGAACATCTAAGACGTTAAAAATTGTGTCATTACAATTAGCTAAGAACTTCTCTGTTTCTTCTTCCGTTCCAAAATGTTTGCTGACATCAGCTTTGATTGCCTCTTTTCCTTTTAAGAATGACCCTGCAACGCGGTAAAAAGATTCTGATTTAAATTGTTGAATTTCTTTTTCGCGCTCCGAAATTAAACGAACAGCGACAGACTGAACCCTTCCTGCAGACAAACTTGGGCGCACTTTTTTCCACAAGACTGGACTTAATTCAAATCCAACCAAACGGTCCAAAACACGTCTTGCTTGTTGTGCATCAACCAATGGTAAATTTATTTCACGTGGATTATCAATTGCTTTTAGAATTGCTGTTTTCGTGATTTCGTTGAACGTGATGCGTTTTGTTTCTTTTTTAGCAAGATCTAGGGCTTCGTATAAGTGCCAAGAAATTGCTTCCCCCTCACGGTCCTCATCGGTAGCTAGCCATACAACCTCAGCTGCTTTTGCTAATTTCTTCAATTCGCTGACCAATGCTTTTTTGTCGGGACTGATTTCGTAGTTGGGTTTAAAACTGTTTTCTATATCAATTGCAATCCCTTTTGAAGCTAAGTCTCTAACATGACCAAAACTAGATTTTACAATGAAGTCTTTTCCTAAATATCCTTCGATTGTTTTTGCCTTAGCAGGTGACTCAACGATCACTAAGTTTTTGCTCATACTTCAAAAATTTATTGCGTTTGAAAAGATGTAACGCGGTGCAAAATAATCTATTTTCTAATCAAAAAACAAACGAATCACTAAAATGAGTTGATATTTCATTCAAAAGACCCTACTAAAAGTCCGCGAAAAAAATGGTAAAACTAGCGTAACCTGTCGGTGGTAAAATTATTAGCGACTGACATTTTGACATCATTTGAATTAAATGTATTTTTGTGATTCAAAAAAATAAAGATGTTTGAAGAATTTGCAGCGAACAAAGTAATTGAAGAAGATAAACAAGGAACTGCCACTGTCATTGAAGGTGGAACGGGTTCTAAAAAATTATATGTAGAAAGCTACGGATGTCAGATGAATTTCTCTGACAGTGAGGTTGTTGCATCTATCATGGCAAAAGAAGGTTATGTAACTACAAAAAACGTAGAAGAAGCGGATGTAGTATTAATCAACACGTGCTCTATCCGTGAAAATGCAGAAACCCGCGTTCGTGTTCGTTTGAACGATTTCAAAAAACAAAAGAAAGCACAACCAAATTTAGTTGTTGGTATTCTCGGTTGTATGGCGGAGCGTTTGAAACAATCGTTGTTGGAAGAAGAACAATTGGTTGATTTAGTTGCTGGTCCAGATGCATACCGTGACTTACCAAATTTAATTGAAGAAGTAGGAACAGGTCAAAAAGCGGTCAATGTTTTGTTGTCACGCGAAGAAACCTATGCGGACATTTCGCCCGTGCGATTGGATAAAGGTGGCGTTTCCGCTTTTGTTACGATCACACGTGGATGTGATAACATGTGTTCTTTTTGTGTTGTTCCATTCACCAGAGGTCGTGAGCGATCAAGAGATCCAAAAACAATTGTAGAAGAATGTAAAAACTTATTTGATAACGGATACCGCGAAGTCACTTTGTTGGGTCAAAATGTAGATAGTTTCCGTTGGAACATGTCTAGTAAAGGTGTTATCAAAGATGAAAGTCAACCAACTACAGACTTTGCACAATTGATGGAAATGGTTGCACAAATTCATCCAGACTTACGCATTCGTTTTTCAACATCTCATCCAAAAGACATGACGGATGATGTGTTAAACGTAATGGCAAAATACGATAACATTTGTCCATACATCCATTTACCTGTTCAATCGGGTCATTCGGCTGTATTGGAACGCATGAATAGAGGATACTCGAGAGAATGGTATTTGAACCGCATTGATGCAATTCGTCGTATTATTCCTAACTGTGCAATTTCGACAGACATTATTTCTGGATTTTGTGGAGAAACGGACGAAGAACATGCTGCAACCATATCATTAATGGAAACGGTGAAATACGATTATGCTTACATGTTTAAGTATTCAGAACGTCCAAAAACACTTGCAGAACGTAAATTTACAGATGATGTTCCGGAAGCTGTTAAAGGTGAACGATTGAAACAAATCATTGATCTTCAGACTAAACATTCGAAAGAATGGAATGAAAAAGAGATTGGTAATGTTCATCAGATTTTAATTGAAGGGCCTTCCAAACGATCAAATGAACACCTTTGTGGACGAAATGGTCGCAATGCAATGGTCGTTTTTCCAAAAGGAGACCTTGTGAAAGGTACATATACTTGGGTAAAGATTACTGATTGTACTTCTGCAACATTAATTGGCGAAGTAGTTGCTGCTCCACACTAATATTTGAGAAGAATGAATGTTCAACAAATAAAACAGCGCTTTGAAATTATCGGTAATGCTCCTGGATTAAACCGAGCATTAGAGGTAGCAATGCAGGTTGCTCCTACTGACATTTCGGTGTTGGTTACGGGAGAAAGTGGAACAGGAAAAGAAATAATCCCCCAAGTAATTCATCAATTAAGCGCACGCAAACACGCCGAATACATTGCTGTTAACTGTGGCGCGATTCCTGAAGGAACAATCGACTCCGAATTGTTTGGGCATGAAAAAGGATCGTTCACCGGCGCAACAGGAAGCCGTCAAGGGTATTTTGAAGTTGCAAATGGAGGAACCATTTTTTTAGATGAAGTTGCCGAACTTCCCATGCAAACACAAGTTCGCTTGTTACGTGTATTGGAAACCGGTGAATTTATTCGTGTAGGTTCGTCGAAAGTTATAAAAACAAATGTGCGCGTTGTGGCAGCAACGAATGAAAACATGCATCGTGCTATTCAATCTGGAAAATTCCGAGAGGATTTGTTGTATCGTTTGAGCACTGTTCCAATTTCATTACCTCCATTGCGTCAGCGCGAAGAAGATATTCATTTGTTATTCCGAAAGTTTGCTGCAGATTTTGCAGATAAATACCGCATGCCGGCAATTCGTTTACAGCCTGATGCGATTTCCGTTTTAACGGCATATAATTGGCCTGGAAATATTCGCCAATTAAAAAATCTTGTTGAACAATTATCGGTTATTGAACAAAACAGGGAATTGAATGCTGCGCAATTATTACCATATATACCTGCGGCTCCCGAACAATTCCCATCGGTAGTTGGCGCACAGGAATCACGGATTGATGAGCGTGAAATCATGTATAAATTTTTATTTGACATGAAAAGTGATTTGAACGATTTGAAAAAACTCGTTGTTGAATTGCTGAACCAACAAGGTGAATTTAATTTGTCAAACGACCAGATGGCAACCGTGAATCGTATTTACAGTGATATCAATGTTGGCGAACAGCGCATACTCCCTCCGGCAATCAATAAACCGGTAGAACAAGTTGTCAATTTTCCAACACCAGATAACGAGACGGAAGAATTTGAAATCCATGAAGAAGTACAAGAATCGCTATCTTTGGAAAGTCGTGAGAAAGAATTGATTCAAAAAGCGTTGGACAAACATCGTGGCCGAAGAAAATATGCTGCCGAAGAATTAGGAATTTCAGAGCGCACATTGTACCGAAAAATTAAAGAATACGCGATTCCCGGATGAAAAAGATGATTGCATTATTTTTTATACTGCCTTTGCTAACTGCTTGTTGGCCAACCGCTTTTTTATCTCTGCGTGATACGTCCATGCCCGAAGAATGGCGTGTGTTTTACATAGAACCACTTGAAATTACGACTGCAACAGCGCCTTCCTCCTATCAAGCAAATTTATCGGAGGCATTGCGTACGAGTATTCAGAACAACACTCGGTTAAAGTTGGGTAGTAATTCCATTCAATCCGATTTAAAAATAGCTGGGGTAATTACCAACTACGCAACTAGTCCAATTGCTGTTCAGCAAAACGACAATGCTGCAAAAAACAGGTTAACAATTTCGATAAATTTTACTATCCTTACACCAACAAAAGGATTAGAAGAAATAAAGTTCACCAGTTCACGATTTGCAGATTATGATTCAAATGAGCAATTAGTATCGGTAGAAAATCGACTTATTGAAGAGATAAATCAACAAATTGGACAAGATTTAATAAACAAGTTACTTTCAAATTGGTAAAATGAATTTAGATCAAATTACAGCATATATTGAAGATCCGAGTTTATTGGACGCCACGACTTTGCCTGTTTTGAAAGAATTGGCTGATAAACACCCCTTTTCTTCGATTTATTCGTTGTTGTATTTGAACGCAGTAGCTCGATTCAATTCAGTTTCGTTGGATGCTGCGTTGAATGACCATGCATACCAATTAAATGATCGTAAAAAGCTGTATCAATTTATTCATGCTGATTTTGAAGCAACATCCGATATTATTTCAATAGACAAGACAGACAATGTCACTGAACATGTTTCTGCATCAACAACAATTGACATTACGGATCAATCAACAGAACTAATACCTGAACTAACAGTTGAAATTGAATCAATTGATGAGCCAGTAGCTGAATCAGTAACAGAAATTACTGAAAATAATTCTGAAGTTACAATAATTACTACCGATGAATCTGAAATAATTGAAGAACAAACCCCAACTGATGAAAGCACTTTTGAACGAGAAACAAGTGCTCATTCGTTAGAACAAGCATATGTGTTATCCGATAACGAATTCGAAGAAATACCGAAAGTTGAAGAAAAAAGTGACGTTGTTGAAAAAATAAATATTTCAGAAAAAAGATCGTTTACGGCATGGTTAACTATTCAAAAATCAGAAAATACAACACCTGAAATTGCACAAGAATTAGTTGAAGAAAAGCAAAAGCCAGCAAAAAAAGACATCATCGATCGCTTTATAGCTCAACAACCATCAATATCTCGCACAAAACAAGAATTCTTTTCACCATCACGAAAAGCAAAAGAAAGTTTGAGTGAAGATGCTTTGCCAGTGAGTGAAACTTTAGCGAAAATTTACGCTGCTCAAGGTAATTTTCCAAAAGCAATTCACGTTTATCATCAATTAAGTTTGAATTTTCCAGAAAAAAAGAGTTTATTTGCAGTCCAAATTGAAGAATTAAAGAAAAAAATAACTTTATAGCAATGTTAACAATCGTTTCAATCCTTATTATTTTAGCAAGTATCTTACTTGTAGCAGTCGTTTTTATTCAAAATCCAAAAGGTGGAGGTTTATCTTCTGATTTTGGCGGACAACAATTAGGTGGTGTTCAAAAAACGAATGATTTTGTAGAAAAAGCTACTTGGACACTAGCAGCAGTTATTATGGTAGGTGCAATTGCAGTTTCTTCTATGATGAAGCCAGCTGTAGTAAAAGACAACTCAACTAAAGCAACAGAACAACCAGGTCAAGGAGCGCCTCAAGCACCTGCTACACCCGGTAAATAATTCATAGTTCAACACATTGAAATGTCAGTATGTCAGCACATACTGACATTTTTTTTGCATGTTACTGAAAAATTGTCGGAATTGATGTTTGGCACAATCTTGGTCAATTTCGGATTATCAAATTAACACAAATACATTTTTATATGTCTACAACATTTAAGCCTTTAGCAGATAGAGTTCTCATTGAGCCTGCTGCTGCAGAACAAGTAACAGCTAGTGGAATTATTATTCCAGACACAGCAAAGGAAAAACCATTGCGCGGAAAAGTGATAGCAGTTGGCAATGGTAAAACAGACGAACCAATGAATGTGAACGTAGGTGATTTGGTCATCTTCGGACAATATTCTGGTACAGAAATTAAAATAGATGGCGCTAATTATTTGATTATGCGTGAATCTGATATTTATGGTATTATCGGTTAATTAAAAAACGAGAAAACATGGCAAAAGAAATTTATTTCAACGTCGAAGCACGTGAAAAATTAAAAAAAGGTGTTGATGCGTTAGCTAATGCAGTAAAAGTAACATTGGGTCCAAAAGGACGAAATGTAGTTATTGGTAAGAAATTTGGCGCACCTCATGTTACTAAAGATGGTGTAACTGTTGCAAAAGAAATTGAGTTAAAAGATCCGATTGAAAACATGGGTGCTCAAATGGTCAAAGAAGTTGCATCAAAAACTGCTGATATTGCAGGTGATGGAACAACAACAGCGACAGTTTTAGCACAAGCAATTATCACTGCAGGATTGAAAAATGTTGCTGCAGGTGCTAATCCAATGGATTTAAAAAGAGGAATTGACAAAGCTGTTCTTTCTGTCGTAAGTGACTTGAAAGCGATTTCGAAAGAAGTTGGTTCGGACAACGATAAAATCAAACAAATTGCTACTATTTCAGCTAACAACGATGAGGCAATTGGCTCATTGATTGCTCAAGCTATGAAAGTAGTTGGTAACGATGGTGTCATTACCGTTGAAGAAGCAAAAGGTACTGAAACTGATGTAAAAACAGTTGAAGGTATGCAATTTGATCGTGGTTATTTATCACCTTATTTTGTTACCAATACAGAAAAAATGATTGCTGAAATGGAACATCCATTGATTCTTATTTACGATAAGAAAATCAGCAACATGAAAGAATTACTTCCTGTCTTAGAACCAGTTGTACAAAACGGGAAATCGTTGTTGATTATTGCTGAGGATGTAGATGGTGAAGCATTAGCAACATTAGTTGTCAATCGTTTGCGTGGATCGTTGAAAATTGCGGCTGTAAAAGCGCCAGGATTTGGAGATCGTAGAAAAGCTATGTTAGAAGATTTAGCGATTTTAACAGGTGGTCAAGTTATTTCGGAAGAAAGAGGCTACACGTTAGAGAACGCAACCTTAGACATGCTTGGAACAGCTGAAAAAGTTGAAATCGACAAAGACAACACAACAATTATCAACGGTGCTGGAGCAAAAGAAAATATTCAAGCTCGTATCGGACAAATCAAAGCTCAGATGGAAGCTACTTCTTCTGACTACGACCGTGAGAAATTACAAGAACGTTTGGCTAAATTAGCTGGTGGGGTTGCAGTTTTATATATCGGTGCTCCAACGGAAGTTGAAATGAAAGAGAAAAAAGACCGCGTTGATGATGCGTTAGCAGCAACACGAGCAGCGGTTGAAGAAGGAATTGTTCCTGGTGGTGGTGTTGCATTTATTCGTGCAATTGACAAGTTAGCTACATTAAAAGGAGTAAATGAGGACGAAACAACAGGAATCGCAATTGTGATGCGTGCTATCGAAGAGCCATTACGTCAAATCATCGCTAATGCAGGTGGTGAAGGCGCAGTAATTGTTCAGAAAGTACGTGAAGGAAAAGATGATTTCGGATACAATGCACGTACAGAGCAATTCCAAAATTTATACGAAGCAGGTGTTATTGATCCAACAAAAGTAACACGTATTGCTATCGAAAATGCAGCGTCAATTGCAGCCATGTTATTGACAACAGAATGTGTCATTGCTGACGAACCTGAGGAAAACATGCCTGCAATGGGTGGTGGAATGCCAGGTGGAATGCCAGGAATGATGTAACAGTGGATTTATAGTTCTCTTGTTTTAGGACAAGAGAGCTTTCTCGGTCCTACTTCCCGATTTACTCGGATAGTCAGGAACGGCACTATATAAATGAGGCTCTTTATTTCGATAAAGGGCCTTTTTTATGAGAAAATAAAAACAAAATTGTAACTTCGTAAAAAAATTAAAATGGCAGACATTACAGTAACTATCATTGATCGTGAAGGAATTTCGCATGAGTTAATTGCACCTACAGATATGAATCTGAATATCATGGAGCTTTGTAAATCGTATGAATTACCTGTAAAAGGTGAATGTGGTGGAATGGCAATGTGTGCTACGTGTCAGTGTTATTTGGAATCAGCAACGGATTTACACGAACAAAGTGATGCCGAATTAGACATGTTGGATCAAGCGTTTTTTGTGAAACCAAATTCACGATTGGGCTGTCAAATTCCGATTACTGAAGAAATTGACGGTATCGTTTTGCGTTTAGCTCCAGAAGTGGATTAAAAGCAATAAACCATTCCAACACCTGCATTAAAAAATCCCCACATTCTTCGCTGATTGATGCGTGACCAAACTTCTCTGCCCGACATCCAGGCAGTTGTTTGTTCCATTTTTTCGAAACTTGTTTGATTTAACAACGTGTTGTATTGATAGCGAAATCCAATTGAGAAAAGTAAACTTTTAGTTAATGGATAATTCATTTTTAATCCATACATCAATACTAATCCTTTTAATTCTTCTGCTTCGCTTGCGATAAACTCCTTTTGAACTTCTGCTATACTAATTGTTGTATGTGTTGTATCGAACGAAACTTCCGGATGCGTATTTGTAATCCGAATGATGGAATAACCGATACCGAATTCATTAGAAAAACCTACAGGCAAACGACTTTGATTGGAAGTATATATCATTTTGGGCATGATCGTTAATTCATGTACCGGTACAAATGCTACTTTCGCATTCAGGTATTGGCTGATTACTTGATTGTTTTCATCCACATATTGTCGGTTAATTTCATTGAGCTTAAGTGGGTTAAATTGGAAAGAACGACTTATTAACTCTAATCCATATCCTTGATTTTCGTTTGTCATTTTTGCAAGAGCAACACTAAATGATACATCTCGCAAATTATAAGAAGCTTGCAATTCATTGTTTTTAAAAACATACCCTTTATCTTCTCCAAAAACATTTTGAAAAACAGGTAGCTGTCCCATTCCTTTGAATTCAATGTTCATTTTTTTACCATAATAACCTGCTTCTTGTGAAAATGAAAACAGTGAACATAAGGTGAAGAAGGAAATTAATAAACCTGATTTCATATTATTTTTGTTTTAATTGGTGAAAAATAGCATTCAAACGAACTTGGATGAATTGTTTTGAGCTCGGTTCAACAGCAAAATAAGTTTCATTCACCACCAATTCTCCTTTTTTCAAATCAAATACTTTGACATCGTATTTTGTAGCAGAATTATTCAAAAGTAATTTAGGCAAGTAAAATACACCTATCGGGAAAAGTATGGTTAACGCGACAATTTTAGGAACGGTAATTACTTGGTCTTTTTTATTTTTTAAAGTCATAAAAACAACACGATCAGCACCAAATTGTTCTGCAATACTATCCATAAGCTCCGTATCTAACAAAAACTGCTCATCTTCAAAGTAATCTCTTCTTCCAATACTCCTATTTAAAGCTGCAATTGCGTTAAACTCTTGTGTGGTTAATGCTGTATGATTAGATCGATTTAAATCTACACTGTGTATGTTTAATTCAGAAATGACGGATTTAGAGACCTCAAAAAAGTCTTTTTCTAATGCGTCAGATTTTTCAAAGTTTTTTCTGTTATAGCGCTGAAAACTTGTCACTTCTGGCTGCAATAACACCATCGAATCAAGATCAATATGTAACAATTGATCGTATTCATTTGCATAAAAATCAGCCTGTTCATCATCTGTCAAATCGTAAAACTCATCTGTTTCAGCCGCTATTTCACCAAGATCTTCATTAAAAGAAGCATATAATTTCAAAAAAGATGAATCACTAATTAAATCAGCTAAGCCATATAAATAGAACTTTGAAGAATCGATACCGTTTTCAAGATCAAAACCTGTTTTATTGTTTTTAATTGTCTCGTATTTATTGAATTTCACTGAAGTTAAACCTGCTATTTTGCGCAGTGAATCTTCTTTTATTTTATCGGTGTTGAATTGTACAATTGCCTGTTGAAATGTTAATTTCGAATAACTTTCCAATTCAAAACTACCTGAATGTGCTGCTAACTCAACAGCTTTATTCCAATATTTAGCAGCTAATTTATCGGTTGTGTCTTTTAAGTAATTATCACGAATTATGCGTAAAGCAAGCGTTAATTTTGCCGTTGCGTTTAATCGGTTATACCCTTTTGCAAGTACAGAAATTTGTCCCTCGTATGAATCAAACTCCTCGAATTCTTCTGAATAATCATCCTCAGAAATTTCACCTTCCAAAAACTCGTCATATTCATAATTTTCTGTAATGTTTGCTAGCCAAATTTGTGACTTGCAATTTTTCAAAAACCGAGAAGCAGGAAATTCTTTTTCCAAAATAAAAATAGCATATAACGCTTCAATTGTATTGTCAGCATAAATATCATTAAGTACAAATTCATAACGACAGATTGTTCGGATTTCATCAAATTTAGGCTGATTAAACGCTAACGATTTTTCCCATTGATGTAAGGAATCTATTCGTTGTTGAATTTCTTCTTTTCTTTTGGCAATATTTGGATGCGATGCAAAGCGGTCATTGTAATCTTCCGTAGCTGATATTTCTACTTTTGGTTTGTTGAAATATTTTTCAGGAACAAAAATCCACTGATTGGTAAAGTAATTTTTATCAAATGCAATTTCCTCAAATGGCAAATACGAATACAACAATACATCGAAGGTTTTTTCAATTTCTGAAGCGGAATAACCTGCATCGTGCATGTATTTCACCCCAATTTCATCGGCTTCTAATTCGTTTTGACGCGAATATTTAGAGAAAAACCGATTTTTCTCGTTGTAAGAAAGCCCGCTATTTGACGTCGAATAATCAAACATATCTATGACGTGGCCTTCTCTGTAATGTGCAATTTCATGACCTAAGACAAATGCTAATTGCGCTTCAGATGTCATTTGGGCGATTAATCCTGTAGTAACGAATACCATGCCTTGATTGGTAGAAAAAGCATTTGCACTATTTTCATTGATAGTATAAAAGCGTAGTTTATTAAAAAGAACACTGTCGTTTTTCAGCAAGCGTTCAGCGATAGAAGCAATGTATTCACTAACAGGGTCTCCATAAGTTACGGATCCAGCATGCAATAATTCATCAATAGCATAATTTGAAAAAGTCAAAAACTCTTTGCGTTTTGCAGGAGTTAATTTAGACAAGCGCTCGTCTTTTGTTTTCTTTATTTTATGTTGTGTTGGTGTGGAGAAATCGGCTGGAATTACTCCTTTACTTTGAAGTGGTTTGTAGGAGTCAAAATTAGTTTGTCCCCAAGAAAAAGTGGAAACGAAAGCAATAATTAGTGAAAAGTAGTAATTCATATTTTGTATTTATCGGGTATCAAACAAACGGGAATCGGATTCATTTTGTGGGCATTTGCATTGTGAAAACGGGAATAAATCGCGAGAACTTCTTGTTGGCGTTTGGAAAGTTGTGAAGGTTCTCCTTTAAACTCCATTGCCCACTCTAATTCTGGATATGTAGCACCAATTTGATCTTCATCAGAACGACCGTCTTCCCACAAGCCATCAGTTGGTGGAGCTGTTTGTATGGAATCAACAATGGCTAATTGCTTTGCTAATTGAAAAACCTCTGTTTTGTGTAAGTCTGCAATTGGACTAACATCTACTCCACCATCACCGTATTTTGTAAAAAATCCTACGCCAAAATCTTCTACTTTATTTCCAGTTCCAGCAACTAATAATTTATTCGCTTGCCCAACTGCATACAAGGTAGTCATCCGCAAGCGTGAACGGGTATTTGCCATTGCTAAAAAATCATTTTGAGCAACTTCTGGCAACGTTTTTTCGAGTAAATTAAACGAAGTTGTTAAATCAATGACAACTGATGAAACATTTTGAAAACGGGCCTTCAGCCAATCAATATGTTCATTTGCACGATCAAATTCAGCTTTTGTTTGGCGAATTGGAAGCGTTACTGCAATTACCTTTAAACCAGTTAACGCACACAATGTTGATGTTACTGCAGAATCTACACCACCAGAAATACCAATGATATATCCATTAACATGTGCTTTTTCAGCATATTCTTTGAGCCAGTTTGTAATAAATTGACTTGTTTTTTCACTTTCAATCATTCTCTTGTTTGCAAACGTCTAAAGTACAATTTTTACTTAATTTGATGAACGAGTTATTTAAAATAAAATTCCCACTTTCAAAAGGATTTGTTTTTGTCGCGCAGCCAAATTCATGTAATCGTATCCATTAGGTGTAATTTTAAACAAACTCATGTTTTTTTCTTCATCACCAGTCAATGATTTCCCATAATGTATTGGTGTAATGCCGTAATAAAAACCAAGTTCAGTAAAAAGCCAAGTATCACCTGTAAAATTCCATTCAGTACCTAAAGCCAACCCTATTGAAGAACGAACAAACAATATATCACGTGCAGATTTCATGTCAGAATTTACTTGCTCAGTTTCGGAAAATCCTGGACCTATCAAAAACCCTTTATCGAACACACTACTACTCAATAAAAAGGATGAACGTGCTCCAAATTTACCATAGTACCTGTAATCGCCAACTGGTTTTGTTCGAAAAAGTAACATCGTAGGGATAGTACCGTAAATCATTTTGTATTTTCTTTCCGTCAAACGATACAAACTTGAAATCTCGTTAATTTGTCCTTTTTGAATGATGTCAATATCGTTATAATTGTAATACAATGCATTTCCAGCTGTTACGGCATACTTGATTGATTCAAAATCAAATTCCAACCCTGTTGCTAACGAAATTTTATTATTCAAAGGGAAATTCAACGTCAAACCTACCGAGTTTACAACTCCTAGACCATTACTTTCTATTGTTTTAGTGGTTGGTTTGGTCGTATTAACACCAAAATTATATGACAATCCTGCTTCAACTTGAGAAAAAGAAATACCAAGTGTAGCAGTTAGGAGAAGTGTTAGCCCAGCTTTTTTCATGTAGCAATAATTATTTTGTATCAAATATAATTCGTTTAGTTGAATTGAGAATGATTAATTTTACAAACTGAAAAAGAAACAGATGAAAAAGTCAACAATTATTGGATTAATTACCATTTTCATAATAGCATTAGGCTGTTCACGCGATCCATTGGCTGTTTCAATCGATCAAAACCCATTAACGATCAATTATTATGCAGTTGATTCGTTATTGCAACAAGTAACTCCCAATAACGCGGCGACTACTTTGAATGAATTAAATCGCAACATTCCAGATATCACTGCGTATCAATTTGCATATTGCTGGCAGGTTGGGCTTCCAGAAGATCCAGCAATAATTCAGCATATCCAACAATTTCAAGCATTGCCACATATCCAACGGATTGAAAAAGCGCTTGCAAAAAAATTCACTGATTTACCAAAAAGACACCAATCAATTACTGATGGATTCAAACGTTTATCTGTGCATTTTCCTTCAAAGAAAGCACCAAAATCAATCAGTTATTTGTACTCCAACTTCGCTGCAAGTGCTTTTTGTACAGAAACAGATATAGCAATCGGTTTGGAGCGCTATTTAGGTTACAACTCACCTGTTATTCAATCATTGCCACCCAATCAATTTTACGAATGGATGAAAAAAGCAATGGATGATAAATTCTTGGAACGTGATGCTGTTTGCTCGTGGGTGATGACGCATTATTTTGAAGAATTGAATGATGCGATCAACATTGAAGCAATTATCCAATGGGGTAAAATTTTATACTGCACCGAAGCAGCCTTTCCTGATTATCCAAAAGAAATAATTCTGCGTTATTCAGCAAAAGACTATGCGTGGGCAATCGAAAATGAACGTCCATTTTGGGACTATTTAGTGAAACAGAAATTACTTTTGACTTCTAGTGAAAAAGACCAAGCAAATTTATTGCGTGAAGCTCCATTTACTGCTGGACTTCCTGAAAAAGGACCAGATCGTTTGGGACAGTTTTTAGGATGGCGCATTGTACACAGTTACATGGAACAAAATGACATTACGGTTGATCAATTGATCAAAACACCTTACACAAAATTATTAACAGCATACGAAATTAATGACTAAATATTATGGAAGAAGTAGTTACAAAACAATCGAAAATTGAAATCAACGTTGGCTTAAATTCGAATAATTTACCACTTGAAATGCATTGGTCTGCAACTGACGGAGGTGTTGACAATCAGGCTGCACGTGCTGTTTTTCTTTCTTTATGGAATCCAGAAGAAAACAATACCATGAAAATTGATTTGTGGACAAAGGATATGTCTGTTGAAGAAATGAAACAATTTTTTCACCAAACATTGGTTACAATGGCAGACACGTTTGAACGAGCAACAGGAGAAAACCTCATCAGTGAAGACTTACGCGATTATTGCCTGCATTTTGCAGAAAAAATGGACATCATGCCGAAATAAAAAAATGCCCGACTTATTCAGCCGGGTATTTTTTTAGCAAAACTTTCTACTTAGATTACTTTACCAACGTCATTTCATCTACCAGGTGTTTCGCACCACAATAAATATCCATCACCCATAGCACATAGCGTATATCCACTACCACATTGCGGCAACGATTCGGATCAAAATAAAAATCACTCATGGTGCTTTCCCACGTACGATCAAAATTTAAGCCCATCAAGTTCCCATTAGCATCCAAAACTGGAGAACCAGAGTTACCACCTGTTGTGTGATTTGAACCTGTGAAACACACCCATAACTCACCATTTTGAGCATAAGGCCCGTAATTTTTTTCTTTGTATAAATCTATCATTCGCGGTTGCAATTCAAAATCAGGATTACCTGTATTGAACTTATCAATCATTCCTTTTAACGTAGTATGTTCTGTGTAAGCCATTCCATCTGTTGGAGCAGATCCTTCAAGTTGTCCATAAGTAATGCGAAGCGTTGAGTTAGCATCCGACCATTGATTCATATCTGGGAACATTTCGTGTTTTCCTTTTACAAATTCTTTTAAATGAGCATTCATTGCTGCATTGTACTCTGCTGAAACTTGTTGCACTTGATCGCGCCATATTTTCCAAGTTGTTTTGAAATGCGCATAACCAATATCTTTCGTTAATTTTTTCAATGATTTCTCATTAAAATGTGCTAAAAAATCTTGGAACTTTTCTTTCGAACTGAAAATTGACTTTTCGTACACTTGCTTTGTCAATTGTTCATTTGCTAAGGTTGGAATGACATAACTTGATCCCAAATAATTTTTGAATTCGTTAGTAAGTACATCAAAAATAGCGCGGTCTGTTTGAAAATCGTAATCCTTGTAAAAAGCATCACTTCCTTTTTTCAAAGCGTCGATTTTTTTCTGTAGCTCACCTGATTCAGTATATTTCGCAAAGTTTGTTTCGATATCAATTAAGTTTCTACACAATTTGAAATATTCTGGTCCAAAAATGAGGTATTCTGCAAACAAGGCATCTAAGAAAACATAGTTTCCTTTGTCCGTTACCAATTGATTCATTTTCGGAACCAATGCCGCATAATTTTTCCATTCGTCTTTTGAATTAGCGCGTGCTATGTATTCTTGTTCAAACTGTACTTTCAATCCAACAGCATCTAATTGTTTTAAACCGTCAATCTGTCCAATATTTTTTTTCCAAGCATTTGCCAAACGTGCTTGTTTTGCCATGTACTGAATTCTGATTTTATCGGACGATTTCATTGCTGCATCAATTACCCCAATAGATTTTGTGCGCATTAAAATTTCCATTGGACGTTGTTTTTCAATGATAAAACGCAAATTACCCGAAGACAAATGTTGTTCTGTTACTCCTGGAAAACCATACACCAGCGTGAAATCGCCTTTTTTGCGGTCGTTAAAAGCAATGTTTAAATGTTTGATTGGTTGGTAAGGAATGTTCGATTCGTTGAAAGCTGCAGGTTTGTTATCTGCACCAACATAAATACGAAAGACCGTGAAATCGCCAGTATGCCGGGGCCAAACCCAATTATCGGTATCTCCACCAAATTTCCCAATAGAACTTGGAGGTGCTCCAACTAAACGAACATCGAGGAAGACTTCTTTGAGCATTAAATAATAACTATTTCCGTAATCAAATGCTTTTACTTCGGCTTTGAAATGTGTTCCACGCGTTGCATCATCAACTAATTGTTGCATGTTGCGTTGCATGATTTTAGCTATTTCAGTGCCATTTTCAACACCTTCCAAACCAAAATTCATTGCTTTTGTTACGTCATCTATTCGTACAATTCGAGTTGCTGTCAACCCAGGATTACTTAATTCATCCTTTAGTGTTTGTGCCCAAAATCCATTTTTCAAGTAATCATGAGCCTCAGACGAATGTGCTTGCACTTGTCCTAACCCACAATGATGATTTGTCAAGACGAGTCCTTTGTTAGAAACCAATTCAGCTGTACAACCACCGCCAAAATGTAAAATAGCATCTTTGAACGACGCATTATTCACCGAATACAAATCTGCAGCAGACAATTTCATGCCTTTTGCTTTCATATCTGATTCAAACGCAGCCAATAAGGATGGAATTAACATGCCTTCTTCTGCACGAAGAACAGTAAAACACATTAGAAAAAGTAAACTGATAATTTTTTTCATTTTCACATAATTTGGCTCAAATATACCAAATGGAACCCATGAATCATTGTTGATTTGAATCCTTTTTAGCATTTTTGTGCTGTGGAATTTTTTAATTTAATCTTTCGACTAGGTGTTGTCCTAGCAATCTTCAGTTTTATTTGGGGATTTATCAAAATTGGTTTAACCATTTTGCGTGGTGGAATGCCGCTTTCTGCTCTCATGAATATTGGAATCAAAACGCTTCAATACCTTTTGTTAGCTGAAGTAACAATCCTTTTTTGCACTTCGGACAATGGCGATTACCTTGCAGAAGCTGTCACAACTGGTTTGATATTATTGATGTATTTCATTGGTAAAATGCAAAATCAGCGGTTAAAATTCATGATGGTGCAATTCCAAGGGCAAGGACTAAATGTTCCAAATAAGCCAAATATGAAAGCTGAATTAGGCGTAATTATCTTGGCAATGGCATTGTTTACTTTTCTTGTCGTTAATCCTGTGTTTGCAGATAATCAAATTTCTAATTGGTTTTTCACAAGTATTAAGGATATAGAAACAACTCCCGTTTTTGGGTTCATTTTTGGGATCGTAGGATTTTTCTTCAGTTTGTCAATCATTTTCCGAATGGTCAATTCGATATCGATGATTTTATCTGGAAAAGCTTTTGAGAAACAACCAAGCGCAGAAACAAACGAACAATCAGATAAGTTTGATGATTTCGAAGAAATCAATTAATCTGTTTTAATAACTCTCCTACTATTTTTTGTGTTTGAAAAACAATCGGTTGATGATCGTCGTTTGTAATAACATAATCAGCAAATGCTATTTTTTCACTTTCCGCTAATTGATTCGTCAAGCGCATGTTGATTTCATTTATTGAAATTCCGTCTCTTTTTTGAATGCGTTTGATTCGTTGTTCCAAAGGAGCGGTGACAACTATTAAAGCATCAAAAAGTTGGTACGCACCTGTCTCTACTAATAAAGCGGATTCTTGAAACAACAACGGAGCTTGCTGCGAGTCTGCCCAAACGTTAAAATCATGACGCACGACAGGGTGAACTAACTGGTTAATTTTTGCCTTCAATTGGGAATTTGAAAACAGTTTTTCAGCGATAAATGAACGGTTTAACTTGCCAGCTATATAGGTTTCATCCCCAATTAAACGAGTCAAATCGGCAACTAATTGCTGGTTGTTTTCCATTAACCATTTTGCGCGGTCATCAGAAAAATAAACAGGATATCCCAATGCAATGAGGATTTTTGAAACCGTAGATTTACCCGTTCCAATTCCACCTGTGATACCTATTTTAAATTGCTTCATTACAACGAAGGTAGTATTTTATCTTGTTATACTTGAGCCATTAACAACTAAAAAAAGTAGTTTGAACGAGACATTTCATTATTTTAAACTACTTTTGCAACAATGGTGCATTTAGAAGAAAATAGTGAATGGTTTGCGACTTGGTTTGATTCTGAGTATTATCATTTGTTGTACAACAACAGAGATGAAAACGAAGCAAGCGATTTCTTAGCCTTATTAACCAAGCAACTAACAATTCCAGCTGATGGCCATGTGTTAGACTTGGCTTGTGGCGCAGGTCGACATTCACGTGTGCTTGCACGCTTGGGTTACCGTGTTTCCGGTTGTGATTTATCGAAAAACAGTATTGATCAAGCAAACAACAACGCACTACCAGGTACAGATTTTTTTGTGCACGACATGCGTAATCAACTTCCTGCAAATTATTCAGCTATCTTTAATCTGTTCACCAGTTTTGGTTATTTTGATGATTTATCAGACAACTTAAGCGTTTTAAAAAGTGTGGAAAGTGCGCTTGACAATGACGGCGTTTTTGTGCTCGATTTTATGAACGCAACGAAAGTTATAGCACAATTAAATCCAAGCGAAATTATTCAGCGTGGTGAAATTCACTTCAACATTTCGCGCGAAGTTGTCAATCAACGTATCGTAAAATCCATTGCATTTGAAGCTGAAGGAAAATCCTATCATTATGAGGAAAAAGTGCAAGCTTTGCAATTAGCTGACTTTGAATTATTATTCGAAAAAGCTGGATTAAAAATCACAGTTCGTTACGGCTCATACGCATTAGCACCTTTTTCAGCTGACGATTCTGATCGTTTAATTTTAATCGCACGAAAAGCATGATACAACTACTTATCAATAGTTCCTTGCTTGTACTTTCTGTCGTTTTAGGCGGATTGTTAGTTGTGATGCTCGAAAAGAGAAATCAACAAAAATTGATCAAATTATCGTTGGCTTTCAGTGGCGGATTTTTATTAGCGATCGCTTTTACGCATTTTTTACCTGAATTATATAGTGAAAACTCCGTTTCAATCGGCGTTTGGGTGTTAATCGGTTTTTTGGTGCAACTTTTATTAGAATACTTTTCTGGGGGAATTGAACATGGTCATATTCATGCGCATGCCAATAAAAAAATCCCATACATGATGTTGTTTTCGTTGAGTGTTCATTCATTTATTGAAGGAATGCCTTTGGCAAATAACCATCATGCAGGTCACGATCATATTGGTGGCGGACATCAAGAATCATTATTATTAGGAATCATCTTACATCAATTACCCGTTGCAATTGCCTTGATGACCTTGTTTCGAAAATCGTTGCTAACGCAAAAAACATCTTGGATCTTATTGATTTTGTTTGGTTTGATGACACCACTTGGTCTGATCACAGGATATGTGTTAGAAGTCCGTGAAACCTTTGCTTACATGGATTTATTGCTTGCAATTGTTGTCGGTATGTTTTTACACATATCTACAACAATCATCTTTGAAACGAATGAAAATCACCACTTTAATTTTGCAAAATTAATGGCTATATTACTGGGTGTTGGCTTAAGCTTTCTCTTGATTTAAATTCGTTGACGGATTAAATCCTCCAAACAATCAATGAAGCGCGGGTGATCATTTGAACTAGGAACCAATTGTACTTTTTCACCACCGTGTTCTTCAAAAATCTCTTGGTATTCTCCACCAATTTCAATTACGGTTTCCAAACAATCTGCAACAAAAGCGGGACTAAAAGCTAGGACGCGTTTTGCACCTTCTTTCCCCCATTGCTCAATGATTTTATCCGAAAACGGTTCCAACCATTTTTTATCCAAGCGCGATTGAAAACTTACAGTGTATTGCTCTTCTTTTAATCCTAATTTTTCAGCTATCAAGCGTGTTGTTGCATAACAAGTCGCTTTGTAACAGAACTTATTGTGGTCATTTACTTCGAGTTCACATGGTTGATCTTGGCACAAACCATCGTCATAAACTTTATCCACTTGACGTTCTGGTAAACCGTGGTATGAAAACATGATTCGGTCGTAAGAAGCAATATCAAATTGTTGAGCACGATTTACAATTGAGTCGATGTATCCAGCGTGATCATAGAATTGTGAAATGATTTTCACTTCAGGAATCACCCACCATTTTTTGATGATGTCCATTGCTTTGTCCATTGCTGATCCAGATGATGCGCTTGCATATTGTGGGAACATTGGAATAATAATCAATTGGTCGTAATTTGCATGGCGCATTTTCTCCAATACACTTTCCATGGAAGGATTTTGATAACGCATGGCCATTTCAATAGTGACATTTTCAGCGCCAAAACGCTCTTGCACTAATTGCACCACTTTTTGCGTGTGGCTTAAAAGTGGAGAGATGCCATTGCTTAGATCCCAAAGTTCTTGGTAAATCTTAGCTGATTTTGGTGCGCGAAAAGGCGCAATAATACCTTTAACTAGCAAAAGACGAGCAAAATAAGGAATATCAATTACTCGTGGATCCATCAAAAATTCACGTAAATAACGTGCTACATCTTTTCTTTTTGGACTATCTGGAGTACCTAGTTGTACGAGTAAAACGCCTGTTTTTTTTGCTGTCATTGCTAAAGTTTCTATTGGAACAATTGAACAGAATAAAAAGTTCAATGAGTTAAAAAAGGAGCGAATAACGCCCCTTTTAATAATCGTAATTTTGTATCTTAAATATGTAAAGCTCTGTTGTCAGTTGCCGCTAATGCAGCTTCTTTCATTGCTTCAGAATATGTAGGGTGACCATGAGAGATACGTGAAATATCTTCCGCAGAAGCTCTAAATTCCATTGCGGTAACAGCTTCCATGATCAAATCAGCTGCACGAGCTGCAATCATGTGTACGCCAAGAATTTCATCTGTAGTCGCATCCGCTAATATTTTAATAAATCCTGCAGTATCCATTGATGCGCGTGAACGACCCAATGCTTTCATCGGAAATGATCCTACTTTGTAAGCAATTCCAGCAGCTTTCAATTCTTCTTCTGTTTTACCAACAGCAGCTATTTCTGGCCATGTATAAACGACACCCGGTATTAAGTTGTAATTGATATGCGGTTTTTGTCCAGCAAGTTGTTCTGCAACAAGTACACCTTCTTCTTCTGCTTTGTGCGCCAACATGGCGCCACGAACTACATCACCAATTGCATAGATGTTTGGAACAGCAGTTTGTAAATGATCATTGACGTCAACTTGACCTCTGTTATTAACAGAAAGGCCGATATTTTCTAGGCCTAAACCAGCAGTATATGCTTTACGTCCAACGGCAACCAAACAATAGTCAGCTGTCATTTCAACCGTTTCACCTTTCTTATTTAATGCTGTAAGTTTCACACCTTTTCCAGTGTTTTCAACTTTTTGGACTTGGTGTTCCATGTTGAATTTGAAACCTTCTTTTTTCAGAATTTTCATGAATTCTTTCCCCAAAGAAAGATCCATTGTTGGTAGGATGGTTGGTGCAAATTCAACCACTTCGATTTCAGCACCTAAACGCGCATAAACAGAACCCAATTCCAAACCGATAACTCCACCACCAATGACAATCATTTTCTTAGGAATTTCTTTCATTTTCAACGCTTCTGTAGACGTAATGATACGGTCTTTATCAGGCTCCATTCCAGGGAAGAAATTTGGTTTTGAACCAGTAGCGATAATTGTGTTTTTTGTTGAAATTGTCGTTTTATTTCCTTCGCTATCGCTTATTGCAATTGTGTTTTTATCGACAAATGAACCAACACCCTGATAAACAGTAATGTTATTTTTATCCATTAGGAATTTGATACCATTACAAGTTTGAGCGATGACTTCTTCTTTACGCGCAATCATTTGCGACAAATCAGCAGTTACATCACTTACTTTGATTCCATGTGCTGCAAAATTGTGTTTTGCATTAAAAAAATGCTCCGATGAGTCCAATAATGCTTTTGAAGGGATACACCCAACGTTTAAACATGTTCCTCCTAAAGTTGGATATTTTTCAATCAATGCGGTTTTCATTCCTAATTGCGCACAGCGAATAGCAGCAACATATCCACCAGGACCTGAACCAATAATCGCAACATCAAACGTACTCATAATCTTCTTTTCTTAATTCGCGCTAAAGTTAGCTATTAATTTAAAAGAAACAGAGATGAAGTGCACAAAAGTCGTTAAATTGCTATAGGAAATTACAAATCGAAAATATGTTTTTCGGCATGATAACTAGATCGAACAAGCGGACCACTTTCAACAAAGCGAAAGCCCATCTCAAGACCGAGTTTTTCATATTTTTCGAAACGTTCTGGTGGAACAAATTCGACGATTGGCAAATGTTTCGGTGTTGGTTGTAAATATTGACCCAACGTTAAAATATCGACACCAACTGCACGCAGATCTTGCATGGTTTCGATGATTTCCTCATCTGTTTCGCCCAAACCTAACATAACGCCCGATTTGGTGCGCATTCCACCTTTTTTAAGGCGAAACAACACTTCTAAACTTCTGTCGTATTTTGCTTGGATACGGACTTGTTTGGTCAAGCGACGAACAGTCTCTAAATTATGTGATACAATTTCAGGAGCTACATCGATGATTTGCTGTAAATTTTCCCATTTACCTGCAAAATCAGGAATCAAGGTTTCCATCGTTGTTCCGGGACTTTGGTGGCGAATTGCATTCACCGTTTGCACCCAAATACCTGCTCCTCCATCTTTCAAATCATCGCGATCAACAGACGTTATCACCGCATGTTTGACTCCCATTGTTTTGACAGAATGCGCGACTTTTCCTGGTTCAAATTCATCCACCTCATCTGGTCGACCTGTTTTCACCGCACAAAAACCACATGAACGCGTACATATATTCCCTAATATCATAAATGTTGCAGTTCCTTCACCCCAACACTCACCCATATTCGGGCAACTACCACTTTCACAAATGGTATGTAATTTATGTTCATCAACTAACGATCTAACTTTTTTGTAGTTTTCACCAGTAGGCAATTTCACACGTAACCACTTCGGTTTTTTGATGCGAATATTGTTGTCGTTTGTTGTAATTTCTTCTGACATATTTTTTCCAATTAAAACCGTACCTTTGGCATCTGATTTTATTTCAACACAAAAGTACAAAGAAGCACAATAACAATGGCAACTTCGATCGTAAAATACCTTGGCAATTTGCGTACATCGTGTACGCATGTTCAATCAGGTACTGTTATTCATACAGATGCTCCAACTGATAACAATGGAAAAGGCGAAAAGTTTTCTCCTACTGATTTGGTTGCAACAGCATATGCTTCGTGTCTATTAACCATCATTGGTATTTATTGTCAAGAGCATGGTTATTCTTTTGAAAAAGGCGAAGCAACTGTTACTAAAATAATGGCCAGTTCACCAAGAAGAATTGGAGGGTTGCAAATAACAATTGATTTATCAGGAAACGGTTGGGATGCTCCAACAGCCGAAAAAATTATCAGAGCAGGAAAAGCATGTCCTGTTGCAAAATCAGTACATGCAGATATGGAAATAGAAATGACATTCAATGTATAATAAAAAAGATAACCGCGAAGACCGCGGAAATGACTTTGGTCGTAGAGATGCTAATAATCGTTCATTTGAGCGCAAACCAAAAGAAGATCCGGAAGATATTATTTATGGTATCCGTGCCGTAATCGAAGCCGTAAAAAACGAAGTTGAAATCAATAAAATCTTAATTCAAAAAGGAATTGATAAAGATTTGTTTGAAGAATTGCGCACAATATTAACTGGTAAAGATTACCAATTACAATTTGTACCAATTGAAAAATTAGCAAAAATAACGGCAAACAATCACCAAGGTGTTATTGCATTTACATCACCTGTTGAATACAAAAACATTGAAGTTTTGTGTGATCAATGGCTTGCTGAAGGAAAAGAACCGTGTATTTTAGTCTTAGACAGAATCACAGACGTTCGTAATTTTGGTGGTATCGCACGAACAGCAGCCTGTATGGGCGTTGATGCGATTTTAGTTCCATCAAAAGGAAGCGCCTTGGTTACTGCTGATGCAATCAAAACATCTGCTGGAGCACTTCATACAATTCCTGTTTGTAAAACAGATTTATTAAAAGATAGTCTTTTTTACTTGCAACAAACTGGATTTCAAATTGTTTCGTGTACAGAAAAATCAAAAATTAGCGTTGAAAATTATTCGTTCTTTGGCCCAACAGCTATCATCATGGGTTCTGAAGAAAATGGAATCACGAATGATTTATTGAAAATGTCTGATGCACGTTTGAGTATTCCAATGGCTGGAAACATTTCTTCGTTAAACGTTGGTGTGGCAACTGGAATGGTGTTGTACGAGCGTTTGAAACAAGTAAAAGCTGCTAAATAAGCTCGTTTTATCCTACAATCGGTAAGAGATTAATTACTTCGGGTAACTCATTTAAGGAACGGACGCGTGGAACATTTCTTTCTTTTTTGAATTTTATTTCAGGATCGAAATGAATTGCTGTCCAATTGGCATTTAAAGCACCAATGATATCGGCTTTGAAATCGTCACCAATCATAATAGCGTGTTGCGGTTGGCAATTGGTCAAACGTTGTGCTTCGTGAAATATTTCGCGATGCGGTTTGGTGAAGCCGATTGATTCAGAACTAAGTACTACATCAAAAAACGAACTCAATCCACTAGTTGCAAGCTTCACCTGTTGTACTTCATGAAAACCATTCGTTATGATGTGCATGCGGTATTGTTGACGCTTTAATTCCGTCAAAGTCTCAATTGCACCTGGAAAAAGGGCTGTTTGTTTGGGTGATATTTCAATGTAACCATCGCTCATTTTTTGCGCTAAGGCATGATCATTGATTCCGTGATGAGCTAACGTTTCCTTGAAACGATTATCGCGTAATGCTTCTTTGGATAATTTTCCTTTTCCGTATTGTTGCCATAAAGTAGCATTCACACGAATGTATGTATGGTGAAAGTGCATGAAATGTTCTATCGTATCGCCTAAACTTAACGACTCATACAAGTGCTGCAACGCCCGTTTCGAATTCGCTTCAAAATCCCAAAGCGTACGATCTAAATCAAAAAAGAGTTGTCTGACTTTCATTCGAATAAAAAAGCGAGCCCATAGCGAATACTCGTTATTACTGCACCATTAAATAAAATACCTGCTAAAATTAATGGGAACGTCTTTTTTTGATGTCCAAAAAACTTGGCAGCAATAATAGTTCCTAAAGGAATACCCAAAAAAAATGGTGCAAAAAATGACAATCCAACAATTCCCAAACGGTGTTTGATGCGGACAATGAACTTATTCATACGCGTGAATTTCTTTTTCGTTTTCATTGGAATACCCGACAGTTGCGCTGCTTGAAGCTTTGCCTTGTGTTTTTTAACCGCTAATTTCAAAAAATACTCACTTGCAAAGTAAAAGAAGACAGCACAAACAATTGCTCCTGAAACTGCTGCTGCATAGGTTTCAAGTGCGGATAATCCCAAAGTTGGTCCACCAAAAGGTGCAAACATAAACTTGACCATTGCCAAGGTGAAAATCCCAAAAAAAGCTGTCCAATTCATCCTTTATTTTTTAATTAACATTTAACACCAAAAGCCAAATCACCTGCATCACCTAAACCAGGGACAATGTATGACTGAGCAGTTAATTCGCGGTCAATTGCACCAACCCAAATAGTTACATTTTGAGGCAATACTTGTTTTAAATATGCCAATGCTTCAGGAGCAGCAATTGCGGATACAATGTGAACATGAAGCGGATTTCCTTGTTGCAACAATGCTTTATAAACAAGGAACATGGAACGACCTGTTGCAAGCATTGGGTCAGAAATAATAAGTGTTTTGCCATCAATTGCAGGAGCAGCCATGTACTCGACGTGGATTTCAAAATCCTCAGCAGTTGAATGTTTGCGGTAAGCTGAAACAAATGCATTTTCTGCACGGTCAAAAATTGCCAACAAACCTTGATGCATGGGAAGTCCAGCGCGTAAAATAGTTGCTAAAACAGGTTGTTCTGCAAGTACATCAGCATGAGCGATACCTAGAGGTGTTGTAACTTCTTTTGTAGTGTAGGTCAACTTTTTACTGATTTCATAACCGATAATTTCAGCCATTCGTTCCAAATTTCTTCGAAAACGCATCGGATCTTTTTGAATGACTACATCACGTAATTCGCTCAAATACGTACTAAAAATTGAGTTTGTTTGACTAATTACTTGTAACATGCGCTAGAAAATTAACACCGAAAACACGAGGTATTTGTGCTCACGGATAACTTTTGCAAATAAACGCATTATCTTTTCAATCGACAATCGTTTTATTCGCCAACTTTTGTGAAAATTGACAGTGTTTTACCATTAAAATACCATAGTTAAGTTTAATTTTGCATTATGTCGAAACAATCGAAATTAGATACACAGGTTTTTAAACGATTAATGAAATTTGCTTGGCCTTATAAACGCTTAGTTATCAACTCATTTTTCTGTACCATTTTTCTTGCTGTCGTTAGTCCTTACCGACCAAAATTAATTGGTGATATCGTTCAAAAATATATCGTTTCTGAACAAACAAGAGATGTAAATTTATTCTTCTTTTGGACAATGATTGTGCTTGGAATGCTCTTTTTAGAGGCAATCCTACAATTTTTAACCACCTACTTTTCAAATTTATTAGCTCAGTCGGTTATTCGCGATATCCGGAAGAAAGTGTTTGCACACATCACCTCGTTTCGCATGCGTTATTTTGACAAAAATCCTGTTGGTGGTTTGGTCACTCGTGTCGTATCAGATATAGAAGCGATTTCAGATGTTTTCTCATCAGGATTGATTGATATTTTGGGTGATTTGTTAATGCTGATTATCATTTTAATTTTTATGTTTTTGGATAATTGGAAGTTATCGCTACTTGCGCTGATTCCAGTCCCAATACTGATTTTTTCGACACGAATTTTTGCCAAAGCGATGCGTCAATCGTTTCAACTGGAAGGCTCAGCGGTTCACCGATTGAATTCATTTGTGCAAGAGCGCTTAACGGGTATGAACATTGTTCAATTATTTGGTCGCGAAAAAGAAGAATTAGCAGGATTTGTTGCTGCAAATCAAGAACACAAAAAAGCACATATCAGTGCTGTGTGGGCGTTTTCGATTTTCTTTCCAGTAGTAGAATTACTCAGTTCCTTATCCATGGCGTTTATCATAGTTTGGGGAGCTTTTGAAATTTTAGCTATTGACCAGCGCGACGAACGAATCTTTGGAGAAATATTGAGTTACACCATGTGGATAGGAATGGTTTTCCGACCAATCAGAATGCTTGCTGATAAATTTAATATTCTACAACGAGGAGTTGTTCGTGCAAAAAACATATTTGAAATCATCGATACACAAGAACATGTTCAATTAACAGGTGATGTAACCGATTGTGACTTTCAACAACCAATTGTATTCAAGGACCTTTATTTTTCTTACACCGATGAAGATTGGGTATTGAAAAACATTCAATTAACCATTCAGCCTGGAACAACGGTAGCATTTGTTGGAGCAACGGGTGCTGGGAAATCCTCTATCGTGAATTTATTAGGGAGATTTTACGAGTACCAAAAAGGTACGATTCATATAGGTACACACGAATTGCGCACCTTGGAAATGGAAAGTCTTCGTAAAAACATTGCGATTGTTTTACAGGATGTCTTTTTGTTTTCAGATACGATTCACAACAACATTACGCTTGGTAATGAATCCATTACAAGAGAAGAAGTTATTGCTGCTGCAAAAGCTGTTGGAGCACATGAATTTATAGAAAAATTACCTGAAAGCTACGATTATCAAGTCGGTGAACGCGGAGGTGTTTTATCTGTAGGTCAACGCCAATTATTAGCTTTTATTCGAGCTTATGTGTACAATCCACACATCTTAATTTTAGACGAGGCAACTTCTAGTGTAGATAATGAATCGGAGTTAATGATTCAACAAGCAACAGAGCGTTTAACGAAAGGAAGAACATCCATCGTTATTGCGCATCGTTTATCGACAATACAAGCTGCAGATTTAATAATTGTGTTGGACAAAGGAGAAATAAAAGAACAAGGTTCACACGACGAATTGATGAATTTAAATGGCTATTACAAGCGCTTATACACCATGCAATTTTCTAAAATATGAATCAAATTGGACTAAAGATTGGTGGTGTTCCCGAACATTTCAATTTACCTTGGCGCTTAGCCATTGAAGAGGGAAAATTTGCTGAAATTGGTCTCGATCTTCATTGGTCGGATATGAGTGGAGGAACTGGTCAAATGATTCGTGGATTGGAAAGTGGTTCGATAGACGTTGCTGTTTTATTGACAGAAGGAATTACCAAATCAATATTACAAGGATTAAAGGCAAAGGTAATCGGCGTTTACGTGGTGACGCCATTATCTTGGGGGATTCACGTGCCCTTTGATGCCGACTCAATCACTACAAGTAACGATTTACACAACCAATCTTTTGCAATTTCTCGCTACGGTTCTGGTTCACAATTGATGGCATACGTCATGGCCGACCAACATGGATGGGATATTGAACAATTATCGTTTAATGTAGTTGGTGATGTTTATGGTGGTCTTTGGTCGTTAGCACAACACGAATCCAGTGCTTTTCTTTGGGAAAAATACACCACCTTTCCATTCGTAGAACAAGAGAAATGTAAATATATTGGTGATGTTGTTACGCCTTGGCCATGCTTTGTAGTAGCAGTGAATGATACCATTGCTTCCAAATATCCAGCATTATTAACAAACATGTTAACCGTTGTTCAGGAACGAGCGCGACAAGTGAAAAATGATTCCGATACTGCAGCAGTTATTGCGTGGAGGTATAATTTACAGCTGGATCAAGTTAAAAAATGGTTAGCAGAAACTGATTGGAATTACGATGGAACTGCTTATCCTACAGCGTTTGAAACCGCAACCAATTACCTAAAGAAATTACAATTGATTACGGAAGAAGAAAGTGAAAATTGGCACTTAAAACTGTTTGGCTATTAAGCTTCCTCTTCATTAATTACATGCGTTTCATGCTACGTGCATTTTTTCGAACACTTTTTCGAGCAGCTTTTGATTGATTTTTCCAAAATGCTTTTTTTGCTTTTTTCTTTGCTTTCTTGTCCGCTTTTGCTGCTTTAGCACGCTTTTTCATCAAATCTTTCTCAGCTTGTTCAACAGATTGTCCCGCTTCGTTTTTACGCATCAATTGACAACTTGCTAGATTAAAAAGCAAACACAATAATAGTATCTCAAAAATCGTTAGTAACTTCATTGCACAAAAACAACAGATACAAGGTATGAAATTATTCGTAGTAATTGCAACACTTCTTTTATTCTTGACTGGATGCAGTAAAAATAAAAATCATCCGATTGCAAGTATTCCATTTGACTTTCAAATAGATTTAACATTACCAAGTTACCAAGATTTGAATGGTGTTGGTGGTTGGGCTTATGTGAATGGTGGCATCAAAGGAATCATCGTTTACCGCCAATCGACAGATGTTTTTGTAGCATGGGAAAGACAATCTCCAGAGGATCCGAAAAATGTTTGCGCGACTGGTTTAACGCCAAATAGTGCCAATTTCTTACAACTAGAGGATCCATGTTCAGATGCCGTGTTTTCCCTATATGATGGTTCTCCAATTGCAAATTCTGATTGGGGATTGCGCCAATATAGAGCTGATTGGTATGGTGGAAATATCCTTCGCTTATATAATTAACTAGCACTACACTTGCTACTTTTTACCTTCTAATCAATTAAATGTGTGTTTTAAGTTTTTTATGAAATTTGACAGGTTATAATTCGTAAACTCGTTATGAAACCTCAAAAATAAAACACATGAAAACTAAAATTACACAGGTACTATATTTGCTACTATTAGCGGGTAGTAGTTTTAGTCAAACCATTACCTACAACGGATTAAGTCTGCAAGATAGTTTAGTAATTAACAATCTGCCAGAATGGGTCAAACCAATTTTGGAAAAATCGGAAATTGCTAAATCCCATAAAATACTAGCGGAAAACAATCCCTATTACTTTGAAAGTGATTTTACAGGAGATAAAACAATCGATATCGTGTTTTATGTTGAAAATCAAGTAGACAAATCCCGTGGCTACATGTTCGTTAATGCCGACAAAGGAATGCTGTACGTTGTCGGTTGTGGCAACCCAACTGATGTGGGTGTTTCTGTTAAAAACATTACATCATGGTTTATCTTTAGAAAAAGAACCATTACGACCATTTCAAAAAAAACACAAGTAATCACTACTCCTGGAGTTTTAGTTCGTGATTCAAAAGGAAGACAAATGGTTATTTATTGGATGAGAAGTAAGTACAAAACAATTGGTGGCGTGCAATAAAATAAAAAAATCCCAGCTAACGAGTAACTGGGATTTTTATTGAAATTTCCGTATTGATTAATAACGGTAGTGTTCTGCTTTGAAAGGACCTTCAATAGCTACACCAATATATTCAGCTTGATCAGGACGTAATGTCTCTAATTCAACACCAATTTTCGCTAAATGCAAACGAGCTACTTTTTCGTCCAAATGTTTTGGTAACATGTAAACGTCGTTGCCGTAGTTTTTGTAATTCGCCCAAAGTTCTAATTGAGCCAATGTTTGATTTGTAAATGAATTTGACATTACAAATGATGGGTGACCAGTTGCACAACCTAAATTCACCAAACGACCTTCTGCAAGAATGATAATTTCGTTACCATTTACATTGTAGATGTCAACTTGAGGTTTAACCGTGTATTTCGTTGACCCAAAATTTGTGTTCAACCATGCCATGTCAATTTCATTATCGAAGTGACCGATATTACAAACGATAGCTTTGTCTTTCATTTTCAAGAAATGAGCTCCTTGAACGATGTCTTTGTTTCCTGTTGTTGTAACAATGATATCTCCTAAATGAACAACTGAATCAAGGCGTTTTACCTCAAATCCGTCCATTGCTGCTTGTAACGCACAAATTGGATCGATTTCAGTAACGATAACACGCGCACCAGCACCTTTTAAAGATGCAGCAGAACCTTTACCAACATCACCATATCCACAAACTACAGCAACTTTACCAGCCATCATAATATCTGTAGCACGACGAATTGAATCAACTAACGATTCTTTACAACCGTATTTGTTATCGAATTTTGATTTTGTAACTGAATCGTTTACGTTGATTGCAGGCATAACCAATGTTCCATTTTTAACACGCTCGTACAATCGGTGAACTCCAGTAGTTGTTTCTTCTGACAATCCACGGATACCTGCTGTTAATTCTGGATAACGATCAAATACCATGTTTGTTAAGTCACCACCATCATCCAAAATCATGTTTAACGGTTGACCATCAGAAAATGCGAATATTGTTTGTTCAATACACCAATCAAACTCCTCTTCGTTCATTCCTTTCCATGCATAAACCGGGATACCTGCAGCAGCAATTGCAGCAGCAGCTTGATCTTGCGTTGAGAAGATATTACATGAAGACCAAGAAACTTCAGCTCCTAATTCAATCAATGTTTCAATTAAAACAGCAGTTTGAATAGTCATGTGTAAACATCCTGCAATACGTGCACCTGCCAATGGTTTAGCAGCACCATATTCTTCACGTAAAGCCATTAATCCTGGCATTTCAGCTTCCGCTAATTTGATTTCTTTACGCCCCCAATCTGCAAGACTAATGTCTTTTACTTTGTAAGCTGATTTTTCTGTTGTATTGCTCATAATAATAAATTGCGAATTTTTTAAGTGTGCAAAGGTAGGAAAGAACTTTGTCAATTAAAAATTTATTGAATAACAACAAAAAAAGAAAATTGTTTGTTGATTCGGAATTAATAAAATAAATCCTGCATAATTTTCCCTTTTCCGGTATTTAAACGAAAATGCAATAATTCAGCAATTGTTGCAGAAATGTCTATTTGCTCATAAGCAGCCGCCAAAGTAATATTCTTTTTAAAATCAGGGGAAAGTGCAAACAACTCAATATGACGACAACCTTCACATCCGTCACCGTGACTAATAAAACCATTAGCAACACCATTCAAATGCCGCCCATGGTCGTTAGTCACAAACAATGTTGTTTTATTCTTGTAATTCGGACTGTTTTGTAAGATTTTCCATATTTCACCAACATATTTATCGGTGTTTTTTATCGCTTGAATATACCGTGCAGAATCTGCTGCGTGACCATAAAAGTCTGGATCTTTGAAATTGATAATCAACAAGTGTGGTTGCTGATTTGCTAAAGCAACTTTAATGTGTTCAAATGTGAGCGAATCGGAGCGGTATCCTCCTGTCCCATTTCCATTGACACCGCAATCGATGGCTGGTAAATACTTATTGTGATACTTCGGATTGTTGCAATTGGCCAAAACATGTAGTTTATCTTTTGAAGCTATGATACTGCATTTGTCAACAAAAGACTGATTGGATTTTAACCAAATTTGAAGAAATGAAGGATTTGTTGGAAATTGCGTCCCATTATTAGCAATGTTTTCGTAATTGCCTGTACAAATCGCGCTATGTCCTGGATTGGTGAACGTTGGTCCATTATTACGGAATGTTGAAATCAACACTCCTTCTTGTAACAAGCTATCACGGACAGGTATATTGCTGTGGCTTACTTCTCCCCATGTTTCTGAATACCTAGGTCCATCAATTACAATAACAACTACATGCTTTGTTTTATACGCATTCGTGTGAACTTTTTGATTGCAAGAAGATAGTAATAGAAGCAACCAAAATAAAGTAGCTAATTTTAACATGAGGAACTATTAAAAAACTAAGTTATAAAAAAATCCCTCTTTTCAGAGGGATTTCACAACAATAAAAACAAAGTAACAATCTTTGTTTTAAAATAAAGCCAATTACAAATTTGCCAATGCTTCTTTCACAAGTTCAGCAACACGTTTTCCGTCTGCTTTTCCTGCTAATTTTCCAGAAACTGGCCCCATTACCTTACCCATGTCTTGCGGACCAGTTGCGCTTACTGCAGCAATTTGCTCTGCAATTGCAGCGCGAACTTCGTCGTCAGACATCATTTTAGGTAAGTATTCTTCAATCACTTTTGCTTGAGCCAATTCGTCAACTGCTAAATCTTCTCTGTTTTGAGCTATGTACAACTCATAGGTATCCATGCGTTGTTTGTGTAATTTCAAAACGATTTTATTTTCAGCTTCTTGACTTACCTCACCGGTACTACCGGCTGTTGCCTCAAGTAAAAGTTTACTTTTTATATCACGCAATGCTGCCAAACGCTCTTTGTCTTTCGCAAGCATTGCGGTTTTAATATCTTGATTAATTCTTTCCGTCAATGACATATTAATCTACGTTATCGTGTAAAAATGAATTATTCGTTCTTAATCCTTCGTTATCCGATAAACCAAAACGACTCACGCGTTGCTCATCACTTTTTCTGATGTTTTCTAAGTGAATGTTACGGCGCGCAAAAGCAGGCTCATCTTCCAATTCTTTCAAACCTTCTGCTTTCTTCAACTTGTTGTTGTATTGTGCTAAACGCTCCATACGCTCTTGATTTCTGCGTTGCATTTCATCTGCACTCAACGGAGTACGAGCAGTTTGATGTAAGCTATCTAAGCTGTTTTTAGCTTCAACCTCATCTTCTAATTCGTGACGGATGATTTGAGGAGCTTCTTCTCTTGGTGCAACAACTGTCGGTGTTACCAAAGTTGGTTCCTCAGCTATTTCCCAATCGAAATTAATTGTTTGCGGTTGTTCGTTAACGATTTCAGCTTTTGGAGCTACTTCAACAATTGCTTCTGGCTGAGCCTTCATAAAAGGTTCCGATTCAATTTGTTGTGTTGGAGCAGTCAACGGAGCTTTGATTTCATTTTTCGCTTCTTCCTCCAAAGGACGAACGGTACGAGCAGGTGCTTTTTCAAAACCAGTAACTGGAGATGAATTAAATCCTGTTGCTACCAAAGTAATGCATAATTTATTACCCAACGATGGATCGTAACCATGTCCCCAAATAATATCAGCAGTAGAACCTGCTTCTTCTTGAATAAAGTCAGTTATTTCACCGATTTCATCCATTGTAACTTCTAAATCACCGTACGTGATATTTAATAAAATATACGTAGCACCTTCGATGTTGTTGTCATTTAACAACGGAGAGTTTAATGCTTCTTGTACTGCGTTCATAGCGCGACCCTCACCTTCTGCACTTGCAGAACCCATGATTGCAACACCTGAATTACGCATTACTGTATTTACGTCATTGAAATCGACATTGATAGCTCCTGTACTTGTAATAACGTCTGCAATTCCTTTTGCAGCAGTAGAAAGCACATTATCTGCCATTGCAAACGCACTTGCTAATGACATATTACCACCAACCTCTCTCAAACGTTCGTTATTGATTACTAATAAGGTATCAACACTTTGTCTCATTTCTTCTAATCCTTCTTCAGCTTGTTGACGACGACGACGTCCTTCAAAAGCGAAAGGTACAGTTACAATACCAACTGTAAGGATGTTCATTTCTTTTGCAACTTTTGCAATAACAGGAGCGGCACCTGTTCCAGTTCCACCACCCATTCCTGCAGTAACGAAAACCATTTTCGTGTTATTGCTTAAAAAATCACGAATCTCATCGATGATTTCAACGGCTGAATTTCTCCCAATTTCAGGAATAGCTCCTGCTCCTCTTCCTTCTGTTAAACTTGGTCCTAATTGAACTTTTAACGGAACTGGAGAAATGTCTAACGCTTGTCTATCTGTGTTACAAACGATAAAATCTACACCTTTAATTCCTGAATCAAACATGTGGTTAACGGCATTGCTACCTCCACCACCAACACCAACTACCTTGATAATTGATGAATCTCCTTTTGGTAAATCGAATTCCATTTTTTTTGCTTTATTTTATTATTGTTGTTAGTTCAATTTGTTATTCTTCTTCAGCGAAGAAGGTTTTGCTTTTCTCAAATAATGTGTCAAAAAATGATCCTCTTGTTTTAGAATCATGATCTTTCACTTTATTCTTGTTGTTTTTCTTTTTAGCTGCTGGAATGATGACATCATCAACGATTTCATCTTCTTTTTCGAATCCTTTTAACACCAATCCAATTCCAGTTGAAAAGGCAGGGCTTTTGATTGCTTCAATAGTGTTTGTTGATGCCAAATGTTCTGTTGGCAAACCAATACGTGTTGTGATACCCGTCATGTACTCAAACAATTGCGTCACATGTTTTAACTGAGAACCACCTCCAGTAACAACAATACCACCAATCAATTTTTTCTCGTATCCTGAATTTGCGATTTCATAATGCACGTGCTCTATGATTTCCTCCATACGCGCTTGAATGATGCTCGCTAAATTGCGCAATGTAATTTCCTTTGGAGCATGACCACGTAAACCTGGAATACATACTACTTCTGTTTCCAAACTTTCAGAAGCTAAAGCAGAACCGAATTTTACTTTCAACGCTTCTGCATGTCTTCTCAAAATAGTACATCCTTCTTTGATGTCGTCTGTGATTACGTTTCCTCCAAATGGAATGACTGCAGAATGACGAATAACGCCATCGTGGAACAATGCCACATCTGTTGTTCCTCCACCGATATCTACCAAACAAACACCTGCTTCTTTTTCTTCATCACTTAAAACAGCATCGGCTGATGCAATTGGTTCAAGAATGATGTCGTCTACTGTCAAATCAGCCTTGTTAACACAAACTTTGATGTTTTTTGCAGCATTAATTTGACCAGTAATAATATGGAAATTCGCTTCTAAACGCACACCCATCATTCCAATTGGATCGATGATTCCTTGTTCGTTGTCAACGATATACTCTTGAGGTAAGACGTGAATGATTTCTTCACCTGGTGGCATTAACAATTTGTACATGTCTTCAATCAACGCATTGATATCAGCTTGCGTGATTTGTGCATCCGCATCTTTACGTGTGTAAATACCTCTGTGTTGCAAACTTTTGATATGCTGACCAGCAATACCAACATTTACCACACGGATTAACAAATTGTTATCGACACGATCTTGCGCTTCTTTTACAGCCAACTTAATCGATTGAACAGTTTTGTCGATATTAGAAACAATACCTCTAGAAACACCCAACGACTCACTTTTACCCATTGAAATGATTTCAATTTTTCCATGTTCGTTTTTTGTTCCTACCAAACAGGCAATTTTAGTAGTTCCAATATCTAATCCAACAACAATCTTTTTTGAAGACATACGCTTAATTTATCTTTATTTCTATGTGTAGGAATTTGAAAATTCCCGTTTTCGTTCATGCCAAAAATTTTCATTCAGCATAACTACAAACATACGTGTAATTAAGACGCATTTTGAGGTGAAAAGAGAATACTTTTCAAGGGGTCATTGTTAATAAACTCGGCGGTGTAAAATCGGCTGTATGTCAACCTATTAGTGGGATACAGGCTGATTTTGATCAATTATTTCTGGCACGAAATTTCGTTTTTTACAAACTACTTGGTTTTTGTACTTCAAATTTATTTGATTGTATTTATTCCAACCTTCAAAAGGCAAACCTTCCTGGTAAAATATTTTCAACTTATTTAATTTTGCAACGACATCCTTGTTTGAATTTGCGGCACCAAAAACTATTTCGTGATTACCTACTTGCGGAATCAAAATAAAGTCTCCCCATTTATCGCGTTGTACTTGTGCAATTTGTGCTTTTAAAAAGGGGTCTAACGCAATGTATTTCGCTAAACGGTAAATTTCATCACAGTTTTTTCTGTTTCTCAATCGCTCGTCTTGTTCAATTTGTTCTACCGTCAATGTATCGCATCTGTCGACTATATTTCCTGAAAACACCAATACACGCGCTGTAAAATTAGGTGATGTATTCATTTTAATTCCTTTTGAATCGATATAAAAACTTTCTCCAAAACGGTTAAAAATACGTGCGTAAGGTTGTCTAACTTTCACATCAACACACCAAATTCCGCCAAATCTTTTGTAAACTGCAACCGATTCCACTTCGTGCATTTTTCGAATGTAGCGCTCGATTGCGTGCGTATTCAATTGCTCCATTGTTTGGCCTGAATAAACCAAATGATCAGTTTTCAAACGTTTTAATAATTCACTTTCAGTTAAAAATGCATTTTCATCAACAACAGAAATTGCTATGATTGGTTGTTGAGCAGTCGCTTCCTCCTGTTGTTTTCTCGCTAAGTACAAAACAACGAAAACAAGCAGTACAACTATTGCCCAAAGTGCTATTTTAAGTTTTTTATTCATGGTTCTTGCGTTCAAAAATAGCTGTTAATTTCGGGACAATTCGGTCTATGTCGCCTGCACCAATTGTCAAAACAACTTGAGCATCTGTTGATTCAGCCCAAGTGACAACTTCTTCGGGTAAAACTAAGCGTGCTTTGTTTCCAATTGCTGCGACCAAGACATCACTTCTAACTCCTTCTATCGGTTCTTCGCGGGCTGGATAAATGGGCAATAGCAACACCTCATCTAATTTACTTAATTCTGCTACAAAACCATCAAAAAAGTCCTGAGTTCGCGAAAACAAATGCGGCTGGAAAATTCCTGTAATTTTTTTATTCGGATACATCATGCGCACCGATGAAACAAGTGCTTCAATTTCAGTTGGGTGATGAGCGTAATCATCAATGTAAACGAAATTTGGCGTGCGAACATGGTATTCAAATCGTCTTCTGACACCTTTGAAACTTTGTAATCCTGCTCTAATCTCTTGTTCTGATAAACCAAGTTGGTAACACATCGCAACTACAGCAAGAGCATTTTCCGCATTGTGAATTCCTGGCAACCCTAATTCAACTGCTTTCCATGTGCCAAAAGGACCTGTGATATCCATTAAAAAACGTCCGTTTTGCGCTGTTAAATCTGCTCCCGAAACAGTTGCACTAGATTGATTTAATCCATAAGTTACTGCTTGAAAACCTGTGTTGTTTAATGGTAAATTATGTTTGTACACCAACACTTTTCCTTCGTGTTTGTTAGCGTATTCCTGAAAGCTTTCATAGAATGCTTCTGGTGTTCCATAAATATCGAGGTGATCAGGATCCATTGCAGTAATGATACTTGCAAACGGTGATAAGCGCAAAAAAGAACGGTCAAATTCATCTGCTTCAACAATGGTATATTCGGCTGAAGGATGAACCAAAACATTTGAATTCAAATTTGTTGCAATGCCCCCCAAAAATGCTGAACATTTTGTTTCGGACTGATTCAAAACATGCGCCAACATGGTCGATGTTGTCGTTTTTCCGTGAGTTCCAGCGACCCCAATTCCTTTGCTTGATTGGGTTATCAATCCCAATACTTCGCTCCGTTTATAAACAGTATGCTGTTGTTGGGTGAAAACCAATTCTCCAAAGTTTTTTGGAATGGCTGGCGTATACACAACAATCGTTCCTTCAACTTCGTTATAAGGCGATGGAATGTTTTCTCCTAAATCGTCAAAATGAATAGCAATGCCTTCTTGTTGTAATAAATCAGTTAATGGCGATGGTGTTTTATCGTAACCAGCAACTACAAATCCTTTCGAGAAAAAATAACGAGCCAACGCGGACATACCAATACCGCCAATGCCGATAAAATAAAACCGTTTTACACCTTCCAACTGATTCATTTGTTTACGATTTCTGTAATGATTGAAACAATATCTTTTGTTGCATTGGGCAAGCCCATTTTTTTGATGTTAGTAGCCAATTGTTCACTTCGTTCATTATTTTGCAACAACAATAAGACTTCTTGAAACAAGGTTGTTTTCGCAACATCATCTTTCACTAAAAGTGCAGCATCGTTTGCAACTAATGCCAATGCATTTTTGGTTTGGTGATCTTCAGAAACGTTTGGTGAAGGAACGAGAAATGTAGGCTTACCAATTAAACACAATTCCGAAATGGATAAAGCACCAGCTCTTGAAACAATGCAATCAGCTGCTGTATATGCTGCATCCATTCGTGCAATAAAATCGCATAAATAAACTCCTTTGCTCGGTTTTTCGTTTAAAAATTCGCGCATTTGAGCATGGTAAAACTTACCACATTGCCAAATAATTTGATATCCTGCATCGGTTATTGCTTGTAAGCTAAATTGAACTGCTTCGTTCAACGTGCGTGCCCCCAAACTTCCGCCAATGACTAATATTGTTTTTTTTGTCGGGTCTAAACCGTCAAAAAATGAAAATGCTGTTGTTCTATCCAAAGTTATTGTTGCTAATTCAGAACGAACTGGATTTCCGGTTAATCTAATTTTATCTGCTGGAAAAACTGTATCTAATCCATTGTAAGCTGTGCAAACACGCGCAACTTTTTTAGCTAACAAACGATTTGTTTTTCCAGGAAAAGAATTTTGTTCTTGAATGACTGTCGGTATATTAAGTTGTTGCGCCATTTTCAGTGTGGGTCCACTTGCGTATCCTCCAACACCTATTACAACTTGAGGTTGATGTGTTTTAAGAATTGCCCGTGCTTTCCACAAGCTTTTGATTAATTTAAATGGAAGAAAAAAGTTGGATAAACTCAATTTACGTTGAAATCCTACAATCGGCAAACCGATAATTTGATAACCTGCTGCAGGAACTTTTTCCATTTCCATTTTGCCTTCAGCTCCAACAAAGGTTATGATAGCTGATGGATATTGTGATTTAATTTCGTTGGCAATTGCAATAGCGGGAAAGATATGTCCACCCGTTCCACCACCAGATATTATAACGCGTTCTATATTTTTCATGCGTTTTCCGTATTAATTTTATCGTCGTCAGAAAGTTGTCTACATGCAATACTCTGAACAATTCCGATTGAAATACAAGCCATAATCATAGCAGAACCTCCCATCGCTAAAAAAGGCATGTTTTGTCCAGTTACAGGGAAAATTCCAGTACAGACCATCATGTTAACCGTGGCCTGTGACAAGAGCAAAATTCCGATTCCTATACACAAATAGGTTTCGAATAGTTTATCCGATTTAAGTGCAATCCGCATTATTCGGTAAAACAAAATAAGGTAAAACAAGATAAGGAGTATTGCAGCAATTAAACCAAATTCTTCTACAAAAGAGGCGTAAAAAAAATCGGCGTATGCTTCTGGAATAAACTCTTTGACCTTTCCTTTTCCAATTCCTTGGCCTAATATTCCTCCTAAGTAAATAGCTTGTTCGGCATTGTTAGCTTGTAAATTACCTGCAGCATCAATATCTGAGTTGCCCTCTAATTTATTATTAAAACGATTCACCCATGTTTCATAACGTGGAAGAATGTTTAAATCGGGTAATGCTTTGTGAACGCCAACAATCAAGAAGAACAACAAAACACCTCCAGCAATGACCGAAGTTAATTTTATAATTGGTACGCGTCCTATGAACAAAAGCGTGAATGAAATCATGAATAAAATTGCTGCCGTTGAAAAGTTATCTTTAACAATCAACCCACATATAACTATAATCGGCAACATAACAGGAAAGAAACCTTCTTTCCATTTATCTAATAATTCACGTTTTTTATAAAGTAGACGAGACACGTAAATGATCAATGCTAATTTCGCGAAATCGGACGATTGAAAGGTAAGACCAACAAAAGGGATTTTCACCCAACGCCCTGCTTCGTTCACTTTTGTTCCAAAGAACATGGTGAAAACGAGTAACACAACAGATCCATAATAAATGATTTTGGACAATTGCGAAATGTATTTCGGATCTTTTTTATGAATCCAATACATGGATAACACCGCTAATACGATGTAAACAAAGTGTTTGAACAAATATTTGAAAGGAGTACCACCTTCCATTTTCACTAAAATCGGTACAAAACTGTAAACGGACACCAATGAAAAACCAAGGAGAATAAGCGTGATAACCCAAATTACCATGTCGCCTTTGAAATATTTGCGTAAAAATTGAATCATAATTGCTTAGCTGTTTTTACAAATTCATCAAATTCGATCAATTTTGTTTTCCATTCGTTTCCTGCAGCAATAAACAACACAATGTGCCTTTCGCATTGATTTATACGCAACAAATCAATGGTAGCTGCTACCGATTCTGTAGCCGAAAAATGAACCAAATCGACATTGATTGTCGGATCAAGTTGGTTTGTTGGTATGTCGTACTGAGCAATCCACTGCACCAATTTCAATGTTTCGCTATCTACGAGAGCAATCTCGTTTAACACGTGGAAAGGTGCAAGTAAAAAAACTGGAAATGGAAAAGCACTCAAGGTTGCAGTAAGTTCGTAAACAGATGGATTTACCCAGGTAAATACATCCATTCCCCACAATTTACCAAGCGGACGCAACGATTGGCTTTCAGCATTTTTAAGTGCTTCAGCGCGTGCTTCCAATAATGAGTTTTCAGTTATTTTACGTTTTAATTCCATCGATGGAAATTATAATGAACGAACTGCTTGTTTGAATTGGTTTCCTCTGTCTTCGTAGTTTTCAAATAAATCAAAACTAGCACAAGCTGGAGAAAGCAAAACTGTTTGGTCTTTTTTCGCTAAGCGGTAACCAAAAGCGACAGCTTCCATAGCAGAATTTGCTTCAACAATTGTTTCAACAACATCTGAAAATGCTTCGATGATTTTTTGATTGTCTTTGCCCAAACAAATGATTGCAGTAACTTTTTCTTTTACCAATGCTGTTAGTTCGGAGTAATCATTGCCTTTATCAACACCACCAACGATCCAAACAGTTGGTTGTTCCATGCTTTCTAAAGCAAACCAAGTTGAATTGATATTTGTTGCTTTTGAATCATTGATAAATTCAATACCACAAACTTTTGCAACGAATTCTAAACGGTGTTCTACGTTTACAAAATCCATCAAGCTTTCGCGCACAACTTCTTTGCGAATATCTAATATTCTTCCTGCTAAACCTGAAGCAAGCGAATTTTGGGTGTTGTGTCGACCCTTTAATGCTAAATCGTGAATTGACATAGTGAATTGATTGTTAAAATTTATTATGAGTTGTTTGTTTGCTGTGTATGCACCTTCTTTCACTTCCTTTTCCATTGAAAAAGGCAATGCTTTTGGTGTCAGAGTTCTTTTTGCTATTTCAGATACTATTGTTGCATCGTCTGCATTGTAAATAAAATAATCGGCTGCTGTTTGGTTATTTATTATTCTGAATTTTGAATCAACATAATTTTGCATGACATAGTCATAGCGGTCCAAATGATCGGGTGTAATGTTTGTCAAAATGGCAATTTCTGCTTTGAAATCAGTCATGTCATCCAATTGAAAAGAACTCAACTCAATCACATAATAATCATGGTTTTCCAACGCGACTTGTTTTGCCAAACTATGTCCAACATTCCCTGCTAATCCAACATTCAAACCTGCTTTTTTAAGCATGTGGTGAAGCAACATGGTTGTTGTTGTTTTACCATTACTTCCTGTTATGCAAACTTTTTTAGCTGTTGTGAAATATCCGGCAAATTCAATTTCAGAAACGACACGAATACCTTTTTCACGGACAGCTTTCATTACGGGAGACTTTTCAGGGATCCCAGGAGACTTAATAATCAAATCTGCTGCTAAAACACGATCCATTGAATGTGTTTCCTCTTCCCACGCTAATCCAAATTGAATTAACTCCGCCTTGTAATCGGGAGCTATTTTGCCAAAATCAGACACAAAAACTTTTGCACCCATTTTTTGCGCAAGAATTGCAGCGCCAACACCACTTTCTCCAGCGCCCAGAATAACCACTATTTTATTTTGGATAGTCATTAACGCAATTTCAATGTTACGATAGTTACTACTGCTAATAAAACCGCTACAATCCAGAAACGGGCAACAATTTTAGCTTCGTGCAAACCTTTTTTCTGATAATGGTGGTGTAACGGTGCCATCAAGAAAATACGTTTTCCTTCACCAAATCTTTTCTTGGTGTATTTGAAATAACCAACTTGTAAGATCACAGACAGGTTTTCAATTAAGAAAATTCCACATAAAACAGGAATTAATAATTCCTTGCGGATTGAAATAGCAAAAACAGCGATAATACCACCTAGGGCCAAACTTCCAGTATCACCCATGAAAACTTGTGCTGGATAGCTGTTGTACCAAAGGAATCCTACGCAAGCACCGACAAAAGCAGCTATAAATATTACCAATTCCTCTGCGAAAGGAATGTACATCACATCCAAATAATCCGCAAAACGAATGTTCGAAGTGACATAAGCCAAAATAGCCAGCGCAATACCCGCAATGGCACTTGTTCCGGTCGCTAATCCATCTAAACCATCTGTCATGTTTGCGCCATTCGAAACGGCAATTACAACAATTATCACAAATGGAATGAACAACAACCAACCATATGATTTATCGATATCTCCAATTAACCAGTTGTAATTAAATTCATTGTTTTTGATAAACGGAATAGTTGTCGTCATGTCTCGTGTTACAATCCATTTTGAATCGTCGTCTTTGTGATCCATTGATTGCACGTGTTGGTGCGAAACAATTGCTTCGCCTGCTTGTAATTTGTAATCTGCAGGAACACGTTTGTGAACTTGTACATCCGGATGGAAATACATGATTGAACCGACGATGATTCCAACCCCAATTTGTCCGACAACTTTGAATCGTCCTTTTAATCCTTCTTTGTTCTTTTTGAAAACTTTGATGTAATCATCGATAAATCCGATAGCCCCTAACCAAACAGTAGCAAGTATCATTGTGATGACATAGACATTGTGTAATTTGGCAAACAACAATGTTGGGATCAAGATAGCAGCTAAAATGATTAAGCCCCCCATCGTTGGCGTTCCTTGTTTTTCAATTTGACCAGACAATCCCAAATCGCGAACGGTTTCACCAATTTGTTGTTTGCGTAACAAAAGAATTAACCGCTTTCCAAAAACAATTGAAATGATTAATGATGTGATCAGTGCCATGGATGCTCTGAACGAAATGTAATGGAATAATCCCGCTCCAGGGAAATCTAATTGTTCCAAATAATCGAATAGATACGTCAACATTATTTATCGAGTTTAAAAAAGTAATTTTTCACTATTTCATAATCATCAAAAGGATGTTTCACCCCATTGATATCTTGGTATTTCTCGTGTCCTTTTCCCGCAACTAGAATGATGTCTTCTGGTTGACTTAAGGCTACAGCCGTTTTTATTGCTTGATCGCGGTCAAGAATCGAAAGGACTTTTGCACGTTGATGCGCTTCCACTCCAGCCTCCATTTGATTCAAAATCAGTTGAGGATCTTCTGTTCGTGGATTATCGGAAGTCAAAATGACCCGATTACTCATTTCGGAAGCGATTTTTGCCATTTCTGGACGCTTCATTGCATCACGATCACCACCGCAACCAACAACTGTAATGACTTGTTCGTTACGCGTACGAATGTTTTCAATTGTTTTTAAAACATTCAATAAGGCATCAGGTGTGTGTGCATAATCAACAATTGCGATGGTTCCTTTGGTGCTTTTCATGAATTGAAAACGCCCATCTACTGATTCTAATTGACTTAAAACAGTTAAAACTTCTGTTTTATCCGAACCTAACAATTGACTAATTCCAAAAACTGTTGCTAGGTTGTATGCGTTGAAATCACCGATTAATCGTGTCCACAATTCAGTCCCATTAATCGTAATTAATAAGCCATTGAAACTATTTTCCAATACCTTCACCATAAAATCAGCATGTGACTTCAATGCGAAAGTTGCCACATTAGCTCTGGTATTTTGTACCATTACTAATCCGTTTTTATCATCGCTATTCACCAACGCATGAGCTCCTTTTGCCAATCCATCGAACAAGCCTTTTTTAGCTTTTATGTATTCCTTGAAAGTTCCGTGATAATCCAAATGATCGTGTGTGATATTTGTGAAAGCAGCAACTTTAAAATTCAAGCCAGCAATACGGTGTTGCGCCACAGCATGTGAACTCACTTCCATGAAACAGTACGAACAACCTTCTGCTACCATTTCAGCTAAGAGCGCATTCAACGAAACAGGATCTGGTGTTGTATGTGTAGCTGGAATTGCTTCTTCACCAATTAGATTAACTACCGTAGAAATTAAACCCACTTTGTAGCCGAGTTTTGTGTACAAGCGGTGCAATAACGTAGTTGTTGTTGTTTTGCCATTTGTACCGGTTACTCCGATTAATTGGATGTCATTGGAAGGGAAATCGTAAAATGCATGAGCCATTTCACCCAATGCTTGCGAAGTAGAAGGAACTATGATTTGTGTAACTGTAGCTGGTAACGCTTGTTTTTGCTCAACAACAACACACGTACAACCTTGTGCAACAACTTGTTGAATGAATTGATGACCGTCAACTGTTGTTCCTTTAATTGCGACAAATGCATTGTTTTGCGATGCTTTACGTGAATCAAACACAAGTGCATCAATAGCACAGTCATTCGGACCTATCCAATCAACTACCGCTGTATGTTTTGCTATTTCGTTAATTAATTTCATTCCAAAACAATTTCTACTAAACCCCCTCTGTATGCTTCTGTTCCAGCTTTGATTGATTGTGAAACAACCTTCCCTCTGCCTCTTAAGAAAACATGCATTCCCAATCGTTCAATCAGATAGACTGCATCTCTTGCTGCTAATCCAACTACGTTTGGAACGACTTTCTTGTTAAATTTCATTGGTGTCAACAACACTTTGTTATATTTGGAAGAGGTTGCGCCCCACTCCGAATAGCTTGTTAAACGGTAAGGAACTTTTAATTTTTTAAGAATCGTTACTAAATCGTTGTTATTTCCGTTAATGGAAACTGGCGGTTCAACAGAGCGTTTCTTTGATTCGTTGATCGCTTTGTGGTATTTTAATGTATTCGAATACACTTTGTTTGCAATTGCAGTAAACACTGTTCCCGAAACAGTTGCTCCATAAATATCTTTTGACGGAGCAGACACGACTACGATACACGAATAAATAGGATCTTTCGCTGGGAAATATCCGCAAAAAGATGCTTGGTATTTTTTATCACCACCAGTTCCAAATTTCCCGTTGTCGTTTAATACAACTGCCGTTCCAGTTTTTCCTGCAATATCAAATAACGACGATTGCAAGTCGCTTCCAGTTCCACGTTTTACAACGCCAACCAAACACTCTTGCATTAATTTCAGGGTATTATCCGAACATATTTTTTTGCGCAGAACGATCGGTTTAAATGTTTTGATTACTTGCGCTCCTCTTCTAATTTGTTCCACAAATTGAGGTTTTACAAATACCCCGTTATTTGCTACTGCATTGTAAAAAGCTAATGTCTGAAGCGGTGTTTGTTGGAATTCGTAACCAATTGCCATCCAAGGAAGAGTTAATCCCGACCAGCCTTTTGAGCCTGGGTAGTGAACAACTGGCGCAACTTCTCCTTTGATATCAATTCCCAAAGCTTCTGTCAAACCAAATTCTTTTAAATGCTTCAAGAATAATTCAGGTTCATCTCGGTAAGCTGTATTGATGATTTTCGAAATTACATTCGATGATTTTTCAAACGCTTTACGAATTGTGATTTTTCCGTATCCGTATTTATTGGAATCGTTCAATTTTGCACCTCGGAATTGATAAACTCCGGTAGCATTAACCGTATCGTCTAAATTAATTTTCCCATCTTCCAAAGCAGCCATCAAAGACGCCAATTTAAAGGTCGATCCTGGCACTTCTTTCGTTCCAATAGCGTGATTAAACATCTCACTGTATTCGCCTTTTTCGTCGACTTGCAAACTAGCAATTGCGCGAATAAAACCAGTTTTCACATCCATCACTATCACACTGCCGTTTTTGGCTCCTTGATTTTTCAGCTGTCGTAACAATTCCGAATGCGCTACTTCTTGAATATTCATATCCAACGAAGTAATCAAGTTTGCACCTTCAATAGGTTGACGCAAAACTTGACCTGTTTTCTTCCACCCAGAAGATATTTTTTGTTCAACTTCTTTGCCTGGTTCTCCTGCCAAATACTCATTAAAAGCTCCTTCTAAACCAACGCTGATTGTATTTCTTCCATCTATTCGGTAGTAACCCAATGTACGTTTTAACATATCACCATGAGGACGCTTGCGCAAGGTAGTTTCTTTCGTTTCGATCAAGCCACCTTTGTTTCTACCTAAATTAAAAATCGGTAGTTCGCTCACTCTTCGGCGCTGTTCGTTTGTCGCGCGATTTTTTATTGTTAAATAGCGTTTGTTGTTTGCACGGCCTTTTCGAATATAGTTTTCAAATTCACGCGCCGTTGTTTCAGGAAATAATTCACTCAATCCTGCACATAAATCACTGATTTCTTTGTCAAACACTTCTTGATCCACAACAGTAGGATCCATGTGCAGATCATACATTGAAATTGTAATTACAAGTGGATTTAAATTCCGATCTAAAATCTCACCTCTTCTTGGGAAATGTTCTACCGCACGTGTTGGAATTTTCTCTTTTGTTTCAGAGAAAAACGCTGCATTCCCTTCGTTTTGAATCATGAACGTTTTCACAATCACACTGAATAATGCAATGAAAAAAGCCACGTAAACCAAAGTAGCTCTCCAAATAAGTGCTTTCTTATCGTTACTCATCTTTTTCTTTTTTAATTCGTATAACAATTGCTGGATTAACTGTTTCTTTCAATCCGCGTTTTTCTAATTTTTTCACCAAACGGTAACGTGCAGTTGCTTCTTCCAATTGTGCTTTTTTCTCGACGTATTCAGCAGTTTCAGCATCTACTTCAGTTTGCAAATCGTTGATGTCTTTTTGCAGTTGTTTCCCGTAATAACCTTTCGCTACCATCAACATTAAAAGGAATAACAAGAAAAAGATGAAGGTCAAATTATTGAGTACAAAATCACGTTTTAATATGTCTCCATTTAAAATCTGCACCAATAAACTTTGACGCTTTCCCTTGTTCAATGAAGTTGATTTTGGCGCACGCGGTTTTGAGGCAGTCTTAGTCTTTGTGACTTTTCCACCTTTCACAGCATCCATTGGATTGCCCAAATCTTCTCTATCAATCAATTCATTTTGCATCAGTCGATCTTTTTGCAACTCTTAATTTTGCACTTCTCGCACGCGTATTTCGTTGAATTTCTTCTTCTGAAGGTGAAATTGGTTTTCGGTGAATTTCCTCAAACGGCTTTAATACATTACCGAAAAAATCTTTTTCAATTGTTCCGTCTAGATTACCGCGCTTCATCATGTTTTTAACCAAACGATCTTCGAGCGAATGATACGACATGACAACCAAACGTGCATCGGGCTTCATGACTTCAGCAGTTTGATTTAAGAATTTTTCCAAGACTTGCATTTCTTGGTTTACTTCGATGCGTAATGCCTGAAAAACTTGCGCGAAAAACTTATGGTCTTTGAATTTTGGAGCAACAGCCGCTAAAGCTTCCATTAAATCACCTGTTGTTTTGATTTTCGACTTATTGCGTGCCTTCACCAATTCGACAGCTGTTTTATACGGATGATCTAATTCGCCATACGCTCTAAAAATGCGGGCTAATTCTTCTTCGTTGTAAGTTGCAACAATGTTTTGAGCTGTTACATCACCTGATTGATTCATGCGCATGTCCAATACTTCATTTGCACGAATAGAAAATCCTCTTTTCGCATCATCAAACTGATGGGAAGAAACGCCTAAATCAGCTAAAATTCCATCTACCAATGGAAAGCCTAAAACACGTAAATGATTTTTTAGAAATGCAAAATTTGCTGCGACAAAATGAAAATTGGGAGCTTCCCACGCATTGTTGCGGGCATCTGGATCTTGATCAAAAACAATTAATTGACCTTTCGGAGAAAGTTGTTCGAATATAGCTTTGGAATGTCCGCCACCACCAAAAGTGACATCAACATAAATACCATCTGGATTAATTACTAATCCATCGATACACTCCTGCAACATGACAGGCACATGATATGTAAAATCGTTATTCGTCGTCATTCCCCAAGTCACCCATTACTTCATCCGCCAAATCAGCGAAATCAGCCATGTTTCCATCAATAAGTTGGAAATACTTGGACTTGTCCCAGATCTCAATTCTGTCGTTGTAAGCGATTAACATCACTTCTTTATCCAAACCTACACGTTCCATGTGCATTACTGGAATCAACACCCTACCTGCATTGTCTAATGCAATTTGTTTTGCTCCTTGATGGAACAAACGGTAGAACATTCTGTTTTTTGGTTTAAACAAATTCAATTTTGATAACGTAGCAGCTAACTTATCCCATTCATTCATTGGGTATAAGGTCAAACACTCTTCAAAACCTTTATTTAACATGAATTGCTCCTGAGCTTCTGGAGAAAGTTGCTTGCGCAAGCTAGCAGGAAAAAGGAATCTTCCTTTTCCGTCCAGTCTTACCTCAAATTCTCCTACAAGTCCAGCCATAGCTATTTATAATGGGTAAAATTAGGGGAAATAACCCACTTTTTACCACCGTTTTACACTTTGTTAATAACTTCATACGCTATTAACACAACAAAGGTTACAAAAATATTTTGAAAACCATTGATTTTATTGAAAATAGCTAAAAATAAATTGAGTGGTAAAAAGTGGTAACAAATGTAAAAATGTGGAAAAATAGCAGATACGAACAATTGTTCACCTGCAAAAGCAAGCGACAAATTATTGCATGAAAAAAGAATTTTAGTGATTCAAAAAGGTGCTCCAGAAATCGGGCAAGGGCGCTTCAACTGCTATTGAATTACCCGTAATAGGATGATCAAAGACTAGTCTATGGGCATGAAGGAACAAGTATGGAATTCCCAATACTTCTTGAAAATAATGATTGTGGTGGCGGTTGCCGTATTTGGGATCGTTGATGATTGGATGGGCAATTTTGTTTGCATGAATACGCAATTGATGCATACGACCAGTCTTGGGTGTGAATTCAACCATACTATAGCGTTGTTGTTCATAAGGCGGAATGTCAAATTTGCGTTCGAGTAATTCCAAACAACGAAACTCAGTCAACGCTTCTTTGTAATTGCCCCGTTCATTTTTAACTGGCGTATCAATTAATCCAGTTGCAGGCAAATGCCCCCGAAATAACGCTCGGTATTTTTTTTGAATGAGTTGTTCATCAAATAATTGTTGGAATTTTCGGGCATTGGAAGCAGCTTTCACAAAGAGAATAAGCCCCGAGGTTTTTCTATCCAACCGGTGAATTGGGATTGGAGACTCAAATCCTTCCAGACGTAACAACTCAACGAGCGATAATTCATTTAATTCTCCTGCATATTTGGAATGATGCACCACAACATTGTTTGGTTTGTTAACCACGAAACAATAATCATCTTCATAAACCACTAATTGCGCCATTGGACAAAGATAAGTGTTCCAACACAGCAAATTATCTCATTAAAAAATACTTTTAAAGTGCTACCTTTGTAAAAAATGAATCCCCATGGATATTAAAGAAGCAAAATTTATCATTAGTAACACAGATATCAAATTATGTCCAACGGACGGCATGCCAGAATATGCATTTATTGGACGTTCTAATGTTGGGAAGTCTTCTTTGATTAACATGATCACAGAGAAAAAAGATTTAGCAAAAACATCTGGACGTCCAGGAAAAACACAATTAATCAATCATTTTTTAATTAACAAAGAATGGTACCTAGTAGATTTACCTGGTTATGGTTATGCAAAAGCCTCTAAATCAAGTAGAAATCAATGGGAAAAATTCATTTCTGAATACTTGATGAAGCGTGAAACTTTGATCAATATTTTTGTGTTAATTGATTCGCGATTAGAAGTACAAAAAATCGACTTGGAATTCATGTCGTGGTGTGCCGAAAAGCAATTGCCTTTTTCTATGGTTTTCACCAAAATTGATAAGCTTTCTAGTTCAGCGCTTCAAAAGAATCTTGCTGCATACAAAAAAGAGATGTTGAAGTATTGGGAAGAATTACCTCCGGTTTTTACTACATCAGCTGAATCAAAATTTGGTCGTGAAAAATTGTTGAATTATATCGAATTCATCAATACTGAATTGAACTTAAAAACGAAAAAATAATTCGTTTAATCCATTTTTCCTTTTATTGTATTTGCTATTGTAGCTGTTATTGACGTGAACTCAAAATCTGGAAACAAAGTTTTGATTTTCTCGGAAGAATAGACAGTAAGCTCGTGAGAACTTCGAACAGTATCTTTTGTGATACTTGGACGTTTGCCCGTTAAAAACGAATAAACTCCAATCAAGCGCCAAGCAATTGCCGTTGCAATTTTCCCTACTTTGTAGCGCGGTTTTTTCACCCCCAATTGATCCGCAATTTGATCGATCACGTCTTTGAATAAAAGCGAATGACCTGTTACTAAATAACGTTCATTGGCAATTCGTTGTTCGTGCAAGCGGCAAATAACTTCACTCACATCTCTGACATCGACAAATGCATTTCCGCCAGCTGTATAAAAAGACAAGCCATTTTGAATAGTTTGGAATAATTGCAAGGAACTCTCCGACCAGCTACCCGGTCCAAAAAACACACTTGGATTAACAATAACGGCAGTTAATCCTTCTTCTATTCCTCTCCAAACCTCTTTTTCAGCAGAATATTTTGAAACGCCATAACCACTTGCTTTTTCGTTTGCGTGCCAATGATTTGATTCGCGCTTCACATTATCCATGAATGCTGAATCACTTCCAACAGCTGAAGTAGATGAAACATGAATGAAATGGTCAATACCAGCAATCAATGCTTCGTTCACCATATTAGCAGTTCCGTTTCTATTAACTGCTATCAGTCGGTTAAAATCTCTTGATGCAAATGAAACCATTCCAGCACAATGAATAATAGCAGAACAGTTTTTTAAAGCATACGCAACATCTTGTAAGTCAAGTATATCTCCTTTGAACCATTCAATTAAACCCAATAATTTATCTGAATTTTCTACTTTATAATAATGCAGCAAGTGATAAATAACTTGTTTTTTTGCTTCGTTTCTGTACATAGCCTTCACCCGATGTCCTTTTTTGATCAAATCAAAAACAACATGGGAGCCCAATAAACCGGTTGCACCTGTTACTAATATCATGAGTTAAAAGTACGATGAATTAAACAATCTATAGCGGTTTCGAACTATAAATAGTAACAAAAGCATTAGTCAATATACATCTTTATGTGTAATTAATCTAAGTTTTTATAAAAAATAAAAAGAATTGATTGATTAATTTTGTCACATGAAAATACTACTGATCTTTAGCTTAGGTTTTATTACATTTTCTTGTCAATCAGAATACGAAAGACAACTGTCTCAGTGTAAAACAATTGTAAACAAAGAAGTTACGATTCATTCAACTGATGTAAAATCTAGTAATTCATTAAAAAAAGTCGCTGAAAAAATAGACTTTCACGCTCATTTATCTGGTAATGAGCGATTGTTTAAGCTTGAATTAGCTGCTTACACCAAGTCATTAGCTACTGGCGACCACTCGAAAGAATTACTTACCTATTTTCAGTAAAAATACGTACCTAGTTCAGTTGTTGGATCCCAAAAAATAGTTTTCCAATTCACGATAGCATCGTTTTCCACCATTACTCCTTCTTCTTTTAAGCGCAACTCCATTGTTTCTGGTGTTTCAAAATGATTTTTACCTGTTAACAATCCATTTCTATTTACCACGCGATGTGCAGGTATAGTTGGTTTTTTGTGAGCTGCATTCATTGCCCAACCAACCATTCTGCTCGACTTTTTCGCGCCCAAATAATTTGCAATAGCACCATAACTTGTTGCTCTACCTTCAGGGATTAAGCACACAACTTGATAAACCCGTTCAAAAAAATCAACATGTTCCTCCGAAATTTTAGTAATCATCTGTAACGCTTTTAAAGGCTTAAATTATAGAATAAATCGATCATCATGAAACGTTTAGTCATTTTTACTTTGTTCTTCTTTGTTTTTGAAGGCAAAGCACAAGAAGTATTCGCAACAGAAAATTCTGAAACATTCGAAGTCCGTTGTTACCCAAATCCTACTAGTGATTTGTTGATTGTTCAATCTTCTGTTCCTATCAAGACCATGCAACTAATCGATTTGAATGGACAAGTGGTTAAAGCAAATCCGCTACCGAACAACTGTTTTTCATTGGCAGATTTGCCAAATGGTTGGTTTTTTGTTTACATCGAAAACGAAGCTGGTGAAGTGGTGAAAAAGAATGTTTACAAGCAGTAACTAATTCTACTTTAGCTACGCCCAATTACTTTGAGAAACGTTAGCCAAATAATTTTTATATCTTGAAAAAATCCTACTTGTTGGATGTATTTGAGGTTAATAGCTAGTTTAGCAGGCATCACTTCTTCAATGTAGGTTTTTTTGGGGTCTGGCGATTTTCCTAATAATTCATTTTCCTTGAAATATTCTAACGAAGCGTAGTCCGTTATTCCTGGTTTAACATCCAATACTGCGCGTTGATGTTCATTGTACAACGCAACATACTCTGCAACTTCTGGTCTTGGTCCAACTATACTCATGTCGCCCAAAAGTACATTTACAAATTGTGGAAATTCATCCAGTTTGTATTTACGTAAAAATAAGCCTGATTTTGTGATGCGGGCATCGTTCATACCTACAGTTAATTTACCGAACTGATCAGCATTTTTCTGCATAGTTCTAAATTTCCACAAATGAAAAGGTCGTGCTTTTTTACCGATTCTTTCTTGAAAATAAAAAACACCTCCCTTACTTTCTAAAGCAATAACGATTGAAATGATACATGCTAATGGTAAAAACAACAGCAAAACGATTACAGAAAAAATGATGTCAAAAAGTCGTTTCATCCAAGTAGTTGCTTAACAGCATTTTTAACAGCAGAAATAACGATTTGCACTTGATCATCTGTTAAATCAAAATACACAGGAAGGGTAATTTCGTTGGAATACTTATTCCACGCTTCCGGATAGTCTGTCATTTTATAACCTAAGTTTTTATATGCCGTTAATAATGGCAATGGCTGAAAATGTACATTTACGGAAACATCTTGATCGAAAATAGTTTGCATGATAGCATCGCGTTGGGGTTCTGTTACACCTGCGATGCGCAATTGATACAAATGGTAACATGTTTCTCTCTTTTCATCTTTCAACAGCGGTAAAAGCGCCCAATTTTCGTTTGCAAAACCTTCGTTATAAGCCAAACAAATCGCTTTTCTTCTATCGATATTTTCTTGAAAACGTGCTAATTCTACCAAACCAATTGCAGCTTGAATATCGGTCATGTTGCATTTATAACCTGGTTCAAGTACGTCGTAACGCCAATTTCCTTTTTGTGCTTTTGCTAATGCATCTTTACTTTGTCCGTGAAGCATTTTCATGCATAATTCCTTATAAATGGCTTCGTGATCGAATTGTTCGGGTAGATTGATTGACATCGTTCCACCTTCAGCTGTCGTTAAATTTTTAACCGCATGAAAAGAAAAACACGTAACATCTGCCAAACTTCCTGACTTTTTGCCTTTGTATGTTGCTCCAAAAGAATGTGCTGCATCAGCAGCAATTAAGATTCTCCCTAACTTTTCTTGATTGGGAGAATTAGCATGAAACAACTTGTTTATTTCCGGATCATTTACAAGTGCATAAATCGCATCATAGTCGCAAGGAAAACCTGCTAAATCGACCGGCATAATTGCTTTGGTACGAGGTGTAATTGCTTTTTTAATTGCAGCTACAGAAAGGTTGAAATCCTCCGCATTCAAATCGACCATCACTGGTTTTGCGCCAGTATGAACAATCACATTTGCAGAAGCACAATAAGTAATTGCAGGAACAATTACCTCATCTCCTTCACCGATTCCCCACCAGCGCAGCAACAATTCCATTCCCGCAGTCCACGAACTAACAGCAACGGTACATTTATTGCCACAATATTCCGTCAATTGTTGTTCAAATAATTTGGTACGTGGACCAGTAGTTATCCAACCAGATGTTAATGCGGCAGTTACTTCATCAATAACACGTTGATCAATACGTGGTGGAGAAAATGGAATCATGTTTGTTTTTTTTGTAAAGATACTAAATGAAAGAAATTATAAATCAGTTTTGACTTAAGGCCTTTAACTCATTCAAAAAATCTTGGGCAATTTTATTTCTATTAAATGTTTCCATGGCATATTTTCTACCATTTTTACCCATTTCAATTCCTAAATTAGGGTTGTCAATTAATTGTTGAATCGCTACTATGAGCATTTGTGTGTTTTCTGGCTCAACAAATAAAGCTGCTTTTGCTTTATCAACAAAATGTGTTCGTGCTTCGCCATCAACACCTAACAGTATTGGAATTTCCATTGCTAAGGTTTCAAAAACTTTTGAAGGAATAGCACCAGTAAACAGTGTTAAATTTCTCAAAGGAATGATTGCAACATTGATTTCTTTTAATACGCTTGGCATGTCTAATTTTGAAACTGGCGGTAGAAAATGAACATTACTAATACCCAATTCCAATTTCAATAATTGTAACCTTTCTAATTCAGGACCAGCACCTTGTATAATAAATTGTATTTTTTGATCTGAATCAAAAAATTTGGCTGCATGTAAAATGATATCTAATCCTTGTGCATAACCAACTACACCTCCATAAAAAAACAACAATTGATTTTCATTAAATCCATTTTTAAGACGAAAGCCATTCGCATTTATTTTTTCCGGATTATAATAATCTAAATCAACACCATTTGGCAACCAAATCACTTTTTTATGTGGAAAACGGCTTGCAATATCAGTTACTATTCCTTGTGTTTGTCCTGTAATTAAATGTGCCGAATTATAACACCTGCTTTCCAATTTATAGGCTAATTTTAAAAACGTTTTATTCGTTACTAACCCTAGTTTTTCAGCGCTTTCAGGCCATAAATCAGAAACATTAAAGATTAGTTTCGCCTTTAGTTTTTTTGATAGAAAAAGTGCCGAATATCCTAAAAACAAAGGGGGTGATTCAACCATTAAATAATCGAAGTTTTCTAATTTTCGTCCTCTAAAAATGGATGTAAAAACAAAACTGAAATAATTTAGTAACCGTATAAAGATAGACTTAGAACGAGAAACAAAAATTCGTGCACGGTGAATAATGATGTCGTCTATTATTTCTTCCTTTATTTTCCCGTTTCGATACGCTTCGTGTATTTCCATGGAAGGATAATTTGGCATTGCGGTTAAAACTTCGACGTGCAATCCATTTTTTTGAAGACGAACAGCCAGCTCATGCAATCTATTTTGAGGAGCTCCAATCTCAGGAGGATAGTATTGTGTTAGAATCAATAAGCGCATTCTTAATTTTTCTTTTGAAGTAATTCAACGAGCAAGGTAGCGGCATTACCGTTTCCAAAATAAGATTTTCTTTCTTCTGTAGGTTGAAAGTTTTGAATAGCTTCACAAATAGCCGATTTATCTGCTCCTACCAAACAGTTCCAACCATTTTGAATCGTTTCTACCCATTCTGTTTCGTCACGCAAAGTGATACAAGGTTTTCCTAAGAAAAAAGCTTCTTTTTGGACGCCTCCACTATCGGTGACTATTTTTCGCGCTGTTGCTTCCAATTGCACCATGTCCAAATAGCCAATTGGCTCAATTATTCGCACATTTTCACCTATCGTAATGCCATAGTCAGCAATATATTTCTGAGTGCGCGGATGAAGTGGTAAAACGATTTGTTGATTTGATTCCGTTAAAGCTGCACAAATTTGTTTCAACCTATTCGGATCATTGGTGTTTTCTGCTCGGTGAATAGTACATAATATAAAATCGTTTTCGTTCAAACCTAAACTTGCTAAAATCGTGCTTTCTGTTTTTGCTTTTTCTGAAAAATAAAGAATGCCATCGTACATGACATCACCAATAAAATGTACGCCTTCACGAACGCCTTCTTGGTGCAAATTAGTGATTGCAGTTTGCGTTGGCACGAGTAATAATGTCGAAATATGATCGGTTAAAATTCTGTTTTGCTCTTCAGGCATCGCTTTATTGAAACTGCGTAATCCTGCTTCCACATGAATCACTGGAATCAAAAGTTTAGATGCGGCAAGCGCACCAGCTAATGTCGAATTGGTATCTCCGTAAACCATGACATAATCAGGTTTCTCATCCAATAAAATCTGTTCGATAGCAGCTAACATTTTACCTGTTTGCTCCCCGTGATTTCCCGAACCAACTTGCAAAAAATATGCTGGTTTTGGTATGCCTAATTCTTCAAAAAACACATCAGACATTGCAGCGTCATAATGTTGTCCTGTGTGTATGATGACTTCCTCAATAGATTTCCTCAAGGTAGTCGAAACAGCTGCGGCTTTTATAAATTGAGGGCGTGCACCCAATACTGTTACTATTTTCATGCTACTTCTGTTTTTTCTAAATGCGCGTTGTTTGTGTGTTTTTTGTTCTCCGAATACAACACCAAAAAACAGGTTGCAATGGTATAAAACACTATTCCACTTTGACGTTGTAACATGGACTCAAACAACATATTAAACAATAATGATCCTACAACCAATAATAAAAGCCAATTGTTGGAACGCTTGAAATAACGCAATGCAAAAACAAACGGAGCTAATAGCGCTAGGAGACCAAAAATGCCAATTTCGAGTCCTGTTTGCAAGTATTGATTGTGCGGATTATATAATTGTTTGGCCAATTCTTTTTGATTCATTTTGGTTAATTGTGCTGTCAAAACCTCATCAACATTACCAGTTCCAACACCTAATGGGTAGTTAGTAAATGCTTGATAAGCAGCCGTCCACATAACCAACCGAACTTCGGATCCAGACATCGGATATTTTTTGTTTTGAACAAAGGCTTTTGGGTTGTCAATGTACTCATCAAAATACATTTTTGCACCATTAAATTCGTTTTTCAATACCGAAACCGATTGAAACAATACAACAATCGAAGCTGTAGTAATCACACCAAGGATGAATGTAACTGCTCTTCCCCATTTTTTGTAAATCAACACACTCAATGTTACACCAATAGCTATGAAAAAGAATAACAACCCTGCCAAGCTAAAACAAAAAACAATTGCTAGGAGATAAATTCCTGATAGTAACAGCGCTAACCATAATTTCATCCATATATAGTGCGACTTGTATGCGAACCAAACCAAAAACAAGGCTACGGTATAAAATACGGTTGCGTAACTTGGGTGATGGATTGGTGAAAATTGAGACGATGTAAAACAAGTGAAAAAAGTTGAACTTGAAGCATAACAAGTCATTGCGTGAACTATTCCGTTGATGAATAACATAAAGGTTCCTATTAAAAAACCAATAATTGGCAATTGTACCTGCATCCTTTCTTTCGGAACAAACGAAAACAATAAGGGAAGGAGTAAAAAAGACAGTTTGTATTCCAAGTACTTGGAAGCACTATCAACATGCCGCGTGTACAAACAATAAAACAAATAAAATCCATAAGCAATAATAAATAATAGTGCCAAGCGATTGAATTTGAATTGGAAATAGTGTTTTTTAAAGCCAACAATAGCTAACGGAATAAATAAAATAATTGCTAATGCTGTTAGTTTTGGAACAACCAAAAAAACAAGGAATAAAAAAGCAAGATAACCAGTGTACCAATTGCTAAGTAAGCGATTATTTTCCATGTGAAAGTTGAAGATAGATTGCTAAAAACTGATAAATAGACGATTGTCGCGTTGCCTTTTGTGTTATTAATGCTTGATTTACTTCGCTTACTTGTTGTTGATTCAATGTCAATGCTTGTTCAAAAGGATTTACGTCCGATTGAACAATAATTCCATTTTCCATATGCGTTATCCATTCCCTATTTGCTGGCAAATCGGAGACAACCGGTATACAATTTGCAGACATGGCTTCCAATAAACTAACAGACGTACCGTCACTTTCAGGAATACTTACATAAATTGATGCTTGTGCATATTGCGCGCGATTTTCATCCTCGTTTAACCAGCCAATGAACTGTACATTTTCCGTCAATCCTAATTGTTTAACTTGAGCTGCTAATTTTTCCGTCTCACTTCCAGTTGCTCCAATGACAAGTTGCCAATCTGGATGTTTTGAATGAAAATCAGCAAAATAAGTGATGATTTTATCAATGTTATAAAGCGGCTTGTGCAAGCGATTGGAAAAAATAATGTGTTGTTTTGCTATTGCCTGAATGGGTGTTATTCCATATTGTAAACATGCATATTGAGCGGATGGAACAAGTTGCTGCATGGCACGAATCATTTCTTGTGCATCAGCAGTAATGTAGTTAGAGCGCAACAACGTTTTTTTAACCAAGTAATGATACAATTTATTCTTTGCTGGCATAACCAAAACATCACTACCCCAAGCAGTAGTCACAACAGGTATTTTTCGCCATTTTGCAACTAATGCAGTAAAAAAAGCTAAGCGATTAACTTGATGAATATGAATAACCGTTGGATTTACTTGGTGTAAAACAGTTTGAATTATTTTTAATAACCCAATTATTTTAATCGGATTTAACGTGTGAGCAGTGACAACAAATTGTTGAGTTACCTTTGCTTCTAAATTGGGTGAATCGGTTAATAAATAATTACTTACAGCTTCATTCGAATCAAAAGCATTGATAAATCGTGTAACATGTACTGAATTTGGTCCAACTTGTAGAATGTTCATTACGTGCGATTAGTTTTCAGTCCACTTGTTATAAAACGGCATCAATTCAGGATGTTGTGCCAATAATTCCTTATCTTTTTCACGTGTATCTCCGATAACAACAGCAGGATTACCCGCAATGATTGAATAATCAGGGAATTCACCACGCACGAGAGCATAAGCAGAAACAACAGAGCCTTTACCGATTGTTGTTCCCGGTAGAATGGTGACATGTGGTCCAATAAAAGAGAACTTACCGATTGCAACACTTCCTTTGCGGTAGCCAATCATATCTGAATGATTCAAATATTCATAACCGTATAGTCGAATAGATTGATGACTACTATGTGTAAGTACCGAAATATAATTGGTTAATTGAACGCCATCTTCGATCGTTATTCCATTAGAAGATTCAATGAAATTATAATGACCAATAAAAACAGCTTCTCCCAACTTTAGATTTTTAGCATCGGTGATGACAGTTGTATTACTCACCCTTGTTGTAGGAATAACTTTACCTTGATGCCTGTAAAAATACAACATCCTTGGTTTAAATAATTTCACCCAAATTCTTAAAAAAACATACCAACAAGCAACTGTTATACGACGCATTTATCCTGTTTTTTAGCTAACCTAAGTAACCATATAATTACGAAAGATAAGAAAAGAAATTGAGTAAAACTGACAACTTTTAGTACTTGGTCAAATCGCAAATGCCAATCTGGAAAAATATCACTAATTGTCAATGTCAAAACCATAAGAACGGTACTAGTAATACCGAGTATAAAAAAACCGCGTTGTTTGTTTAATATTATCGGAACTTGTGAAACTGGAGAGATTAAGAAGTTAACCATTAGCCAAGGAGTCATTATTTGCGTATAATAACCGGCTTCACTCCATTCTTCACCAAATACGAGTGAGAAAATATCAGTTCCGAAAAACATGATTATTGAAAAAGGAACAATCGAAACCAAAAACAATAGCAACATCGTTTTCTTTAATAAAGGGAAAATTGCTTTTCCATCATTGCGTAAATCAACTGCTTTTTTTAAAAAAACTTGCCCAATAGAGGCACCAATTACTGCAATTGGAACGCGCAGCATACGAAACGATAAATCATACAAGCCCAGTACTTCTTTTTCAAAAGTCATAATCATGTAAAAAGCAATAAATAATTCCTTGGACAAATCAATCAATGCATGAGGTAAATTTATTCGTGGAAAATCGAGGTAATTTTTCGCAATTGCATAATCACGGCCTTTCAACTGATATGCTTTCATATTGTTTTTGGCTGATTTAAAATTTCTTAAAAAAAGCAATGACGCTGCAAGAAACGAACAAATGTATGCGGTAATAATTCCAAAATAACCAAATGGATACAAAAGAATCGCAACTAATCCAAAGGCAATTGACATCAAAATTTTGGAACGACCAATGTGCTTGAAATCTTTCAACCGCAATGCCCAATTGGATAATTGACTATAAAAAGAAGCGACTAAAACTCCGAGGGGTACCAATAATAATAATTGATTGATGTGCCTATCTTCAAACGGATAAAATTGCAAGAGCAAAACAACCAAAACAGTCATTGCAAGCACAAACAACAACGATTTTATTGAAACACGAAACAATGAATAAGCATGTTCCATACGTTTTGGTAAGGTAAAAGCAAATTCAAATCGAGCTGTTGCGACAACTGAAAGAAAAAGAACAATCCGAGTAAAAACCGATTGATAACTCATTTCTTCCGCGGTATACAAGCGTGTAATAATTGGCGAAAAAAGAATCGCTGCAAGATGTCCGATTACTGTTCCAGAAGCTAAGGTAGCCACCGAACCAATAAATTCCGATTGCTTGATGCGTTTAATCATGTATGGAATGTGCTAAGTAAGCTGCCAAGCCTTCTTCAAATGAATACAACACAAAATAATTCAATTCTTTTTGAATTTTATCAATTGCTGCCAAAGAATGAGGGATGTCTCCTGCTCTTTTGGGACCAAATTCAAGAACGTGTTTGGGTTGATGTTTATTTGCTTCAACGCCATTTATTATCCCAGTGATTACTTCATTTAATGATAGCTTTTTACCACAGGCCACGTTAAATACTTTTCCGAATGCTGATTGATTTACAGTTGAAAGAGCTAGTAAATTAGCCAAAACAGCATTTTGAACATACGTGAAATCACGCGTTTGTTCGCCATCCCCATTTACAACAATTTTTCCTCCATTCATTACTGCATCCAGAAATTTGGGAATCGCCGCTGCATATACACCGTTCGGATTTTGATGAGGTCCGAAGACATTGAAATACCGCAAGCCGATTGTTTCTATGGCATGCAATGTTGCATAAACCCCCGCATATTGTTCGTTCAATTGTTTGGTTACAGCATATGGTGAAAGCGCTTTCCCTTCTTCACCTTCTTTTTTTATAGCTGCTGTTGCATCACCATAAACTGACGAAGAACTTGCATAAACAAATCGTTTAATGCCAGCTTCTTTTATCTCATGCAAAAAAGTTAAGAATCCAGTTGCATTTACACGATGCGTATTTAACGGAAATTCAATCGAACGAGGAACAGAACCCAAAGCTGCTTGATGAGAAACTGCGTCAATTTCCTTTAATAAATGTCTGTAATTTTCTGGCTGACAAATATCAGCTTCGACAAAGCGATATTTTTCAAAGTGAGACAAGCGATCAACATTGGATTGAAGTCCCGTTGACAAATCGTCTAAAACAGTAACGGAGGCACCCAAATTGAGTAATGCCTCCGTAATAGTTGAACCTATAAAACCTGCTCCACCAGTTACAAGGATGTGTTTATCCTTGAGGGAGTGAACGATTTCAGGATATGATTTCATGTTATTTTGCGTAATTGACAGATCTTCTTTCACGAATTACTGTTACTTTAACTTGACCTGGATACGTCATTTCAGTTTGAATTTTTTGTGAAATTGCAAACGATAATTCATCTGCTCTCAAGTCAGTCACTTTTTCACTTTCAACCAATACACGTAACTCACGTCCAGCTTGTATAGCGTAAGCGCTATTTACACCTTCATAAGACAATGCTAAATTTTCTAAATCTTTGATACGCTTGATGTATGACTCAACTACCTCACGACGTGCTCCAGGACGTGCACCAGAAATGGAATCACATATTTGGATAATCGGAGAAATCAATGATGTCATTTCAATTTCATCGTGGTGAGCACCAATTGCGTTGATTACATCTGGTTTTTCACCAAATTTCTCAGCAATTTTCATCCCTAAGATAGCATGTGGTAATTCCGGCTCTTCGTCTGGAACTTTACCGATATCGTGTAATAAACCAGCACGTTTTGCAACTTTCACATTTAAGCCTAACTCAGCTGCCATGATGGCACATAAATTTGCTACTTCGCGACTGTGTTGTAGTAAGTTTTGTCCGTAAGAAGAACGGTATTTCATACGTCCAACCATACGAATTAGTTCTGGATGCAAACCATGAATCCCTAAATCGATACACGTTCTACGACCAGTTTCAGCGATTTCTTCCTCTAACGATCGTTTTGTTTTTGCAACAACCTCTTCGATACGAGCAGGGTGAATACGTCCGTCTGAAACTAATTGGTGCAAGGCTAAACGTGCAATCTCTCTACGAACTGGATCAAAACAAGACAAGATAATTGCCTCAGGTGTATCGTCAACGATAATCTCCACTCCTGTTGCAGCTTCTAATGCACGGATGTTTCGTCCTTCACGACCAATAATTCTACCTTTTACTTCGTCTGAATCAATATTGAAAACGGAAACAGCATTTTCAACTGCTTGCTCAGAAGCCACACGTTGAATCGTCTGAATTACAATGCGTTTTGCTTCACGATTGGCATTCAATTTCGCTTCTTCAGTGATTTCTTTGATGTGAACCATTGCAGAAGTACGCGCTTCATCTTTCAATGATTCCATCAATAGATTTTTAGCGTCTTCTACAGACATTCCTGTGATTTTCGTTAGCTCTGCAACACGTTTTTGGTGCATTTTATCCAACTCCTGAAAACGCGTTTCATTCAATTCGATTTTTGTGGTTAATTCACCTTGTAATTTCTCAGTATCTTTTTCTTTACGAGAAACTTCTTCGATTTTCTGAGTCAATGTTTTCTCGCGACTTTTTGCTTTATCCTCTAACGATTGAACTCTTCTTTCACGATCTTTAACTGCCTCCTCGTGTTCTTCTTTCAATTTCAAGAATTTCTCTTTCGCTTGAAGGATTCGTTCTTTTTTCATTGCTTCAGCTTCCATTTCAGCTTCGCGCAAGGTTTGATTTTTTCGATTTTTAAGCACTGTTGCCTGAATAACTGCAGTAGCAATTCCACCACCAATTAATCCGACCAACGCACCTATAATTACTTGTACCATAGTATATAAAAATAAAATTCCCACTGCTTACGAATGAGGCATCGTAAACAAGCGGGAAAAAATTTGATTTTCAATCAATTACTTCAACGAATCCAATTCATTGACAAGTTGGCTCAAAGCGGCTGCAGTTTCAGTAAAGTCTGTTTGATCAGAAGAAGCTGGTGTTTTTACACCTCCTTTTGTCGACAGCTGAAGCGCAGTCATTGCTAATAAGTCTTGCATGTCACGAACAGCAAAATTATCTTGTAATTGCTTGATAGCCTTGTTAATATCATCCGCAGCACGTTGTACTTTATCTACTTCCGACTCTTGAACAGTCAAAGGATACGTACGACCAGCTACCACAACTTTTAAAGACACCTTACTCATTCGCTATTTTTAATTGTTGAATGCAGAAATCAATTTCTTTCACCAATCCATCTATTGCAAGTTCATTTCTTGTAACAGGCTGAATTTGTGCTTGTTCACGCTTTTCAGAAAGTTCTTGAAGTGCTGCGGTATGAGCTGCTTTTAGCGCATTCAATTCCGCTTCTTGTTCACTTAAGAAACTTTCTAAACGTTGATTTTCAGCTGAAATAGAGGCATTGCGTTCGCGTTCTGTCACCAAAGCTTGGTGAAGAGAAGTTGTTTTCGCTTTTATTTGCTCTAAATACAGTTTAATTTCAGACGTCATCCGATAAGCATTTTTACAAAATTAATAGGTAAAACCGATTCTACAACTTTTTTCCGAGAAGTTGTGAACAGTTATTTTTCAATAGCTTGATAATTACCTAGTAAACTCAATAATATCTTTTACTTCAGCGTCGTCATTTCGTTCCAAACGCATGAAATCTTTTTTAATTTGCATCACTTTCCAATCATCAGATAAAAAATCTATTGATGGTTCAATTGGTAAGTTCAAGTACAAAATAGCTGGATCTTTATCCAATGCTGTACTCCACTTACCCGCTGCTAGTGGAAGCGTTAAATAAGTCACTTTGAAATCGTTGTCGTCTTCAAATGAAAACTCAAAACCAACAAAATCAGAACTAACCAGTGTATCATTTGCAAGTGATAATGATTTTATCACCCACGCATCACCAACTACTTTGCGTGACACTTTTTTTGGAGTAGTATATTTGCTGCAAGCAGTAAATGTGGTAAAAACTAACAGCGCAAACGCTGCAAACATCCATTTTTTCATCTAAGTCATATTTTGGAGTTTAAACTTACACTTTTTTTTTATTCTTCGGCTTCCATTTCCATTAAAAGTGTCGATAAAATTGAATACGCACCTTTTAATACCAATTGGTTTGATCTGGTTTGATCTTCATTTACAAAACGAAATGCTGTTCTACCATGTGCATTCCCAAGCACTTCAATTGGTTGAATATCAAACGTGTTTTTTGACTTACTATTACTTCTAACGGTGAAAACAACATCTTTTTCGTTTAATTTTACCACCGCATCATTCGGAACAGTTAACTGTTTTTGTTGTGTCAATTCAATAGTTGCGTTGATAAAGGTACCTGGTAATAATTTGTCATCTTCGTTATCCAAATGGCAGTGAACTTTCACCATTCTATCAGCACCAATTTCTCGTCCAATTAAATAAATAGTAGCTGTTTTTACTTCTGGTTGATTGTTTAATTGAAACGTTACTTTTTGTCCAATAACCAAAGAAGGAATGTCCTTTTCAAAAACAAACAATTCAATATGGCAATGTTTTAAATCGATTATTTCCAATAACACATCTTGCGCAGCAGCATATTGACCATTTGCAGCATTCATTTTGGTAATAATTCCATCAAAAGGTGCACGAATTGTAACCAAACGTTGTAAATCACCGTTTTCAACCTTCTTTGGTGAAATACTTGCCATTTCCAATTTCAATTTTAACCCCTTGGTAACCGCTAACGAATGCATGTAATTTGCTTTCGCTTGTTGCACAGTTTTTCCACTGTTCACTTGCTTTTCACCAAGACTTTTTTGACGGTCATAATCTTGTTTGTAAAATTCCAATTGGCTCAATTCAGCCAAGTAATCTTGCTGTAACTGAATCAAAGCTGGATCTTCTAACGATAATAAAGCTTGCCCCTTTTTGACAGTCATACCATCTAGCACAGCAACACTTTTTACAAATCCACCAAAAGGGAAAGTAATTGCAGTTTTATTTTGAGGCGGAATTTCAACTGAACCAGTAACAGAAATAGTCGCCCCAAGTACTTCTTCTGTTGGTTCACCCAAAATAATTCCAGCATTTTTAAGTTGAGAAGCGTTCAATGTTACATTGGACACTTGCTTTTTTACACTTGCTGATTCTGATGTTTTTTCAGCTTTTGACGAGCAACTGATGACTAACAGCATCACATAACTCACTAATATTAGTTGTTTCATGGTAATTTTCTTTGAATTAATTAGTTGTAAATCCGATCAATTGGTGACCTAATAAATTGGTGTCATAAATGCGTTTCAATCGCTCCAACTGTTGGTTATTGATTTCTTGTTGATTGAAAACCAACTCCTGAACACCTATTTCTCCAGCTTGAAATGCAATAATGGAACGTTCGTGAAGTTGTAATAAAACTGGTTTGATTTTTACTTCCCATTCGTTTAACTGCTGAACAGATTGTTGCCAATTAGTAACCAAACCTTTGTACCAATTTGAAACGCTTTCAGTTGCAACCTCAGCTTGATTTTGTGCAATTTTAACCCCTAATTCTTGTTGTTTGATTTGGGCTTTAAGTGCGCCATTAAATACTGGAATAGCAGTCCCAATTGTTATACCTTGAAAGCGATGTCCTCCATTAAAATAAACATCTTGTCCATTTACATTTTGTGTTCCAATCAATGTTTGATTGAAATAACCAAGTGAGAAATCAGGAAGATTCTGAGCTTTTTGCAATGCAATTTGAGCTTGTAAATATGTTTGTTGTGCCTTCCACTGTTGGATTTGTGGTAGTCCATTCACATCCAATAAAGGAATAACCGCTACTAATTGATACTCTTTATTTGCTGGAAGAATCAATTCACTTGTATGCAATAACGTTTGCAAAGCAGTTTGTATACGCAAACACTCAATCCCCAATGTTTCAATTAGTTGTTGCTGTTTCAATCGTTGAACTTTCACTAATTGCAAATCAATAAATGGCGCATCTCCCAAATTAATTTTCTCGTTATAAGCATTTTCTAATGCGGCATACAATGAATCTGCGTGGCGATTATAATTCAACTGTGCATTGACAAACATTAATTCCTCATAATTTGCGCGCACACTTTGTTCCAACTCCCAAGTTACAAGTTGCTTTTCAATTTCCATTAGATGTTGGTGCTTGTCGCTTACATCGGTTGCTTTAGAAAACTCTGTTGGAAAAGGAATAGATTGGCTAATGGTTATGTTGTTATCGCTTTTATTCGCTGAATTGTATTGACCAACTAAAAAGGAAATTGCAGTTTTAGGAATTGGCGCCAATGCTTTTCTGTCAAGCTTTGCTTGTTCGATTGCAAACTGAGCTGAATGCAAAGCTAAATTAGCTGTCTTGGCTTGTTGAATGCATTGCTCCAAAGTCCAAGTAGTTTGAGAAAATCCTTGTTGAATCGATCCTAAACTGAACAAAAGTACAAGAGCAGTTAATTGCTTTTTCATAGGTTGTTTTTTTGGTTTCTTAAACGACTTGTTATCAATTAAGTGATACATAACTGGCAATAAAAAAAGCGTTAAAAAAGTTGCAGTAATTAATCCCCCTATGACAACAGTTGCCAATGGCTTTTGAACTTCAGCACCACTTCCAGATGAAATCGCCATCGGTAAAAACCCTAAGGAAGCAACCAATGCTGTCATTAACACCGGGCGTAAACGTACACGCGTTCCAGATAAAATAATGCGCAACCCATTGGCTGTTTTTTCTTTTTTCAGGTGATTAAATTCGGCAACCAGTACAATACCATTCAAAACGGCGACTCCAAATAAAGCAATAAATCCAACTCCAGCTGAAATTGAAAAAGGCATGTCACGCAACCAAAGTGCAAAAATGCCTCCGATAGCTGCTAATGGAATTGCTGAAAATATCAAGAAAGCTTGTTTTACAGATTGAAATGTTGCGTACAATAAAAACAAGATCAAGAAAAGAGCAATCGGAACAGCAATTCCCAAACGTGCACTCGCTTTTTCTAAATTTTTATAGGTTCCTCCAAAAGTTGGGTAATAACCAGATTCGAATGGAACTTGTTGATCAATTTTTGTTTTCAATTCATTGACAATACTTTCAACATCCCTTCCTCGTACGTTAAAACCTACAATAATACGGCGTTTTGCATCGTCACGTTGAATTTGGTTTGGACCTTCCTCTACGTTTACAACTGCCAATTGTTGTATCGGAATACTCATCCCATTTGCTCCGACAACGGTTAAGTTTTGTAAATCACTTATAGTTGATCTGCTTTTTCCCGCTAATCGCACAACTAAATCAAAACGTTTTTCTCCTTCAAATACTTGACCGGTAACTTGGCCAGCAAATCCCATGTTGATAACGCGATTAATTTCAGCGACAGTTATTCCATAATACGCCATTGCACTGCGATTGAATTTAACCAATACTTGAGGAAGTCCCGTAACCTCTTCCACATAAATATCTGTTGCACCGTCAATTTTTCGGGCTAATGAACCAACTTGATTTGCATATTTCGCTAACTTATCAAGGTCCTCTCCATAAATTTTAACAACTACATCTTGTCGTGCACCAGACATTAGCTCATTGAAACGCATTTGTATCGGTTGTAAAAATCCAAACGATACACCTGGTATTTCATTTTCTAGTTTTGCTTGCATTTTATTAGCCAATTCTTCGCGTGAATGAGCATTAGTCCAATCTTCTTTATCCGCTAAAATGACCATTAAATCACAGGCTTCCATGGGCATTGGGTCTGTTGGGATCTCTGCAGTACCAATTTTGCCAACACACGTTTTTACTTCATTCGGAAAATTGGTTCGCAAGATTTTTGCAGCTTGATTGGATACTTTTACGGTATGCTCCAAACTACTTCCTTTTAATGTTCGTAATTCCACGGCAAAATCTCCTTCGTCCAACGTTGGAATGAACTCCGCACCCAAATTTTTAAAAATGATGATGGACAATACAAATAAAATTGCGACACCAATTAAAGCGCTTTTTTGATAGCGAATTACCTTATTGAGTGTCGGTTCGTAGTGCGCTTGTATCCACTTCATTAATTTATCTGACAATGTCTTTTTGGGAAGTGGTTTTTTACTCAACGCTAATGCTGAAATCATTGGAACATAAGTCAATGATAAAATAAACGCACCTATAATTGCAAATATTACTGTTTGAGCCATTGGTGCAAACATTTTACCTTCAATGCCAACCAATGTTAACAACGGTAGGTAAACAATCAAAATAATAATCTCACCAAAAGCAGCACTTTTCATAATCTTCATAGCAGAAGATTGCACTTCGTTGTCCAATTCTTTTTGTGATAAAACGTGAACTGTTTTTCGGAGAACCAGATGATGAAGGGTTGCTTCCACAATAATCACAGCTCCATCGACAATCAATCCAAAATCAATAGCACCCAATGACATCAAATTACCAGAAACACCAAATACATTCATCATTGAAACAGCAAACAACATGGCCAAAGGAATAACTGAAGCCACAATCAATCCTGCTCTCAAATTACCCAGGAGTAAAACAAGAATGAAAATAACTATCAAAGCACCTTCTATTAAGTTTTTAGTAACCGTATGAATGGCTTTATCAACCAATTTTGTGCGATCTAAATAAACTTCAACGGCAACACCTTCAGGCAACGTTTTTTTAATTTGTTCCATCCGTTGCTTGACATCTTTGATTACTTGAGACGCATTTGCATCTTTCAGCATCAAAACAATTCCACCAACAGCTTCGCCCTTATCTGCATTAGTCAATGCGCCGTATCGAATAGCTGATCCGTAATTGACAGTTGCTAAATCTTTGATTAAGATTGGACGCCCATCAACATTTTTCACCATTACATTACGAATATCATCGAGGTTTTTTGTTAAACCTTCACTTCGTATATAATAGGTAGCTGAGGACTTGGTGATGTATGCCCCTCCTGTATTTTGATTGTTTGTTTCAAGCGCCTGAAATAATTCTGTGATACTAATTCCAAAACTACGCAACAACTCAGGCTGAATAGCCACTTCGTATTGTTTTAAATAACCTCCAAAACCAGAAACATCAGCAATTCCAGGTGTTCCCAATAATTGTCTACGAATGATCCAATCTTGAATTGAGCGCAATTCAGTAGGCGAATATTGAGCTTCATAGCCGGCTTTAGGTTTGACTATGTACTGAAAAATTTCTCCCAAGCCTGTTGAAACGGGAGCCATTCCAGGTTCACCTAATCCAGCTGGTATAGCATTTTTAGCTTCTTGTAAGCGTTGAGCCACTTGTTCTCTGGCCCAATATATATCTGTGTCTTCATTAAAAACAATGGTTACCACACTCAATCCGAAGCGCGAAAAAGAACGGATCTCTTCGATTTCAGGAATTGTTGCCATTGTTTGTTCAATGGGAAACGTCACGTAGCGTTCTATATCTTCAGCACCTGATGAAGGAGCAGAAGTAACGATTTGAACTTGATTGTTTGTGATATCTGGAACGGCATCAATTGGGAGTTGTTGCAATGAAAATATTCCCCAAATGATTAATCCGATTGTAAAAATTCCAATTACTAATTTATTAGCAATTGAAAATTGAATGATTTTATTTAACATGAAATTGAGTTATTGATGAAACGTTTGGAATATAATTCCTTGTAAATCAATTAACTCAATTGAGGAGGTGTCCAAATTGCTTTTGAGCAATCTCTTGTTGGATTGGTTAAATTGAAAAATGCGGTTGGTGTTTTTTCAGCAACATGTGTTGAAATTTCAATAACAACGGGACTTGTAGTTTGAATTGCAATGGTTAAACTTGTTCCCACTACAGATTTAAAAGGCAAGCTTTTGTGTTCTTTGTCATTCGGCAGATTTTTCGATTGATAATGTTCCGAGACAAATGATTTTAACTCGGAAAAAGTCCAATCAGCACCAAAATGATCTTCTACATGGGAAATTAAATTGGGAAGTTTCATTAACTGCATACCTTGCATGTTCGGTGCTAACGATGCTACCGAAACTACAAAAAGTGCAAAATAAACAACCCAGTTTTTCATTTATGCTTGTGTTGCTGGTCCACCAAAATTCATTGGAGGAAAAGGTGCTGATTCATTATCAATAATGACACCGTGATGTTGTTCAAATTTTTGAATGTTTTCAGCCAATGCTTTCATTAATCGTTTCGCATTTTGTGGTGTCATAATAACACGTGAACGAACTTTTGCTTTGGGCATTCCTGGCATCATTTGAACAAAATCAGTTACAAATTCAGCTTGAGAATGCGTGATGATAGCTAAGTTAGAATAAACTCCTCCAGCGATATCTTCTGTTAATTCAATATTGATTTGATTTTCATTATTTTCCATACTCAAATTTACGATTCTTTTTCAATCTGTACTTCGTTGTAATTGAAATTAACGAAATTTATGTGTTCAGAAAGTCCTTAAAAAAAGTACTTTTATCAAAAAAAAATGGAAAAACAAGCACGTCAGTTATTGATTGCCATGATTGTTAGCATGGTTGTTTGGGGAATTAGTTGGCCATCCAATCATGTGTTAACACAATATGGTACACCCATCGATTTAGGTGTAATGCGCTATTTCCTTGTTGTTGTCAGCTTATTTGTCGTTCTCTTTTTTATCAAAACTCCATTTAAAATTTCAGCGAAAGGTATTCCTTTTTTATTGATTTCTGGTATTTTAATGTCCTTATACAATTATACTTTTTTACAAGGATTACGTGAGGGAACAGCAGGTGCCGGTGGGATTTTAGTCACCACCCTCAATCCGATAGTTGCTTATGGCGTTGGTATTTTCATTTCATTCAAAAAACCATCAAAAAACGAATCCATCGGGTTATTATTGGGGGTTATTGCTGGGTTAATTATGTTGAAAATTTGGTCAAACGGATCAATCTTTTCGGAGGGAGGTAATACCTATTTCTTATTGAGTGCATTTATTTGGGCAATCATGAGCAAATTTACTTCGAAGGCTTCGCTATATGGTTCGCCATTTGCTTTTACATGGTGGATGTATGTGGTTACCATTTTTTGCTTATTACCATTTATGGATGTGCAAGCAGTTAACGGTTTAATTGGTACAACAGAACTGAAATTTTGGGGGAATTTACTATTTGGTAGTGTTATAACGACAACCTTTGCAACAACATTATACTTTTTTGCAACATCAAAAATCGGTGCTGAAAAGGCAAGTAGTTTCATTTTCATCGTCCCTTTTACTGCAGCAATTTCTGCTTTCTTTATCCAAGGAGAAGCGTTACAAATACACACCATCATTGGCGGTTTGTTTGGAATAGGAGCAGTATGGATGTTGAACAAAAAAGAGAAGCAACTAAAAGACTAATTATTATTGACTAATTTCTGGTTAACAGTACTAATTTTTCATCCAAATAGCATGTACTTCCTGAATTGTATTCTAAAAAGTCAATGGATTATGAAACCATTTTCGTAAAAACCGAAAAAAGCATGTATAAAAAAAGTCCCTGCTCGTTTGAACAGGGACTTTTTAGTTATTTGAAGTTACTATTATTCAGAAATAGCAGCTAATTCTTCTTTGTTTGCTACAATTACCTCTTGGAACTTACGCACACCTGTACCAGCAGGTATTAAGTGACCAACAATTACGTTTTCTTTCAAACCTAATAAATGATCTACTTTACCTGAGATAGCAGCTTCGTTTAATACTTTCGTAGTTTCCTGGAAGGAAGCTGCAGAAATAAACGATTGTGTTTGTAAAGAAGCACGTGTAATACCTTGTAACAATGGTGTTGATGTTGCAGGAACAGCATCACGCGATTCGATCAATTTCTTGTCAGCACGTTTCAATTGTGAATTTTCATCACGTAATTTACGAGCAGATAAAATTTGACCAGCCTTTATTTCTGTTGAATCTCCAGCATCTACAACGACTTTCATACCGTAGATTGCATCATTTTCTTCCATGAAATCTGCTTTGTGAACAGATTGTCCTTCTAAGAAACGAGTATCTCCAGCATCAATAATCTCCACTTTCAACATCATTTGACGAACGATTACTTCGAAGTGTTTGTCATTGATTTTCACCCCTTGTAAACGGTAAACTTCTTGAATTTCATTCACGATGTATTCTTGTACTTTCGTCGGTCCTTGGATATTTAAGATATCATTTGGTGTAGTTGCCCCATCAGATAATGGTTGACCAGCACGAACGAAATCGTTTTCTTGTACCAAAATGTGTTTCGAAAGTGGTACTAAATATTTACGAACGTCACCTGTTTTAGAAGTCACTTGAATCTCACGATTTCCACGTTTGATTTTACCGAATTCAACAATACCATCGATTTCAGAAACAACTGCAGGGTTAGAAGGATTACGTGCTTCGAACAATTCCGTTACACGAGGTAAACCTCCTGTGATATCCCCAGTTTTACCAGCAACACGAGGAATTTTAACTAAGATAACACCTTCTTCCACTTTATCACCTTCTCCTACAGAGATGTGTGAATCAACTGGGATGTTGTACTCGCGTAATACCTCTTTTGTTTTCGCATCAATGATGTGAATTGCAGGGTTTTTCTTTTTGTCTCTTGACTCAATGATTACTTTTTCAGTAAATCCTGTTTGCTCATCGACTTCTTCACGGTAAGTTACACCGTCAATAATATTTTCGAAAACAACTTTACCAGAAACCTCAGAAATGATTACCGCATTATACGGGTCCCATTTACAAATGATGTCTCCTTTTTTGATTGTTTTCGTTGTCTCATCAATAATCATTTCAGCACCGTAAGGTACATTAGATGTCATCAACGTAACTCCTGTTTTAGGATCCGTAATTTTCATTTCAGCAGAACGTCCAACAACAATTGTTTTAATTGTTCCATCAGCCGCTTTACGTTGAATAGTACGTAATTCGTCAATTTCCAAAGAACCAGAAGCTTTCGCTTTCATATCTGATTCATCAGCAATGTTCGATGCAGTACCCCCAACGTGGAATGTACGTAATGTCAACTGTGTACCTGGCTCACCAATAGACTGAGCAGCAACAACACCAACAGCATCACCATTTTGAGCTGGTCTGTGTGTAGCTAAGTTTCTTCCGTAACATTTAGAACATACACCACGGCGCATTTCACATGTTAATACCGAACGAATTTCAACTTCCTCAATTCCTGCGTTATCGATTTCATCTGCAACAGCATCTGTAATCAATTCACCAGCTTCAACGATTAATGCTTCCGTTTCTGGGTGATAAATATCGTGTACAGAAGTACGACCAACGATACGGTCATTCAACGGTTCAACAACATCATCGTTTTTCTTCAATGCAGTAGCAACTAAACCTCTCAACGTTCCACAATCATCGACATTGATAATAACATCTTGTGCAACATCCACCAAACGACGAGTTAAGTAACCCGCATCGGCAGTTTTCAATGCTGTATCGGCCAAACCTTTACGTGCACCGTGCGTAGAGATAAAGTACTCAAGAATCGAAAGACCTTCTTTAAAGTTAGAAAGAATTGGATTTTCAATAATTTCTTGTGCAGAAGCTCCAGATTTTTGAGGTTTCGCCATCAATCCACGCATACCAGATAACTGACGGATTTGTTCTTTCGATCCACGAGCTCCAGAGTCAAACATCATATAGATGGAATTGAATCCTTGGTTATCGTTTTTCAATTGATCCATCAAAGTATTCGTCAAACGTGAATTTGTGTGCGTCCAGATATCAATAATTTGGTTGTAACGCTCATTATTCGTGATAAGACCCATGTTATAATTCGCCATCACTTCTTTCACTTCATTCTCCGCTTTAGAAACCAAAATTTCTTTTTCTTTCGGGATAATGATGTGATCCAAGTTGAAAGACAAACCACCTTTGAAGGCCATGGAGTATCCTAATTCTTTGATATCATCTAAGAATTTAGCTGTCTTAGCAGTTCCACAAGTTTTCAATACATGACCAATAATATCACGTAATGCTTTTTTCGTCAATACATCATTGATGAAACCAACTTCTCTTGGAACAACTTCGTTGAACAATACACGACCACAAGTTGTGTCAATCATACGTAATTCAGGAACACCTTCGAAGTTCAAATCATACGATTTTACTTTTATTGGTGCATGTAAATCCAATTTACCTTCGTTATTAGCAATAATAACCTCTTCTGGTGAATAGAAAATACCGTTTTCACCTTTTACAATATGTTCTGGTGTACTTGTACGTGATTTTGTGATATAATAAAGACCCAAGACCATATCCTGAGAAGGTACGGCAATTGGAGCTCCATTAGCTGGATTCAAGATATTATGAGAAGCCAACATTAATAATTGAGCTTCTAAAATTGCTGCGTTACCTAATGGTAAGTGAACAGCCATCTGGTCACCATCAAAATCGGCATTGAAGGCAGTTGTTACCAACGGGTGCAAACGAATTGCTTTACCTTCAATTAATTTTGGTTGGAAAGCTTGAATACCTAAACGGTGTAATGTAGGGGCACGGTTTAATAAAACTGGGTGACCTTTTAATACGTTTTCAAGAATATCCCAAACAACTGGTTCTTTGCGATCTACAATTTTCTTAGCAGACTTAACAGTTTTCACGATACCACGCTCAATCATCTTACGAATAATGAACGGTTTGTACAATTCAGCTGCCATGTCTTTTGGTAAACCACATTCGTGTAATTTCAAATCTGGTCCAACAACAATTACTGAACGTGCAGAATAATCAACACGTTTTCCTAATAAGTTTTGACGGAAACGACCTTGTTTACCTTTCAATGAATCAGATAATGATTTCAATGGACGATTTGATTCCGTTTTAACAGCAGAAGCTTTACGTGAATTATCGAACAATGAATCAACTGATTCTTGCAACATACGTTTCTCATTACGCAAAATCACCTCTGGCGCTTTGATTTCGATCAATCGCTTCAAACGGTTGTTACGTATGATTACACGACGGTATAAGTCATTTAAATCGGAAGTAGCGAAACGACCTCCATCTAGTGGAACTAGTGGACGTAATTCAGGCGGAATAACAGGAACAACTTTCACGATCATCCATTCTGGACGATTATCGATACGTGTTTGAGATTCACGCATTGCCTCAACAACTTGTAATCTTTTTAACGCTTCGTGTTTACGTTGAACAGAAGTTTCTGTATTTGCTTGATGACGCAATGCATACGACATTTCCTCTAAATTCATTTTACGCAACAAATCGTATAGTGCCTCAGCACCCATTTTTGCGATGAATTTATTTGGATCTGTATCTTCTAAATATTGATTTTCTCTTGGAAGTGTATCCAAAATATCTAAATATTCTTCTTCCGTTAAGAATTCTTTTTCAGTTAACGAAGAACCATCAAGATGCGTTGCGATACCCGTTTGGATAACAACATATCTTTCGTAATAGATAATTTGATCTAACTTCTTTGTTGGTAAACCTAATAAGTAACCAATTTTGTTTGGTAACGAACGGAAATACCAAATATGAGCTACAGGAACAACTAATGAAATATGTCCCATTCGTTCACGGCGAACTTTCTTCTCTGTTACTTCAACACCACATCGGTCACAAACGATTCCTTTGTAACGAATACGTTTGTACTTACCACAATGACATTCGTAGTCTTTTACTGGTCCGAAGATACGCTCACAAAAGAGTCCATCACGTTCCGGCTTGTACGTACGATAGTTGATTGTTTCAGGCTTGAGCACTTCACCACTTGATTGCTCGAGTATCACCTCAGGAGAAGCCAACGAGATCGTAATCTTGTTGAAGCTACTTTGTTTTTTCGGTGTTTCTTTTCTGTAAGCCATTTTATAACTTTCTTTTATTCAATTCGACAATTCAATTCCTGACCAAGTCAGTATTAATCCATGGAAACATTTAATCCAAGACCTCTCAATTCATGTAACAATACATTGAATGATTCAGGAATTCCTGGTTCTGGAATGTTATCTCCTTTAACGATTGCTTCGTATGCTTTCGCACGACCCATTACATCATCCGATTTAACAGTTAAGATTTCTTGTAGGATATTAGCTGCACCAAATGCTTCTAATGCCCAAACCTCCATCTCACCGAAACGTTGACCTCCAAATTGCGCTTTACCACCTAATGGTTGTTGCGTAATTAACGAGTATGGTCCGATTGAACGTGCATGCATTTTATCATCAACCATGTGAGATAATTTCAACATGTAGATAATACCAACAGTTGCGGGTTGATCAAAACGATCTCCTGTTCCACCATCGTACAAGTATGTTTTACCTGAACGTGGAACTCCTGCTTTGTCTGTCCAATCATTAATTTCTGACGGTTTTGCACCATCAAAAATTGGAGTAGCAAACTTAACACCTAATTTATCTCCAGCCCAACCAAGTACTGTTTCATAAATCTGACCCAAGTTCATACGAGATGGTACCCCTAGTGGATTCAATACGATATCTACTGGTGTTCCATCTTCCAAGAATGGCATATCTTCTGCGCGAACAATGTTTGCAACGATACCTTTGTTACCGTGACGTCCAGCCATTTTATCACCAACTTTCAACTTACGTTTCTTAGCGACATAAACTTTAGCCATTTTAACGATACCTGCTGGCAATTCGTCTCCAACAGAAATGTGGAATTTTTTACGCTTGTAAATACCTAATAAGTCATTAGCTTTGATTGTAAAGTTGTGTAAAACTCGACTAACCAATGCATTGATGTGCTCGTCTGCTGTCCAATTTGTTGGATTAACAATCGTGTAATCAATAGCTAACAAATTCTTATGAGCGAATTTTGTTCCTTTTTTAATGATTTCTTCTTTGAAATTATTGAAAACTCCAGCAGATTTGTGTTCGCCTAAAACAGCTAATAATTTATCTGCTAATTTTTCTTTCAATGAAGCATAATCTTTTTCGTATTCTGAATCCAAGACTTCCAAAACTGGTTTGTCTTGAGCTTTCGATTTACGATCTTTGATTGCGCGTGAGAATAATTTTTTCTCAATTACAACACCTCTTAATGATGGTCCAGCCTTCAATGATGCATCTTTTACATCACCTGCTTTGTCACCAAAGATAGCACGTAATAATTTCTCTTCTGGAGATGGATCTGTTTCACCTTTTGGCGTGATTTTACCAATAAGGATATCACCTTCTTTGATCTCAGCACCAATACGAATCAATCCGTTTTCATCTAAGTCTTTCGTCGCTTCTTCGGATACATTCGGGATATCAGAAGTTAATTCTTCCATACCTCTTTTTGTATCACGAACTTCTAATGCATATTCATCGATATGAATAGAAGTGAAAATATCATCACGAACAACACGTTCAGAAATCACAATCGCATCCTCGAAGTTATAACCCTTCCAAGGCATGAATGCTACTTTCAAGTTTTGTCCTAATGCTAATTCACCTCCTTGCGTTGCATAACCTTCACAAAGTACTTGACCTTTATCAATACGATCACCTTTGCGAACGATTGGTTTCAAGTTAATTGTTGTACTTTGATTCGTTTTTTGGAATTTTGTTAATCCGTAACGTGTTACTTCACTATCAAAACTTACCAATTTATCTTCTGAAGACCAATCGTAACGAATAACGATTTCATTTGCATCTACATATTCAACAACACCTGGACCTTCTGCATTAATCAATACACGTGAGTCACGTGCAACCAAACGTTCGATACCTGTACCAACAATCGGAGATTGTGGTTTCAATAAAGGAACAGCTTGACGTTGCATGTTCGATCCCATCAATGCACGGTTGGCATCATCATGCTCCAAGAATGGAATTGAAGAAGCCGCAATTGAAGCAATTTGATTCGCTCCAACATCCATTAAATGCAAGTCGTTAGGTTTTACAACAGGGAAATCACCTTCGTAACGTGCTTTCACAACATCCGATAAGAAATTTCCTTTGTCATCAATAATCGCATTTGCTTGTGCAATCATTTTAGCATCTTCTTCTTCAGCAGTTAAATAAACTGGTTCTGATTGAATTGCTACTTTACCATTGTCAACAGCTCTATACGGAGTTTCGATAAATCCTAATTTATTCACTTTCGCGAATACACACAACGAAGAAATCAAACCAATGTTTGGTCCTTCTGGTGTTTCAATTGTACACAAACGACCGTAGTGCGTGTAGTGAACGTCACGTACCTCAAACCCTGCTCTTTCACGAGAAAGTCCACCTGGTCCTAGTGCAGACAAACGACGCTTGTGAGTTACCTCAGAAAGCGGATTTGTCTGGTCCATAAATTGTGACAACTGATTTGTTCCAAAGAACGAATTGATAACCGATGATAATGTTTTCGCATTAATCAAGTCAATTGGAGTAAAGACTTCATTATCACGAACATTCATACGCTCACGAATTGTTCTAGCCATACGAGCTAAACCAACACCAAATTGAGAATACAATTGCTCACCTACTGTTCTAACACGACGATTAGACAAGTGATCAATATCATCAACATCCGCTTTGGAGTTGATCAATTCAATTAAATATTTAATAATCGAAAGAATATCGTTTTTAGTAAGCACTCGAGATGCCTCTGAACTATCGATATTCAATTTTTTATTCATTCTGTAACGACCTACTTCACCTAAATCGTAACGAGCGTCTGAGAAGAATAATTTCTCAAATACACTTTTAGCTGTTTCATAATCAGGTGGCTCAGCGTTACGTAATTGACGGTAAATATGTTCAACAGCTTCTTTTTCAGAATTTGATGTATCTTTTTGAAGTGTGTTGTAAATAATCGTGTAATCAGCAGTATTTGCATCTTCTTTGTGGAAGATGATTGTTTTCACACCTGCATCAATGATCAAATCAATATGGAAATCTTCCAATATTGTTTCACGGTCCAAGATAACTTCATTACGTTCAATAGAAACAACTTCTCCTGTATCTTCGTCTCCAAAGTCCTCAATCCAAGACTTCAATACACGAGCAGCTAGTCTTCTACCTACACATTTTTTCAAGTTTGCCTTGTTAGCCTTTACTTCGTCAGCAAGGCCGAATATTTCTAAAATATCTTTGTCAGTTTCATAACCAATTGCACGGAACAAAGTTGTAACAGGTAATTTTTTCTTACGATCGATGTAAGCGTACATTACACTATTGATGTCCGTTGCAAATTCGATCCAAGATCCTTTGAAAGGAATGACACGTGCAGAGTACAATTTCGTACCATTTGCATGTCTACTTTGACCGAAGAAAACTCCAGGTGAACGGTGTAATTGAGATACAATTACTCGCTCAGCACCATTGATTACAAATGAACCTTTTGGTGTCATGTAAGGAATTGTTCCTAAGTACACGTCTTGCACGATTGTTTCAAAATCTTCGTGCTCTGGGTCTGTACAGTACAATTTTAATTTGGCTTTTAGCGGAACGCTATAAGTCAAGCCACGTTCGATACACTCTTCGATAGTGTAACGTGGAGGGTCGATAAAATAATCGAGGAACTCCAACACGAATTGATTTCGTGTGTCAGTAATTGGGAAATTCTCCGCAAATACCTTGTACAATCCTTCGCTTTCACGATTTTCAGGTGTCGTTTCCAATTGGAAAAACTCCTGGAAGGATTTAAGCTGAATATCCAAAAAGTCTGGATATGCGAACTGATTTTTGCTTGATGCAAAATTAATTCTCGTTGATGTATTGCTTGTTGTTGCCAAGGCTAAATAAATTTAATTGAGAAAAGGACTTTTTTAGCTAAATGCTCAAAACAGGTTAAGGCATCCGTCAATTGACGGACACCTTTCCTGTGTAATTAAGTAATAAATTACTTGATCTCTACTTCAGCACCAGCTTCTTCTAGAGATTTTTTAAGACCTTCAGCTTCGTCTTTAGAAACACCTTCTTTCAATGTAGCAGGTGCACCGTCAACGATGTCTTTAGATTCTTTCAAACCGTTTCCAGTTAATTCTTTTACCAATTTAACTACTGCTAACTTGTTAGCACCACCTGCTTTCAAGATAACGTCAAATTCTGTTTTTTCAGCAGCAGCATCACCACCAGCAGCAGCACCACCAGCCATCATAACTGGAGCAGCAGCAGCAGGTTCGATACCATACTCGTCTTTCAAGATTGTAGCTAGTTCGTTAACTTCTTTTACTGTAAGATTTACTAGCGTTTCTGCGATTTGTTTTAAATCAGCCATTTTATTAAATTTAAAAAGGTTCTTAAATAATTTGTTTACTATGCTCGTTCACCGAGCGTTTTAAGGATTCCAGCAATTTTAGATCCGCCACCTGTAAGTCCAGAAATAACATTTTTAGCTGGGCTTTGTAACAATCCAATGATGTCACCAATTAACTCTTCACGAGACTTGATTGCTTCTAGCGCATCTAATTGGTTATCACCAATAAAGATTGCTTCTTCAATGTAAGCTCCTTTAAGAACTGGCTTATCATTTTTCTTACGAAATTCCTTAATTAATTTTGCAGGAGCGTTTCCTACTTCAGAGAAAATGATAGCAGTTGGACCACTTAACACAGTTGCTAAGTTGTCGTAATTTCTACCTTCAACACGATCCATCGCTTTTGCTAACAATGTATTTTTCACTACACGTAGTGTAATACCTTGTTGAAAACAACGGCGACGTAATTGATTGATTGTTTCTACTGATAAGTCAGCTGTATCTGCAAGATAGAAGATGTTTGCCTGAGTTAACTCAGCTGCAAGATCCTCAATGTACTGTGCTTTATTATCTTTATTCATATTTCAAGATTATTAAGCTACAACAGACTTAGCATCAATTTGGATGCTTGGAGACATTGTAGAACTGATGAAAATACTTTTAATGTAAGTACCTTTAGCAGCTGATGGCTTTAATTTGATTAATTGTTGGATCAATTCAAATGCATTCTCACGGATTTTAGTTCCTTCGAAACTAGATTTACCGATTGAAGAGTGAATGTTACCGTATTTATCAACTTTAAAGTCAATTTTACCAGCTTTAACTTCTTCAACAGCTTTACCAACTTCCATTGTTACTGTACCTGTTTTTGGATTTGGCATCAAACCTCTTGGACCTAAAATACGTCCTAAAGCTCCAACCTTACCCATTACTGAAGGCATCGTAATAATTACGTCGATGTCTGTCCAACCACTTTTGATTTTGTCGATGAATTCGTCCAATCCTACGAAATCAGCACCTGCTGCTTTTGCCTCTGCTTCTTTGTCAGGTGTACAAAGTACTAATACTCGTACATCTTTTCCAGTACCATGAGGTAAAGCTACGGTACCACGAACCATTTGATTCGCTTTACGTGGATCTACTCCTAAACGAACGCTGATGTCAACTGATGCATCAAATTTCGTTGTCGTAATGTTTTTAACTAAATCACACGCTTCCACCAAGGTGTAAGGTTTAGTAAGATCGAACTTAGCTAATACCTCTTTTCTTTTTTTAGAAATTCTTCCCATGACGTATACGGTTATTTAATTACTGGTGCATCACCACCTTTTACGGTTACACCCATACTACGAGCTGTTCCAGCAATCATAGTCATTGCTGCATCAACTGTAAAACAGTTCATGTCAGGCATTTTGTCTTCAGCGATAACACGAATTTGATCCCAAGACATTGATCCAACTTTACTTTTGTTGGGTTCAGATGATCCTTTTTTCAACTTCACACTGTCGATAATCTGCACTGCTGCTGGAGGAGTTTTGATAACGAAGTCAAACGACTTGTCACTGTAAACAGTAATCACACATGGTAATACCTTTCCTGGCTTATCCTGCGTACGAGCATTATACTGCTTGCAGAATTCCATAATGTTGACCCCTTTTGCACCTAGTGCAGGACCAACTGGAGGAGCTGGATTGGCTTGACCACCTTTGATCTGTAATTTGATCAATGCTGCTACTTCTTTAGCCATTGTTATTTAAATTATGCAGTCAAACGTGAGCATGAATGGGAAGCTTTAATCATTGCGCTCACTTCTGCGGTTAATACAAATTATCCTTCTTTTTCGACTTGCATGTAGCTAAGTTCGAGAAGGTTTTTACGTCCGAAGATTTTAACCATTACTTTCAATTTTTTCTTGTCTTCATTGATTTCATCAATTACACCAGAGAAATTATTGAATGGACCGTCGATAACTTTGACAGACTCACCAACCACGAAAGGAATTTTCATTTCTTCTTCGGATTCAGAAAGTTCATCAACTTTGCCTAAAATACGGTTTACTTCAGACAAACGCATTGGAAGTGGTTCACCGCCTTTTTCAGCGCCTAAAAATCCAATTACGTTTGGAATACCTTTGATTACGTGAGGAACCTCTCCCAAAAGAGCTGCTTCTATTAATACGTAACCAGGTAAATATGCTTTTTCTTTTGAGATTTTTTTTCCATTTCTAATCTGGAAAACTTTCTCAGTGGGAATAAGTACTTGAGCTACAAAATCGTCTAATTTAAGACGAGAAATTTCAAGATCAAGGTATTCTTTGACTTTCTTTTCTTTTCCGCTTACTGCTCGAACTACGTACCAACGTTTTTTAATATCACCCATTTTACTTAATTATAAGAAAGAGTAGATAAAACCAACAATACCTTTCCACGATGCTTCTTTGCTTGGAGTAATTCCAAAAGCAGTATCCATCGCGAACACCAATAATGCAAAAATCACAGAAGCAACCACTACAATTAGTGCGTTACTTTGTAATTCTTTCCAAGTCGGCCATGAAACATTCTGAGTCATCTCAGTTACCGTTTCATTTATGTAATTTCTAAACTTTGACACAGCAATCTTATTTTTTGCACGGGCGGTAGGGATCGAACCCACGACCAATGGTTTTGGAAACCACTACTCTACCAGCTGAGCTACACCCGTGTGTAAAAAGGGGAGCATAACTCCCCTTTTAATTTGTATGTATTCGGGATTAACCGATTAATTCAGTAACCTGACCAGCACCAACAGTACGTCCACCTTCGCGGATAGCGAAACGTAAACCTTTGTCCATTACTACAGGAACGATTAATTTTACAGTAATTGTAACGTTATCACCTGGCATAACCATTTCACGTCCGTCTGTTAAGAAAATCTCACCAGTTACATCCGTTGTACGGAAGTAAAATTGAGGACGGTATTTGTTATGGAATGGTGTGTGACGTCCACCTTCTTCTTTTTTCAATACATAGATCTCAGCTTTGAAATCTTGGTGAGGTTTCGCTGAACCTGGTTTACAGATAACCATACCACGTTTGATTTGAGTTTTCTCAATACCACGTAATAATAAACCTACGTTATCTCCTGCTTCACCACGATCTAAGATTTTACGGAACATCTCTACTCCTGTAACAGTTGAAGTTAATTTCTCTTCACCCATACCTAAGATCTCTACTGGCTCACCTGAGTTAATTACACCTGTCTCAATACGACCTGTAGCAACTGTACCACGACCTGTAATCGTAAATACATCCTCTACTGGCATCAAGAAGTTTTTGTCAACATCACGTGGAGGTAATTCAATGTAAGTATCAACTGCATCCATCAACTCATCGATTTTAGCAACCCACTCAGCTTCTCCGTTCAAAGCACCTAATGCTGAACCTTGAATAACTGGTGCATTGTCACCATCATAGTCGTAGAACGATAATAATTCACGAATTTCCATTTCAACAAGCTCTAACAACTCAGCGTCATCAACCATGTCTACTTTGTTCATGAAAACAACCATACGAGGAACACCTACTTGGCGACCTAATAAGATGTGCTCACGCGTTTGTGGCATTGGACCATCTGTTGCAGCAACAACTAAGATAGCTCCGTCCATTTGAGCAGCACCCGTAACCATGTTCTTTACGTAATCCGCGTGACCTGGACAGTCAACGTGTGCGTAGTGACGGTTAGCAGTTTCGTACTCAATGTGCGAAGTATTAATTGTGATACCACGCTCTTTTTCCTCTGGAGCGTTGTCAATAGACGAGAAATCGCGAACAGCAGCCAAACCTTTTGAAGCCAATACACTAGAGATAGCAGCTGTCAATGTAGTTTTACCGTGGTCAACGTGACCAATTGTTCCAATGTTAACGTGTGGTTTAGAACGATTAAAATTTTCCTTAGCCATTTGTTTTTATTTGTTACGTAGTTAATAAACCTTTTTCTTACTAATACAAAATTTCACCCATTTAGCATGAGTGAATGTCTTTTTTTCTTCGAGCCAATGACGAGAATTGAACTCGTGACCCCTTCCTTACCAAGGAAGTACTCTACCCCTGAGCTACACCGGCATTCAATTAAATCAAATAAGAGCGGGAGACGAGACTCGAACTCGCGACCCTCAGCTTGGAAGGCTGACGCTCTACCAACTGAGCTACTCCCGCTTTTAATTATTTTCAATGTGTGGGAGTGGATGGACTCGAACCAACGATACCGTGAGGTGACAGATTTACAGTCTGCTGCAATAGCCACTATGCGACACTCCCATTGTGAGCCGGTGGAGGGACTCGAACCCCCGACCTGCTGATTACAAATCAGCTGCTCTAGCCAACTGAGCTACACCGGCATTGAAAAAATATGATTTAAAAGAACGTTTTATTCTGTGTTTTTCCCGTTTGGGTGTGCAAATTTACTAAAGAATTATATAATTGCAAGTGTAATTCGAAAAAAAATCAAAAAAAATCGAAAAAAAAAGACACGTCATTACTAACATGTCTTATAAGTTATTAATAATCAATTGTTAACTAGCTAATTTTGATTTGTGTTTTTTTACCTGGATAATTAATGCATCAATAACAGCGTCTGAAGCCTCTTCGAATGTTTTGCATTGCTTCTTTGCAAACAACTCTTTTCCCGGTAATAATATTTTTATTTCTGCTACTTTATTTTCTTTATCTGAATTTTTATCTAACCTTAAAAAAACCTCCCCAACAATTATTTGATCAAAAAACAATTGCAGCTTAGTTAACTTATCCTGAACAAAATCAAGTAATTTCTGATCTGCTTTGAAATGAATAGAATGCACCTTGATATCCATACAATTACTTTTTGTGCCCACGTGGGTGAGCTTGTGAATAAATCGAGTTAATCTGCGCAAAAGAATTATGCGTATAAACTTGTGTCGCTGAAAGATTAGCATGCCCTAATAACTCTTTCAATGTTTCAAGTCCAGCCCCATTGTTTAATAAATGCGTCGCGAACGTATGTCTCAAAACATGAGGGCTCTTCTTTTGAGCTGTTGTTACACTACCAAGATATAAATTTATTTTACGGTAAACAAATTTTGCAGACAATTTAACACCATCTTTTTTTACAAATAACAAATTTTGTGAATCTGGTCCGTTGGGCTTTGCTTTTCTGTATGATAAAATTCGCTCATAAAGCTGCGTTCCAATAGGGATTATACGTTCTTTATTGCGTTTCCCAAGTACTTTTATATGCGTGGTCGATACATCTACCTCCTTTAGTGTGAGCAATTCGCTCAAACGAATACCTGTTTGGTAAAATAATTCAACCATCAAACGATCGCGCATTCCTTCAAAACTATCTGAAAACAAATCATCAATGCGATCGTTGACTAATTCTGTTTGTTTGACGAATTGTGGTAGTCGTTTTTCTGTTTTTGGTCCGCGCATTTTTACCATCGGGTCTGATGTTATGAAACCATTATTTTTACCCCATTTGAAAAAAGAACGCAAACAAGATAATTTTCTATTTACTGTTCTATTACTTTGTCCCGCCTCTAACAAATCGACCATCCATGCGCGTATGAGTTGATGATTTGCCTCGTTCCAATCGCTTGCTGTTTTGATAGTTGCAAATGTGGTAAATTGATCCAAATCTTGCTCGTAGGCAATTAACGTGTGTTTAGAAAATCTTTTTTCTACTTGAATATAATTCAGAAACTGATCTTTTAAACTCATGCTTTGCCTTTCAAGATTGAAAAATACACTTTTTTATCCAACAAAAAAAGGAGCCTAAATTAGACTCCTTTCAATATGTTTGAAGAAATAATTACATTTCTAAAGACTTCATGCGTTGTGCATAAGCAGCACGAATTTGACTTTGACGTTGTGTAACAGAAGGCTTCACAAACTCTTTACGTCTGCGTAATTCTTTCATTACGTTCGTTTTATCGAACTTTTTCTTGTACTTTTTAAGCGCTCTCTCGATGTTTTCGCCTTCTTTTACTGGAATAATTAACATATCTAAATTCTATTTGATGCTTAATAATGGGTTGCAAAGATACAAATCTTTTTTTTTCCACAATGCTTATTTCAAAATTTCTCGAGAAATTACTAATTTTTGTATTTCTGAGGTTCCTTCACCGATGGTCATTAACTTCGCATCTCTTAGGTATTTCTCGGCTGGATACTCTTTTGTATAGCCATAACCGCCCATGATTTGCACAGCTTCATTTCCGCATTTCACTGACACTTCTGATGCAAAATATTTTGCAAAAGCACCCTCTGAAGTTAATTTCTTGCCATTATTTTTTAAATATGCTGCTTGAAAAGTTAACAATTCGGCTGCTTCTACTTCCGTTGCCATATCGGCTAACTTGAAACTAATTGCTTGAAATTTTGCGATTGGTTGACCAAATTGCTCACGCTCTTTTGCGTATTTTACAGATGCTTCATATGCACCACGGGCAATTCCGCATGACAATGCTGCAATAGAAATGCGCCCGCCATCAAGAATGTGCATGGCTTGTTTGAATCCTTGTCCTACTTCACCTATTACTTGTGATTCGTGAACACGTACATTCTCAAAAATCAATTCAGCTGTTTCTGAAGCTCTTACACCTAGTTTGTCTTTGATTTTAACAGCTGAAAATCCTGGAGTTCCTTTTTCGATAATGAAAGCAGTAATTCCGTTGGAATCTAATAGTTCTCCTGTACGAATTAACACAACCGCAACATCACCTGATAAACCGTGAGTAATCCAGTTTTTTGTTCCGTTGATTACCCAATGATCTCCATCTTTTACAGCTGTACATTTCATGCGCATTGCATCAGATCCTGTATTTGGCTCTGTCAATCCCCAAGCACCAATAAATTCACCAGATGCTAATTTTGGTAAGTATTTTTGCTTTTGCTCCTCGTTTCCGTGGTAGTAAATATGGCCTGTACACAAGGAATTATGTGCTGCTACACTCAAACCGATTCCACCACATACTTTTCCAAGTTCCATTAAAGCAGTTGCGTATTCAAAATAAGTGAAACCGCTTCCTCCGTATGATTCTGGGATATAGATTCCTAACAAACCTAAGTTGCCTAATTTTTTCATAACATCAACAGGGAAATGCTCATCAGCATCCCATTGATTCATGTATGGTTTGATTTCCTTTTCAGCGAAATCGCGCACCATTTGCGCAATCATTAATTGATTTTCGTTTTTCTCAAAGTTCATGTGTAACAATATTGGGGTGTTTTGTTAACCGATTCTTTCGATTTTTAATACGCCGCTAAATTAACGATATTTTCACTGTATGGCATTAATTTTTCGGCACCATTAAGGAAATTTAACGCTACCAAGAAATTAAATCCTGCAACTTCACCGCCACATTTCTGAACAAGTTCTGCTGCTGCTCCAGCTGAGCCTCCTGTTGCTAATAAATCATCGTGAATTAAGATTCGTTCACCAGTTTTTATTGCATCTACATGAATTTCAATGGTAGCTGAGCCGTATTCCAAATCGTACGAGTGACTTAGTTTGTGGTATGGTAACTTCCCTGCTTTGCGGATCAATACAAAAGGAATGTTTAATGCCATAGCTAAAGGATAACCTAATAAAAAGCCGCGACTTTCAATTCCAGCAATTTTATCAATTCCTTTGTCTTTGTATAAATCGGCAAGGTGTGCTACTAGCTCCTTTGAAAGCGTTGCATCTAACATAATTGGCGTTATGTCCTTGAACATAATACCTGGTTTCGGGAAATCTGGCACGTCTCTAATCGCAGATTTCAATCGTTCTTCTATCATTTTTACAACGTTAAATACCGTTTTAATTGCTCGAAAAGTTCATTGGTCATCAATACTGACTGTTTGATATCTTCGACTTTTTTGAACGGTCCATTTTGAAGGCGCAATTTTACGATAGAATTTGCCAAATTCCAAGAAATATATGGATGAACTTGTAAGTCTGATGCATTTGCTGTGTTTACGTGAATTAATTGAATTTTTGAGGGATTTACTGTTAAAGATGGCAACCACTGAGCTAATTTTTCTTCGTCTACTTTCCAGACTTCCAATAATTGTTGAGCGGAATAAAACCCGCCCAATTCATCGCGTTTCTTAATAATTTGCTTTGCGAAAAACGTACCTATTCCTTTGATTTGCTGTAAATCTTCAACTGTAGCGGTATTGAGTTCAACTAAAACAAACGCGTTTTTTTCAGTTTGTTCCATGGGTTTTGACCAATTATTAATTGGCTTCGTAGCATAAACTGTTGAATCTTTTATCAATTGAAACAAGTCATCATTGATCACAAAAATGCGTTTTAAATCATCATTTGAACGTAAGGGGTATTTCGTGAACTTGATAACAATTGCAGCTTGTTTTTCGCTCAAACCCAAATGCATCCATTCTTCTAACGAATAATTGTTTGGATCAAATTTAGCAGGTGGAGCTTTGAATTTTGATTTTTTTTCGAAATGATTCCGCTGAAATCTTGGGCGTTTATTCCGTTGTAACTGTGCGATTTTTTCCTGAGTATTCGTTGAAAAAAAGGAAATACTAATTTGTTCCTTCACCTTGTAAAATCGAATGATATCGGGAAGTAAAAACAAAACGATGAGCACAAATGCAAATATGAGTACACCACGAAAGGTGCTTTTTGAGAAGGTGTTTTTTTCCATTGCAATAATTTGTAGTAATGGAAAGATAGTAAAAAAGTATTATACCTGATCAAATTGTTGGATTTCCGAAAGCAGTATCGGAATGCTTGCCTCAATGGTCATTGGAGAATAATCCAATAAAGCTCTTGCTTTTGATAAATCGAATCCTGTTTTTGGCGGGCGATGAGCTGCTTGATTCAAAGTTGAAGAGGAAATTGTTTGAATAGTATCCGTTTCACAATTTAAAACCTTTGCAACACGCTTTACTATTTCATCAACAGCAATTGTTTCAGGACCCGACAAGTGAAAAAGCCCTTGTTGTTTACGAAGAATAATTTCAACACATCCGTAGGCTAGATCATCTGCCCAAGTTGGCGCACGAAATTGATCGTTTACCAACGACATATTTTGCGCTTTTGGCAATGCTTCGAGTGCCCAAAGAATCATGTTTAAACGCGATAATTGATGTCCAATTCCATAAACAATAATTGTTCGCGTAATCGACCAATTTGGATGCGCATCTTCTAGTAACAACTTTTCTGCTGCTACTTTAGATTGTGCATAAACACTAAGGGGATTAACTGAATCCGATTCAGAATAAGGTCCGTTCTCACCATCAAAAACAAAATCTGTCGACAGTAATTGAAAATGTGCACCAACACTTTTCGCTGCCTCCCATAAAAAAGACGTTGCTGTAACGTTTACAAGATGACATTCTTCAGGGTTTGTTTCACAATAATCAACATTTGTTACTGCAGCAGTATGTATAATTGCAGTTGGTTGATAGGTATTGATACACGATCGAACAGCTGATTCATCACAAATATCAAGTGCTACATACTGTTCGTTCGGACAATCGGGATTTCTATTTTCCCCTTTGGAAGTTGCAATAAAAGGAATGTTGTGTTTCACACATCTTTTAACAATCTTTTGACCTAATAACCCGTTTGAACCAGTAATGAGTAGCAGCATATCGTTTTATATCTCCCAAATGGAAGCTCGTTTTTTGCGTTTGAACTGAAAATAATGTTTGTGTTCCAAGATCCAAGCCATGATTAAGTAGGGAATCAATGGGGAACCTAACCCAATACATGTTGCATAAATAAAACCCAAACGGACTTTGTTTGTTTGGATTCCCAATTTAATTGCCAACCAAGAACAAACTCCAAAGGAGCGCATTTCAAAGAAAAAAGCTATTTTTTGCAACGTACGTTTCACCTTTCAAAATTAGTCTTTTTGATTGAGAATATGATGACCTATTCGGCATTTTAAACAGATTTTTTTTGCACACCATTGGTGCGTCATTTCCAACAAACCTTGCGAATCGGCTGCTGATTTCGGAACCATTCCAACAGCTTTCCAATCTGACAGCAATTGATTTTTTTCAGCAGGTAAGGATTCCAACAAGTCTATTCCACGTTCACGAAAAATTGGATTACTGGTAAAGTCACTCAGCCACCATAAAAAAGGCACGATGCTATTAATGATAATTACAGTAGCTGTTTCCGTTGACATTTGTCCTGAATTTGGTTGTTTTTTTTCTTTACCAAAATGGTAATGACTCTTCCAATAAGCGTCTTTTATTGGTGCGCAAAGACATGAAAACAACTGTGTTTTGATAGCAGATACAGGTAATTCCCAAAATGCCGAAGACCAATCCATCGTATCAATAAATTGAGCAAATTGAACCAAACGTATGGTTGGGAAGCCACATGGACGGCAGCCTTTGAATTGCCACATTTGTTTTTGTGCCGCGGACAAATTCAATTTAGCAGCTTGAAATTTCCATTCGTTAACTAATTGTTGCTCGTAGGAATCTGTAGCTGTTGATGAAAACAATCCACTAACCCCGAAAACGAGTGCTGTTTTTTGTGGAATTGCCATTTTAAAAAATTGTTCCATCGGTATTCGAGCGGCAAGTTCACGAAAAGGCAAGGCATTTGTTTTCATACCAAAAGCTGTTGCAATTGCATGGAACAATACATTTTTGGGATTCAATGACTTTGGTGGATGTTCGTTGCTAAGTGCATTGGCCTTCCGCTTGATTCGTTCAAACAATGCGTTTTCCACTTGATTCCATTTGATTGGATCGGGACAAGACTGAAAGTGAACACTGCAAGCTAAGCTATTCTTAGCCACTGAAAACTGTTTGGATTGTTTGAAGTGTTTCCAATCGATAAATGGTTTTAATTCCAAGGTTGTGAGAGGAATACCTTCCACAAAAATCAATTGATCGTGTTCGTAAACAACGTGCAAAATAACGTTATTGTAAGCTGGGTCGAATTGGTGTTTGTGCGCAATCCAGTCGGAAGATTTGATATGTAACTCAATATTCCCGTTGTACACCACATTATCCAGTTCGATTTGGCCGTTAAAAAAATCGGGGCCCGAGGCTGTATTATATGCGCCAACATTTAAGACACGAATTGCTTTGCCTTCAGTTGTTGTCATTAAATGAAAAGGCAAACGCTTGTTTTTCCAAATGAAATGTAAATATTTTTCCGTCATGATGGATGAATTTACACTTTAAGTTACGTGAAAAGTTGGGATAAAAAAAGTGGAAACAAAAATATTTCCGTTTTATCGTGAGCTAAATAGTGCTTACATTTTCTTGTTCTTTCCAAAAGAATAAATTTGAATAGGGAATGATAATTGAAAACTCAAACCACTCCCTTTTGAACTAATTGAATGTGAATATGTAGATGTGTTTTGTGTATTATCGGTTACAGTTACATTATATTGACGCGAAGTTTGCAACATCCTACCAGGATTATAAGTCCAAAAAACATCTAATGAACAAAATGATTTACCTGTTTTAGTTTTAAAATCGAAACCTGTTCCAATTTTAATTACTGGTGAAATTCTATTGTAAATAAAGTGTGTCTCATTTACTAAAGCTGTGAAATTGGATGCTGTTATTTCATATGAAGAAATTGAGTTTTTTGTGATTGATGAAGGAAATAAAGCTCCTAACCCAAGCGTACCGCGAATATCAATGCGCGATTTGGAATATATCGTTCTATGATAATCAGCTGAAACTCTAAAAAATGTTGAGCCAATTAACGAAGTGTTATAATTGGGATAAGTTGAATTTTTCTGAACAAAGGCACTTTTAATGCTTGAATTATCACTTGAAAATACTAATTCAAATGCACTTACTTTTGATAATTTCATCCCTATTCCCAAGCCAATATTCAGTTGCGAAGTATTTGCATGTAATCCATAATTATAAAGCGAATAATAGTCATTCCCTGCAAAATCCAAAGGTGAATTTGAGTTGAAAAACCGACCTCTTTCGTAGAAGCTATTGTTTAATTTTATAGAAGTTAACGGTCGGATATAAATTGATTTTTGAGCATTTAATGTTACAGCAATAAACATTAAACAAATGATAATTGTAGTTTTTTTCATGGTCTTTAAATTAGTGTTAATTGTAAATCTTTTTTTTATTCTAAGTAAGACATGTGCTTAAATTAAAAGTTACATTATTTAACTTTTTTAACAAACCTCACCTCGAGGTAAAACAGAAAATCACTTTCAACAATATCTCTCAATGCTCTTTCACTATTTTATCCGTACTTTTGCAAACTGATTCCAACAAATATGTCGTTTTCTTCATTCGGTTTACTTTCATCTTTACTTCCAGTTTTAACCGAACTGAAGTATGAAACACCCACTCCTATTCAAGAACAAGCTATTCCTGCCATCCTTTCAAAAAAAGATGTGCTCGGAATTGCACCTACTGGTTCTGGAAAAACAGCGAGTTATGTTTTGCCAATTTTATCAAAACTAAGCGCACTAGAAAAAGGAAAAAACAGACATGTTCAAGTATTGGTGATTGTTCCTACTAGGGAATTAGCTATTCAAGTTAGCGACGTTTTCAAGACTTTTTCGCGTGTGATTCCTACACAACCTAAAGTACTTGCAGTATTCGGTGGTGTCTCAATCAATCCGCAAATGAAAGCGTTGATGGGAACTGCTGTTTTGGTTGCAACTCCTGGTCGATTGATTGAATTAGTTGCGTCAAACGCAGTCAATTTATCGGAGACTAAAACATTGGTGCTTGATGAAGCAGATAAATTATTAAACCTCGGTTTTCAGGAAGAAATGCAAAAAATTATTGCAATGCTTCCCAAAAAACGTCAAAATCTTTTGTTCTCAGCTACGCTAAACGAACAAGTTTCTTCGATTACTTCCGTTATTCTTCACGATCCAGTTGTTGTTAAAGTTGAAAAAAAATCAACTTCAATCGATCAAATTATCCAAACAGCATATGGGGTAAGTGAAGTGCAAAAAGGTCCGTTGTTGCGTTACTTGATCAAAACGAGAGAAATGAAGCAAGTATTGATCTTCGTGAGTTCGACATTTCGCGCGGATGCTGTCGTTGAGAAATTAAGAAAAAATAAAATCAATGCTGTTGCTATTCACAGTAAAAAAAGTCAAGATGCCCGTACAAAGTCATTGGAAAACTTCAAACTGGGGCGCACACCTGTTTTGGTTGCGACAGACTTGATTTCTCGTGGAATTGACATCGAATTTTTACCGTTTGTCATCAATTACGAATTGCCTCGCTCACCAAAAGATTATGTCCACCGTATCGGACGAACAGGAAGAGCAGATGCAACTGGTGAAGCGATTACTTTTGTTCAACCAGAAGACGAACATCATTTTAAAATAATACAAAAAAAAATGGGTCAACAAGTGCCAATTGAAGATGCAAACAACATCCAATTGAACGGTTATTAATCCCACTATACAAGCATGAAAAGAGTAGCACAATACAAAAAATTGTTTCAAGTAGAAGAAACAATCACACTTTCTGATTTAAAGAAAACATACCGTAAATTGGTGAAAGAATGGCATCCTGATAAATTTCAAGATGGCGATCCACTCAAAGATGAAGCGGAATTGAAAAGTACTGAAATTATCGATGCATATCATTTTTTAGTGAGTATCGCACCCGAAACGAAAGAACAACAATTACCAATTTTCACAGAAACAATCACAACTTCAATGATTGCTGACTTTCATTACAAAGGTTTGACCTTGAAAGTTACTTTCCAAAATGGATCTGTGTATGAATTTTTTGGTGTATCAAATAATCACTACAAAAAGTTAACGCAAGCGCCTTCACAAGAACGCTATGCACGCCGTCATATTTTTAGCAGTCACATTTACAGAAATGTAATGAAAAGTGATGCGGTAGATTAATTATCCGCATCCTTTTTTTTCTTCCCTTTCAGTTTCGATTTTTCCGCGTCAACCGCTTGTCGGTAACGCACAATGTCACTTATCAAAGCAATTGGCAGTGGTTGGTCATAAGGAAATTGAATTGCTCCTTTTGAGTAAGTAAAGCCTGTTAATTGATTTTCAAATGCAGCTACTCCAGAGCCTGTTGGGTAAAAGCCTAAATGATTTTTATTCGCGGCAAAATATACGAGTATTCCATTTTGTTTGAATGCAGGCATTTTGTAACTGATACACTCAATTGCCTCAGGAACAACTGAAGCGATGATTTTTCGAATAGTTTCTAAATGATCTTGTGCAATCGATGGACAAGCTTCAATATAGTTATCGATCTCGTTTTTCATGTCATTGATGTTGGTAACAACGACCACTTGGATCGGTTGTTTTTCGTTTACAACGGTTTCCTTTTTTGGTGATTCCCGAACACTGTACCGCTTCGTTTTCCGTTTTTTGATGCTTGTTTTTGCGTTCCGCACGCACACGGTATGGACTCCAAGTCCAGCACGATTCACAACGCTGATTTTCTAATTGTTCTTCTTGTTTATCGGGCAGTCCTGGAAAAAAATTAATTCCCGTTAATTGTTCCAACTGGTTGATGGTAACAACATATGATTGTAGACCTGCTTTAGACGATTGGTTAGGCATTAGGAATGCGATGGCCTTTACTGAAGGTTGCGAATAATCTAAAATCACTTTGTAATAATAGTTGGGAATGGAAACATCATTGATGCCAATTTGAGACAAATTTGCAGTTAAAACTGGACCAGTTACCACATAAATGGCTTCGTTCTCCCACGCCCAAGTCCGAACTTGTTCTTCTAATCGTTTCCAAATGCCTCGGTTAAATCCAGGATCTTGGGGACTCATATTGCTATAAAAAAACGATTCCCTCATAGCGGTTGCCGACCAGCCCATATCGGCTGCAGGTGCTAAGTGTCCTCGGTCATAGCCCGAACGTTTGTAATCACTATCGGTTGCACTTCCTGTTGAAATTAGTGGGTCTTCGTTGAAATCATTCGACCGATCGTAAACGCGGACAGTTTCATTTTTGGTTAACTGATAAGCAACCCAAGCTGCTTGCTCGTGCTTTTCATTATAAAGTAATGTATAAGCTAAATGACGCGTCAAACGTTGATCTGTATGAGCAGGAATCTCCAATCCATCCGTATTGATTACCTCTGTAACAAGAATCGTGTCGGTAGTTGATTCAACACGATTCGTTTTATCAGGAAGCGGTATTGACTTCGTTTGAGGTTGTTCGGATGATACTTGTTTGTGTTGCTCTTTGCTTGTAAAAAACAAATAAAAAAAGCCAAATGCTACACAACATAGAATGAGTAAATTGACCTTTTTTCTCATGATGAAGGATTATCGTTTTTGTTCTGGAAAAAGTTGTGTTAATCCGTCCTCAGATGCTTCACAAACACCTCTTTCAGTAATCAACGCAGTAACCAATCGAGCTGGCGTAACATCAAAGCCATAATTTGCAGCTTTGGTTGTTTCTGGACAAATCAATACTTGATCCAATTGTCCAGTGGCCTTACTTTTTCCAACAACATAGCGCACTTCGTCTTGGTTTCTTTCTTCAATAGGAATTTCTGTTAGTCCATTGTTGATTGTCCAATCCAAGGTAGTAGATGGCAACGCAACATAAAAAGGAATCTCGTTATCCTTTGCAGCCAATGCTTTTAAATACGTTCCAATTTTATTGGCTACATCTCCTTGACGCGTAGTTCTGTCTGTACCAACAATACACATGTCAACCAATCCGTGTTGCATTAAATGTCCCCCCGTATTATCAACAATCAACGTATGCGGTACGTTGTGGCGTGTCAATTCGTATGCAGTAAGATTTGCTCCTTGATTGCGCGGTCGTGTTTCATCCACCCAAACATGAACAGGAATTCCTTTTTGAACTGCTTGATAGATCGGCGAAGAAATTGTCCCCCACTCAATACAACCCAACATTCCTGCATTGCAATGTGTTAAAATATTTACTGGCTCACCATTTTTTTTCGCAGCAAGCGCTTCAATTAAAGGCAAACCATGAACCCCAATCATACGACAAGTTTCCACATCATCTTCGACAATTTGACTTGCTTCTTGCCAAGCAGTGGCAACTAAATCAGTCGCATTTGCTAAAGCTTTCTCCATACGATCAAGTGCCCAGAACAAATTAACGGCTGTCGGACGAGAAGCGCGTAATGCTTTAAAAGCATCATCCATAAAGGAATTTGGATAAGCTTTTTCGTTTTGTTCACGAGCTGCCAAATAGATTCCATAAGCAGCAGTCGCTCCGATAAGTGGCGCACCACGAACAATCATGTCTTTGATTGCTTTTTCTGCTTCTTGATATGTCGTTAATTTCACAACAACCCAATCGTGTGGTAAATGACGTTGGTCAATGACTTCAACATAATTATCATCGGTTGTCCAAATGGTTCTAAAAGCACTCATGAAATTGATTTAAATAAATTGAATTTGGTCGAAAGTTGCTACTGCGTTATCCCAAGCTTGTTCTGTTCCTGGTCGCACCAACTGAATTGTTTGAAAACCTGCGTTTTTTGCAGCAACCAATTCATCTGTTATATCCGAAAGGAAAAGACATTCATTGGGAAGCGTCGCTAGTTGTTCAGCAATAGTTGCATAGGTCGCTGTATCGCGTTTTGCACCCGTTTTCGTATCGAAATAAGCTGAAAATACTGGTGTTAAATCCCCCGCTATGCTATTCCCGAAAAGTAATTTTTGAGCTGCAACGGAACCAGAAGAAAAAATTGCTAACGCAATTCCTTGTGCATGCCAGCTTGTTAAATTTTGCGCTACATCAGCATACACATGTCCTTTTAACGTGCCATCTTTGTATCCTTTTTCCCACAAGACACCTTGAAGGGTTTTTAAAGGTGTGATTTTTTTGTCTGCGACACTCCACTGATGCAAAGCTGAAATTAGTTCTTCATCCGTTTTTATTACCCGTTTTTCTTCTGCTAAAACGATTTGAATCGTCTCGTCGAAAGCTTCTTGAACAATTGGATTACTTTTCAATGCAAGTAAATCGCTAATATTTGTACGGAAGTATGGGAATAATTCGTCTGCAACAAATGTAATAGCAGTTGTTGTACCTTCAATATCTGTAATAATTACCTTTGGTTTTTGTACTTGCAACATCAGAGAACGGTTTATTCCGGTTTAAAATCAACGTATTTTTTTTCGGTTCCAGCATTGGTATAATGAGGAACCCAACCGCTCATATCAATGAAAATACGAATTGCTTTGACAAAGGGTGCATGCGCACCAGCATCAAACCAATGTTTCGTACCAGCAGGTACGGAAATTAAATCACCTTTTTCGCACAATAAATTAAAGATTGATTGTCCCTCCATGTGAAACCAAAACAATCCTTTACCGTCAACAAAAAAACGTATTTCATCTTCTGAATGTGTATGCTCAGCTAAAAATTTCGCGCGAATTGCTTCGTAATTTTCTGTTAAGTGATTGATCGTTATTACATCAGCTGTTTGATAACCTCCTGCTTGCATGAAAGGTTGCAATTGGTGGTTGTATGCATGGAGTATTTCTTCTTGGTTAGCCGTATCAGAAAAGTTAACTGAAGCCTCCCATTGATCAAAAAACAAATTACGGTCATTAAAAAAAGCCTTGATTTTTACTGGATCCTTCTCCGTATATTGTAAATCAGGTATAGAAAGTATAGCCATGTTGTTTTTCTAATTTAAGCTTAAACTGATTGATTTCTTAATTTCCATTCAACTTCCAATAAATATTCTGTTGTTTCAAGATGACGTTTCGCAGTAAATAAATTTTCGCCCCACGCATATGTTCCATGTTTGCGCATAAGAAAGGCAGGAACTGTTAAACGGTCTTTTTTTGCTAGCAAATCACTGCAAAAAGCATTCATATCTTGCGAATTATCGAAAATTGGTAAATCAACAATAACATCATGTGTTTTGATTCCTTCGTATCCTTTTAACACTTCATAACCTTCCAACGACAAATGAGTCGACTGAATTGCTGAATGTAAAACCGCATAAACGGAATGACTGTGCAGGATGCAATTCATTGCGGGGAAAAGTTCATACAAGGCACAATGAATAAGCGTTTCTGCAGATGGTCGCAACGATTCAAATCCTGCTTTTGGATTTCCTTGTAAATCAACTTCCATGAAATCATGTTCTGAAAATTGGGATTTGTCTATTCCAGAACGCGATACATAAATTGTAGTTGGATCTGCTTCCAATCGAAAGGAATAATTCGTGGAAGTAGCAGGCGACCATCCTTTTGCGTGATAAGCGCGAACAACAGCAGCTAATTCCGTTTTTGTTTGTTCCAATTGATTCATTATACAAATCCTTTTTGCATTAATATCTTCGCCATTTCTTGTTGCATCGCTGCAGCTTCTTGTGCTGCTTTCTCAGCAAAATCTGCGCCATTAGAAGCGTATAATATGGATCGAGAAGCATTCACTAACAAACCGCAATCCGCGTTCCATCCGTAATGAGCAACATCAGCTAAACTTCCACCTTGAGCACCAACTCCAGGAACTAAAAAGAAGTGGTTTGGTACAATTTTTCGTACTTCGCCAATTCCTTCTGCACGCGTTGCGCCAACAACGTACATGAGGTTTTCATCACTTCCCCATTGAGAAGATTTTTTCAATACAGTTTTGTACAATTCGTCACCATTCTCACCTTTCGTTAATTGAAAATCAAGTGCACCTTTGTTGGATGTCAATGCTAATAACACGACCCATTTGTTGGGGAATGTTTGGAAAGGCGTAACAGAATCTTCTCCCATGTATGGAGCAACAGTTACAGCATCACAATTCAAGTAGTCAAAAAAAGTTTTGGCATAATATGCCGACGTATTACCGATATCTCCTCTTTTTGCATCTGCAATAATCAGACAGTTTTTAGGAATGTAATCAATTGTTTTTTTCAATGATTCCCATCCTTTTGGTCCATAACACTCGTAAAAAGCGATATTAGGTTTGTAGGCTACACAATAGGCAGCAGTTGCATCGATGATTGCTTTATTGAATTCAAAAATAGGATCTTCGAACGCTAAGAAATGAGTTGGTATTTTATCCAAATCAGTATCTAAACCAACACAAAGAAATGATTGCTTGTTTCGAATTTCTTGAATTAACGCTTGTTTTGTCATCGGTACTATTTAAGTTGGTAAAGTTAAGCACTTCTACTTGAATAATAACCTTTGACAAGGGAAAAACTAATGATAATTCGCTTTAAATAGTACAGGAATTATTGAATAATAAATGCTTTGATATCTCTTCCTTGAGCACTGAAATAACCCAAACAACCACCTGTGAAATTTGAAATCGGATTAGCAGGTGTTGTTTGTTGCGAATTATTTAACGCAAGTTGATTCAAATATGTCCAAACGGGTTTTGTAATTGACAACATTTCAACACGCACAACATCACCAGGTTCTACAGGTAAAAACAAGGGTTGAACATCTAAATTACCGTTTGTGTATTGATCGGTTGATAATAATGTCTGATTAAATGGTTTGTTGTTGATATCGACTCTGAATTGGTAATAATTACTTTCATTAGCCGGGTCAAAATGTGCAGGTATCACACCATACATCGTGTCAGGTCCAAACAAATAATTTTGTTGGTAAAGTGAATCAATTGGAACTGTAGTTGGCATTCCGCATGTAGCTGTAAATGTTTCACCATCAACTTGAACAGTAATCGTATAATTTCTCCCTGAAATACCGAGGTAGTTACTTACTTGATAACGCCCGTCACCAATTGATTGGAAGGTAGCCGAATTTCCTAAATTGTCTGTAACTGTTACAACTGCATTATCAACTTTTGGAAAAGTTGTTGCTTGATCAAAATTTAATGAGCGGGTAATCGATATAAAATGATCTGCTTGACCCTCAATTATTGCTGCATTGATAACGAATTTAGGATCAACCGAATTCAAATCAACTTGAATGACTTTTTCACAACTCGTGAATAGGATAAAACATCCAATGATAAAGCTTGTTAATTGTGCGAATCTCATCTTATTTGAATTTAAAATTGTACGTAATAGCTGGAACTATTTTGAAAAGTGTCGTTTGAACAGCCTCTGTAATTGCAGGATTGTCCTCGTTTGTACGGAACGAAATCGAATACGCATTTTCACGCGCATAGGCATTATAAATAGAGAAATTCCAGCTACTTTCATATTTCTCAGTGTTTTTACGAATCCATGTTAACCCTAAATCCAAGCGGTGATAATTGGGCATTCGGTATCCATTTCTATCGGTGTAAATGAAATATGTTTGTCCATCCAACTCATATTTACCAGAGGGGAAAGTTATTGCGTTTCCTGTATAAAAAACAAACAAAGCACTCACCGATAATTTTGGTGTAATGTCATAAATCCCTACTATCGAGATGTCATGAGTTCTGTCTTGTTTTGCCAAGTACCACTTGTTATCATTTATGCCATCAATTTTTCGTTCTGTTCGTGAAAGCGTATACGAAACCCAACCAGTAAAACGACCTGATTTCTTTTTGAACATTAATTCCAAACCATAAGCACGACCGATTCCACTCAGCAATTCACCTTCTAATTTTTCATTCGCTTGTTGATTGGCTCCATTTCGGTAATCCAATTGATTTTGCATTGCTTTGTAATAGGATTCGATAGCCAATTCATAGGTGTTCTCGTGGAAGTTTTTAAACCAGCCAACTGCAATCTGATCAGAAATTCCTGGTTTTGTATTCAAACTAGTCGAAAGCCAAACATCTGTTGGAGAACCCGAAGTTGAATTAGAAACTTGTTGGATGTTTTGTGTGTTGCGGGAATATGCACCCTTAATCGAAGCAGACTTTTTGTATTCCCAACTAAATGACGCTCTTGGTTCGAGGAAAAAATAGTTTTTTAACACTTTATTTGATGCATAAACTGTTGTAGTAGCTAATGAACCATCGGAATTATAGGTGTAAAATTCATCTCCGTTCCCCAAAACAGTTAAGGCACTAGCACGAAGACCATAATTTACTGTCAACTTATCGTTCACATTCCAATCATTCATAACAAACAACGCACTTTCAACTGTCCCGGCTGCTTTTAAATTTTTGACGTTAATGCCTGAGGCTTCATTAGCACTCACTTGTCCTGGCGTTATTGCATGGTGAATAACATTTGCTCCATAACGCAATTTGTTTCGGTTATTCAAGAAATATTGAAACTCTTGTTTCAAATTAAAATCTTGAATTTTAGAGGTAATATCGAAGGAAACATCGCCACCATTGATGGAAACTTTGTAATCGTATTTACTGAAAATGAAGGACGTATTTGAAAATAATTTGTCGTTTACAATGTGATTCCAACGAGCAGTCCCTGTAATGTTACCCCAACTAATACCAAAAACATCTCCCAAGCCTAATTTATCTCGTCCAAAGTAACCAGAAACAAATAAGCGGTCTCTTTTAGAAAGACGGTAATTTAATTTGGCATTCAAATCATAGAAAAACAAAGTATTATCTTTGAAACGATCAGAAGCTTGTAAGAATACATCTGCATAAGTTCTTCTTCCAGAAATCAAAAAAGATGATTTATCTTTAACAATCGGACCTTCTACATTCAATTTTGAAGATATCAATCCCAATCCACCACTCACATTGTAGCGTTTACTATTCCCTTCATTCATTTTGATGTCCAACACAGACGATAATCTTCCGCCGAAATTCGCAGACTGATTTCCTTTATACAAAACTGCGTCTTTTATGGCATCCGAATTAAACGTGGAAAAGAAACCTAATAAGTGGGATGCGTTGTAAACAGGCGCTTCATCTAATAAAACCAAGTTTTGATCAGATCCTCCTCCACGCACATAAAATCCAGAACTTCCCTCACCAGCATTTTTAACGCCTGGCAACAGTTGCATTGTTTTTAATAAATCTTTCTCACCAAAAATGACAGGTATTTTTGCAATTTCTTTCGTATCTAATCGTTCCATACCCATAATCGGGTCTTTGACATTTTGATCTTTTCGTTCACCTGTAATGATGACCTCGTCAATCGAAGTTTCATTGATCATTGCCTCTAATTGAAAATCGATGCGTTGATTGGATTGCAATTTGATTTCGCGTTCAATTGATATAAAATCATAATTCTGAACAGAAATAACATAAGTTCCTAATGGCAAGGTTAACGAGTAAAAGCCATATTCATTGGTGACAACTCCTATTGTTTTGTTTTTAACTCGGATAATTGCTCCAATAATTTCTTCTCCTGTTGCAGCTTCACGAACTGTTCCGCTAATAGTCGCGTTTTGAGAATAGCTTGTAAATTGAAATAGTATAGTAATGAAAAATAATATACGCATAATTTGTTTTTGTAGTATAAAGACAAGTAAAATAAGAAAAAGTTTAATTGAAAATAAAATTAAACTCCTTCTCCTTTCATTTTTTCTGCATTTTCTGCCATTTTTAACGAATCGATCATGTCCTGAATATCGCCATTCATAAATGCACTTAAATTGTACATTGTTTTATTGATTCGGTGATCGGTAATTCTTCCTTGCGGATAGTTGTAAGTGCGGATTTTTGCAGAGCGGTCTCCAGTTGAAACCAACGTTTTTCGTTGTGCTGCTCGTTCGTGATGCACACGATCTAATTCTGCTTGGTACAAGCGTGATCGCAATACTGAAATTGCTTGTTCCAAGTTTTTATGTTGGGAACGACCATCTTGACATTCGACAACAACTCCTGTGGGAATATGGGTTAGTCGAATGGCCGATTCAGTCTTGTTGATGTGCTGACCTCCAGCTCCTGATGCACGAAATGTATCTTTACGTACATCGTTCATGTCCAATTCAAAATCGACTTCTTCTGCTTCAGGTAAAACTGCGACTGTAATTGCAGAGGTATGTACCCTTCCTTGTGATTCAGTTTCTGGGACACGTTGTACACGGTGAACACCCGATTCAAACTTTAACATTCCATAAATCCCTGCACCTTCGATGCTCATGGAAATTTCTTTGTACCCTTTGACACTACCTTCGGAGGAATTGATAATTTCATATTTCCAACCTGCTTCTTTGAAGTACATGGTGTACATTCTAAAGATATCCTCAACAAAGATACATGCCTCATCGCCACCTGTTCCTGCGCGCAATTCAAGAATCGCATTTTTATCGTCTTCCGGATCTTTTGGAATCAATAAAATCTTTATTTCCTCCTCGATAGCTGGACGTTTTTGTTCCAACTCATCTATTTCCATCTTGGCCATCTCACGCATTTCAGGATCTAATTCTATTTCCAATAATGCACGTGCGCTTTTCAAGTTGTCTAAAATATTTTTATACGTTTTATAGGCCGTATCAACTTCTTCTAAATCGCGGTATTCTTTGTTCAATTTCACATACCTTTCCATGTCAGATATAATCTCAGGATCGGTAATCATTTTGCCCACTTCAACAAAGCGAAAGTGAATGGCCTCTAATTTATTTAGTAAATCTTGCATGAAAATGATTAGTAAATAAATGTTCCTGCTTCGGATGCAATTGTTACTTGTTTTCCATCATGCGCTTCAACACGACCAATGATTTGCGCATCAATACCAAATGATTTACTGATATCGATTATCGCTTGAGCATTTTCAGGAGCTATGTAAATTTCCATTCGGTGTCCCATATTAAAGACTTTGTACATTTCTTTCCAATCGGTTCCTGATTCTTCTTGAATCATGTTGAAAAGCGGTGGAATTGGAAATAAATTATCTTTTATAATATGCACATTTTCTACGAAATGCAACACTTTTGTTTGCGCACCGCCAGAGCAATGTACCATTCCATGTACCTCAGAACGGTGTTTATCCAAAATAGCCTTGATAACGGGAGCATATGTTCTAGTAGGCGATAAAACTAACTGCCCAGCGTTCAATGGAACACCATCAACTTCATCTGTTAAACCTTTACTACCAGAGTAAACCAATTCAGATGGTACAGCTGCATCAAAACTTTCAGGATATTTCTCAGCAAGTACTTTTGAAAACACATCATGACGTGCTGATGTTAATCCATTCGAACCCATTCCACCGTTGTAAGCATCCTCGTAAGTTGCTTGGCCAAAAGAAGCCAAACCGACAACGACATCTCCAGCTTGAATGGTATGGTTTGAAATGACATCTGATCGTTTCATGCGACAAACAACTGTTGAATCAACAATGATCGTTCTAACTAGATCGCCAACATCTGCTGTTTCTCCACCAGTAGAATGAATTCCGATACCTTGCTCTCTCAAGGTAGCAAGTAATTCTTCTGTACCATTAATAATCGCCGCGATTACCTCACCAGTGATTAAATTTTTGTTACGTCCAATTGTCGATGAAAGTAAGATGTTTTCTGTTGCTCCAACGCACAATAAATCGTCGATATTCATGATCAAAGCATCTTGCGCAATTCCTTTCCAAACGCTCACATCACCTGTTTCTTTCCAGTACATGTATGCTAACGAAGATTTTGTTCCAGCGCCATCAGCGTGCATAACCACACAATAATCGGGATCTCCTGTTAAGAAATCGGGTACAATTTTACAAAATGCTTGCGGGAAGAGTCCTTTGTCAACATTTTTAATAGCGTTATGGACTTCCTCTTTTCCTGCGGAAACTCCTCTTAAATTATAGCGAATATCAGACATAGTGTAAATGAAAGGGCAAAAGTAACAATTTCAAGTGACCAAAAAAAATGGAATAAAAAAAGCCCATCAGTTGACGGGCTTTTCGTTATTGTAATTTGTTATTTTTTTGGTACTACTTTGAACTTCAAATATTCAGGATTTGAAGCTGGTGCGGTAGCAGGATCAAATTCTAACGATAGAATTCTTGCCTCAGTACGGCGATTAAATTGAAGTAACATATTGTATTTTGCAACATCAGCTTTAAATGTATTGATGTATGCTTCTGTTAATACAACTTCTGTTGCACCTTCTGTAGGTTTTTCATAATATTTACCATCTTTCAAGTACATTCTTCTTGGAGAAAGCTCACCTTTACCAACTGGCTTGATTCTTCTTGGATCAACACCTTTCTCTTCTACCAAGTATTTGTAACATGCTTTTGCACGATTTTCTGATAATACTTGATTGGAAACGTCTGGTCCTCTTGAATCGGTATGTGAACTTAATTCGATAACCAATCCTGGATTTTGTTCAAACATTGTGTAAACAACCGCTAATGAATCCAACGAATTGATAGTTGAATCGACTACAAAAGACCATTGAGCAGTTGGATAACGTACTTCTGGCAACTTGATTGGGCGATCTGGGTAAAGACCCATATCAATAATAAAGTTTTGATCGTATGTAACACCCTCAGTTGTTAATTCAGCACCTTTTTTGTCTTCTAAATATTTAGGTTTAGAAATCATGATTTTGTACGAAGAATTCTCATTGATGTAGCGATCTCCATTTGGTTTTTTATCCCAAAATACAGAACCGTTTTTAGCAGTGATTCCCTCCCATTTTTCACCTGTTTTTGCAGTTATTACAACTTTAACTCCATCAATTTTAGTTTTTCTTTTGTTATCGGAGTTATCGTAAACATTAACCGTTAAAGAGAAAATGTTTGGAGGCAATTCATACATGTATAAATCTGGCTTCACATTGTTTCCTACTGAACCATTACGTTCTGACGTAAAATAACCTTTACGATCAGTTTGCTCAATCAATGCGTAGTCATGACTTTCTGAATTTAATGGGGATCCCATATTAGTTGGATTTTCCCATTTATTCTCAGTACCAACTTTAGCAGCACGGAACAAATCCAATCCTCCTAAGCCAGCGAAACCGTTTGAAGAGTAAATCAAATCACCATTCATTGCAAATGTTGGGAACAATTCATCACCAGAAGTATTGATTTCTGGCCCCATGTTTTGTGGTTTTGTCCATGCATCTTTTTTTCTGTCATATGAAGTAAACCACAAATCGCGACCGCCAACTCCACCAGGCATGTCTGACGCAAAAATCAAGAATTTACCGTCATCTGAAATACATGGGTGACCGACAGAAACAGTGTCATTATCTTTCAATTCTAATTTCTTAGGAGCTTCCCAACCTTTAGAACCAGCTTCTGACATCCAAATGTCACATCCCAAGTTTTGTTTTTTGACATGCGGACAACGTGTAAAGAACATAGTTTTAGCACGTCCATCAATACAAACTGTACCTTCGTTATTTTCTGTATTGATATCTTCCCCTTCTATTGGTTTGATTTGCGTGAAATTTCCTTTTTTATCAATTTCAGTAACAAAGATATCCATATACAAATCACCGGTTCTCATATCTTTATCTTTTCCAACAACTCCTTCACGAGAAGATGAAAACGCAATAACTGATCCTTTTTTATCAACAAAAGTAGGTGACATATCGTAACCATCTTTGTTTAATTGCGACAAGTTAGTTACAGTATGACGTGTTCTATTGTCAACAAAATCCTCATGAATTTCACATGATTTAATCCCCATGTCTGCACGAGTATCCGTTGGCACCAACTCTTTGTATTCTTTATAAAACTCAGCTGCTTTTTTCAAATCGCCCATTATCAACAACATATCAGCATTGTACAATAAAACCAAAGGCTCTTTGTTTTGGTATTTCAACAAGATAGCACGTTCGTACCATTCATTCGCTTGTTTGAAATCTTCCAGATTACGAAATGACTCAGCCGTTTTGTATGCCATGTCTCCTTTAGCATCAATAGCAGCACCTCCGTTTCTGCGGATTTTAGAATAAGCCAAAGCGCATTTTTCTGCAGCTTTAAAATAATTTTCGCTTCTGAATTCAGAATTAGCGTCTTTGATGTACTTCGATTGAGCTGAAACAATTCCAGAAATACTCAACGAAATCAATAAAATAAGAGTTTTAACGTTCATAGCAATGTGCAATCTTTTGTTAAATTACTTCAAATAAACACAAAAAAAACGATTCTACAATAAATTTTGTAGCAAATTATTTGCGCAAGAAGAAAGCCGAAATTAAATTAAATAAATGAAAAATGATAGTTTTCACTTGAAAAAATACGAATATTCACGAAAGTGTTATTTTTTAATCAGCTGTATACCTATCCCATTTTGTTAACACTTGTTGGAAGCCACTAGGTAAATCTGAATCAAATTGCATCCACTCGTTTTTTGTAGGATGCTGAAAACCAAGTGATTTTGCATGAAGTGCTTGTCCGGGTAATAAATCAAAACAGTTTGAAATAAATTGTTTGTATGTGGCACTTGTCGTTCCTTTTACGATTGTATCGCCTCCGTATTCCAAGTCATGAAATAACGGATGACCGATCCATTTCAAATGAGTGCGAATTTGATGCGTTCTCCCTGTTTCTAATTTACACTCTATCAAGGTAACTAGCCCATATCGTTTGATAACTTTTACATGCGTTACAGCATGCTTACCATGATCGCCATCAGGAAAAACTGTCATCACTTTTCGGTTACTGAGTGATCTACCTAAATTACCTTCAATGCGAACGTCTTCCTCTAAATCGCCCCAAACTAAAGCATGATAACGTCTTTCTGTCGTTCGGTCATAAAATTGTTTAGCTAACTTCGTTAGTGTGTTTTCCGTTTTGGCAACAACCATGATTCCTGTTGTGTGCTTGTCCAAACGGTGCACCAAACCAGGACGTCCAAAATAATCGTGAATACGTTGTGGTAAATTATCAAAATGAAAAACCAAGGCATTTACTAACGTTCCTTTGTAATTACCATAACCTGGATGAACCACCATGTTTGCTGGTTTGTTTACAACTACCAATTCTTCGTCTTCGTAAACAATATCAATTGGAATATCTTGAGGAATCAATTCAATTTCTCGAACAGGGTAAGGTAATACAATAGCTACCTCATCAAGCGGTTTTACTTTGTAATTTGGTTTAACAGCAATGCCGTTTACCTGAATATTCCCGTTTTTTGCCGCAACTTGAATTTTGTTTCGTGAAGTATTGGGCATTCTATCCAACAAATACTTATCAATTCGAAGCGACTCTTGGCCGGGATCTGCTTTGAAACGGTAATGTTCAAATAATTCTTCTTCTTGATCGACTTCTTGAATTTCTTCGCTCATTTATAGTTTGGTGATTTTTTTAATTGATGGATATCCGCTTGCTAATTTGACAAAATAACATCCTGCTGGAAAATCAGTTAAATCGAAAGTTGTTTCATTTTCCTCGAGCACTTTTAATACGCGACCGTTCATGTCTTGCAATTGTCCTCCAGGAAAAGGAGTTGATTCATTCCAATCAATTGTCATGTTTCCAGAAGTGGGATTCGGGTAAACGGTCCAATTCAAGTCGCTTACTTCGATTAATCCCAAATCTGCATTACCAGCCGTTGAAAAAATTGGGCGCATCATCATGCTGCCTTGTATCGTTGATGTCAACCATGAAACACCTCCGTTTAAGGAATAAAAGGTGTTGCTTGAATTATCTGTGTTTCTATCAAAACCAACGTTCAATCTATCTGCATCAATTTGTCGAAACCCTACATAAAATGGTGCATTCATTAACGAAAGAACTGTGTCATTTAAATAGTAAGGTGTGAAAATCCCGCGATCGTCTTCGTAAATTGGTGTACGTGGAAAAAAGAATTCATCTTGGTACATGATATTTCCGGGTTGCCCGTTGTTATCCGACCATACAGTCAACAGAAACAATTTGTCAGACACATCATTTACTGAAGGAACAAAATGAATGTTAACTCCCAATAAAGTGTCTGCTTCGTAGGGAATGAATTTGTAGGCTATTCGTGCTTGACTTCCAGTAATGCCATATGCAGCTTCTGCTGATCCATCATCGTAAGCGTATTCGTTTCCAAAATATTGTGTAGAAAAAGTAGAATCGTTTTTTGCGAAATTGGGAAATTGTGAACTCGCCGAACCGATGATTTCGAATGTTTTTTCTTCTAATCCTGCTGTAACCGAATAGGCATAACCTGATTTAAAGTCGTGAAACGAAGTGTAAACTGTGCGTGGCGCATAATTTGCTTGTCCGCCAGATAACGTTTGTCCGATTAAATTAAATGACCCTTCAACTGTACCCGCATGTTTGATTGCAACAGTTCCATTCAAATTATTTTCAGCGATATTGGAACCATTTCTAACGGTTATCATAGCTGAGTCAGTCATGTGAGTTGGGCTATTCACCCAATGATCCCATGGGACTTGCGTGTAATCTTTTAACAGTGTATTTATCGGATAAACAAAAGCGAAATCCTTGAACAACGTGTCTTGGTAACCGCTTCCAGTTCTTAAATGGACATAATCCAAATGAAATTCATCCAACATGCCTGATAATCCGCCAATGTTTCGGAAACGGAACTTAAAACCTGAAGTCAAATAATCTGACTGAGTAATTTTCACATGACCGACTTTAAAATCAGAAAGAGGTCCGCCTTTCATGCGCCAAATTAATTCCCACGAATCTAGCGCTGCATCATAAAACTCAAGCACAATTGAATCGGTAACTTCTGGTTCATCTCCAAAACCTTTTGGTTGAACTAAAAAGCTTAAATAAATAGAATCGTTTGGAAGATATCCCGATAAGTCAATTGCTTTTGACGTCAACACATCTGCTGATCCGGAAGTTGTCGATCCAAAATTATATGGAAATCCATGTTCGTCTAAGCCATCAAATGTTACTACACCAAGCGACCAAGGATTGAATGCGTGTGTATAATTGTGATAAGCAAAATCGTCCACCCAAATTGCTTGTTGATTGCCTACTTGTGCAAAAAACACGCGAGCTGTCGCCTGAGTGTATTCAGGTGAATTTACATAAACGGTATCCGGTTCATTTACAAAATCTAATGTGTCAAAAATGTAGTACGGAGGATATGCATTTACAGTTGTGTATTGTACTGGAAATGAACTGAAATCTGCTACTTTAATTGGAATAGCAGGCAATGTAGTTTCGACAGTAGCTCCGTTTTGTGTTGTTTTTATTTTTGTCGCAGCTGATGTGTATACAACATTTGTTGCCAATGGCACATTTGCTAAGTCTGTCAACTGAAAAAATACTTGTTCCGTAACATTTGGATCACCTGGCTGCGCATTTTTCAATTGAAATTTAGCCGATGAAAAATCGTCAAAGATTGGCAATGACAAGGTATCAAACGAATAAATAAATGAACTATCGATAGTAATTGTCGACTTTGCGACTTGCTTGTACGGTTTTCTTTGCGTTGAACGAATTGGTTCAATTGACTCTTGCGCCAAGCTCAAAAATGAACAACAAAAAAAGAAAAAGGAAAATACAAATTTCATACTAAAATTATTCCTTTGTCGCGTTAATCATGATCGTTGTTCCAGCTGGTAATTCAACTCCTTCTAAGAATTCAGGACTTTGCGAATAAATTTTTGCAGCGGTAGAATCCTCTCCAGTTACACAGCCTTCACACGATGCGATTTGCAGCAACAATGATGTGCTTCCTAAACGTCCTTTCGCTTCTGATATTGTAATGCCCACTAAATTAGGAATCAATGCTGGCATGCCTGTGTCGTTTTGTCCAACAACAATTGTTACAACAGCACCAACAGGAATACGAACACCTTCTTTGATTTCTCTTCCTTTGTACAATTGCTTCAATACGGCACCGTTAGCTTCTGATGTTGGCACATATTGAATGCGGTATTTTAACCCACGATTGGTCAAAACACTTTCAGCAAAACGTTGTGATTTATCTATCAAGCTTGGCATCTGAACCAATTGTGTGCGTTTGGAAACAGAAACACGAATAATGCGCCCCGATTTTACAAAGACTAGTGATTTGTTTGTTGGTAAAGGATCTTGCGATAGAATTGTTCCCGTTGGTAAATCTGGACGGTAAATCGAATCTAATAATTCCATTTTCAAATCCAATTCTTCGAGTATCGTTTCTGCTTTAGATGCATTCATCCCCAACAATCTAGGCACTTTTATTTTCTCGCCGTGATTGGTGTATGCGTCCAAATAAAGGATAATACCGCCAATGATAATGATATACGTTAACAAAATATACCCCGTTTGTTTCACGAAGTGTTTTGTTGTGATAAAGCCTTTTAATTTTTGCAAAAATTCTTTCATATCCTACAATTGAAAACAAATATAGAAAGAAAGTTCGTGCTTCATTCAATCATCGCAACAAGCTTTCAACAATTGATTATGAAAACTTTTGTAGTAGCTGCTGAGAAAGTGACAAAGATTGCCCGTAAATTTGACAAAAAAGAAAATTAATGAAGGTTGTCGGACTTTTTTGTGGCGGATTTTCATCGGAATTTGAAATTTCAATGAAAAGTGCCCAAACCATACAGGATCATTTTCCTGCTGGGTATCAATGTGTCAAAATCGTTGTCAAAAAAGACGGATGGTTAGCATATGAAAACGAGGAAAGTTTTCCGTTTTCCATCGAAAATATGTCTTACACAAATAAGCAAACAACCTGTAAAATTGACGCTGGACTAATTTACATTCACGGGAATCCTGGTGAAAATGGAAAAATTCAAGCCTTGTTAGACATGCAACAGGTTCCTTATGTCAATGCTTCTGCCCTAGCTTCTGAATTGTCTTTTGACAAATGGTATTGCAATCAGTTTTTAAATAATTTTAAAATTCCTGTCGCAAAATCGTTGTTTTTAGCACGCAAAGATCAATTTGAACACGCATACATTCTACAACACTTGGGTTTACCTTGTTTTGTAAAACCATCTGATTCCGGATCGAGTTATGGTATTTCCAAAGTAAACAAAGCAGATGAACTGGAACAAGCATTAACAGCAGCATTCGATGAAGGAAATACGGTTGTTATTGAATCTTTTTTAAAAGGAACAGAAGTAACATGTGGAGTTTACCGAACAAAAAAAGGACTTGTAACTCTTCCTCTTACTGAAATTGCCTCTGAAAACGAGTTTTTCGATTACGAGGCAAAGTATTTAGGGAAATCGCAAGAAATAACACCTGCGCGAATTGATGATGCAACACGTGACATCGTTTGGAAACGCGCCAAGGAATGTTACGAATTATTGCAACTGAAATCAATAGCACGTATCGACTTTATGATAGTTGATGGCGAACCACATGTGATTGAGGTGAACACTACGCCAGGATTTTCGCCTGCAAGTATTGTACCGCAAATGCTTGCCACAGCAGGTATCTCCATCAAAGATTTTTGGACGGAAATTTTTTCTGTAGAATTAGCGTAAATAAACCAATTAATCGGCACAGTGACAAGGTGGGTCGAACTGCCAAGTAACGTTTGGCATCGATTTCAACCATTGATCTTGGAATTTTGGGGTTAACAGAATCCCTCTCATGTCAACATATTTGAGTGCTTTCAGTTGCAAGATGCTTTCGGGTAAGGACCCAATAGCATTATCCCAAATATCGAGTACTTTTAACTCATGCAAGTAACCAAAGCAATCTGGTATTACAGTCAAATCGTTTTCGCCCAAATAAATTTTTTGTAATTGTGCCAATTGACACAGCACAATAGGTGCGCCAGTTATTTTATTTTTCTCGGCTTTGAAAACAGTTAATTGTTTAAGCTGGCCCAATTCAAGAGGCAAAACTTTTAATCGATTTTTACTAAGATCCAAATAAGTCAGGTGAACAAATTGATACAGTTGCGTTGGAATTGTATCCCATTTTAAGTGAGACGCATCAATTGCAACAACAGAATCGATGGGCATCGTAAGCGCTTTCTCCCAGCGAACTGGAACAACTTGTTGCGCTTGCAGACTAGCGTTAAGACAGAGCAGCCAAATAAGTACGCGCCAATGTTGCATCTTTCGCTAATTGTTGTTTGAGTAAATCGACCGATTCGAAACGTTGCTCGCCCCTCAAGCGATGATAAACGGAAACCGAAATGACTTGATCGTAAATATCTGCTGAAAAATCAAATATGAAAACTTCCACAGAAATTGCATCCGTCTGCATGACAGTCGGTTTTTTGCCAACATTCATAACTCCCGAATAAACAAGGTCATTGATTTTCACTTTTACTGCATAAACACCAATTTCAGGCAAAATTTTAGTGGCTTGTTCAATGGCTAAATTTGCCGTTGGGAAACCTATAGTTCTGCCTAGTTTGTTGCCGTGAATGACTTTTCCTGTCAAGACAAATGGTGTGCCTAAAAACAAGGCAGCCATTTCTGTATCACCCGCAGCCAAAGCTTTTCTGATTTTGGTAGAGCTTATTGCGGTGCCATTGAGTTCAAAAGCGGGTGTTTCAACTACTTCAAAATGATATTTTTCACCAAATGCAACTAATTGTGGAAAAGAACCTTCTCGGTTTTTACCAAAATGATGGTCGTAACCTATATGAATTGCTGAAATTCCAATGGCATCAACCAAAATTTGTTGCACAAATTCTTCAGCTGATAAGCGCGAAAAATCTAAAGTAAAAGGGAAAAGTATGACCGTGTCTAATCCAAGCGCTGCAAGTTTTTCTAGTTTTTCATCGATGGAGTCAATTAATTTAACAGCATGATTATCAGGCTGTAAAACCATTCTTGGATGAGGATGGAAAGTAAATAAAACTGATTCTTTATTCGATAATCGCGCCTGCTTTACTAAGTTTTCAATGATTGCTTGATGTCCCAAGTGAACGCCATCATAAGTTCCCAATGTAAGAATGGGTTGATTAAATGAAACCGCCGATAAGTCTTGTATGACACGCATGGCACAAAATTAAACAATCACACCAATAAACAAAGCAATCAGCACATATAAAGTCGTGGGAATCGAACTTTAACAAAAGTTAATTGTTGTGAAAAACGGAAATTAAATACTTGCTAATTATTTGCATCAATACCATAAAAGTGGTATTTTTGTCACCGAAATACACCTTTATTTAAAATTAATCTAAATAAAGAAAATAATACGAGTTATGATTACAGTAACAGAACAAGCAAAAAAACAATCGATCCGTCTGATGGAAGACGAAGGAAAAGTCGGTTACTTTATTCGTGTAGGCGTAGAAGGTGGGGGTTGTTCCGGATTAATGTATCAACTGACATTTGATAACGAAGAACGTCCTGACGATAAAGTTTTTGAAAACAACGGCGTAAAAGTTGTTGTCGACAAAAAGAGTTTTCTTTATCTAGTAGGTACTACCTTAGATTTTTCAGGTGGTTTGAATGGAAAAGGATTTGTTTTCTCGAATCCAAATGCTGGAAGAACTTGTGGTTGTGGCGAATCATTTTCACTATAAATAAGCATAAATCAAGATGGGTTATACAGAAGATGATTTAGCGAAGGACCTCGAAAACTCCGAATATAAATTTGGATTTACGACAGATATTGAATCGGACAAAGCGCCTTTGGGCTTGAACGAATCGATTATTCGCTTTATTTCAGCTAAAAAAGAAGAACCAGAATGGTTGTTGGAATACCGCTTAAATTGTTTCAAAATATGGTCAGAAATGACCGAACCAAATTGGGCACATGTACATTACGAAAAACCTGATTTTCAAGCAATATCTTATTACTCAGCTCCGAAACAATCAAAAAAATACGAAAGTTGGGACGATGTCGATCCAGAAATGAAAGCGACAATGGCAAAGTTGGGTATTTCGATGGAAGAACAACAACGCTTAACAGGTGTTGCTGTTGACTTCGTAATGGATTCGGTATCAGTTGCTACAAGTTTCAAATCGAAATTAAAAGAACTAGGGATCATTTTCTGTTCGTTTTCGGAAGCAGTTCAAGAACATCCTGAATTGGTGCGCAAATACATGGGAAGTGTCGTTCCTGCTACAGATAATTTCTACGCTGCATTGAATAGCGCCGTTTTTACAGACGGTTCGTTCTGTTATATTCCAAAAGGCGTTCGTTGCCCCATGGAATTATCGACTTATTTCCGTATCAACGAAGCAAACACAGGTCAATTTGAACGCACATTAGTGGTTGCAGACGAAGGTGCATATGTTTCTTATCTGGAAGGTTGTACAGCGCCACAACGCGATGAAAATCAATTACACGCAGCTGTTGTGGAATTGATTGCGTTGGACAATGCGGAAATTAAATATTCAACTGTACAAAACTGGTATCCTGGTGACAAGGATGGTGTTGGTGGGATTTACAACTTCGTTACGAAACGTGGTATTTGCGAAACCAATGCGAAAATTTCTTGGACTCAAGTAGAAACTGGTTCAGCAGTTACTTGGAAATACCCATCATGCATTTTAAAAGGAGATCATTCAATTGGTGAGTTTTACTCAGTTGCAGTAACCAACAATTTCCAACAAGCTGATACAGGTACCAAAATGATTCACTTAGGAAAAAATACCAAAAGCACGATTATTTCGAAAGGAATTTCTGCGGGTAAATCACAAAATTCCTACCGAGGATTGGTACAAATTCACAAAAACGCGTCAAATGCACGTAACTTCTCGCAATGTGATTCCTTGTTGATGACTGATGAATGTGGTGCACATACGTTTCCGTACATCGAATGTAAAAATCCAAGTGCGAAAATAGAACACGAAGCAACCACTTCAAAAATTGGTGAAGACCAAATATTCTATTGTCTGCAACGAGGTATTTCAGAAGAAAAAGCAATCAGCTTGATTGTGAATGGATACTGCAAAGAAGTCTTGAACCAATTGCCAATGGAGTTTGCGGTTGAAGCACAAAAATTATTATCTATCAGTCTTGAAGGATCTGTAGGTTAATTTATAAATACGAAAGAAAATTAAGTGATGATATCAATAAAAAACTTACACGCATCGATTGATGGAAAAGAAATTCTGAAAGGATTAAACTTAGAAGTGAAAGCTGGTGAAGTTCATGCAATCATGGGGCCAAATGGTGCTGGAAAAAGTACCCTAGCAAGTGTCCTTGCAGGAAGAGAAGAATACGAAATCACTGCTGGAGAAGTCATTTTTGATGGTGTTGATTTATTAGAAATGTCAACGGAAGACAGAGCGCGTGAAGGTTTGTTTTTGGCGTTTCAATACCCCATTGAAATTCCAGGTGTGTCTAACATCAACTTTTTGCGTACTGCGATGAATGAAATTCGTGCGTACAAAAAAGAAGACCCAATTTCAGCAAAAGAATTCATGGCTTTGGTCAAAGAAAAATCAGCATTGGTTGAATTAGATGCGAAATTAGCTTCTCGTTCGGTGAATGAAGGATTTTCAGGTGGTGAGAAAAAACGAAACGAAATATTCCAAATGGCCATGTTGGAACCGAAATTAGCGATTCTGGATGAAACGGATTCTGGTTTGGACATCGATGCATTACGCATTGTTGCTAATGGCGTCAACAAATTAAAAACACCTAACAACGCAAGTATCGTCATCACACACTACCAACGATTGTTGGATTATATCGTTCCTGATTTTGTACATGTATTGTACAATGGTCGCATCGTTAAATCTGGTCCAAAAGAATTGGCATTGGAATTAGAAGAAAAAGGATACGACTGGATCAAAGCTGAATTCGCAGAATAATGAAAGAGCAAGCTGTAATCGAACAAAGTTTCGCTCATTCAGTTGACTGGAAACTTGACGGAAATTTTGTGTTGAACGAAGCACTTCGTGCGAATGCTTTGACGTATTTGTCGGAAAATGCTTTTCCTACTACGCGTACAGAAGCTTGGAAGTATACGCGTGTAACAAAAATCAAAAACAATTCACTGCACATTGCAAGTGCTTCACCTATTGCTGAATTAGCACCAATAGACGATGCAGCTATCTCGCTTGTTTTTGTAAACGGACATTTTGATGCTACTCGTTCAGCAACTGATTTTCCTGCTGGAATGAAAGTGATTCCTTTGTCCCAAATGGATGAAGCGGAACGTAATGTATTGGGCGAAATTGACGCCCAAAAAACAGATGTATTTAGTGCAATCAATACGGCATACGCTACAGATGGTGTATACATCCATGTAAGTGCTCGTGTTCAAATTGCACCAACAATAGCCATTACACACATCACAACAGGTGATCATGTATTGGTAAATTTACGTCACATCATTCACTTGGAAAAGTTTGCTGAATTGAACATAATTCAACACAACACTACAGATAGCGGAGAGAATGCTTTTTCAAATATCATTAACCAAGTTTATGTAGGTGAAAATGCGCGTTTGACAATTGATAAATTGCAAAACGAAAGCGAACATGCTTTTCATCACGCAACGGAATTTATCAACCAACAGAAAGATTCGGTTTTTACGATCAACACCATTACATTAAACGGTGGTTGGGTACGTAATAATTTGAATTGCTTTGTGAATGGCGTGAATTGTGAAACCAACTTGAATGGTGCTTATGTTTTAACTGGCAACCAACACGTTGATAATCATACCGTAGTTGACCACATGGTAGCACATTGCAATTCAAACGAGTTGTACAAAGGTGTTATTGATGGAAAAGCAACAGCAGTATTTAACGGAAAAGTATTTGTGCGCAAAGACGCTCAAAAAATAAACGCTTTTCAATCGAACGGAAATGTACTTATGAGTTTGGATGCGAGTGTGAACAGCAAACCCGAATTAGAAATATATGCTGATGATGTGAAATGTTCGCATGGTTCAACTACTGGACAATTGGATGAAGAAGCAGTGTTTTATTTACGTGCCCGTGGATTGAGTGAAGCGAGTGCGCGTCAGTTAATGGTTGGCGCATTCATCAATGATGTGTTTGAGAAAATTGAAAACGAACAAGTTGTCGCTTGGATTCATGATGAAATCAGCAAGCGTTTTAACTGGTCATTCGAATAAATAAAACTACTAAAAGCAAAGAGTTGTTTTATTTCAATTGCAACTCTTTGTATAATTTTAGAATTTCTGTTTTATCAATTTTTTTCTCTTCGGCAACTGCAAATGCTCTTTTAGCATACACTTTTGCGTTAACCAAATCATTATTTTTCTTGTACAATTTAGCAATCAAATAATTTGAATTGTACGTGTTCCCCAATTCATTTGAACGCTTAACGTAAGTAATCGCTTTGTTTAAGTTTTCTTTTGTTGCCAAATGTTTGTAATAATTGGAACCAATTTCGTTTAATAACTTAGGGGTATTCCACGCAAAATCCGTCACACCTTTATCAACGGTCGCTTTATACTCTTTCCAAAGCGCATTTTTTTCGTAATACATGAGTTCATGAACGAATAAAATACTATCTGTTGCACGCAATCCGATGCGTTTAACCAATTCCCTGTTTTTAGCAAATGCTTCAGGAGTATTGAAGTCGACGGCGTATTTCATGCCTTTTTGAGCAATGCTTTTGGCTTTAATTTCAAAGCGTTTTGCAGAGGTTAATTGTATAAATGCATCTTTGTGGGTTAGAATAAACTCAAATTCTTTCGATTGAATTTCATTGACGCCAATCGCCATTACTTTCCAATTCAACACGGATAATAATTGTTCTTCTGTTTGTGTTACTAAATATTTTTTTGCTACTGCATCCAATTCACCTTTTTGGTTACTGCGTTTTATTGCATTCAAATATGCCAAACAATTGACACCATTAGTTGTGTCTTTCAAAAAGTTATCTCGTAAAAAAGGATGGTATTTGGTTGGATTTAATGCGTTTTTTGCTTCATCAATAAATTCAGAAGCAGGCATTTCACCTGTAAAATTTATGATATTCACTTCAGCACTGTCTTTGAATAAAAAAGTTGGAAAAGAAAGCACTTGATTTTTAATTGCAAACAACCTTCCGGTTTCACTCATGCCATCTAATTGATAACTTACAAAATTGGTATTGATGAAATCAACAACCGATTGTTGCGTCAATACATTTTTACGCATGTTTTCGCAATGCGAACATTGAACGTCGTAAAACAAAATAAATAAGGGCTTTTTTGCCAAACGCGCTTGACTAAGGGCATGTTCGTACGTGCTATCAATAAAGTTGATGCTACTTTGACTAAATAACGTTGAAGTGAAAAATAGAATGCTAGCAATGAGTAGTGACTTCATAATTTGTACCATTAATAGGACTGTAATTCCAACAAAAATAAGCTGTAACTTAAAAAATCTACAGAGCAAAAATCAAAAAGTAAAAAAAATAAGAAGTTCTACGTAAACAAGAGAATCGTTAAAGAATCACTAATTTTGCAACATGGAAGAACGTTTGGATAAAATATTGGTAGAAAGAGGATTGGTCAGTTCACGAACTCGCGGAGAAGAGTTAATAAAAAATGGCGATGTCTTGGTAAATGGTGTGAGTATTGAAAAGCCTGGCAAAAAAATTCCACTTGATGCAACAATAGTTTTATTAAACGAAGAATTGACATGGGTTTCTAGAGGAGCGCTAAAACTATTAAAAGCAATTGAGCACTTTGAAATCTCGGTTGAGGGCAAAACGTTTATCGATCTGGGCGCTTCAACAGGCGGATTCACAGAAGTTTTATTAAAACATAACGCCTCACAAGTGTTTTGTGTTGATGTTGGTCACGGTCAATTACACGAGCGCATTGCAGCAGACGAACGTGTTGTAAATATTGAAAAAACGCACATTCGTGAATTAACTACAACGCACATTCCTAACAAAGTAGATGGAATTGTCATTGATGTTTCGTTCATTTCATTGGAAAAAGTATTGCCATTCACAACACCTTTCATACAACAAGATGGAATTTTAGTAGCGTTAATAAAACCGCAATTTGAATTAGAAAAGAAGTTACTCAACAAACAAGGTATTGTAAAATCGGCGAGTAATTATCCAAGTGTGATTGAACGCATAAAAAACGCAGCAATCGCTTCTAATTTCGAAGTTGTAGCAGTCATTGATTCACCGATTGTAGGTGGAGACGGTAACAAGGAGTTTTTGTTGTTTGCACGAAAAAAATAAAGCGCCTAAATCATTTAGACGCTTTAAATTCATGTATTAATACAATTATATTTTTTCAATTGTTAGGTAATCGACACTTCCATCACCGCTTTTATCTTTCAATTCGATTTTAGTATCACTATAACTTTCTATCTCCCAGTCGTCTGATAATTCATCGTATGGATTTGGAAGGAGTAAATTAAATTCAACATGATTATCATCCGATAAATCATCATCACTACTATCCGTTTCTTTTGCACATGACCAAGAACCAGTGAAGACAACTTGAATCAGTGGCGGATAAATATGTACAGTTCCATCAGACATAAAATGATAAGAATCCTGATTATAATCACTCGTTTCATTTACTCCATCGTGCAAGAAATAAGTTACTTTCCAGTTCCCTTCAACAACATATTTTTCAATCTTTTTTACTTGTTGTTTCTTACAACTTGAAGTAACAAAAAGTATTGCAATAATAATAAAAAACGCCTGTTTCATAATTTTAAAATTAGTTTTGACAAAAATAGGTGAGAAAAATTGTTTTTGAATGAATATTAATATAAAAATTAATTAAAAAGCTATTTAGAAAAAGTATAAATAAGCATTTTTCGTATCTTTGTGCCATGGGCAATTTGGAAAAAAGAAAATTCAGTGTGCGCGAAATCCGACAAGATTTTCCAGCTTTACGACAACAAGTTTACGGCAAGAACCTGATTTATTTTGATAATGGAGCAACGTCACAAAAACCTCAGTTTGTTCTCGATGCTATCAATCAATATTACAGCAAAGACAATGCAAACATTCACCGAGGTGTTCACCATTTAAGTCAAAAAGCTACTACTGAATTTGAAGCAGCTCGCACAACCATACAACAATATCTGAATGCTGCAAAAAAAGAAGAAATTATTTTCACAAAAGGAACAACCGATGGCATCAATTTGGTCGCATCATCGTTTGGTGAATTATTAAGTGCTGGCGATGAAATTATCATTTCAGCAATGGAACACCATTCCAACATTGTTCCTTGGCAACTACTCTGCGAACGCAAAAAAACACTATTAAAAGTTATTCCAATCAACCAAAAAGGGGAATTAGATATGCTTGCATACGAAGCACTTTTATCACCTAAAACTAAATTGGTTGCGGTTACACATATTTCAAATACACTTGGCACAATCAATCCGATTGATGAAATCATTCACAAAGCGCATCATTTTGGCGCAAAAGTTTTAATTGATGGTGCGCAAAGTATTCAGCACACCCGCATCGATGTTCAGGAATTAAATTGCGATTTCTTTGTTTTTTCAGGTCACAAAGTATTTGGTCCAACTGGAATTGGCGTTTTGTATGGAAAAGAAGCATTGTTAAATGAAATGCCTCCTTATCAAGGTGGTGGTGACATGATCGCAAAAGTGACTTTTGAGAAAACAACTTACAACGAATTACCATTCAAATTTGAAGCTGGAACACCACATATTGCTGGTGGAATTTGTTTGGGAAAAGCACTCGCGTATTTTCATCAATTTGATTTAAATGAAGTTGAAAAATACGAACATGAATTGGCGGAATACGCACAAGATTTATTATCCACTTTTGAAGAGGTTACCATCATCGGAACTGCAAAAGAAAAAACTAGTGTTGTTTCCTTTCATGTGAATGGAATTCATCCGTTTGATATTGGAACATTACTTGATAAACAAGGAATTGCTGTTCGAACTGGACACCATTGCACGCAACCATTAATGGATTTTTACAAAATTCCTGGAACAATTCGTGCCTCGTTTGCGTTTTACAATACGAAAGAAGAAATTGACACGTTTATCGCAGCAGTGGATAAAAGTATAATGATGTTAAAATGATGACAATTCAAGAAAAACAAGCTGAAATCGTTGCCGACTTTGCCATTTATGACGATTGGATGGAAAAGTACGAATACATCATTGAATTGGGTAAAGACCTCCCACTCATTGATCCAGCGAAAAAAACTTCCGATCGATTGATTGAAGGCTGCCAAAGTCAAGTTTGGTTAGATGCAGCAATTGTAGGTGATAAAATCAGATTTACTGCCGATTCGGATGCAATCATTACCAAAGGAATAATTGGTTTATTAATTCGCGTATTTGATAACGAAACACCTGAAAACATCGCCAAAAGTGATGTTCATTTTATACAAGAAATAGGATTACAAGAGCACCTCTCCCCAACCCGATCAAATGGTTTGGCAAGCATGGTTAAAAAAATTAAATTATTGGCATTGTCCGCATTCTCATAAATTATGGAACACTTAGAAGATAAAATTGTAGCAATGCTAAAAACAATTTACGATCCAGAAATTCCAGTGGATATTTTTGAATTGGGTTTGATCTATGAAGTAAAAGTTAGTGATGCTGGACACGTTGATATCGACATGACATTGACCTCTCCAAACTGTCCTGTAGCAGAATCCATGCCCAATGACGTAAAAGAAAAAGTTTGCAGCATTGAAGGTGTAAATTCAGCAGAAGTACACATTGTTTTTGACCCACCTTGGGACAAAGACATGATGAGTGAAGAAGCAAAATTAGAGCTTGGATTTCTGTAAATAGCTTCATCTCAATAAAATCATATTAAGGAATTGTTAACACTTTGCTTAATTATTCATAAATTGTGCTAAAATTAGCTCACTACTATGAATAAATTTTACTTAGTATTGTTTGCCAGTACGTTGTTTTTCAACAGTTTTACTCAATATTGTACAACCGTTGGTCCAACAAGTAATATTGATTCCAATGTTGAATCAGTTACTTTAACAGGTGCATCAGGTTCAATTAATTATACAGGTTGTCCAGGAGTTATTGGATTACAAAACTTAAGTGCAACTCAAGTGGTAACACTTGTTGCTGGAGGAACTTATACCATCACCGTTGACTTTGGTACCTGTGGCGGAAATTTTAATGGCGTTGGTCAAGTTTGGGTTGATTTTAATAGTGATGACGTCTTTACTGCAAATGAAAGTATTGGTACTTGGCAAGGGATCCCTCCTGCTGCACCTGTTCCATTTAATTTTACCGTTCCAATTAATGCCTTATCAGGCGCTACAAGAATTCGTGTCATTCAACGAGAACAGGGAACGTTACCAATAAATCCTTGTGAAAGCTTTACATGGGGTTCTGCAACTGACTTTGGAGCAATTATCACTGGCGGTGTAAATTGTGCTGGTTATATAGGCGACACGAAAGAAGATGCTATTCCAGTAACTACATTACCATATACAACTTCAGGAAATACAGCGTATTGTTACTTCAATCAAAATTTGGTATACAATTCACCAGATATCTATTACCGATTCATTCCTACAATACAACAAAAACAAGCAACGGTTTCGTTGTGTGGTTCGAGTTTTGATACTTTCTTGAGTATTATTGATCCGCAAGGAAATATCCTAGCTTACAATGATGATGGAACTTGTGGAACATCATCAGAAGTTACTTTCAATACACAAGGAGTAGATACTGCTTATATTATTGTGGAAGGTTGGGGAAATGCAATGGGAACTTTTCAATTAGCAATTGATGGTGAGTATTTAGCTATTGATGAAATGCAACTTGGACAGTTTACTGTTTTTCCAAATCCAGCAAAAAATGAGATTTCATTTAAAGGTTTAGTAGATGCTTCGCTTCAAATTACGGATATGAAAGGGAATTTGATTTTTAAAATGGAACATTATCAAGCAACTACGATTGACCTGAGTTCATTCAAAAATGGTGTTTATTTTGTGCAAGCAATACAAAATGACCAAACGGCGAATGCTAAATTTATAGTGAACAAATGAGAATACTATTTATCTTTTTCATGCTCGTTTGTTCAACAATTGGATCAGCACAAAGTTGGCTTCAAAGAGCTGATTTAGGAAGTACAGGGCGTCACCGTGCAACAGGTTTTTCAATTGGAAACAAAGGTTATGCTGGACTTGGTCACGTAAATGGAACAGGACAGAACATTGTATACAAAGACTGGTGGCAATACGATCCCAGTTCGAATTCATGGACGCAAAAAGCCGATTATGTGTCACCGTCCTATGGTACAATAGCTTTTGGTACTTCAACGAAAGGGTATATTGGAGGTGGAACAGCATATAATAATGAGTTTTTTGAATACAATCCTACAACAAATAGTTGGCAAGCCATCACAAATTGTCCCATTTTAAATGCAACTGATCAAACTGCTTTTGCGGTAAATGATAAAGGATATGTCCTTTACAACAATCAATGTGCCGAATTTGATCCAATTACTAATAGTTGGACGATGAAAGCAAACTTACCTGGAAACCTTAATATTTGGGGAACATCTTTTGTTATAGGATCAAGTGCATTCGTAAAAAATGGAACTGCATTTTATGAGTTTAAACCAGTTCAAAATCAATGGTTAATTCGTTCGCAATTTCCTGGAATTGCAACTGGGGGATCATCGTCATTTGTAGTGGATGAAAAAGGTTATGTTGTCTCGGGATATTCAGGTGGACTTTCCAACGTCACAAAAGAAGTTTGGCAATACAATCCTGCTACCGATCATTGGCAAAAAATGGAAGACTTTCCTGGATCCGCACGACGTTTTACAATTGGATTTTCAATCAATAACCGAGGCTATTTTGGACTCGGAACAAATGGAATCAATTTCAATGATATCTGGGCTTATGATAACTTTTTAGGACAACAAGAACCGGAAAAAACTATCGCTTGTACCATTTACCCAAATCCATTTGTTGAAGCAATACATGTCACGATTGATGCTATTTTGAATGGGCAAGAAAAAACAATAACTGTTTATAACACGGAAGGACAATTTATTTGCACAACAAGCTTCACTGAAAATGACGGGACGCTTCCTTTAGATGAATTACTCAAAGGGAATTATTTCTTGACCATTTCAGTCGATCAAAAAATTATTCATGTCACCTCACTAATGAAGTAATTATGAAATCTATTTTTGTTTTATTGTTGCTCATTATTGGAAATACCATGTATGCCCAAACAGCCAATTTTTGGGTGAAAAAAAATGATTTTGCTGGATTTAAACGCGAACAAGCTGTCAGCTTTGTTATCTATGATAAAGGATATATCACCACAGGCGTTGACACAAGCGAAACTGTCTTAAACGATTTATGGGAATACAATCCAACAAATGACAGTTGGACACAACGCGCAAATTTACCTGGCTCGGGCAGAAGAAATGCCATTGGCTTTGCAATGAATGGAAAAGGGTATGTCGGGACTGGAATAGACAATAACGAGGCCACAATTGGCGTTAAACTGACTGATTTTTGGGAATACGATCCAACATCAAATTTATGGAATCAAAAAGCCAATTTTCCGGGAGAAGGTGGTGTAGGAATTTATTATGCAACAGGTTTTTCCGTTGACGGAAAAGGGTATGTTTGTGGTGGAAAAATTGGTCCAAATAACTATTCAGATGAATTGTGGGAATATAAACCTACGACCAACCAATGGACGCAGCGCACGAATTTCCCTGGAGGTGTGCGCTATAATTTAAGCAGTTTGACAATCGATAATGTAGCATATATTGGCTTAGGCACCGATCAAAATGTCTATAGAAACGACTGGTGGCAATACAATCCTGGCAACAATCAATGGACTGAAAAAAGTTATTTTATTGGCGGACAACGTGCTGGAGCATCTACCTTCGAAATATTTGGGAATGGTTATGTTTGTTTGGGTACAAACGGTGGATTAAAAGACGACTTATTCATGTATTTACCTGCTCTTGACAGTTGGTATCCGCGTGCAAATTATGGTGGAAGCGAACGCAAACAAGCAATTTCTTTTGCTATAAACAATGTAGGCTATGTAGGAACGGGAGCTGGTGTTAATGGCAAAAAAGGGTCGATGTATGCCTATATTCCAATGGAATCATTAGCACTGGATGAAAATGCGTTTCAATTAACGACTTTTCCTAATCCGTCGGTGAATAGTATTCTACTTTCAAGTGAAAATTATATCATCAATCGCATCGTTTTATTCAACCTAGTTGGACAACAAGTTTATGAAGCTACTTCGTCATCACAAATCGTGACAATTGAACGCAATCAACTTCCTGCTGGAACATATACTGTTTTTGTGGAATTTAATAACGGTGCGCATATTTCTAAATCATCAATACAATTTATCGATTAATGAGAAAGCTGTTACTTTCAATACTGTTAATGCTTGGTAGTATTCTATCATTCGCTCAAACTAATTATTGGTTTCCAGTTGACTCGTTGAACGGACAGCCAAAATCTGTGTCAACCAGTTTTGTGCTTGCCAATGAAGGATATGTTGTTGGCGGTTTGACTGATTCTGAGTTTACCCGGAAAATGCATTCCTACAATCCGGCGCAAAATGATTGGGATACTGAAGCTTCCATTGGAGGTGAAACAGGTTCCGGACAAAGCAGGGGTTCTGCAGTGAGCTTCACTGTAAATAACAAAGCATACATCGGTTTAGGACAAGGAAATACAGCACTTTATTACAAAGATTTTTGGGAATATGATCCCACGACTGCAGTTTGGACACAAGTAGCCGATTTTGCTGGAAGTGCGCGTCATGGAGCAATTGCATTTGGAAACAACATGTATGGATATGTAGGAACTGGACAAGCGGAAACAGGTTTAAAAAAAGATTTTTACCGCTACAGTCCTGTATCAAATACATGGACACAAATGAATGATTTTCCTGGCTCTGCACGAAAATACGCAGTTGGTTTTATGATGGGAAATCAAGGCTATCTTGCTACTGGAGACGATGGCGTATTGAAAAATGACTTGTGGCAATACCATCCAGATTTTGATTTATGGGTTCAAAAAGCGAGTATGCCCGTTATCGGTCGAGTGGGAGCTGTAGGTTGGGGAACGTTTCCAACATTATACATTGCAACAGGAGAAGACGCAACAGGAACAATCAAAAATGACCTTTGGGAATACAATTATTATGGAAATGCTTGGTTTCAACGAGCTGATGTGCCTGGAAGTCCACGGAAACATGCAACAGCTTTCGTGATCAATGACATTGCTTATGTAGGTACTGGTTACAATAACGGAGTTTTTTATGATGATTTTTATGCCTACTTTCGGCAATTAGGAATGAATGACGAACAAAATGCATCAATAACGATTCATCCCAATCCATGCGTTGATCAACTAACCGTTTCAACTTCCCATCCACTTGAACGAATTCGTATTCTTGATAGTCAAGGGAAAGTGGTTTACGAACAAAAAGGCACAGGAAACAGCATTCAAACAAGTGATTTACCTACAGGACTCTATACCGTTGAAATGGAATTATCCAATCAACAAGTAATTCGTGAAACAATCGTGAAACAATAATGAAAGCACATATTTTCATCGTTTTAGTTGTGTTGTTTGGTTGTGAAATGAAAACAAACAAACCAATTAATCTGCGACAAAAAGAAAAAAACGAACTGAAAACAGCACCGCAACTATCCAATGCGCCAGCTGCTGTTTCGCCAAATAACGAAAAACCAGCTAGTAATTATCGATTTGTCACCCTTTTTGATGCGCAAATTGGCTGGGGATATGACATTTATTTAAACGATGTGTTGAAAATACACCAGCCTCACATTCCCGTTATTCAAGGAATACAAGGTTTTAAAAGTGCCTATGAAGCGGAACTTGTTGCAAAAAAAGTGACCGAAAAACTAGATGCTGGAATCATGCCTCCTACCCTTTCTGAGCAGGAACTCAGAGAATTAGGTGTGATCAATTAAGTTTATCCCAATTTACGTGTTGGTAAATAGTAAGTTTGATTTATTCAGTATATAGCCAAACACTTATTTTTACAAAAAATTCAACACATGATTAAAAGAGTTGTCGTTACTGGTCTTGGTGCACTTTCACCTATTGGAAATAATGTAGCTAGTTTTTGGGAAAGCATTGTTCAAGGAAAAAGTGGTGCTGCACCCATTACTAAATTTGCTACAGATAAATTCAAGACCACTTTTGCATGTGAATTGAAAGACTTTGATCCGAAAGAACATTTCGATGTCAAGGAAATTCGAAAATACGACCCTTTCACCCAATATGCACTTGTTGCAGTTCGAGAGGCTGTTGCAGACGCTGGTATTGATTTTTCCGAACTAAATCGTGATCGCATTGGTGTCATCTGGGGTTCTGGAAACGGAGGGATTCAAACATTTCAAGATCAAATGATGGAATTTTGTTCCGGTGATGGAACACCACGCTTTACTCCCTACTTCATTCCACGAATACTTGTTGACATAGCTTCAGGTGTCATTTCCATGCAATATGGTTTAAGAGGTGTGAATTATTGTCCCGTTTCTGCTTGTGCAACATCAAATACAGCATTGATCGATGCGTTCAATTACATTCGATGGGGAAAAGCAAACATGATTATTTCGGGTGGTTCAGAAGCAGCGATAAACCAAGCGGCGATTGGTGGATTTTCATCTGCTCAAGCGTTGTCAAAAAGAAATGAAGCAGTGGAAACTGCATCTCGTCCTTTTGATGTGACGCGCGATGGATTTGTCATGGGCGAAGGAGCTGGAGCGCTTATTTTAGAAGAATACGAACATGCAATTGCACGAGGTGCAAAAATATACGCTGAAGTTGTCGGAGGAGGAATGGCAGCAGATGCCTATCACTTAACAGGCACACATCCCGAAGGCGACGGAGCAGTTCTTGGAATGGAAGAAGCTTTACGTGAAGCTGAAATTTCAGCCGATGAAATTGATTACATCAACATGCATGCAACGGCAACTCCTCAAGGAGATGTCAGTGAATTAATTGCCGCAAAACGCGTTTTTGGTGAGCGCAAATCATTGAGTGTTTCAGGTACCAAATCAATGACGGGTCATTTGCTTGGCGCAGCTGGTGCAATTGAAGCGATTGCTTGTATCAAAGCACTTGAAAATGATATTGTTCCGCCAACAATTAATACAACTGAAATTGAACCTGACTTTGCGCATTTATTTGATTTTCCGTTAACCAAAGGAAAACCAAAAAAATTGAATTATGTGATGAGCAATACCTTTGGGTTTGGCGGACACATTGCAAGTGTAATTTTCAAGAAATTCGTTTAAAACAACCCAACGTATGCAACCCCATTGCGCCAATAAAGTGCAGGGAATGGGATTTTAATGAAGGTAAATAATCGGGTAAATTGTTTCAAACGACGGTTTTTAATGGGTAACTTTTTCCAGTCAATATCAACTGAAAACGCGTATTCTGGATGAGAATAATACGTTGAATTCTGAATGGAATAACTTGATGCGTCCCCTTTCAAACGGCCATCTATACTATATCCGAAAGCAAATTGTAACCAAGATGGAAAGTTCACATGTCCAAAACTTCCAGGTGAAAAACACAACCAATAACTTTGTGCATTGTAATCCTTTAACAATCTCTCTGGTAAATTTGCTCCCAATACAGTAGGACGCAAAGCTGCGTATTTGGACGAACGATAACCGTACTTCAATTGAAAGCGTTGTTCGTGCAATGAATTTTGTTGGACCAAAAATAATGCTGCTCCAAAAGTGTTTGCGGAAATATCAGCGAATGAAAATCCCCATTCCGAACTAAATCCATCCAAGCATTCTATCGCTAGTTGATACGTCCATGCGCTTCCTGTTGACAAATATGCCGATCGTTTTTGAGAGACCCCAGCCCATTTCCACGACTGAAACGAAAGTGACGACAAGGAATAAGCGGTGAACGCATGCCCAACTTTATCCATGTAAAGCCAATTATTTGCATCATTAAATGTGTGAAATTTGCTTTTTGGAAAGTCATCATACCACAAGGCATTCAATGCTGCAACACTTCCCAATCCCAAGACTACATGTGATCCCGCAACGAGTTGTTTCCTATAAATCGGAACGGTATCCGAAGGGAAAGCGGTTGCACGAATGCACAGCAATAAAAGTATCGGTATGAGTATTTTCACAATGGAAAATTACTCAATTTACTCTTTTTCTACCGCGATTTCGAAAGATACTTTTACAATATCTCCAATTTTTGCATCAGACCGCATACCGTGAGCGGATCTGTCAACAGTTGATTCACCGATGAAAACAAGGTAATCTTTTCCAGTTTCTTTTCCAGCTGATAGAAATTTAATATTTAATGGAACAGATTCACTGACACCCATAAATGTCAGGGTACCATCAACCAAAAAGTGATCGCCTTCGGCTTTTATTCCTGTTGATTGATAAGTCGCCGTTTTATTTTTCGAGACATTGACATAATCAGATCCATGCACAGATTCGTCTCTTAAATCATTAAATGTTGTCAACGATGCTAACTTGAGTTTAACTGAAATAGCAGTAGGATTACCTTTTTCATCAATAGCTAATGTGACATCATAATCTGTAAAGGCACCTTCAGTTTTGTTTCCATCTGGTCCCAATTCAAAAGTGAGTTTCGAATTAGCTAATTTACTTTTCCATTTACCTGCTTGTGCATCCGACAACGGAATGGCTTTTGCTGTTGAAAAAAACGACTCTTTTGGAACAGTTGTTTCAGCAATTTCAACAGATAACATAGATTTTGACACTAATTTTTCAGGGGTCAATAAATATACAAATGGTTGTGAAAGTCCTATAAGAACGAACGGCAAACCAACAAAGGAAAACACTGTTGAATTTGTAACCAATAAAGCGATCGAGCTCCCAATTAATGCCCCAACGATTACAGGAATTCCTCCAAAATTTTGATTCAATATCCCCAAACTTATTAACCCTACTAATACAAAAATGGGTAATAAAATACCTAACAAAGCACGGGTGTTTTTGGATGTATACGAATGCATCCATGGAATAATACTTGCGCCAGCGAACATTCCTAAAAATAAATTACCACGTAACAAGGCATCTGGAGCTAATTCGGTGGATTTCACCAAATAAAAAACCCAAGCAAGTGAAAGGAATACAAGTCCCCCATTCATTTCTCGGTTGTCTTTTAAAACAAGTCCACTAGCTAGCCAACCGAGACCAACTAGAAAAACACCAAAATATCCAGCACTAAATGTTGCTGCAAATACCATCAAACCAGAATAAAGTAATTGAACAGCTATTTCAAATTGTGCCCCATTTCCTGCAAACCATTTTTCGGCATAATGCGCTTTTAATTTTGATAAAAAAGGAATCAATGCTCCTAAAAAAGGTAACAAGGCAATATTAATTGTCCAAGCAATTTCAAAATCAAAATAGTTCACACGAGCACCAATTGGAAGAAGCGCAACTAATGTTGCAACCAAACCAGTGTATTTGAACCATTTTGAACGAAAAAAACTAAACAAGAATGCACTCAAAACAAGTACTATCAAACTCAAATGAATCAATGGTGCCGAAGCATCCGTTCCAAAACCTCTAAGTAAAAAACAAGACACACCAATTACTCCAAGCGATGCACTGATTCGCTGAACAAGTTGATTATTTTGTAAAAGTAAGGCTACAAGTCCAATTACAAGTAAAAATATACTGTATGTGATTTCCATTTTTTTATTTTTTTACAAATGTACATTATTTTATTTACCATGGTAAATAAAAAAGATAATTTAAATCAGCTCGTGATTAATCGATTGATAATCAAAACATTTAGAAATTAATTTAGCATTTTTTGAATCCACTAAATTTTCTAAATGAGCAATTTTGTGACAATCAGTTCCAAATAAATCGATGTAGTTATTGGTTAAGAGCACCGCTGCTTGACGTTGAATTGATTTACCATAATATCCAGTAAACGACAACAAATTTACTTGAATAAGACAGCCCATTGATTGCAATTCTTGAACAATTTCAATCCGATTATGGAAATAAATGTAGCGTTCAAAGTGAGCTATCACTGGCTGATAACCTGCTGCTTTTAATTGAAAAACAAGGTCAAATAAACTCAATGGTTCGTTCCTAAATGAACATTCAAATAGAATATGGTTTCCTGCAAAAGGTAGTAAATCGTTGTTCTTTATGCGTTCAAAAAGCGTTTCATCCAAATAATATTCCGCAGAAATTTCCAACGTTATTGGAAGTTGCTGTTTCATCACTTCTGTTTGTAACGTATGAAACACCTGTTGAATATGCAGTGACGAATTGGGATACATATGTGCCATAACATGTGGTGTAATGATTAATTTTTGATACCCCATATCAATCATCATACGAATCATCGCAAGGCTATCGTCCATAGATTTTGCACCATCATCAATACCTGGAAGCAAGTGACTATGAACGTCTACTAATAAATTAGCAAAAGATTTTTTGGGCTTTTTTTCACGAAAGATGTTACTAAAAAATCCCATGACAGCTTATTTATTTCCGTACATCGCTGAATAATACTCCTTATAATCGCCAGATATTACTTCATTCACCCAGTCTTGATTAGTCAAATACCATTGAACTGTTTGTCGCAAACCTTCTTCAAAAGTAATTGATGGTTTCCAGCCTAATTCGTTGTCCAATTTTGTTGCATCAATTGCATAGCGCATGTCATGACCTGCACGATCTGTTACATACGTAATCAATGCAGCACTTTCACCTGATGTGCGATTAAGTGCTTCGTCCATAATAGAACACAATTCGTGAATCAAATCAATATTTTTCCATTCGTTCCAACCGCCAATATTGTAATTGCAACCAATTACTCCCTTGTGAAAAATAACATCAATAGCACGAGCATGATCCTCAACCCACAACCAATCACGTACATTTGTTCCGTTTCCATATACTGGAAGTGGTTTTTTATTCAAAATATTGGTAATCATTAACGGAATCAACTTTTCTGGGTGATGATGACTTCCGTAATTATTGGAACAATTCGAGCGTTTTACTGGAAACCCGTAGGTATGAAAATAAGCAGAGACAAAATGATCTGATGCTGCTTTTGATGCAGAATAAGGACTACGCGGGTCGTAGGAAGTCATTTCTGTAAAAAATCCTTCATCCCCCAAAGATCCAAAAACCTCATCTGTTGAAACATGGTAAAAAACATGACCTTCGTTTGAACCCCAAAAAACACGTGCTTGGTTCATCAAATTAACTGTTCCAACAACATTTGTATGCACAAATTCCATTGGCCCTTCGATTGATCGATCGACATGTGATTCTGCCGCTAAATGAATGATATCAGTAATTTGGTGTGATTTTAAAGCGTCCATCACATCACTTTCTGAAGTAATATCACCTTTTACAAAGGCATGATTAGTTGCGTTAGCTACTTCTTTTAAATTGGCTAAATTCCCTGCATACGTTAAAGCATCAAACGAGACGATGTTGTAGTTCGGGTATTTTTTAACCAATAATCGAACAAGGTGTGAGCCAATAAAACCAGCAGCTCCAGTGATTAAGATATTCATTTTTTTTACTATTTTTTATAAACTCCAATATTCCAGATCTTGGATTTTACCTTTGTACATTCCTTTTATATCGACAAATACGCCTTTGCCATCTTTCAATAACGATTTGAAATAATCCTCGTTTAATCCTTTGTATTCTTTGTGATTGACCGCCAAAATGATGGCGTCGTAGTCTTTCCCGATTGGGACTAAACCAACACCATATTCGTGCTGCATTTCGTCAGATGAAGCATGTGGATCAACCAAATCAACATTAACTTGGAATGATTTCAATTCAGTAACCACATCGATTACTTTGGAATTCCGGATATCAGAAACATCTTCTTTGAAAGTCGCTCCCATAACCAAAACGCGTGCATCTTGAATGCTTTTCCCTTGGATAATGATTTTTTTAACGGTTTGTTTCCCAATGTAAAATCCCATAGAATCATTAACATATCTTCCACTATTGATTATTTTGGCATGATAACCAGCTTGTTGCGCTTTGTGCGTCAAATAATAGGGGTCAACACCAATACAATGTCCACCTACTAATCCTGGAGAAAAACGCAAGAAATTCCATTTTGTACCAGCCGCTTCCAAGACATCATACGTATTGATTCCCAACTTATTAAAGATGATTGACAATTCGTTAATGAGTGCAATATTGACATCACGTTGTGTATTTTCAATAATTTTAGCAGCTTCTGCTACTTTAATAGAAGCTGCGCGATGAACACCAGCAGTTACAACCAATTCGTATGTTTTCGCGATTTCTTCCAACGATTCAGTACAACATCCTGAAACAACTTTCACCACTGACTTCAAGGTGTGTTCTTTATCTCCTGGATTAATGCGTTCTGGAGAATACCCTACTTTAAAATCTGTTTGAAACGTTAAACCCGATTCCTTTTCCAATACTGGAATACAATCTTCCTCGGTACATCCAGGATAAACAGTCGATTCAAACACAACATAATCTCCTTTTTTCAATACTTTTCCTACTGTTGTACTTGCCCCCAATAACGGTTTTAAGTCGGGTAAATTTGCATCATCAATAGGAGTTGGAACGGCAACAATATAAAAAGTGACATCTTTTAAATCATCGATGTCTGCTGTAAAATGAATGTCACAACCATCAAAATCAGCTGCTGACAATTCATTACTTGGATCGATGTTGTTGCGCATTAAGTCCACACGCGCTTGATTGATATCAAATCCAACAACCTTAATAGTGCGCGCAAATTCTAATGCAATGGGCAAACCTACATAGCCAAGCCCAATAACAGCTAGTTTTGTTTCTTTATGAATGAGTTGCTTGTAAATTGAATTGCTCATTTCTAACTTTATAAATTCGTTCAATAATATCGACTACTTTCAATCCTTCTAAGGCATTTGTTGTTGCAGAAGTTCTACCTTTTAAAGTGTCAATTACATTTGCAATCACATAATGATGATTAGCTGCTGAACCTTTGTAAGCACCATAATCGTTCCCCGGATTGGTTGGAGCTAATATTGGCATTTCGTATCCTTGAATGTTGCACACCTCTACTTCATTCATATATTGACCACCAATTTTTATACTTCCATTTTTTCCAATAATGGTCATGGAACTTTCTAAATTTTGATCGGCAACAGCTGTAGAGTAATTGATACAACCCATTCCACCATTGATGAAATCAAAACTCACAAAACCAGAATCTTCAAAATCCGTTGTTTCTTTGTGCGTAAAGTCAGCAAATTTTCCTTGAATATGATCAATATCACCAAAAAGCCAATACATGATATCGATGAAATGTGAAAATTGCGTAAACAACGTTCCACCATCTAATTCTTGTTTGCCTTTCCAACCATCTGCTTTGTAATAACGGTCATCACGGTTCCAATAACAATTCAACTGTACCATGAATATTTCGCCCAACACATTGCGTTCAACCACATCTTTTATCCATTCGCTTGGTGGAGAATAACGGTTTTGCATTACACAGAACACGTTTTTTGATTGTTGCAAGGACTTGAAAATCACTTTTTCACATTGTTCTGTTGTCAATCCCATTGGTTTTTCAACGACAACATGTTTTTTCGCATCTAACGCTTTGATAGCTTGTTCGGCATGTAATCCGTTAGGAGTGCAAATGTTTACCACATCAAAAACCAAATCACTTGCGAGTAGAGCTTCCATCGTATTAAAAAATGGCACATTAAATTGTTCTGCACCACAGGCATCTGCAGCTTGAACATCAACCATAGCAATTAATTCAGCTTCTGGATTACGACGAACCATTTCAGCATGACGTTTACCGATATGACCCGACCCTACAATTACGAATTTTATTAGTTGATTTTCTGGAATCATTATGAGTTTATTGAGGTGTAATAAAAAAACAAAAATATATAATTCAGGTGAAAGGACACTAAAGCGAAGTGAGTAGCTTCACTTGCCCTTCGATTAATGTATAATTTTCACCTGATTCGGGACAAACTGCTTTTCCATGCTGATCAAAAGAAAGTCGGTGACCAAAAGCACTCATCCAACCAATTTGGCGTGCAGGATTACCAACTACTAATGCATAAGCAGGAACTTCTTTCGTTACAACGGAACCAGCACCAATAAAAGCATATTGACCGATATCATTCCCACAAACAATCGTAGCATTTGCACCAATTGATGCTCCTTTACGAACGATCGTTTTTGCATATTGGTCGCGGCGATTAACTGCAGATCGCGGATTCATGACGTTTGTAAAAACCATACTTGGTCCCAAAAAAACATCGTCCTCACAGATTACTCCAGTGTACAACGAAACATTGTTTTGAATTTTGACATTGTTTCCTAATATAACTTCGGGCGAAACGACAACATTTTGTCCAATATTGCAATTGTTTCCAATAGTACAATTGGGCATAACGTGCGAAAAATGCCAAATTTTGGTTCCTTCTCCAATTGTGCAACCAGCATCAATGACTGCTGTTTCATGTGCAAAATATGTTGTCATAGTATCCATTTAACGTTGAATATATTTTTCAAAATCGATGTGATCGGATTGATACAATTCCTCTTGCGTTAATTGCTTAAAGTAATCATATGTCAATTTCAAGCCTTCACTTCGGTCTACTTTTGGCGACCAATCCAAAACTTTTTTTGCAACAGTAATATCCGGCTGACGTTGTTTTGGGTCATCTACAGGTAAATCTTTGTAGATCACTTTTTGCGAAGTCCCTGTTAATTGAATGATTTCTTCTGCAAACTGTGCAATGCTTATTTCGTCTGGATTTCCAATGTTAACGGGTTGCGAATAATCGGAATGTAGCAAACGAACAATTCCTTCTACCAAATCATCCACATAGCAAAACGAGCGTGTTTGTGAACCATCTCCAAAAACGGTTAAATCTTCACCACGCAAAGCTTGTCCAATAAACGCTGGCAAAACACGTCCATCATTCAAACGCATTTTTGGTCCGTAGGTATTAAAAATACGAACAATGCGCGTTTCAACTCCATGAAACGTGTGATACGCCATTGTCATTGCTTCTTGAAAACGTTTTGCTTCATCGTATACTCCTCTTGGACCAACAGGATTCACATTTCCCCAGTACGCTTCTGTTTGAGGGTGAACTGTTGGATCGCCATACACTTCAGAAGTACTTGCAATCAAAACGCGTGCTTTTTTCACACGAGCCAAGCCCAAACAATTATGAATTCCTAAGGATCCTACTTTTAACGTTTGAATGGGAATTTTCAAGTAATCAATGGGACTTGCTGGTGAAGCAAAATGAAGAATATAATCCAGTTTTCCCGGAATATGTATGAATTTACTCACATCGTGGTTGTAAAATTCAAAATTTGATAGTGGGAACAAATGCTCAATGTTTTTCAAACGACCAGTTATCAAATTATCCATTGCAATGACATGAAAGCCATCTTTTATAAAGCGATCACACAAGTGCGAACCTAAAAAACCCGCAGCTCCTGTGATTAAAATCCGTTTTTGTGCTTCCATGTTACATGCTTATTGTTTGTCTACCAATTGATTGATAGTAAAATCCTTTTTCATTCATTTCATTGACTTCGAATAAATTTCTTCCGTCAAAAATGACTTTATCGTTCATCAGCGTAGCCATTTTTTCAAAATCGGGATTTCTAAAGACGCCCCACTCGGTACAAATTAACAAAGCATCTGCATTCTCTAATGCGGTGTATTCATTATCCGCATACGCAATTTTATCGCCAAGTAATTGGTTTACGTTATTCATTGCTTCTGGGTCATAAGCCGATACCGTTGCTCCTTTCTCCAATAAAGCGTTGATCAAATACAAAGCTGGTGCTTCACGAATATCGTCGGTATCTGGTTTAAAAGCCAATCCCCAAACAGCAATCTTTTTGCCTGTCAATTCTCCTTTGAAGAAATTAGTGATTTTCGGAAATAAAATTGTTTTTTGAGACTCATTTACTTTCATAACAGCCTTCAATATCTCAAACGAATACGCTTGTTCATTTCCAGAGTTGACCAATGCTTGGACATCTTTTGGAAAACAAGAGCCTCCATAACCAATTCCTGGAAACAAAAATCGACGACCAATGCGTTCATCTGAACCAATTCCAATGCGTACTTTGTCAACATCAGCACCAACAATCTCGCAAAAATTTGCGATTTCATTCATGAAAGTGATTTTAGTTGCTAAAAAAGCATTCGCCGCATATTTTGTCAATTCAGCAGATTTCTCGTCCATGAATAAGATTGGATTTCCTTGGCGCACAAATGGTTTGTATAATTGCTCCATGATTTTTTGAGCGCGTTCTGAAGAAGAACCAATAACAACCCTGTCAGGTTTCATGAAATCTTCTACAGCAAAACCTTCGCGTAAAAATTCAGGATTTGAAACAACATCAAAAGGTACGCGCGCATTTTTAGCTATTACAGCTGTTACTTTTTCAGCTGTACCAACTGGAACGGTACTTTTATCGACGATAACTTTGTAATCGGTTAGTAATTTTCCCAAATCATCTGCCACTGCTAAAATATATTTCAAATCGGCAGAACCGTCTGCTCCTGGAGGAGTTGGCAAGGCTAAAAATATTATTTCTGCATCTTTTATCCCTGCTGCTAAATCTGTCGTAAAAGACAAACGTTTAGCAGCGATATTTCGTTCAAATAACACATCAAGTTGCGGTTCATAAATAGGCATTTCACCATTTTTTAATCGCTCTACTTTTTTTGCATCAATGTCAACACAAATCACTTGATTGCCCGTTTCAGCAAAACAAGTTCCTGTAACAAGGCCAACATAACCTGTTCCAATTACAGCTATTTTCTTCATTTATTGATGCTGATAAAATTTAATACTTCTGTACAAATCAACTGTTGTTGTTCGGCAGTCATTTCAGTATGGATGGGCAATGAAATAACGGAAGCTGTCAATGATTCTGTAACAGGCAAATCCAATTCCCCAAGTTGAAATGCAGCAAACATGGGTTGTTTGTGAGCAGGTTTTGGATAATAAATCATGCTCGGAATTCCTTTTTCAGCCAGATATGTTTGTAATTCATCACGGTTTAATCCAACTAATTGGATCGTGTATTGGTGAAAAACATGATTCGAATAGGTACTTCTTTTGGGTATAATGATGTGAGATAAATTTCCTAACAATTCATCGTATCGCGCTGCAACAGCCTGACGAGCAGCGATATAATTTTCTAAATAGGGTAATTTCACATTCAAAACAGCTGCTTGAATAGCATCCAAACGTGAATTACACCCAACTATTTCGTGGTAATATTTTTGTTTTTGTCCATGATTCGCAATCATTTTCAGAAGTTCAGCCAATTCGGAATTATTCGTATACATCGCGCCACCATCTCCGTAACAACCCAAGTTTTTAGACGGAAAAAAAGAAGTACAACCTATGTCGCCTATAGTACCTAATTTAGCGACTGTCCCATCGCTGAAATAATAATCACCCCCAATACCTTGAGCATTATCTTCGACTACAGATAATTGGTGTTTTTTTGCTAAGCGCATGATCGATTCCATGTCGGCTGCTTGGCCATATAAGTGAACTGGTACGATTGCTTTTGTTTGTGGCGTAATCGCTTGTTCAATTTTGGTTGGATCAATACAAAACGAATGCGGGTCAACATCGACAAAAACAGGTTTTAATCCCAATAATGCTATAACTTCTGTGGTAGCCATGTATGTAAACGAAGGAGTAATCACCTCGTCACCTGGTTTTAAGCCAAGCGCCATCAGTGCTATTTGCAACGCATCAGTACCATTAGCACACGGGATAACATGTTTTACATCCAAGTAAGCTTCGAACGATTGTTGAAACCTTGTAACTACAGGGCCTCCAATAAAATGAGCGGTCGTCAAAACCTCATCTATCGCTGCTTGTATTTCTGTTTTTATTGCTTCGTATTGACCAGATAAGTCAACCATTTCTATTTTCTTCACTTCGATACGACTGTTAATGCGTTATGTTTCTTAACAAAACAAAAAGTAAAGATACATATTTTTCTAGTGAAATCGGGCGATTTTTCGAATGAATTAATAAGTTGAAAGTGTATTCATTACTTTTTCAATTTTAGCAAGAGTAACATCGTTCGAACACGAAAAATTTGTAACGATAATCGCAAAAGCAATACGGCGACCAGAAGTGCTTTCAACGTATCCAGCGTATGATTTAATGCGGTTCATTGTACCACTTTTTGCATGCACCCTGTTTTCTCCTGGTTGATTTTTGCAAACCGTTGATAATGTCCCCGATACGCCGGCAACTGGAAGTGTGTTATAAAACGTTTGGAATTCTTTTGCTGTAGTCATGTACTTTAGTAGTTGGCTAAAATGATCTGCAGAAATTCCATTACTACGTGACAAACCACTTCCGTCATTGATGTACAACCCTTTTGTGTAGATTTTATCGCGCCAAAAAGCGTCCAACTTATCCAAACTATTGTCCGTTGTTCCTACTCCATTTGTACCGTATCCAACCAAACAAAGCAAGGATTCCGCAAATAAATTAACAGATTTCATATTGGTCCACCAAGCGATTGAACCTACTGTTTTTCCGTAATGCGTGTATATCAATTGCTTGGTCGCATAACGTATTGCAGGTGACTGACTTGGTTGTTTCCGAGCATTCGCATAACCAGACTCAACTTGAATGCCTTTTGTACCCAAAACACGCACAAATTCAGCAGCAAATGTCAACTCTGGATCTGGCAAACTTCCTTTCACCACAAAACGATTTACCCCTTTTTCTAATGTTCCTGTGCCAAAACGATCCAACGAATATGGCGCACCGAAAATATATGAATTATCTCCTTTTCCACCAGCTGTAATGTAATTTGTGAAGTTCAATTCAGGAATGGTAGGAAAAGTTCCAGTTAGTACTGTTTTGGAACCAATCGTTGTGCTTGTTTTGAAATAATAGCGCAACATGTTGTCATAAATCGGTAAGCCCGATGCTCCTGCACCATAATAATTCCCCATATCGCTCCAGCCCCAACCATCTGGTGCGCCTTGGTAGCCAAATTCTGAAGCATCGGAAATTACGGAACCTGTTATTTTTTTTATTCCCATTTTCAATAAGGTATCCGCCCATTTTTGTAAAAACTGGTCTTCTAAACCATCGCCATTATAATACCGACTTCCAAGTGCAGCATCTCCTCCTCCTCGAATCCATAAATTACCCGACAAAACACTATCTGCTTGAATAATTCCGTCAATATAAATTCTCGTTTTAGGTGCATAATCTGCTCCCAACACTTCTAAGGCAGTGGCCGTTGCAAATAATTTAGTAGTGGACGCAGGTGCTAAACTTAATGTGGGATTTAATGATGCAATTTGCTCTCCAGTAGCACAATCCACAGCAGAAAAACTAATCCCTGCATGTATAAAACAAGGCTCAGCAGCAAATGAATTTATAGCTTGTTGCACCGTATTTTGACTAAAAACGACTATTGTCACGCACAGTTGAAACAAAAGCAATGACATTTTTATTGAGAATTGGAATAAACGCATGTATCAAAATTCGTTGAAAAAAGAACGCTGAATTATGTCGGTAAAAAAACTTTTAAACATTGCTGGCTGAATAGCCTAAAGCTCAATTCACGATATTAATTAAAATTCTTTATTTTTGTCTAACGAATTTACGCCAATTTATATGCCAAGAGTACTCAGAATTATTAATCGATTTAACATTGGTGGACCAACCTACAACGCAACATTTTTATCGGCGTTTTTATCGGATGATTTTGAAACTTTATTGGTTGGAGGTCTACCAGAACCAGACGAAGAAGATTCCCTTTATATTCCTGAAAAATACGGTGTTAAACCACTTTTAATCTCTGAATTACAACGGACACCGAATTTTAAAAGTGATCGAATTGCCTACAAAAAATTAAAAGAAATCATACGTGATTTCAAACCAGATATCGTTCATACTCATGCATCAAAAGCCGGTGCATTGGGTCGTAAAGCTGCATTGGCTTGCCAAGTTCCTGTCATTATTCACACTTTTCATGGCCATGTTTTTCATTCCTATTTTGGACGTTTGAAAACAACTTTGTATCAATTCATTGAACAACGATTAGCTGCTAAAACAACAAAAATCATTGCAATTAGTCCCCAACAAAAAGAAGAACTTTCTAAAGTCTACCACATTTGTAAGCCCGAAAAGATTTCGGTAATTCCATTGGGATTTGATTTGGAACAATTTCAAGAAAATTTAAGCGAGAAAAGACGAATCACTCGTGAAAAATACCAACTAACTGAAAATGAAGTCGCTGTTGCAATTGTTGGGCGTTTAGCTCCCATAAAAAACCACACGCTTTTTTTAGCTGTTGTAGAACTATTAGCGCAAAAAAAATGCACTGCACGTTTTTTCATTGTAGGTGACGGCATTGAAAATGAAGCAATTTCAATAGAAGTTGAACGTTTGAAAAAAACGTATGGAGTTGCTATTGAAATGACAAGTTGGATAAAAGATATTGCAACATTCAATGCAGGAATGGATATCATGTGTTTGACTTCCAATAATGAAGGAACGCCCGTCAGTTTAATCGAAGCACAAGCATGTAATCTTCCTGTCGTTAGTACTGATGTTGGCGGAGTAAAAGATATTCTTATTCCTGGGGAAACGGGATTCATTGTGCCAAAAAACGATGCGAATGCTTTTGCCCGCGCATTAGAAAAACTGATTGAATCAAAGGAACTTCGCGCTGAAATGTCTGAAAAAAGTTGGACATTTGTGAAAAACAAATTTCATTATCGTAATTTGGTAGCGCAAACAGAAGTGCTTTACCGCGAATTATTACAAAAATAAGACAACATGAATTATTTAAAATACATTGGTTTACTTTTAGGTGTTTTTTATTTAACAGCTTGTAATATCAATAAAAACCTAATGTTTCGTGAACCTCAAGGTGAAATTACAGCTGCTGATAGCATTCCATTAAAACCAATTTCCGATTATACGATTGCACAAAATGATTTGTTTGAATTTCAGTTGTTCACCAATAATGGCGAAAAAATAATCGATGGTATGAACGGAATTAACCCCGAAATAAAACAAACAAAAACAATTACCTATTTAGTTAGAAGTGACGGAACAAGTGACTTGCCGTTGTTAGGCACTGTTCATTTGGAAGGTTTGACCATCAAAAAATGCGAGGATACTTTAGCTAAGTTATACCAACTCAAAAGCGGATATATCAATCCTTTTGTTCAAGTGAAAATAACGAATAGAAGAGTCATCGTTTTTACTGGAAATGGTGCAGATGCGAAAGTTGTCAGTTTACAAAATGACAATACTACGCTGATGGAAGTTATCGCTTTAGCAGGAGGAATTGCAGAGAGGGGGAAAAGCGAGAAAGTAAAATTAATGCGGGTTGAAAAAGGAATTCGAAAAGTATACACAATGGATTTATCATCGATAGATGGATTGAAATATGCTGACTTAATTGTACAAGCAAACGATTACATTTATATCGAGCCTAGAGAGCAGGTTGCTAAAGAAGTTCTGAACAACAGTGCACCAATCATTTCGTTGCTATCAAGTGTTTTGGTTATTTTTACAGTTTTAACAACATTAAAATAAAGTGAGCACTTCAAATTATGTCATAAACAAAGATTTCAATGTCAGCATTGCTCGTGTTATACTTCGCCGCAATTGGTGGATAGCACTTGCTGCTATTTTATTGATGATTCTGTTTGCTTTTCTCTATTTACGCTATACAAAGCCTCTTTATGAATCACGAATAGTCATTCAATTAGGGGAAAAAGACAAAGGAAAAGAATTACTTGAAATTGAAAACATCAATACCAAAGACAATATTTCGAGTGAATTAGAATTGTTGCGTTCCGAGTTGTTATTTGATTTTGCACTTGAAAAATTGAATTTGAATGTTTCTGTTTTTTCTAAAGGCAAGTTTTTAACAGAAGAAAAATACCATCAAAGCACGTTTACAATTTTACCGTATGAATTGATTGACAGTAACTTATGTGCAATTCCAATCTATCTTCAAGCGAAAAACAATCAAATTGAAGTGCACTATGAATTATATGGAAAAAAATTCGTCTTTATTTCACCTAAAAACAATCGATTAAAAACACCTCATTTTGATGTAACGATCAAAACAAGTTCTTGGAACGATTTTTTAGCTGATGATAATGCCAATGAATTATATTTCACTTTCAATAACCGCAAAGAATTGGTAAAACGTTTATTACCAAACTTGGTAGTCGAACCAGTTGATGCTCAAGCAAAAACTATTGAAATCAAATATATTGGCAATAACGCAGAGTTTTGTCACGATATTACTCAATCCGTTGCAGCTGCATTTTTCACGTATGATGAAGACATGAAGCGAAAGAGTTCGGAAAATATTTTAAATTTTCTCGAACAACAAATTGATTCCATCGCTGGTGAATTACAATTATCAAAAGACAGCTTAAGTCAATACCAACGAACAACACAACTTACTGATCCTGAAATGTCAGGAAATAATTTAACAGAAAACATTGGACTTTATCAAGGTCAGTTATTTGTTATTCAAGATGAATTAGCAACTCTCAATTTAGTAAAAACAAAATTGTCGAACGATCCTAATCGGGTGGAAATTTACCGTTTGATACCCGAAATGCTTGGAAAGAGTTTTGAACTTTCATTAACAAAGCAAATAAACGATTTGAATTTGTTATTGGAAAGAAAGGAAGAGCTATTGACAACTGTCAATGAAAATCATGCAGAAATAAAAAACATTCAGTCAAAACTCGTTTTTAAAATTCAAAACATAAGAAGAAGTGTTGACGTTATCTACGAACGATTACAGAAAAGTGCGCAATTAATCCGATCTAAAATTGGAGGATTTGAAGGTGAATACATGGCTTTGCCAGATAAAAAAATGGAGTTCAATCGTTTAAAATCTTTACAAAATTTAAACGATAAATATTTTACTTTATTGACTGAAAAGAAGATTTTGTATTCGATTTCAAATGCAGGTTACACCTCAAATAACCGAGTATTAAATCAAGCAACTTTTTCAAATGACCCGATTAGTCCGAACAAAAATAAAACGTATGGGATATTTATTTTTGTTGGAATTATTCTTGCGATTAGCTTTCTTGTTATCAAATATTTGACCTACAATGAAATCACTTCAGTTGAGGACTTGATATTTTTACTACATCAAAATGCAATCGTTTTGGGAACAATTCCAGAAGTGAAAAATAAAGTTGGTTTTAGTCAACTTGTCGTGCATAATTCAGCAAAATCAATACTTGCTGAGGCACTTCGAGCTATCAGAACAAATATTAGTTTCATCAATTCACATGCAAAAACTATTGCAATTTCCTCATCTATTTCTGGGGAGGGAAAAACTTTTGTTGCGCTTAACCTTGCAGGTATACTTGCACTTTCTGATAAAAAAATAGTTTTACTTGATCTCGATTTGAGAAAACCAAAGGTTCATTTAGGGCTTGGAAAACAAAATGAAGTGGGAATTAGTAATGCTATCATTGGTAATGTTTCACTCAACGAAATAATTCAGCAGACTGAAATTGAAAACTTGGATTTTATTTCAGCAGGAAGTATCCCACCAAACCCATCTGAGTTAATCTTGAGTGATGCATTCAATACTATCTTATACGAGCTTAAACATAGATATGACATTGTTGTGATCGACAGTCCACCAGTTGGTATAGTAACAGATGGCGTGCAAGTACTCTCTGAATCAGATATACCAATTTATGTATTCAGATCTAATTTCTCAAAACGAATTTTCGCTAAGAAAATCAATGATCTGTATCAATTGAAGCAAATAAAAAACATCAATGTCATCCTAAATAATGTTACCATTTCCAAAAGTGAGTTTGGTTATGGTTATGGTTATTACGAAGACGAAAAAACTAAATGATGAAAGCAATTCCTACTGATATAAAAGATGTTTTTATTATAGAACCAAGAGTTTTTCAAGATGAAAGAGGTCTCTTTTTTGAAAGTTTTCAGCAAGAAACTTTCAATGATCTCATTGGACGAAAACTAACTTTTGTGCAAGAAAACGAATCAATTTCAAAAAAAGGTGTAATCAGAGGTTTGCATTTTCAAAATCCACCCCATGCTCAAGGAAAACTTGTTCGAGTTATCAAAGGAAGTGTCTTAGATGTTGCCGTTGATATTCGCAAAGATTCAATTACCTATGGAAAATCTATTTCTGTTGTGTTAACAAGTGAAAACAGAAGGCAATTATGGATTCCAGAAGGATTTGCTCATGGTTTTGTTGCTTTGGAAGAAGATACCATTTTTCAATATAAATGTACAAACTATTACAACAAAGCTTCTGAAGATGCTTTGCTTTGGAATGACAGTACACTTGCAATCGATTGGAAAATTGATCAACCAATTTTATCTCCTAAAGATGAAATCGCACCTGCTTTTGACCAATTTCAATCACCTTTCTAATGGTTGCTGAAATTATTTTTGCTGGTTGTTGTTTTTTTGTAATTGGCCTAATTATAAGCCTCGTTAGCAACAAATTGCTGTTAAGCTTTTCGCAAACATTAGGCATTAGAAACAAAAATGATATCACTGTTCGTTGGTCCAATGAATCAAAGCCTTCGTTAGGTGGAGTGGCGTTTTTTGTTGCGTTTTTACTTGGTGCAATTGCCTATTCCATCATTTTTTACACCGAAAATATTTTTCATAACAAAGAGTTTGTCGGCTTGTTTGGTGCAGGACTTATTGCGTTTATTATGGGGCTGGCCGATGATGCGTACAATACGAAACCGTACTTAAAATTAACTGTTCAAATCCTTTGTGGATTAATTCTTGTTGCGTCAGATTCCCTAATAACTATCACACCTGTTTTTTTCTTGAATGCACTACTAACTGTTACATGGGTTGTGCTCATTATGAATTCGCTTAATATGCTTGACAACATGGATGGAATTACAGGGACAAATGCGTTATTTATACTCGCAACTTGCCTCGCAAGCGATATCATTTTGTACGATTGGAACATGAACCTATGGACACTGACATTGTGTGTTCAAGTAGGTGCGCTGGTCGGATTTTTATATTTCAATGTTCATCCTTCAAAATTATTTATGGGGGATGCCGGAAGTCAATTTATTGGTCTTTTTACCGCATTTTATGCGATACACGATTTATCAAATATTGGTGTTAAAACCGGTCAATCTCCTCATATCGGACTAATAATTGTTATGATCGCATTTACACCAACGCTTGTCGATACATTGAGCGTGGTAATAAACCGCATCAAAAAAGGAAAATCTCCAATGGTAGGAGGAAAAGATCATACAACTCATCATTTGGTCTATGCGGGTTATTCAGATAGACAAGTTTGGTATATCTTTTTATTGCTTTCAATTTCTTCATTAATTATTGCAATTATTGCCATATATGCAGCCAAATGGAATATAATTGGTCTAGTATATTCGCTTACATTATATGTTTTTGCTGTTTTTATTTTCTTGTACGAAAAAACCATCCGTTTCAAACAAAAAAATAAGTGATTATTTTCAAAATAGCACTCTTTTAAACCATTTCCTTGTAATTTTGTTGTAACTAGTAACAGCCATTTTTGTGCTGTGGTAATGATGATTATGGCTGATAAAACAAAACAAAACTCCATCGATATTTATGGTGCGAAAGAGCATAACTTGAAAAATGTTACGCTTTCTATACCTAGAAATAAATTGGTTGTTTTCACAGGACTTAGTGGAAGTGGAAAATCTTCACTTGCTTTTGATACCATTTTTGCTGAAGGCCAACGCCGTTACATCGAAACTTTTTCTGCCTATGCCAGACAGTTTTTAGGTGGTTTGGAACGACCAGATGTCGAAAAAATTGATGGCTTAAGTCCTGTTATTGCTATCGAACAGAAAACAGTTTCACGAAGCCCGCGCTCTACTGTTGGAACGATTACAGAAATCTATGACTTTCTTCGTCTCTTGTATGCACGTGTTGGAACTGCAATCTCGTACAATACCGGCGAACAAATGGTGAAGTATTCCGACGAGCAAATTGCCGATTTGATCATCGCAGACTTTATTGGAAAAAAAATAAATGTTTTAGCACCTAAGATCAAAGGAAGAAAAGGTCATTACCGCGAATTGTTTGAACAAATTGCAAAAATGGGCTTTACCAAAGTGCGCATTGATGGAGAAATTGTTGATATCGAACGAGGGATGCGCTTAGATCGCTACAAAATTCACGATATTGAAATGGTCGTCGACCGCATGCAAATTGCCGATTCGGATAAAAAACGCATCTACGACGCAGTCGTTTTAGCAATGAAACATGGAAATAAAGCAATGATGATTCACGACATTGAAACAAATGAAGTGCGTCATTTCTCTCGCTTTTTAATGTGTCCGACAACAGGAATTTCATACCCAGAGCCTGAACCAAGTTTGTTTTCATTCAATTCACCTTATGGCGCATGTAGCTCGTGTAATGGTTTAGGAGAAATTGCAGAGATAGATCGTGACAAAGTTATCCCAGATGCAAATTTAAGTATCAAAAAAGGAGGTTTGGCACCCATTGGAGAATACAAGAAAAATTGGTTTTTTGAACGCATTGATAGTTACTTACAACAAGAAGGATATTCACTGAACACGCCAATTAAAGACCTACCAGATGACATTATCCACATCATTTTAAACGGAAACGAAGGTCTTGAGACAAGCGTGAAAGACACCACGATTCGCTTTGAAGGATTAGCTGGATTTATGGCGCGGCATGCCGAAGAAAGTTCTGCTAGTATTCAACGTTGGGCACAAAGTTTCATGAACAAAATCACCTGCCCAGATTGCAAAGGAACGCGTCTCAAAAAAGAAGCGCTGAACTTTATTATTGCTGAAAAAAACATTGGCGAAATTGCTGCGATGGACTTGTTAGAAGTCGCACAATGGATTGAAAACATTACCAATCATCTTACCAAAGAACAACAATTAATCGGTACGGAAATATTAAAGGAAATACGTAATCGTGTGCGCTTTATTTTAGATGTTGGATTGGAATATTTGACCCTACACCGCTCTGCGAGAAGTCTTTCTGGTGGCGAAGCGCAACGCATTCGTTTGGCGACACAAATTGGTTCGGAATTGATGAATGTGCTCTATATTTTAGATGAACCAAGTATCGGTTTGCACCAACGCGATAATACCCGTTTGATTAATTCACTTAAAAAATTGCGCGATACCGGAAATTCAGTGATTGTTGTGGAACACGACCGAGAAATGATGGAAGCGGCTGATTATGTCGTTGATATCGGTCCGGGAGCTGGTGTTCATGGTGGACAGATTGTCAATGCTGCTCCGTTCAACGAACTGGTTAGTACCGACTCCATGACAACGAAATACTTGAACGGGGAATTAGAAATCGCTATACCGAAGAAAAGAAGAAAAGGGAACGAAAAATCACTCGTTTTAAAAGGTGCAACAGGAAATAATTTAAAAAATGTCGACCTCACGATTCCTTTGGGAACACTAACATGTGTAACAGGTGTTTCGGGCAGTGGGAAATCAACTTTAATCAACCACACGCTCTACCCTATTTTAAATGCGCACATTTACAACGGCGTAAAAAAACCAATGCCCTATAAAAGTATCCATGGGCTTGAAAACATTGATAAAGTAATTGAAATAGACCAAAGTCCGATTGGACGAACACCACGCAGTAATCCTGCAACATATACAAACGTTTTTACAGAAATTAGAACACTTTTTGCTGCACTGCCAGAAGCGCAAATTAGGGGTTACAAAGCTGGACGTTTTTCGTTCAATGTCGCTGGTGGAAGGTGTGAAACCTGCGGTGGTGGCGGACTAAAAGTCATCGAAATGAACTTCTTACCAGATGTTTATGTCGAATGTGAAACGTGTAATGGAAAACGTTACAACCGTGAAACATTAGAAGTCCGCTACAAAGGAAAATCGATCAACGACGTGTTAGCAATGACAATCGAAGATGCAGCAGTGTTTTTTGAAAACATTCCAAAAATTCATCGTCCGTTGGCAACCATGAATTCGGTTGGACTAGGTTACATCAAATTGGGGCAACCTTCGACAACATTGAGTGGCGGTGAAGCGCAACGTATCAAGCTTTCTGGGGAGTTAACCAAAAGAGGAACGGGCAACACAATTTATATTCTTGATGAACCAAGTACTGGTTTGCATTTCGAGGATATTCGCATGTTGATTGATGTCTTACAACGTTTAGTAGATGATGGAAACACGGTATTGGTCATCGAACACAACTTGGATATTGTAAAAGTTGCAGACCATATTATTGATGTTGGTCCAGAAGGAGGAAGAGAAGGTGGTAAAATCGTTTGCAAAGGAACGCCTGAAGAACTCATTAAAAAACACACCGCTATTTCTCATACGGCTAAGTACTTAAAAATGGAAATTGATCACATGAACAAGATTCGAAAAAGCTGATACTTAAGGCAATTTCTCCACTAATTGTTCCGTATTGTTTTTATCAAAGTAGGTACATGTTTTTTCATTCAAGTCCATAACCCATTTTTCAATACCCGTTGCTGCGCAGTCGTTACAAAATGTAACAAAATCGGTATGACCTTGTTGGTGAAGTAATAAGCGGGTTTTGAACGTTGGTAAGTCGCAATTAGCAGCTATCGTTAGTTGTTCGGATAATCCAGGAGCTGAAAGCTGGAAATCAGTTGCGTCAAAATAAACCGTGTGACTATCCTTTACCCACGTTTCAAATCGGACTACGCCCAACGCTCGTATTTCTGTTATGTAAGCTGGGAAATCTGCTCCTGATTTTACTTTGCTATGTGCTGCTGCTATTGCTGCTAATTCAAACATCTTATCCAATTTTTCGACAATAATAAAAAAATATTTTTTGAAAAATGGAATTTTGTTTGTTACTAAATCGTTCAAGTATAAATGAATCAACTTTGTAGCTTGCAATAACCGTAAATAATGTAATTTTAAGCAATTGAATACAAATAGTAAGCAACCATGAATGTAACATCAAAAGACTGGAACGAAATTAAAACAAACGATAGTTGGGCAATTTTTAAAATCATGTCCGAATTTGTTGAAGGTTATGAACGCATGGCACGCATTGGTCCATGTATTTCCATTTTTGGCTCTGCTCGTACGCCCGAAAACAGTCCATACTATCAACTAAGTGCAGAAATAGGTGGGAAACTAGCAGCCGCTGGATATGGTGTGATTACTGGTGGTGGTCCAGGAATAATGGAAGCTGGAAACAAAGGTGCTTTTAACGTTGGTGGGAAATCGGTAGGTTTGAACATCGATTTGCCATTTGAACAATTTCACAACAAATACATTGATCGTGACCACAATATCAATTTTGACTATTTCTTTGTTAGAAAAGTAATTTTTGTCAAATACTCGCAAGGATTTGTGGTAATGCCTGGTGGTTTTGGTACAATGGATGAATTGTTCGAAGCCATCACGCTCATCCAAACGAAGAAAATAACCAAACGTCCCATCGTATTAATTGGATCGGATTATTGGACGGGATTAGTGAAATGGGTAAAAGATGTGATGTTAGAAAAAGAACACAACATCTCTCCCGAAGACATGAATTATTTGAATATCGTTGATACTGCAGACGAAGCAGTTAAATACATAGAAGACTTCTACAAAACACACGAACTGAGTCCAAATTTCTAAGCAGGCCAAGTAGCTGCAACGACTTTTTCCGCGGCACCTGAATTGTCAGTAAAAAGTGCTGTTAAATTGGTTTTTGAAATCAATTGATTTTGTTGGAAATAATTCACTGCCTGTTCAAATGCTTCTGCATCAGCTATGCTTATCGCAGCTTGCTTATCCAAAAACAATTGCGCCTCAGGAAAACGCTTGAAATTAGGCCCGAATATTACTGGAACGCCAAATGCGCCTGGCTCTAAAATATTGTGCAATTTCCCAGTGAATCCTCCTCCAACGTATGCTATTTGCGCAAACTGATAAGCAGTTGTTAATTGTCCAATGGTATCCAAAATGAAAATCGGTGCAGTTGTTTCTTCTTCGCTGGTATACCTATTAACTTTACCAGCAAACACATCGGTAATCAACTTTATAGTTTCCTCTGAAATAGTATGAGGAGCAATGATAATCTTCCAAGAAGTAGCTAATCGTTGCAAAGCTGGAGCAATTTTTTCTAAATCAATTGGCCAGATGCTCCCAAGAATAAGTGTCGGTTGCCCAGCAACAAATCGGTTTATTTTTTCGGATGATTCATGCGCTGCTGCAACAGCTAACATGCGGTCATAACGCGTATCACCAGTAACAGTAACTTGGTCAATGCCAATGTTCTTTAACAATTGTTTCGACTGTTCATCTTGCACATAAAAATGGTCAAACAAGCGCAAAGCTTTCCGGAAAAATCCTCCATACCACTTGAAAAAACGATGAGTAGGTCGAAATAAACTACTGACTCCGTAAATGTTTGCACCCTGTCGTTTTGCTGCTTTTAAATGATTGTACCAAAATTCATACTTTACAAAAAAGACAAGTTTGGGTTGTAAAAAAGCAACAAATTTTGTGGCTTTTGCTTTGGTGTCCAAGGGTAAATAAAGTGCTAAATCAACTGAATGCTTACGTTTGTGGTAATGTTCCATACCAGAAGGACTAAAAAACGTTACCACTAAAAATAGTGTCGGATCTTTTTCCTTTAGCGCATTCATCACTGGTAATCCCTGATCAAATTCACCCAATGAAGCGCAGTGAAACCAAATAACTTTTCTGTTTGATGGGATTTCAATCCCTTCAAAGCTTTTTTGTCTACCTACAATCCACTTGTTTGCTTTTTCATGAAAAAGCGCTGCAAAACGCATGAGTAGGTAAAAAACGCGTATCCCGAAGCCGTAAAACAACCGCATCAATCGTAGTAAAAATCTTTTGGTTTGCGTTCATAAATCGGAATAAACCACCCCAATTTAATACCATATTGCAAATCCAAACGTTGAGCTGTTGAGACAGGAACGGTTGGTTGATCGAAGAAAATAGTACGGCGATTGTAGGTCAACCCTTGTGAACAATAAAATCCACCATAAAAATTCACAAAACCTTTGTTGGCCATAAACGCATATCCAATAAATTGATGGAAATTCAATCCTGTTGTATAGCGATCATATCCTTTCCGATACGTTAATTCCAACATAGGAATAACTTGATCTTGCGTTTCCACACGCATTTTGTGTTGCATATAACCCAAACCTCCGTGAACATAAATTCCCGAATTGCTATTCGGTCCTGCAATTGAAAACACTTTTCCAATCATTAAATTCATATTAAAACCACGAGCAGTAACTAAAACACGAGCAACTTCTCCATTGACATCCGTAATATTTCCGTAACTATCAATTAAATGACTGAAAAGCGTGTTTATTTTTATTTGATCACCAAAAATAAAATTCCCGTCTAATCCTAATACCCAGTTCCGATTGGTTTTATAACCTGCCATAACTCCCAAATGATTCAAGGTGCCAAAACGTTCTTTTAAATCACCTCCTGGGGCAATTAAACCGTACTGCAAACCAATCCAAGGAGTACTAATAATGGAATCTTTGACATTTCTTTGAGCAGAAAGCAACAACGAATTCACAAGTAATAAACCGAATAAAAATTGTTTCATTTGTTTCATACGAACTTCAAAGTTAGTGAAATCTTTGTCTGCATAGATGCATGGTAAATGTGTATTTGTATTCGATTCATTCTTAGCAACGTTTAATTTGACTGATTATTTCATGCGCATCGCTTTTGAAGGAGCAATTTTTGCTACCAAATACGATGGAATTAACAGTGCTGACAAACAAATAATCAAGGTAAGAACGTTCAAGCCAATAATCGAAAGCACTGAAATCGAAACAGGAACAGCATCCAAATAATAAATCTTTGGGTCAAGAGGAATAAGTTGAAAGTTAGCTTGTAACAAACAAATTCCAACACCAATGATATTTCCCCATACCATTCCCTTAAGAATTAACTTTCCAAAATGAACCAAAAACACTTTGCGCAATTGCCAATTGGTTGCTCCCATTGCTTTAAAAGCACCAATAAAACTACTGCGTAATAAAATCATGACCAACAATGCTGAACCCATGTTGATGATGCCAATCACTAACATCAACAACAATACAATTGCCATGTTAATATCTAAAAAACTCAACCAAACAAACAAATCGAGTTGGTTGTCTTTGATGCTTTTTACTTGAACTGTTTGCGAAAAATTCGGATTAAATACAACCGCTTTTTGAACGGAACGCTTTACTTTTTCTAAAGTTTCAAAATCGCTTATCATTAACTCATACGAACCAACATAATTGGAATATGAGCCTTTTCCAGGCGTTGAGCTAAATCTAATTTTTTTTGCGCCAGCATTAATTTGAAAGCGATTACCCGTATCATCCAAATACGTTTTATTGATTGTCTGTTCATCAGTCAATTGAATCAAACATGCCGCATTTTTATCTCCTGAAAGGGAAATTTTTAAATAAGCCGTGTCGGCAATACTCGTTTCACCATCACGCAATTGCGTAGCGCCAGTTGGTTCGTCCAAACGCGTCCAAAAATCTGCTGCAATGAGACGGATAAGCGTATCTTTGGTGGGACAAATTTGATAACCTGCATAACGCTCAAATCCATTTCCCCAATCGTAGCGATAATTTCCATTTCCACCAACTACATTTGCACGAATAACTAATTCGCCATTGGTCAATGTATCGTCTACTTCAATAGCTGCTTGGATTCCCCAATCGTTCAATTGTTGCACTTGGTCGATGGAACAAACCACCAATTCTTTGTCAAAATCAGCTAAACCTGTTTCGAAAATACCAACTATCTTGAATTCCCGTTGAATGGGTTGCTGTTTTACGAAAAATGCTGCAACGGTGTCCCCCAACGCATAATGTAAATTCTGAGCAATACTTTTAGAAACGAGTAATTCGTTTGATTGAGGTTTTGAGAAATTAGGAATCCGACCGGCAATCAAATTTGTTTTAAAAAATTGCCAATTGTACGATTTATCAACACCTTTTAAAATAACTCCAAGAATTTCTTTTTGCCCTTTATCGGACGCCGATTGCAACAAAGCAGGCTTGTAAGCAACTGATTGTAAAGAGGTAACACCATCAATTGAACGGGTTAAATCCTCAAACTTTTTGTCGCGTAATAAGGGTGCTGTTTCAATTAAAGTTCCTTCGCCATCTTTTTGTATGGAAATATGTGAACCAAAACCAATAACTTTACGGCTGACTTCTTGTTGAAAACCATCGACAATTGCTATGGTAACTGTATTCACAATCATAGCAAGCGCGATACTAATTGTTGCTATTCGAGTAATTGGACGTGCAACTTTTTTCCCTTCAACAGATTGTTTTTGAAGAGTTCGAGCAATGAAAAATATAAAATTCCAATTAGTACGCATGCGATTACGAAATTACATAAAGCTTTTGTCCATACAAAGTATTTGTGTGCTTTTCCTTGTTGGCTGTTCATGGAAAAAAGAAAAAACAGAACCAACAAGCAATACAATTGCAACAAACACACAACAACGCGAACAAATCATCAAAGAGTCTGAAAATTACCAACCAGAAGTATATCAGACAGCGCAAATGCCTTCTTTGCAACTTGGGAATGGCCGCATGAACCTTTATTTGGACTCGTTAAGAGGTCGACGTGTTGCTATCGTTGCCAACCAATCATCAGTTATTGGAAAAACACATTTGGTCGATTCGTTGCTCGCTTTGGGCATTCAAATACAAAAAGTTTTTGCGCCAGAACATGGATTCAGAGGAACGGCAGATGCTGGTGAAAAAGTTTGGTCGCACAAAGACCCCATAACTGGTTTGCCGATCGTTTCGCTTTATGGAAACAACAAAAAACCGCGTGCCGATCAATTGTGGGATGTTGACATCGTTTTGTTTGATATTCAGGATGTTGGTGTTCGTTTTTACACATACATTTCGACGCTGCATTACGTCATGGAAGCCTGTGCTGAAAATAACAAAGCGTTGATTGTATTGGACCGACCAAATCCAAATGCGCACTACATCGATGGGCCAATGCTCGAAAAAGATCAAGTTTCATTCATTGGCATGCATCCTGTTCCAATAGTGTACGGAATGACAATCGGGGAATATGCCTTGATGATTAACGGTGAATTTTGGTTAGCAAAAAACAATACCTGCAAATTATACATCGTTCCCTGCAAAAATTACAGCCACAAACAAAAGTTTGAAATCGCAATTCCTCCTTCTCCTAATTTACGAACTGATTTAGCAATTACGCTGTACCCAAGTTTGTGCTTTTTTGAAGCAACAACCGTGAGTATTGGTCGTGGAACAGAACGTCCATTTGAAATGTATGGGCATCCAAACTTTCGGAAAACTGATTTTGAGTTCATTCCCATGCCAACAACTGGTGCGAAAGAACCATTGTGGCAAAACAAATCGTGTAATGGTTATGACCTGAGATCTGTTCAGCGAAAAAGAGCTTATGAAATAAACTTGAATTGGCTCATCAACGCACGTGACCAATTAGGCGATTCGGTTACCTTTATTGATCAGAAAAACTTTTTTGACCGTTTGGCAGGCACAACAAAATTGCGCCAACAGTTAAAAGATGGTTTAACAGCAAAAGAAATCAAAAATTCGTGGAAACCTGCAATCGATACGTTTTTAGTAATGCGGCAGAAATACTTGATTTACGAATAATTACAGCTTGTTGATTGCTACTTTTTCAGCACCTTCAAGAACAGTTTCCTTCATCGATTCCATGTATTTTAGCAATTCAGCACGTAATGCTACATCCGATGCTCCCAAGATTTTAGCCGCCAATATTCCTGCATTTTTTGCAGCATTGATTGCTACCGTTGCTACTGGAATTCCGTTTGGCATTTGAACAATCGACAATAAACTGTCCCATCCGTCAATCGAATTACTCGACTTGATTGGAACGCCAATTACTGGAAGTGGTGTCAAAGAAGCTGTCATTCCTGGTAAATGTGCAGCACCGCCAGCACCTGCAATGATAACTTTCAATCCACGGTCAGAAGCTGTTTTCGCATAGTCAAACATACGTTCCGGTGTGCGGTGTGCAGATACAATGGTTAATTCGTAAGGAATTCCAAATGCTTCTAAAATTGCCGATGCTTCTTGCATAATTGGAAGATCCGAAGTACTTCCCATAATGATACCAACCATGTTTTTTTTGGTGTAAAAATAAGAAACATAATTTGTAATTAGGTGTTTATCGGCAGGAGAACCGTGAATCTTTTTATTGGAACGAATTTACTATTCACACTCATTTTGTTGATTTAATTTACGAACGGGCATGCGGAAACTTAGATTCTATCGTAATTTTACAAAAAAATCTAAAATGCGGTTATTCTATTTTCTTCTTGTTTGCTCGTTAAATATCTCCTTGCGCTTATTCTACAAACGCATTTTATTTATTAACAAGCCAAAACATTTTTTTAATAGAACAATTTACGTTTCAAATCACCCAAATTCCTTCATGGACCCAATTATGTTGGGCGCATTGAGTAAGTCTATTTTTAATTTCATGACGCGCTCTGATGTGTTTAAATGGTGGTTGAAACCTTTCCTTTGGCTCGCGCACATGTTGCCAATTTACCGCCAACACGACGGGGAAAATACCCAAGAAAAAAACAAAACTGTCTTTAACCGCGTCAACAAAACACTTGCAAGTGGTCGAAATATCTTGATTTTTGGTGAAGGATTTACTGATGATACGCCAATTCGCGGATTAAAACCGATCAAAAAAGGTGCGGTCCGAATGGGATTAACTGCGTTGGAAGGATGCAACTGGGAAAAGAAAATTTACTTGGCTTCCATCGGGATTAATTACACGGATAGAAACACCATTGGAAGCGAAATTGTAGTCGAATTTGGTGCACAAATTTGCCTCAATGATTACCGAAAAGAATTTGAAGAAAATACGGCTAAAACGATCAACGATGTAACAAAAAAACTAGAAGGAATGATGCAAGACTGTGTCATTTATGTTGCTGATAAAAGCAATTATGCACTCCTAGAAGGCATCATGCAAATCACACGAAAAGGTTTCAATCACGCCAACCACAACGAGCAATTAGCGTTGAAAGAACGTTTTGATTACGCTAAAAAATTAGCGCATTGGATCAATGAAAATGCGACCGAAGACAACGAAGCAATCAACCAACTGAAAAAGGAATTGAATGCTTATTTTACGCTCGAAAAAAGAATGCACATTCAAGATCGTTTTGTTGTTGGCAATGCTGATCCAGCAACCTTCAACCGAACTAAAGAATTATTGTTATTATTGACAACTTGGCCTGTTGCTATTCTTGGAGCACTACAAGGATTTATTCCGTATATCTTAGCCAAAAAACTAACCGAAAAAATCATGAAACGCAAGGTGTTTTGGGGTTCAGTAAAAATGTTGCTTGGAAAAGTATTTGGAACAATTTATTCAATTCCAATTGTCATATGGCTAACTAAAAATTATTTACCGCATTGGTCGTTTGGGGTCCTATACTTTTTGTTTGTAGCCCCTGCGTTGTGGAAGTTCTCTTACGATTATGGAACGTGGTTCAAGGAATACAAATTAAAAGGTCTGATGCGAAAAGCAGACATGACAAAATTTGTTGCAAAACGCAATCAATTGGCACAACAAATTGATGAATTAGTTCCGGTAGTTTAGTTGCTTACTTTACCGTTTTCCGATATAAACCGCTAGTATACAAAGAACAACAGAAACCAGAATATTCAATCCGGCATAAACAAACTGCCCTTTTTCTATCAACGCTAAATTTTCTTTTGCAAAAGATGAAAAGGTGCTGAATCCGCCACACACGCCAATGACCAAAAAGGCATACCAGTAATCCGAATGGTGTATTTTATCTTTCAATAATGCGACAAAAACGCCCAAAAGAAACGATGCGACAACATTCGAAATAAGTGTTGCCATTGGTAAGGTAGTACTCGCAACTTTATCCGTAAATAACGAAACAAAATAACGCAACAATGCGCCAATTCCTCCTCCTAAAAAAACAAAAATAGCTGCCATATCAACTTATTTTTTTTGTCAAAAGTAATGGTTTTAATAGGTAGCGAAAGCTGAAATAACTGATTGCTGCTCCCCACAATCCCCCAACGATAACATCACTTGGGTAATGAACACCCAAATAAATTCTGCTCAAACTGACCATACATGCAATGATGAGCAACAACCAAATTAAATTTTTGCGATATGCCCGCAAGGTCATTCCTGCTAAAACTGTCAACGAAAAGAAATTAGCTGCATGCGAACTCACAAAACCGTATTGTCCGCCTTTATATACCTCACCGTTTGCAGCAACATGAAAATACAATTGTTTTGAAAGCACTAAATGATGTGAAGGGCGGTAGCGTTGAAAAGTGTCTTTGAACAACACGACGGACGTGAAATCAACAAGTGCGATTGTTGCTCCTACAATGACCAAAAAAAGGATCATTTTTCGAAAACCGAAGTATTTCCAAACAAACAACAACAACAACAAATAAAGCGGAATCCAAGTAAGTTTACCTGAAAACAGCCAAAATAAGGTGTCAAGGAAGTGATTATGTGTTCCGTTTATCGCTAAAACGATACTGCTGTCAATTGCCTTTAACCATTCAATCATCTGCCAATTTTGACCAAATCAAATCTTTTAATTCCGACAAACCTTGTTGCGCAACAGATGAAATGAACAAGTAAGGAATTGTTGGTAAATCCAACGCAATTGCTGCTTTCAATTCATCGTCTAACATATCCGATTTCGTAATTGCTAACAAGCGTTCTTTGTGCAATAACTCCGGATTATATTGTTTTAATTCGTTTAATAGAATGCGGTATTCTTCGTGAATATCTGGCGAATCGGCTGGAATCATGAACAACAAACATGCGTTGCGTTCAATGTGACGCAAAAAACGTAATCCCAAACCTTTACCCAAATGCGCGCCTTCGATAATTCCAGGAATATCGGCCATCACAAACGAACGGTAGTCACGGTATTTGATGATTCCTAAATTAGGACGTACTGTAGTAAATGGGTAATCACCAATTTCTGGTTTTGCAGAAGACATAACAGACAACAAGGTGCTTTTTCCTGCATTAGGAAAACCAACCAACCCAACATCAGCAAGGACTTTCATCTCTAACACCATCCAATTTTCAATCCCTGGTTCGCCCGGTTGTGCAAAACGTGGTGTTTGATAGGTTGGCGATTTAAAATGATCATTTCCAAGTCCCCCACGTCCTCCAGGAACCAAGATTTTTTCTTCGCCTTCCTCCGTGATTTCAAATAACACTTCGCCCGTTTCAGAATCACGCGCCAATGTACCAAGTGGCACATCAATGTATTTGTCTTGTCCTTGTTTTCCTTTTTGATTCTGAGCCGAGCCATGTCCTCCATGTCCAGCTTTGATGTGTTTGTGGAATTTTAAGTGCAACAAGGTCCAAAGTTGCTTGTTTCCACGCAATATGATATGGCCACCACGTCCACCATCTCCACCATCTGGACCACCTTGTGGGATGTATTTCTCTCGCCGAAAATGCGCAGAACCACCGCCTCCATTTCCTGAAGTACAGTGTATTTTTACATAATCAACGAAGTTGTCTGAAGCCATTTTTTATTTCTCCTCTATAACCGAAAATAAACGGTTGGTAATTTCGTCAATGGTACCAATACCATCAACCGATTTATATTTGCCCTGTGCTTGGTAAAATTCTTTCACAGGTGCTGTTTCGTTTTTGTAAACGTTGATGCGGTTTTGGATAATCTCTGGATTTGCATCATCCGGTCGTCCACTCACTTCAGCACGTTTTTTCAAGCGCTCACGCAACTCGTCTTCTGCAACTTCCAAACCAACCATCATCGAAATCGATGTGTTGATGGATGATAAAAAAACTTCCAATGCCTCTGCTTGTGCAGTTGTGCGTGGGAAACCATCAAAAATAAACCCCTTCGGGGAAGCATGTTGCAATACTTCGTTCTTCAGCATATTGATCGTTACTTCATCTGGAACTAAATTCCCAGCATCCATGTAACTTTTCGCTAACAATCCTAATTCAGTAGCGCCTTTGATGTGTGCTCTAAAAATATCACCTGTTGACAAGTGAACTAATCCATACTGCTCAATCAATCGCTCTGATTGTGTTCCTTTCCCTGCTCCTGGAGGGCCAAATAATACAATGTTCAACATACCTTTTCTGCGGGTTTAACCCTTTAGTTGATAAATGTGCTTGGTATTTCTTCCTAACTCGTTGTAATCTAAGCCATAGCCGACTACAAATTTGTCTGGAATCGAAAATCCAATATATTTTGGGGTGTGTTTTCCTTTAAATGCCGCTGGTTTGTACAACAACGTAGCTATTTCAACCGATTGAGGATGTTCCGCCTGTAACAAACTAAACAATTTTTCCATCGTAACGCCGGTGTCAACAATGTCTTCCAAAACAACAACGTGCTTGCCTTTGATTGGTCGATTCAGTCCAATTACTTCGTCAACACGTCCTGTTGAATTTAATCCGTGATAACTGCTCATTTTTACAAATGAAATCTCCGCATCAAACCCAATGTGCTTCATCAAATCAGCTGCAAACATGAATGCGCCATTCAACACAGCAATAAACACAACATCTTTACCCGCATATTCGTTGTTAAGCTTGTCTGCCATCGAACGAATCTCAGCAAGAATTGTCTCTTCCTGGATAAAAATCTCAAATGTCTTGTCGTGTAATTGAAGCACTCTGTTTGTTTATTTGGATACAAAAATAAGATTTTCAACGAAAGGAAACAATTTGAATGTAGGAAAGGTCGCAAAAACTATAGTTATTTAGCAAATTTCCATGCTTTTTCAACTGTTTTATTTTTATCCACATGGACACTTTTTTAAAAACAGGCATTTTGTATCTTTGCACCATGAAAAATTGGAACGGTAGCAACTTTAAATTAGGAATGTTAGGTGGTGGACAACTCGGAAGAATGTTCATTCAATCGGCGTTGAATTATGATGTTCACGTACATTGTATCGACCCAGACCCTACTGCTCCTTGTCAAAAAATTGCCGCTAGTTTTCAAGTCGGAAGCCTGACTGATTACCAAACAATCGTTGATTTTGGAAAAGACAAAGATGTGGTAACCGTTGAAATCGAACATGTCAACATCGAAGCCCTTGCTGCGTTGGAACAAGCCGGCGTGAAGGTTTTTCCCCAATCTAACGTATTGTCAATTGTTCAAGACAAAGGAGTGCAAAAGCAATTTTATGCTGCAAACGATTTGCCAACTGCTCCTTTTCAATTAATCGATAACAAAGCACATTTATTAGCAACACATCCACCATTTCCTTTCGTGTTGAAATTACGCAAAGGTGGTTACGATGGAAAAGGGGTGCAAATCATCAAAAATGAAACCGATTTAGCAGCAGCTTTCGATGCACCTTGTATTGTGGAAAGAATGATTCCTTTTGAGAAAGAATTATCGGTTATTGTTGCCCGAAATGAAAACGGTGAAACAGCTGTTTACCCAAGTGTTGAATGTGAATTTAGCCCAACTGCAAACTTGGTTGAGTTTTTATTTTCTCCTGCTGAAATAACAGCTGAAATCGAAAAAAATGCACAAGCACTCGCAGTGAAAGTAATCGATACGCTTGAAATGGTGGGTATTTTAGCTGTCGAATTATTCTTGACGAAATCAGGTGAATTAATCATCAACGAAATTGCTCCACGACCGCACAACAGCGGACACCATACCATCGAATGTTGCTTGACTTCTCAATTCGAGCAGCACATGAGAAGTGTGCTCAACATGCCACTTGGCGCAACCGATTTGCGTTGTCCGGGTGTCATGATCAATTTATTGGGTGAAGCAGGTTACGAAGGCGATGCCGTGTATGAAAATAGCAACGAAGTGCTTTCATGGAAAGGTGTTTACATTCACTTGTATGGCAAACAAACAACAAAACCTTTCCGCAAAATGGGGCACGTTACCATCATTGGTGAGGACTTAGACGCGATCAAAAATACAGGAAGAAAAGTGGCGGAAACCTTGAAAGTGATTGCTTAATCGTTTTCGGTCAAAGCAGCCTTGAAATAAGACGCTTTTTTAACCAAATACCAAACGGGTAAATAAGAAGCTAAGAAACTCAAGCTGCTAACTAATCCCACAATTAACAAGCCGTCTTTCCATCCAAAAGCAATTGGAAAAGCTTCTCCATTGGAGTTTGGCATTGCCAATAACGAAAAGTTCAATTGTACTGCGCAGACAATTGTCCCAATAACAAGACCAATGATTATTCCCTTTGCAGCAATTAACAAGCCTTCAAAAAAGAAGATGCGAAACACAAATTGATTCGTTGCGCCAATGCGAATGAGCGTTTGAATGTTTTCCTTTTTTTCAATAAATAACATCGTTAACGAAGCCACTAAATTGAATGCAGCCAAGATGAAAATAAAAACCAAAATAAGTAAAACAATGCGTTTTTCTGAGCGACTAGTTTTGAAGATTAATTCGTTTTTCTCCGCTGCGGTTTTCACCTCAAATTTGGGTCCTAATTGTTGTTGCAGTGCTTCTTTTATAGCCATCGGGTCGCTTTCGTTAGCTATTGAAACAAACAATGCAGTGATATCAGTTGTGTAATTCAATTGTTCCCGAGCAAAAGTCAACGGAACCAACAATTCATTGGCATTCACCTCTCTGTTGTAATTCATTCTCCCAACAATTGTAAGGGGAGCTATCATAAACGGACTTTTGCGACTGCCAATTTTTGCTTCGCGCAAAGGTGTGTACAATAACAATTCCTCTTTACCGTCTAATTCAGAAATGTAGCCGTCGAGCTTGTCCAAGAGGGTTGCGCCAATAATTGCGGTTGCTTGATTTTCGTTTAGAAAAACAGGAATACCATCGACCAAGTGATTTTTCAATGCACAATCAGTCAAATAACCGGGGTCAACACCAACCAAATGTGCATTTACCCATTTTTTCTGTTTCTTCAGGATGACTGTTTCTTCAACTGCTCTGCTGACATTTTTTACACCAGGAACCGAGCTGATTGCACGCATATCGATGGTGTTTTCCAAAAAAGTTTTACCTTGTGTTGAGCGGATTGTAATCGGTGCATCGTAAGCTGAATATAAATTTTCAACCATCCGTTCAATGCCATTAAAAGCGGCAATCAAAATAACCAAAGCAGCAGTAATAACAGCAATGCCTATTACTGAAACGCGGGTAATCCAATGCACCAACGTACGCTGTTTTCGCGTATATCGAAGGTAACGTAGCGCTATGAAAAATGGAACTTTAATGAGGCTTCAATAATTGGTCAATTTCCATTGCATAATCCAATGAATCATCAATGTAAAATAACAACTCAGGAATTTTGTGCATGTTTTTCAAACGACGCCCAACTTCTCCACGAATCTTTTTGCTGTTTTCATGAATGGATTGTAACACCACTTTTTTGTCTGGTCCAGCAAAAACACTCAAATAAATACGGGCTAACGATAAATCAGAAGTTACCCGAACAATGGTAACACTCACCATCGCACCCAAGCAAATTTCACGTGCATTGCGTTGAAAATACGTCGATAATTCCTCTTGTATAACGCCTTCAACTCTACTTTGTCTAATCGAACTCATGGTACAAAGTTAACAAATGTATGCGCGTTTAACCACCTTGACCGACAAAAACATATCTTTGTACGAAATGAAATCGATTTTAGCTTTTTATAAATATACCTTTTCTTACAAAGGTCAGGCGATTCTAACAATCGTGTACAATACACTATTTGTTATTTTCAACCTGGTATCAATGGTTTTATTCATCCCATTTTTACAACTTATTTTTAATACCAATTCGACCGCAACTCCAATAGAAAAACCTATTTGGGAAAGCGCAACCTCTTTCATCGCATATTGCAAGGATTATTATAATTTCTCCATGCAACAAATGGTCCAAGAAGATCCTAAACAAGCGCTATTCTTTGTTTGTGTGTCGGTATTTGCTGCTTTTTTATTGAAAAATATTTTCAGATATGGTGCAATTTGGCATCAATCGCAATTGCGAATGGCTGTCGTTCGAGATATCAAAAACAAACTATTCAGCAAAGCCATGCGTTTGCCCTTGTCTTATTATTCAGACGAACGTAAAGGTGATTTAATGTCACGAATGAACAGCGATGTTGGTGAAATTGAATTAGCTGTCATTGCCATTTTAGAACTCATATTCAGGGAGCCTTTTGCAATCATCACCTCTATTGGCGGGTTGATTTACATTAGTCCAAAACTAACATTGATTTCTTTTATATTATTGCCTGTTTCGGCATTTGTTATTTCACGCATTGGAAAAAGTTTGAAACGAACTGCACGTGCTGGTCAAGAACAAAATGGAATTGTTTTCTCGGCAATAGATGAAGCATTGAGCGGTGTGAAAGTAATCAAAGCGTTTAATGCCATTCCTTTTATTGTCAGTCGCTTCCAGAAAATCAATTTGAAACATCAACAATTAATTACAAAAGCATTTAGAAAACGTGATTTATCAGCCCCATTAAATGAATTACTCGGTGCAGCTGTCATGCTGTGTTTGGTTTGGTTTGGAGGAATAATGATTTTGAACAAAGAAAAAACGGGTCTAACAGGGGAAGAATTTATCGCCTTTATCATTATTTTCTCGCAACTACTTCGCCCAATTCAAGGAATTTCAACCTCTGTTGGTAATTTAAATAAAGCTGAACCTTCTCTTGATCGAATAAACGCTATCCTAGATACGGACGAATCAATTATTGAAGTTGCAAACGCACATTCATTAACAACGCTTACTACTGGTGTTGCAGTAAAAAACGTGAGTTTTAAATACAAAGATGCTTTTGTACTAAAATCACTTTCATTTTCATTAGACAAAGGAAAAACAATTGCTTTAGTTGGTGAATCGGGAAGCGGGAAATCGACTATCGCTGATTTATTACCACGCTTTTATGATGTTTCTGAAGGTATCATTGAAATTGATGGAATTGATCTTAAATCGTACAAATTAGAAGACCTTCACAAAGCAATTGGTATTGTGTCGCAAGAATCAATTTTGTTTAACGACTCCATCAAAAACAATATCGCTTTTGGTAGGGAGGACATGTCAATGGACAAAATCATTGAAGCTGCGAAAATTGCCCATGCACATCATTTTATTGAACAACTTGAAAATGGTTACGATACCATTATTGGGGAACGTGGAAACAAATTATCAGGTGGACAAAAACAACGCATCAGTATTGCTCGTGCAGTTTTGAAAAACCCATCTATTTTAATTTTGGACGAAGCTACTTCTGCCTTGGATACAGAAAGCGAACGCTACGTACAAGATGCCTTGGATACGTTGATGAAAGACCGTACAACACTTATCATTGCGCACCGTTTATCTACCATCCAAAATGCAGACGAAATCATCGTTTTGTCGAAAGGCGAAATTGTGGAGCGTGGAACGCATCAATCCTTGCTGGATATAAAAGGTCTCTATTTCAACCTCTGCTCGTTACAAGGTATTAAAGATTAATTTCTGTTAATTTTTTCAATTTGTTGGCTAAACGACTAATTTTGTATAAATTAGATTCAATACTACAGCAAAAAGTACAACGAACATGCAAGCAACGAAATCACAATTTATCAGTTTCTCATTCATGAGAATACTTGTGTTCGTGCTTTTATGTTTTGCGCAACAAACTTTTGGTCAGTTGGTTACCTCAAGTCAAAACCCGACTTCACTAGTACAGAACGTCTTGTTAGGTCCTGGAGTAACGGTTTCAAATATCTTTTATTCGGGGTCGCCCAATGCTATCGGATATTTCAATGGCGCAAATACAAACTTAGGCATTGCAGAGGGTATTGTTATGACGACCGGAACAATCGCTCCTGGTGGAACAGGTCCACATGGTCCAAATAATTCTGGAACTTCAGGTGTCGATAATAATTTCAGTGGATACAATCAATTGTCCAATTTAATTGGAAACATTCAAACGTACAACGCAGCTATTCTTGAATTTGACTTTGTACCTTATGCTGATACCGTTCGGTTTAAGTACGTATTTGGCTCGGAAGAATACCCAGAATTTGTAGGATCCGATTTCAACGATGTCTTTGCGTTTTTCATTTCTGGTCCTGGTATCGCTGGACTCCAAAACATAGCGAAATTACCCAATGGGCAAACCGTGGCGATTAATAATGTAAATGGTGGGAATCCGCCAACCTTTCCGCCCGTTAATGCCAATTATTTTGTGAATAACGGAACGGGAACAAATGCACCGTTCAACGGTAGTGCTACTTACATTCAATACGATGGTTTTACAAAAGTACTCGAAGCTGTTTCGAAAGTACAATGCGGACAAACCTATCACTTGGTTATCGCGATTGCTGATGCTTTAGATGGGATTTATGACTCGGGGATTTTTTTACAAGCAAATAGTTTGAGCTCAAAAGTTCCTGTTGAAGTAGCTTATGAATTATCATTTGATGCCTTTGGTGATGGACAAACAATGGCCGAAGGCTGTGTTACAACTGATGTGACATTAACAAGAAATACTGGGAATTTAACGATACCACTTACCATTCCTATTTCAATTACTGGAACAGCAACAACTGGTATCGATTATTCTGCTATTCCAACTAGCATTACTTTTCCTGCGGGTCAAGCGCAAACAAGTTTTAGTTTTTCATCATTAGCAGATGGATTGGTTGAAGGTGTTGAAACAGTAAATATCATTTTTCAAATTCCTGATCCTTGCGGTGTCAATAACCCAATTACACTCAATTTAAAAATAAACGACATCCAACCCGTTTCGGTTACCGTAAATTCTTCTTCATTAACCTGTCCAGGTGAACCAGTTGAAATTATTGCTAATCCTGCTGGAGGTGTTGGTCCTTATACCTATTTGTGGAATACCGGTGCAACAACTAGTTCTATTTTTGTCAATCCAACAAGTACACAAACATTCACTGTTACCGTAACCGATGATTGTTTGCAACAATCAGCAACTGCAAGTAGCACCATAACTGTTCCTGTTTTCGTTCCGCTTGCCATACAAACCACTCCTGATATAACAGAAATTTGTCCTTACGTAGCTAAAGATTTGTCTGTTGTTCCTTCTGGTGGAGCGGGAGGTTACGAATACTCATGGATGGATCAAAATGGAATGGTCTTGACAACGGATTCACTCATTACTGTTACCCCAAGTGCATCAACTTTTTATGTGGTGCAAGTCACCGATTTTTGTGATAACACTGAAATTGATACTGTTTTCTATACGATTACAAGTCCCCCATTAGTTGTTACGATGAATAATCCCCCTGAGATTTGTCCCTTTCAACCAGTGACAATTGCTGCAACTGCAACAGGTGGATTTGGTCAATACTTTTATTTGTGGACACATTCGGGTGAAACGACTTCTTCGGTTACGGTTTCTCCAGGTGTTACGACAAATTACTTGGTGAAAGTTTCGGATGAATGCCAAACGTTTACCGTCAATGGTAATGTAACGGTGACGGTTATCAAACCAAATGCAGATTTTGTCGCGTTGAGTTCAACTTTCTTCGAAGATTTACCCGTGACTTTTCAAAACTTGAGTACCGGAGCAGTAAGTTATCTGTGGGACTTAGGAGATGGTTCATCTTCTTCAATGGTGCATCCATCTAATACTTATTTTACTCCCGACACTTTTTATATTACATTGATTGCAACCAATGCTTCAGGCTGTATCGATTCCATTACAAAACCGCTCATTATTTTAGAAGAATATTGGGTGTATATTCCCAATACTTTTACGCCAGATGAAGGTCGTTACAACAACACGTTTTGGATCAGTACCATTAATATCGAAAAAATGAACACAGCCATCTTTAACCGTTGGGGTGAAATCATTTTTGAAACCAATGATGTCAATTTTCATTGGGACGGAAAATACAATGGAAAAGTCATTCAAGATGGAACATATGGATACAAAGTAAGTTACGTCACCAACTCGAAAATCGAAAACACCCTCTATGGGCATGTGACTATCTTAAAATAATCCTCACTAAAATTTTAGCAACAAAAACCTACCTTATATATAAGGTATTACAATGATTTTGTTCGACCACCATCAACTGGTACATTGATACCATTGATGTAACTTGCAGCGGGTGATACTAAAAATGCGACTGCAGCAGCAATTTCTTCCGCTTCAGCGATGCGCTTCATCGGCGATTCTTTGGCCATGTCACTAAAAATGTCAGCAACTTGTTCTCCTGTTTTTTCGGACTTCGCTTCTGCAATTCCTTGTAGACGAATGGTATTCGTTGCGCCTGGCAAAACATTGTTCACACGAATATTAAATCCGCCCAATTCATTAGCCAACGATTTACTCCAACTAGCAACAGCTCCACGAATGGTATTCGAAACACCTAATCCTGGTAATGGTTGCTTGACACTTGTCGAAATGATATTAACGATACTTCCGCCACCCAAGGTTTTCATTCCGGGTACAAGCGCCTGCACCAATAAGTGATTACAAATCAAATGTTGATTGAACGTAGTGATAAATTCGGTGATATCAGCATCGATAATCGGTCCACCTTTTGGTCCACCAGTATTGTTGATCAACATATCAATCAAATTCCCACCAGTTAAATAACCTTCAATTGCCGTTTTCACAGCATGATAATCAGAAAAGTCTACCGCAATAAATTCATGCGTTTGATTGTGAGTAGTTGGCAACTCATTCAGAACAATTTGCAATTTATTTGCATCACGTGCAACCAATACGACAGAAGCTCCCATTGAAGCCAACTCCAACGCAACAGCCTTCCCGATACCTTGTGTGCTCCCGCAAACCAAGGCTCTTTTATTTATTAAATTCAGATTCACAGTGCAAAGATAATGCTTTAAACAGGAATTAACGTCCTATATAGGAATGTTGTTTTTCAGAGGAATATTATTTGTTAAATTATTAACAGTTTGAAAAAAAGTAGTGAATGTTGAAAAAGACAACTTTTTCGTTGTTGATAACGAAATAGGGGTCAATTGTATTTCACAAGGTGAAAATGGTAATTACATGACTATCTATTTGAATTAATAATTGTATTTCTATTGATATAAAATTATATTTGTTGCAATTAAATAAATTATGCTTTTATGATAAAACAAGTACAAACTAAAGTACACGGTTTATTGCTTCTGTCCATTTTTAGCTTATTAAGCTTTTTTGGCATGGCACAAACTGTGTTGGTCGATCCTGCCCAAGGTGGTGGTTTCGAACTAGGTGCTACCTTCGCTGCGAATGGTTGGACCTTATTAAATGGTACACAAACTAACAAATGGTTTGTTGGTTCAGTACCTGTAGCAGCAAGTGGAACAAGTTGTGCACACGTCTCAGACAATGCAGCCGGTTCAACTTATACTTATACAAACACAGCAATTTCTGTTGTGCAATTTTACCAGGATATTACTATTCCAAGTGGTATGTCAAAATTGAAAGTTAGTTTTAACTGGAAAGGTGTTGGAGAAACAAATTGGGATTATTTAAGAGTCTGGATAACTCCTACTACTTATACCCCAACTCCTGGAACACAAGTTGCTGCTGCTGCTGGTTTCACAAAAATGAGTGGTGAAATCATTGGTAACTCTGCTTATGTACTTGAAAACCTTGCTGCTGCTGTAACCCCTGGTCAATCATACCGATTGATTTTTGAATGGCGTAACGATGGTGGTGGTGGTGCAAACCCACCTATTGCAGTTGATAATATTTCTGCAATTGCAACTACACCAGGTCACTTTATTTCAGTTGCTAGTGGTAATTACAATGCTCCTGGAACATGGCAAGCAAATGATGTGCCTTCAGGCGTTGATACTGTTACGGTAATGGCTGGTCATACTGTAGGTATTAATGTGGCAAATTTAAGTGCTGGTATACTAAACGTAAACGGTACATTAAACTTTGGAACTACACCAACTAGATTCGATGTAATCAAAAACTTAACTGTTAACACGGGAGGTGTTTTTAATGTGTTTAATAGTACAACAGGTAAAACTTTATATGTTGGTGGTAATATTGTTAACAATGGTAACTTACATACCTCTGTTGGTTTTGCATACCTTCGTTTGAATGGTTCCACTCCACAAACTGTATCTGGAACTGGAAGCTTTGGAACTGCGAACACGTCCAATATGGCTAATAGTGTTTACTATTTGTATTTTGAAAACACAAGTACAACTTACCCTAACATTACATGGAATATCAACAATTTTGCAGCACAAACTATATATTTTAGTGGTACTGGATACAACTCACGTGTTGAATTGAATGGGAACACCTTGATTTGTGGAGATAATGTAGGAACCACATTTTCTTCTGGTAGTATAGTAGCCGCTGCTGGTACCGGAGTTTTACCTGGAGGAGTATTTTCTCGAATTTGGGCGGCAACTTCTACTGGTAGTGCAATTACAGCAAATAGTATTCCAACAGCTACTTCACAATATCCATTCTGTACCCTTACAGGAGATAACCGTAGTTTCTGGATACAACGTGTGAGTGCTACAGGAACAGCTAGTGCAACTGGTGCAATAGCTGGTCAACTTGCTGTAACTCATACTAATGTTGCCGGTGTTACATCTGGTCTTAGTTTAGCAGATCTTACATACACTGTAAATGATCGTTCAAATGCTTATTGGTCTGTTTCCGATAGAGGTACAGGTTGTTCTGCTGCTTTCTATACAACTTGTGCTTCTGCAGGTGGTATTTACACGTCATTTACTGGAAATACAAACATTCGATTTATGACTGCAACTGGTTTTGTTGGAGATCACCGAAATGGTGGTGCTTTACCGCAACCATTTGCGCAACGTCAAGTAATTCCAGGTGCAAGTTTGTTAAACACGAACTTTCATGTTGGATATAACAATGTAGATTATGTTCCTTTTGCTCCTGGAACAATTACACAGTCGGCTGGAACGCCTACTTGTGCAACTGGAACAGTATTAACTGCAGCTGGAGCTCCTTTACCAAACACTGCTTGGTACTGGCAAACTTCTGCTACAGGTCAAGACACAAGTGCTGCTGCTGCTTACTCAGTGCCAAATACCTTCTTTGCTAACGGTACTTATTATTTACGTACGTACCGTACTACGGCAGATAGTTTGAATCAAGTTGGTGTATGGTCACCAGCTACAACTTTTACGATAAGTAATATGCCAGTTGCAACTGCTCCGCCAGTACCAACTGCAAGTGCGAACCCTGCATGTGCACCAGCTGGTGCTAACTTGTCTATGCCTGCTGCTCCAACTGGAACAGGATACTTCTGGCAAGGAACAACGGTAAATGGTTCTAGTACTACTTTACCTGCAACAGCTATTTTTAATGCTGCAACTACAGGAACTTACCAAGTTGCTGCTTTTGATAGCACTTCTCAATGTTGGTCTGCTACAACACCATTACCTGTTGTTGTAGATGTAGTTATTCCTTTTGATCCTACAGCTGCTTCAAGTTATGTGAATGCTTGTATTGGTGCAACTTCTATTCAAGTAGGCGCAAGTGCTATTACTCAAATTCCTGGTTCGTTACAAGCTGCTGCAACATCAAACAACTCTTGTTCTGCTGGAGCGATGTTTAATGTTACAACAAATGGTATGCCAGTTGCAATCAATGGATTTGATATGCGAACAACAGCAACTACTGGAGGAACAGTTAATGTTTACTACAAATTAGGAACGTATGTTGGTTCTGAAACAAACACTGGTGCATGGACATTATTGGGTAACTTCCCATTTGGAGCAGCAACTGGTGGTTTAGCTACTACAACTATTACTCCATTAAACATCCCTGCAAATACCACTTACGGTATTTATTTGAACTATTCATCAGCTTACTTCAATGTTACTGGTCCCACAACATATTCAGATGCAAATATGACAATAACAGCAGGTGCTGGTTTCTGTACTGCTTTTACTAGCCCAATTGCAAATAGAGCTTTTGCTGGAGCGGTTCATTACGTTGCAGGTGCACCAACAACAACAGTATGGTACCCAAGTTTAACAAGTAACACACAACTAGGTGCTGGTTCTCCTTTTGAAACAGTTGGAACAACTGTCTTGCCAAATACAACTTCAGCAGGATCTCACATGTTCTATGTGGCTTCAAAAGCAGGTGGATGTTATTCAGTTAACCGAGATTCAGTAAAAGTTAATATTGCTCCTGTTCACGTAAAATTAGACTCTATCAATGCTACTTGTAATGGAAATAACAATGGATCATTTACATTAGACACTGCATATTGTGGAACTGCTCCATTTACATATTCAGTAAACGGTGGACCATTTGGACCTATTCCTACAAATTTAACGGATGGATCTTACACTGTGATTGTACAAGATGCAACTGCAGCTCAAAGTGCTCCTTACATTGTTGTGGTAAACGAACCAGATGCTCCTCAATCATTAGCAACTGTTGATATCAATTACTTTACAGCAGCTGTTAGTTGGGTGCCACAAGGAAATGAAACATCATGGACAGTGATTTACGGTCCTACAGGATTTACTCCAGGTGATGCTTCAACGATGACAATCTCAAATGCAACTGATGCTGACTCAACTGTATTAACAGGTTTAAGTGCTAACTCAGTTTACGACTTTTATGTTATAGCTAACTGTGGTACTAACTCTGATACATCAGCCGTAGCTACATTCAATACCAACCCTGGATTCTTAGCATGGGATAATTCTTGTGGTCCTGGCTTCATTGATATCGTTAGTTCAGGAACTCAAATTCAAGGAATCACAGATGATTCTGAATTTGGATTGACATTGCCTTGGCCTTGGTTGGTAAACGGTACAACTGTCAACACAGTTACTATTGGTAACAATGGTGGTGTTTTGTTTAATACATTGACAGGAAACGTAAGTTACACAGCAACAGGAAATGGTATGTTCCCTTTTGTTCAGGATCTTGCAACTATTACTAATGGTGGTATTTACTACCAATCAATTGGAACAGCTCCAAATAGAATGTTTGTTATTCAATGGAATAATATTGCTAACTATGGATCTGCTACACCTGCTAATGGAGCTACATTTGAAATCGTTGTTATGGAAGCTACGAATGAAGTTTATTACATATACGGCGATTTAACTATGGGGAATGCAGATGATAATGGTGCAGATGCTGAAGTAGCAATGATTACACCAAATGGAAGTGCATTTGTTTCAATGAACAGTACTGCATATTTTGCAAACAATTCATGTGTACATTTCTATGGTGCGCTTTGTCCAAACGTAACAAACTTCACAGCTGTTGTAGACCAAACTTCTGCAACACTAGATTGGAACCCAGGATTGTATGGTGAAACAGCTTGGACTGTTGTTTATGGCCCTGCTGGATTTGATCCATCTGTTGCAGGTCAAGCAATTGATACCAACAACTTGATTTCTTCTGATGACTTGTTAACAGGTTTAACTCAGTTGACTTCATACGATGTGTATATCTACTCTGAATGTGCTACAGATAACTTAACATCTGATGGTTACTTCTACAATTTTACAACTTTACCGTATTGTGCTTACCCAACAAACATTACTGCGACAGTTGGTGTTGATACCTTAATGGTAGATTGGGATTGGACGGCTGTTGATACAACGTTGTACCCTGCAGTAGACTTTAATGTGTCACATGTAATGATTGGAAACAATGTATACGCTGGTACAGAAAACTCAACTGGTAGTGCAAACGAGGATTTAATTGTTGGTGATGCTAACTTATTAGCTGGAGGTGTTTACCAAATTTACGTGCAAGCAGTTTGTTTATCTGGTGATACATCTGGTTATGCAGGTCCATTTACGGTAGTAATGCCATTGCAAAACGATACAGTTTGTGGAGCAGAAATGTTAAATTTAAATACAACATACACTTTCAACAATACAGGTGCAACTGTTTCTTTAGATGAAATAAACATCGCTCCGCCAGCAACAGGTGCTCAAACGACAACAGGTTGGATCAATTCAACTTTGAACAATACATTGTGGTTCAAATTTGTTGCACCAGCAAGTGGTCGTGTTCGTATTAATTCAACAAGCACAAACTACAACGGACAATCAGCTGTTTACGATGTTGCTTTGTGTTCTGACTTCAATAACAACTTCGATTTAATCGCAGCAAACGATAATGAAATTGGTGGGCCTTCATTAGCTCCTAATTACACAGTTTGTGGATTAACTCCAGGTAATACTTACTACATCATGCACGATGGTGCAACTGGAACAGGTGGTAATTTCGGTATTAAAATTACTGAAATCGTATTGGATGCAGGATTAAGCAACCCATTGTCAAATATTTGTTACGGTGATACAATTAACTTGTACACAACAATCAATTCATTTGCTACAGGTGGTTCATGGTCTGCTCCTTTAGCATCTTCAAATGCAAGTATCTACAACGATTCATTATTTACATCTGTAGGATTGGCATACCAAGTATTCGACTTTGAATACCGTATCGTTGATGGATGTGCTTATGATACGATCATCTCTCAAGTTAAAATCTTCGCACCTTCTAATGCAGGTGAAGATGGAACTATCACTGCTTGTAAAAATGAACCAGTTGATTTGTTGAGTGGATTAACAGTTAATGCTGACTTTGGTGGTAACTGGTTTGATCCTTCAAACAATCCAATTCCAAGTTCACAAGTAACAACAGGTAACTTCCCTGGATCTTATAACTATGACTACATTGTAGGAAATGGTGTTTGTCCAGATGATACTGCAAACGTTGTTATCAACGTAGGTACTTGTGACTGGTTAGATATTACAGAAGAAACATTTGCTGGAGTTGAGGTATTCCCTAACCCTACAAATGGTGTAGTATTTGTTGCTGCTTCTATGAACGCTGGTAATTTCTCTTACGAAGTAACTGACGCGAATGGCCGTGTAATTGCTGAGGCATTCAACGGTGTAACAGCTGCTGCTACAACAAGCATCGATTTATCGAAAGTTGAAACTGGAGTTTACTTCATTCAATTATCGAATGCGACTGCTAAAAAAGTATACCGTATCGTTGTTCAATAAGAATAACCGATAAATAACATAAAAGACCCTTTCACTTCGGTGGAAGGGTTTTTTGTTTATTGGAACTTTTAGATTGCTTATGAATAATAGTTGTAAAAAATAACTGAGATAATTTAAACGATTTGTTTAGCCAAAAACTTATATTAACAATTAGCCAACGGCTCAAATAATCTTATACGGTTAGACTTCAGTCTAATCGTATAAACCGTGAAGCGCCATAAAGAGCCATCGGCTCGGCCGATCTTTTATCCTCACCTACTATTTATAATTGAATTCCGCTTCTGCAAAAACAACCATCTAAAAGAGATTATTGGAGAAAAATCATAGCGTCAATTGATGATTAATCAGAAACAATCAATTGATATAACTGAATGGATGACTTCAAATTCTATTCTTTTAGCGCAAAATTCCATATTCATCCCTCCTTGTTTTTTCGTTTATGATCGACTTTTACGCATCAATTTTAATTATAAGCTTTAACGGAAAATCGATTCATCATCATAATAACTGAAATGTTGACTAGAAATGACGATTAGAAAAAGTGTACAACAATTTTATTTTATTGAATGTGTTTGATTTTAAAAAAAAAAACTAAATTTATAGCTATTAATTAATTATACTAAAACTATATGAAAAAATTATTACTCTTAATGATTGGAGTGATAAGTAGTTTTCAACTAGCACTGGCGACGACCTGTCCCAATGCACAAGTGATTCCTGCTTCTCCATCATTTCCCTACACCCAATCTCTGGTCTGTGGTACGACGAACGATGTTTCTAGTACAACAGTGTTGTCTGCTTGTGGAAGCACAACATACATGGGTGGGTTAGAATCCATGTACACATGGACTCCAACGTCTAGTTACACCAATGTAGCTATTGCTTATTCTGGCCAGTCATATACTGGAATTTTTGTTTGGGCTGGTTGTCCAACAACTGCAGGTAGTACGTGTATTGGTAACATTACAAGCTCAGCAACTTCTAAAACGTTGACGCTAGCTACTGTTACTGCTGGTACGACATATTACATCATGTTTGATACATGGCCTACGCCAGCATCTCCATGTGCAGGTACGTTTACAATGTCGGTTCCGCCACCTGCAACTCCTGCAACTCCAACACAATCCGCTACTGCACCTACGTGTACTTCTGGAACACAATTGGATTTCACGACAATGCCTGCTACATGTTCAGTTTCTGCAACTGCATCAGGTACTGATAATGCTTCAGTAACTGCAACTGTAAACAACTTTAGTTGTGCTACAAGTGCTATTACGAGTGCAACATTAAATGCTTCAATTGGAGCAAACTGTCCTTCTTGGTATACATACAACATTAAAGTTAATGGAGTAACAGTTGCTACTAATCAATGTAATATTACTGGATTTAACTTAACACCATACTTGCCATTAACATCTGTTCAGATTATATCTAATGATGCAGATGCTTATGGTGATGCGGTAACAATGAACTTAACAGTTAATCTTACGTATTTGGTGCCATTTGTTGCGCCATCAGGTGTAACGTATTACTGGCAAACAACAGCAACAGGAACAAGTACAGCTAACCCTCACACGGGACCTTATTCTGTTTTCGCAAATGGAACTTATTATGTACGTGCATATGCTACAAATTCTGGTCAATGGTCTACAAATTCATCTAGTATTACTGTAACAAACTTCCCAGTAGCAGTAGCACCTGCAGTACCAACAGCGGGTGTGAATCCTGCTTGTTCTGCAACAGGAGGTACAACATTAACAGTACCTGCACCACCAGCCAATGTAACTTATTACTGGCAAACTGTTACTAATGGTTCAAGTACTGCTAACAATGCAAGTACTGCATTACCAGTTACAACAACAGGAACTTACTATGTTTCAGCTTTTGACAATGCAACTCAATGTTGGTCTAATACATCTTCATTATTAGTTACAGTTGATACTTATGTACCTGCTGCGCCAATAACTTCAGCATCACCTTTAAACATATGTTTAGGGGCAACAAATGCAAATGCTACAGCTACTCCTGCTGCAGGTTCAGGAACAGCAACTGTAAATTTTGGTTCTAATGTTAACGTTGGAGCAGGATTAACTTCTAATTTAACTGGAACATTAAATATTCCAGCTGGAGCAACAATAACAAGTGCTGTTTTATCTTTTAATGGTGTTACAACTACTTCAGGAACATGGCCTTCAGATTTAGATATTCAAATGAGTGGAGCAGCTACAGTTTCTTTGACAACATTGAATTCTACTATTGGTAGTGTAACAAATGCAGGTCCATACACGCACAATGCAACAAATGTTTCAAGTGGTGCTGTGAATTTATCAATTATTCACGGATACTCTTTTGGAGGACCAGCAACATTTTCAAGTGTTACTTTAACTGTAAACTACACATTGCCAAATCCAACAATTGATTGGTATTCAGCAAATACAGCTGGATCGTTAATAGGAACAGGTTCTCCTTTCAATGCGGTTGGTACAAGTGTTCTTCCAAATACTTTAACTGTTGGTAACGATACAATTTATGCACGCGCAACGGCTGGTGGATGTCAATCAACATCTTTACCATTTGTAATCAGTGTTACACCTGTATTGGCAACAATTAACCCGATCAATGCGACTTGTAATGGATTAGCTGATGGTTCATTTAGTTTAGGAACTGTTGCTTGTGGTACTGCTCCATTTGTTTACAAAGTAGATGGCGAAGCAAGTTTTGGTCCAATTCCAACGGATTTAGCTGCAGGTGTGCATACAATCGTTATGCAAGATGGAACAGGATTAGTTTCTTCAACTATTACAATTACAATTACTGAACCAGGAGCTCCAACTGCACTTGCTGCTAATAATGTTACTTACTATAATGCATTGTTAGATTGGACACCAGCAGGTTTAGAAACATCTTGGGTTGTTGAATATGGTCCAGCAGGATTTACATTGGGTACAGGTACGCAAGTAACTGCTTCAGCTGATTCATTACAATTAACAGGTGCTTTATCTGCAAATACTTGTTATGATTTTTATGTGAAAGCAGGTTGTGTTACAAACTCTATTGATGCAGGTCCATTCAATTTCTGTACAGATCCTGGATTCTTAGCATGGGATAACTCATGTGGACCAGGGTTTATTGATATCTCTTCAACAGGTACACAAATTCAAGGTATTACAGATGATTCAGAATTTGGTTTAACATTGCCTTGGGCTTGGAATATTAATGGTACAACTGTCAATACAGTAACTATTGGAAATAATGGTGGTGTGTTATTCAATACCTTAACTGGACAAGTTGGTTACACTGCAACTGGAAATGGACTTTTCCCTTATGCGCAAGATTTAGCTACCATTACTAATGGTGGTATCTATTACGAATCAATTGGAAATGCACCAAACAGAAAGTTTGTAATCCAATGGCAAAATATTGCTTATTATGGATCTGCAAACCCTGCAAACGGATCAACGTTTGAAGTAGTAGTTTTGGAAGCAACAGGTGAAGTGTATTACATTTATACGGATACAGAAATGGGTAATGCTGCTGATAACTTTGGTGCTGATGCTGAAATTACTTTAAATACAGCAAATGGTAGTGCACAAGTAAGTATGAATAATGCTGCATATTTAACTAACAACTCTTGTATTCATTTCTACAATGCGTTATGTCCAAATATCACAACGTTTATTTCAACTATTACAACTGATGATGCTACCTTAGATTGGAATCCAGGTTTGTATGGTGAGACAGAATGGACGTTAGTTTATGGTCCAGCTGGATTTGATCCAACTGCAACACCAAGTCAAGCAATTGGAACTCAAAATTTAGTAACTTCTGATGCTAGTTTCGGAAACAGTTTAACACAATTAACTGCATATGATGTTTACATCTACTCGCAGTGTACTCCAGACAGTTTGGTTTCTAATGGTTTCTTGTATAGCTTTACAACATTGCCAAACTGTGCAGCTCCTACAGGAATTACAGTTACAACAGATGTTGATTCATTAGAAGTTGCATGGAACTGGGCACCATCAGCTGTTGGTACACCAATTTCTGACTTCAATATTGCTTATGTAATGACAGGTAACAATGTGTACAGTGGTACTGAAGTTGTAACTGGCAGTACAAATACTTCAGACACTATTTATGACGCTGCATTATTAGGTGGTGGAGTTTACCAAGTTTACGTACAATCTGTATGTTCAAATGGTGACACTTCAGCTTACACTGGTCCTATTACAGTAACTATGCCATTGACAACAGATACTGTTTGTGGTGCTGAAATGTTAAACTTAAATACTATTTACACATTCAACAACACAGGTGCTACGGTTTCTTTGGATGAGATCAATATTGCTCCAGCAGCAACAGGTGCTCAAACAACTAATGGTTGGATTAATTCAACATTAAATGGAACAACTTGGTACAAATTTGTTGCACCAACTTCTGGACAAGTTAGATTAGATTTCACAGGAACAAATTATAACGGACAAGCTGCTGTTTATGATGTTGCTTTGTGTTCAGATTTCAATAATAACTTTGACTTTATTGCAGCAAATGACAATGCAATAGGTGGAACAAGTTTAGCTCCAAACTTTACAGTTTGTGGTTTAACTCCAGGAAACACTTATTATGTAATGCACGATGGTTTCACAGGTACTGCTGGTACATTATCAGTTAAAATTACAGAGGTTGTTGTTAATGCAGGTTTAGCTAATGCTTTAACAAATGTTTGTTCAGGTGATACGTTAAACTTAGACAATACTATTAACTCGTTTGATTTAGGTGGTACTTGGTCAGCACCTGTTAACGCTGTTAATGCAAGTATTTTCGGTTCTACATTACAAACTGCAGGAATTGCATTCCAAACATTTAATTTCCAATATGAGGTAGTTGACGGATGTGCAATTGATACAGTAATCTCTAAAGTAAGAATCTTCGCTCCATCAAGTGCTGGTGAGGATGGTTCAATTACAGCATGTTTACACGAACCAGTTGATTTATTAGCTGGATTGGATGGAAATGTTGATTTAACAGGTACATGGTACGATCCTTCTAATGTTGCAATTGCAAATTCACAAATAACAACTGGTGGATTTGGCGGAAACTTTAACTACGATTATATCGCAGGTAATGGTGTTTGTCCAAATGATACAGCTAACGTTGTTGTCACTGTAGATGCATCTTGTGACTTCTTAGATATCACTGAAGAAACATTTGCTGGAGTTGCGGTTTACCCTAACCCTACAAATGGTGTAGTATTTGTTGCTGCTTCTATGAACGCTGGTAACTTCTCTTACGAAGTAACTGATGCGAATGGCCGAGTAATTGCTGAGGCAATCAACGGTGTAACAGCTGCTGCTACAACAAGCATTGACTTATCGAAAGTTGAAACTGGAGTTTACTTCATTCAATTATCGAATGCGACTGCTAAAAAAGTATATCGTATCGTTGTTCAATAAGAATAACCGATAAATAACATAAAAGACCCTTTCACTTCGGTGGAAGGGTTTTTTGTTTCTAAGAACTTTTATTCAACGGATGAAACCCTTGCAAATCCCTTTTTGATTCGTAAATTTGAACAAAATATGTTTGTATGTTGATGCCCTTTAATTTGCACCAATGGATCGAAGAAAACAGAGATCTATTAAAACCGCCTGTAGGAAATAAAAACCTATACAAAGAAGCTGGTGACTTTATTGTGATGATTGTTGGTGGTCCTAACGCACGTAAAGATTATCACTACAACGAAAGCGAAGAACTGTTTTATCAAATTGAAGGCGACATCATTGTGCGCATTCAACACGAAGGAAAAGCAAAAGAAATTACCATCAAAGAAGGTGAACTTTTTTTATTGCCAGCTAATGTTCCCCACTCTCCTGTCCGCGGAGAAAACACCATTGGATTGGTTATTGAACGTGTGCGCAAAGAAACAACTTTACGCGACGGCTTATTCTGGTTCTGTGAAAAATGTAACCACGAACTAAAACATTACCGCTTCGATTTAGAAAACATCGAAAAAGATTTCTTACCGCGATTCAAAGAATTTTATACTTCAGAAGCTATGCGCACATGTTCGGAGTGTGGACATGTAATGGAAGCTGACGAACGTTTTATTTAATCCTATCCCATGCACGATTTTATCCTTATCCTCGTCATACTCATTTCTACATCAGGAATGTTTTTATTGTCGTTCTTGTTTTTGAAAAAGAATTCAGAAAAAGCAATCATCGATTTGCAAAGTCAATTGAAAAAAGACCGACAAAAACATTTTCTTCCAATGCGCGTAGATGCGTTTCAACGTGTTGTGTTGCTCATGGACCGTATTCACCCGGGTAATTTAGTCATGCGCTTACACAATCCTGCAAAACCAGCTAAAATGCTTCAAACGGAATTGTTAGCTGCGATTCGCGAAGAATTTGACCACAACATCTCACAACAATTGTTTGTGTCACCACAAGCTTGGGAATTGGTGCGTAATGCAAAAGAAGAAACCATTAAAATTATCAACCTGGCAGGAAGTCAAACAGACGCAACAGCAACTGGTACAGATTTAGCCGGTAAAATTTTAGAAATTACAACAGAAATTGGCGATTTGCCAACTGAAATAGCAACAGCATTCTTGAAAAAAGAAATGCAACAGTTGTTTTAAAGAAGGAATTACGACAAAAGAATTTTGACCTCATCACCAACTTCGATGATGTCACCAGGAATCAATTTCGCGCGTTTTCTGAGCTCCAATTCTCCATTGCGGATAATCACTTCGTCTTCTACGATAAATTTAGCGTGTCCACCTGTTTCAGCAATTCCTGTTGCTTTTAATAAGGCTAACAATTCAATATAGTCGCCATTGATTTTGAATTCAATTTCTTGCATGTGGTAAAAGTAAGGTGATTATTGAATGGTTGAGCGATAATACGCGTATAATTTTTCAGCAGCATCAAAAGCAGATAGTTTTCCTTCGTGAACCAATGCTTCTAATTGTAGTAACTCGGCTTGTACAGTTTGATTACTTGTCAACCCATTGATCAATAATTCCTTCAACGTTTCGTGCAACCAGAAATGATCTTGTTCGGTGCGTTTTTGCTGAAAAAACCCACTTGTAATTGTGTGGCGTTGGTATTTATTGATTTCCTCCCAAATAGTGTCTATCCCTTTTTTCTCCAACGAACTACACGTCAATACTGGTGGTATCCAATTACTTGCTGTTGGTGGAAACAAATGAATGGCATTTTTTAATTCCGCAACAGCTAATTTGGTGCGTTGCACGTTGTCTCCGTCCGATTTTGTTACCGCTAAACCATCGGCCATTTCCATTATTCCGCGTTTGATGCCTTGTAACTCATCTCCAGCACCGGCCAACAACAGCAACAAAAAGAAATCAACCATTGAATGCACCATCGTTTCGGATTGCCCTACCCCAACTGTTTCAATTAAGATTACATCGTATCCTGCTGCTTCACATAAAATAATTGTTTCACGTGTTTTGCGCGCAACTCCTCCTAAGGTACTTCCTGCTGCCGAAGGACGAATGAATACATTTTGCGCTACCGACAAATGTTGCATCCGGGTTTTATCTCCCAAAATGCTCCCTCCTGTGCGTTCGCTGGATGGATCAATTGCCAAAATAGCAATGCGCTTTCCTTCTCCTAAAATATGTTGACCAAATTCTTCTATGAACGAACTTTTTCCCACACCTGGCACACCTGTAATTCCTACACGTATGCTATTCCCAGCATGTGGCAAACACAAACGGATTAGTAAACGCGCTTCAGCTTGATCGGAGTGTAACGTGCTTTCCAATAAAGTAATAGCTGCGCTCAAAGCCGTGTTATCCTGCTGCATAATGCGTTCAAACAATGCTTCCGCATTACGGTCGTGTTTTTGATTTTTACGACTTAACAACCAAGCTGCTTTCTGTTGTTGATCCATAGTGAAACCTTAATCCGTGTTCATCCCAAAGGGGAAAATCAATAAATCTGAAGCACGGTAAAAAATAGAAACCGTATTGTTTTGAGCAACCAATAAAATCCGAATGGGTGTTTGCTGACGTGCTTCACTTTGCGCCATCACTTGCCGACACGAACCACAAGGAGAAATCATTGCATCTGGTTTTACAAAATCTCCCTTTGCAACAACAACTAACGTTTTGATCGTTTGAGTGGAATAATTAGCACCAATGGCATATAAAGCAACGCGTTCTGCGCACATGCCACTTGGAAACGCAATGTTTTCTTGATTACTTCCCGTGTGAATCGTTCCATCACTTAATAAAACACTTGCGCCTACATGAAAATTGCTGTAAGGTGCATAAGCTGACGCAGCACACTTGTAAGCAGCCGCAATCAATTCTTGTTCGATCATTGGCAATTCGTTCCAATGGTCGATTATTTCATAAGCTATTTGATGCGTGTACTTCATTTGTCATGTTTGAAAACAAATATACCAATTCAAAAGAAAATCAGGGCTTTTTCTCTTTGTTAAAATACGTATCTTTGCAGCACGAATTAACAAGCACATGCAACAGTTTAAAAAAGTAGCTTTTTATACACTCGGATGTAAACTGAATTTTTCAGAAACATCGACTATTTCTCGATTATTTGAAAATGCTGGCTTTGCGAAAGTTAACTTCGAGGACACACCCGACATTTTAGTCATCAACACGTGTTCTGTTACAGAAAATGCGGACAAAAAATGCCAACAGTTGGTCCGTAAAGCGCTCAAAATAAACCCTGAAACGTACGTTGCAGTTATTGGCTGTTACGCACAATTAAAACCAACAGAAATTGCAGCTATTCCTGGTGTCTCTTTGGTGCTAGGAGCCAATGAGAAATTCAATATCATTGAACACCTGGAAGAAAAAGCGGTAACAGAAGGACAAGCGCATGTAAAGTTTGACAACATCAAACACACGCACGACTTTGTTCCTTCGCATTCGATGGGCGACCGCACGCGTTCGTTTTTGAAAGTACAAGATGGCTGTGATTATTTCTGTACGTTTTGCACCATTCCATTGGCGCGCGGGAAAAGCAGAAATGCTTCGATTGCAGAAACTCTTGTGGAAGCGAAAAAAATTGCCGATTCAGCAGTAAAAGAAGTGGTGTTGACTGGCGTGAATATTGGCGACTTTGGTCAAGGAGGTGAAGAAAACTTCTTTGAACTCGTAAAAGAATTGGACAAAATTAGTGGGATCGATCGTTTTCGAATTTCGTCAATTGAACCCAATTTATTAAGCAATGAAATCATCGATTTTACCCTACTTCATGCGGAACGCTTTGTTCCACATTTCCATATTCCATTGCAATCGGGAAGTAATCGTTTGTTGAAAGCAATGCGCAGAAAATACGAACGTGAATTGTATGCTGAACGCGTACATGCAATCAAAGCACATCGTTTTGATTGTTGTATTGGCGTTGATGTTATTGTTGGATTTCCAGGTGAAACAGACGAAGAATTCATGGAAACAATGGACTTTTTGAAAGACCTTCCTATCTCTTATTTACATGTGTTCACGTATTCAGAACGCGCAAATACAACCGCTGTTAAATTAGGTGATGCTGTTCCACAAGCTGTCCGTAAACAACGTAGCCAACAATTGCACATTCTTTCTGATAAAAAGAAACGCGCGTTTTACGAGGAGCAAATTGGTAGTTCGCGAACAGTTTTATTTGAAGCTGAAGAAGAAATGGGTTACATGTATGGATTTACAGAAAACTACGTGAAAGTAAAAACTCCGTTTAATGCAGCGTTAGTAAATACGATTCAAGCTGTTCAGCTTACTGAAATAGACCGAGATGGCATCGTGAAAGTTACACTAAAGTAATTAGCGTAATAACGTAACGTGACCGACTATTTCAAATACTTCTGCAGTTGTAATCGGTGAATACCTGATTTTCCAGCCATAAACACCGTCTTGACAGATTTTACCTTTGTACGTTCCATCCCAAGGAATTCCTAAACTTTCTGCTGTGAAAATGAGTTCACCCCAGCGATTATAAATATCAATTCGGAAATCATCGATATTCGTTCCAATTGGTAAAAAGAAAGGATTTTTTTCGTCTTCGTTTGGTGTGAACGTATTCGGAACATAAATCAATGGATCGAAATAAATGGTCACATTGTCGCTTGCAGAACATCCGTTTTGGTCAACTAATGTAACGGTATAAGTCGTTTGAAGATAAGGGCTTGCAACTGGATTCGAACACGTATCGCAACTCAAGTAATTTGGCGGAGTCCATACCAGTAAACCTGGATTAGACGCTATTGCACCAAGTTGTACTTGTTCGCCATAAAAAGCAAATACATCTGGTGTTGTTTGCACAAAAGGAAGTGGAAATGTGTTAACGGAAACAGTAGCGGAATCAAGACAACCGTATTGATCGATCCCAACAACCTGATAATTTGTTGGAACCATTGGTGTGGCTTGTACCAAGGATCCATTGTTAAGAAGCGCTTGTACTGAAGGATTCCAGACATAAGAAACTCCCCCATCTGCATGCATAATAACAGGTTCACCAGGACATACTGTCGTATCATTTCCAGCAGTAATTGTAGGTTGAATCAAATCAACAAACAGTGAATCTTGCAGTGTCCCGCATGAGTTTGTAAAGTTGCAATAATAATAACGTTCAACAGTTGAGGAAATGACAACTGTTGCGCCAACAACCGTTGAAATTTCAATATTAGGTGACCACGAATACAATTGTGCACCACTTACAGTAACTGTTTGTTCTGTCCCTTCACAGTATCTTATTGTATCAGGCATTACAGGTAATGGCGGATTGTTGAATACATTGATGGTGACGGTATCTGTTAACAAGCATCCTGAAGGAGAGTTCCCAGAAACGATGTAAGTAGTTGTTGTAGTAGGAGTCGCAATAGGATTGAGTGCCGTAGGATTCGATAAAAACTGAGTCGGGGACCAAGTTGCATTCACTATTCCTTGTACGTTTAATGGAACTGAATTTCCGAGACAAATACTGGTGTCTGCTGTTAATTGTATATTCCCGCCAAGAAGTTGAACTTGTACACTGACAGTATCTGTTCCACAGCTGTCACTGATGATACAAGTGAAATTAGTGTTTTGAGTGACCGTTGCAATAGGGTTTGCAATGTTTGGGTTTGATAAAAATTGTGCAGGAGACCAAAGATAGGTTGCCCCACCATAGGCTTCTAATTGCGCAGGTTGCCCCAAACACACATTGATATTTGGTTGAATAACACCCCCTTGAAAATCGCCTAAATTGACCAAGAAAGTGAGGGAATCTGATGCATAACAATTATTCGTGTCTGTTACCAATAAAGAAACAGTGTACTGTCCCGCTGATGTATAAACATGAGAAGGATTAATGAGCGTAGACGTTGTTCCATCTCCAAAATCCCAGAAAAAACTATTCCCATTCGCACTATTATTTTGAAAAACAACAGGGTCTGGAATACAAATCAACGGTGCTGGATTATTGACAATTGCTTCAATCGTACTTAATTCAAATTTGAATGCTGCTAAATTACAGTTAGGACTAGGATTTTGAGCTGACCACACACCTGGTGTTGTCGTGAATCCAAAATTATTCCCTCCACATGCTCCACAAACTGCATGGTAAATGTTTCCTTTTTTATCAAAGCGACTTGTTCCACCATCCACATGATTGGATGAAGAATTTGTACCTCCGAAAAAAGTGCCGTATTTCAAAAAAGCAGCATCCACACCTAAAACAGCAATCCAAAAATTACTTCCGTTTGTTGTTGACTGATAGGCATCTAACGTCACTGGAAAACCAAAGCTTGTACTGTTAATTGCTTGAGCAAACTGATTAATTGCCCCTCCCCAACCAGAAATATAGATTTCCTTGCAATTGGAAACAAGAAAAGCTGTTGGAGAAAGTTCGATGTTACCAGAACCAGCACCAACTGTTGTAATCCAAATACGATTGGTTAACGTTGGATTGAATTTTGAAATAAACTGACCCGATCCAACACTTCCGTAACAACCTGCAGATATTGGAAAATTTCCTGCTGTTTGACCATAAACATATACATCATCGTCGTTGTCGATTTGAACAAAATAAGCCTGGTCGTAATCCGTTGTTCCGATATATGTTCCTGAAAGTGGTGTGCCAGTTGTACCAGAAAAGCGAACCAAATAGCCATCGCGCAAGCCATTGTACGTTTGATCGTGACCTGTTTGTGCAAAATTCAAATTCCCAACTGTTGTTCCTCCTGCAACATAAACATTGCCATTACTTGCTAATTGAATGCCATTACCCGTTTCATCACCTATACCTCCAAAATAAGTGGACCAAGCCAATTGACTCAACGATTTGTTTAATTTCACTACAACAGCATCTTGTCCTCCAGCATTGTTAGCTTGGCTTGGCGTTTGCGTCGGGAAATTCTGTGAGGTTGTGACACTAGAAATGTAAACGGAACTTTGACTAACAATAATTTCACCGCGGAACTGATCTCCGTAATTATAATGTAAGGAACCTGTATTTATTCCATCTGTTCCAGAACCCCCTAAATAAGTTGCGGCGAGCAATTGTGTACCTGTTGGATTTAACCGAGCAATGTAAATATCGGCTCCTGCATCAAAGCTCAAAGAATTTTCACTAATCGGAAGACCACCATTAAAACTGGCATCAAAAGGAGAACCTGTCATTGGAAAATTGGCAGAACTTGTAGCACCCAATACATACAAATCACCATTTGTATCCGTGACAATTGAATGTGGTGTCTCGTTTCCTGAACCACCCAGATAAGTTGAATAGATTAAATTGGTTCCATTGGGACTAAACTTACTAATTGCAACATCTATCTGGAAAGATCCTGTTCCACCATTGAATGTTAAATCATACGCACCCGTTGTTACAGGATAACCTATGCCAAATGAAATTCCTCCTGCATACAAATTCCCCTGTTCATCAGGTGCAGCTGTAAATCCCCAGTTATCAGTTGTAGAACCTGTAAAAGTTGAAAATGTCAACGAAGGGTCAATGATCAAGGTGTCGTTACTGAAATTATTTGCTTTTAAGCGAAACGAGCAGGTATTGTTTTTCAATTCAAAATCACATGCAACTGGTATTTTTCTTCCGTTTCTTATTACCCAAGCAACCGGTTTTGACTCTGTAAAATAACCCAAGTTATGTGAAACTTTTAATCCTCCTTTTTTGGTAATTGAAACATTATTTGCGCCAACATAACGCCATTTGATAACACTTGGATCAGCCCCAGGCAAAACTATCCACGAATATTTTAATGTTTGCTGTGTCGTTTCGAGTTTCAAATGAATACCCGGATAAATTTCTTGCTTTTCTACTTGTTGATAGGCCGAAACTCCCGAATGCCATTTGGATTGATCATTTCCTAGAAAATAATTGGATTGAAACGTGGATGGGAAAGCTTCTTTGGTTTTATTACTTGCTTGTGCATTCACAAATACTTGTTCTACTGCATGTGCAGGATAGGATGATGTGGATTTATGGTGTAAATCAATATCGTGAAATTGATAGGTAATACTCGACTTATTGATGTAAATATCTCCTTTTTGAATTGGAATTTTATGTGAAAAATCTCCTTCCCATTGCCCCCGATTTGGATACAACCAAACACCTTGTTGTTGCCCAAAAGAAACACCAGCAAGCAAAAGCAATAGTAAGTGATAAAAACTTTTCAATTCAACTAAAAATTAAATTAAGGTGTAAAATTAGCAGGTAAACCAATTTATTAAGCCTCGTTGTGATAATAAAACAGAAAAATAGCTAAAAAGTTGCTTTTGGTGAAAACTTTTCTGTGGTTTTTTTCTACTGAATCGATTTAGATTCTGTAATTTTGCGGTATATTTAGGATACCATGAGCGATGCAATTAAACACGAGTGCGGGATAGCACTTATCCGTTTAAAACAACCCCTTCAATATTACGTAGACAAGTACGGAACAGCGTTTTACGGAATAAATAAATTGCATTTATTGATGGAAAAACAACACAACCGTGGACAAGACGGTGCAGGTGTTGCCAACATCAAATTAGACATGGATCCAGGAGAGCGATATATTTCGCGTTACAGAAGTATCGATCCAAAACCCATTCAAGACATTTTCGAACACATTAACGAGCGTTTTCAAGCAATTGGCGAAGAAGATCCAGCAAAATTAAAAGACGTTCAATACTTAAAAAAACACGCAGGGTTTACAGGTGAATTGTTTTTAGGTCACTTGCGTTACGGGACTTTTGGACGCAATAGTATCGAAAGTTGTCACCCGTTTTTACGCCAAAACAATTGGATTACGCGTAATCTAGTTGTTGCAGGAAACTTCAACTTGACAAATGTAGACGAGTTGTTTTCCATATTATTAGAAATTGGACAACATCCCAAAGAGAAATCGGATACGGTAACTGTTTTGGAAAAAATAGGTCACTATTCCGATGTTGAAAATGACGAATTACTTGGTCATTACCAATCACTTGGGTATTCGAATCAAGAAGCTTACAAGAAAATTGCAGACCAATTAGATATTGAAAAAATCCTGAAAAATGCTTCTGCAGATTGGGATGGTGGCTATGCAATGGCTGGATTATTCGGTCATGGAGATGCTTTTGTGTTGCGCGATCCAAGCGGGATTCGTCCTGCATATTGGTACGAAGACGATGAAGTTTGTGTCGTTGCTTCGGAAAGACCTGTTATTCAAACAGCATTTAATTTGCGAACTGAAGCTGTTCACGAATTGACTCCTGGTCATGCGTTGATCATCAAGAAAAATGGAACTGTTTCAGAAGTTGAAATCAATGCACCAAAAATTGAGAATAAATGCTCGTTTGAACGCATTTACTTTTCACGTGGAAACGACAAAGACATATACAACGAACGTAAAAATTTAGGCCGTTTTGTTGTGCCAAACGTTTTGAAGAACATTGATTACGATTTGGATAACACTGTTTTTTCGTTTATTCCAAATACAGCAGAAAGTTCTTTTTACGGAATGATCAAAGGATTGGAAGATCACTTGAACGACAGAAAACACGATGCTTTGGTAGCACTTGGAGCACACGCAACACCTGAAAAAATAAAAGAAATCATATACCAACGCGCACGCATTGAAAAAATCATCATCAAGGACGCGAAGGCACGTACGTTTATCACACAAGATGATGCACGTGATGATATGGTTGCTCAAGTGTACGATATTACCTACGGTTCTGTTGTCCGCGGAAAAGATAATTTAGTTGTCATTGATGATAGTATCGTTCGTGGAACAACTTTAAAACAATCTGTCTTGCGTATTTTGGATCGTTTAGGACCAAAACACATTGTCATTGTTTCTTCTGCACCACAAATCCGTTACCCCGATTGTTATGGTATTGACATGGCTAAAATGGGTGATTTTATAGCATTTGATGCGGCGATTGCTTTATTAAAAGAGCAAGGAAAAACAAGTATCATTGAAGACGTTTATAAAAAATCAAAAGCACAAGAAAATGCTCCAAAAGAGCAAATCGTAAATTTTGTAAAAGAAATTTACGCCCCATTTACACCGGAAGAAATTTCTGCTAAGATTGCTCAATTATTAACGCCAGAAAACATCAATGCTACGGTACAAATTGTTTATCAAACAGTTGAAGATTTACACAAAGCTTGTCCTGGAAATACAGGAGATTGGTATTTCTCAGGAGATTACCCAACCCCAGGTGGAAATAAAGTTGTCAATAAAGCATTTATTAACTACATTGAGGGGAAAAACGAACGAGCTTATTAATACTTTGTAATCATGCGCAAAAAGCCCACAACTGTCTTTGTTTACTTATTGGGTGCGTATGTACTACTCCAATTTGTTTGGTGGGGTTATCACTTGATTGAACTAACTGAATCGTCACATTACACCAATGATGTTATTCGCAAGCGCGTTATCATGATTATTGGTGAAGGGAGTGTTTTCCTAACACTTTTACTTGTTGGCCTTTGGAAAATTAAAGCAACGATTAAAAAAGAAGTAGCCATCGCACGGCAACAAAACAATTTCATGTTGTCCGTCACACACGAATTAAAAACACCTATTGCTGCGAGTAAGTTATATGCGCAAACGCTACTAAAACATTCCCTTACAGAGGAAAAAAGAAAAGAATTACTCCAAAAAACTATCGACGAATCAAATCGTTTGGAGAATTTAGTAGAACAATTATTAACTGCTGCTCGCCTCGAACAAAGTCACTTAGAAATTCACCGACAAACCTTTGAGCTGCAAGACGTGTTTTCTGAAGTAATTTCATTACACGAAAAACGTGAAAAATTAGGAATACAGTTAACCAACACCTCATCACTTACGATTACAAGTGACCGTTTTCTATTAATCACTATTCTGAAAAATTTAACAGAAAACGCAGCTAAATATGGGTTCTCCGAAAAAGAAATCGAACTTAATTACAGTTACGCAAACGGCATATTGAGCATCACCGTTCAAGATTTTGGTGTGGGAATACCAACTGAAGCGCAAGGAATGATCTTTAAGAAATTTGTACGCTTAGAGAATGAAGAAACCCGCACAAAAAAAGGCACAGGATTAGGTTTGTTCATTGCATATGAATGTACCAAAGCGTTGGGTGGAAACCTAAAACTCATCACGAATAAATCGGCTGCTGGCGCTTTATTTGAAATAACAATACCTTATGAATAATCAAAAAGTTGGGCTAATCATTCTTGATGGATGGGGAATTGGCGACAAATCAAAATCGGATGCAATTTATAATGCAAATACGCCGATTATGGATGGATTATTGGCAAACTATCCACATGCGCAATTGATTACTTGTGGCGAAGCTGTCGGTTTACCTGATGGTCAAATGGGAAATTCAGAAGTTGGTCACCTAAATATTGGCGCTGGAAGAATTGTTTATCAAGAATTAACACGGATCAATAAATCGATTCGTGATGGTGAATTTTTTGAGCTAGAAAAATTAAAAAACTGCTTTAGTAACGCTAAAAAAACTGGTAAAAAAGTTCATTTGATGGGACTTGTTTCAGAAGGTGGCGTTCATAGTTCACAAGCACATTTGGAAGCGTTGTTAACCATGGCACATTCCTACGAATTGAAAAATGTTTGGATTCATGCTTTTACAGATGGTCGTGATTGTGACCCAAAAAGCGGTTTGGCGTATTTTGAAAGTTTAGAAAAACACGTGCAACAAACAACAGGTACAATTGCAACAATTACAGGCAGGTATTATGCAATGGACCGTGATAATAGATGGGAACGTATCAAAGTTGCTTACGATGCAATGGTCAATGGCATTGGTAAAAATTTATCTTCTATAACAGAAGCGTTCACTACTAGTTACGAAGCTGGAATTACAGATGAGTTCATCGAGCCATTTGTGTTTGATGCAGCAAATGCACCTGGCAAAATAGAAAACGGTGATACGGTTATCAGTTTTAACTTCCGAACAGACCGACCGCGTGAAATAACTGCAGCGTTAACACAACAAGCATTTCCAGAGCATAACATGCGTCCGTTAGTAGTGGATTATTACACGATGACGAATTATGATAGTAGGTTCAAAAAAGTGCAGGTCTTGTTTGAAAAGGACAACTTAAAAAATACGTTGGGAGAAGTGTTAGCTAAAATGGGGCGTACGCAAATCCGCATTGCTGAAACAGAAAAATACCCACATGTAACCTTCTTTTTTAATGGTGGACGTGAAAAGGAATTCGAAGGAGAATCACGCATACTGGTCAATTCACCAAAAGTTGCAACCTATGATTTACAACCCGAAATGAGTGCATTGGAGGTGAAAAACAAAATAATCGAAGCAATTGAAGAAAACTGTCCCGACTTCTTTTGTTTGAATTTTGCTAATCCGGACATGGTTGGCCACACAGGAAATTATGAGGCAATTACAAAAGCAGTGGAAACAGTAGATAGCTGTTTGGGTGAAATTGTAGCTGCAGCTCAAGCAATTAATCTTGAATTGATTGTGATTGCAGACCATGGGAATGCTGACGTTGCGTTCAATCCTGACGGCTCACCAAATACAGCGCATTCGTTAAATCCAGTACCAATTGTTTTGGTAACGGAAAAAACAGATCTTCACATATCTAATGGAATATTAGCAGATGTTGCACCAACGATTTTATCTCGTATGCGTTTAGCTGCACCAATCGAAATGACTGGAAAAAGTTTGTTATGATTCAAATAATATCAATAAAAAAGAGGCCTCAATTGAAGCCTCTTTTTTTTATACTTTTTGTTTTTTTATTTGTTGACCACATGGAAGAAACCATGTCCGACTACTTCGTCACCTTGAACACTGAAGGCAGTATATTTGTAAAAATAAACACCATCTGAAACGACATTTCCATTTACTTTACCATCCCATGTTGGATTCAACGATGTTCCTTTGAACATCACATTGCCCCAACGATTCGTGATTACTAATTCTACTTTTTCAGCGTTGATGATATCCAATTCAAACACATCATTCACGTTATCGCCATCTGGAGTAATTACATTTGGTCCTTCAATGATTGGTGTTGGATATACACAAGAACCATCTGAAGCAGTTGCTAACGGATTATAATTTGTTGCTAACGGATCCGTACAACCACAATTTTCAATTAAAACTAATCCAGTTATTGTATCGTTACAAACACCATCGCTAGCAATCAACGTAATAATAGCAGTATCTGTAAAGATTTGATTCAATTGGTTCATATCAGTAACTGTCACCACATTTCCATTTCCAAAATTCCATGTGTATGATATTGCATTAGAACTTTCATTAATAAAGTTAACGCTTAATGGAGCACAACCAGAAGATGTTGATGATGTAAAATCAGCCACAGGACCTGGATCGGTATCAACAAAAATAGAATCAAGCACAAGACATACATTATCGGACACGGTAAATGTATACCACCCAGAAGGAACATTTTGAAGAACAGAAGCGTCAATGGTATAAGCTGAAGATGGATTTGGACCGGTCCAATTGTAGAAAGGCTGACCAGTTACTCCTTGTGCCATCCCCCAAGCTACACCTGTATTTGCACAATAGTTTGAGTTTTGAAAACCCATAGTATCGATTGCAAGCGTTTGATTCATAGTAACTGTTACAGTATCTGTACTTGAAAACCCACAAGCATCTGTAGCTGTTACGAAATAATTTATTGATCCATTCTGAGCAATTGGAAAATATGCAGTATCTCCTGTTTGATTTGCATAATTCCAACTATAAGTATAGGGAGCGTAACCACCCGATGCAAATACAGAAGCTAAAACAGAATCATTAATACAATATGTAATCGGATCAGTTTCATTGATATTGATAATTGGACCTTCAAAAATCCATACTTCACCAGTTGATACAATTGTGTCACCACATACTGTAATTGTTGTTGCTGTTAAGGAAACAAATTCAGGACCATCATTGATGTTATCTTGAATAGGAGAAAATAAAATTGGAACCGTATCAACTCCAGGTAAAAATATTACAGGATTTTGTATTGGAAGATAATCGACACCAAAAGTAGCATTGCCTCCAATTTGGTAATTTACAATCAATGTATCACCTACTTGATTTGCAGGTCGGGTAAACAAGAAAAGTGCATCAGTACAACCTTCAACAACAGAAGTGTCCCCTGTAACAGTTTGCACATCGATATCTACAGCTTCAGATGAGAAAGAATCAGCTTCAATAAATACTCCAGAATCGTAACTTTGATCGAGTACATTACAAATCGCCATTTTGATATGATAAGTCTGAGAACATTGTACAACTGCTTTTGCTGTTAAAACAACTGTAGTTCCGTCGTATTGAATGGCAGTAGAATAGGCTAAACCTCCAACATTATTTACATAGTAAGCAGAGTTTGGGCCAGTAGGACCAACATTATTAATGGTTACTGGAGTTGATGAATTTGGAATAGTAGCAATATTTATTGCGTTATTCGTAAAAGATCCCGTAATTCCAGGTCCAGATAAAAAGAATCCGAAAGCATCATTGAATGAACTGCCGAAAAACTCTGGATATTCATCTGAACCAAAAACATATCGAAATTGAATAGTATCTCCTGAAGGTATAAAGTCAAACTCTAATATTGCGCCATTTGTAACAGTTCCTGCAGCAATAGCATTTAAATCATTATCAAATGAAACATTTGGTGTTGCTGGATTGTTAAAAGAAAAAGTACCGCTTGAGTTTGGTCCAGTTGCAGCGGTTGCATGACCAGAAGTAATTAATATTCCAGATGAAATTGGAAATGTAGTTCCATTTGCAACAAACATTGCAACATTATTCTGAGGTACATTAGCATTTGTTAAACTATTGTTGTATTTTACATTACTAGCAGTAACACCATTTCCAACTAAAATATTTTGAACCAAAGATGCTGGTGTCATACCTGGTTGAACAGCAATTTGAGCAATTGAAACACTCGACATTGCCAAACAAATCACTAATAAAGAAATCAATTTTTTCATAAAGTAGTTTTATCCGTTATTTAGACTATCGAAAAGTGGTTTAAGTTGCATCGTGCATTTAATTTTTTTTCAAAATTAAATTTGTTGATTTTTTCAATCAAACCCTCGTTAATCTGAACCAATTTTTGTGCATTTTTGTTGAAATATCTCATTCAATGAAAAATACTCAGGCAATAATACAAAAAAATAAGGGAAAATACATCAACGAACTTATTGAACTATTAAAAATCCCTACTGTTTCTGCTGATACAGCATTTGCAACTGAAGTTATCAAGGGTGCGGAAATGGTCGCTGATTTCTTAACAAAAGCAGGATTAAGTGCCGTTGAAATTTGTAAAACAGCTGGTCACCCTATTGTTTATGGTGAAAAGATTATCGACACAGCTTTACCAACCGTTTTGGTCTATGGTCATTACGATGTACAACCTGCAGATCCTATTGATTTGTGGACTTCTCCCCCATTTGAACCGGTGATTAAAACAACCGAAATTCACCCGGAAGGTGCCATTTTTGCCCGTGGAGCATGTGATGACAAAGGTCAAATGTTCATGCACGTAAAAGCGGTTGAAGCAATGATTGCTGCTGAAGAGCTTCCGTGCAATGTTAAGTTCATGATTGAAGGTGAAGAAGAAGTTGGCTCTGTTAATTTAGGGGTTTTTATCACTGAAAACAAAGCACGTTTGGCTGCAGATATTATTTTAGTTTCCGATACAGGAATGTTAAGTAACGATACCCCTTCTATCACGACAGGTTTGAGAGGATTAAGTTATGTGGAAGTAGAAGTTACAGGTCCAAATAGGGATTTGCATTCAGGTCTTTACGGAGGCTGTGTTGCAAATCCGATCAATGTGTTAGCAAAAATGATTGCTTCGTTACACGATGAAAATAACCACATTACCATTCCAGGATTTTATGCTGACGTTGTTGATTTATCGTTAGAAGAACGCGCTGAAATGGCAAAAGCCCCTTACAGTGAGACAGCCTATAAAAAAGCATTGGCAATTGGTGCAGTTGAAGGAGAAGCAGGTTATACAACACCAGAGCGTGGTTCTATCCGACCAACACTTGATGTGAATGGAATTTGGGGTGGTTATACAGGTGAAGGTGCAAAAACGGTTATCGCGTCCAAAGCTTACGCAAAAATATCAATGCGCTTAGTACCCAATCAACAACCGGAAACTATTACACAACTATTCAAAGAACATTTTGAAAAAATTGCCCCTGAAAGTGTAACTGTTGTTGTCAATCCGCACCACGGTGGTGAACCTGTTGTTACACCAATTGACTCAATTGCCTATAAAAGTGCAGCAAAAGCATACGAAGAAACGTTTGGAAAAACACCTATTCCAGTAAGAAGTGGCGGGAGTATTCCAATTATTGCGTTATTCGAAAAAGTATTGGGATTAAAGACGGTTATGATGGGATTCGGGCTGGATTCTGATGCAATTCACTCGCCAAACGAGCATTACGGATTATTCAATTACTACAAAGGAATCGAAACCATTCCTTATTTTTATCATCACTTCAATCAAGCAATGAAATCATGAAACAATTCATTTATTTGCTGATTTTCGGATTTTTCACGCTTGGAAGTTGTTCGATTGAAGACCCTGAAATTGCTGGTTTTGAAAATGTCAAAATACTTAAAGCTGATGGTGATATCATCGAAGCAAGTATTGATGTTACGATTGAAAATCCGAATTTCTTTGGAATGAAAGTTAAAAAAAGCTCGTTTCATATTCGAGCAAATGACCTAGAAATCGGTGATGTTGAACTGAGCGAAAAATTCAAAGTGAAACGAAAGTCAACGAAAGTTTACACATTACCATTGCGTATTTCGCTTGCAAAAGGAGCGTTGTTTAAAATCATGAAATTAACTGGCGCAAAAGAAATCACCCTGAATTTGGAAGGTAACGTAAAAGGAAGTGTTTACGGAATTTCGAAAACAGTTGCCATAAAAGAAACAAAGATTATCGATGGAAAACTGCTAAAGTTTCCAGGATTAGAATAAAAAAAAGAGGTTGAAATTCAACCTCTTTTTTGTTTATGCTAAAATCGTTCTCCAGCTTACTTTTTTATTGATTATATCAAACAAATCAGCTATTGCAATACGTTCTTGTTGCATGGTGTCGCGGTCTCTAATTGTTACTGTATTGTCTTCCAACGTTTGGTGATCAACGGTAACAGAAAAAGGAGTGCCAATCGCATCTTGTCGACGGTAACGCTTTCCTATCGAATCTTTTTCATCGTATTGACACGTGAAATCATATTTCAATGAAGCAATAATTTCACGCGCTTTTTCGGGTAAACCATCTTTTTTTGTCAAGGGCATAATCGCAACTTTATACGGTGCCAAAGCAGCAGGAATTTGCAAGACAACACGTTCTGAATCGTCTTCTAGTTTCTCTTTTTTGAATGCCGCACTCATGATTGATAAGAACATACGGTCCAAACCAACTGATGTCTCAACAACATAAGGAACGTAACTTTGGTTCAATTCAGGATCAAAATACTGTAATTTTTTACCCGAAAATTGTTCGTGTTGTTTTAAATCAAAATCTGTTCGCGAGTGAATCCCTTCCAATTCTTTGAATCCCATCGGGAAATCGAATTCGATATCACACGCAGCATTTGCATAGTGTGCTAATTTGATGTGATCGTGTTCGCGATAATATTGATCACCTAAGCCAAGTGCTTTGTGCCATTTAATACGCGCATCTTTCCAGTATTCGTACCATTTCATTTCTTCACCTGGTCTGCAGAAAAACTGCATTTCCATTTGTTCAAATTCGCGCATGCGGAAGATAAACTGACGTGCTACGATTTCATTTCTAAATGCTTTACCAATTTGAGCGATCCCAAATGGGATTTTCATGCGCCCAGTTTTTTGAACGTTTAAGAAATTTACAAAAATTCCTTGCGCTGTTTCAGGTCGTAAATAAATAGTTGCTGCGTCACCAGCAACAGAACCTAATTCAGTAGAAAACATCAAGTTAAATTGACGTACTTCTGTCCAATTTCTAGAACCACTTATGGGACAAACAATTTCCAAGTCTTCTATCAATTGTTTTACACCTTCTAAATCGTTATTTTCTAGTGTTGTGCGCATGCGACCTTCAATCTCATTGATTTTCGCTTGGTTGCGCAGTACATTCGGATTGGTTGCACAGAATTGCGTTTCATCAAAAGCATCACCAAATTTTTTAGCTGCTTTATCAATTTCTTTATTGATTTTCTGACGGATTTTCTCGATGTGTTCCTCGATCAAAACATCAGCTCTGTAGCGTTTTTTAGAATCTTTATTATCTATCAAAGGATCATTAAATGCATCCACGTGCCCCGAAGCTTTCCAAGTTGTTGGATGCATAAAAATCGAAGCGTCAATTCCAACGATGTTTTCGTGCATTTGCACCATCGCTTTCCACCAATATTGTTTGATATTGTTTTTCAGCTCCGAGCCCAATTGACCATAGTCATAAGTTGCTGCTAAACCATCGTATATTTCTGATGACGGAAAAACGAATCCGTATTCTTTTGCATGAGAAATAACCTCTTTTAATAGATCTTCTTTTTGTTCCATGCGACAAATTTAGCTGAATCTGTGGTTAATTGTAGCAAAAACGAGTCAGAAAATAGGTTTTTCACCCAACTTTTTTGAATTCGTAGCGTCATATGAAAGATTTCGGCTAAATTTGGTTTGATTTTTGAGTACAAAACAACAACAAACAATATCAATTTATTAATTATGAAAATAGTAAAACAGGTCATTGCTAGTTTACTCCTTTTATTCATTGGAAGTAACTTTATTTTTGCACAAGACAAAGAATTAGCGCCAGGCATGTATGCGCAATTCAAAACAACAAAAGGTGAAATATTGATCCAATTGGAACCAGAAAAAACGCCTTTGACGGTTGCAAACTTTGTTGGTTTAGTAGAAGGAAACTTCCGTCCATTTGACACGCTTTCGTTTGTCAAACCATTTTATAACGGTTTAAAATTTCACCGCGTTATCAAAGATTTCATGATCCAAGGTGGTGACCCACAAGGGACTGGAATGGGTGGTCCAGGTTATAAATTTTTTGACGAACCACGTCAAGACTTACGCCACAATGGTCCTGGGATTTTATCGATGGCAAACAGTGGTCCTGCAACAAACGGAAGCCAATTTTTCATCACGCACAAAGAAACACCTTGGTTAGATGGGAAACATACTGTTTTTGGTCGCGTTATTTCTGGAATGGATGTTGTGAATGCAATTGTGCAAGAAGATATCATGAACCAAGTTGAGATTTTGCGTGTTGGAAATCAATACCAAGCGTGGAATGCGACAGAAGTCTTCAAAGAAACTTACCGTAAGATGGAAGAAGCATTTGTTGTCATGCAAGCAGAAAAAGCGCGTTTAGATGCACTTGAAAAAGAACGCACGGACAAAATTGCGAAAATGACAGAAGAAGAATACAAAGTATATTTGCTTGCAGAAGTACGTAAAACATATCCAAAAGCACAACAAACAGCAAGTGGTTTGGTGTATGTTATCGAGAAAAAAGGTGATGCAAACAAAAAACCAAAAAAAGGTGACGAAGTATCCACACATTATACAGGAACATTAATGAATGGAACAAAATTTGATTCTTCATTGGATAGAAATCAACCGTTAAACTTCAAACATAATGTAGGGCAAATGATCCCTGGATATGACGAGGCAGTAGCTATGCTAGGCAAAGGTGGAAAAGGGCGTTTCATTATACCTTATACAAAAGCTTACGGAGCAGCAGGAAGACCTCCTGTTATTCCAGCCTACAGTGATTTAGTTTTTGAAATCGAATTAATGGATATTACACCTGGAAGTGCGCAAGTAGGAACTCCTGCTCCAGCACCTAAGAAAAATACTTCAAAATCGAAAAAAGGATAATTCAAAACAGATTCATAAAAAAAGGCTTGGTTAAACCAGGCCTTTTTTTGTTTGTAATACTAAGATGCTTATAACTGACCATCTGAATGATAAACACCATTCTTAAATACTTTTACTTTCAAAAGGATACCATCTTTGTCGTAGACGTATACTTTTCCATCCCACAAACGACCATCTTTAAAAATGCCGTCCTGCCAGATTTCATTTTCAGCATTATAAATCTTGTTGTACCCGTTGTATTGCCATTTTCCACTTAATACAATAGGTTTTGCACCTACATTTGGTGCTTTTTCAAGACTTTGTTGCAGTTGTTCTTGATTATTGATTGGATGAATTGGATCTTTTGCTGTTGCTGTTGCAACTGAACCATCCGCATTAAACGTGATGAGTTCTTTCACATCTCCATTAGGCCAATAGCGAATTGCTTCTCCCACTTGTGTTCCATTGTTTGCGTAATAAACAAATTCACATTGCCCATTTGGGTAATAATACTTTACTTTTCCTTGTTCTTTTCCTTGTGTGTTATATTTTGCTTCGTATTCGACAGTACCGTTTTCATGGTAACGCACTAATGAATCGTTGTAATTACTGTTTTCGAAAGTGCCTTTTTCGCGCAATTTGCCATTGGGATAAAATTTAAAGTACATTCCCTCTGGGCGATTATTTGAAAATTCCCCTTTTAGTTTGGGCGTGACACCATCCGTATAATACCGAATCCAAAAACCTTCTTTCCGGTCATCGATATACTTTCCCTCTTCTACCTTTCCAGTTGGAGGAGTTCCGGTTTCAGGACGGTCTTTTCCAAAGTAAATCCATTTACCTTGTTTTTTTCCATCAGTCGACTTTTGATTGATCATGTCTTGATCATTCGTTTCACTCCCCGCAAAAGTTGGGAGAAACATTAAAACGCTAAAGACGAATAATAAGTATATTTTGCACTTTTCCATGAGAACAATATTTGTGTTTTTCGTAGTACAATCTAAAGGTACTGAAAACTAAATATGTGTAACAGGAATAAGGAGTAATTTAGATTAATCCAGCAAAAACACCGATAAAAGTTACGTATTTGTCGTTAATGCGTGGTCGGTAGATTTTCCAGCATTACGTAAATCATCGCTTTTAGGTCAAATTCTTCCTTCCATCCCCAATCTGATCGCGCTGCACTATCATCAATAGAAGCTGGCCATGAATCGGCAATTGCTTGACGAAAATCTGGTTCATAAGAAATAGAAAAATCTGGAATGACAGCTTTTATTCCCTCAGACAAGGTTTTTGGTGTGAATGATAATGCTGATAAATTATAGCTTGAACGAATTTTTATTTGCTCGCTTGGTGCTTCCATCAATTCAATCGTTGCACGAATAGCATCATCCATAAACATCATTGGCAATGCAGTGTCTTCTTTCAAGAAACACGTGAACGGTTGCCCAGCTTTTGCTTTGTAGAAAATATCGACGGCGTAATCGGTTGTTCCACCACCGGGTAAACTTTTATATGAGATCAATCCCGGATAACGAATGCTGCGCACATCGACATTGAATTTGTTGAAGTAATATTCACACCAGCGTTCTCCAGCTTGTTTGGATATTCCATATACAGTTGATGGTTCCATAACTGTGTATTGTGGCGTATTATCTCGTGGGGTTGTAGGTCCAAAAACGGCAATGGATGAGGGCCAGAAAATCTTTTTGATATGACCTTCTTTTGCTAAATCAAGAATGGTAAACAAGCCCTCCATGTTTAATTTCCATGCGAAATCGGGATTTTTTTCGGCTGTTGCTGATAACAATGCTGCTAATAAATAAACATCATCAAATTGTTGCGCAATAATGTAATTTCTAACTGCTTCTTTATCCATCGCATCCAAACGAACATAAGGTCCATTTGCAAGGTTTGTCGGGCATTCATCTTTTAAATCAGCAGCAATAACTTGTTGGTTTCCGAATTTCATTCGTAGGGTTAATACCAACTCTGTTCCAATTTGACCGCATGATCCAAGTACCAATATTTTCTTCATAATAGCAAACTATGCAACAAAAATAGTGTTTTTTAGTGGCAAATTGCAATTCTAACGAAGTTGAAAAACCTAATCTAAATCATTTTTTAGACTTGATACTTTGTGGTATTTTTGTCCAACATGAAAAACTTGCTATTTCGAATATAAAAATTAATAATTATGCCTTTTTATCATAAACTAGGAAAAATTCCCCACAAACGCCATATTCAATTTGAAAAGGAAAATGGTGCATTGTACTACGAACAGTTGTTTGGGACTGAGGGTTTCAGTGGTTTTTCATCACTTCTTTACCACGTACACCGCCCTACAATGGTGAAAGCCATGAAAGAAGCGGTTGATGTTAGTCCAATAGCTGCAGTTGAAAACAACATTGCTGCGCGCATGATTCAAGGATTCAACGTGGCTCCTGCTGATGACTTTTTAGAAAGCCGTAAAATTGTCTTGTTTAACAATGATATCAATTTGGCAGTTGCCGCTCCACGCCAATCTATGACTACGTATTTTTATAAAAATGCGGACTCTGACGAATTGCTATTCATTCACAAAGGAAGTGGTAAATTAAGAACATTAGTTGGAAACATTGATTTTTCATACGGAGATTACTTGGTAATTCCACGTGGAATGATTTATCAAATTGATTTTGATACAACTGACAACCGTTTACTCATAGTTGAATCTTTTTCACCCATTCTTACTCCGCGCAATTACCGCAGTAAGTTTGGTCAATTATTGGAGCATTCACCATTTTGTGAACGCGATATCCGTGCACCTCACGAATTAGAAACTCACGATGAATTAGGTGACTTTGTTATCAAGATTAAAAAAGAAAATAAAATCCATGAATTGACATACGCTGCACATCCATTTGATGTAGTTGGATGGGATGGTTATAATTTCCCGTATGCATTTTCGATTCATAATTTTGAACCAATTACAGGTCGCGTTCACATGCCTCCTCCAATTCATCAGACATTTGAAGGGAACAACTTTGTCGTTTGTTCGTTTGTACCGCGCTTGTACGATTATCACCCAAAATCTATTCCTGCACCCTACAATCATAGCAACATTGATTCGGATGAAGTGTTGTATTATGTGGATGGAGATTTCATGAGTCGTAACCACGTTGAAAAAGGATTCATATCTTTACATCCAGGTGGAACACCTCATGGTCCACATCCGGGTGCATACGAGCGCAGTATTGGACAAAAAGAAACATTGGAATTAGCTGTTATGGTTGATACTTTCCGTCCATTAAAATTGACACAGGCAGCTGTTGATATGCAAATCCCTGATTATGCTTACAGTTGGTTAGAAAAATAATAAGTTGAAAGACAAAACGATGAGTAAAGAAATAAAAAATGTAGAATATGGCTTAGAGAAAATCTTTGAGGGTGCTCAAGATTTCTTGCCATTATTAGGAACGGATTACGTGGAATTTTATGTAGGTAATGCCAAACAAGCGGCGCACTATTATAAAACTGCTTTCGGTTTCCAATCATTAGCATACGCTGGATTAGAAACGGGTGTTCGTGACCGAGCATCTTATGTATTGAAACAAGATAAAATCCGCATTATTTTAACAACTGCGTTGAACAGTGAATCACCAATTGGTGAACATGTGAAAAAACACGGAGACGGTGTAAAAGTCATTGCGCTTTGGGTAGACGATGCACGTTCAGCATGGGAAGAAACAACCAAAAGAGGTGCCGTTTCTTTTATGGAACCAACCGTTGAAACGGATGAACACGGAGAAGTTGTTCGTGCTGGTATTTATACATACGGAGAAACAGTTCACATGTTTGTGGAACGCAAAAATTACAACGGAATCTTTTTGCCAGGATACCAAAAATGGGAATCTGACTACAACCCTGCACCAACAGGCTTGAAATTCATTGACCACATGGTTGGAAATGTTGGTTGGGGAGAAATGAATACGTGGGTAAAATGGTACGAAGATGTGATGGGATTTGTGAATTTCTTATCGTTTGATGATACGCAAATTCACACAGAATATTCAGCTTTGATGTCAAAAGTAATGTCAAACGGTAACGGGCGTATTAAATTCCCAATCAATGAACCTGCTGAAGGAAATAAGCGTTCTCAAATTGAAGAATACTTAGATTTTTACGAAGGACCAGGAGCACAACACATTGCTGTAGCTACTGATAATATCATTGAGACTGTAAAACAATTGCGCGCACGCGGTGTGGAGTTTTTATCAGCTCCTCCTCAAGCTTATTACGATGAAATTCCAGCGCGTTTGGGTGAACACATGTCAATGATGAACGAACCGATTCCTGCGCTTCAAGAACTTAGCATTTTAGTTGATGCAGATGAAGAAGGATATTTGTTGCAAATCTTTACAAAACCTGTAGAAGACAGACCAACATTGTTCTTTGAAATTATTCAACGAATGGGTGCTAAAGGTTTTGGTGCTGGAAACTTCAAAGCGTTGTTTGAATCTATCGAACGAGAACAAGAAAAAAGAGGTACACTTTAATAGCACGTGGAATAAATACATTGAAAAGGGGTTGTTTGACAATCCCTTTTTTTATTTCGGAATTTTTATTTCGGAATTTTTAAGCGTTTTCCGATTTGTAAGACATCTGATCGCAAACCATTTGCACGTTTCAAGGCACTTATTGATACGCCATGTTTATGAGCAATTTCACCCAAGGTGTCGCCCGATCTTACCGTGTAATAGCGTTGGCGTTCAACAACCAGAGGGCGTTGAATGGGTTGTTCAACAGGGATTTGTAAGTTATCAATTGCTGTTTCTGGTTTCACAGGAAAACCTTTCATTGGTATCAAACACGAAGTATCTGGATACGCTTGCCCGAATTGAAGGGAATTTTGAAACGAACGAAACAGCCACTCCCCTTTGACAACATAACCAGCTGCAGTTAAATGAATACCGTCCGATTTTGCGTACTTTTCTTGTTTCCAGGTATTGATTGTTCCATAACCGCCAGCTAAATCATACCAATTCCAAAAAAAACAATCGTTTTTCTGTGCCAATGAATCCATTAATTCCACAAATTCAACACCCGCTGTGATGTACTTTCCATTTTTAAATAAATCTTGTGTACTTGTTAACACAATTAATATGTTCGGATTAATCGCACGAAACTGAGCAATTGCTTTTTCTACTGTTGCAGGTAATTTCTTGTCGATAGCATTCGTATACAAAATGTCATTGGTGCCAAAATCGAGCAAGACCATATCGGGTAACAACACCTTGGAATGATCGGTTAATTTTTCTAATTGCAAAACAGAACGAAAAGCAGCGGCACCAACCCCTAGGGAATGGTATACAATCCCGCTATTTTTTTGGTGTTCGATATCAATGCCGTAAAAACGAAAGCGTTTGTTCGTGGCAACAGCATCAGTTACAACAAAAAGAGAATCGATGGAACCGCTTATTGCCAATTGCCAACTACCAGGCGTTGTTTCTGTAAATTGATGTTGCTGATAAACTTGGTCGTTTATTTTTAATCGAAACGGTCGATTCAAGGAGTCACTTTCAACAAAAACACGCACAAAATAATCGTTTGTTGGTAGTTGTTGCTTGAAAAGAAAACCCAAACTAGCCGTTGGACTAATTGTTTCAACACCCATTCCACAAACACCTAACGGAACTTTTGGATTGCCTTGAAAACTCTTGCCAAAAATCCAATTGCCCGTTTTCGTAGACGTGTAATTAACTGATGAATACGTGTCGGCAGCTTTGTAGCTAAAAATCATTCCAGGTCCACCATTTCCGTATACCTTTTGCAACGATTTTCGAACAACATTTGGGGGCATTCCAGCTTGAATGTGACTTCCACCAAAATGATAAATGACAAACTTATCGGAATCCGAGTTGTTCAATTGGCGCTGCAACGACTTTATTAACGCTGGATTTTTGTACTGTAAAAACGCGAACGTTGTGTCCATTTTCAAGCGTTGCAGTAGTGAATCTTGCGCAAACGAATGCGTGAAAACGACAAGTGAAACAAAGAAAAAAAGCGTTTTTTGCATTACAAAGTATCTGGTTGCTGATTCGTCGTTTTTCGGATTGTATCGTTAGATGGTTTCGTTGGCGTAGCAGGTGGAGCCATTCCAGCATGACTTGCCAAACGACGCATCATGTTGATTGTTCCGTTACTCATTGTTGCATACAAGCCAACTGCAAAAATCAAGTCGTCAATCTTATTTTCACGAATCAATGACATCAAATTATGTTTGGAATAACGAAAATCGACTACATAAATTTCTTCGTAATGACTGATTAAAAACACACTGAATGCATTACCCATCGAATTTTTTACCACGGCACATTTTCGTCCGTTTTTAACTCCCGTTGTGATTTTGATTAAGGGATGATCGCCACTCACAAAGGTCGAATACATGTTTCCACCATTTGAATTGGCAAATACCGAAACACGTTGGGGACTGTTGTAATTGTATTCGCTGTATCGTACAGCCTTCGTCGCGACTTTTGGAATGTAGTATTTGAATGTATCCGCATGTTCTTTGACTGATTGGTCACGTGTTGTTTGATACATCGTTCCTAAAAAACCGTATTTGATTTTTTTGTCCATTTTAGCCAAAGGAACAGGTGTTAAGCCTGATGATTTACAAAATGCAACATAACCGTAATATGCTCCAGTGGCGTTCCAGTGGTGATCTGTTCCAAAAAACAATTGTTCCCCTGAATGATTATTTAATTCGGTAAACACATCTGAAAAAACGGCGCCATTTTTTAAGTTCGCACCAATAGCGGCCAACGTATTTCGGTTTTGGGTATTGTACTTTTTGTATTTCTCCACAGGAATAAATGCACAAGCTACAGGAGGAACAGCAGTATAAACAGTGGTATGTCCTTTCAGTGCGCTTGCATATTCGTTGACCATTTTGGCAAAAACTGCTGACATTTTAGTAGATCCACCAGTCAAGTTGTACACTCGACCGTTTAATATCAATAAATCTCCGGTATAATCTTCTTCAAAATCATCCACATACGACATGTGTGAAATTGTCGGGTCGATAACTGTTTTCGGATTTTTAAGCGGTTTTTTTGCTAAAATAATACGTTCTTGGGTCTCCAAAATGATTCCTTTTGCCGCCTTGATTTTATCCGATCCATCAATCAATACTTTTCGAAATGGAAAATGATCGGCCAAATAAGCAGCTGTTCCTTTTGACCATTCTTTTTGTGTAAAAGTTTCCCAATTAAACGTTTTCATTTCAGCTAGTTCCCGTTTTTCATCAACGGAAATCTTCTCTTTTTTCAATGTGAAAAAAGCAGTTGTTCCAATCAAAATGGCACTTAGAAAAACGATGACGTTAATTTTGTGTATCATGCTTAGAACTTTTGGTAAAAGAATGGATTAAACGACGAACCCAATATCATCATTGTTGACAATACTAAAAATGCAAGTGAAATGATTGGACTTGTATACAAGTAGCTTTGGGTAAAAAAGCGCCAAACTTTTCCAGTATTACGGATGAATTCATTCCATGGAATACACAATATAATAACGATTGTAAGCCAGTAAATGTGCGTTGTTACATCAACTGCAATACCCAAATTAGAGAAGGTATGGAAATCAAATAAATGAATCGTGATAAAATTCCAAAGTGCATCAAAATCTTCAAAGTAAAAAATAGCGCGGCTAAAGACGATTAATATCAGGGTGTACGTATGTTTTAAAAAACGCGGTGTAACAGCTAAAACGGAGCGTGCGTATTTTTCTAAAATCATGATAACACCAAAATAACAGCCCCACAAGACATAATTCCATTGCGCGCCATGCCACAAACCAGTTAGCATCCAGACAATAAAAATATTTCGGTCTTGGTATTTTCTATTTCCACCAAGGGGAATATAAACGTAATCTCGGAAGAAAGTCCCCAAGGAAATGTGCCAACGGCGGTAAAAGTCGGCAACAGAAATAGCTGCATAAGGATGGTGGAAATTCTCCAAAATGTGAAGTCCAAACATCCGTCCTATTCCAATTGCCATATCAGAATATCCTGAAAAGTCGAAATACAAGTAAATGGAGAACATGACGATTCCAAACCAAGCGTCCGCACCTGTTAAATCGGAAAAGCCATTGACCAAGTATTTATCTGTTAATTCAGCGGCTACATTGGCAATCAGGATTTTTTTGAACAAGCCCAAACAGAAACGGTTGATTCCAGCTGAAAAATCGTTCCATGAAAAGTGCCGACTTTCTAATGTGGGTTGCAACTGTTCGTAACGGGCAATTGGTCCCATAAACGTGAGTTGGAACAAACTAATGTAGAGCAAATAGGAAAATGGATTTCGTTGTGCCGCAACCGTTCCTCGGTAAACATCAGTCGTGTAGGAGAGTGTTCGGAAGATATAAAATGAAATCCCGATTGGCAAAAAGACCTTAGGTCGTTGAAATGACAAATCGAAGAGCAACGACAAATTATCGTAAAAGAAACCACTGTATTTGAAGGCTACTAACGCACCAATATTGACAATGATTGAAAAAACCAATACCACTTTTGCTTTTGGAGAACCGCGAAATCGTTCGATTAACAAGCCATTTCCATAATCAAAAAGGGCTGTGAAGAGCAAAACCAAAATCATGATTGGTTCACCCCACGCATAAAAAATCAAGGAAAACAACAACAGTACTATGTTGCGGTAAACCATGTTTTTAAACAGGTAATGGAAACCTAGCGCAAGTGGTAAGAAAAAATATAAAAAGGTGATGCTAGAAAATGCCATGAACAAATAGATTAACCGACTACAATCCCTTTACCGCCCATTTTAGGGATGGTAACGTAATTTTTCTCGTTGATTGTTTCGGGTAAAAAGATGAATTTTTTATCGTACATCGTATCTTCCACCCAAAAACTAATCAGAAATTCGTTTGTCAATTTGAAAACATCTTCCATGATTGGCTCTATCTTAGCGGCTTCATCTGGCAAAAGGACTTCAAGCGAATGGCGTAACATAGAAGTAGATATTTTTTCTCCTGTTGCCTCATTAACACCATATCCTTTGCTGGTTATGATAATTCCTTCCATGATGTCCTCGCGCAGGTTCAATAAATAAACATAATGTTGCGTTGCCCCTTCTTCGTTTTTTTCAGGAACAACAACCATTTTTACATTTTCGACCAAAGGACTTAAAATATCTGCGCGCATGTGATTGAGTAATTTTGGATAAAATTAATGATTTCAAGCATATTGGTATGCAAAACCAGCAGCTAAGTGTTTTTTTAATGCTGCTTTTACAGCAGACATATCAACTTCGTGCCCCAATTCTTGTTGCATGGAAGTGACTGCTTTGTCATCGATACCACACGGTACAATGTGCGAAAAATAGGATAAATTCGAATTAACATTGAAACCAATACCATGCATGGTCACCCAGCGTGATGACTTTACGCCCATTGCGCAAATTTTGCGCGCTCTTGTTGTCGTTGGTTCAATCCAAACACCAGTCAATCCATCGTAACGTTCGCCTTTGATGTTAAAATCGGCAAGTGTTGCAATGACTGCTTCTTCCAAAAAGCGCATGTATTTGTGGATATCTGTAAAAAAGTGATCGAGGTCAAAAATGGGGTACGCCACCAATTGTCCTGGGCCATGATAAGTAATATCTCCTCCGCGGTTGATTTTGTAAAACCGTGCATCGTGTTGGGTCAATTGATCATCTGACAAAAGTAAATGATCCACGCTTCCGCTTTTCCCCAAGGTATACACGTGCGGATGCTCACAAAAAAGCAAGTGATTTTCAGTTGCCACCTCCGTAGCGCCATTTCGTTGCGCTATTTTACGGTCAATTGTTGCTTTGAACAGTTGTTCTTGGAAATCCCATGCTTCTTGGTAATCAATCAGCCCTAAATCTTGAAAATGGACAATTTGCATGCACCAAAGTTACGCAACGTTATTGAAAAAGACGTATTTTTAACCCATGGAAAAACACACCAATGCACTCATCAACGAAAGTAGTTTGTATTTGCAGCAACATGCGCACAACCCTGTTAATTGGGTAGCGTGGTCGCCTGCTATTTTTGAGCAAGCAAAAAAAGAAGATAAACTCGTTTTGATTTCGGTGGGTTATTCGGCGTGTCATTGGTGCCATGTGATGGAACACGAATGTTTTGAAGACGAGGAAGTTGCTGATCTCATGAACCGTCATTTTATTTGTATCAAGGTGGATCGCGAAGAACGCCCTGATGTGGATCAAGTATATATGAATGCTGTGCAATTAATGACACAACGCGGAGGTTGGCCACTAAATTGCTTTACATTGCCAGATGGTCGACCAATTTATGGTGGGACTTATTTTCCAAAAGAACAATGGATGCATGTGCTACATTCTTTGCAACACACGTATCAAAAAGAACCTGAGCGCGTTATCGAATACGCGATGGAGTTGACGAATGGCGTTCGAAAAAGTGAATTGATTCACGAAGCAGCGCCACTTTCCGAATTTCCTACTGATAAATTGGCCGAATTGGTGCGCCGTTGGGAACCAAAAATGGATCACTACGAAGGTGGTGGAACTCATGCTCCCAAATTTCCATTACCCAATAACTACGAATTTTTGGCACATTATGCCGAACAATACCAACACGAAAACTTGCGCAAACATGTTTCGTTGACCTTGCATAAAATGGCATTTGGTGGCATTTACGACCAAATTGGTGGCGGTTTTTCGCGTTATTCAGTTGACATGTTGTGGAAAATCCCACACTTCGAAAAAATGCTTTACGACAATGGGCAATTACTGCACGTGTATGCACTTGCTTACCGCTACGATCCTCAACCCGAATATGTGCGCGTTTTAAATGGTACACTTTCATGGCTGGAACGTGAAATGACTAGTCCAGAAGGTGGACTTTTTGCTGCACAAGATGCAGATTCAGAAGGTGAAGAAGGGCGTTTTTATGTGTGGACACTTGATGAAATAAAAGCTGCTTTGGGCAACGATGCTGCTTGGTACCTTTCGTTGTACAATCCCTCTAATAAAGGTTATTGGGAAGACGAAAAGTGGGTGCTCATTCGGAACGAATCGTGGGAAACGTTTTTAAAAAACCATCCTGAACGCTCCAAATCGGACATTGAACGCGCCAACGAAACCTTGTTTCAAGAACGCAGACGCAGAATTGCACCTGGCACAGACACCAAATGCTTGACGGCTTGGAATGCATTAACCATCAATGGATTAATCGAAAGTTATCGCGCAACGCAAGACGCATCCTTTTTGAAAATGGCCTTGCAAATTGGCCGTTGGATAGTTTCGTATCAACTGTATGATGAGGCATACTTGTGGCACACGCGCCAAAATGGGCGTTCTTTTATAGCGGGATTTTTAGATGATTATGCGTTTGTCATCAGCGCTTTTATCCAGTTGTACCAAGTAACAGCCGATCAACAATGGTTGGAACATGCGTTAAAATTGGAGCAAACAACTGCCACATTATTTTATGATACGCAATCGGGCATGTATTTCTTTTCTGCGAACGACACCGAATTAATTGCACGTAAAATGGAGATTAACGATAATGTTTTGCCAGCAACGAATAGTGTGATGGGGCATAACTTATTAACGCTTTTCCACTTAACGGATGATTTTGGCATGGAAACAAAAGCCAAGCAGTTGCTGCAGAATATCATTGATGGTATGGAAATGTACGGATCGGGTTATTCCAATTGGGCCTTATTGCTCTTGCGTTTCCAAACAGGAATTCGTTGTATTCATGCACCAAAAGCGCAAAACAATGATGCATTACAAGCATTGTTAACTCCATTTACATTAGTAAAATTCACGACAGCAACAACATTTACGTTGTGTAGTGATGGAAATTGTTCTGTTCCTGTTACATATTTGAGTGAATTAGCGCTTTAAACAAGGTGAAAATCAGAAAAAAGCAACTTTTTTTATCGGAATCACAGACAAATGTGCTGGAAACTTTTAAATGTCCTCACAACTCATTATATTCGCAACCTTAAAGAAAAAATAGATCATGGCAGTTATTGGTACAATTAGAGACAAAGGTCGTTACTTCCTAGTTGGGATAGTTGGATTATCGTTGATACTCTTTATCGCACAAGGATTTTTTGACATCATGGGTTCAGCTGGTCCACAAGGAAACTTGGGAACTATTGACGGTGAAGTCGTAAATCAAGAGCTTTATAATAAGTATGTTGAGCAGTTTGTAACGTTGGAGCAACAACAAGCGCAACAACAACAAAAAGAATTCACAGATCAAGACAGAGCTAATGCTGAAGACAGAGCTTGGCAAGCAACTGTCGATGAGTTGACATTGTCAAAAGAATTTGAGGCATTGGGTGTTGATGTTTCTGATAATGAATTTACTGCATACCTTTATGGAACAGATGGTTTCCCTTTATTGAGCGATATTCAACAAGGATTCACTGATCCAGCAACTGGAAAATTCAATGCAAAAGCGTTGGATAAATTCATTGCAGAGCGTGAAAAAGCAACTGATCCAACTACTGTTAAACAGTGGAAAGACACGAAAGAGGCGTTACGTAACCAACGCAAACAAGAAAAATACTTTCAGATATTAAATCAAGGTGTTTACGTTACTAAATTAGAAGCGAAAGAAGAATACACAGCTCAAAAAGAAATGAAATCTATTTCTTATGTAGTGCGTAACTTCCGTGACATTTTAGATACAGATATTAAAATCAAAGAATCTGAAATTCGTGAGTTTTACGAAAACAACAAAGACAAAAAGAAATACGAATCGACAGCTGGTCGTGACGTAAAATACTTTGATGTTGTTGTTGCTGCATCGAAAAGAGATACAATCGAATTTAACAACAAAATGAAAAAATTGACAGCTGATTTCGGTCGTTCAATCAATGATTCATTATTTGTGTTACAAAATTCAGATGTGAAATTCTACACGTCGTCTCACCAAGCAACTTTCCGTCCGCAAGGCGATCCAAAAGCACGTCAAGGAATGACTTATCCAGTTGAAATGGATACTGTTTTCAAAACAGCTAAAATTGGACAAATAGTAGGACCTTATGCAGATAATGGAAAAGTACGTTTGGCGAAAGTGATTGACTTCAATACAAAAATGTGTAAAGTTCGTCACATCTTGATCAATGCACAAAAAGGAGATACGAAGAAAATTGCAAGTGCTAAGAAATTAGCAGATAGTTTGGTGAAACTTGTTAACAAGACAAACTTCGAAGACTTCGTTAAGAAATATTCAGAGGATCCAGGGTCGAAAGATAAAGGTGGTGTTTACGAAGACTTTTTAGATTATGAAATGGTTGCGCCATTCTCAGATTTTGCAACTACTAAGAAAATTGGAGAAATCGGAGTAGTACAATCAGATTTTGGTTTCCACATCATGGAAGTATTGGACCGTAAAGCTGTACAATTCCCTGTATTAGCATTAATCGAAAAAACATTAGAAGCATCAGACGATACTGAAATGTCGTTGAAAGACAAAGCGTACAACTTGTTATCAAAAATTGACCGTTCAATAGCTTCGAAAGAAGAATTGTTAGACAAACTAAGCATTTTTGATACAATTGCAAAACGTGAAGGTTTCATTGTTCGACCAGTTCAAATGAGTGATGAATCACCAAGAGTTACAGGTTTCAACACACCTTTAGCAGAACAAAAATTGTTAGAATTAGCTTGGAACGAAGATGCGCAAGTTGGTGATATTTGTGGTTCACCAATTTCAGACAAAGGACGTTACATCATTGCGATGGTTTCATCGATTCGTGAAAAAGGAGTTCCTACATACGAAGATGCATACATACGCATGAAAGCTGATGCAATCAAAGAGAAGAAAGCAAATCGTTTCAAAAAACAAATTGGTAGCATCCGTAACTTAAAAGTGTTAGCGAAAAAAGGAAACACGATAGTAAACACTGCTGATGTAACGTTTGCTAATCCAAGCATTGCAAGTTCTGGTTTCGAACCTGAAATCGTTGGTGCACTTTTCTCTGGATTAAAAGACGGAAAAACTACATTGCCACTAGTTGGTGAGAATGGTGTATATGTTATTCAATTAGTGAAAACAACAAAAGCACCGACTGCTGCAAACTATGACCAAGAAAAAACAACCTTGTTGAATCAATACCGTGGATCTATTCCACAGATGGCACGTATTGCATTGCAGAAAAAATTAGACGTGAAAGATAACCGTAAGTTATTGGAAGCAGGAATTGGAAGATAATAACTTCATGATAAAGGGAAAGGGGAATCGAAAGGTTCCCCTTTTTTTGTGTCGTGAGGAATGAAATTTGGTAGATGAATTTACTCGTAAGAAAATGGTCTGTCTGCAGCTTTACCATAATATACCCGGGTAACTAATTAAAATGAACTAACCTTTGTTTATAAAGCGTTTAATTAGTTGATTGTAAATAAAATAGATGTGTGTTGTGGTCAGTCTGCAGCTTTACCACCATTTACCAGGGTAACTAAATAATCTTTCAAAAAAACAAATTTACTTATCCCAAAAAGTAAATTTATTAAAGCGTGTTATTGTGATAAAATTAGATGGAATTTCTCGTTTGATAAATGAATACAACAAACCCGTTTCAGAACTGTAAATTACTTGTTCATCGAGGAATTGTTGTCCATTTCTGAATGACGCTTTTGCAATTAAATTTCCGTATTGATCGTATTGAAAACGCTGTTCACTAGCTGGTATAGAATCCAAATTGCGAAATTGTTCAATTATTACAATCCGTTTCAATTCGTCGTAGCGGTAATACGTAGTCAATTTATTGCTTGAAAACGTGTAGCGCAATTCCTCGCGTGTTTTGTATCCCAAAGAATCGGTTACTGTTTTCTTCTCCAGGTAATTAATGCCATCGCTACTAAATATCTTTTTGGTGCGTTCTCCTGGAGTTTCTGCATACGTCATGGTTTCTGTGTTCCAAGGCAATCTGCGTTCAATAACGGGTCTAATTTTACTGTGTAACGTGTCTATTTCGCGCCAAGTTTCTTCCTTGATCAATTGCTGCTCTTCGTTGTAGTAATAATCAGTAGCTAAAAACCCTTTTTTTTCACTTATTCGTTTGCTGATTAATAGTCCAGCCTGGTTATACGCATAAGTATAAACGGTTGTATCACTTTTTACATCTCCTTTTGCTGTAGAATAATGCAGTACTAATCTCCCTAAGGTATCAAATTCATAAACAGTTACGTATTTTGAATTTCTGATGACATCACTTTGTTTTTTATAGCTGAAATCCCCTAGGATGGATTTTATCTTTGCTGCTTTGATAAATTTAGGCGAAAAGTAAGGTGCTTCGTCAAGCAAAGCGACGCCTGTTTTATTATCAATTAGTTGTCCAAAGGTTGAAGGTGATTGAGATAAAAAAAGCGAAGTAATGATCAATTTGAAGGTCGAACCAACCAATTGATAACTACTTCGCCAATGAGAACAATTCAAAAGAATCGACTAAAATAACTTATAAAAAAGGAATGATAAATGGTAATCCAATCATTCCGATAATCGTGATAACAATAATTAGTGTCGTTAACAACGATAATTTTATTGGTGCTTGTTCTGTTTCCGATTTTGAAACAATAGCTCCAAACACTTTTAAATAGTAATAAATACTGATTGCAGAATTGACTAAGGCAATAATTACCAAGGTGCTGTGTTCTTTCCATGCATCAGCTAGCACAAGGTATTTTCCAAAAAATCCAGCAGTCAATGGAATCCCTGCTAACGATAACACAGCAATTACTCCCGCTATCGCCAATAAAGGATTTCTTTTACCAAGACCTTTTAAGGCTTCAATTTTGTCTTCTTCGTCATTGACACTGATGCCAATTGCAATCAATGCAATCACAGAAAATCCATATCCTGTCATGTAAAACCACATATCAAATACGCTGGTCATTGATCCTGAAATCAATACTAAAAGCGTATATCCAACGTGAGTGATTGATGAGTATGCTAACAACCGTTTCAATTTCGTTTGACGAATAGCAGATAAATTTCCAACGAACAAGGTCAATATCATCAATCCGCTCAATGCAGGAACCCAAAAATCGTGTGCCATTGCAAAAGCTTCGTGGAATAATTTCAAAAAGGCACTAAATGCAGCAATTTTAACTACTGAAGCCATGAAACCTGTTACCACATGTGGTGCACCGTCGTATACATCAGGACTCCAGAAATGGAAAGGAGCAGCACCAACTTTGAATAAAAATGCAGCAAGAATGAACAAAATACCAATAAATAACATCGTGTTATCAATGTTCATTTGGAAAATTGCTTGTGCTATTTCACTAACTTTAAATGAGCCAGTTGCACCATAGATCCAAGCAACACCAAAAAGTAATACTCCCGTTGCGAAAGAACCCATCAAGAAATATTTCAAAGACGCTTCGTTTGATAATGCATTGTGTTTATTACTTCCTGCCATGACATAAATTGGAATAGAAAGAATTTCTAAACCTAAGAAGAACATAAACATGTCCGTAAAAGCTGTCATGATAACTGCTCCAGTTGCTGAAAACAATAACAAGCCAATGTATTCCCCAATATGCTCAGTACTCTCTTTGAAACGCGAGTAACCAATACCTATTAAAAGAAAAGCAAATACCAAAATTGTTAAGGAGTAATATAAACTTGCTTGCGTAAACTCAAGTCCATCGTATCCTAATTTGACGAATGACTGACCACCTGTAATTTGGTAAATTATTGAAACTATTCCCAAAAGTAAACCTCCCAATGCAGAAGATAATACCAAAATAGGTTTTTTCGAAAAGGCTGCAAACAAGGAAATCAATCCACTCGCAAAAACGATTATTAACGCATCCATATTATTTAGCTAAAGAAGTTGAGATTGAACTTAATTCTAAGAGATTCGTAACACTTGGTTTAACGAAATCAATGATTGCTGCTGGATATACTCCCAAAACAACAATAATTACCATGATGATGAAGAAAACAACAAATTCACTCCAATGTAAATCGGCAAATTCAGCTGTATTAACTGGACCATACATGCTTAATTGATAAGCTCTAAATGTGTAAACAGCTCCAAGAATTAACGTTGTTCCTGCTACAGCTCCAATGATCCAATCGTAATTGTAAATACCTTTTAATAATAAAAACTCGCCAATGAAACCACTTGTAAAAGGAACGGAAACCGAGGCAAACGCTAACGCAGCAAACCAAAAAGCAAATTTCGGTGCTTGTTTTGCTATTCCTCCTAAATCGGATAACGAACGCGTGTGCAAACGACGTTCAATCACATCAACTGCAAGGAATAACCCAAGTGCAACTAAACCGTGATTGATCATTTGCAAAACACCTGCTGAAATCGCATCAACAGTCGCCGTAAACAAACCTGCAGCGATTAAACCAACGTGCGATAAAGAAGCATATGCAAACAAACGTTTCATGTCGTTTTGTTTGATAGCAATAACAGCTCCGTAAACAACACCGATTACTGCAAGTACAATTATGCCATACGTTGCTGTTTCGAGCGCTTCTGGAAACAAGGGTAACAACCAACGAATAATTCCATACAAAGCCATTTTCAACATGATTGCTGAAAGCAACATTGTTCCAGCCATTGGTGCTTTTGCATACGTATCTGGTTGCCAAGTATGGAAAGGGAAAATTGGAATTTTCACAGCAAAAGCTAAGAAGAATCCAGCCATTAACCAAAAAGCAACTGTTTTATCTGTCAAAGCAACATTGACTAAATCCATATATGCAAATGAAGGTGCCATTGATTTTAAACCAATGATTGCTGCTAACATAGCAATTGAACCTACAAATGTGTAAATGAAGAATTTTAATAACGCTGCTTTTCTTTCAGGTGCTCCAAACCAATAAGCAATCAAGTAAATTGGAATCAAGGTTATTTCCCAAAAGATGTAAAACCAAAGGCCATCTAATGATACGAAAACTCCCGTCAAGCCTAATTGCATGAAAAAGACCATGCTCGTAAACAAGCGATTCGATGCCAATTCATTTTTGTAATTACTCAATAAAATCAATGGAATTAATCCAGCTGTCAACAATAAAAGTAATAAGCTGATCGCATCGTAACCAAAATGCATGGTCATACCAAAACCTTTGATCCAATCTTGTTTTACAAAATAATGCATTCCATTAGCGGAATTGTAGGTACAAATTAAACCAACTGTTATTACTAACGTGGTCAATCCACCCAACAAACCAACAATGCGCACTGCGTTTTTCGGCACAAATAATACTATAAGTGCGAAACAAATCGGTAAAATAAATAATAAATGTCCCACGTATTAGTTTTTATAAATAAGGTAATACACTACTAAACCAACCAAGCCCATAACCATCCAAAGCAGGTAGCTGTCTGTTCTTCCAGTTTGCCATTTTCTAACCAAGTCACCCGATTTACCGATAACTTGACCAAGACCTACCACACCTCTATGAAGAACTATTCCTTCAAAAAACTGTGTTATTTTTAATGACAACCATTCCAAAGGACGAACAAACAAAAAGTTGTAAATTTCGTCGAAGTATAATTTGTTTTTAGACAATTTCTCCCAACCTGTTACAGCTTCATCTGCAACTGGTAAACTTCCTTTTTTACCATAAACAAGGTAAGTAACAAGTAGGATTAACAATGACATTGCCCCTGCAACAACCATCAAGATTAACGCTAAATTTGCGTTTTCAGCATGTTTTGGTAAAGCAGTAAAACCAGCAACATTTTGCTCGAATAAATGTGTCATCCAGTGTGCTTGTTTGTGTAACCAAACTCCTGGCAAATTTAACAATCCACCAAAAACAGAAAGCACAGCTAACACGATTAATGGTAATGTCATTGCAACTGGTCCTTCGTGAACGTGGTGTTCTTGTTCGTGTGTTCCTCTGAAACTTCCGAAGAAAGTAACAAAATACAAACGGAACATATAAATTGCTGTTAAAGCTGCACTTGCCATCAAGGCAACATACAACCATGTTCCATGAGTAAATGCATGCGCAATGATTTCATCTTTTGAATAAAACCCAGACAACAATGGGAATCCAGCGATTGCTAAGGTTCCAATTAAAAATGTTGCGTGAGTAATCGGAATCATTTTGCGTAAGCCTCCCATTTTACGAATGTCTTGTTCGTCTGACATGGCATGGATAACACTACCTGAACCTAAGAATAATAATGCTTTGAAAAATGCGTGAGTTGTAACATGGAACATTGCCGCTGTGTATGCTCCCATTCCCAATGCAACGAATAACATTCCTAATTGTGAAACTGTTGAGTACGCCAATACTTTTTTGATATCGTTTTGACGCATTGCAATAAACGCTGCAATAATTGACGTAGCCAATCCAACGTATAACATGATATCTTGTGTCAAATGCGATGCTTCAAACAAGTAATTAGAACGTACCGTTAAAAAGATACCCGCTGTTACCATCGTTGCCGCGTGAATTAAAGCTGAAACTGGCGTTGGTCCTGCCATGGCATCCGGCAACCAAGTAAACAATGGTATCTGCGCCGATTTTCCTGTAGCTCCAATAAATAACATCAATGTTATTCCAAGTATCATCCAATCTGAAGGAATCAATTTTTCAACCAATAATTTTTGTGCTAATTCGTTGTATTCTAATGTTCCAAACTGAGCTAACAGCAAAAACAATCCAATCAACAAGCCCAAATCTCCAATACGGTTCATGATAAAGGCTTTACGTGCAGCGATCGTGTTTTTGAAATCGCCGTACCAGAAACCAATTAACAAGTAAGAACAAATACCTACTCCTTCCCAACCGAAGAATAACAAGAAGTAATTGCTTCCTAACACCAAGATTAACATGGCAAAAATGAACAAATTTAAGTAAGTAAAGAACTTATAAAAACCTGGATCATTTTTCATGTATCCAATAGAGAACAAGTGAATCAATGTTCCGATTCCCGTAACGATTAATGCCATCCAAACCGATAAATTATCAGCTAAAAAACCTGCATTTAAGGAAAAAGAATCTGTTTTTAACATGGTGAAAAGCTTCACCGAAACAGCATCACCTTGTTGTACTTGCATGAAAACAAGGACTGTAAACAAGAATGAAATGGCCATTACGGTTGTTGCGATAACACCAACCATTGCTTTTGATAATTGTTTACCAAACGTCCCATTTATAAACGCTCCAAGTAATGGAAGCGCTATGATAAGCGGAATTAACTGTTGAACTGTCATGCTTAATTTTTTAATTTGTTAAACAAGCGAATGTCTGTCGTTCGTGCATTTCTGTAAAGCAAAACCAAAATGGATAAGCCTACAGTAGCTTCGGCAGCTGCCACAACCATAATGAAGAACACAAATAACTGACCATCTGCTTTCCCAAAATAAGTAGAAAAAGCAACCAACAATAAGTTGACAGCATTCAACATTAATTCTATGCACATCAATAAAATGATTGCATTTTTACGGTACAGTACACCAAATACACCAATCGCGAACAACACTGTCGCTAAAAGCATGTAATGTTTGATGCTGATACCTGATTCGAATAAAGTCGCTAATAACATCTTTAATCAATTATTTGTTTGTCACGTTTTGCCAAAAGCACTGCTCCAACCATTGCTGCAATGAACAACACGGATGAAACCTCGAATGGTAAAACATACTTGGTGAATAACAACTGTCCTAAATTTTCAACTAGTCCAGCATTTGCTGCATTTGCAGGTAAAACAGGTTGTGCAATGACTGCATCACGAAGCGCAGCAACTACAACTGTCAGTAAAGATCCAGCAGCAACTACGGCACTGATGGTCATTACTATTGGTCCTTTTGGTCCATTTTCCTTGTCTAAATTCAATAACATCAACACAAACAAGAAAAGTACCATGATCGCACCTGCATAAACAATGATGTTAACAATGGCAACGAATTGCGCATTCATCAATACATAATTTGCAGAAATTAAGAAAAACGTAAGTACCAAGTACAAAACACTTCTCATGGGATGACTACTCAATACCACCATCAAAGCGGTACCAATAGTTAATCCTCCTAGTAGGTAAAAAACTAAATCTAAACTCATTTTATAGGTCTTTTTCCAGTAAACTGACGATTTGTAATATCGATGCGTTGGTCTTCTTTTTCAACCAAACGATCTTTTCCGTAAACAAAATCTTCGCGTTCAAAGTATGTTGGAACAATGCGGTCTGTTAAGAAAATTGCTTCTTTCGGACATGCTTCTTCACACAATCCACAAAAGATACATCGCAACATATTGATTTCATATGTGGTTGCGTATTTTTCTTCACGGTACAAATGCTCTTCGCCTTTTACGCGTTCACCCGAAGTCATTGTAATTGCTTCAGCAGGACAAGCTACTGCACACAAACCACAAGCTGTACAGTTTTCACGACCTTGTTCATCGCGTTTCAATACATGTTGACCACGGTAAACTTGTGCAAATTCACGTTTTTGCTCAGGGTACTTGAGGGTGTTGTTTTTACGAAACAAGTGCTTGAAAGTAATCCACATACCACCGAAAACGGCTGGTAAATAGAGACTTTCAAGAAAACTCATTTTCTTGTTTGAAACAACTTTTTTACGATTTGATAAACTTTCCATTTTGATCTATATAGATTTCTAATCGTTCATATTGTGAAGCGAAGCAACACGTTTTGAAGTAGTCGCTTCAATTTTTGCTGCTGGATTCACTTTCTTAGTTGAACCGGATGAAAACCATCCTGAAACAAATGCAATAACAATCCCAGTAACTAATAAATTGATTAATGAAAGTGGAATCATTTTTTTCCATCCTAAATGCATCAATTGATCGTATCGGAAACGCGGTAAGGTCCAACGAATCCACATGAACACAAAAATGAAGAAGAATGTTTTTCCGAAGAAAACCAAGACTCCAAGAATTGCTAATGTGTTTCCTGAAAAGGCATCCATACCAGGGAAATTATATCCTCCAAAGAACAAAGCCGAAATAACTGCAGATGAAATGAACATGTTTACGTATTCAGCGAACAAGAAAAATCCAAGTTTCATTGAACCGTATTCTGTGTGATAACCACCAATCAATTCCGATTCACATTCTGGCAAATCGAAAGGAGCACGGTTACATTCTGCTAATGCTGTTACCAAGAAAACGATAAATGCAATCGGTTGTTTGAACACATTCCACGTAAACCAACCGTTTTCCCAAAAACCGTGTTGTTGGTTGATGATGTCTTTCAAACTCAAACTTCCGGACATCATAACAATTGTAATAACGGTAACGCCCATTGCTAATTCGTAAGAAATCATTTGCGAACTTGCACGAATTGCTCCATACAAGGAATATTTGTTGTTGGAAGCCCAACCTCCGATCATAATTCCATAAACTCCTATCGAAACGATTCCCATAATGAATAGGATACCGACATTGACATCTGCAACTTGCAACGAAATCAATTCACCACCAATTGACAAATCAGGTCCCCAAGGAATAACTGCACTGGTCAATAAAGCGGTAAACATGGCAATACCAGGTCCTAAAATAAACAACCATTTGTCGGCTTTTGCTGGAATAAAATCTTCTTTGAAGAACATTTTACCCGCATCCGCTAGAGGTTGTAAAATTCCCCATGGCCCTGCTCTATCTGGTCCAATTCTATCTTGCAACCAAGCAGCGACTTTGCGTTCGATTAGCGTTAAATATGCCGCAATACCCAAGGTAACCGCAAACAATACAACGATTAATATGATTTTACTTAACATCTTACTTATTTGTTAATTTTTTTGCTCCAAGATTTGGATCTTGCAAGACATATTGACCTTGTGAAATAACTGAATGGCGATTGATGACACGCGGTCCTTCAATTGTCCAGTTACTTTTGTCTTTTTTATCAAAACGACAATCGTTACAAATCCAAGCTGTTTTTCCGTCGATATCTTCTACTTCACCGTATTGATCTTTACGACCTGTAACACGGTAAATTTCATCACCAAACATCCAAACAACAGCTTTACCTGCACACTTTGTACATTCACAAGAAGCATTCATTGGTTTCAAGAACCAAACGCGGCTTTTGAAACGGAATGTTTTATCTGTCAATGCACCAACAGGACAAACATCAATCACATTTCCTGAGAAATCGTTATCGATTGCTTGTTCAATATACGTGCTGATTTCAGCATGCTCTCCTCGGTGCATGACACCGTGAACACGTTTGTCTGTCAATTGATTTGCTGTATAAACGCAACGGTAACACAAGATACATCTGTTCATGTGCAACTTGATTTTGTCACCGATATCAATTGGATCATACGTTCTGCGCTCTTCTTCGTAGCGCGTTCCAGCTTTTCCGTGCTCAAATCCTAAATCCTGTAAATGACATTCACCAGCTTGGTCACAAACTGGGCAATCCAACGGGTGGTTGATTAATAAAAACTCTGTCACGGCAGCACGATTTTCGTGAACGCGCTGAGATGTTTTGTTTTTGATAATCATTCCATCCTGAACAGGAGTAGAACATGATGCCACTAATTTTGGCATGGGACGTGGATCGGCAGTTGAACCTGCAGCCACTTCGACCAAACAAGTTCTACATTTTCCACCACTTCCTTCTAATTTACTGTAGTAACACATTGCTGGTGGAACAACATCTCCACCAATTTTGCGTGCAGCATTCAGGATCGTTGTTCCTGGTTCTACTGCTACTTCAATATCATCTACGATAACTTTAATCATCTCGTTGATTTTTTATACCAATGGTATGTGATTTGACGCGATTCCAAAATTGCGCTTTTGCGCTTCATCTGGATGTGTAACGTGCCATTCAAACTCTTCACGGAAATGACGAATTGCAGCAGCAACTGGCCATGCAGCAGCATCACCAAGCGGACAAATCGTATTTCCTTCTATTTTCTTATTGATTTCTTCTAACAAATCGATATCACGCATGTTGCCATGCCCGTATTCCAAACGGTGAAGGACTTTTTCCATCCAACCCGTTCCCTCACGACAAGGTGAACATTGACCACACGATTCGTGTGCGTAAAAACGAGAGAAATTCCATGTGTTACGAACGATACATTGATCTTCATCAAAAACAATGAATCCTCCAGAACCCAACATTGATCCTGTCGCAAAACCTCCTTCTGATAAACCTTCGTAAGACATCAAACGATCGGTTCCTTCAGCAGTTTTAGTAACTAAATTTGCTGGTAAAATTGGAACAGATGAACCTCCAGGCACACACGCTTTTAATTTCTTTCCATTAGCAATTCCGCCACACCATTCATCTGAATAAATGAATTCTTCAACAGACATTCCTAATTCTATCTCGTATACACCAGGTTTTACTAAATTTCCACAAGCGGAAATCAATTTCGTACCCGTGCTTTTTCCAATTCCAATTTTAGCATATTCTGCTCCGCCATCGTTTACAATTGGAACTACTGCAGCAATTGATTCAACATTATTGACAACTGTTGGACAACCCCACAACCCTTTAACTGCAGGGAATGGTGGTTTGATTCGTGGATTTCCACGTTTTCCTTCTAATGATTCAATTAATGCTGTTTCTTCACCACAAATGTAGGCACCTCCACCAGGAGCTATTGCCAAATCTAGATCGTAACCTGATCCAAGAATATTTTTACCTAACCATCCGTTTGCATAGGCTTCAGCAATTGCTTTTTCAACAATTTCCAATACCCACATGTATTCCCCACGGATGTAGATGTACGCTTGATTACAACCCAATGCGTAACTTGAAACAATCATCCCTTCAACTAACAAGTGAGGAATGTGTTCCATTAAATAACGGTCTTTGAATGTCCCAGGCTCTGACTCATCAGCGTTACACAATAAATAACGCGGAACTCCTTCTGGTTTAGCCAAAAACGACCATTTCATTCCTGTTGGGAAACCTGCACCACCACGACCACGTAATCCAGAAGCTTGCACTTCTTCCACTACATTTTGAGGCGACATTGATTTCAATGCTTTCTCAACTGCACGATATCCACCGTTTTTACGGTAAACATCATACGATTCGATTCCAGGAACGTTAATGTGTTCCAATAATAACTTTCTTCCCATCTTAATTAATTCGATGAAGTTGTATGTTCATTACGAAGTGATTCCAATAAGGCATCCACTTTTTCAGGCGTTAAGTGTTCGTGGTAATGTTTGCCACATTGTAGCATTGGACCATAACCACAAGCTCCCAAACATTCAGCTGTTTTCAATGTAAAAATTCCGTCAGCTGAAGTTCCGCCTACTTCGATATTTAATTTCTGTTGAATGTAATCGATGATATTATCTGAACCAACCAACATACAAGGTCCTGTTCGACACACTTCTAATACCACTTTACCTGGTTTTTCAATGTTGAACATCGTATAAAAAGTAGCTACTTCGTATACTTCTACTGGTTGGATTCCTAAAATTTCTGCAACATAGTTCATTGTTGGCACACTCAACCATCCACCAAATTCTTCTTCAGCGATATGTAAAATGCGTAGCAAAGCACTTTTTTGTTTTCCTTCAGGAAACAAACTAATTACTCGTTGCACTTCAGCCATTTTTTCAGGACTGAATTGTGGATTTGTTACCTCTGTGCTCATATTATGCGTCTAATTCTCCAGCAATTACATTCATACTACTCATCGTCAATACTGCGTCAGAGATTGTTTGTCCTGTAATCATTTCAGGATATGCTTGGTAATAAATAAAACTCGGTCTTCTAAATTGTAAACGGTATGGTGTTCTTCCACCATCTGAAATAAGTTGGTAACCTACTTCACCATTTCCACCTTCAACGCTGTGGTAAACTTCACCTGCAGGAATTGGTGTTTCACCCATCACAATTTTAAAGTGATAAATCAATGCCTCCATTTTTGTGTAGACATCTTCTTTGCGTGGCAAATAAAATTCGGGAAGGTTTTCTGCAAAATAACTTCCTTTTGGCATTTTATCTAATGCTTGGCGAATGATGCTCAAACTTTGACGAACTTCTTCTTGGCGGACACAAAAACGATCGTATGTATCCCCTTGTGTTCCAACCGGAACAATGAAGTCGAAATCTTGGTACGAAGAATATGGATTCATCACGCGTACATCGTAATCAACTCCAGTAGCACGCAAGTTTGGACCGGTGAAACCATAATCCAACGCACGTTCAGCGCTCATAGGACCAGCACCGATCGTACGGTCCATAAATATTCTATTGCGTAATAACAAGCTATCGAATTCCTCAAAATGTTTCGGGAATTCTTTTAAGAATTTCTCTAGTTTTTCGTGAAAACGCGGTGAAAAATCACGCTCAAATCCACCAATTCGACCAATGTTCGTTGTCAAACGTGCGCCACAAACTTCTTCAAAAATATCGTAGATAGCCTCGCGTTGTTGGAACATGTATGTAAATCCTGTCAATGCTCCTGTATCCACACCAATAACCGAATTACAAACCAAATGGTCAGCAATACGAGATAATTCCATGATAATGACACGCATGTATTGCGCACGTTTTGGAATTTCCACACCGATTAATTTTTCAACTGTCATTTCCCAACCCATGTTATTGATTGGAGAAGAACAATAATTTAATCGATCTGTAATTGGCGTAATTTGATTGTACGGACGACGTTCAGCTAATTTTTCAAAAGCACGGTGAATGTATCCAATTGTTTGAACAGAACCTAAAATCTTTTCTCCGTCAACCGTCAATACATTTTGGAAAATACCGTGTGTTGCAGGGTGTGTTGGACCAAGGTTCAATGTCGAAATTTCCCCATCGATTGTTTCGTTGGAGAATAAACTTTCAGGTTTCTTTGTATAAGTATCGCTCATAGTTCAGAATTTATCTACCGAAGTAGCGATCGTCTTTATCTTCTCTGGTTGCATCTTCCAAATGGTATTCTTTACGCAAAGGGAAGTAGTCCATTGAATCTTCGTTTAATATTCTAGTCAAGTTTGGATGTCCCGTAAATTGAACCCCAAAGAAATCGTAAGTCTCTCTTTCTTGCCAATTTGCACCTACGTAGATGTCCGTTATCGAAGCAATTGTTGGTTCTGCAATCGGAATAAACGCTTTCAAACGCAAACGGAAATTGTTTACAAGTGAATGCAATAAATAAGAAATTGCTAATTCGCGTCCTTCGCTATCCGGATAATGCGTTGCACCCAACAAGGTCAAAAACGAAATTTTTGTCGCATCATCTTGTTTCAACCAAGCAATGATTTCATGTGCTTTATCGGCTGCAACCTCAACAGTTAACAAGTCATAGGGAGTTTCACTGGTAATGATTGCGCTTCCGAATTGTTCTTGCAAACGTGCTAAAACAAATTCATTGGTAAGATTAGTCATTTTCGTTCAAATGATATTTGTTCAACAAATGTTTGTATTCATCCGAATAACGGCGGCGTAATGATTCGTTTTTCACCAAACGGTGAATGTTCATTAACCCTTCAATGATTTGCTCGGGACGTGGTGGACAACCAGGAACGTAAACATCCACTGGAATTACACGGTCGATACCTTGCAAAACAGAATACGTGTCAAAAATACCTCCAGATGAAGCACAAGCGCCAACAGAAATCACCCATTTAGGTTCTGCCATTTGCTCGTACACTTGTTTTAAAATTGGAGCGAGTTTTTTAGAAATTGTACCTGCAACAATCAACAAGTCAGCTTGACGAGGAGAAAATGACATACGCTCCATTCCAAAACGTGCAACGTCATAATTTGATCCCATCGTTGCCATGTACTCAATTCCACAACAAGAAGTTGCAAACGGCAATGGCCAAACGGAGTTGGCACGAGCAGAAGCAATCACTTTGTCCAAAACGGACAATTGAAATCCTTCACCGTTGAATGTCTCAACGCCGTTTATTTTTTCTACTTTTCCCATTCTAAAGCGCCTTTTTTAAGTACATAGAAAAATCCTGTAAGAAAGAATGCAACAAACACGATAACCGCATACAATCCCTCTAGTTGCAACGCTTTGAAATTCACTGCATACGGGTAAAAGAAAATAACTTCTACATCGAATAACACGAATAAAATTGCGGTTAACAAATAACGGATTGAAATAGGAAAACGAGCGTTGCCAATTTCCTCGATACCACATTCCCAGTTAGCATCTTTCTTTTTAGCTTTTAGGTTTGGTCCAAGGAAGTGCGTGACAACTAAAACGGCCACTACAAATCCCACAGCCACAGCTGCTTGGATCAAAATCGGAAGGTAATCTACTGGTGTAGACATAATCACTTGTTTTAAGACCCGCGAATTTAATACTTTTTAACGTGTTGCATAACGAAAAAGCAATAAAAAAAAGATTATTTTTTGATTTTTTATGTGGTCTGCTAATCTGTGTTCAAAAAAGCAAATGGGAATACGCACTATAAGTCCGCGTCTATTGCATCTCCACGAAGTAATCGGTATTGTTTTCGTGCTGCGATTGTCAACAAACTTCCTTTGAATTCAAGCAATATTTTCTTGTAATAAGTCGCTGCTTTTTCTTTGTCGTTTAATTGATTTTCATACAATTCTGCTAACTGAAAAACCGCATCGTCAGCCAAAATATCTTGATTGTAATTTGTATAGATTTTGAGCAATAAACGCTCTGTTTCGTTCCATTTTCCTTGCTCATACATTGCTTGTGCTTTCCGCAACAAAATTTCATCGTTCAATCCGTGTTCAGGAAATGCTGCAGCTATCGAATCGTATTGACGAAAAGCGGCCTCAAATTGGTGTTGCTCTAATAATAAATCTGCTTTTGCAAACAAATTCATGGCTGTGTAATTGCTATCCAAACCTAAATTATCGGTTATCAAAATAGACAATTTCATCGCGTCATTGGCAATCAATTTCGAAGTCGATTCTTTCAAAATATCCAATTGAGATTGTGCAAACTTAAAGTCTCCATCGTAATAAAATATACGTGCATTTTTAAATTTAGCTTCCGCTCCTATTGGCTCGAATTTGAAATCTTTGTCGATTTGCATGTAATACAATGACGCTTGCCAAATATCATCTTGTAAGACCAACACATCTGCTAACGCCATTTTAATTTCTGCTGTTCCTATATCGTTTAATCCCGGCAGGGCCAAACAACTATCCAATAAGGCACTTGCACTTTTTGCATCGTTCCCATAATACGCTTGTATGATTGCTAATTCTTTAGCGATTCCAACCACATTTCTGTTCCATCCAATTAGGTGAATCGCTGAACGGTATTCGGAAATAGCTTGCGTGATTTCTGTTGTTTGAATGTTTTTTAATTGGGTAATTTCACGGTAACGCACATTCAACAAAGCACTGTAAGCTTGGAAATAGAAAGGAGCAGATTGCCCCATAGCTATAACGGAATTATATGCTTGTCGTGCTGTTGGGAAATCCGAATTATGAACACATGTTTCTGCTAATTCCATTAACCGTTTGCCGCCACCATTTTCGCGCTTGTCCAAAGCTTGTACCTGAATCAACGCACTTTTGAATTCTTTCTTTTGAACAAAAAGCCAAATTAACATATCGGCATAAACAAGTTCGTTTGGATTTTTTTGAATACGTGTGAGCAATTTGACTTTAAACTTGCTGTATGCGCCATTTACATCTTCTTGAAAATCAATCTGTTTGGAAAGCATCGACTGAATATCCATTGCTGAGCCAGGAAAGTTGTCCAAGGCCTCCATTAATTCGTCAATCATTTCATCTGTTTTGCCTAACAGACTGTAAACTTCAGCAAATTGCAAATGAAGCGGGTATTGATTCTTCAACTCTTTGCGTGCAGCTTGGAGTGTTTTTAGTCCCCATTCTGCTTTTCCTTTGCGCAATAAACTTGTGTACAACTCTATCGCTTGGTAGCCATTTTTGGTGAATGATTTGATTAAATCGTTGATGATTTTTTCACTTTTATCACTTTGTTTTGTTCGTTCATAAAAGTCACTTAACGCAATGGCATACTCGTAATCGTTTGGAGAGGCCGCAACCAATTTCTTCAATAGTTTCTCTGCTTCTTTTGTATTCGCTGTTTTCTCCAAACATTCGATGTAACGGAAATACTCAAATTTAGAGCTTTGTTTGTTGATGATTTTTTCAAAATAAGGCAAGGCTTTGTCGAACTCACCATTGGTATAGTACAAATTTGCCAATTGTTGATCGGTACTTGTTTGGGCAAGTAATTGAAGTGAAAACAAAAAGGCAACTATGGACAAAATGAATTTCATGACCTACTATTGATTTGAGCTATAAAATTAATGTCAAATTTGAATAAAGCAATTGAATGACTGTTAAGAAACAAAAAATCCCGTAATCTTTTCGAGAACGGGATTTGAATTTGTTTCGTGTGAATTTTAATCGATGGTTTTAAAATTCAAGTATTTGTGCAACACTTCTGGGATTTCAATACCAGTTGGTGTTTGATAATTTTCCATAATTGCAGCCATGATGCGTGGCAATGCTAATGCACTTCCGTTCAAAGTATGCGCCAATTGGTTCTTTTTATCGGCATTTTTAAAACGTAATTTCAGTCGATTCGCTTGGAAAGTGTCGAAACGAGAGCACGAACTAACTTCCAACCATTTTTCTTGCGCAGCTGAATACACTTCAAAATCGTATGTCATTGCAGAAGCAAATCCAGTGTCGCCACCACACAAACGCAAAATGCGGTAGTGCAAGCCTAATTTTTCAAGTAATCCTTTGACGTGATCAATCATTTCTTCCAATGCTTTTGCTGCATTTGAAGGGTGCTCAATGCGTACGATTTCCACTTTATCAAATTGATGCAAGCGATTTAAACCACGCACGTGTGCGCCATAACTTCCAGCTTCACGTCGGAAACAAGGCGTATAACCTGTCATTTTGATCGAGAAATTTTCATCAGGCAAGATGACATCGCGGTAAATGTTCGTCAATGGAACTTCGGCAGTTGGAATTAAGTACAAATCATCTTCTGCACAGTAATACATTTGACCCTCTTTGTCGGGTAATTGTCCCGTACCGTATCCGCTGGCTTCATTCACTACGTGAGGCGCGATGAATTCTTCGTAACCTGCTTTTTCTGCTTCGTCTAAGAAAAATTGAATCAATGCACGTTGTAACTTTGCTCCTTTTCCTCTGTAAACAGGGAAGCCAGCACCAGTTATTTTAACACCCAATTCAAAATCAATCAAGTTGTATTTTTTAGTCAATTCCCAATGCGGAACGGCTTCTGAATGCAATTGAGCTGGTTCACCAACTACTAAAATTGTTTCGTTGTCTTCCTCATTTTTACCTGCAACGACTAATTCATTGGGAACATTTGGAATTTGGTACAACAACTGAGTGATTTCAGCGTCCAACGAATCAACCGATGCCTTCAATGTCGTTTCATCAGCTTTTAATTCGGCTGTTTTTGCTTTTGCCGCTTCCGCTTCAGCTGTTTTACCAGCTTGAAAAAACGCGCCAATTTCTTTGGCAATTTTATTTAAATCAGCTGTGATGCTTTCCATTTGGGTTTTCGCATTACGCCACTGTTGATCTTTTTCAATAAGCGCATCGATTGTTTCGGTAACATCGATGTTTCTCTTTTTTAACGCCTGAATGAGTTCATCTCGTTCAGTGCGAATTCTTGTCATTTCTAACATCTTGTTTCTTTTTCTAAGTGAATAAAAGAAAAATTGTTGGTTTTTACGACCAAATTAAACAAAAAAAGGCGTGCAACAAATGCTGCTCGCCTTTTTCAAAATGTGTATCTTCGATTAAGCTTCAGCAGTTTCAAAAGGAACTACGGAAACAAAAGAACGATTATCTTTTTTCTTACGGAACTCAATTAATCCGTCTGTTAATGCGTATAATGTGTGGTCTTTTCCAATACCAACATTATTACCTGGGTGGTGCTGAGTTCCACGCTGACGAACGATAATGTTTCCAGCGATAGCAGCTTGTCCACCAAAAATTTTCACTCCTAAACGTTTGCTTTCTGATTCACGTCCGTTTTTGGAACTACCGACTCCTTTTTTGTGTGCCATGTCTTTAAATTTTTATACGTCTACCGAAACAGACGAAATATTACGCTTTAATATCTGTAATTGTAATTTGTGTGAACGATTGACGGTGTCCGTTTTTCTTCACATATCCTTTTCTGCGTTTTTTGCGGAAAATGATTACTGTATCACCTTTCACGTGATCATTTACTTGAGCAGAAACTTTTGCTCCTTCTATAGCCGGGGCGCCAATTGATACTTTTCCTCCGTTGTCTACTAATAAAACTCGATCAAACTCTACAGTTGAACCAGCTTCAGCGTTTAAACGGTGTACAAAGATTTTTTGGTCTTTTTGCACTTTAAATTGCTGCCCTGCTATCTCTACAATTGCATACATAACAGTTGTTTTTTAAATTTAATTTGGAGGGCAAAGATAGCAAACTTTTTCAACAAACAATAGTTTACATGAAAAAAGATGCTGGAAAACAAAAAAGCGTCACAATAATTTGCAACGCTTTCAACTTCTTTATCGTGAACGAATTATTTTTCGTTTTCTTCTTCGTGTTCAAATACTCGTTTTGGACGCATCTTTTGACCAATTCCAAGTGAGATCCAAAAAGGAACTACAAATCCTAGTAAGAAAAATAACATCCAAAATGCCATTCCACCTAACAAAAGAAACAATACAATACCAAAGATACTCATGCCGTACTTATTTGTGATTTTTAACTGCCGTAAAAGTAATTAAAATTCTATTTAACTCCGCTAATTTTGTAAAAAAATAGCGCGCATTGTGTTTTTTATTCGTCGATTCCTGCCAAAATCTCAATCGATTCATCGATTAACTCCGTGATTTCAAGCACTTCTGTTCCTAAACCATAACGGTAATGATCGCAACAATCAATAATTTCACGTAAGCGCGCAGCAGCTGTTGGATGAGAAGCCGCTAATTGATCAAAGGCTTTGTCGCGCGAACCAAACGAGCAAGCATACAAGCTTTCGACTTGTTGCACAATTGCTTTTGGAAGTAAAATTGCACATTTCATGCTATCAACATCTGCACTTGTCAACTGCTCCCAATAATTGATTTTCACTGCACTTTTAAGCAAAGGCTCTTTGCAAGGTTGACAGGCTTTGTTACCAGCAACTCTTCTTTTACGCAAAAAGAAAAAGAGGTAAAACAAACTCAAAACTGTTATCGGAGTAATAATTCCAATCATAACAGGAAGGGTGTTTGTTTGTTTTGCAGGCTTTTTGGAAACAGCATTGGCTACTTTTAATGAAGTGTTTTTCGAATTGTCTTTTGATTGGTCTTTCACTGTTGGCGCAACAAATGATTTGTCCGAAGCGACGTCCAGCTGGAATGCTTTTGTCTTCAACGTAACATATGCCTCTTTCGCTAGATCAAAATATGCAATCGCTTGTTGACCGATACTCATTTTACCGCTATCTGTTAACTGTAGGTTGTAGGTAAATACAACTTTACCTGTTGCCCCAGCTTCTGTATATGTTATGTTTTCCTCTTTAGTCGGTGAATTGACCAATGTAATACTTGTTGGAAGTATCAAATCGGGTGTTTTGATCGCGTGCAAATTTCCTGTTCCACTAACAGTCAAGGTATACATCAAATAATCGCCTTGCTTTAATTTTGTGGGATGAACACTTGCGGCTACATCGAATGCGCCAACTGCTTTGATAAATTCTTTTGGAGCGTTTGCTGGTAATGGTTTTACCAAAACTGTTAAACTTGACGAGCGAAAACGAAACGAACGTGCAAACATTCCTGCATCACAACGCAAAGCCATTTCAAAAGGAGCAATTTTTAACTTACCAGGCGCAAGTGGAAATAACAATTGTTTGCCTATTTCGAAGGTTAATGCTGAACGCCCATTTATTTTAGTTGATTCTATAGCGCTTTGACTGTTTGGCAAGCTAAATTCCACTGTGCTTTTTTCTGGTTCGAAAGGCGCGTAACCTTCCATTTTTAATATTTGTAAGCGGGAAAACACTTTTGACGCTACAACAAATGCCTCGCCTTCGTACATGACGGACTTGTTTGCTACTAAAATTCCAAAAACTGGGTCACCTGATGAAATGCGTGCGTCGCCCTCGTTCTCTTCTTCTCGTTCCTCCACATTTACGGTCAATTTATTGGACTTGTACACTTTCCCTTTGTGGTTGACAAATGCGTAAAAGGAAAAAGATCCTGGGCGTTTGAATGCACCATTTTGTTGCATGTAGTAATACGTGCGTAATTTTCCAGTTGCATCAGCTTTTTGTTCCATGCCATTTACAATTCCGTACTCAACCGCAAATTCTTTGGGAAACACTATTTCCATCGAACTCTCAATATTACTCGTTACCGTAACGGTTACGCGTTCATTTGGAGCGATAGATTTTTTATCAATGGTTAATGCTACTATTGGTTTTTGAGCAAATAAGTAGGTAGGCAGTAGAAAAATAACAAGCGCACACAACGAAGTCACAAACACCCGAAAGCGTTTATTCCGTTGCTGCATTTTTTGAAGAACTTGTTTTGCTAATTTTTGCACCTGCTTTTATACTTATGGTAAACCGTACACTTTTACAAAACTACATTAATTGGCGCGAACCTGTCAAGGCTTTTATAATACTTTAACGCTTCTGTAATCAGAATTGGCTTTTTTCACAAAAGCGCAAAGTTATTCACCAATCATGTAGCCCAACAACCTAACATTTTTGCGAAAATCTGAAAGTTTCTTTCCATAACTATTGATTTTGTTGTTAATTTTTGTTAACCTTGTTTACCTATAATACTACTATAACTACTACTATGGAAACAAGACAATGCTTGGAATGTCAGGTAAAACTGTCTGGCAGAAAGGACCAAAAATTTTGTAGCGATTATTGCAGAAACAGCTTCAACAATCGGTTAAACGAAGATGTAACGAATGCCATGCGGCGGGTCAATTCGATTTTGCGCAAGAATAGAAGGATATTAGAAAATCTGAATCCATCGGGTAAACGAACTGTTGATGCGATAACCTTAGCGGAAGAAGGATTTAATTTCCACTATTTCACCAATATTTACAACACGCAAAAAGGCACGAACTATTATTTCTGCTACGATCAAGGCTATGCCAAGACGGAAGCAAATCAATTTGTATTGGTAAGAAAACAGGATTATGTGAAGTGAATCAGAGGTTCCACTTTTCTTGGAAAACTGCTAATTTAGGGTGATTTTTCAAATTATCAGAACCTAAAAACAACACGTTTTTGCATTTTGTGCGATCAAAAAACAACGATAAATGAGACAAGGCAACATTCATTGTTCCGCTCAAATCTATTTTGTGTGATGCAACTTGCAAACGATCGAAGTTGTCGCGTAATTCGCTGACACGCTTGTCGAAGTTGTGGTTTTCGTGAAACAACACTACTGCATCTATTTTTTCAGCTTGCTCTTGCGAATTGTCAAATGGGACAACGTTAAAGCCGCTTTCAACCAACCAATTGTACATAGTCGCAGCGAAAGCTGTTTTCTCTTCAATAAATATGGTCTGTATGTGCAGTGTCATTATTTTGGTAAATTTTTATCGGTGTGTACACTTTTCGTTTACTCGGGTGCAAAAATACAGCTTTCTCAACGTTAAATGTTCAACAATCTCAATAAAAGATGGAATTTTTATTAACAGCCGGTTAAAAAGCTTCCTAAATTATTGATAACCAAGGATGCGCAAGTAATCAGCTGCGGTTTGTTCTTCCGAAAAAAGTTCTGTGACAATCTTACCTTGCTCGTCTTTTTGGATCAAAATATGTTTTGGTTCTGGAATCAAACAGTGTTTTAAACCACCAAATCCACCAATGGTTTCTTGGTATGCTCCAGTATTGAAAAAACCAATGTATAAGGGTTTGTTCTTGTCAAATTTCGGCAAATAAATGGCATTGGAATGTTGCTCCGAATTGTAATAATCATCGCTATCACATGTTAATCCGCCCAATAAAACACGCTCGTAATCGTCGTTCCAACGGTTGATTGGCAACATGATAAAACGTTGGTTAATTGCCCACGTATCTGGTAAGTTGGTCATGAACGAACTGTCGATCATGTTCCACTTTTCACGGTCGTTTTGTTGTTTTTGGTGCAAGACGTTGAAAATTGCTCCCCCACTTTCACCAACGGTAAACGAACCGAATTCCGTGAAAATATTTGGTTCTGGAATGTCGTTGTCCGAACAAACGCGTTTTACCTGCATCAAAATCTCACGCACCATGTACGCATAGTCGAAGTCGAAAGCCAAGGATTTCTTGATTGGAAAACCTCCACCGATGTTTAACGAGTCTAGTGTTGGACACACTTTTTTCAAGTCGGAATAAATACGCAAACACTTCGTTAACTCATTCCAGTAATACGAAGTATCGTTGATTCCTGTATTGATGAAAAAGTGAAGCATTTTGATTTCCACCCGCGGATTATCTTGTATAAACGCTTTGTAGAACGGCACAATTTCGCGGTAACGAATGCCCAAGCGCGAAGTATAGAACTCAAACTTCGGTTCTTCTTCAGAGGCAATACGAATACCTATTTTCAATTCGTTGTCGCCAATTGCAGCAATCAAATCGTGTATTTCCGTTGTGTTATCGACAACTGGAATGACGTTTACCCGTTTCGTTTTGATCAAGTCGGCAATGTTTTCGATGTATTGTTTTGGTTTGAATCCATTACAAATAACAAACGACCCATCTTTCAACTTATTGGTTTGCATCAAATTCTTAACGATGTCGATATCGAAGGCTGAAGATGTTTCGATGTGCACATCATTTTTGAGCACCTCATCGAGAACAAAGGAGAAATGTGAACTTTTGGTACAATAGGAATAATGGTATTTGCCCGAATAACCCAAGTTATTCATCGCTTCACGGAACCAACCTTTGGCACGTTGAATGTTGTGCGAAATCTGCGGTAAGTAATTGAATTTTAAGGGCGTGCCGTATTCTTCGATCAATTTACCCAAATCAATTCCATGAAAAATCAAACGGTCATCCTGCAAGTTGAATTCGTCTTGCGGAAAGTCAAATGTTTGATCAATTAAGTCAATGTATTTTGTTCTCATGTGCTCACTACTGGAACTAAGTTCTTTTCCGTTACAATATTACTCAAAAAAATGGTTCAAAGCAGTTCTAAAATACGTTCTGTTGGACGCCCGATTACTGCTTTGTTTCCTACTACTACGATAGGACGCTCAATAAGTTTCGGAAATTGTATCATTGCTGCAATCCATTCGTCATTGGACAGCGTTTTTCCTTTGAAATGCAACTTGTATTCGTCCTCTCCTTTTCGGATCAATGCTTCGGGTGCAATGCCTAATTTCTTAATGATTGCTTGCAGTTCAGCCTTGCTTGGAACATCTTTTAAATATTCTATCACTTTAAAATCAAGCTTTTGTGCATTCAAAAAATCGAGTGCACAGCGACTCTTCGAGCATCGTGGATTGTGGTAAACAAGTACTTCCTGATTCATCTGTTCCATTTAAGGCTGCAAAAGTAGTAGAAATGGAGGGAACTATTTTAAAAATTGCTGTGTTTTTAGTTGGAATAATACTTTCATTGGTTTTTAATGAAAAATTAGAATAAGTTCTATTTTTTATATTAAAATATGTGGGTATTTTTGATTGGATATAAAAGCAAGCAATGGCTCTGCGTTAATCCTAAAATATTCGTTTAAAATATTTAAATATGAAAAAACTTCTACTAACAATTATCCTGTTTTGGATTACGGGACATAGTTATTCCCAATTAACAAATGCTGAAGTATACAACTTTGAAATAGGAGATGTACTTCAAACAAAACGAACGAGTGTAGGTACACCCGGATATCTATACGAATTAGATACAATCGTTAATAAAGTGGTGGGTTCTGGCATTATAACATACACCATACAGCGGCACACAGTTTTTATTGGACCGGTATCATCAGAAACACCCAGCGTTGAAACACTTGTCGTAAACAATTTGAATTCTGCAGCGAATCATTACTTATACGTTTCCTGTTTACCACCTATAGATAGTTCTTATACTGATTTATGTGGACAAGGAATAGACCAAAGAAAGTCCGATTGGGACACGAGTTGTTTTGAACCACCTATGTGGATTTCGACACTTCAGGAAGGATTGGGAGGTCCATATTATTCCATCGTAGATTATTCTAATATGCTTGACCTAAATTACGAGTTGATTTATTCCAATACTGCACAATGGGGGCCATGCGGATCGTATTTCGATTTGGCAGTGGGAATGGAGGAAGAGATCACAAAGGAATTTACTGTCTCTCCAAATCCTGCTTCAAAAGAATTATTAATCAATGGAATTGGAGATGAAATTGAAACTAGATTTTCCATTATTAATTCCCATGGTAAACTAATTCGAACAGCCTATATAATTAATTCGAGTATTGACATTTCCGAATTAGAAATGGGAATTTATTACCTAAAGCTAGAAACAGACACTTCAACTGAGATACTAAAGTTTATTAAAGTATAGATGTGCTTCTAACACACGTCTAACAAAAAGCCATAATTCTAATGATGAAAAACGGTTTTTTGAATAGAAAATAATAGTAACTTCGAAGTAAAGATTTTTTTAAAGAGTCTGGCCGAACGCAAACCCGAAAACGTTAGCGGTAACAACCAGTAAATAGGATAAGATGAATAAAATTTGGAAAGGTAAATCATCAGACCTACTGTTAGTATTACTCTACTTTGTGATTTATGCATCTGGCATTTATATAATTTCAACTGTTCGATATTCGATAAAATATAAGGCGGACATCATTGAATCGTTAAAAGATCCGCTTAATTTCATATTCACCTTTAGTTTAATATTTTTCTTTATGTCGCCTGTTTGGGTTTATTATAGAAAAGTACCTAAAATGCTTAAAATAGATTCATTGCATAAAAAGTTAGAAATTCATAAGAAAAGAAAAATCCTTCACTACAATATGGATAAAATTCGATTCTACAAAAGAACAACAAGACTGTTTTACATATTAGAAATTCATGCAACATTTGAATCGTCTATAAATGGACAATTTGAAAAATTAGCAACTTCGATTATTGTTCCAAACTGGGGGTTATCTTGGAACAAAAAGAAAATGGACGAAATAGTATTCGAATTTAAAGCATTGAACATAGCGGAAATAAAGAATAGACCGAAAATTCCAATTTCAGATTATTTTTATAATTGATAAAGCTACAAATAAATACACGTTATATCCTTCTCACGTCTGTTTGCAAAGGGTTGCGGTTATTTAAACGTGTTGAAAACTACAAAAACGAAAAAAAAGATGAAAAGCTGGCGGATAAAAGCAACAATTGTTCCATTAATATGGTACGACAAGCTGATTTTTGGATTGTTTTGGCTGTTCCTTTTCGGTACGATGTATGTGTATATTTGTACATGTTCTATTACTAATCAAGCTACGAAAATTCAATTAGAACAGATTTATAAATTTGTTCGTTTATTGGATTACATTTCAATCATACTTTTCATTCTAGGAATAACGATTCAAAAAAAACGGGTGTTACTCTATCAGCAGTTATTTGGCGCTTGTTTATTAATCAGTGTTTTTAGTGTCGTATTAACCTATTTTATACTTCGTTTTTCAAACCTTACTTCAATAAACAAACTAAATCAATCTCTCTTTGATCCACAGTTTTCAATTAAATCCTGGATAAATTTATGTTGGTTTAGTTTAATTGGACTTGTGAATTTCGCACTCCCTTATGTCTTTGGAGGAAGAAAATCCCCACTTTCAATTGAATGAAACAATTGTGTTTTAATGACATACTTCATTACCTCGGACACTTGTATGTTTTTCTGCTAACAACTCCAACGCACAGCGACTCTTCGAACAGCGTGGATTGTGGTAAACGATAATAGCATCACTCATTTTCAAAAATTTGGAATGCAAAGGTGGTGGAAATAAGGAAAACTAAATTTAAGATTGAAGATGAAAGATTGAAGATTTCAAGATTGAGTGCCGGTACGACGGGATAAAGAATCGGGATCATTTTAGAATCTGGTGCAGCAATTTTAGAAGTGCATTTCCACTTAAAACACAAAACGATGTAGCGTTTGAAACAGAATTGCATACACGTGAGTACTAATAACATACAAAACATCATTTCACCGTTTGATAGTTTATAAAGAAAAAGTATTTTTGAAAATAAGTCGCACTGAAACTAGACGTATACAACTTAATAGGTGTGTATTTGTCCCATTTTATGAGATATATAAATAAGTTATATGCCATTTTAGGATGACCAGTAAAACAAATAAGAACATAAAAAATAAAATCAAATCAAAATGAACAAGATAATTTCAATTTTGACAGTCTTTGTGACAACAATTTCAACTCAAGCACAAACAAATTTAAGTGCCACTTGGTTGAGACATACATGCGGATATACCAATGGAGTAAATCTTTTGGGTGGAGACGTATGGGGCAATTCGGTCTGTGCAGATAACTATGGAAATTCATATAACTCAGGCAACTTCAGCGGTAATTGGTTTACTATGGACACAGTTATTGATATGGGTAGTAATCGTTTTTATATCAACAAATACAATTCAAATGGTGACAGACTTTGGACTGCCAAGGCAATGGGGACAACAATAAATAGTATTATGACTTCTTCAAGAATGGAATGTGATAGTATAGGAAACGTATATTTGTGTGGAACTTTTAGTGTCGATGATAGTGTGTATATGGCACCTTATTGGTATCCAGTTGGAGGAGGATTTATCGCAAAATACGACAGTAACGGAAACAATATTTGGTGCAAATACATTTCAAGAAATGGCACAGCAGGTGTTAGTTTTACGGATATGAGTATAGCTAATGGGTATATTTATGCCTGTGGAATAGCGAATTATGGAAATGTTATTTTTGGTACAGATACTTTTTCTACACTTAAAACCCAAAATGGCTTTATCACAAAATTAGATTTGAATGGAAATATAATACATTCAGAATTATTGGATTCAAATTCTGTTAATGAAATACACGGCATTGAAGTTTCTAAAGTAACAAACGATGTTTTCATTGTAGGTGAGTATATTAATAATAATTTATCCGTTGATGGCTATAATTTGACAAACACTGCTGATGCAACCAATTCATTCATTATTAAAATGAATAGCGGATTAACTGCCCAATGGGCAAAAAAATGTAACACTTATTTGCACATTAATCAAACTGTAGGTAGTGGAACTAAGGCATTAAAACGTGTGGAATTAGACAAGTTAGATAATTTGTATGTCGTGGGGAATGGAAATGGAGACTCAACTGTTATAGGCAATCTAAGTTTTAACCATAGAATTTCACCAAATAATTCCTATGCACAAGATATATATTTAGTAAAACTTGACCAAAATGGAAACGAAATTTGGTTAAGAAATGGAGGCAGTGATGACATGGACTTTGTTAGTGACATTGCAACCGATGAATGGGGAAATTCAATTTTAGCTGTCGGTTCGGGCAGTCAGTCAAGTAGCGGGTTAATTTTTGGGAATGATACAATTCAACAATGGTGGGGAGGGCTGGTAAAATATGACCCAAATGGAAATCTATTATATGCACAAAAATTACAGGAAGCACGTTCACTGGCGGCTTTAGCAATGAGCAAAGACTCCATATTTTATGGAACTGGTAGTGGAAAGATTACGACACAAGCACCATTTATAAATATTCCTATTATAACTTGTGAAGACACAACGAACGGATATAATAATCCCCCTTATAAAATGGTTATGGTAAAATTCTTTGATAACTCTGGCAATTTTACAACAGGGATCGAGAGTATAAATCATTCTGATTATTCAATTGACATATTTCCAAATCCAACTGAAAATGAACTAAATATCAATTTCAATACAAATAATAACATACAAAAATTAGTTCGAATTTTCGATATTACTGGAAAGTTATTGCTTGTTGAAGAAACAATATCCAACCTTAAATTAAATACAAGTAATCTTACTAAAGGACTTTATATTATTAATATAACGGAAGACAACAAAAGCAAAACAATAAAATTCATTAAACAATAAAGATAAATATAAGATGAACAAATTAACATTCAATACAATCATTGCATTGGCACTTGTACTTTTTACAACTGCTTGCAAAAAAGAAGATAATTCTTCTTCTAACAATTCAAATGTTTCAAACATTGTAGCGCAAGGCAACTGGCGAATTACTTTGTATAACGACAGTGGAACAGATGAACTTTATCATTTTACTGGGTATACATTTACATTTACAAATGGAAATGTTACAGCTGTTAAAGGAGCTAATAGTATTTCAGGAACTTATTCAACGGGAATTGATGATAGTAAAAATAAAATGTACTTAGATTTTGGAACAACTGTACCATTTGATGAACTTAATGATGACTGGCAAATTATTGAAGAGACCTCAACCAAAATAAGACTTCAAGATGTAAGTGGAGGTAATGGTGGAACTGATTTGCTAACTTTCGAAAAGAATTAAAAACGGCATATAACAATGGTTTGGCAAAATGGGGGCAGAATTGCTAATTTGAACATTAGTAATTCTATCAACATTTGTGGTTTATTGAACATTTGAGCTTCGATTTCCCCCACTTCGCCAAGCCCCAACCGTTAGCGGTTATTTTAGAAATCCAACACGATGAACTACAACGACAAAAAATTCAGACCGATTAGCACTACTGAAAACGGTGAAACTTCAAACGAAACGCTGTTTCATTACAAGCAAACTGGAAATATACTAACTGCTGAATATTCGGGAGGGAAGATAAAATATGGCCATCTCATTGGTTTGGTAGACGAATTAGGAAACATCGCAATGCGTTATCACCAAATAAATGAGAACGACGAATTGATGACGGGAATTTGCTTTTCAACACCAGAAATTCTTGAAAATGGGAAAATTCGTCTGCACGAAAGTTGGGAATGGACATCGGGAGATCAATCAAAAGGAACATCAATCATTGAAGAACAATAAACGGAATACAATGGCACACGAACACAATTACAAACTAACTGCGGTGTGGACAGGAAACAAAGGTGAAGGAACAAAAAATGTCCGTGCCTATGACCGTAGTCACACAGTATCTTTTCAAGGGAAACCGGAATTATTACTAACGACTGACAATCCTGCTGTTGGAGACAAATCGAAATTGAATCCCGAAGATTTATTAGTTGCAGCTATTTCATCCTGCCACATGCTTTCGTACTTGTATGTATGTTCGTTGGAAGGAATTGTCATTACTTCTTACACCGACAATGCCACAGGTGTTATGATAGAACAGGAAAATGGTAGCGGAAGCTTCAAAGTGGTAACGTTGAATCCTACTTGTGTGGTTGCAGACGAAAGTATGGTGGAAAAAGCTATCGAGTTGCATCACAAAGCACACGAAATCTGTTACATCGCTAATTCAGTTAATTTTGAAGTAACGTGTCATCCTACCTGCAACGTTGAATAAGTAACTGTTCAAAAAAAGTGTACATTTGATAACGGTCTTGAGGAAATTTTCACCCCCTAATTCGAAATAAAAAAACAAAACGTATGAAAAATTTATTGCTAATAGCATTCATGATGTTGGTGACTAATTTCGTTAGTGCCCAATACATGTATGATGGTAATGGAAAAAGAATCGGTCGTGTGGATGGTCAATATTACTACAATGGATCAGGTACGCGTATCGGTCGCGTGGATGGTGAATACATTTACAATGGATCGGGTACACGCATTGGTCGTGTGGATGGTCAATATATCTACAACGGTTCTGGCACCCGAATCGGAAGAATAGACGGCGATTACTTGTATAACGGATCAGGAGTGCGCATTGGTCGCGTGGATGGTGATTACATTTACAATGGTTCTGGTACGCGCATCGGGAGAGCAGACGGACTGAGGAGAATGGAAATCATTTTGTTTTTCTATTTTTATATGTGATGCTAGTGATGAGTCTTAAAAAAATAAGCTTTTACAGCGTTATACTCCTGATTTACTATACTCCCAGCTTGTATGGTCAAATTAACTACACCGACATTCCTGATGCAACACCCAATGCTACATTTCCATTGGATTTGAACAACGATTCGATTGTCGATTTTATGCTGCATTTTGGAGGAAGCGGAGGTGCAATTGGGGCATATTGTGCTCCTCTAAACAACAATGCTTATTCGGGAAACACGGTAAATGGTGTTCAGCTGCCTTGGGCGCTCAATACATCAACGCTCATATGTGACACTTTGGCGACTTGGTATGACATAAACTATCCTGGTACGATGGGATTGGGGACATCCACCGGTTACTGGCCAGGACAAACGGACAAGTATTTGGCCTTGAAATTAGTTGTCGGTACAAATACGTATTATGGCTGGGTGCGGTTGGAGGTTTATACAACTTCTTCCTCGTTCACTGTAAAAGATTATGCTTACGAAAGCACTCCAAACACATGCATTTTGACGGGACAAATTCCTTTGGGAATTGCTGAGCATGAAGTCGGAAATTATCTGACAATTTCTCCCAATCCTTTTCACGATGTGACAAGCATTCAGGCATCAGGCGATTTTAGTGGTGGAATTTTGAGCATTTACGATGTATTCGGAAAAGCTTTCATCAATCAAGACATCAGCTCGGACGAGACAATTACGCTTTCGCGCGAACAACTTCCAAGTGGATGTTATTTCGTGCGTCTAACTGCAAAAAACAAGGTCATCGCAATTGAAAAATTAGTCTTAATTGATTGAAATCCGTTTGAATAACAAATTGTGATTTAAAAATAATTTCATGAAATATCTCTTATTTATTGGTGTTTTGATGTTGCATTTAATTGCTTTCGCACAAACCAATCAACCTCCTCTTGAGCTTTCAAAAAATTTAGAAATATTCAAGACAGGAGTTTGGATCAATGGCGATTACACAATTTATATTGACCGTTCCATTTTAGTAACCCATTTTAGATTAGAAGCGCAAAATGCAACTAAGTCAAAAGAATACTACAACGACAAAGATTCTAACCTTGTGAATTATTTCACAGGAAGTGCTACAAGATATCAAAGAGCTGCAGATCAACTCGAAAATGGGAGCGACAAAATGGATTTGCGATCGCTGATACTTTACAATGGAACTGAAGACATGCGACAAAACAATGGTTCTTCGACTATTGTTGCAAATGAAGTGAAACAGCTAGTTGAAAAAGGAAACGCAATCGTCTATTACAAAGGAAAACGGATTTTCACCTTGCAATGCACATCAGAACTAATCAATCAAAATGATATGTTAAATCATGGATATGAAACACGCATATTCTATGACGACAAGGAAAATTGTATTTTTAAAGATTATCGAATTATGGGTTGGTAAATCACAACAGAAATCGAAAAAATGAAACAAATTCTTGAAACACAACGAACTTTTTTGAGAGAAATTAAGGGAGCAGATGCCGAACAAGCTTATTTGCTCAATTTAGATCCTGAGGTAATTCAATATACCGGCGACGATTCGTTCGAAAGTGTTGAACAGGCGCGCACGTTTCTGGAAAACTATGATCACTATACAACTTACGGTTTTGGTCGTTGGGCAATCATCAACAAAGCAGATAATGAATTTATTGGGTGGTGTGGACTAAAATTTTCACCCGATTTGAATGAATTTGATATTGGTTTTCGTCTCTTTAAAAAACACTGGAACAAAGGTTACGCTACTGAAACCGCTAAAGCATGCATTGATTTGGGTTTTGAAAAATTCGGGATGACAACAATTGTCGGTCGAGCAATGAAAGCAAATATCGGCTCCATAAAAGTGCTAGAAAAAATTGGACTGACCTATAAAAGTACATTTGATTTTGATGGACAGGAAGGGGTCATTTATCAAATTGAAAAAAAATAATAGTTCTAGGAATTAGCTGAATTTCTTCATTTTACGATAAAAGCAAGCGTTAACCGTTTTTGATTTTTATCTTTGTAGCTGAGTTACACGTGTACAAAGATACTATGTCGAAAAAAGTGAAAATATCGGTGTTAATGACTGTTTTTAATACCAACTTATCGTACACGAAAAGAGCGATTGATTCCGTTTTAGAACAAGATTTTCAAGATTTTGAGTTGATCATTATTGACGATGGCAGCAAAGAGAACAACCGCGAATCGTTGATGGACTACGTGGAGAAATACGAAGATAAAATCAGTTACATCCGCCACAGCAACCGCGGTCAATCTGCATCGATCAACCGTGGTGTTTTGTACAGTATCGGCGAATTCATCACCATTTTAGATAGCGACGACCAATACAAACCCAATCACTTGAGCGCTTGCATGCGTGAAATAGAAGCGTTAGACCTTATTTGTTCGACCACAGAAACAATTGTGGACAACGACAACGATTATTACGTTCCCGATAAGAACGACCAAACAAAACTCATCCATTTGGACGAAGTTGTCTTATTTGGCACCTTGTTCGGTCGCAGAAATGTATTTACTAGTATTGATTTTAAAACAGGCTTTGCAGCTGATGCTGATTTTTACGAACAAGCAACGAAACGCTTTCGGGTAAAAAAATTAGACTTGCGCACTTACGTTTATCACCGAAATATTCCTGGAAGTATTTGTGCAACGATCAAAAAAGCTAATTCGATTACTGCATAATCATGGACACTGCATTCATTCAATTTCCTGCAGGAACCAATTTGGTCATGGCGTGCCACATCACAGGCGTGTATGATGTCAACCGCAACACAACGCTTGCCGACGATGCATATGAATTGGTTAACGATTGGGCTGCATCAATTACAGCAGCAGGTTTGCGAGGTGTTATTTTTCACAATAATTTCTCGGAGGCGACGTGTCGTTCCTTCGAAAATGAAAACATAACGTTCATCAAAGTCACGCACGATCCACAATTTAATCCAAACGTGTTTCGCTATTTTGTCTATCGGGATTTTTTACAGCAACACCTCCAACAAATCAACGGGATTTTTATTAACGATGTTAACGACGTGGTGGTGGTGAAAAATCCATTCACAGATCCATTATTTCTTGAAAATCCAACTGCACTTTTTTGTGGTGACGAACCCAAAACCTTACACAACGATTGGATGATTGCGCATTCCGAACATTTACGCAACAACATTCCTGACTTTGCAAGCTACGAACATACTTTTGCATCAGCACCCTTGTTGAATTGTGGAATTATTGGCGGAGCTACAGCTTTGTTTTTTAATTTCTTGCAACAACTTTGCGCCATTCACCAAGTTGCAAATCGTGAAAATAAAACAGCATATACGGGAGATATGGGAGCGTTTAATTACTTGGCGCGCACCCAATTTAACGAGCAAATTATCCATGGAACGCCTGTAAATACTATTTTTAAGGCGTATGAAAATGATCGAACCGATTGTTGGTTTCGGCATAAATAGAAAACAGAGACATGAAAAAAATAGTTGACAACCTGCATTATTTCTACCTATTATTGACACTTGTTGGTGGTGGATTTACCTTTTATTTTGTCCTACTTGGTATAATCGAACACAACGGAAGATTTGATAGCATGGAATTTATTTCGAGTACTTGGATCGATAATTATTATGCAAAAAGCTTGACCTTAGACTTCTGGACAGGAGCTATTGCCGGAACATTTTTTATTATTTTGGAAGGTATTCGGTTAAAAATGAAGAAAATTTGGTTGTATATTTTTATTACAATTTTCGTAGGTTACGCAGTTGGTTTTCCATTATTTTTGTTCCTAAGAGAACGACAATTAAAACGACTTAACAAATAAAAATAAATATTTCAGACGAAAATTAAAAATTATTTTGATTGAACAGAATTCGTGTAAATGAAAAAAACACTTTTCATATCCCTATTGTTTTTGTCACTTCAAAGCTGTTCTTCGTTGCTGTTAAAAACTTATGGCTTAAAGTCCATCAAGCCGCTTTCATCTGAAAATATCTTAAAAAAAGGAAAAAAATACAAGATTCCTGAAAGTGACGCATTTGAACTCGATTCAACCTATTATTCATTCGTAAAATCACTTGACACCAGTCGTTACAAACAAGTTCAAAAGGATCATTTCCAACCCTTACAAGCAATTTATTACGATAAAAATGGACACATGTGTTCGTTTCATATTAACTGTTATTGCGGTGGATTCCCAAATTTGAAATGGAATCGGAATGGAAATTTTGATGTTTTTTTACCCAAACAACAAGCGCCGTTAGACAGTGTTTTCACCTTGGAAAAGCAATTATCATTTATTCAGCCACTTTCAAATCAAGATGTACTTGATGTAACACCTTTCGATTTTGTCGTAGTCGTGCATTGGAGCAGGTACATGGGAAGACAAAGCAAGCGGTTGATTGCACTTGTTCAAAAAAATGCACAGTTGAATAAACAAGATCGCATCAAAATTATTTATGTTAATAGCGATAATGCTTATGTTTACGAATATGCGCGCCAATCCGAAAAAAATCCATAACTTTCAGAACAATAAATAGTTAGCACCATGAAATTATTACTTTTTTGCGCTGTTCTTTTGTTCGCTTTTAGTTGCGATAAATCAACCAAAAGTATTACAAATGGAACGTACATTGGAACTTTTGAACGAAATGGCGTTGTCGCACAAGTGGAACTGACTTTTTCAAATGGTCAATTCACTGGACAAAGCGATCAAGATTTATACCCTGCAATTTGCAGTGGAACTTATACCGTTTCAGGAAATACTATTTCCTTTGAAAATGGCTGTATGTGGACTGCCAACTTTGATTGGACATTGATTTTATCAGAAAATTGGACAATCAATTCAAGCAACAATAGTTTGATCTTGACAAAAGCCAATGGCGATGTGTATAATTTGAACCGTCAGTGAGGCAAAGCAGTCTGAATTGTCTAAAGATTAAACTTTAACCATTTAATTGTATCTTACAACAATGAAAGCTGTAAATTCTCTCAAATTAAGTGGATACGTTATACTCACTTTTATTAGTGTTTTTTCCTGTAAAAAAAAGGACAATACTGTTCAACCACTTTCTGCTGTTGCAACAACATTTAATGGCAATATTGACTTGAATCATTTAGAAAATTATGCTAATCAAACGATACCAAGTTATATTACGAAAGACAATACTGGAAGCAACGCATTAACAGATAAAGGAGCAACGCTAGGTCGTGTGCTTTTTTATGATAAAAACTTATCTTCAAATAATACCGTTTCATGTGCAAGTTGTCATAGACAAGCAGTCGCTTTCAGTGATACAGCGGTCGCTAGTAGTGGCGTAAATGGACTAACTGGAAGACATAGTATGCGTTTGGTAAATACCAGATTTGGAAGTGAAACAAAGTTTTTTTGGGATGAACGTGCCAATTCGTTGGAAGAACAAACAACAATGCCAATAAAAGACCACAAAGAAATGGGCTACAGCGGTCAAAATGGTGATCAATCAATTACTGATTTAATTACAAAGCTTAGTGGCATAGCTTATTACAAAGAACTATTTCAATTCGTATACGGAACTGAAGAAATAACCGAACAAAAAATACAAATAGCATTGTCTCAATTTATTCGAAGTATACAATCATTTGATTCAAAATACGATATTGGTCGCAGTCAAGTAAGCAGTGATTTAGCTTCTTTTCCAAACTTTTCAACGCAAGAAAATATGGGGAAGAACTTATTTTTAACAAATCCTGTTTTTGATGCAAATAGTGAACGAATTAGTGGCGGATTGGGTTGTCATCAATGCCACAGAGCACCAGAATTTGACATCGACCCTGCAAGTAAAAGTAACGGTTTTGGAGGAAGTTTAGCGGGAACACCAGATGTTACTAATACGCGTGCTCCTTCACTAAGAAATTTAACAAAAAGTGATGGTACAGTTGTTGGACCTATGATGCATACTGCTATAATAAAAGATTTACAAGCAGCAATTGGACATTATGGTAACTTAACAACTGCAGCGCAAAACAATTCTAATTTGGATAATCGATTAAAACCTGGTGGTTTAGGTCAACAGCTTCATCTAACCGGTGCTGAAGTAAATGCAGTAATTGCATTTTTAAAAACATTAGGCGGATCAGATATTTATACCAATAAAAAATGGAGTAATCCTTTTCCTTAATTATGCTGCGCATATTTCTCCCTCTAGCATTTGGACTGCTTTTTTCAGCTTGGATCTGTTACCAATTATTTGTGAAGAAAGCATTGAAACAGCATTTGGAAGTGCTGTACATTGGGTTAAGCTTTGTGCTAATTTGGAGCGTGCTTTATTACTTCTTATGCTAACTAGTGATGAATCTCCCATTTCATCATTTTGCTTGAACAATAATTTAGTCAGGTTATTAAATATTAAATTTGCGCCTATGAAAAAACTTTTATGCGCGTTGGTACTTATTGTTTGTTCAACTGCCAAAGGACAAACGGATACAGTTTCTGACTTTTTAATGTATAATCTCTTCAATGGTGCTATTTACAGAACTATGTCCAATGGTTATGCAACAGGAAACAATGAATTGGGCGACCTAGAAAAAGGAATGCGCTTTAATTCATTAACAGGTATTACATCAAACAATGGCTACGTTACTAATGTTTTAGCATGGATTCCTTACATGAGCAATATTTCTGGAACTGGACAAATTACAGCTAAAATTTACGAATTTGCATCGGTTGATAGTTTGGGCCCGTTGTTAGGTAGTCAGCCTTTATTATTGAATAATCTTGACACTAATACTGTAAATTATCAATACATCGATGGTGCATTGGCTCAAGGTGGAAGACCATACAATGTAAATATAATTTTTACTAATCCGGTCGCAATTCCCCCATCACATGACTTTTTAGTGATGATTCAATTACCGACAACAACTGGTGATTCTATCGCAATTATTTCAAATATCAGTGGCGATTTTGCTTATGCAGCAACGCATACTTTTGAAGTAAAAGCTGATAATTCGCTTATTAATTTTCACGATTCATGGCAAGAACAAATGGATGTCGCACTTGCAATCTATCCTGTAATCACCTACACCAACTCGCTTGCTATAAATGAGATATCTTGCACCGTTTATCCAAATCCGACAACGAACAAATTGAACTTTCAAACCGAAAGCGAAATAGCTAGCATAATCATTAAAAGTGTTGATGGTAAAATTGTTGCTAGTGATTCAAGCAACTCAATTTCTGTTAATCAATTACAAGCAGGGATTTATTTATATTCCGTTTTAACCGTATTTGGTCAAATCGCAACAGGGAGTTTTTCAAAAATTAATTAAGTACGATTCAAGTCATGTTAAAACGCTTCAAGTTTACCTTTTTTATTTTCTTGCTACCGATTCAATTATTATCTCAATCTAATAACACGATCAATGCTTTGTTTCTAGGAAACAGTTACACTGCTGTCAATGATTTGCCGCAGCTTATTTCCCAACTGGCAAATGCTTCGAATGACTTGTTGCTGTATCAAAGTAATTGCCCAGGCGGTGCAACGTTGAATACGCATTTCACGAATGGAACAAGTATTTCTCAAATAACTGCTCAAAAATGGGACGTGGTTATCTTGCAAGCACAAAGTCAAGAACCTGCTTTTTCGCCTGCGCAAGTTGCACAAGAAACCTTGCCCTTCGCACTGAAGTTAGACAGTATTATTCACTCAAATGATTCGTGTACCAAAACTGTTTTTTACGAAACATGGGGAAGAAAATTCGGCGATGTAGCCAATTGTCCCTTCTACCCTCCCATTTGCACCTACACAGGAATGCAAGACCGCTTGAAAGCATCGTATAAATTATTCGCAGATACCTGTCAAGCAATCCTTGCACCAGCTGGTGAAGCGTGGCGTCAATCCATCGCTTTGGATAGTTCGTTGAATTTATATCAAGGAGATAATAGCCATCCATCTATGGAAGGTTCTTACTTAACAGCCTGTGTTTTTTACGAAGTTCTTTTCAATAAAAGTGTCGTAAATAACTCGTTCTATGCAAGTGTAGATCCAGCTGTAGCACTCTCATTGCAACAAATTGCGCACGCTGTGGTTTCTGACAGTAGTTCGGTGTGGAACATTGGCGCTTTTAATCCCTGTGCTGGGACAGCAAGTACAACCAATTTGATGGTGCATGAATTGACCAGTTATCCCAATCCAGTAAACAGCGAATTGATTGTTTCAGTAGCTGAAGACGAATTAAAAGCTGGTATTTCTTACGCGATATTGAATGTACTTGGACAAGAAATAACACGTGGAAAAATGGACACAACTACAATAGCTGTTGACCAATTACCAGCAGGTGTTTACTACCTTCAGTTACGTTCGGCAACCATTCATAGTAGCTTGAGATTTGTGAAAGAATAAGCTGGGATTTCTAGCTTCCGTATTCCATCAAATACGCTTTCAAGAACGGCATCAATTCGCCATTCAATACTTTATCTGGATCGTTAACGGTATAATCTGTTCGGTGGTCTTTGACACGTCTATCGTCTAACACGTAACTTCGGATTTGAGAACCCCACTCGATTTTCTTTTTACCTGCTTCAATCTCGTCACGTGACTCCTTGCGTTTGCGCAATTCGATTTCATACAATTGAGAACGGAGTAATTGCATTGCTTTTTCACGGTTTCCTAATTGCGAACGTGTTTCAGTATTTTCAATTACAATTCCTGTTGGCGCGTGTTTCAAACGCACCCCTGTTTCTACCTTGTTGACATTTTGTCCACCAGCACCTCCCGAACGGAAAGTATCCCAACTGATGTCGGCAGGATTGATGTAAATTTCAATGGTGTCGTCAACCGACGGATAAACGTAAACCGACACAAAAGAAGTCATTCGTTTTCCTTGGGCATTGTACGGACTAACGCGAACTAGGCGGTGAATGCCATTTTCACCATTCAAGTAACCGAACGCAAATTCACCTTCAATTTCGAGTGTAACGGTTTTAATTCCAGCAACATCCCCTTCTTGAAAGTTCAATTCTTTTACCTTATAGTTGTTTTTTTCAGCAAACATTAAGTACATGCGCATGAGCATTCCTGCCCAATCACACGCTTCTGTTCCACCTGCTCCAGCGGTAATTTGAAGGACCGCACTCAAGCTGTCCTCTTCACCAGAAAGCATGTTTTTCAATTCCAATTCTTCTACTTCGGTCATCAATTCAGCGTAAGCCTCATCCACTTCCGCTTCTTCAGCAGCAGCTTCTTTAACAAACTCAATCAACACTTCGATATCGTCATATTTGGCTTTTAGTTTGTCGTAATTTTCGATCCAAAATTTTAGTCCGCGAATGGTTTTCATTTTCACTTCCGCCTCCTTTGGGTTATCCCAAAAATTTGGATCTTGTGATTTTAATTCCTCTTCTTTTAACTGCATGCGCTTTTCACTTATCTTCAAATAAGCTTCGATAGCATGAATTCTGCCTAAAATTTCTTTTAATTGATCATTGTTCACCATGGGGCAAAGATAATTATGAAAGTTGGATTAAATAACATTTATTCCAAAACACCGTGCAACAAATCTTACAGATTATTTTTACCTTTACGCCCACGATAAGTAAATAAACTTATTAACTTCGTATTTCGAAACAAAAAAGAACAGAAAAAGATGAGTACTCCAGCGAATTTAAAATACACAAAAGACCACGAGTGGGTTAGTGTTGAGGGTGATGTAGCAACTATCGGAATTACAGATTTCGCACAAAGCGAATTAGGTGATATCGTATACGTAGAAATCGAAACAGTAGGCGAAACAATTGCACAAGAAGAAGTTTTTGGTTCAGTTGAAGCTGTAAAAACAGTTTCTGATTTATTTATGCCTGTTTCAGGAGAAATCATCGAGTTCAACGAAGGTTTAGAAGCTGATCCAGAAGCTGTCAACAAAGATGCTTATGGCGCAGGATGGATGATCAAAGTAAAAATGAGCAATCCTGTTGAGTTGGATGCATTATTAGATGCTGCAGCTTACGATGCATTGATTGGTTAATCCCAACTAATTATAATTTAAATCCTGCTTTTTTTAAGGCAGGATTTTTTTTTGATGAAATTCAGCTATTGCTAATTTTGAAGAAATACCAATAAATCTAATACGAACTTGTTGCACCTCCAACTTGCTCAATAGGATGCCAAGTCGTTTTTACCTCTTGTAAATCTACTATTAAATAGGGGTTTTCCGCTGATTCAACAGAAAAATCTGTGTCGTAAACAAACAAGCGTTTGACATTTACCGCTGCTCCTTTAGCGAGCATTGTTGCGTTTTCAGTGTGCCCATTTGCATAAACCACCGCGTTGATATCCATGTGTGAGTGAAATCCATCCACCAATTCGTCTTCAGAACCTGTTAATACATTCACAACGCCTGCAGGCAAATCGGATGTTGCCAAAACTTCTGCAAAGGTGATTGCTGTTAATGGAAATTTCTCCGAAGCCAAAACAACACAACTGTTTCCGCCACAAATACACGGCAAAATAGTCGAGATCAAGCCAATCAAGCCATTATTTTGTGGCGCAATTACACCAACAACTCCCATCGGAACCAAGGTTGAAAAATTAATGTGTGGCGATGCAACCGGATTAACTGCGCTAAAAATTTGTTGGTATTTATCGCACCAACCAGCATAGTAAACACAGCGATCAATTGCCAAATGAACTTCTGCCTCCGCTTGTGTTTGATCGTAACCTTGTTTGACCAATTCGTCAATAAATTGGGCCTTCCGCCCTTCTAACATTTCAGCAATGCGGTAACAAATTTGACCCCTGTTGAAGGGTGCGCGCTCTGACCAAGCACCAAATGCTTTGCGCGCAGCAACTACTGCATTTTTCAAGTCTTTTTTCGACGATAAACTCACATTGGCTATCGGATTACCCGCTTGATCAAGTGGTGTGTAATACCTTCCCGATTCAGATCGCGGAAATTGACCACCAATGTATAATTTGTATGTTTTTAAAACTTCTAATCGTGCCATCTTCTTCGTTTTTTAGGATAATTCAACGTATCCGCGTAATCCATGCAATCCGCCTTCTCTGCCAAATCCACTTTCTTTGAAACCGCCAAAAGGCGAAGTGGGATCAAACTTATTATACGTGTTTGCCCAAATTACCCCAGCTTTTAATTGCGTGGATAAATTAAAAATGCGGGATCCTTTTTCTGTCCAAACACCTGCAGCTAAACCATAAGGCGAATTATTGGCTTTTTGAATCACCTCATCAATTGTTCGAAATGTTTGAATGGTCAAAACTGGACCGAAAATTTCTTCTTGAACAATAACACTTGACTGAGCTACATCTGTAAAAAGAGTTGGTCGAATAAAATAGCCAGATGCCGGCAAGTCACAAGGACCTTCGTAAATTGTTGCACCTTCTTGTTTCCCAAGAGCGATGTATTGTTGAATCGTTTCATACTGCGCTTTTGAATTGATAGCGCCGATGTCTGTGTTTTTGTCCAACGGATTTCCAACATACAAGGAAGCAAGACGATCTTTCATTTTTTGAATGACTTCGTCAGCGACTGATTCTTGCACAAACAAACGTGAACCAGCACAACATACATGTCCTTGATTGAAGAAAATTCCATTGACAATTCCCTCAACGGCTTGATCAATTGCTGCATCTTCAAAAACGATGTTTGCTGATTTCCCGCCCAGTTCAAGGGTCAATTTTTTATTGGTTCCAGCTACTGCTTGTTGAATTAATTTACCAACAGCTGTTGAGCCAGTAAAAGCAATTTTGTTGATATCCGGATGATTGACCAAAGCAGCACCTGTATCGCCATGACCAGTTATGATATTCACAACACCAGCCGGTAATTGAGCTTCTTGGATAATTTCTGCTAATAACATTGCTGTTAATGGAGTTGTCTCAGCTGGTTTTAACACAACTGTATTACCAGTTGCCAAAGCAGGAGCAATTTTCCAAGCTGCCATTAACAACGGGAAATTCCACGGGATAATTTGACCTGCCACACCCAAAGGAGCGACAGTTCTATTTGGAAAAGCATACGCTAATTTATCGGCCCAACCAGCATAGTAAAAGAAGTAATTACATGCTAGGGGAATATCTATATCACGGGATTCACGAATGGGTTTCCCTGTATCCAAACTTTCAACAATTGCCAATTCACGCGCTTTCTCTTGCATTATGCGTGCAATACGGTAAATGTATTTCGCGCGTTCTTTGGGTGAAATACCCGACCAAACGGTAGTGTATGCTTTTCGTGCGGCAGCTACAGCTAAATCGACATCAGTTTCATCGGCATAAGCGATTTGCGTCAGCACACTTTCGTCTGCAGGATTAATCGTGTCAAAGTAACGGTTGGCAGTTGGGGGAACAAATGCACCACCTATAAACAACTCATAACGCGGTTTTAGTTGAATGTGCTTAGTACTTTCTGGACTTGGCGCATAATTCCAATCACCATTTACATCAAAATCAGTAGCCATTTGCTTATTGTTTGTCGTCATTTTTCGTTGCTTTAAACGCTATTAAATTAGTCGATTGAAAAATAATCAGCACTTTGATAATTCCCCGATTGTTGTTTTACTAGTTGCATCAATACATCATTTGCAAGCGAACTTGCCCCAAAACGAAACCAATCATTGGTTAACCACTCAACACCTAATGTCTCTTTTACCATCACTAGGTTATGCAGTGCCAATTTTGCAGAAGAAATACCTCCTGCTGGTTTCATTCCTACTTTGATACCCGTTTTTCGATAAAAATCTTTGATGGCACAAAGCATGGTATACGTCACTTGCATGGTCGCTGCAGGTTGAATTTTTCCAGTCGACGTTTTGATAAAATCTGCACCTGCATACATGGCGATATCACTTGCACGGCGCACTTGATCCAATGAACCTAGTTCACCCGTTTCTAAAATTACTTTCAAACGAGCAGTTCCACATGCGGCTTTTATTGCTGCAATTTCATCAAATACGAATTGATAATCGCCCGATAAAAAACGACCTCTCGAAATAACCATATCGATTTCATCTGCTCCGTTTTCAACGGCAAAGCGTGTATCCATTAACTTTACATCCAAAGGAGCTTGACCACTCGGGAAACCAGTAGCAACAGATGCAACTCGAATACCCGAACTCCCCAAAGCTTTTTTTGCCTCCGCGACCATTGTTGGATACACACAAATCGCAGCAACAGTAGGTAAATCGGGATAAGCATCGTGTAAATGTTGTGCCTTGTAACACAATTGACGCACCTTTCCTGGAGTATCTTTTCCTTCAAGCGTGGTCAAATCAATCATGCTGAGCACAAGTTTTAATCCCTCAATTTTAGTATCGCCCTTCAAACTTCTGGTCTGAAAGCGGGCACAACGTTCTTCCACACCTACTTTATCTACGTTTGGTGTTTGTCTGAAATCAGGAATTTGTGTTTGAGTTGTATTTATTATCATGTAACGCGTTCAATTCTATCTTGTAAAAATAACGAATCAAGTGATGTGTTTCTATAATTCAACGGGTAAATATTTCAAAACAGATTTTTCTGTTTATCTTAGCAGGTGATGAATCAAACACAACTTGTTGAACTTACTGCTATTGCCTTAGAAGGAGGTGTTGCTGCATCGCATGCAATCATGGAAGTTTACAAAGAACAGTTTGAAACGATTCAAAAGTCAGACGGAAGCCCAGTAACGATTGCCGATTTGACTTCCAATGAAATATTACAACGTTATTTAGCCCCAACAGGTATTCCAATTATTTCGGAAGAAAGCATTCACGAAGATTACGAATTGCGCAAAGAATGGGATTATTGTTGGTGCATCGATCCACTTGATGGCACCAAAGAATTCATCAAAAAAAATGACGAATTTGCCGTTTGCATTGCCTTGATTCATCAACAAAAACCAGTATTGGGGTTCATTTTTTCTCCAGTGGAGAAAAAGGTGCTCATGGGTGGACAAAACATTCCACCTGCAATTTCGGCTTTTGATACAATTGCGCTGCCTGAACAATGGCAATTTATTGAAACGTCACCTTCGTTTCAATATCCATTAGTCATTACCGGAAGTCGCTCGCATCATTCGCAGCAAGAAACCCTTTTCCAGCAAGCATTGAGAGAAAAACACCCCGATATGCAATACTTAAAAAAAGGAAGTGCACTCAAGTTTTTTGACCTCGCTCATGGTTCGGTTCATTTGTATATTCGGATGGCGCCAACGATGGAATGGGATATAGCAGCCGGACAAGCAATTTTAGAAGCATTGAATGGAGAAATAATTCACGCTGAAAATAACTTGCCATTGACCTATAATAAATCAGATTTATTTAATCCGTTTTTCATTGCAAAAACAGCAGCTTACAAATTGATTGAATAAAGATGCGTTACCTCATTATTGTATATTGCTACTTTTCTTTCTTTTCTGTTACTGCACAAGACAGGTTGCTGCCCATTGCACAACAATTCAAAGACCAAGCGCATCATTCTGGAACTAATTTCACACCCGTTTTCCCCATTACAAATAGTGTTGCTAAATACTATAAAATGACGAAGGATTCGGCCAAACGCTATTCAGCTGTTGGGTTGTTTTTGTACAAACGTGAATTAATCGAATTAACAACTGATGAAGGTAACTTGTGGATTACTCCGCTATTTGATGTGAGCATGGGCAAAGGAAAGGCAGATAGTTCGAGGATTTTACAAAACACGCGAGGAATTCGGGTAGAAGGAACTTTTGGTAAAAATGTCTTTTATTCGACAAGCGTTTATGAAAATCAAGCGTTGTTTCCAGCTTACTTTGCGCACTATATCGACCAACGGGGCGAATTGTATTACAAACCATCGGACTCCTCATACTTCACCCAAAATGCAGTTGTTCCAGGCGCTGCACGGACAAAACCTTTCAAATCCTCTGGCTATGATTATGCGTTTGCTTTTGGAAATATTCATTGGAAAATGACAAAGAAAATCGCAATCGATTGGGGAAATAACGCTTATTTTGTGGGAAGTGGCTATAGATCAATGCTTTGGTCGGACAACAGTATTCGAGCAATCAATTTACGCGCAACGATACAACTTACCCCAAAAATTTCATGGCAATTTGTGCGCATGCGCGGCTTGAATTTATTGCGGAAACCATTTGCTGAAAATGCAGAAGCTTACTACGAACCAACTTCGTTGAGTTTCAATACGATTTATTTTCAACCTTCCAAAAACAGTTCCATTGGAATTTTTGAAGGGGGTAATTGGTACCGTGGCGATTCATTGCAAAAAACACCCATTCAAGCCCTCTATTTCGTTCCACTTCCTGGTGTTACAACTTTGCAAGAAAATTGGAAAAACAATGCCTATTCGCTCATTGGAATTGACGGTAAAATTCATTTCAATAACTGGCTGATTTATGGTCAAATTGGTCGTTCAGTATTGACAAAAAACAGTACTGTCGGACAAATTGGTGCACGGTTTTATTGGGCAACAAAAAGACCGAATTTCGTACAATTTGAATACAATTTTGCTGATAAGAACGCTTATCTTGCTCGTCAACCACGTATCAATTATGCCAATTACCAACTTCCATTAGCCCATCCTATGGGGAATAATTTGAGTGAATTTGTTGTGCGTTTTTATTGCGAATGGAAACATTTTTTCATCAATGGAACAGTTAATTATTATGCGATACAAAACGCAAATTACCAAAATCTGTTGCCTCTTTACATGGAACAAATCAACACGAATCAACAAGTGTATCATCAGTTAATCGAACTGGGGTACCATTTCAACAAAGCGATCGGTTTTCAAGTGTTTGGATCGGTGCGTTACCGACAACTTATTACAGATAAATCAGCAAATACATGGGTGAACGTTGGGATTCGCACGCAATTAATCAACCATTATTCCGATTTTTGATGAAAGCAATTGCACTCCTATTTTGTTTGGTTTTTATTCACGCGATTGGGAAATCACAGGTGAGTATCGCTCCCATCACCTATTCCGACAAACCGTATGAAAACATTTTTTTCTATGGTAGCCACGAAGGAATTCAACCGGCAATTCGTTACCAAAATATTAAATGGTATCCAACGCCCAGCAATGATACCTTTGCTATTCAACTCATTGCAATTGAATACGCACGTAGAAAAAAAACGCTCATGCTAGTTGTTGATGGATTTGCAAATCTTGATGCGCGTTTCAATTACCGCAGTGCTGTTGGTGTTTCGTATGAATCTAATTATAAAAACTGGACAAATAAAACGCTTTTTACAAGCGCTTGGGCAACAACTACTCCCCTGAATCAACATCCAACGGTATTTGATCAAGGCGACAAATCAAGCGGACATTTTTATACTGATTTGCGCACACGATTTGGTTACACTCCAAACAAAACAACCCACATTAGTTTTGGAATTGATAACCAGTTTTTTGGTGAAGGATATCGTTCACTGATACAAGGTGATCAAGTTGCGCCAAATCCATTTGCACTGGCACGCATTCGTTTTTGGAAGTTGGAATACGGCCTACTTTATCAAGGATTCATGGAAAATGACACCGTGAATCCTTGGAAGTTCAATACCACTCATTATTTGAGTTTTCGCGCATCAAATCGGTTAAGCTTTGCTGTTTTTGAAAGTGTACTTTTTCAACCAAAAGACATTAGTTTCAAACGAGGATTTGAGGTGGAGTATTTAAATCCATTTGTGTTTTTTCGTCCGCAAGAATACAGCATTGGCTCAACAGATAATGTGTTTTTAGCAGCACAAGCAGCATATCGTTTCCAAAACAAATGTGTTTATGCACAAGTTTCAATTGATGAGTTTGATCTTACACAAATCAAAAACAGAACGCGTTGGTGGGCAAATAAATACGGTATTCAGCTGGGAATTAAAGGAAATAACGGAAAATTAATGTATCGTTTTGAAGGGAATTTGGTACGCCCATACATGTATTCACATGTGAACAATGGTCAAAACAATGGTCATTTAGGTCGCCCACTAGCCCATGCGTTGGGAGCGAATTTTGTTGAATTACTTAGTGTCTTCTCTTTTCCAATAAATCGATACCAGTTCAAAGCTTTTGGTTCATTTTACCTAAAAGGATTGGATGAAAATGGTTTGAGCTATGGTGGTGACATTTACCAAAGTTATGTATTAAAGCCTGTTGACAAAGAATTCAATAATACGATTGGTCAAGGAGTTACCATTCGTAGGGTGCAACTTGGTTCTGAAATCTCAACTTGGATGAAACAAATAGACGGAAAAATTTATTGTCAATTTGGACTGGGATTGATTTGGGGAGATGTGCCAACCAAGCTACAAAGCAACTTTGTTATTGGTATACGCTCTGGCTTATTTCAGGAACGTAAACTGTTCTAATCATTTTTAAAAGTTGGGTCAAAAAAAAGAGGGAGGCTTACCACTTCCTCCCTCAAACTAACACACCTATGACCCGATTAGATCCTATACTGAAGATAGGTATCATGAATCTGATACAGTGCAAATATACAACGAAATTTTAATTCAAAAAACTTTATTTAAATTTTCCAAGCATTTTTTATTAAAATTAACTTTTATACGTACTTTCATGTATGGTGAAATTTATAATACGTAGTTGCGGTGTTATGGTTTTCAATCAAGAAAGGAGTGAGCTGCTTATTTCTTTTTCTTGAAATAAAATAAGCATGAAAAGAAAAAATATTCTGATGAAATTGTGCAATTAATCCGACTTGAAACTTTAATTTTACAGCACTAATTAAAACACAAAGATGAACATCGGTAAGCAAGTTAAGATGTATATGGATTTTGTAAAATTCAGGTTGGCATCGCTCGTGATTATTTCAGCGCTTTCGGGGTATCTTTTTGTTGGCGCTTCTGATGGTCTCGAAATTTTTTATTTGCTATTTGGTGGTTTTCTTGTGACTGCTGCATCTAATGGTTCAAACCAAATATGGGAACGTGAATTAGATATTCTCATGAACAGAACTGGCAAACGACCATTGCCACTTGGTAACATGACTGTAAATCACGGATTATTCGTTGTTGCTATCTGTTTGTTGCCCGGACTTTGGATGTTATACCAATTGAATCTTGGTTCCATGCTACTCGGATTGGCGGCTTTTGTTTCGTACGTTTTCATTTACACACCCATGAAGCGCGTTTCTCCTTGGGCAGTGTTCGTTGGTGCTTTTCCTGGTGCAATTCCACCAATGCTGGGTGCCGTAGCTGGTTCTGATAGTTTTGGATTGATTCCCGGAGTTTTGTTTTTTGTGCAATTTGTATGGCAATTCCCTCATTTCTGGGCTATTGCATGGGTATTATACGATGACTACAAACAAGGCGGTTTTTCATTGTTGCCATCAAAAACTGGAAAGAGCAAAGCCTCAGCTTATCAAATTGCCGCATATTCTTTTGCATTAATTCCGTTCACGCTACTTCCTTGGTTGCTGGGCTGGTGTGGTACAACTACATTAATTATCGGAGGCCTCTTGTCAATTTTGTTCTTTTTACTATCGTACAAATTGCTTGTTACACTTGATGTAAAAGATGCGCGTAAACTTATGTTCGCTTCATTTGTTTATTTACCAATCATACAATTTTTATACGTATTCAATCGAATTGAACCAGTTATAACAGATTTACTAAAATAATTAACGCAGCACTATGAAACAAAATTTTGTTAACGACCTGACTCCAGAAGTTCGTGAAAAAATGAAAAAAAACACTGTTTACATTAGTGTATTCAGTATTGCAATGCTTTTTGCAGGATTAACTTCCGCATACATTGTAAGCATGGGTGACTCTTTTTGGGTAAAATATGATTTTCCTCCTGCATTTTACATCTCTACTTGTTTTATTATCCTAAGTAGTGTTGTGTTTGCAATAGGTGTGAATAAAGCACGCAAAGAAAACAAACCAGGATTATTAAAATTAATTGTGCCAACAACCTTTGTACTTGGAGTGCTTTTTGCAGCTTTTCAATGGATTGGTTACGGTCAATTGGTGGATAATGGTGCGTACTTAAGTTCAAAAATCACTGTTTCAAATGGACGTTATGGCAGCTACTACGAATTAAAAATCAACAACAAATACATGGAAGTTGATGGAAGTGATTATTTAGTTGGTGGTAAAGTCATGTCAGAAAAAGATAAAAAAGCGGTGAGTGCTTTTGCGACACAATTGACAAGTGCTGCAGCTGATAAATCTATCAATATTAGCGATTACGGAACATATTCATTGATGTACAAAAACAATCCTGTAACATTGAAAAACGGTCAGTTTTTTGTAAACGATTCAGTTCCATTGCAGTATGTTGATTTAGTACGATTAGAAGAATTTGCTATTCATTTACGCGATGGTCGAGGACATTTCTTCCACAAAGGAAAATACGGTAAAGACTTTATTGTGTATTACAAAGGCAGAGCTCTTGATTACAACGATGGAAAATTAACGTACAAAGGACAGGTATTGAGTGCGCCATTACAATTAAAAATGGATGATTCTGCAGATCAATCAACAGCATATTTGTACATCATTACCTTTTTACATTTGCTGCATATTCTAGGAACGTTGATATTTATGCTAGTCATGTCAATTCGTTCATTTTCAGGTAGATTAGCAATCAATGAATACATTCAGCTTCGTGTCGGTGGAATTTTCTGGCATTTTTTAGGTGGATTATGGATTTATTTATTGCTTTTTTTGCTTTTTATTCATTAAACTTGCAAAAAAATTTATAAAATGGCAGGACACGCTACAACTCATGTCGATACTGCAACCGCTTGGGGCGGTAAAGTTTCTCCTTTCAACGCGAGTTACGGAAAGTTGATGATGTGGTTTTTCTTGGTATCGGATGCATTGACATTCGGTGGTTTATTAATCGCATACGGATACACCCGTCACACAACAACTGAAGCTTGGCCAATTGGTGAGGAAACGTTTAACGCGCTTCCATTCTTAGGTCACGGTTATCCGTTAGCATACGTTGCATTAATGACGTTTATTTTGATCGTTTCATCTGTAACGATGGTGTTAGCTGTTGAGGCTGGACACAGAATGGACAAAAAAGGTGTTTTCAAATGGATGATTGCTACGATTATTGGTGGTATGATTTTCTTAGGCTCACAAGCTTGGGAATGGTCTCACTTTATCCACGGAACTCACTTTGGAAGTGTTGAATTAGTTGAAGGACAATACAAAGGTTCGCGCGCAATTGTTGCTGGTGAATTTGGTGAATTCAAATCTTTCACTGTAGTTGAGGCTGGAAAACACCACAAAAAAGGTGAAGTTATCAAAGAATCTGCAGACGAATTATTCCACCACTTCAGAACAGCTGTTATTGCAGGAAATGTGAAAGATGGAAAAATCAAATTACACGATGGTTCAATTGCAACTTGGGAACGAGCAGCAGATGAAGACATGAAATTGATTTTGAAAACTGATGGAAGTGGAAATGCTTACACTAAGGTTATTCGCTTAACCGGTAAAGACGCTGAAAAAGCTTACTGGACTGCATTAAATAGTGGTAAAAAAGGAACGATCGTATACGGTGCTGATTTAACGTCAAACGAATACGGTCCTCAACAATACGGACAATTCTTCTTCTTTATTACAGGTTTCCACGGTTTCCACGTATTCTCTGGAGTAATCATTAACATCTTAATCTTCTTAGGTGTTGCACGAGGAACATACCACAAACGCGGTCATTACGAAATGGTTGAAAAAACAGGATTGTACTGGCACTTTGTCGATTTAGTTTGGGTATTTGTATTTACATTCTTCTACTTGGTATAATTATAAAAAATTTCAATCATGGAAAGAGACGATATTATTGAATATTCTTTGGACACGCATCACAGCGAAGAAGCAGGAAAACAAATTCGTAAAAAAATATGGGTTGTTACTGCAATCCTTACATTAGTAACTGCAATCGAAGTAGCAATTGGTGCAATGGTTCACCAAGATAATCCAAATTGGTGGATTGTTAAATTGTTGTTCATCGGATTGACATTGTTCAAAGCAGGATACATTGTTTTGACTTTCATGCACCTTGGTGACGAAAAGAAAGTATTAAAGTATGTGATTTTAGTTCCTTACTTTATCTTTATTATTTATTTAATATTCATTGCTTTAACTGAAAGCAACGCTGTACACAACACCTGGGGAACCTACGGTGGTTAACAGTAAACATATTAGCTAATGGCTCATTCAGCTTGGAAAGCCGGTCCTTTAAAAACAGTGTTCGCACTACTGCTTTTATTTGGTCCGGCTCTTTTTTTAATTTTCATCTCAACACGTGGCTGTGAACACAAATTCAAAGTGTTGGATGATTATGGTGCGATCAAACAATACACCTTAACTACCGCGTCTGGTAAACAATTAACCAACAAAGATTTCAAGGATAAAATTGTTATTTACACCACCATTCAACCTAGTTGTCCGGATACTTGTGGCGTAACAATATGGCACTTGGATCAGTTGATTTACCAACAATTACGTAAAAACAAAAAAAGACTCGGTCACGTCAAATTGGTTTCAATTGTAACAGACGGCAAAGGAGGACAATCGAACAACATCAAAGATATTCAGTTCATGCTGAAGGATCGTATTGAAGGTTTTGATGAGTCAATTTGGATCATTGCAAGCGGTGACGCTAAATCAATTTACAACATTTCCAACAACGGCGAAACCTTGTTGAAAACAGGTAAAGAATTTTTAGGTGGACAAGCCTTCCAAGAATTGATGTTGTTGGTTGACAAGAAAAATCACTTGCGCATGGTGTTGCCTGGTAAAACAGAAAGTACTATTCGTACGATGCGCGATCACATGGCTTTGTTGGAAAAAGAATACGATAAAAAAGCGGCAAAAGCAGCTAAATAATAACAGTAAATGAAATTAGTTATCGGATTTATTGGGATGCTCTTGTTTGTTGGATGTACGTCTAAGCAACAAGAACGTGCATTGCCAATTTATGGCAATTACGATGTCATCACCTCCGAAACAAATGGTGTACAAACAACTGATACTGTTTATCCAAAAATCCCGCACTTCTCATACTTGAACCAAGATTCTGTTCGCATAGATTCAAAACAGTTAAAAGGAAAAGTATGGATCGCCAATTTCTTTTTTACTTCTTGCCCAAGCATCTGTCCGCCAATGATGGCGCAAATGAAACGCTTGAATATACTAACACAAGACATTGCAAACGAAGTTCAGTTTTTGTCGTTCAGTATCGATCCATCAACAGATCAACCAAGTGTTTTAAGAAATTACATCAAAAACAATGGTCTTTCAACTAAAAACTGGCAATTTTTCACCGGAAACGAAGCACAAACGCATTCATTGGGTGTAAACCATTTCATGGTACATGCAAAAAAAGACCCAATGGCAGCAGGAGGTTTTGCGCATTCTGACGGAATGGTACTCGTTGACAAATCTGGTTACGTACGTGGGATATACTTAGGCACACAAACCAAAGAAGTCAATCAATTAAACAAAGATTTAAGAAAATTATTAGCAATCGAATATGGAATCAACAGTAAAAAATAAGAACATCCGAAAAATCATTACAATTATTTCAATTGTACTTCCGCTTGCAGTAGCAGCACTTTTCGTTATCAAGATTGATGGTATTGACTTGAGTTTCTTGCCAAAAATTTATGCAGGTATCAATGCCTTGACGGCTGTTTTGTTAATTCTTGCGCTCGTTTTTGTGAAACAACGCAAATTAAAATTACACGAAAATGTCATCAAAATATGTATGGTGTTATCCATCTTGTTTTTGTTATGCTACGTTGCTTACCACATGACTTCCGATTCAACAAAATACGGAAATCCTGATGCAACAGCGCGCTTAACATACTTCCTTTTGTTGATTACACACATTATTTTAAGTGTTGCTGTCATTCCAATGGTATTGTTCTCATACTTACACGCATGGGAAGGTAATTTTGAGAAACACAAAAAACTTACGAAAATAACGTGGCCAATTTGGTTCTATGTTGCTGTAAGTGGTGTGATTGTTTACTTGATGATTTCTCCGTACTACGGAACTAATTAAGATTACAAATCGGAAGGACACGGATTTTTTCCTCCTAAACGGAACGAAATACCTGCTCCAAAAAACGCATACCAATCGCGAATGGAGGGATTTCCACGTTGACCAAATTGATTTTGATCCAAACTACGGTTACTCAATGCCGCAGCTAAAGGTCCATTTGCTGCTTGTAATGCAACTGGGTCTACATAACGGTACGAACCAACATCGTCAATGTAATCTGTAAACAAGAAACGAAGACCGTATTCTAAATTCAATCCAATATTTTCCGTAATAGTAAAACGACAACCAATTCCAATCGGAATGGCTAATTGTGTGCGTTTGTATTTTGACCGGTCAGACAAGGAAGTTCCTTGGCCCTCTGTTCCTAACGGTTGTAACTCGACTTGTTCCCCATTCCATTCTGTAGTGGGATTGATGCGTGCAACAGCTAATTCTGCCAATAAATAAGCAGTACCGCGGTACCTCTTGTTGCCAATTTCGAAAGGTAAATACGTAAATTCAATTCCTGTTCCCAATTCATAAATCTTGGTTTGGAACGATAAATTACGATTGACATAATAGGCATTTGACGCAGTTGCATCCGTCGCATTTATTTTTCCAATTGTCAAATTAGCTCGAAAAGCAACACGAGAATGGATATTATAACGGTAAAATGCTTGTCCCGCCAAATTAGTATTTGCTAAATGTTGTTGATTTAAATCGCCAAGATAATAGCTCCCTCCCATCATTACTCCAAATTCCGAACGCGACCAAGCATTGTGTTTGAATGCTTTTTGAGCAAGCAACGAACTTGACGTTAGTACTGTAAAGACGATGAAATGGAATAGCTTCATGGATTAAAAACGATTAATTCGATTAGAAATTGCTTGTTATTTTAAAATTCCTTTACGGACCAACAATTCAGCAATTTGTACGGCATTGGTTGCTGCTCCTTTTCGTAGGTTGTCTGCAACAATCCACATGTTTAACGTGTTTGCTTGTGATTCATCTCTGCGAATTCTACCAACGAATACATCGTCTTTTCCTGCAGCAAATCGTGGCATGGGATAAGTATTGGTAGTTGGGTCATCTTTTACAGTTATTCCCTCCGATTCGTGCAACAATTTACGCACTTCGGCTAAATCAAAATCGTTTAAGAACTCAACATTCACCGCTTCGGAATGTCCTCCAACGACAGGAACACGCACGGCAGTAGCTGTAACGTTTATTGCAGGATCTAAAATTTTCTTCGTTTCCTTTGTTAATTTCATCTCCTCTTTGGTGTAACCGTTATCTTCGAATGAATCACAATGAGGCAAGCAATTTTTATCAATAGGATATGGATAAGCCATTTCACCTACTTCGTTTGCGCGTTCGTTTTCCAATTGCTGAACAGCTTTAACTCCTGTTCCAGTAATCGATTGATAAGTAGAAACAATTACACGTTTGATGCTGTATTTTTTGTGCAAAGGCGCCAATGCTAACACCAATTGAATCGTACTACAATTTGGATTCGCAATAATTTTATCAGCAGCAGTTAATAAATCACCATTTATTTCAGGAACAATTAACTTTTTATCTGGATCCATGCGCCAAGCAGAACTGTTGTCAATTACGGTTGTCCCAACTTCGGCAAATTTAGGTGCCCAAAGTAACGAGGTTTCACCTCCAGCAGAGAAAATAGCAACATCGGGTTTCAAGGCAACAGCCATTTCTAGCGTAACTACTGAAAACGTTTGATTGTTAAAATCAACCGTTTTACCTAACGATTTCTCAGATGCTACTGGAATGAGTTCCGTTACAGGGAAATTACGTTCGTTCAATACGTTCAGCATTACCTGTCCTACCATTCCTGTTGCACCAACTACTGCTACTTTCATTTTCTTCTTATTTATATAACTACAAAAATAACCGAAAAGCTTATTCTATCAACAATTCTATGCATTAATAAGTGTGAAACAACTGTCAATCAAAATTTTAATCATTGTTGAAAAAGAGAGAAAGTAAGCGATTCAAAACAAAAAGCGTATCTTTGTACCGAAGTTGACAGACTTCACCGAATTGTGAGTGGTGTAAAGTACCTCACGCGTGACATCCAAATCGGGATACTTTTTACAAAAATACATGTCATTTGAAACATTGAATTTAAGTGAGCCATTATGTGCCGCACTTAAAGAATTAGCGTACACAACGCCAACACCTATCCAAGCCCAATCCATTCCAGCATTATTAGAAGGAAGAGACATTTTTGGATGTGCTCAAACAGGAACAGGTAAAACTGCAGCTTTTGCATTGCCGATTTTACAACACCTTGAGCCAAAAGAACCTGTAAAGGGAAAACGACCAATCAGATGTTTGGTCTTAGCACCAACACGGGAATTAGCCAACCAAATTAACGATAGCTTCAAAGCGTATGGGAAATACTCCAAACTACGCACAACTGTTGTTTTTGGTGGCGTTAATCAAAACAAACAAGTCAATCAATTAAGTGCAGGAATCGATATTTTGGTTGCTACACCTGGCCGTTTATTGGACTTGATGAACCAAGGTTTTATTTCGTTGAGCCACGTCACACACTTTGTGTTGGACGAAGCAGATCGTATGTTGGACATGGGATTTATCCACGACATCAAAAAAATATTACCGCGTTTGCCGAAAAACAAACAAAACATCTTTTTCTCTGCAACAGTTTCTCCGACAATCATGCAATTAGCTGGAACTATTTTATACGATCCAGTAAACGTGCAAGTTAGTCCCATTTCTTCCACTGCAGAAATCGTTCAACAGAGCGTTTACTACGTTGAAAAAGAAGAAAAAAGAGCTGCGTTGAAACAAATCATCAAACAAGAAAACATCGAACACGCTATCGTATTTACCCGTACCAAACACGGTGCGGACAGAGTTGCGCGCGAATTGAATAAAATTGGTGTGAAATCGGAAGCAATTCATGGAAATAAATCACAAAATCAACGTGAAAAAGCGTTGAGCGGATTTAAAAATCGTGAATTGAACATTTTGGTAGCTACTGATATTGCGTCAAGAGGAATCGATGTTGACCAGTTATCACACGTAATTAATTTTGAAATTCCAGAAGTGGCAGAAACCTATGTTCACCGTATCGGACGAACAGGTCGTGCTGGTTCGAGCGGAATTGCTATTTCACTTTGTTCGAAAGATGAGCGTGCTTATTTCAAGAACATCACCAAATTGATTAACAAGCAAATTCCTGAAGGAAAGTTGAGTTAATTTCAATTATTTTCGGATTTCGTCACTTTATTAAGCCGTTTTTCATATCTTTAAGTATACACTACTGATATGAAAACGGCTTTTTTGTGCATTTTATTATGCCTTTTTGCGCGGCTACATGCGCAAGTTACTGATGACTTTTCGGACAACGATTTTACAGCTAACCCTACTTGGTCGGGAACGAGCAGTGATTTTGTCATCGCACCAAGCGGTGAATTACAAATCAATAATTTCGTTGCTGCAAGTTCTTACTTAACAAGTAATAATGGAATCAATTCGTTGAACAATACGGAATGGCATTTTTCCATTCGTCAACTATTTTCGCCTTCTTCCAGTAATTATGGCCGTGTTTATTTAACGAGTTCATCGGCAATTTTAACCACGAATCCCGATGGTTATTTTTTGCAATTTGGTGAAGCTGGTGCAACAGACGCCGTGAGGTTGTACAAATCCATAAGTGGACTTCACACCCTCATTTGTAGTAGTCCGGATGGGCAAATTGCCAATTCGTTTTCCGTTGGAGTAAAAGTTATCCGCGACCAATTAGGCAACTGGAATTTGTTTGTCGATCCAACTGGTGGAACAACTTATGGACCAGCATATACGGGTTTCGATAGCGGAAGTTCATTCGGAGCGTTCTTTGGCGTTCTGGGCGTTTATACCGCTTCCAATGCTTCCAAATTTTACTTCGACAACTTTTACATTGGACCAGAAATCATTGATACGAACCCACCTGTTCTCTTGGCTACTTCAGTCATCAACGCACAACAAATTGATGTGCTGTTTGATGAAAACATCCATTCATTGGTAGCAACAAATGTGACAAACTTCTCAATCAATCCGCAAATTGCCGTGCAAACAGTTCAACTTGACAACGCGAATCAAGCGCTACTTCACCTAACTGTTGCACCCTTAACAAATGGTCAATCGTATCAATTGTCGTTAGACAGCATCCGCGATTTAGCTGGAAATAATGCACCAACCATGACCACTTCTTTCACGTATCTCGTTGGCGATTCAGCGGTAAAAGGCGATGTTATCATGACCGAATTTTTAGCCGATCCCGATCCAAGTGTTGGGCTCCCACTGGTAGAATATATCGAATTTTACAACAAAAGCAACAAATACATCGACTTAACCGGTTGGAAAATTGGCGATGCTTCCGGTGACGGGACATTAACAGGAGGATTCATTTATCCAGGTGCGTACAAAATAATCTGTAGCAACGCTTCATTAGTTGACTATCCGAATGGAATTGGTGTAACGAGCTTTCCAAGTTTGAATAATGCCAGTGATGCGCTTGTTTTGAAACAAACCAACCAAGTGATTATCGATGAACTCTTTTACACAGATGATTGGTACAAAGACGACAACAAGAAAAATGGTGGTTACAGTTTGGAACTGATCAATCCCAACGACCCGTGTTCGGATAGCGCAAATTGGCGAGCAAGTAACGCGCAAATTGGTGGAACGCCGGGAACGCAAAACAGTGTGTTTTCAATACTGCCAGATATCACTGCTCCAAACATTCTTTCCGCGCTGGCAACTGCTCCAAACTATATCACTGTTGTTTTTTCGGAGGGAATGGATTCCTTGAGTTTACTAACGAATCAACTAACAGCAAATCCAAATTTAACGCTTGCCTCGACGGTCGTTACCAATGCTACAACAGCTATTTTCTCTTTCAACGAAACCTTTTCACCCAGTTTGATTTATACCTTCACGCTAGCCTCAGTAGCCGATTGTTGGCTGAACGATACCATGCTCACCTTTTCCGTTGCGCAAGCTGAACCGATAGCTGTCGGCGATATCGTCATCAATGAATTGCTCTTTGATCCAATAGTCGGCGGAAGCGATTTTGTGGAACTCGTTAATACTTCTAACAAAGTGCTTAATTTAAATGGTCTTTCGGTGAGCAATATTGAAAATGATAGCGTGGCAAACTCAAAAGCGATTACTGCAGATTATTTGCTGTTTCCGAATGAATACCTCGTTATTACTAGCGACAGTTTGGCTGTCTTCACCCAATTTCCAGCAACTATTCCCGGTCGGTTTTTGGTCAACGCATTGCCACCAATGAATAATGATTCTGGTACTGTCATACTGCATGCACAACAACAGCTCATCGACCGTGTTTCCTATTCGGCTGACTGGCATTTTTCCTTACTCGACGACACCGAAAATAAATCGTTAGAAAAAATCAACCCGAAAAGCGATGGAATGGACAAATTTTCGTGGCATACCGCAGCGGAATCGATTGGTTTTGCGACGCCTGGCGGTAAAAACTCGCAATACTCCTTGGTAACGAATGCGGGGGATTTTGGAATAAATGAAGCGCTTTTTTCACCCGATAACGATGGTTTTCAAGACATTGCGTCGTTTTACTTCGCAATGAATGAGCCCGGATATGTTGCAACGGCTACAATTTATGATGCTGAAGGGAACTTCATCAAGACACTTTTTAGCAATGAATTACTCGGCGCTGAGGGCTCGTTTTATTGGGATGGCAGCACCAACAACCAACAAAAAGCAGCAATCGGTATTTATTTTTGTGTGCTCGATGCCTTTCAACTTGATGGTTCCCGTAACTATGTAAAAAGAATTGCGTTTACTTTAGCTGGTAAAATAAACTAATTTGTAATTTTATAAAAAAGAGAAATTATGAAAAAAATAGGAATCATTGCCGCAATTTCGTTAATGTGTCAATTAAGCTTTGCGCAAGATTACAAAACAGCTGTTGGTGTAAAGGGAGGATTCCCTGCGAATGGTTCATTGAATTTAAAGCATGATTTCGGTAAGGCAATGGGTGAATTTCGTTTGGGCGGATCTGGCAATAGTTTTATTGTACAAGGCTTGTACGAACAAAATTACGATTTACAAGACGGTATTCAGTGGTACTATGGCCTAGGTGCTTCCATTGGTTCGTGGAGTGGCAACGGATACCAATTCAATAATAGTTATTATGCTGGATTTTACATGAGCGTTGATGGTGTCTTAGGATTGGAATATACCATTCCTGACTTACCAATTAATGTTGCACTAGACGCAGGTCCAAGTTTTGTTATTAGTCCATTAACGCGTTTAGCATTTGGCGGTGCCGTTGCAGTAAGATACATATTGAAATAAAAAAAAGGGGCTTAATATCGCCCCTTTTAATTATTAAATCCGATTGATTTACTCTACGTAACTCAATTTTAGCATGTTTGTTTTTCCATTTTCTTCAATAGGAATAGAAGCAATGTTGATGACCAAGTCGCCTTGTTTCAACAAACCTTCTTTGGAAAGCAAATACTTGATGTCGGCAATTGTGTGGTCGGTACTTACGGTTTTGTCGTAATAAAATGCACGCACACCCCATACCAAATTCAACTGCGTTAAGATTTCTCTGTTACCTGTAAAGACAAAAATGGGCGCATTTGGACGTTGTGAAGCAATTTTATATGCCGTATACCCAGAATAACTCATGGTAATAATTGCGTCTGCTTCTACACGTTGCGCCAAACGACACGCATTGAAACAAATACTGTCTGAAATGAAACGTGTTTGTGCTTTTTCAGGCAACTGTTCTTTGTGGTAAATTCCTTCGAAATTTTCCATTTCGCGCACAATGTTTGCCATCGTTTTAATCACATCAACAGGAAATTTACCTACCGATGTTTCCCCCGAAAGCATCACTGCATCAGCACCGTCTAATACTGCATTTGCAACATCGTTTACCTCGGCACGAGTAGGAGAAATATTCGTAATCATGCTTTCCATCATCTGTGTTGCCACAATGACTGGTTTTGCATATTGGTGTCCTTTGCGAATCAACATTTTTTGAATCAACGGAACGTTTTGGTATGGGATTTCAACACCCAAATCGCCACGTGCAACCATCAATGCGTCCGTAACTTTGATAATTTCATCGATATCATCAATTGCTTCCGGCTTTTCAATTTTGGCTACAATACGTGCTTTCGCTTGGCACTGTGAAATCTCGTGTTTTAATTCAATGATATCACGCGCAGAACGCACAAACGACAAGCCAATCCAATCCACCTCATTAGCTAATGCAAATGCTAAATCTTCTCGGTCTTTCTCCGTTAACGAAGGAAGAGATATTTTTGTATTGGGCAAGTTCACCCCTTTTTTTGACGATAAAATACCGCCATGAATGACGCGTGCCTTGATTTCTGATTTTCCATCCGTACTGACAATTTCCATCATCAATTTTCCGTCATCCAATAAAATGCGTTCACCAGGAAGCACATCTTTCGGCATCAAGCTATAACTGATTCCAAATTTCTCCGCTGTACCAACAACACGCTCAGTAACGATGGTAACAATCGAATCGTTTTCCATCATCACGCCGTTGTTCTCCATTTCGTAAGTTCTGATTTTCGGACCTTGTAAATCGGCTAATATCGCTACATTTAAACCTGTTTCGCGGTTTAAATCACGAATCATGTCGATACTTTTTTGATGGTCTTCGTGTGAACCGTGCGAACAATTCAAGCGACATACATTGACACCCTCCAACATCATTTGTTTCAACACTGCTCTATCTGCAGTTGCTGGTCCAAGGGTTGCAACAATTTTAGTTTTTTTCATTTAAAATAATATTTGTTCCGCAGACGGCGCTTCATCGGAATCGATTATGAACGCTGCCATTACGCTGGTTACTTTTTTTACGTTATCCAAGATGTCATCAAGCTCAAAAAATACGTTTTCTCTCAAAAACAAAAAATAGTCAATCTGGTTTTTTTCTGGAATCAAAAACTTTCCTTCGTATTTATTTTTTATCAGATAATATTCCATGTGGTTCTCCTCATCAGACCAGAAATAATAACTGTGTTGGGACTGAGTTGTGCCTTTTTTTGAATGTATTACAAACAAATCATCTGCTTTTGCAAGGTGCAATTTTAGTTGCTGATTGAGACCCCAAACTAGCCGATAATCACTGTGATGGGAACAAATTCCAATCATTTCAAAATCAACGGTCTGATCTAACGCAAGGACATGGCGTTTTACTTTGCTCATACACTTGTAATTAGTGTCAAATTTACACATTAATTTAAGTAAATACAAACGAAGCACGTTTAGGGAACGAGGAATTAACTCAAAAATAATACGCGTGTGTACTTTTGGCTTAAATTTCCCCGACCAAAATCAGGGTTTCTTTTGCGGCTGCTTGTTCCGCTGCTTTTTTGGATGTTCCGATTCCTTTGCCGTAGTTTTTATTGTTCACTAACGCAACTACTTCGTATTTCCAATTTCCGTGATTGTTTTCTTCGGTAATAACTGAAAATTCGATGGTCAACTTACGTTTTTGGCACCAAATAAACAACTTGGATTTGAAGTCAATTTCTTCTTCCAATACTTTATTCAAATCAACATATTTTCTAAAAACGTATTGATGAATGATCCGTTTGGTGACGTCATAACCACCATCCAAATAGATAGCGCCAATAATCGCTTCGAAGGCATTTCCTTCTAATGAAGACATGTTGATCGAACGACCTTTGCTGTAACGAAGTATTTTTCGCAAGCCCAACTCTTCACCAATTTCAGAAAGTGTTTTACGCGAAACTACTTTTGACTTGACTTTCGTCAGGTAACCTTCGTCTTGATCGGGAAATTTTTGATAGAGAAATTCGGCAATAATAGCATCTAAAATAGCGTCCCCTAAAAACTCAAGCCGTTCGTTCGATACTTCGACCGTTGAATCCACATAAGTAATAGACGAATGTGTTACGGCTTCCCGAAAGTGTTTCAATTGTTTTGGACGATAGCCAAAGCGATCGATAAAAAATCGAATTAATTGCAAGTCTTCATCAGACTTTTTTTGGGCAAGAAATGGAAATTTAAGCCGCACTTATAGAGCTTGAAGGATTATCCCTTATACTTTCGAACAATTACAGAGGTATTGTGCCCACCGAATCCAAATGTATTGGACAAGGCAACATCAACAGTTCTGTATTGAGGTTTGTGGAATGTAAAATTCAAACGATTATCAATTTCTGGATCATCTGTAAAGTGATTGATTGTTGGGGGAACAACATCATTTTTCACGGATAAAATACATGCAATTGCTTCAATAGCTCCTGCAGCACCTAACAAGTGACCTGTCATTGATTTTGTTGAACTGATGTTCAAATTGTATGCATGCTCACCAAAAACTTTCAAAATAGCTTTTGTTTCGGCAATATCACCTAATGGAGTTGATGTACCGTGAACATTTACATAATCGATTGCTTCTGGAGCAATTTCTGCATCTTCTAATGCAGCGATCATTACGTTGATTGCGCCAATTCCGTCTGGATGAGGAGCAGTCATGTGATAAGCATCACCCGACATACCGCCACCAATAACTTCAGCGTAAATTTTTGCACCACGTTTGATTGCGTGTTCGTACTCTTCTAAGATTAATGCGCCACCACCTTCGCCTAACACAAATCCATCACGATCTAAATCGAATGGACGAGAAGCAGTTTCTGGAGACTCATTTCTTGTTGAAAGTGCACGTAGGGCGTTAAAACCACCCATTCCCATTTCGTTCACTGCAGCTTCAGAACCACCCGTTACAATCGCATCAGCTTTCCCTAAACGAATGAGGTTGAAGGCATCAATAATTGCATTAGTGGCAGATGCACATGCAGAAACGGTTACATAATTTGGACCACGCAAACCATATTTGATTGAAATATGACCAGCAGCGATATCCGAAATCATTTTTGGGATAAAGAACGGATTAAATTTAGGAGTACCATCACCACCAAAGAAATTTTCCGCTTCGTCTTGAAACGTTTTTAATCCTCCGATTCCAGAACCCCAAATCACACCAATACGATTCAAATTTGGATCTGATTCCATTAACTTAGAATCAGCCATGGCTTCTGATGCAGAAACCATGGCGTATTGTGAAAATTGATCTAATTTCCGTGCTTCTTTTCTGTCGATAAAATCCTCGACATTGAAGTTCTTGATTTCACAAGCAAACTGAGTTTTAAATTTAGAAGCGTCATATTGTTGAATTGGTGCAGCTCCACTTCTTCCACTCAACAATCCTTCCCAAAATTCTGAAACGGTATTACCGATAGGTGTTATAGCGCCTAAGCCAGTAACAACAACTTTTTTCAACTCCATAAATTAGCTTTTGTTTGTTAACCTTGATAAATCAAGTAACTCAAATTAGTTTGCGTTTTGCTCAATGTAAGAAACCGCGTCACCAACTGTTTGGATGTTTTCAGCTTGATCATCCGGAATAGCAATGTTGAATTCTTTTTCGAATTCCATGATTAACTCAACAGTGTCAAGTGAATCAGCTCCTAGATCATTTGTAAAGCTTGCTTCATGCGTTACTTCACTTTCTTCAACTCCTAATTTATCTACAATAATAGATATTACTTTTGACTTGATATCAGACATCTCAAATACGTTTATAAGTTTATTCAGCTTGCAAAGAAAAGAGGAAATGCCGTAAAAACAAAATATATAAGCAACTAATTATCTGTTTTGTGTATTTTTTATTAAAAAGTGTCCTGTTTTTGGGCGTGTTGAGTGAAATAGATTCCTTAAATTTGCAGCATGAATAATCATTCAATTGCACTTTTTGCTTCCGGAAATGGGTCAAACGCACTGAATATTATTGGATTTTTCAAAGAAAATCCAACGATTCATGTTGCCGTATTAATTTGTAACAAAAAAGATGCGCCAATTGTTCAAAAAGCTACAGATGCCGGTGTAGAAGTGCTTGTATTTGACAACGAAGCGTTTGAAAATGGACTGACCGTTCTACAAGAACTCGATTACCGTGCAATTGACTGGATCGTCTTAGCAGGTTTTTTACGTAAAATTCCCACCAATTTAATTAACGGATTCCCAAATCGTATCATCAATATTCATCCATCGTTGTTGCCAAAATTTGGTGGAAAAGGTATGTATGGACACTTTGTTCACCAAGCAGTTTACGACGCAAAAGAAACTGAAACAGGAATTACTATTCATTTAGTAAACGAAGAATTTGACAAAGGGGAAATACTCGCACAATTTAAAACGCCACTTTCACCAACAGATACTCCAGCGTTGATCGCACAAAAAATAAGTTTGTTGGAATTGTCCAATTTTCCTACTATTGTAGAACGCACCATAAAAAACCAACAACAATGATTGCTTTCTTTAATGATTTTGATGTTTATGAAGTTTTCAAAACAGCTACCGTATTATTTGCTGTAATTGATATCGTTGGATCTGTTCCCATGATCATAAAAATTAAAGAGCAATCGGGTGATATTCATCCCATTCGAACGAGCTTGGTATCACTAGGTATCATGATTGGTTTTTTTGTATTGGGAGAAAGTATATTACAATTGTTTGGTGTGGATGTTCGTTCGTTTGCTGTAGCTGGTTCCATCATCATTTTTGCAATGAGTTTAGAAATGATTTTAGGTGTGCGTTTGTTTCGCGATAGTGTCTCTGGTAAAACAGCGAGTGTTGTTCCGTTAGCCTTTCCAATCATTGCTGGGGCAGGAACAATGACAACCATCATTGCATTGCGTGCTGAGTTTGCAAGCATCAATATTATCATAGCTATACTCATCAATATCATCGTTGTTTATGCTGTGTTGAGATTAACGAAGAAAATTGAACAATTATTGGGCGAAGGTGGTATTGCAATTTTGAAAAAGGTGTTTGGTATCATTCTCTTAGCAATTGCTATCAAATTATTTACTACCAACATTGCCGCTTTGTTTGAGGCTGTAAACTAAAAAACGCCATAACTTTCGTTACAGCGTTTCAAATTATGTTATTGTTTTCTTAGTCTCTAATCAAGAACTGGAATCTATCTAAGTTCTTCAATGCGATACTTGTTCCACGTGCTACAGCTCTTAGTGGATCTTCAGCAATGTGCACCGGTAACTTGGTTTTCTCGCTAATACGTTTGTCCAAACCACGTAACATCGAACCACCTCCAGCTAAATAAATACCTGTTTTGTAAATATCTGCAGATAATTCTGGTGGTGTTTGTTCCAATGCACTCAAAATCGCTTCTTCAATTTTAGAAATTGTTTTATCCAAAGCATGTGCTACTTCTGAGTAAGTAATGATGATTTCTTTTGGAATACCCGTCATTAAATCACGTCCACGAACGGCATAATCAGCTGGTGGATTGTCTAATTCTGGTAAAGCTGCTCCTACTTCAATCTTGATTTGTTCAGCAGTACGCTCTCCAACAAGAATGTTGTGTTGACGGCGCATGTATTCTTCGATGTCCGAAGTGAAATCATCACCAGCAATACGAATTGATTTATCACAAACAATACCACCAAGTGCAATGACTGCAATTTCTGAAGTACCACCACCGATATCAATAATCATATTTCCCATTGGCTCTTCTACATCGATACCGATACCGATTGCAGCTGCCATTGGTTCGTGAATCAAGTAAACTTCTTTTGCACCTGCATGTTCAGCAGAGTCACGAACAGCACGTTTTTCCACCTCAGTAATTCCTGAAGGGATACAAACAACCATACGTAACGTAGGATTAAACATTCTTTTTCCTGGATTGATCATTTTGATGAATCCACGAATCATTTGTTCCGCACTTTGGAAATCCGCGATCACACCATCTTTCAATGGGCGAACGGTTTCGATCAATTTGTGCGTTTTACCGTGCATTTGTTGTGCTTTTTTACCAATCGCTACAACCTTACCCGTTTGTATGTCTTTTGCTACGATAGACGGTTCATCCACAACCACTTTGTCATTCATGATGATCAATGTGTTTGCAGTACCTAAGTCAATAGCAACTTCTTGTGTCAGAAAATTAAATAATCCCATTTATAGCGCGAAATTATGCGTGTCCACTTTCCTTATTCGTAAAATCTTGGAAATGGTTACAAAAATAGGGTAAAAAAATGAAATTTTAGCAATGCAAAATGAATTACACTGGATTATTTCAGAAATCGCTTTTTTTTAACGAAAGTTATCGATCCGTTTTACATATTAGTGTTTAAAATGTCTATTGCCTGTAAACACCATTGCTACGCCGTGTTCGTTGCAATAAGCAATAGACAATTCATCTTTGATTGAACCACCAGGCTGAACAACTGCTGTAATTCCGGCAAGATGTGCGATTTCAACACAATCAGGGAAAGGGAAAAATGCATCAGAAGCCATTACCGCTCCATTCAAATCAAAACCAAAATTGCGTGCTTTTTCAACTGCTTGCTTCAAGGCATCAACACGTGATGTTTGTCCTGTTCCACTTGCAATCAACTGACCGTTTTTAGCAAAAACAATGGTGTTTGATTTGGTGTGTTTTACCAATTTATTTGCGAAAACCAAATCTTCTACTTCTTGAGCAGTTGGTTGTTTGATGGTACGTGATTCAAAATTAGCGCCTGTTTCAGAACGCAAATCTTTGTCTTGTTCCAAAACACCATTCAACAATGTTCTGAATTGTTTTTTAGGTAATTCAACTTGTTTTTGAACCAATAAAATTCTGTTTTTCTTAGTTGCAAGGATGTCAAAAGCTGCTTGGTCGTAACCTGGTGCAATGACTACTTCACAAAACAAGTCATTGATCAACGTTGCGGTAGCCACATCAATCGTTCGGTTTGCAATTAAAATTCCGCCAAAAGCCGAGGTTGGGTCACCAGCTAACGCGTCTTTGTATGCTTGTTCCAACGTTGGTCGAGTAGCCAATCCACACGCATTGTTGTGTTTCAAAATGGCAAAGGTTGGATCGTTTTTACTAAATTCCTCCATCAATTGAACAGCCGCATCAACATCTAATAAGTTGTTGTACGACAATTCTTTGCCATGAAGTGTGTCAAACATTTCAGCAAAGTTTCCATGGAACCAACCACGTTGATGCGGATTTTCACCGTAACGTAATGATTGAGAAGACAAGATACTTTGTTTGAAAACAGGCACCTCATCTGCTTCATTAAAGTAATTGAAGATGTGCGTATCGTAATGCGAAGAAACCATGAACGCATCACGTGCAAACGCCTTACGCTGTGCCAATGTAGTTTGATTGCCCGATTCATTTAAAATGGATAAAAACGCTGCATATTGGTCAACTGACGGAATGATAACCACGTCGTTGTAGTTTTTTGCAGCAGCACGAATCAATGAAATTCCACCGATATCAATTTTCTCAATAGTTGATTGATGGTCTGCACCAGCAGCTACAGTTTCTTCAAACGGATACAAATCGACAATCACAAGATCGATTGTGGGAATATCGAATTGAGCAGCTTGATCCATGTCAGCTTTCAAGTTTCTACGGTGTAAAATACCGCCAAAAATTGCAGGGTGAAGCGTTTTTACACGTCCGCCAAAAATTTCTGGATAAGATGTAACAGTTTCGACAGGAATTACAGGAATACCAAAAGACTCAATAAAAGTTTGTGTTCCTCCGGTTGAGTAAATTGTCACATTGTTTTCGTGTAACTTTCTAACAATTGGTTCCAATCCATCTTTGTAATAAACTGAAATTAAAGCCCCTGTGATTTTTTTTGTCTGTTCCATCTTCTTTGTTTTACCCTCGAAATATTATTTTTCGAAGGCGCAAAAGTACGGACTTTAGTTGAAAAATCGTTTTAGCAATTGATGGAACTTATCAACTTTTTTGAGAAGTTATTACCTTCTAGCTTTGAAAAGTGCGTGGTGCAAATTGACATAACTCAACGTGAATTCAACACTGCTCATACCAGCAGCTCTTCGCAAAGTAGAGTATGTATTGTCGTACGAAATCCCAAAACGGAATCCCTTCCAATCAACTTGAAATGTTGGAATAATTGCGTCTTTTAAACGCGCGTAACATCCAAATCCAATGGATGCATCTCGTTTGAATCCTGTCGTTTTGGATGATTCACTAAATCGTCTCCGTAAGATTCCACCTAATAATGTTTCGTAATGACCACCTTGAATAAATTGCACTGCTTGCACATCATACGACCAACTAGAATTGGGAACATCGGTTGTGAAGTTTGTCATCAACACATATTTTCTTTCCAACTTTTCTGTGGTGCCAATGTGGTATTTTAATAAGGGCGCATTGGCATGATAAACAGCAAAGCCCGCTTGAAATTTTGTGTCGTTATTACGCGCAAACGTTGACCTGTCTCCATCAAACTGATAAAAAACACCCGCTGAAGCGTCGAAGTATGTAAACGAATTTAAGCCATTCAATTCTCCGCTTGGTAATGTTGGATCAAAGCCTGAACCAGCCCATTGTGAGTCGTAAATTAATTTTGAAATGTCTCCACGCTTGCTTCCAAATCCCGTTTGTATACCGATCGATAGTTGACTTGATCTATTAATTGGTAATATTCCAGATAGCGTCAATGCACCGGTTTGTGATCCAAAACTTGCAACACTAGCGACATCATTATAAAATTGAATCCCAACACCTAAATGCGCTTTTGGACGATACACGTTTTTAAAAAAAGTAGCATCCGCATTCAATCCTGTTGATGTAAACTTTGTGTTGCCGCCAAGCCACTGATTGCGTTGGTGAATTGCCACACGTTCCCAACCATCATACACACCAACCGCACCTGGATTTAACAAATTTGGTGATTGCATGATTTGTGAAAAATGCAAATCTTGGGCAAGATTAGCAAATAGGAAAGCACAAACGAACCAAGTCAACAAGCTAATTTTTTTCATACTTATCTCGTTACAGTTACACTTGAATTTTTCGTTTCAATAGTTCCGCTGATGTATTTCACTTCAACAATTACTGGGTAAACACCTGTAGCAACTTTTACGCCATTGACAGATCCATTCCAACGATTATTTTTATTTGTTGAAGTAAATATTTTATTTCCCCAGCGATCAAACACTTCCAAACTAAACGAAGCTACATCTTTCCCAACTTTTGGTCCAAATGTATCGTTCAAACCGTCACCGTTTGGCGAGAAACCAGTTGGCAAAAAGAATCCAAGGAAACAATTATCTCCAACTGGATTTGGATCACAATCATCTAATGGATCAGAACCATTTGTTACTTCGTTCCCATCAGACAAACCATCACCATCCGTATCCGGATTTGTAGGGCTTGTACCAAGTACTGTTTCTTGTGCATCTAATAAGCCGTCTCCATCTGTGTCAATATTACATGCAGGAGTTGCATTTGGCGGATCGCATGGGTCTAGTGGATCTGTTGTATTGGTGTTTTCAGTTCCATCGTTGAGTCCGTCACCATCTGTATCAGGGTTGGTTGGGTTTGTTCCTAATGTTGCTTCGACAGAATTAATTAATCCATCGTTGTCTTGATCACAAGGTCCTGCAGCAGGATTTGGTATACACGGGTCGTTATTTGCTGGATCCATTTCATTGTTTACACCATCATTATCCGAATCAACGGCTGATGATTCCAGCGCATCAATAATACCATCACCATCCGAGTCGGTCGGTGAAGCTGGATTGCTTCCAACTTCTAGGTTATCGTTTTCGCCGTCGCCATCCGTATCTGGATTTGTAGGGTCTGTTCCTGCAATGACCTCATCTACATTCAAAATACCATCACCATCAATGTCTGGACTATCTGGAACAAAAACTGCAGTAATTGTTACGGGGGCGTTTATCACCATTCCATTTGTGTCTTGATTTGCAGCTTGTAATAACGTGTTTGCAGTAACTGTCCAATTAGAGAATGTGAAACCTGGCTGCGCACTTGCAATCAAATTTGTGTTAATTCCACCAAAATAAGTTGTTGTCCACGGATAAGTCGGTGCCCAAATTGAGTTCACTTTCACTTCGCCAGCTAATGGCGGTGTTACATTGACAACTACCTGATAAGGTCCTGTTAAGTTGTAACAGTTAATCATTCCTTGTGTTAATGCTGTACAACGTGTGTTAATGAAATTTCGTAAGGTCTGAACATTCGCTTGCCATCCTGCAAAAGAACCACCCCATCTGGTACAATGTTGTTGCATTTCAGGTGTTATTTCAGCAATCATGCTATCCAATAACTGGTTCATATATGGACACGAAAAATAGGTGTTCACTAAGTCAACATAGCGGGTAATGTAATATTGTTCTACAACAGGGTTCTCGTTAATTAACTTTTGAAGAATCGCTGTATGACCTTGACCACCCGGATTAGGTAAATTTTCAACGTTACACGGGCTAGCATTAGCAGTTGCGTCAGGTATACCTGTATAGTTGACATAATGACCAAAAGAAGCATCCATATCCCAAAGGGTATAGCGCCATTTCTTTTTATCCCCCAATGGATCTAATCCACGCCACCAAGCCGTATTCCAATTTAACCAATCTTGGTTGACTATGTATGAGTTAATCACGAAGTAATCTACAAGCGATTCCCAATTTAATAAACTATCTACGTAAGCAAAATTTGTTGGGTTTGCCATGCTGTTTGCAGCAACGTAATTTTTAAGTGAATTCCAATCTGGTAATGCATTGGGAGTTCCATATTCTTGCCAAGTTCCACCCCATGTTTTTAAGAAATAGAGATTAAATTTATCTTGACTTGCTTCGTATTCTGTAAAATCGGCATCGTCTACTTTTTCTCTAATTTCATAAACGCCCCAATATTGACCATTCACATATACAACACAAGGACGCCACGTTCGTTCGTCTAATTTTAATCCTGCTTTTTGAGATAAGGTATGAACGAATGCGTCACGGATATGAGCGCCACCAGTTTCAAAAGGATAGTTGTCACTCGCACCTGGTTTTAATATTACCCGTTGGAATTTATCCCTGTTTGTTTCCGGAAATATTTGATGGTCTAACTCATCGTTGTAGCCAAATTGGTCACGCATGATGAAATCAAAACCACGTTGATCATACGCCCACGAATCATTACCATGTTTATTAAATTCTCCCTCTCCTTTATCAACGAACGATTTATCTTCTTCCCATAATTCAAAAAATCCTTGCGGGTTGATTCCACTATTTCCATTCAACAAACTGATCACACTGTTATTACCAAAGCCTGCAACTGAAACGACAGGAACCGTGTGATTAACATTAATGAAATAAGTACCCGATTGCGTAAAACTTGATTCGCCTGGACCAAAAGCTTTTGCGCGTAAAACAGTTGTCGTACTAATCGTAATTGGTCCTGAATAAACGGTAGCTGTACCATTAGGAGTTGCTCCATTTGTCGTGTAACGAATGGTCGCTGTAGGATCGGAACACGTAATGGTTACCGTTTGTGTTGCTGGGTAAAAACCAGGTGCTACACTGAAAACAGGCGTAGGAGCATAAAAATCAACAGCTCCAGCATTCGCAGCATTGGGAGTTGGTGTTGTAAATAATTTCCAAACAGCAGCGCCATCCGTTTGTCTACCAACGGAGTGATTGTTTTTAGTAAGGTGAACTATTTTTAACGAATCAACAACAGTTGTACCGTTTGGATCAGTTAAAATAATCCATTCATTTTTTGTTTGAGTTAAACCAAATTTTGGATGTATTTGTGTTCCGCTTACAAGTCCTCTTCCTGAAAAATAGATCATTACTTTTCCGTTAGCTGGTACAGTTCCAGATGGAATTTGCCATTTTGTCAAGTTGGTTGCTTTGTCAGAAAGGTAGTATCCGGTTAAGTTAACTGCGGTCCCTGAGGTGTTTAATAATTCAGCCCAATCCTCTCGTTCGCCAAAGGCATCCGTTGGTCCACTGATGTTAGAACACGAATATTCATTGATTAAAAGTTGCGCATTTGATCCAAAAAAGATGAATATAAAAGCGAAAAATAACTGTAAGTGTTTGTTTTTCTTGTGCATGAACTGTTTTTTCAAGTATCAATAATACTCCTTTTTTCTCAAATAGTTGCTTCCATGATGTGAATTATCTGCTAAAAAAATAGATTTTTTGTTAGAATTGGTTGTATTGAATTAATTTTCGCTTAATATTGTGTTCATATTAACAACGATAAAATGAAAAAAATAATAGCGAGTAGTTGCATGCTTTTAGCACTTGTTGCATGTAAAAAAGTTGAAGGAGAAGGTGGTAAAGGAGCGATAACTGGAAAAATAATGATTAATCAGTGGTCGTACATAGACAACCAACCAAATTTGGAAGGAACTTATGCCGGAGCTGGTGAAGATGTTTACATAATTTATGGTACTGAAGACGAAATTTATGACGATAAAATCGAGTGTAATTTCGATGGTTCGTTTAAAATTCCTTATTTAAGACCTGGGAAATATACTATTTATGGATACAACAAAGTATTTCATCCAGGAGCAAGTGCAACAAACAATGACGATGATTATTACACGCTTGAAGCAGTGAAAAAAACAGTAGATCTTTCCAAAAAAGAAACAGTTGATGTTGGGACTATTACGTTGAAAAAATGAGACAATTAACCCTTTTCATACTCGTTTCCGTATTTTCTTTTGGAATATTCGCACAAGATAGAACTGAAATGTGGTTTTCAGCTGGTGCAAAAACTAAAATAAGTAAACATTTAGTAGCTAGTGTTGGAACAAATGCACGTATTCGCTTTGATGGCAAACTACAAACACTTTTCCAAGATGTTGGTGTTAAAAGCGAACATTTATCGTGGTTTCGCCCTTCAATTGAATACCGTTTGATAACTTCTTATGATGAGGTTGGGAATTTCACGCTTTCAAATCGTTTGAATTTCAATGCTGATTTTCGTTACAAAAAAAACAACATTAAATACGGAACTAGACTTCGTTATCAAACGTTTATAGGGAATTCTTTTTCATCAGGGGGTGATTTAGATCCAGCTTTTCGTATTAAACCTTATGCTGTTTACGAACTTGAAAACAGTAAAATTACCCCTGAGTTATCGGTTGAATTTTTCTATAATCCAGTCAACCAAGTGAATGGAAATCGATTCAATCGCTACCGTATTGGATTAACTGGGACAATTGATTTACCTGGTAAAAACGAACTAAGTGTGACCTATTACTATGGTCGTAAGTTCAATACAGGAAACCCATACAACGAACATTTAATTTCGTTGGAATATGGTTTTGAATGGAAACGCAAATAACTATTAAAAGGTAACTGAAAAGTTGCCTTTTTTTATGACAACACATCACGGCGTTGGCTATCGAGTTTGATCAATACGAAAAGCATAATTGAAAACGACATCAAGGAAGAGCCACCATAGCTAAATAAGGGAAGTGGAATCCCAATAACCGGTGCAAATCCGATGTTCATACCAATATTTACAGCAAAGTGATAGAAAATAATCATCCCAACACTATAAGCATAAACCCTATTAAATGTTGACCGCTGTCGTTCAGCTATAATGATTATCCGAACCAGCATGAACATGAACAAAAACACAATTGTCGCGCTACCTAAAAATCCCCACTCTTCGGATAACGGACAAAAAATAAAGTCTGTTTCACTTTCTGGAACGTGATTTGATCGCACAGATGCAACACTTGCTTGGCGGTATCCTTTTCCAAAAAGTCCACCTGATCCAACAGCAGCCATTGCTCTGTTACGGTTGTAATCTTTTCCGTCTTTCTCGTCTTTGTCGCTTATTCCAAGTACTAACTCAATCCGGTCTTTTTGGTGTTGTGCTAAACTTGAAAACGAAAAATTTACGATACTCGCTAAAATTGTGGATAAGAACCAACCCACAAAAACGACAACGATTATTCTTTTTCTTTCTCTTCGTGTAGTAAACCAACTTAAGATCAGAAAAGTAATGACCGCTAATAAAACTAAAACTGAGAGTACACTATAAAATCCTGGAACTAAAACACCTGGTAGAAAAATGAATTCGTATTCGTTTTTACTCATTAACAACGTGATGACAGAGAGAAACAACACGTAAAACAATATAGGAATAAAGTGACTCCCAACCCAAGTTTGTTTGAATTTGATACCTGGAATAACATTTACAAACTTTAATACCAGCGGATCAAAAGTGATTCCTTCTCGGTACAACACAAAAAAGAACGATGTAAAGACGACAAAAGTTCCTGCATCTGGTTGTAACAGGATTAATATCATCGGCACCATAACAATCGCCAAGGCAATCAATACCGTTTGGACATTTTGTTGTTTTACGTTGACACTTGAGATGTAACTCGCTAAGGCAATTGCTGTCGCAATCTTCATAAACTCTGCTGGTTGAATTCCCATTGAACCAATCCCTAGCCAGGCACGTGCACCGTTAATTGGCGGCGTGAACAGCACAAGTATTAATAAGGAAAAACAAAATAAATAGATTGGAATAGCAAACTTTCTATAAATATCAGAATCAATCAAAAAGACAATAAAACCAAGGAAAAGTGAAATCCCAACCCACATGATTTGCTTGCCATATTTCTGAGAAAAATCAAATAAATTCGGAAAGTCAGGATCGTAAGCTGCTGAATACACATTAGCAATTCCCATCGATAACATCAAGATAACAATGCCAAACAACCACCAGTCGACATGTTCCGTAAGGGAGTCTGACTTTCTCATTACTTCTTTTTTGGTTTAGCAATCATGTGCAATAAATTTGCTTCCAAGATGTATTTCTCTTTGTCTTTATCCAACACTTTGCGGTTGATGTATTTTTCGATCATCAAGCTGGCAATTGGTGCTGCCCAAGTTCCACCAAAACCTGCATTTTCAACAAAAACAGCAATGGCGATTTTGGGGCGATTCATTGGAGCAAAAGAAATAAATATGGAATGGTCTTCACCGTGAGGATTTTGTGCAGTACCTGTTTTTCCACAGACAACAATGTTTTTAACAGCAGCTCGTTTACCTGTTCCTCCATCTTCGTTTACTACACGACGCATGCCTTCGATTACTGGTTCGAAATGTTTTGCATCAATCATTGTTCGGTGTCGTTGGTTTTTAGAAACGACCTTTTTATTGCCAATACTTCTGACAAAATGTGGCGTATAAAACCAACCTCTGTTTGCAATCAAAGCAGCAATATTCGCCATTTGTAAGGGCGTTACTTTTACCTCACCTTGTCCAATTGCAATCGAACGAATGGTTGAAAAAGCCCACGTATGATGTCCATACCATTTGTCGTAATAGGCTCCATCAGGAATTAAACCCGGTCGAACACTTGAAATATCTGTTTCCAATTCGCGTCCTAAACCAAATGCATGCATGTACTTAGCCCACTTATTTAAGCCTGATTCTGCATCAGCAAAATTAGATTTGAATTTTCCTTGTTGAATGATCTTTTTTACTGCGTAATAATAGTATGGATTACACGAATACTGAACTGCTTTTCGTAAATCTGAAGCCATTGGATGATTGTGACAACCTACCATACTTTTGGTACATGGAAAACCTGTTTCTGGTGTAATCACTCCTTCTTGCAGCCCTATTAACGATTGTAATAATTTGAAAATTGACCCAGGAGGATATTCAGCTGCTAGCGGTCTTGGAAAGAGTGGATTACCAGGGTCCAAAGCCAATTGGGGGTAATTTTCAGAGATGTTTTTACGACCAACTAATAAATTCGGGTCAAAACTAGGCGATGAAACCATTGCGATAATTTCACCTGTTTTTGGTTCAATTGCAACAATACAACCACGCTTATTTTTCATCAACCGTTCACCATAATATTGCAAGTCAATGTCCAGCCCAAGTTTTAATGGCGCACCTTGTTTTGCGATGGTATCGTATTTTCCATCAGCATACGATTCGATAGCATTATTCAATGCAGAAGTAACAACGTATTTAATTCCTTTTTGGCCCCGCAATTCTTTTTCATAAAAACGCTCCAATCCAGCACGACCAATCAAGTCTCCGTTTCTATAAAACCGATCCTCTTCAATTTCTTCGCGATTGGTTTCACTCAAGTAACCAAATATATTTGCTCCTCCAGCATACGGATAAAATCGCATGGACGTTAAATCTTCGAAGAAACCTGGGAATTTCTCTAAATGTGGCGCAATACGCGTGATTTCATCGTTGGTTAATTCTTTTATGAAAGGGTATTTTCGTTGAGGCTGATAATTTTCTTGGTATTTCCCAATGTTTTTATTGAAGTAACGGCCCTCCCCTTTCTTGATTTCGTAAAATCTGTTTTTTACTTTTTGAGGAGTCCAACCGAGTAGTTTTGCAAATTCAACGGTGTCAAATTCAGTCATTTCTTCTTGACACATCATCAAATTATAGTAACTTTTATTCGTAACTACTTTTTTATCGAAACGGTCAAAAATAATGGCCCGTGGAGGAGTGATTTCTTTGCGTTTTTCAGCAATTTCCTGCGCTCTTAATTTCCAGGTGTCGTCAATAACTTGCATGAAAAAAAGGCGTGATAAATAAATTATCCCAACAGCAAAGAAAATAACAATGATTACTTGTTTTCTTCCATCTAAATTCATCGCTCTTTTTTTGTTTTATTCATGAAAGCAGTTCGAACAATCAAACTTAATCCAAAAGAAATAGGAACGCTTAAAATTATTTTTTGAAGAATTAGTAAAAACTCATTCCATTTAAATACTTCGATAATAAAAAACCATATGTGATGAATGAATAACAATACAATGTATGAAACAATAAACCAACGAATCGCTAATAAATTCATCGCGTTCATTTCTCCCGTTTCAAATCCATCACGTGGTGCAAATAATTTAAAAATCAATGGTCTAAAAAACGCGAAAACAACTGCTGCTGATGCGTGTAATCCAAATGTGTTTGAAAAGGCATCGATTGTTAAACCAAAGAAAAAACTAATAAACATTAAAGTGACGGTTGCCATTTCAATGGGTAATAATAAAATGAATAATGGATACAACATGGGATATATTCCCGCGCCGACTTCTAAATTATTCAATATCAATACTTGGACAAGTACTAATAATACAAAGCGAATACTATTACCAACAATTACATTCATCTATAATTCGTCCTCTTCTTTATCTGCAGGAATTGCTTCTTGCAATTGTTCTAATTCATCCAAATGGATATTCTTTACCACATAAACGTGTTGCACTGTTCTAAAATCGACAGCTGTTAACAAGTGAATGTCCCACAAAGGTCTACCCTCCATGAATCGTTTTTCTACTACTTTTCCTACTGGAATTCCTCTTGGGAAAATCCCTGAACCACCTTTCGTCGAAACAGTTGACCACTTTTTTATCCGCATATCATTTGAGATGCCTGAAATTTGAACATACTTTGCATTTTCACCATCCCATTTTAACAAGCCAAAAGCACCACCTTTGTCCAACATGACATCAATATTGATGTTTTTCGATAAAATGGTTTTTACCAATGAATATCTTTTTCCGACAGTATGCACAATTCCAACAACACCCTTGGAAGAAAACACTCCCCATCCTCTTTTTATTCCGTGATTGGAACCAATGTCAATGGTCATGTAATTATTACGTTTATCAAAAGTGCTGTTGATTGCTGTTGCTGGAATGTATTTGTATTGTTGTTTGTACAAAGTGTCGTCTATTGCAACAAATCCTTTTTTTAATTGATAGTTGGAAAGCTTTAATTGTTGCTTTAGCCATGCATTTTCCCAAGCTAATAATTTATTTGTGTTTTCAAGATGAAAATGTTTGACCACATCATTGCGGGCTGACAATACAGAACTATTGATGCCTGAAATGGTTGAAAGTGCTTGCAAACGAGCGAATTCCGAATAGCGTACATATGTTGTCAATGCAATAATTTGCAACAAGACAAAAACTAAAAATATTCGAAAACGCTGAAAAAAAGCAAGCAAATTACGCATACTGCAAAAGTAGTGAGTTTAACCGTTTTTAAAATGGAAAATTATGAAATAAATGAACAATTTTTACGCGCTTGTTGTTAACTTATCCACTATGTTGAAAGAATCTTCATTCCAAGTCTTTTGCGACACGGAATTTTTCCCATTTCCATGCATCTGAAACAGCCTCTTCCACTGAAAAATTTGCTTCCCAATTTAATTCGTTTTTTGCTTTGTCTGCTCGTGCAAAAATAGCCGTAACATCACCGGCTCTGCGTGGACCAAATTGCCAATTTATTTTGTTCCCTGTTGCTTTTTCAAACGCAGCAATTAATTCAATCACCGAAGTACCTTTGCCTGTTCCAACATTGAAAATTGCTGGTTCATTGGTTTGTACAACTGCTAATGCTTTGATATGAGCAAGCGCCAAATCGCACACATGGATGTAATCGCGGATACATGTACCATCTTGCGTTGGGTAATCTGACCCGAAGACAGTTAACTGCTCACGGATACCAGCTGCTGTTTGTGTGATATAAGGAACGATATTGTTTGGGACACCTTGTGGCAATTCACCTATAATACCACTTTTATGCGCACCAATCGGGTTGAAATAACGCAATAATACTGCATCTATACTTCCTGTTTTAGCAACATCTTTGATGATTTGTTCTCCCATGTATTTTGTCCATCCATAAGGAGAATTGGGAGTTTCAAGCGGTGTTTCTTCACTTACTTGCGTTCCATTCTTTGGAACTCCGTAAACGGTGCACGAAGAAGAAAAAACAAATTGACGTACACCAAATTGTTCCATTGTTTTTAAAACCGTTAATAATCCATTCAAATTATTATTGTAATACATTAATGGATTGTCAACAGATTCCCCAACTGCTTTGTGTGCTGCAAAATGGATCACGCCTTGAATGGCATGTGTTTTGAAAATAGATGCAACTAATGCTGCATCCGAACAATCGCCTGTAATAACGGTTAAATCTTTCCCACACAACTCGTTCATCCGCTCAATTACAGATGTGCTTGCATTGGAGAAATTATCTAAAATAATGGGTTCAAATCCATTGGCTACAAGCTCAACAACAGTATGCGATCCGATATAGCCAGCACCACCAGTTACTAAAATATTTTTCATGCGATTGGTTTGGTTAAAATTACTGAATTTTTTCGGGAGATTCTTTTTTTGCAATTAATGCCAACATTGATTGGATATCAATGATTTTTAATCCAACTACTAAAATTATCCAAACAGCGCCAAGCAATAAAATGAAGGTCAATGGACTAATTACTGTTGTTAATTCAACGAAAAGTATTGAACCTAATCCAACTGATAATAGTGCAAGTTTTGTCCAGGTAAAACGAGCTAAGCGGTGCTTCATGTTGTACCTAACTTCCCAATACTGTAGTACCCCGATTGTTAATTGAGAGGAAAATAAAGCGATTGCAGATCCTACTGCACCTAAACTCGGAACCAATAAAAAATTAAGTACAACCATGGTAATCAATCCCAACAAAGCTATTTGGTTCAATTTACGCATCGATTTATTTGCGGTCAATAACGTGCCAAAAACAATTGTAAAACACATTGGGACAAAAGTCATTGATAAAAATATCCATGAATTATACGAGTAGTAACTCACGTCTTTGTACAACATGTTAAAGATGATTTCCTTTAAACCTACTGTGAATGCTATCATTAATAATCCACCCGCAACAAGCAAATTTAATGCACTTGTCATGATGCCGGTTGTGGAAGTTTTCTCTTTGAGAACGCGTGAAAAGACTGGCAACAAAATACTGCCAAACAAAACGCCAAACATCCAACAAGCATCTAATAATCTGAAACTTTGAACATAATACGCTACTTGTTGTTTCACTTGGTCATCTGGCGATAAGGAACCCAATAATACCGTGCTCATTCGTATGGTTAACATCATCAAAATAACCAAAATTGCATACGGATAAGATTGACGGAAAATTGATCGAAAAAACACGGTGTTCCAATGTAATTTGGGGAATGCAACCAAACGAACATAAATAAGAATTGCTGCCACTAATGAAAGAGACGATGATGTAACAAATACGGTGATGAACAGTGGCAAAGTTATCGGTTCGATAAAATGCCCATACAACAACAAACAGCCCAAAACGAAATAAACACTTCTTTCAATTACACTTAGTAATGCATCCAATCCAAATTTTAATAATCCTCCCGTATATGCTCGGACATAATTAACGGATATTATATTAATTTGATGGATGATGAGCACCAATAATATCCAGAGCCAATCCATGGAGATTTTAGTCGGTACAATGAATTGTAAAAGGGCAAACATCCCAAGTGAAAGCAAACAATAAGCCAATACCAACACCAAGCGCATTGTAAACAAACGATTACTGTACTTTTGAATCATATGTGGATATTGTGCAATCAAACGGGTCATGAAATTAGTCATGCCCATATCCAATATCATGGAAAAGAGAAAAGTAAAATCAAGCATCACTTGAAACAATCCATAATCATTGGCTCCTAAGACATTTTGCATGCGAATGTCTACCAAAAAAATTGTTGCAGGCTTTACTAATAAATTGAGCAATAACGTAATGCCCAAACCTTTTAAAAAGAGTCGTTGCATGCTAATTATTGAACAGTGAAAATGAAGTTTTGTGTGGTATGAATCGTTGGATTAAAAGGTGTGAGCTGTTTATTCTCACATACAAAAACTGAATAATTCATTGCTGTCAAAAAATCAATGCATCGCTTTCGGTTATCATTGTCCCATAATTCCGCATAGATAACAGGGTGTTGATTGGACAGGATCATTTCTGCTCCTTTTAATGCAAAGTACTCGAAATTTTCAACATCTATTTTGATCCCTTGAACAGCGTTTCTACCAATAATATTATCTAATTTCTCAATGGGTACTTCTACTTCTTTTCCTTCGTTCCAATCGGAAATTGAATCGTGTTTGATGTGACTTAATCCTTGTTTTACCGTTTGGTTATCAATTGGAAGAATCATTTTTGCAATACCCTTTTCTTCTCCCAATGCCAATTCATGAATCGTGACGTTATTTAACTGAAATGCGTTACATATTTTATGTAAAACCTCATGGTTTTCAGGCATTGGTTCAAATGAATGTATAACCGTATTCGGTAATTTCTTCGCTAAATGAACCGTCATTATTCCCAAATTTGCACCAATATCTAAAACAGCGCCTTTTCCATCTGCTAGTAAAGATAAAAAAAGGAAAAAATCATTTTCTTTTTTATCCATTTTTAGCGTTCTGATTTTATACATAGCAAAGAGGTACAAATACCTTTGTAGCCCTAAAATTCGTTGTAAAAAATATTGAATGCTGTTTTTCATAGCGTGCATGCGAATGCGAAGTTAGAAAAACTTGGAAACTCATGGCCTTAATTTGCAAGATTTTTGACGTTAAGGACTGATTTTGACAAAATAATTGGACTTTTAATGGAAATCATGACTTTCAAAGCAAATCTTTGTACATTCGTGGCTGTATGCGGATTGGAATAAATACACGTTTTTTGCTTTCATCTAAAATGGAAGGATTTGGGTGGTACACCTATGAAGTTGTTAAACGAATGGTCCTTGAACATCCCGAACACGAATTTGTGTTTTTCTTTGATCGACCTTTTGACAAACAATTTGTTTTTGCAGAAAATGTCACACCAATTGTTCTTTTCCCTCCTGCAAGACATCCTTTTTTATTTGTTTGGTGGTTCGAAATATCCCTAAAAAAAGCGTTAAAAAAACACCAAATCGATGTGCTTTTTTCACCAGATGGTTATCTTTCTTTGGGTGCTGCGACCAAACAAATTGGTGTCATACACGATTTGAACTTTGAACACAATCCAACGGATGTCCCACCAATTGCGCGCTGGTACTTGCGTACATTTTTTCCGCGATTTGCCAAAAAAGCATCCGCGATTATTACTGTTTCTGATTTTTCAAAAAACGATATTTGTACAACTTATGGCATTGAAGCGTCTAAAATTCATGTTGCTTGGAATGGTGCGTCAACCGAATTTAAACGCCTCAATAACGAAGAAAAATCAGCTGTAAAAGCGCATTTCAGTAAAAATAAACCTTACTTCCTATTTGTCGGTTCGCTTCATCCGCGTAAAAACTTGCCCAATTTATTACGCGCTTTTCATGCGTTTGCACAAAACAATCATGAAATTGATTTGATCATTGCTGGCGCCGAAATGTGGAAAAACAATCAAGTTGACACCTCCTTTTTAGACGAACAAACAAGATCTCGGATACAATTTACAGGTCATGTTTCGCTAGCAACCTTAACTTCATTAATGGGGGCTGCACACACGTTCATTTACGTTCCATACTTCGAAGGCTTTGGTATTCCCTTAGTGGAAGCGATGCGTTGTGGAATTCCAATTATTGCAGGCAACAAAACGGCTTTGCCAGAAGTAGCAGGAGACGCAGCTCTGTTAGTTGATCCACATAATGTTCAGGAAATTGCAACTAAAATGCAGGAACTAGCAACGAATGAAACGATTCATGCTGCATTAAGCGAAAAGAGTTATGCGCGCAGTACTTTATTCTCGTGGGACAATTCAGCTGCACTTGTTTGGCAAATTATTGAAGACGTTTATAACGATTGATTTACTTTTCAACTTCGTTGTCACGAAAAGCAGAAGGGATTAGTGTTGGAATGATTTTTAAAACGATAGGCAATAAAAGTGCGCCTCCAGGCAGTAAAAATATAGCCAAAGCTGGCATCGATTTAGCGATATCTAAGAATTGAGTTTTTACTTTTTCTTTTTCTTCTTTGGTCAATTCTTCTGCTGTTGATTTCCGTATCAAAGCAACTAATTCTTTGCTTTGTTTTAATTCAACTGCTAACTTATCTTTATTACGTCCCAATATCTTTATCCATCTTTTTGAGACATTCGTCACCATCAATTCAACCGTATTCGCATCTTTCAAATAACCAACTTGCTTGTGATTTTCGAGCACAAACTGTTGGGCCATAATTACCGCTTGGTTCAAATCTTCTGGTGCCAAATGCAACCAACTGCGCAATTCTTCTAGAAAATCTTTTTCTTCGCTGTGCGCGTCGTGATTTGCATAAATCGTTAACGAAGATAAATCCAGTAAATAGCGTTTGAAATTCCATGATGCAATTAACTCTGCATCTAATTCATTCAATGAAGTACCATTTTTAAACCGCAACTTTGCTAATTCACGCTCGTCGTGGTCTAAGTCTGCTGACACTAAAAATGCATCAAACAAAGCTTTTTCGCTATCTTCGATTTTCCCATCCGAATAAGCTGATAATGAAATAATTGACAGTGATAAAACAGCTAGGGATTGATAATCAACTGTAGATTTATCGGATTTCAAAAACTCCTCAAACAATAAAATATCCAGGTAAATAAACGCATTATTAAACAAGCCTGCCCACGATTTTGTGTTACTCAATTGAACTTGTGCATCTGTTCGTTTTGCTAAAATCCGTTCTAATTTTTCACTTTTCGCTTCTTTGAATAAGTAACCTAAAAAAGAGCCTAAGGATTGTACGCGGTGATTTTTATAAAAAACGTACAAGGTATCTAAGAAATGATTGCTTTCAAATTGTTTCGTTTTATTAAAATTGCAATAGGTAAACAATAAGGATTCAAATAATAAAACGGTCAATTTTTCATCTTGCGTCCACTTGGATTGATTGAAAGACGTCCCTAAAATCAAGCGGGATGGATAACCATAAACAATACCTGATTGTGCTAAAAAGTGGTGATTAAATTGTTCATTTGTAAGAGTAGCTGGTCGTTCAATTTGTGTAACAATTTCACCTTTCTCAACAAGTGTTAAGTACTTAGCAATCCAACCTTTAGAACCAGGAGCAATCATTTGATAAAGTTAGGCAATATTGTAATGAGAATGAAAAAATCTTTTTCGAATAAGAAAAATCGCCAAAAAAAACCCTGACAAACATGTCAGGGTTTCAATTATTTTTCTGTTTATCATAACTTTCTAGCTACTTCTACTTCTTCGTAGGCTTCCACTAAATCGCCGATTTTAATATCATTGAATTTATCAATATTCAAACCACATTCGTAGTTGTTTTTCACTTCACGTACATCGTCTTTGAAACGTTTCAATGATCCTAATGTACCTGAATGAATAACAATTCCATCTCGGATAACACGTATTTTTGAAGAACGTTTGATGATACCATCCAACACATAACATCCTGCAATTGTACCAACTTTAGTAATGTCAAACGTTTCACGAATCTCAGCAGTACCGATAACTTTTTCTTCGATATCTGGCGAAAGCATTCCTTCCATTGCAGCTTTCAATTCCTCGATTGCTTTGTAGATGACAGAATACAAGCGAATATCAATTTGTTCGTTTTCAGCTAATTTACGTGCAGCAACAGATGGTCTAACTTGGAAACCAACAATGATTGCCTCCGAAGCGGCAGCCAAATTGACATCAGCTTCAGTAATTGCACCAACACCTTTGTGAACAATGTTGATTTGAATTTCTTCCGTAGATAAACGCAACAAGGAATCAGATAATGCTTCGATAGAACCATCCACGTCACCTTTAACAATTAAGTTCAATTCTTTGAAATCACCAATTGCTAATCGACGTCCAATTTCATCCAAGGTAATGTGTTTGTTTGTACGTAAACCTTGCTCTCTGTATAGTTGTTCGCGTTTCGATGCAATTGATTTTGCTTCGCGTTCATCGTCCATAACATGGAAAGTATCACCAGCTGATGGGGCACCATTGATACCTAATACAGCAACAGGTTGAGCAGGACCAGCTTCTTTCAAAGCTACACCATGTTCATCGTGCATTGCACGAACACGACCATAGTTTCTTCCTACTAAAATAACGTCTCCAACACGCATTGTACCTGCTTGTACTAACATATTAGTAACGTATCCTTTTCCTTTATCTAATGAAGACTCGACAACAGTACCGATTGCATTTTTAGCAGGATTAGCACGTAAATTCAAGATTTCCGCCTCTAATAATACTTTTTCCAATAAGTCGTCGATGTTCAAATTCTGTTTTGCAGAGATTTCTTGACATTGGTATTTACCACCCCATTCTTCCACAAGGATATTCATTGCAGAAAGTTGTTCACGAATACGGTCAGGACTTGCGCCAGCTTTATCAATTTTGTTGATTGCAAAAACCATTGGCACGCCTGCTGCTTGCGCATGCGAGATTGCTTCTTTGGTTTGTGGCATGACATCATCATCCGCTGCTACAATGATAATTGCAACGTCAGTAATTTGTGCACCTCTGGCACGCATTGCGGTAAACGCTTCGTGACCAGGAGTATCTAAGAAAGTCATTTTACGACCATCTTTTAATGTTACAGAGTACGCACCAATGTGTTGCGTAATTCCTCCAGCCTCACCTGCGGTAACATTTGCATTTCTAATTTTATCTAACAATGACGTCTTACCGTGGTCAACGTGACCCATTACCGTAATAATTGGCGGACGATCAACTAAATCTTCTTCTTTGTCTTCCACTTCAGGAATCGCATCTTGTACTTCAGCAGATACAAATTCTGTTTCAAAACCAAATTCTTCAGCAACAATTTGAATTGTTTCTGCATCCAATCGTTGGTTGATAGAAGCAAATATACCTAAAGACATACATGCAGAAATAACTTGTGTAGGTGAAACATTCATCATACTTGCAAGCTCAGAAACAGTTACAAATTCTGTTAGTTTCAAGATTCCTTCTGCCATTTCAGCAGCCATTTGCTCCTGTTCTCGACGTGAAGCACGATCATCTCGTTTTGCACGACGATTTTTCGACGCTTTCGATTTACCTCCTGTTGAAGATAAACGCGCTAACGTGTCTTTGATTTCTTTTTGAATATCACGTTCAGTTGGTGCAGCTTTTTCAACTTTTCCTTTGTTGAATCCACCACCTGGACGATTATTTCCTGGGCCACCACCCGGACGGTTATTTCCTGGACCACCACCTGGACGGTTATTTCCTGGACCGTTATTTGTTCGTTGACCTGGTTGGCCTGCGCCTGGTGTTTGACCACCTGGTGCATCTTTCTTAATGCGTTTGCGTTTTTTACGATCGTCTCCTGGGCGAGACGAACCAATAGATTTTGGTTTTTCAACAGGCAATTCAATTCTACCTAAAACCGTAGGTCCTGTTAATTTTCTCGTCTCAACACGAATCGTTTCTATTTCTTTTGGCACATCCGTTTTAGCTGAATCATCTTCTGGCACAACTGGAGCAGCTGTTACCGGAGGAGCTGTAACAGCTTTTGGATATTCCGATTTGTCTATAGGACCATCTTGTTTTTTTCGTTTGTCTGGACGTGTTTTTGTATTTAACTTATCCAAATCAATTCTGCCAATTACTTGAATTCCGGCCCCATTATCTGCTGACTTATCATCATCAATACTTGTTGCAGGCGCTTCTGCAATTACAGGTGTTTCAACAACTTCAACTTTTGCTGGAGGAATTGGTGTTTCCACTTCTTTCGCTACAACTGGAGTTGCTTCAGGTTTTGGCGCTGCTACAGCTTCCTCAACTTTTGGTGTTGTAGGATTTGTTGCAACAACAGGAGAAGCTGGAACTTCTTCCGGCTCATCTTCACCTTTGATATCACGAAGCGTGATTGTTTCACGTTTTTCACGTTTCACTGCAGTCAACTTTGATTGCTCTTTTAAGTTTTGGTCTGCAGCAAATTGAGTACGAAGCATGTCGTACTGCTCTGGCTCCAATTTGGTATTCGGATTTGAGTCAATAGCAAGGCCTTTCGAGCCTAAAAACTCGACAATTGTGGCGATCCCCACATTTAACTCTCCTGCTGCTTTGCCTAAACGCTGTGTTTTACCGGCCATATATTTTGCTCCTTGTTAATAATCAGTACGTTGGTACTGGTAATTTGTGATAAAGATAGTCAGTTGTTGCTTATGTTGATACAAATTCAGCAAGGTAAATTACCTCGCCGAATCTGTATTATCTTTTATTCGAATTCTGAGCGAAGAATTTTCATGACCTCTTCGATCGTTTCTTCTTCTAAATCTGTACGTTGCGCTAAATCAGCAACACTTATTTCTAATACCGATTTTGCAGTATCACATCCTATAGCTTTCAACTCATCTAAGATCCAGCTATCGATTTCATCTGCAAATTCTTCTAAATCTACATCTTCAGCATCTGCTTCACCATCACGATATACATCAATTTCGTATCCTGTCAATTTTCCAGCCAAACGAATGTTGTATCCGCCTTTACCAATTGCTAAGGAAACCTGATCTGGTTTCAAATAAACACTTGCTCGTTTATCTTCTTCAGAAATTTCAACATTGGTAATTTTTGCTGGAGATAATGCACGTTGTATCAACAACACAGGATTGTTGGTGTAATTAATCACGTCGATGTTTTCATTTCTCAACTCACGAACGATACCGTGAATACGAGATCCTTTCATTCCAACACATGCTCCAACTGGATCAATGCGGTCATCATAAGATTCAACAGCTACTTTTGCTCTTTCTCCTGGCTCACGAACAATTCGTTTGATGGTAATCAAACCATCAAATACCTCAGGAACTTCCAATTCGAATAAACGTTCCAAAAATTCTGGAGCAATACGTGAAAGGATAATTACTGGGGAACTGTTACGCATATCTACTTTCGATACAACCGCACGAACTGACTCACCTTTTTTGAAGTAATCTGATGGGATTTGTTCCGATTTTGGTAAAATCAACTCATTGTTTTCATCATCCAAAACCATGATTTCTTTCTTCCAAACTTGGTAAACCTCACCAGTAATGATTTCTCCAATACGCTCTTTGTATTTTTTATACAAATGATCTTTTTCTAACTCTAAAATACGAGAAATCAAGTTTTGACGTAATGAGAGAATGTTTCTACGACCAAAGTCATTAAAACGAAACTCTTCGGATACCTCTTCACCGATTTCAAAATCCGGCTCTATTTTAATAGCATCCGAATACGCGATTTCTGTGTTTGAATCTTCAACTTCACCATCTGCAACGATTTCCTTATTCACGAAAATCTGAACGTCTCCTTTATCAATGTTAACAATCACATCAATGTGTTCGTCAGTGTTGAATTTCTTTTTCAACATTGCACGGAACACATCTTCAAGAACGTGTTGCATTGTTTGTTTGTCAATGCTTTTTAGTTCTTTAAACTCCGAAAACGAATCTACTAATTCCAAGCTGTTCATAGCTTCCTATTTAAATGTAATAACAATTCTTGCTTCACTTATATCACTAAATGCAATCGCTTCCGTGATTACAACTAGTTCTTTTTTCTTTTTTCCTTCAATTTGTTGCTTTTCAGAACGTTCTAAAACAATTCCTTGTTCTGAAACAGCAGTCAGTGTTCCCGATGTTTTTTCTTTGTTCTTCAACTTCACATCAAGTCCTCTTCCTATGTTTTTCACATATTGTGCATGCACACGTAACGGCTTGTCCAATCCTGCTGATGACACGTGTAACTCAAAATCAACTTCTTCACGATCTAGATTGTGTTCGATGTTTCGAGAAACCGACATGCAATCTTCAATCGATACGTTTCCTTCTGTTTTATCAAGTTCTAGACGGATAACAAATGACGAGCTGATGCTTAATTCCACAATAAATAACTTATCGTCACGCTCTTGTATGCGCTCCTCTGCCAATGTCCGTACTAGTTGCTTTGTAATCATACTTTCATAAAAAGAGGGGACTTGCGTCCCCTCATCCTTAAATCAAAATGTGGTACAAAGATACAAAACTTTTGTTGAAAATCAAGTTTTTGGAATATTTGTTTTAACTCCGCTGGAATTGTACTTTCGCTTTTCAAAAGAAAATAAATGGATTTTATTCGTATTCACGCAAACGGACTATCAGCAAGCATTCAATTAAAAGGTGCAGAATTGACTCATTTATCAATAGAAAATGGGGAGAATATAATGTGGCAAGTAGCTGATGCATATTGGAACAGGTGCGCGCCTATCCTATTTCCTATTGTTGGAAAACTTAAAAATGACCGCTATCAATGGAATAAGCAAACGTACCAGATGAAACAACATGGATTTGCACGTGATAGTCAATTTGAAATTGTAGAGCAGTTTGCGCACAAAGTCGTTTTACAACTCAGTGCAACGAACGAAACCAAACAACAGTTTCCGTTTGACTTTCAATTAACCATTACTTATGAATGCTCAACTAAAGGGTTAAAAATCACGCACGAAGTTCTCAATACCAGCGAAAGTGATTTGCCTATTTCGTTTGGAGGACATCCAGGATTTCACTTATCCGAATCATTGGCAAACTATAAATTGGTTTTCCCAAATGCATTTTCCGAAAAACGTTGGTTGATAGAAAACGGACTTTATACAGGTGAATTTGAGGTTATGACCATAAACAAAGAACTACAGCTAAATGATGCTTTATTTGCATCTGATGCTATCGTGTTTAAAAACCCTCCGTTTCAATCGGTGGATTTGGTACATCAAACACGTGGTAAAATAGTTACAGTTTGTTGTGAAGATTGGGATGCAATTGGATTTTGGACGAAAAAAGATGCGCCGTTCTTTTGTATTGAACCATGGTGGGGATGGGCAGATAATAGCAATCAATCGGATGATTTTCGGGAAAAAGAAGGGTTATATTGGTTAAAAGCAAATGAACTTAAAACATTTACATATCGTATAAACGCATAAAAAAAGCTGTCTCAATAGAAACAGCTTTTTAAATAAATATTCAGCTAATCAATTTTTCTTTACATCAAATCCGATGTCTTTTCTGTAATTAGCGTTTTCAAATTGAATCTTTTCAATTGATTTATATGATCTCTCTAATGCACTTTCTAGGTTTTTTCCATATGAAGTAACCGCTAAAACGCGTCCACCATTTGAAATAACAACTGGTCCGTCACTAGCTGTTCCCGCATGGAAAACGATACTTTCAGTTACGTTGTTTATACCTTGAATCACTTTCCCTTTTTCATATGCTTCTGGATAACCGCCAGCAACCATCATGACAGTACAAGCACTTCTATCTTCAAATTGAACGTCACATTCTGATAATGTGTTTGTAGCAACTCCTTCTAATAAATCAAGTAAATCGGAACGTAATCGTGGCAAAACAACTTCTGTTTCTGGATCACCCATTCTGCAATTGTATTCAATAACAAAAGGCTCACCTTTCACATTGATCAAGCCAAAGAAAACAAATCCTTTGTATAAGATTTTATCTTGTTTTAATCCTTTTATTGTTGGGATAATGATTTGATTTTCAATCTTATCCATGTATGTTTTATCACAAAAAGGAACCGGAGAAACAGCTCCCATTCCGCCTGTATTCAATCCAGTGTCACCTTCGCCAATGCGTTTGTAATCTTTCGCTTCTGGTAAAATTTTATACGAATCCCCATCTGTTAACACAAAAACTGAACATTCAATTCCTGTTAAAAATTGTTCAATAACAACGCGTGAACTAGCTTCCCCAAATTTGGCATCTGCTAGCATGTTTTTCAACTCCGCTTTTGCTTCTGCTAAATCAGTTAAAATTAATACGCCTTTTCCAGCTGCAAGACCATCTGCTTTTAAAACATATGGAGCTTTCATGCTTTCTAGAAACGCGTACCCTTTTTCAAGTGTGTCTTTAGTAAACGTAGCGTATTTAGCTGTAGGAATTCCATGGCGCATCATAAAGGCTTTTGCAAAATCTTTGCTGCCTTCTAATTGAGCCGCTTCTTTTGATGGTCCAATAACTGGAACGTTTTTTAATTGTTCATCAGCTAAAAAGAAATCATGAATACCCAAAACAAGTGGATCTTCAGGACCTACAACAACCATCGAAATACTTTCTTTTAAAACAAATGCTTTGATTGCTTGAAAATCAGTTGCAGACATGTCAACATTTGTACCATGTAAGCGTGTACCTGCATTTCCTGGCGCAATGAACAACTGCTCCAAATGTGAACTTTGCGCTATTTTCCAAGACATAGCATGTTCGCGACCTCCAGAGCCTAATAATAGAATGCGCATATTAGCAGAATTTCAAAATAGATTCAAAAAAACGTTTCCCGTCTTGATTCGCTAGATTTGCATCTGCAGCACGTTCTGGGTGAGGCATCATACCAAACACATTTCGTTGTTTGTTGCATATTCCAGCAATATTCAGCAACGAACCGTTTGGATTGAATTCATCCGCAACTTCGCCATTTTCTGAGCAATATTTAAATAATAGTTGGTCGTTATCTAAAATAGACTTCATTGTTTCATCTGCAGCATAAAAACGTCCTTCACCGTGAGCAATTGGAATTTTGTATGCTTTTTCCAAATCAAGTCCTTTTGTGATAGCCGTTTCAGCAGTTGCTGGTTTTAGGAATACATTTTTGCAAATAAACTTTTGGGTATTGTTGTGCAACAAAGCACCTTCCAACAAACCTGATTCCGTTAAGATTTGGAAACCATTACAAATTCCCATTACATAACCGCCTTTGTTTGCATGATTGATGACTTCACCCATAATTGGGGATAATTTTGCAATTGCTCCAGAACGCAAGTAATCACCATAGGAAAAACCACCAGGCAAAATGACAAAATCAACACCTTTTAAATCAGTGTCTTTATGCCACAAACGTTCAACTTTTTGTCCCATGATATTTTCCAAGACATATGCCATGTCTTCATCACAATTGGAACCAGGAAAGGTTACTACACCAAACTTCATCGCTATCTATTTTCGACACTTCATTCGTGTCATTATTTGAATGTTGGCAAAGTTAGTCAATCGTTTACAACAACCACTGCGAATGAAGGAAAAATTTAACAACAGCCAACAAAAAAGTAGCGTAAAAAAACCAAGTCGCTACTTCCTTCCAAAACTTATGAATAAAGGCAAACGTAAAGAAAAAGGACAGTGGAATAAATATCAAATTGAACCAGTCTAGTTGTTGATAAAAAATTAAATCAGATGCACCTAATACCACTGCACCAACTAAAATCCAAAGCATTGCACTGTTCAATTTCTTAAATCTCACAGTGCTTTTTATCAAACGAACACGAATACCAATGATACTCAATAAGAATAAGAAAAAAATAGCCAGCCCGGAAGCATAATATAAAATGGATTCGTATTGAACCGGTTGATTGGTTGCTTTTAAAACATTTAAATTGATAGAATGACCTGAAAACCACCAAAACATCAAGCCATTAAAAATTGGAAAAGCTGCTCCAATTAGTAACATGACCCACTCTTTCAGGAAAAATGATTTCAAAGCCCACAACGCAAAGGATAAAAAAACCAACAATAGTGCTGATTGAGGAAAAACAACTACACCAATACCTGCAAAAAAAGCAGCATTAAACGCTTGTTTTCTATTGTCTTCATTTGGACGCATTTGATATAAAATACGCACAACTTGTACCCAACAAAAATGAACAATTAATAACGCATCAAATTGATAAAAAGAAAAACTAAAGGACATTAAAACAACATAAAACAACGCTGGTGCATAGGTGTTTCTGTCTAAAAACTCGTGTTCATTGAACAACCGGTTCAATTGCAAGGCATTTACTCCTATGACTAGAGCTGCAGGAATACCTGTCCACCATTCGTTGAACAAAGCTGTTTTCCCAAGTAAGCCTAAAGAAATTTCGTGAAAAGTTTGATGAAAATGAAAATACCCATTAAGCAATTGAAATAACGCAATGATTGGGATTAAAAAAATTAATACCAACGGTTGGTTACTCAAAAACGATCTCAAAATCATGGTGCGAATTTAGTGTTTTCTGAAAATTAATATGGAATTAAAAAAACAATCGCCCGTTGATCCACTCATCATCCAATAAAGCAGCTTGTTTTTTATAAAATGCTAGTGCTGGTTCATTCCATGCTAAAACTTGCCAATCCATTCGTTTTACGTTACTTGCTTTGGCTACCGAAACAACAGCATCAAATAGTAACTTGCCAATTCCATGTTGTCGTAATGTTGGTTGCACAAATAAATCTTCTAAATACAAACATTGACCTTTCCAAGTAGAATAAGCAAAATAATACAAGGCAAAACCAACAATTTCACCATCCATTTCTGCAACAAAAGCATGACAAATATTTTTTTCGAATAAATCATTGAACAAATTCGCCGCGGTATTGATAACCTCGTTCGGTGCTTTTTCATACGCTGCTAATGCGTGAATTAATTCCATGATTTTCACTTCATCTCCACGCTGAGCTACTCGGATATTCATGTTATAATCCACCTAAATTGAAGCGTAATTTAAACCCAGTACTCAAATTACCCGTTGGATAAGATGTGCCAATTTTAGGAGTCGTTATCACTTGATCGTAATAAAACTGCAAGGTCAAATTCGTGCCTAAATTGTAATCCAATGATGTTTTTATTGAAACAACTTTCTGGCCAGCTGTTGCTTGATTTGTCCCTTCTATCACACGACGAATGACCGTAACATTATCTCTGAATGTAAAGTCAAAACGGAAGTTTAACGGGTTTTCAACTTTGCGGTTATTGATCTTGAATGGGAAGCGAACTTTTGCAAATTTATACCCCGTACCAATCACTATTTCATTACCAAGAACTTCAGTCAATTGGTTATTGTTTAATGATAACGTTGACGAACGGTCACGTTTGATTTCAAACTTGGTTATCAACCCTTGGTTTTTGATTGTCCAAGTTGCATCTAACCCAATCAAAGGTGAAAAACGCTCAGCAATCGTAATGTTCTGAACATTATTGAACGAAATAAAATCATCATTCAAATCGCGGGCAGTTGCATGTCCATTAGCATCAGTTACAGCATTTAAGTTTGACATTACACCCGACATACTTACAGAAGACGAATAACCGTGACGAACAACAAAATTTTTCACGTATTTTTTCATGAACTCGAATTTTGAAAGTCCATTGTAGTTCACTGTCCAGTTAGGTAATGGTCCTGCATTGAATGGATTGATCGATCGATCGTTTACCTTTTTATTTGTAAAGGCCGATAAGAACGAACCAATCAACACTTCTTGTTGCGTTTGACCGTATCCATTAGCATAACCATTAATAATTCCAATAGAATTAGCGTTTTGAGAACCTAAAAATGCAGAAACATCTTTGGTGTGATTTCTCAAAAAATTAAAATTCGCTGAGTTGTAATTGTCTTTACTCGATAATTTTTCAAATGCACTTCCAATTGATATTGTAGAATATGTTAACGACGATGTTTGCATCAAACTTTGTGACTCAAAGACATTCGTCAAAGGATTAAAACGGAAAAAGTCACTCGTGTTTTGCGTTAGTGTCTTGTTCATTGATAAATCAATGGTGAAATCTTTGAATGGCTCTAACGTAGCGCGGGCATTAAAAATTTGATTGTGAGTCAACGTGTGTTGGCGATTGATTGCTGGATTAGTTGTTAACCATCCGTTATCCGCTGCAGTTCTAGCAAAATTATAACCTGTTTGTTGTCCAGAAACCGAATACGATTGCTGACCAAATAAAAACCCACCTAAACCTTGACTGAAGTTTGGATTATAGCCCAATACACTTGTCTCCTGATTATATCCAGGTAAAAGAGTTCCATCTGTTTGGGCATATGTAGCGGATACCGTTCGCACTGACATGACTAATCTGCCAAAAAATCCTACAACTGGATTGAGTTTTTTCTCCAGTCGCTCTTTGCGTTTTTGTTCCCGATCGAATTGTCGTTTTTTTCTTTCCCATTGACGCAATTCTTTTTTTGTCATTTCCTCAACAGGCTTCGGCGGTTTTAACTCCGCTTTTTGTTTCGGTTTATTTGCGTCTTTCGGTTTGTCCTCTTGTTTGGAATCTGTGCTTAATTTTGAATCAGCTGCTTTTGCACGTCCATTTTTTCCGTCGCCATTTATTTTCTTAAAGAGCGGAACTTTGTTATAGAAATTAGTGAAATTCATTTGTAATTGAGCATTCACTGTTCTACTATTTTGCATCACATTACCATATGATTCTTGACCAAGAGGTGCACGTTGCCAATTATATGTCCCAGCATACTTCACGTTACCTGTTACCCAATTTATAATTGGAATTTTGTCAAAAGGGACATTGTATGACAACGAATAATCGTGTGTATAATCCATTGTTTTCCCAAGTGTTCGCATTTGATTCCAAACGGTATCTCTGAAAACTCGGTAACTTTCTGGGTCATTTTTTCGGTCAACAGCTCCATTTCCTTCGTCAAAAATGGCACGAGAATTAGCATTAAATGACGTTTTTAAGTTCTTCGTGAAATCCCAACCTATTTTATAAGTCCTATTCCAGTTGAAATTTTTGACGTAAACTGGCGTAAATTCAAAAGATGAATTGGTATCAATTGTGTTTCTCACCTGACGTTCGTTGTAATTTCGCATGACATCATTAGTGAAAGAAATTGTTTTTGGAGTCAATGACAAATTCATGTCGCGAACGATTGCCCACCAAGGTTTGTCTTGCATGAATTTCACTTTCTTAAATGGCTCTAACGGTTTTGTTGTGAAAGTATAAGCATATGCTAGATTACCTTTCCATGTTTTAACGCGATCGTATTTTGTATTGAAATCCCTGTGAAAATTCTCGCCATACGAATAACCAGCTGTCCAATTGGATATACTATACATGTGTGCTTTTTTACCAGCTCCCAATTCTTTTCGTACACCTTGGAAGTTATAAGAACGTCTTTCTGTAAAATCTTGCGCAATACGTGCAACGCTTCTTCTTGAATCACTATCGTATTCATTTAATCGAATATCTGGATTAAATGGGTCGTATTCAGGATTAATGACACCAACTGAATATCCGTAAAAGAATGGAACCGTTACTTTAGCACGTGATCCAAAAAACTGTCCCAATTGAACTGTTGATTGGAAATCAAACCCCAATTTTTGATTACGTTGTCTTTCTTGCACGCGACTATCAACTGCTCCCCAATTGACGCCAGAATAATTTCCTGACATGGTAACATTTGCAAAATCAGCTGCTTGTAGTTGCATTTGTGCAACTGCAGCAGAACCACCATCATCTACAAAATCAGACAAGCGTAACTCGTTTAGCCAAACTTGAGCACATTTAGCTAATCCATCATCGTTCCAAAGTGTTTGAGCTGATTTACTTGGGTTACGGACACCAATCATAATTGTGCGAATTCCCTGTAAATTAGGACTTCCTTTTACTTTGATAAGTCGGTCTGGATTTGCAGGATCTGTAATGAAATATTCCACATTTGTTGAAACCGTTGAACCAGATTGTCCGATTAATTGATTGCGTTTCATTTTAAGATTCAATAAATCCTGAAACACAATTTCCATGTTATTAGCCTCTGGCCATACCGCTTCTGGTGATGATGCTGTATGCGGTGTTAAATACAATGGCATTTCGTATTCGTAATAATTGTCCGTGAAGTCAGTTCCCAAACGGACAAAAACTGTCAAGTCTTTATCTGCCATTGAATTGTTTACTATCTCTTCACCATGAACAAACATTTTCAATTTTTTGTAGGTGCGTACGTCAAACTGAACATTTCTGTAAGCCGCACGCGCGTCACCGTCTTGCAAACCACACACATCTAATGTCAATGATTGCTCATTCATTTGGCGTTGAACAGGTTGTGAAGGGTCAATTTCACGTGTGATTCCTGGAGGAATTTGATACCCAATAGGTAATTTCTCCGCGTTTTCCTCAAAATTGATTGCACCAATATTAAACGTAGTTAAATTAGGATCTACTTGAATATTTTCTCCCGGCTGCGTTAAATCTTGCAGGTATTGTCGCCATTCACCACGAATAAATTCTAATTTGGCAAAACGCAATAATACTTCTTCATCAAAACCTTTCAAATACATACGCATAAAACGTATTGAACGGAAATCACGAATACCATTTACTGCTCGTTCAGGTGTACGAACAGGAATTTTAAATTGATACCATTTTTCAACTTTTGTGGAACCTTCTGGTTGAAATGTGACAACAGATGTAATATAGTTTTTTCCAACAGCCATTTCTTGTGGCGTTAAACTAACCTTGTATTGGAAATACGCTTCGGACTCACTTAAGTTATTATCTGAATTGATATCCTCATTATCTGGTAATTGATTTGCGCGTGTTGCATATTTGTCCGCATTTAACGTATCAGCAACTTCTTGTGGAGCTGAATTCCCTTGCAAACCATTGTATTTTTTATAGCGTTGTAAAATGTTTAATTCTTGTTGGTCATAACTGTCATCTCGGTAAAAATTGTAATCATCAGTTGATGGATCAGCAATCATTCTTGCTTTTGCTGCTGGTGATAAATTGCTGTTTTGTACCCAATTTACATAGTTTGTATAAGCAGTTAACTCTTCTTGATTATTATAGCCATCCAAACCAACATCTTGCTTTACCAATGAGCTTGGTTCAAGATCAAAAGCGTTCACAACAATTTGTTGATCAGCAACTTGAGCCCATGGTGTATAGTCGACAGGATAATTAGCCCCTGCAAATGGTGGAATTCCACTTTCAATACTTTTTCTTGAATCGGCTAACACATCTTCCGAAATGTTTCCTAAATTGAAATACAAATCACCACCAGAATGGATGCTATTTGGATTTTGCGCCTCCGCGTCAACATTGAAAGGATCTAACAACCAAAATTGTATGTACTCGACATTAGCCTGCTCAAAATCATTGGTTGATAAAGAACGTTGAATTCCTCCCCAACGATCACGTGGATTGGTAAAAAACCCTTCTGTATCAACTCCCGTTGTATCGAAATTATACATCCCTCTTTCAGCAGGATAGTATGCAACCTCTAAAATTGGCAGAATGGGAATAGCTCCGTATGTTAATTGCGTATTTGGAAAAACATCTGTTTGAGAAACCAAGCGCATGCGACTATCCGATAACATTTCAGGATTGTCTATAATGTGTTGTGGCGTATATCCATTTGACGCATAGAACAAATTGTCAATCGTGTACCAAGCAATGCGCGAACGTTTGTAACCATTAGCGAGCGTTTTTAATTCTCCTTCTGGAAATAAATTATTCTGACCTTGAGGGGTTGCCGCAATCTTCCATGCATTTTGCGTGCGTAAATCAATTGTGCTTTGACTTCCTTCAAAATCATCAACATACGAAACTCCAACTTTTGATATCGCTTTCGGAGTGCCAGGAATCAAATGAGCAAATTCACCTTTGAATGTAATAAACGACTTCTCTTTCGTTGAAACAACGGGTAATAAGTCGACTAACTTTGTTAAAAATGGTAACTCCGAACGGTAATTGATGTCAAAACCAATCACATTATTTTTATACGGTTCAGATCCGATATCAACTTTTTGAGTAACTGGTCGTTCCATCATACGCAACCATGTTGCCCCTACATTGAAATCTTTATTGAAACGATAATTAGCGTGTGTTCCAAGCATTGATTTTGCTTGAAAACCAAAAACCGAATTGCTTTCTATGGAAATTTTAATAGGTGTATTCGATTCTAAAATACCACTATTTAATATTTTAACACGTCCTAAGTTATAATCGACAGTGTAATCCACGCCTTCCATTAAAGCAATTCCACCCGCCGTTACTTTTACAGCACCTTCTGGAACATTTAACGCATTTAATGGAATGTCAGAAGAAACTGATGACTGGTATTCTCCTTTGATAACAAAACGATTTTTTGCAGGGATTTGTTGCGCTGCAGTTTTCGTTGAGTCATATAATTCGGTGTAAGCAGTGCGATCAATGATCAGATCTGGAACTCCCGCCGTTTGCATTTTGGTTTTTAACGTTTGTCCAAAAGGTTCAATCGTAGAAAAGAAAACACGTCCATTTTTAGTGTTAATCGTTCCACCTGTTTCAGCACGTTGACCATTATAAATTACGGGAACAAAATCAAAAGTACCATCCGAAAACGCTTGATTATTCACATTGTAACGGTCCATGTCCAAGATGGTAATCAATTGGTCTGTCCCAAGTAAATCATTTGGGAAAATTGGCGCTAAAACACTCGTATTTGGATCGTTGTAAAAAACATTTAATCGGAAACCGTTTTTATCCACTTGGTATGCACCCATTGAATAAACGTTTTTCATCATCAAATCCCAAATCTTTAATGTTGGGTTAGTAATGGTTGGTTTTATCAATTTTAATATCAATGCGTCTTGACCACTAATTCCATCTGTAGAAAATTCACCAACTTGATACGTTGTTCCACGGTAAGTATATTCGTAAGCAACGGCTAGCACTTCGTCGTTATTCAGCGGTTGATTCAATGAAATGAACCCTAAAAGTGCATTGTATGTATATTCAGATTCACTTAATTTGCGTGCGTTTTCAACTTTTTCGTAATGTATCGCTTGTTGAAAAGGACCTGGTGTTGATGTTTGCGCACTTAATGAGGCAACAGCTCCACTAAATCCACGAACAGCAGCATTGTTTTTTGACCAATCATACAAACCATTTGCTTCATTATCTGGGAAAGCATTGGTGCTAAATGCGCCCGGATTACCTTGGCAATTTGCCGGACTCGCTTCCCCTAAATCAGAAAAAGCGACAATATTACGTGCGTTTTCTGTACTGTTAACACGATTTGTCACCCAAACTTCCATTCGAGTAATACTTGTCTCTGAAGCAACGTTAGGCAATTGAGCCATCGAAGTATTGTACGTATTATTGAAATATAAATTCAAGAAATAGTGTCTATTTACTTCGTAATTATCAGCAGAGAATTCGAACGGTTGCACTTGTGCTTTTCCTGTGATGTTAATTTCTGTTCGCTTGCCTTTGGATGATGCGCCTATTGCATCAATCGTTAAATTTCCAAAACGCATTTTGGTATAAGCACCAAACAAAGTTTGAGATCCAGGAATCAACGAGCCGAAAGATGGGAAACTAACATTACCAAGTTCAATACGTTGTAATATTTGGTCTTCATCACCCGAATAACCTAATTTCGTTATGTTATCGAAATCAAAAGCTGCTTGGGTGTTGTACGATGTGTTTAATTTTAATTTGGTTCCAATTTGTCCAACCAAATTCATTTGAATTTGTTGTTGAAAATCAAAACGTGTTATTTTTCGCTGACGAACCGGCAACATTGGATTATCATAACGTGATGAATTGACCCCAAATGACAATTCAACAGATCCTTGCGGTCGTATGGTTATTTCATCCGAACCAAAGAAGTTTTCAAATGTTTTGGATGGAATTTTTATTGGAAATTCAAGCGCACGATTTTGTTCTGTTTGTTGATCAATTTTATCTTTCCAATTTTCTTTTAATGCTTTTTTGCGTTCGTATTCCAAGTATTCTTCCAAAGTCATCATGGAAGGGTTTCGGTACATCAAACTCGATTTACCTATCGATTCTTTGAAAATGTATGTCCCTGTTACTGGATCATAAACAATCGTTTGTTGAACCGATGATGGATCTCCTAAATCGAAACTTTGTGGTGTCGTTTGGGTTGGATCCAATGGATTGGTGATTGGAAAAGGCAGTTGAACACTTCCTGAATCTGGCTGTGACCAAGATGAATTTACTAAAAAGCAAGAAACAACTGTCAAAAACAGTTGCCCAAACAAATTACCGTAAATCTTCACTTTCTGTTTCAATGTTCTTATAATATTTTTAACGCTCCTTTGATTAAGACTTCAACCGTTTCATCACCAGTTGCAATTTTTTCGATCGCTTTTTCTGCAGCTTTTTTGTCAAAACCTAGTGATATTAATGCTGTTAACGCATCAAATCGATTTGTATTGTGGCCATTGAAAATATTTGCATTTCCAGACCACTCCATTTTAACCATTTTATCCTTCAAATCTATGATAACTCGTTGAGCTGTTTTTGCACCAATTCCTTTGATTGATTGAATAGTCATCACATCATCTGTTTGTATCGCTTGAGCAATGTCAACAGGTTGTAACGATGACAGCATTAGAATGGCCGTATTCGGACCTATCCCAGAAACACTCAATAACAAATTGAAAATTTCACGTTCTTCCGTAGTAGCAAATCCAAACAACAGGTGCGCATCTTCGCGAATGATTTGTTGTGTGTATAATTTCAATTGTTCCTCTGAACCTAATGCAGAAAATGTATTTAATGAAATTTTCACAAAATAACCTACTCCGCCACACTCAATAATGACATTTGTAGGATTTTTTTCGACTAATCTTCCGTTTAGATGTGCAATCATAGCTTATTTTGTTTGTGCATCAACCACAGCAACTTTTACCATGTTTACTATTTCGCGCACTGATGAACCCATTTGAAGTACGTGAATTGATTTTTTCAACCCAACTAAAATTGGCCCAATCGCATCGCCTTCTGTTATTTCTTGTAATAATTTATATGCAATGTTACCTGCTGATAAATTAGGGAAAATCAAAGTGTTTACTTGTTTGTTTGCCAAATGTGAAAACGAGAATTTCTCGTTCATCAATTCTTGGTTCAATGCGAAATTTGCTTGCAATTCACCATCTACACACAAAGCAGGATGTTTTTCGTGTAAAATCTTAACGGCATCACCCATTTTCTGAGCATCTTCACCTGGAGCTGAACCAAAGTTTGAATAACTCAATAATGCGATTTTTGGAACAACCTTTAATTTCTTTAGCATTTTAGCAACGTTTGCAGTTATCTCAGCGATTTGTTCAGCGCTTGGATTTTTATTTATCGTCGTATCAGCTAAGAACATTGGTCCACGTTTGGTCATTAAAATATATAACCCAGCAACCGTATTCACATCTTTTTCTAATCCAACTGTTTGAATAGCAGGTCGCACAACATCTCTGTAATTTCGTGTTAATCCAGAAATCATTGCATCTGCATCACCTGTTTCAACCATCATCGCTGCGAAGTGATTCCGTTCGCGCATGATTTGTATTGCTTCAAACTCAGTAACTCCTTTACGTTTTCTTTTTTCAAAGAATACATTCCCGTATGCTTGTCTGCGTTCTTTTTCAGCATCAGACTTCGGATCAATAATTTCAAGATTAGGTATCTCGATGTTATATTCTTCAATCAAACTTTCAATTACTTCACGTCTGCCCAATAAAATTGGTGTACAAACACCTTCTTCTGTAACCGTTTGAGCCGCTTTTAATATTTTTAAATGATCAGCTTCAGCAAATACAACACGTTTTGGATTCTGTTGTGCTTTTGAAGTCATTTGTCGGACAAGTTTGTTGTCAAGTCCCAAACGCTTCTTTAATTCAGTTTCATATGCTTCCCAGTTTTCAATCGGATTTTTGGCAACACCTGATTCCATTGCTGCTCGCGCAACTGCAGGAGCTACATAATAAATCAAACGGGGATCTAGTGGCTTAGGAATAATTTGATCGCGACCAAATGAAATGTGTTTTTCGCCATATGCTTCGATCACCTCATCAGGAATTGTTTCTTTTGCAAGGTTAGCTATTGCTTTCACAGCTGCCAATTTCATTTCCTCGTTGATACACGTTGCGCGTACATCCAAAGCACCTCTAAATATATATGGGAAACCAAGTACGTTGTTCACTTGATTAGGATGGTCGGATCGACCTGTTGCCATGATGATGTCACCACGAACAGCCATTGCATCTTTGTAAGAGATTTCAGGTTCAGGATTAGCCAATGCAAAAACAATTGGCGATTCAGCCATCGCTGCAATCATCTCTTTTGATACTAAATTTCCTTTTGACAATCCTAAAAAGACATCAGCATCTTTAAAAGAATCTTCCAATGAAATATCAGTTTGATGAACAGCATATACTTGTTTCATCTCATCTAAATCAGTTCGGTGCACATGAATTAATCCTTTGCTGTCGAACATGAAAATATTTGGCAATTGTGCGCCCAACGCAACATACAAGTTAACGCATGAAATTGCTGCTGCACCCGCACCAGAAATAACAATTTTGATGTCTTCAATTCTTTTTTCAGCAAGTTCCAACGCATTTAACAAGGCTGCAGATGAAATGATTGCTGTTCCATGTTGGTCGTCATGCATGATAGGAATATCCAATTCAGCTTTCAACCTTCTTTCTATTTCAAAAGCTTCTGGTGCTTTGATATCTTCTAAATTAATTCCACCAAATGTTGGTGCTATTGCTTTCACCGTTTGAATAAATAATTCAGGGTCTTTAGCATCGACCTCAATATCAAACACATCAATATCAGCGAAAATTTTGAAGAGCAAACCTTTCCCCTCCATTACTGGTTTTGATGCAAGCGGTCCGATATCTCCTAAACCTAAAACAGCTGTACCATTAGAAATTACGGCTACTAAATTTGCTTTTGCTGTATACTTGTATACATCATCTGGGGTTTCTGCTATTTTCAAACAAGGTTCAGCAACTCCTGGAGAGTAAGCCAACGAAAGGTCTCTTTGTGAAGCATAAGGTTTCGTAGGTATAACTTCAATTTTACCAGGTCTCCCAGATGCATGATAATCGAGCGCGTCTTGTTTGCGTATTTTTGCCATAGTGCCGTTTTTGTAGGATGGTAAAGTTAATAAAACTATGGCGAATATGAAGAAAAGTATGGATAATAAAAAAGCCCGAAAGAAAAAACTTTCGGGCTTTCAATGTATTAGAAGAAACTTATTTCACAATTAAGTTTTGTGTGTAAGTTGCACCATTGTTTAAGATAGAAACTAAGTAGTTACCAGCTTTCAATTCAGCAACACCTAATGTTACAGTTGTGTTACCCGTAGCATTGTTTACATTTTCAGTAACAACACGACGACCAGCTAAATCTGTAATTGTAACGATGTAATCACCACCTTGAGCATCAAAGTTTACATTAACTAAACCGCTTGTAGCAGGATTAGGGAAAACTTCCATTGCAATAGCAGCAGTTACTTCATTAATAGATGCAGTAGCGCTTGATTTCATTTTATCAAATGCATAGTTACCTGTAGGGAAAGAAGCAACATCAGCAATAGCAACTCCATTAACTTGGATTTCAATGTTTCCATTACCCCAACCTGAATCGTATCCATCTCCATACCCATCATTTACTATTAATGAATAACATTCGTTTGCAACTAAATTAAAGTTAACATCAGCCTGAGGATAAGCTGTATTAGCTGTACCATCTGTGTATGGTCCTCCTGAAGCAACTGTTGTACCTGCAGAATTTTTAACAGACCAAGTTGTTTCAGAACCATAACGGTCAGTAGTCACTTTAACTGTAGCCGAAGTTCCATTTGCTACTCCAGCAATATCGATATTTTTTGTTGCAGTTGCAGTTGCTCCGATACCTGAAGTACCACCATTAACTCCTACAATTGCAACTACTACTGAATTTGTTCCTTGAGCTGTAAATGCTACAGCAGGAATTGTTACATCAGCTGAACCAAATTGAGCAATTGGAGTTGTGTAGTTGAATGGAACTGGTGTACCACCGTTTACAGATGTAGCGAAAGTTACAGAAGAAATAGCAGCTCCAGAGTTAGTTACTTTAACTTTTGGAGAAACACCTTCTCCAGCACATAAATTTAATGTGTTCGTAATACCAACATTTGTCAATGTAGCAGCAGGAACATTTACATACGTTGGAGCAACTTCAGCACCTGTGTATATTTCACTGTCTGTAACACCATTGTGACCTTTGTGAACAAATGCGAAAAATTCTAATTGTCCAATCTCTAAATCAACACCATTAATTGCTTGAGGCAATGTATACGTATATGTTTTAGTAATCACACCAGTTGAAGCAGCATTAATTGACTCACCCCAAGTTCCGCCATTGTTAATGAACCCACGGAAAATGTGTTGGTGCAAATAATTACCATTAGGCAAAACAGCTGAAGGATTTTTCTCAGATCCAATTTGTGGACCTTCCCAGTTGTTTTGAACAATTCCAACATTTAAGAAGTTATTTGTTCCTGCAGCAAATGGAGATGTGTAAAAAATCTCTACGTTTACAGTAACGATACGAGTAGCAGCATCAATTGATGCATTCATTGCAACGTTTACTGGAGAAACTTCACCAATCGCAGCAGTAGCTTGTGAAGACCAGTTTCCACGACCTGTTGCGATACGCGTCATGTCAGAAGAGTGAGGTTTTCTTTGTAAAGATCCAGCAGGATATCCAGTTGGATTGAAAAATGTATTCAACAAATCACCATCTGTTGTTTTCAAGTTTGGATTACTTGGTGCAAAAGAACCAGCATGAACGTTTACTAATATAACACGTCCAGGATTAGCGTCCTTAATTTGTTGCGCACGTAAATGCCCGTCTGGACACCAAGTACAGTTAATACCAGTTAATTCCTCTAAAACAACATTTTTGTTCAATGGTGTTTGAGAAACAGGGGTGTTCTGTGCGTTTACAACAAATAGTGATAAACAACTAGAAACAAAAAGTACAATTTTTTTCATGGTTTAATTTTAGAATATTCAAATATAACATTGATTATTTACCAATGCAAATTTCTTTTAATTTTTTTTGTTGTAAAATAATTTAATGGATAGCAAAAGTTAAGGGCATAAAAAAAGGAGTTAGTAACTCCTCTTTTTTTGTTTTAATAAATTGATTGTTAATGCCTAACAACAATTCGTTTTGTTTGAATGGTTGTACCTTTCTCTATAACAGTTAGAATGTAAACTCCATTTTTCAAGTCTGAAACGTCTATTTTTTTCGATTTGTACGCTGACTCATCATAAACTGTTTTCCCCAATACATCAACAATACGAATATCAAATTTCTCTAACCCTTCTGTATTGATAGTCAATTGAGACGAAACTGGATTCGGGTAAATGGAAAACGAAACAGGATACTTTTCGTCAATAGAAGCGCACGAGAAAATAACACGTACATCAACTGAATCTAGGTAAGCTCCACCATCATCGTGAACATAATAACGGTAAGTTGCTGTTCCACAATTCTGAGCAACAAAATGTATCGCTGCTAAACCGGACTCGCCAGCTGGCAAACCAGAAATTGGATTAAACTGATTGTCGTATACCGTAAGCCCATCAGGAGTTATCCATGGATTTTGTGTGCTTGATGAATAACATTGACCTGCTTCTCCTTCAATTCCCCAGCAAATATAATCTTCCCAATTAGCAGGAATAGTTGTTAGTTGTTTGCGTGTAATTTTCCAATATTTATCCGTTGTTCCGATATTCTTAAATAATAATTCAATATTTGAATCGCCATTTGCAGTTACTACATGTGCAATTTGTGTTCCATTCACAAGTGCAGCACTACCTAATTTGGTAATTTCAACTTGAGAATATCCAAATCGAGCAATAGCTACGATAACCGAAAATAAAAGTATAAGTTGTTTCATTCTATTGTGTTTCCAACAAATTTAATAAAAAATTGCTTGCACACATGCCTTATTTGTTGAAATAAGTTAAAAAATGAAAAAACGATATCTCAAATACTTGCTATTATTTTTTTGAAATTGTGGCGAAACATCAACTTTTGAATGTATCTTTGAATTACGGCATGAAAATTGAAATGCTCACAATAAAATTTGAAACATGAAAAAAATTGCGCTTTTATTTGTTTGTTTGTCAATGATGTCAAGCATCTTCTCTCAAAACGATGGTAAAAAAGTTCCATCCATTCAATTAACTGATTTGAATGGAAAACCAATAAACACCGCTAATTTATCAGAAAAAGGTCCAATCGTGATTTCATTTTGGGCAACTTGGTGTGCGCCTTGCAAACGTGAATTAAACACCATCCACGAAGAATACGAAGAATGGCAAAAAGAAACAGGTATTACAATTGTTGCCGTATCAATTGACGACGAAAAAACAAAAGCACAAGTACCGTTATATGTTAACGGTAAAGGTTGGGAATATGTTGTTTTACTTGATCCAAACTGGGATTTTAAACGCGCAATGGGTGTTGGAAATGTCCCACACACATTTTTAATAGATGCAGAAGGAAACATCGTTTATTCGCATACTGGATATTCTGAAGGTGACGAAGAAAAGTTATTGGAAGAAATCAAAAAGTTGACAAACAGATAAGCAGCATGAAAAATTGGTTACTCGGATTAACAACATTATGTAGCATACAGTTGACTATTGGTCAAACAACCAATGAAGGTTCGTTAACTGGAAATATGGAAACAACTTTTCAGTACTTAAATGCCGACTCATTAATTGGTGCTACACAACCTGAATCAAAAGGGTTGATGAGTTCCTACATGAATGTCTTTTACCGCAATGGGAATTTTAAAGCAGGAATGCGTGTTGAATCGTACTTACCTAGAATTCAAGGATACCCAAATCGTTTTGACGGAACTGGAATTGGAATGCGATTTATCGGTTATGCAAACGATTACATCGATATTACGCTAGGTCATTTCTACGAACAATTTGGTCAAGGAACTGCTTTGCGGATTTATGAAGACCGTAACTTGGGATATGATAATGTATTAGACGGTGCACGAATTGTTTTTAAACCAACAAAAGGTGTGCAACTAAAGGGTATTTATGGTTACCAACGTTATTCCTTTCAAAACGGAAGTGTTGTCAATTCAACTGGAATAACACGCGGTATAGATGGACAATTCCATTTAAACGATTTGATTAAACCTTTAACAAAAAGTGGTTTAGACATTACCATTGGTGGATCATTTGTTAGTAAATACCAAGTTGATAACGATCCTGATTATATTTTGCCTCAAAACGTAGGTGTTTATGGTGGTCGCGCAGATATCCGCTATAAAAAATGGACGATGAACGCTGAGTTTACTCACAAAGAAAATGATCCTTCTGCTGATAATAATTATAGTTACAATGCTGGTCATTCTGCCATTTTAAATGTTGGTTACTCGAAAAAAGGATTAGGTGTCGTTTTCTCTGCAAAATCAGTTGACAACATGAGTTTTCGTTCTGATAGAACAAAAGATTTACAAGACTTAATCATTAATTATTTACCTGCATTAAACAAAACGCATTCGTATAATCTTGTCGCTACGCTTTATCCTTATGCAACGCGACCTGTTGGAGAAATTGCGTTTCAAGGTGAGGTGTTGTATATGATTCCAAAAGGAATAATCAACAAAAAATTTGGAATACCAATTAATATCAATTATTCTTCTGCTTTTTTACCTATTCAATCAACAAGTGGCATAAATGCGAACGACTCATCACGTATTACCTATGTGGGAAAACCATTTAATAAAAGTGATTCGTTGTTATGGCGTGACTTTAACGTAAACGTTACTTATAAATTCAGCAAATCATTTTATCTCATTGCTTCTTACTTCAACATTGCATTGAATAATGATGTGTCCAAAATTTCTGGTGACGCTAAGGGGCTTATTGTTTCGAATATCGGTGTGGCAGAATTTGGTTGGAAAATCAATAAAAAGAATAATTTACGCATGGAATTCCAAGCATTATTCACCAATAAAATTGACAAAGTTAACGAAGACCAATCCATTTCAAGAGTCAGTAATGATAAAGGAAACTGGGCAACTGTAGTTGCTGAATATTCAATTTCACCAAATTGGTTCTTTGCAGTTATGGATCAATACAATTATGGAAATAATAATCCTGATTTACGTTTGCATTACCTAATTGGAACAGTTGGTTATTTGAAAGATGCAACACGAATAGCGGTTAATTATGGAAGACAACGCGCAGGCTTGTTCTGTGTTGGTGGAGTATGTCGTTTTGTGCCTGCTTCAAATGGTTTAACATTGACTGTTTCTCATAGTTTTTAATTTATCATTATGAAAAAAATAAGCTTATATCTTGGATTCATACTCTTTTTAGTTGTGTTTGCTGGTTGTGATAAAGTAACAAACCCTTATCCACCTACAAGTGGAGGAAACGGTGAACTAGATTGGAACCTTTATCCAGATGGCGATTCAGCTCATTATGCGCAAAACAAATGGCCGGTTTTTACAGCAAATGCTAATACCTTCCGCAATGTATTAATTGAAGATTTTACGGGTCATACGTGTAACAGTTGTCCTGCTGCTGCAACTTTAGCACATACATTAGAAACGAATAATCCTGGAAGAGTTTATACTGCGACAATTCATACTGGACCAACAGGAATGGGCCCTTTGCAAACAATTCAGCTGCCTGATTACCCAACAAACTGGACAAACCCAGAAGGTTTAGAAATTGGAAAATATTTTGGTTCGATTCCAGGTTCTGCTTTTCAAGGAAATCCTCGTGGTACAATAAACCGCACCAATAACGGAGGGCAACTTACTTATCACCCTTCTGGATGGACAAGTAAAGTGAATAGTATCATTTCTTCAAATGAACTAAAAGTAAATGTGCAAGCTCACAGTAATTATTTTGCGAGTACGCGTGGTTATTTTCTCCATACTGAACTTGAAATTTTAGACGCTTCTCTTGTCGCAAACCAATTAGGGACGGTTGTTTATTTGATTGAAGATTCCATCATTGGCGATCAAAAAATGGGCGATAACAGCCACAATGCAACTTATGTTCACCGAGAAGTGATGAGAGGTTGTATTGACGGAAAAGCATTTGGAAAAACGCTAACTCCAGCTAACCTTTCAACTAATGGCAAGTACTATTTAAATTATAGTTACAAATTGCCAACAACGTATGATCCAACAAATATGCATGTGTTGATATATGTGTATGACAAAACAACCATGGAAATTTATCAAGTCATTGACCACAAAATAATGGAATAAAAAAATGCTGTCTTTATTGAGACAGCATTTTTTTATGTGTTATAAACTTGTATTATTCGAACTCGATTAACAACCCACCTTTTTCTACTACATCTTGTGGATTGATTGAAATATGCTTGACAACACCTATTCCTTCGGCCTTCAACACATTTTCCATTTTCATTGCTTCCAACGTTAATAAAGGGTCGCCAACTTGAACTTCTTGTCCGATTTGAACTGCAATTCCTACAACACGTCCTGGCATTGGTGCTTTTAGTTGTTTCAACTTGCGCACTTTTGGTTTGTCCAATCCCATAGAAGCTATTAACGCATCTAATGGTTGCCCCTTTTTAACTTCAAAAACGCGGTGGTTTAATTTCAATGTCAATAATCCTTCTTCTTGACGATTTGACATGACTTCACCTTTAAATTTTTTTCCTTTGTAAGTGATGGTGAAAAACTGTTGGTTTTCCCATTTTAAGTTTACACCATCTGTATTTGTGATGAAGTCTTTTCCGTCTAACTGCCAATTTGAAGTTTGCATTGTTTTAAGCTTTGAAACAAATTTAAAAACAATTTTATGCAATTGAAGTAAATTTCTCTCAAAATCACTGAAATGAATAATTTGAATTGGTATCTTCGGAACTTAAAATCAAAAATGAGCATGAAAAAAATACTATTCTTCATTGGACTTTCCCTAGTAAGTTGTCACTCATCAAAAGGAAATTTAAATGGAAAAGATAAAGCGAACACTACTGTTACAGCTACAAACGAACAAGTTATTGCCGAAAATAAAAAGACTTACCGCGCAAGCGAAACGCTTTTAACGGATTTGATTCATACCAAGTTGGAAGTTTCTTTTGATTGGACAAAATCGTGGATGTATGGTAAAGAAACACTGACTGCGAAACCACATTTTTATGCTACAAACGAATTGATTCTGGATGCAAAAGGAATGGAAATCAAAGCTGTTAGTTTAAATGGAGCGCCTTTGAAATTTGCCTATAATAATGATGTGTTGACAATAACACTAGATAAAACCTATCAACGAACGCAACAATATACGGTTGTTATCGATTATATCGCAAAACCAGATGAACGGTTAACTTCTGGTTCTTCAGCCATTTCAAGTGATAAAGGACTTTATTTCATCAATCCAAAAGGATTGGAAAACAATAAAATGCCGCAAATTTGGACACAAGGTGAAACAGAAGCTAGTTCAGTTTGGTTTCCAACAATTGACGCACCTAATAGTAAAACGACGCAAGAAATTTTTATAACCGTTGACAACAAATATGTCACACTTTCGAATGGTAAATTAATTTCTTCGAAAGAAAATGGAAACGGAACACGTGTTGACCATTGGAAACAAGATTTGGCGCACGCTCCTTATTTATTCATGATGGGAATTGGTGAATTCAAAGTGGTGAAAGATTATTACACGCGCCAGAATGGAACCCAAATGGAAGTCAATTATTATGTTGAACCAGAGTGGGAAGCAAGTGCAAAAGCAATTTTTGGTGAAACACCTGCTATGATTGATCATTTTTCTAAACTGTTAGGCGTTGAATATCCTTGGGATAAGTATTCCCAAATTGTTGTGCGTGATTATGTTTCTGGTGCTATGGAAAACACAGGCGCTGTTGTATTTGGCGATTATGCATACAAAACAGCACGTGAGTTATTAGATGGCAACGATCAATCGACGATTGCGCATGAATTGTTTCACCATTGGTTTGGTGACTTGGTAACTTGTGAATCGTGGTCCAATTTATCGTTGAATGAATCGTTTGCAAACTATTCGCAATACTTATGGGATGAATTTAAATTTGGAAAAGACGAAGCAGATTATCGTGCAATTGAAGAAGCTGAAGGTTATTATGCCTCTGCTGATCAAGGTGGTTTTCACAATTTAATTTGGTTCGACTACAATTCGCAAGAAGACATGTTTGATGGTCACTCGTACAACAAAGGTGGGCGTATCTTACACATGTTGCGCTCATACCTTGGTGACGAAGCTTTCTTTTTAGCGCTTCAAAATTACTTGAAAACGAATGCATATCAACCTGCTGAATTCAACCAATTGCGTTTGGCATTTGAGTCAGTTTCTGGAGAAGATTTAAACTGGTTTTTTAACCAATGGTATTTGGACAAGGGTCATCCGTCTTTGAACTTGAAATATAATTTCAATGCTGCTGAAAAAACGGTAAGCTTGACTGTAGATCAAACTCAAGCAGCTGAATTCAGAACATTTACTTTGCCTGTTAACGTAACAGTATTTGATGACAGAGGCGAAACGACACAACGTATTTGGATTGATAAAAAAAGTGAAGTGTTTACTTTTCCAGTTGTAGGAACACTTAAAAACGTTTTGTTTGATAACCAAGCGATGGTTTTGGCACGTATAGTAGAAGAAAAACCGCAAGAATGGTACATTCACCAATACTACAATGGGAAAAAATATATTCATCGTAAAAATGCATTTCAGTTTGGTTTGACAACACAGTCAGCTGCAACAGATCAATTAATTTTAGATGGTTTAAAAGATCCATTTTGGGATATTCGTGCTACTGCAATGAGCAATTATGCACGCCTATCATCTGACGCAAAATTACGTGCGTTAGCAATTATTAAGTCGGCTGTGCAACGAGATGTTAACCCACAAGTTAGAGCAGCAGCATTAACAGTGATAAGCACCAATGCAACTGCAGAAGAAGCGGAAGGATATATCGAAGATCGTATCAAAAACGACCAATCGTATGCTGTAATGAGCAAAGCATTAGAAGAATTGGCAAAGGTGAATGTTCCAAATGCTTTACTATTCGCTAAAAAATTAGAAAACGAACAATCATCAAAAATGCTCAGTGGAATTTGTGGATTGTACGGAAAAGTTGGATCACTTGACAACATCCCTTTCTTTGAAAAAGTTTTGAAAAACAATGCTGTTCAAGGTTCGGATAAATTAGAAGCTTTGTTTGGATTTGTTGTTATATTAACCAAGCAAGATGCGCTCGTTCAACGCAAGTATTTACCACTATTAGAAGATCAAAGAAAAAATGGTGGAATTTATGCGCAAATGTTCTATCCACAATTCATTGGTTACTTATCGGAAGCATTAGCTAATAGCATTGCTGATTTGAAAGATAAAGAAGCACAAGCTAAAAAATCGGGGAATACCAATGCAGAATCGATTGCGAAAGGTAAAAGAACAGAAGCCGAAGCATTGTTGCATGATTATGAAAACATTTTAAATACCTTTAATAAAGAAGATTAATTAGAAAAACGCTTTTAATTCCATTCCACCAGCATGAACAAAAGGTGAAAGCTCACTTTTTCTGCCGGAATATTGAATCGCTAATTGCAAACTTTTTGATATGGTTCGTTGATACCCAACGGACCATATTGCGTTTTTACCCGCTTTTAAAGCTTCTAATAATTCAAAACCTAATGGAGAATTTGCATTGCCAATAAAATCAATTTGAACGACATTTAATTGAACTTGAAGGCTTCCTTTTTGAGCTTGGTTATATTTGACAGTACAACCAATATCTTTTACCGTAGCTGATTCTCCCCCTAAATTAATTGCATTTTGTTTCTTCGAATAACGCGCATCCAAACTCAAACGTAAAGTTGTTGATGGTTGAAAAACAAGAGATGGTTTCCAAATAAAGTAATTTAATTGAAAGTTACGTCCTGTAGTATAATCGACAACGGATTGTTTTTCACCCGTTTCAAACGATTGCAAGACACTCCATTCTTTGCGAATTGTATACCGCCCATTGATACTGTGACTCGCTTTGTATTTACCATCATAACCAGTGGCTAACAATAGTTTTGATTGAGAAACATCGTACGAATAATCTGCACTAAAAACCGCACTCGTGCGATTAAAATAAACCGTATGTTTCATATTGGTCGTTGCAGAAATAATATCCTGGTTATCAATACGTCCTACAAAAGGATTGTACGCGTTGATGCCATCAAAAAAAGCTGTTTTCCGTTGAATGCGCAAACGACTTTGTGTTGAAAATCGAGCTAATTGTTTTTTCAATCGGTTGTTTGAAGACGCCCACAATCGTTCTGGTCGAATGGTTAACGATTGATTAAACTCATTCGAATACGTTTTACTGTATTCATTCGAAGGCGTAAAAACGCGGATATAGCTAGCTTGATCGGCATAAGCAGCAATTTCAAATTCATTCAAATCTTTGATATTATCTCCATTATAATCAACCCAAGTATACACCCCTTGACCATCGTTTACTTTGATATAAACAAACGCTTTTTTCAATTCTAATCCAGCGCCAACTTCATAAAAAGTTGTCAATTGCACCGCATTCTTTGCAAAGCGCCATTCGTGATCAATCCGACCATTTGTTGTGTTTTCTGGTTGTTGATTGATTAATGTACTATCAACAATAGCAAGTACCCTGTAATTACCTATGAGTAATAAGCGTTGGTTTTTCCAATTTTTCTTTGACCACTCAAGACTTGCTGTTTTTGCTTTTGCTGCAGTTGAAAATTGTGATAAATTGGAGCGTCCATCTAACCGTTCGCGGTACGACAATCGAAATTCACCAGAAGTTGAATCGCCAAATACGGCATACCCTTGATAATCGAAAAATGAATACGACGCTGTTGCCAAGGTTGTTGCTGTTGTTTTACATGCATTCCATTCTTGATCGGCTTTGTAGCCAACTTTAAGCCAACGGTAACTTTTTGACACATCAATTTTATGGCGAAAAAACCGATTGCTCGCTACTGTTTTTGCACTTAACATGCTTCCATCTCCTTGAATGCGCAAACCGTTTTTATTCCAAGCGACTAAGACTTGACTTTTAACTCCCGAAAAATCATTTCCAATTTTAAAGTTTTGTGCATTCCATTCAATGGAACCATATTGTTGGTGTTTGATTGCTGTTCGGTATGACGTATATACTTGATTTCCCTCGTAAAGTTGATTTCTTGTGTTCCAATCGCGGTCAAATTCAACAGCTCTGTATTGTTCAATTGGTTTAAAAAACGGATCCAATAATTCGCATTCGAGTTGGTTTTTCCACGACCATTTTTTAACCGTGTCTTTACCGAAAGGTACAGAATGAGCTAGTTGTGCACGAAAAGAAAATCCTTTATTGTCTCGTTTATCTTTCGATGAAAACGTGTTTTTATCGGTCGTGCTCATAGCGGTTTCAGTCATTAGGGTGAGGCGATCTGAAAAACGATACTTTCCGCCTAGCGCAATTAATTGTTGCTTTTTTGGAGTGATCAACATTTTAACTGGCGCATAATCTCCTTGCGGAATTCCACCAACAGGCTGAAGCCATTTGTACACTTTTCCAAGCGCATTGAATTTTTCAAAAACATAATCACCATTTCCCTGACCAACGTATGAAAAAGTCACTTTGTAAATAGCTAGTGTTGGATTGATAGATGCAACTAAAACGGTATCAAATCCCAATGAATCGACTAATTGATACATGACCAAGTTTTCGGAAAAACCAACGGAATCAATGACGAAGCTTTGCGCCAATTCCAAACTGTCACCAATAGCTGCAAGCAATCCTTTCTGTTGATCGGTTAAATTCTGTTGCAGCGGCTGGTTTTTAACATCTTGTTCCGAATACGCATTGAACCACCAATCCATTTTTTTAGTTGTCCCAACAGTTGAAAATTGAAAAAGTGAGCGGGCATAATTTTGATCGGCATATTGAAATTCAATGACAATTCGAATGTCTTTCGTCATTAAATTACGAGCAGTAAATGTTACTTCGGCAGTGTTGTAATCAATGACATAATCGAATTCTTGACCTCTTTTCATGAGCTTTCCATCAATAAAAACGCGTTCCGTTCCTGAAAGCACCACAATAAATGGTTCGTTTTCATTCCCGTGCAAACGATATGGTCCTTGATTCCCTTCTATTCCACTGATGATTTGCCGGTTGAATTTTCCTTTTGACAGCGCACCACTAACTTGTGTTTTAATGGTGTTGGACGGTTTTGTTTTCCAAGCGTATTCACCCGTTAAACCTTGCCCCCGCTTTTTATATGTCATGAAATAACCTTCGGGTTTACTCAACCAGAAATCACCGACAGTCATTTTAAATTGATCATTAAATAATTGGATAAATACCTGATCAAACTCCTTTAATTTATTGGTGTTTCCTTCTGGTTGAATGGGAAGATTATTGTCGGTTACTGAAGCTAATATTTGCAAATTGGGTGCTATGTAACCAGATAATTCCAGATTTAAATTAGAATTTACCGACAAATCCTGTTTGTTCCCAAAAGACACTCCTCGGGCTATGCTCCCTGTTTTCTTTAATCCAGCTGTTTCCATCAAATCAATTGGATCATCTGTCGGTGGAATCAAGAATAAATCGCGGTTTCCTTTCGTTATACGGTACAATTGACTGGTATCGCGGTGCTGTTTCAATTGGGCAAAAGAAATGGGCAAGACACGGTATGTCAAATTGAGACTGTCCGTACATTTTTGATTCAAAACTAGTCGTGCTTTTGCATAATCTATTTGATAGTAACTAGGTAAAAGCACCGCATCACCACAACGAATGACCAGTGAATTGGGTAAGATGGATAAGGTGTCGAATTGAATACTTGTGGTGGAATAAGCGATTTTTTTTGTGCGTAACGAGCTCAATTGCCCCCAAATTGATTGGGAGAAAAAGACCAAGAATATCATCCAAATAAGTTGTTTGAAACGCATTTTGCTAAGATACTAACGAAATGGAAAAGAGCTTAGTATATTAATGAGAGATTTCTTTAAGAACCAAAGGATAAACCTCTCGTAATTTTGGAAATTTCCAATAAAGGAAAAAAGTAATATTACTTCTTTCATTCTGATTATTTGAAGAAATGTTCACTCAATGAAATTGAACAAACGACTCATTTAAACAACAAAAATCCCTCCGAAAAGAAGGGATTTTGTCGTGTATGTTTCATAAAAACGGCACAATTATTAACATCACACTCGTTTTATAATGTTTAATCAAGTTCTACCCTGAACACATTTCACAGTTGTCTGGATTCTCTAATGAACAAGCTAATGCAGCTTGTTGGTCTTCCAAGGATTGAGCAGTTGGTTCTTCTACCATGTCTTTGTTCACAGTAAATTTAATCGCATCCGTTGCTGCTTTTGTACGCAAGTAATACATACCTGTTTTCAAGCCTTTTTTCCAACCGTAGAAGTGCATAGAAGTCAATTTTCCAAAGTTGGCATTTTCCATGAAAATATTCAACGATTGTGATTGACAGATGTATGCGCCACGATCAGCTGCTTGTTCAATGATTGCTTTTTGAGAAATTTCCCAAGCTGTTTTGTACAAGTCTTTGATACGTTGTGGTATCTCATTGATGTTTTGAACAGAACCATTCGATGCCATCAATTTTTGACGCATTTCATTTGTCCAAAGGTTTTCTTTTACCAAGTCTTTCAATAAGTGTTTGTTTACGACGATAAACTCACCTGACAATACACGACGCGTGTAAATGTTTGATGTGTATGGTTCGAAACATTCGTTATTTCCTAAGATTTGAGCAGTAGAAGCAGTTGGCATTGGTGCAAGTAATAATGAATTACGAACGCCGTGTTTTTTCACTTCTTCTTTCAATAAATCCCATTCCCATCTGTTTGTTGGTGTTACACCCCACATATCGAATTGGAAAATTCCTTGAGATACAGGTGAACCTGCATACGATTCATACGGACCTTCTGCGATAGCTAAATCTTTAGAAGCCGTCATAGACGCATAATAAATTGTTTCGAAAATCTCGCGGTTCAATGCACGTGCTTCTTCTGATTCAAACGGGAATCCAAGCATGATAAATGCATCTGCCAAACCTTGAACGCCTAATCCAATTGGACGGTGACGTAAGTTTGAGTTTTTCGCTTCTGGAACTGGGTAATAGTTTCCGTCGATAATGCGGTTCAAGTTAATCGTAGCTTGGTACGTTACTTCAAACAATTTATCGTGATCGAACGTACCTTGTTCCGTTACATATTTAGGCAATGCCAACGAAGCTAAGTTACAAACAGCCACCTCATCTGGTGCAGTGTACTCCATGATTTCAGTACAAAGGTTCGATGATTTGATTGTTCCTAAATTTTGCTGATTTGATTTTTTGTTTGCTGCATCTTTGTACAACATGTAAGGCGTACCCGTTTCAATTTGAGATTCCAAAACTTTGAACCACAAATCTTGCGCTTTAATTGTTTTACGTCCTTTTCCTGCTGCTTCGTATGACAAGTATAATTTTTCAAATTCATCCCCGTACGTATCAGAAAGTCCTGGACATTCGTGCGGACACATCAACGTCCACTCGCCATTTTCTTCAACACGTTTCATGAATAAATCTGGAATCCATAACGCGAAGAATAAATCGCGTGCACGCATTTCCTCTTTTCCTGTATTTTTTTTCAAATCCAAGAAATCGAATACATCTGCATGCCAAGGTTCAATGTACATTGCGAAAGAACCTTTACGTTTTCCTCCACCTTGATCAACGTAACGAGCAGTATCATTGAATACACGTAACATTGGTACGATACCGTTTGATGTTCCGTTTGTTCCTTTGATGTATGATCCTTTAGCACGGATATTATGAATAGCTAAACCAATTCCACCAGCCGACTGAGAAATCTGAGCGCACGATTTCAATGTGTCGTAAATACCTTCAATACTATCTTCTTTCATTGTTAACAAGAAACAAGAAGACATTTGAGGTTTTGGTGTACCTGCATTAAACAATGTTGGTGTTGCATGTGTGAACCAACCTTCTGACATCAAATTGTACGTTTTGATAGCAGCAGGCATGTCATTTTTGTGAATACCCAACGCTACACGCATCAACATTTGTTGCGGACGTTCAACGATAATTCCGTTCACACGTAACAAGTAACTTCTTGTCAACGTTTTGAAACCAAAGTAATCGTAACGGAAATCGCGGTCATAGATAATACTTGAATCAAGTAAATCTCTGTTTTCGCTAATCACCGCATACACATCTTCGGCAATCAACGATGCGTTTTGTCCTGTTTTCGGATCGATATAATTGTATAAATCGTCCATTACTTCCGAAAACGATTTTTTCGTTTCCTTGTGCAAGTTAGAAACCGCAATACGCGATGCTAACAACGCATAATCTGGATGATCCATTGTTTTTCCTGCTGCTACTTCAGCTGCAAGATTATCTAAAACGGTGGTGGTAACACCGTCATAAATTCCCTCGATAACTCTCATTGCCACTGCTTCTGGCGAAACAAGAGGGTCGAGTCCGTAACACATCTTGATGATGCGTGCAGTGATTTTGTCAAATTTCACTGCTTCTTTTCTTCCGTCTCTTTTGATAACGTACATGGTGCGCTCTTAATTTATTCTATTAGTAATTCTATGCTTTAAAAATCTTCGTCTAAGCTAAATGGCTGTGCTTCTTTACCAGACATAACACCTGCTTTTTGATACTCAGCTACACGTTTCTCGAAGAAATTTGTTTTTCCTTGGATGGAGATCATATCCATAAAATCAAATGGATTTGATGTGTTGAACTCACGGTCATTTCCTAATTCTACCAACAATCTGTCGGCTACGAATTCAATGTATTGTTGCATTAAATCTGCGTTCATTCCGATCAACTTCACTGGAAGTGCGTCAGTTACGAATTCTTTTTCGATTGCAACAGCATCTAAAATGATTTCACGTACTTGTTCTTTTGGCAATTTGTTCACCAAGTGTTTGGTGTACAACAAACATGCGAAATCACAATGCAACCCTTCGTCACGAGAAATTAACTCGTTAGAGAACGACAATCCAGGCATCAATCCGCGTTTTTTCAACCAGTAAATCGAACAAAACGAACCTGAGAAGAAAATTCCTTCAACTGCTGCAAACGCAACCAAACGTTCTGCAAACGATCCGTTGTCTATCCAACGTAATGCCCATTCCCCTTTTTTACGAACACAATCGATCGTATCAAGCGCGTTGAACAAATGCGCTTTTTCTTTCGAATCTTTGATGTACGAATCGATCAACAACGAATATGTTTCGGAGTGAATGTTTTCGATTGCAACCTGAAAACCGTAAAAGAATTTCGCCTCTGTGTATTGCACTTCTTTCAAGAAATGTTCTGCTAAGTTCTCGTTTACGATACCATCAGAAGCAGCGAAAAATGCCAAGACATGTTTCACAAAGTGACGTTCGTCATCATTCAATTTCGTTTCCCAATCAATTAAGTCTGGAGAAAGGTCAATTTCCTCTGCCGTCCAGAAACTTGCTTCCGCTTTTTTGTAAAATGACCAAATATCATCATGTTGAATTGGAAACAAGACAAAACGATTGTTGTTTTCTTGTAAAATTGGTTCTAATTGTGCCATTTAATTGTGTTAAAAAATTATGTCAAAAATTATAATCCACGATGTGTAATTTATCGCAGCTTATTGGTATTTTTTATTCAAAAACTGTTTATTTCCCTCATTGTATTGGTTTGCAACAGAATGCGCAAACTTGTGTCAATCGGGGCATACAAAAGTTGTTAAAATTCTTTCATTTCACAACTAAAGAAATTCACAATCCCTCAAGGTTTTCAACATGTGCGGGCTAAAAGCCTTTACCATGAACACTTAACGAGTTTATCAACATTTGAATTAAAGATATTCACACTAAAACTCAACTATTTCTTTCGTTTTTAGAAATGATACAGTTTTGTAACCCTATCGAAACTTTTATAAAATTACGACGGTATTTTACGTATTTTTTTTTATTTTTCGAGAGTTAATGAACACTCAATTGTTGATTAATCCAAAACACACATTAGACGTAGAGATGACGAAAAAAATCACTCAAAAATTTAACATTTGGAAGAATGATTTCCTCCATTTGTTGTATCCACGGTACTGCATTATTTGCAACATGGACACCCCACAAATTCAAGCGACAATTTGTCCTGTTTGTAGTAATGAACTACATTATTCAAACTATGAAAATTATTTGGAAGCTACGCCCCTAGATAAAATTTTCTGGGGCAGAACGCATGTACACCATACCTATGCCTTGTTGTTGTTTGGTAAAGGAAGTGCAACGCAAAAAATATTACACGCGTTAAAATACAAAGATCGCGCGGATTTAGCCAAATACATGGGAAGTGAAATTGGTCGCAGAATCGAACACATGACCAGTTTTCAAGATTTAGACGCGCTTATTCCTGTGCCTTTACATCCCAAAAAAGAATTTTTACGCGGATACAATCAAGCAGAAAAAATAGCAGCTGGCATTGCGGATATTCTCAACATCCCAGTAAACACACAGTTAATAAAACGTGCTGTCTTCACTGAAAGTCAGACAAAAAAGGGACGCCTTTCACGTTGGGACAACGTACAAGATCGTTTTGAAAGCTACCGCAACAAAGGAAAGGCATTCAAACACATTGCATTGATAGATGACGTAGTGACGACTGGTGCAACTATCGAAACGTGTATACAAATCCTTCGGAAACAATTTCCTGACGTACAAATTAGCATCTTAACAATCGCTGTTGCGCAATAACATTAACTTTGTGTCAAAATTGATGCAATGCACTTTTTAATTGTCGGAGCTGGATTAGCAGGAACAACAGCTGCACACTTGTTGCGTGAACGTGGCTTTACTTTTGAACTACTTGATAGTGGTGAAAATGTTTCCTCTGCTGTAGCAGGTGGCATTATCAATCCGCTTGTTTTTAGGCGCATGACTTTGAGTTGGCGCTTGGATGAATTTTTACCAGTTGCACTCCGTTTTTTTGAAAAACGTGCGCGGGAAATGAACCAACAATTTTATCATGCAGTTCCAATAAGACGTTTTTTTGCCAGTGAACAAGAACGAGAGTTTTGGTTGAAAAAGCAAGCTTTACCTGACTTTCAGCCGTACATGCAACAACAAACTGCTTTCGATGCAGCTTTTCCAAATTCAAACAATACGTATGGAACTGGACTAGTTTTACAAAGTGGTTATGTTGATGCCGCTCGTTACACGGAAGCAAATTGGTTGTTTTTTGAGCAGCTCGGTGTTTTACGTAACGAGAAAATGGATTACACGCAACTAGATCCCATTGCTGGAAGTTACAAAGGTGTTACCTATGATTGTATCCTTTTCTGTGAAGGAAAAGATGCGTTGTATAATCCATGGTTTCGAACTATTCCGCTTCAAGCAACAAAAGGAGAAGTGCTAACAATTGATTGCGCGAATGCTTCACAAGAAGAATCCTACAACCGTAAATGTTTCATGATGCCGATTGGCAATCACCAATTTCGCGTTGGCTCGACCTATGATTGGGATGTAGACAATACAACTCCAACTGAACTTGGTAAAAAAACAATCACCGATAATTTAGCATCCATCTTAACTGATGCTTACACAATCTCTTCGCATCATGCTGGCGTTCGACCAACCATAAAAGATCGCCGACCTGTACTTGGAAGACATCCGCATTTCCCAAAATTGGCAATCGGAAATGGATTAGGCGCAAAAGGATACATGTTAGCACCGTTAATCCTAGAAGAATTATTGAATCACCTAATTGACGGGGCTCCGGTTCATCCAGAAACACGCATCGAACGGTTTCAATTCCCGGAAAAAGTTGGGGAATAAGTTGCCTGCATTACGACAAATACATAAAATTGGTTAAAAGCAGTAAAAATTGAAAACATACGAATTAAATGAATTAAATTTGCGTAAAAAATAATAGATATGTATCCGGCAGAACTCGTAAAACCAATGAAAGAAGACCTTACGAATGTAGGTTTTGTTCAATTAGAAACAGCAGCAGCTGTTGACCAAGCAATCCCAACAAGTGAAGGAGTAACGTTAGTCGTTGTAAATTCAGTTTGTGGATGTGCAGCAGGTAATTTACGTCCAGGCGTGAAATTATCGTTGAAAAATGAAAAAACGCCCGCTCAACTATACACTGTTTTTGCAGGAGTTGATACGGAAGCAACACAACAAGCAAGAAATTACTTTTTGCCATTTCCTCCGTCTTCTCCATCAGTGGCGTTGTTCAAGGATGGTAAATTAATTCATTTTTTAGAAAGACATAATATCGAAGGTGTTACAGCGGCAATGATTGCTGAAAATTTAGCTGCAGCATACGACGAATTTTGTTAATCCCAACTTATTAAACAACTAAAGGCTTCAAAGGGAACTTTGAGGTCTTTTTTTTTAGCTTACTATGTTTATCGATACGCATACACATTTGAATTCGGAACAGTTTGATGCTGACCGAAATGACGTTATTGAACGTGCTATTCGTGATGGCGTTTCACGCTTTTACATCCCAAATGTTGATCTCGCTTCGATAGCTGGGATGCATGCGTTAGAAAACGCTTTTCCCAACCATTGTTTTGGCATGATGGGACTTCACCCGTGTTCCGTTGGAACAGATTGGGAAGCGGTTTTAGCTACCATGAAGGAATATTTGGACCAGCGTTTTTACGTCGCAATTGGTGAAATTGGCATCGATTTGTATTGGGACAAAACAACCTTGCCTGAGCAACAAGCTGCTTTCCGAACCCAAGTAAAATGGGCGAAAGCAATGAATTTGCCAATTGTCATTCATGCGCGTGATTCCTTTCAAGAGATTTACGAAATTTTAGACGAAGAAAATGACGCAACGTTACGCGGAATTTTTCATTGCTTTACCGGAAACGTGGAAGATGTGAAAAAGATTGACGCTTACGGAGGCTTTTTATTTGGAATTGGCGGTGTAGTAACCTATAAAACTTCAGATTTGCCGACTGTTATTCCTGCAATTCCACGCGATAAATTGGTATTGGAAACTGACGCGCCTTATTTACCTCCGGTTCCTTACCGAGGTAAAAGAAACGAGAGTAGTTACCTTGTTCATACAGCAGAAAAGGTTGCAACAATTTTAGATCTTCCCCTAACCGAATTAGCTGCACTCACGACAAAAAATGCACTGCGCCTTTTTCAACCAGAAAAATAAACTTGTGTTTTCAAGAAATTCAAGCAACTTTGTACTGTTAAAACAAAGTGCATGAAAACAACCCCACACGTTCTTGTTATTTACACAGGTGGTACAATTGGAATGGTCAATGACCCATTAACAGGTTCATTAACGCCCTTTGATTTTGGTGATGTTTACAAACATATCCCAGAATTAGCACGCTTAAATGTGCAATTGACAACCCATGCCTTTGAACGCCCAATCGACTCCTCTGAAATGCAACCAAGTTATTGGAAAACGATGGCGGAATTAATCGATCAGCGTTACAACGATTTTGATGGTTTTGTTATCTTACACGGATCAGACACCATGGCTTTTTCTGCATCTGCACTCAGTTTCATGTTACAAGGCATTCAAAAACCTGTGATTTTTACTGGTTCACAATTACCTATCGGAACCATTCGTACAGATGGAAAAGAAAACCTCATCACAGCTATTGAAATAGCGGCAGACAAAAACGAAGATGGTTCTGCAAAAATTCAAGAAGTGGCCATTTATTTTGAATACTCCTTGTATCGTGGCAACCGAACATCGAAAATATCAGCATCCTCATTTGAGGCTTTTCGCTCACCTAATTTACAGCCTTTAGCCATTGCAGGTGTTCACATTGATTACAAAGAAATCGGTTTGAAAGGAAGCGGTAAACTTGCTTTGTTTACCGACTTCGATTCGTCAGTTGGATTGATCAAATTGTTCCCAGGATTGGATTGGAACAGTTATTCGTTGTTTTTTCAACCGACTGTTTTCAAAGCAATCATATTGGAAACTTATGGATCAGGAAACGCACCTTCTGACAAACGTTTTCAGGAATTAGTGTTGGGATATATCGCGCAAGGCGGAGTCGTTTTGAACACAACACAATGTGCAACAGGAATGGTCGAGCAAGGCAAATACGAAACAAGTTCCTTTTTTGAAAAACACGGCGTCATTTCGGGGAAAGATTTGACAACGGAAGCTGCGGTAACAAAAATGATGTATGTCTTGGGGAAAGCAAAAGGCGATATGCAGCAAATCAAACAGTTGTTGACCCGCAATCTTTGCGGCGAACAAAATTAATCGGAAACTAAGATAATTTGTGTATTTTTGTCGTCCACAAAACACATAGAGAGGTGTCCGAGTGGTTGAAGGAGCTACCCTGGAAAGGTAGTATACGGGTAACTGTATCGAGAGTTCGAATCTCTTCCTCTCTGCGAAAATCAAATTATTAAAACCTGTAAAAATTAACTTTTACAGGTTTTTTTATACCCTACAAATTTACATTCTATGATATTTGTATTAGACACTAAATAAAAATCGATAATTTTAATGAATTGATCATTCTAATCTAATTACCAATGAAAAAAATCCTATTGATTCTTACAACAGTTTTATCGTTTAACAGTTATTCTCAAATAACTGTTGAAAAACCACGGATACAATATGTTTCAATTTGGTCGCTGGATGAATTAAAGGAACTTTCAGTGGGTACAAAAATTGTATTTGAACAAAATTGCAACCAAAAAGTAGAAAAAAACATTGTCGATGGCATAGTACTTTTTGAAAATGTTAGATTCAATAAAGAGAAGTTTTCAATTGGAATTGAGTTTAAAGATACAGTTGTGAACTCAGTTGTCTATTACTTTTCAGCTTCACAAATCAATTTATTGAAAGAAATAGGATTGCCTGATATAAATGCTATTTCAGCTTTAAGAAAAGGCGAATGGACATTTTGTGATGAAACAGACAAACTAATTTATGTTGTTTTCAAAACAAAAAAATCCATAACGGTCATAAAAAAACGGTCTCATTAACTGGAGATTTGAACCGTTCGAATCTCTTCCTCTCTGCAAAAACCGGTCATAAAAGATCGGTTTTTTTTGTGCCTTATTTTTTTTCCAATTTTTTAGTTGGAACGGTTGCAATTGATGCGAATTCATTACTTTTACTGTTCATTTACACGTATCTATTCGCATGAATAATTTCGAGATTACCACACCGACAACACTCATTTTTGGCAAAGATCAATTAGCTCGTGTTTCGGAACAAATAAAAAAACACACCAGCGAAAAGAAAATACTCATCGTTTATGGCGGTGGTTCTATAGAACGTTCGGGATTTCTTGACAAAATCAAAGCGGAATTGTCCGAATTTGAGCTGCATTTATTTGGTGGCGTAGAAGCAAATCCTGAATTTACAACACTCATGAAAGCTGTTGCGTATATTCGTGAAAATGACATCCGCTTTATTTTAGCTGTTGGTGGTGGATCAGTTATTGATGGCACAAAATTCATTTCAGGAGCTGTTGGCTATGCTGGTGACCCGTGGGAAGTTTTGACAATAACAGAAAAAGTTTTCACCTCTGCCGTGCCGTTTGGTTGTATTTTAACCATCCCTGCAACAGGTTCAGAATGCAATTCAGGAGCCGTAATTAGTCGATCTGAGCTGAAAGAGAAACGTGCGATGGGTGGCCCATTGTTCTTTCCAAAATTTGCTTTATTAGATCCTACTTTTGTTGCAACACTTCCAAAAAGACAATTGGCAAATGGTATCATCGATGCGTACACACACACCATGGAACAATACTTAACTTTTCCAGGGCAAAACAAAGTACAAGAACGCTTTGCAGAAGGAATTTTAGCAACCTTGATTGAAATTGGTCCCGAAGTATTGGAAAATCCTGCCGATTATGAGTTAGCGGCGCATTTGATGTACGCAGCAAATCAAGCTTTAAATGGCATGCTTCGTTGCGGCGTGACAACAGACTGGGTGACGCACATGATTGGTCATGAATTAACGGCTTTACACGGCATTGACCATGCGCAAACACTCGCAATTATTGCTCCACGGCTATACGAAAATCAATTTGAGAACAAAAAAGCTATGCTTGCTCAATATGGAAAACGTGTGTGGCAGTTAACAGGTGATGATACCACAATTGCACGCGAAGCAATCGTCAAGACAGAAGCGTTTTTTCATTCGTTGGGTGTAAAAACACGCATCAGTGAATACGCTGAAAATTGCCAAGAAACACCAGCAATTATTAAACATAGATTCCAAACAAGAAATTGGGTGGCAATGGGTGAAAAACAAGCCATTACACCTGATGACGTTGAACAAATTGTTAAAAACGCTATCTGATGGGACTTTCATCTCGATTTACCGTTCGACATGAGGCAACACCTGCCCTACTTGATTTATTGACGAAAACAACCTTAGGAACAAACGGTGCTTGCTACCGTCATTTGGATACACGAACACGTATTTTGGAGGCAGATAATCCTGTATTTGTATCGTTGGAACGCGATGGAAAAGTACAGGGAAATGTGACTTTTTGTCAACGAAAAGAACGCTGGTACGTCCGTTATTTTGCGTTTTCTGGACAAAAACAAGCGTCAAAAAATGTGAATCGCGTAGCAAAAAGCAATTCGCGCTTAAAACAAGAAATTGCTGATTTTTACGACGAGGTTTTTGATGGACAACACGGCGAAGCTCCCGAAGCACTTTATGCATACATTGACCCGCACAACGAACGCAGTAAATGGATGTCAGAACAATTTGGCTTTCGTACAGAAGCTCAATTAATCACGCAACCTTTTAGTCGAGCAAATCCAAAAAACAATGGTAATGTTCAGCTTATCACAGATCAAGAAACCATTGATTCCGTGTTAGCAAAGATCAAAAAAACACACGCTTATTTCATAGATGACCATGCAAAAAAAGGTCCTTTTTACGGTATTTTTGATGCAAACAATGAATTAATCGCCTTCACAAAAATCACCTGCGCTAATTGGGTTATTCAACGATTACCTGGTTTTTTTGGCGGAATTTTCACCAAGTTACTTCCTTACACACCTGGTATTTGCCGCATCATTCGTCCGAAAGAACACCACTTTGCAGTGCCAGAATCTGTTTGGGTGAAAGATGCCAATCCAAAAGTATTGTCTCAATTATTCGAAGGAATATTAGCTATAGAAAAACGCAACATGATGCTTTGGTGGATTGACCGACGCGAACCAATTTGGCGCGAAACTAAAAACCGCATCAATTGGGGCTTGGTTCACCGTATGACAGCCCACCCAATGGTGGATGTTGTTGTGTTGCGTAAGAATCCGTTGAAACTCGATGACTTGCGGATGAAACCGATTTTTGTCGCTGGTTGGGACATGGTTTGATTGCTGTTCTGCAATTTTTTTATCCAAATACCGTTGAACAAAATAGCTTGCTGTTTGTTTGAATAGCAAATCAGAAGTGTTATCTTTGCTTTTAAACCTTTTTGAATATGCATCCATATAAAGCTGGACCCTTACTCGAACAAATCGAATTCCCACACGATTTAAGGGAAAAAATGTCAATTGATCAGTTACCTCAGGTAGCCGATGAATTGCGTCAGTACATTGTAGATGTTATTTCAGAAATTGGAAATTCGCACTTTGGTGCTAGCTTAGGTGTAGTTGAATTGACAGTTGCATTGCATTATGTATTCAATACACCTGATGATCAATTGGTTTGGGATGTGGGACACCAAGCTTATGGTCACAAAATATTAACGGGAAGACGATCTGTTTTTCATACAAACCGCACAAAAGGAGGGATTTCAGGTTTCCCGAAAAGAAGCGAAAGCTTGTACGATACGTTTGGGGTAGGTCACTCTTCAACATCTATTTCTGCTGCGTTGGGAATGGCAGTTGCCAACCGATACAAAGGCGACAAAGAGCGTCAACACATCGCGGTAATTGGAGATGGCGCAATGACAGCTGGATTGGCGTTTGAAGGATTGAATCATGCTGGATTTGAGAAGGATGCCAATTTATTAGTTGTTTTGAACGACAACTGCATGTCGATTGACCCAAATGTAGGCGCATTGAAAGAGTATTTAACCGATATCACTACTTCGCATACCTACAACAAAGTCAAAGACGAAGTCTGGAAATTGCTGGGGAAAGTCAGCAAGTTTGGTCCAGATGCACAATCGATTGTTTCCAAAATATCACATGCGTTGAAAGGATCGATTTTAAAGCAAAGCAATTTGTTTGAATCGTTCAATTTCCGTTATTTCGGTCCAGTAGATGGACACGATGTAGTTGGACTAGCGAAAGTATTGGAAGATTTAAAAGACATTCCTGGTCCAAAAATTTTACATTGCATTACGCGCAAAGGCGCAGGATATAAATTTTCTGAAGAAGGAAATCCAACAAAATGGCACGCTCCAGGAGTTTTCAATAAGGAAACAGGAGAAATTGTCAAAGTGGTTCCAAAATCGCCACAGCCGCCAAAATACCAAGATGTATTTGGACATACGATTGTGGAGTTGGCTGAACAAAACGATAAAATCATGGGGGTTACTCCTGCCATGCCATCAGGTTGTTCCCTGAATTTAATGATGGAAGCGATGCCCGACCGCGCATTTGACGTGGGAATTGCAGAACAACATGCGGTTACTTTTTCTGCTGGTTTGGCTACACAAGGCTTGGTTCCGTTTTGCAATATTTATTCGTCGTTTATGCAACGTGCATACGACCAAGTATTGCACGATGTTGCTTTACAAAATTTACCTGTTGTATTTTGTTTGGACCGTGGAGGATTAGTTGGAGCAGATGGCGCAACACACCACGGAGCTTACGATTTAGCATACATGCGTTCCATTCCAAACATGGTTGTTGCGGCACCAATGAACGAAGCAGAATTGCGCAACATGATGTTGACGGGTTCCCTACACGGAGGACCATTTTCTATCCGCTATCCACGCGGAAATGGTGTGATGACCGAATGGAAAACGCCTATGAAAGCCATTACAGTTGGGAAAGGACAAAAAGTAAGCAACGGAGAAGATATTGCCCTTGTTACCATTGGTCATGTTGGAAATTTTGCACAAGAAGCAGTTCAACTTTTAAGCGCACAAGGAATCAGCGCTGCGCATTTCGATATGCGCTTCGTAAAACCAATTGACGAAACCTTGCTACACGAAGTTTTCACTAAATTTGACAAAGTCATTACCGTTGAAGACGGAACAATTATTGGCGGATTAGGTTCTGCAGTAATTGAATTCATGGCCGACAACAATTACCATTCACGTGTGGTACGTTTGGGTATTCCAGATGAATATGTACACCACGGAACCTCTGAAGAATTGTATGCAGACTGCGGATTTGACGCACAGGCAATTGCAGCAAAAGCAGTGGCCTTAGTTGCACGTAACGCTGTCGATAATTCAGAAACACAAGCTGCAGGGTAAAATTTAATTTCATTTTTTTCTTTATCTAGCGAAGACAGCGTAACATTACGTACGCTCGCACTTGCGGAACCTTTGACAAATTGTTGGGCGGTGTACCTGGCACGTGCTATTTTGGACAAGGATGCTGGCTTTGGCACCAGTGCGGAACGCATGGAGCGTATTGACATGGAAGCGCCAACAACGTTTGCTGTTCAGGTGTTCCCGAACCCGAACAAGGGGGCGTTCCATTTGCTTGCGACAAGTGACATGGCAACAATAACAATTGTTGATATGAATGGAAAAAAAGTACTGGAGCAAAACGCGGTTGGCAATGAAACAACAATTTTCTCCAATTTACTACGTGGTATTTACCTAATTCATGTAACTTTAACGGATGGTGCAACAGCAACAGCAAAATTGGTGGTGGAGTAAGCTACAACAGCTATTTGTATTGCTGGCAGGGGTTTTCCTTGCCGGCAATACTGCTGTGGCACAAACCAATTTGGTACGCAACCCACATTTGGACGAAATTAACTACTGTCCGAATTGCTTAGGTTGTTATAATTTACCAGTTATCAATTTTGGTAATTATTCATTGACAAGTACCGCTGATTATTTCAACAAATGTACTAATAGTACTTCAGTTGGAATCCCTAACAATTTTGGTTACCAAATGCCTCGTTCAGGTGATGGGTACATGCATGCTCAAATTGTAAGAAGAAATGGACCACAAGGTTATTTATTTTGGTATAACACAAGCTTTGAACATTCTCGCGAAAATTTCTTTGGTGAGTTTACCAGTCCCTTACAAGCTGGTTCCTATTATGTAGAAATATACACTACTTTGGCAGATTTATACTATCGCATTATGGCTACTAACGCTTTTGACATGCTGTTGTTGCAGGACACTATTTACCGCCCTTTCACCGGCTCCCCCCCCACATTGATTTACAACAAGTTATCAACCTTAACCCAAGTGGAGAAATAATACGCGACACGCTCAATTGGGTGAAATTATCTACCTGCTTTGAAGCAAGTGGAAGCGAACGTTTTTTTGCCATTGGTACTTTTCGCGATACCTTGGACATTCAATACGATGCCTTTGATCATCCAAATGAGGAGTTTTTAAGTGCGTCCTATTACTTTGAAGACGTGCGTATTTTTCCTTGTGAAAACTGTTGTAGTGGCGGTAATGCCTTTCCAGATTTTGTGGTTGTTAGTAGCAACCCTGGCACCGCAACAAATCCCACTGTTTTCAATATCACTTTAAGTGGTGAAGCTTCCGCAAGCTTGGTGTTGTACGATAGTGCTGGCAGGCGCGTAGCCAATTATACGACGCAAACAGAAATGAGTGCTTTTACTGCTCCCAGCTTAGCAAGTGGGGTTTATCATTACCGTTTTACGTCTAGCAATGACGTATTGCAAACAGGCAAGTTTGTGGTGGAGTAAGTATAATGATAAGTCCGTTTTCTTCAAATTATCCCATTTTCTTCAAAAACAGCATCAAAACGAGGCTGTTTTGACGCATTCTTTGCTATTTTTGTACTTATATAGACGAAAAAGATGAAACGAACAAAAATTGTTGATGTATTACGTGATCCAAAAATCGGAGAAACGTATGTAGTAAAAGGTTGGGTGCGTGCATTCCGTAGTAATCGTTTTGTACAATTGAACGACGGTTCAACCATCAATAATTTACAAGGAGTAATCGACTTTGAACAATTCGACGAAACGACCTTGAAAAAAATCACAACCGCAGCAGCAGTTGGATTAACCGGAACACTGATTGCTTCTCAAGGAAGCGGACAAGCCGTTGAATTACAAGTTTCAAGCATCGAAATCATTGGCGAAGCACATCCAGATGACGTGCAAAAAACCGTCATGCAACCCAAAAAACACAGTTTGGAATTTTTACGCGAGCAAGCACATTTGCGCTTTCGTACCAATACCTTCAGTGCCGTTTTTCGCATTCGCCATGCAGTGAGTTTTGCCATTCACCAATTTTTTAATGACAAGGGATTTTATTACATCCACACACCCATTATCACCGGTTCAGATGCAGAAGGAGCAGGCGAAATGTTCCGTGTAACAAACCTCGACGCAACGCAACCCCCATTAAACGAAGACGGAACAGTCAACTACAAAGAAGATTTCTTCGGGAAGCCCGTTAACTTAACCGTTTCGGGGCAATTAGAAGGTGAATTAGCAGCGACCGCTTTGGGAGCAATTTACACCTTTGGACCAACGTTTCGTGCAGAAAACTCCAATACATCACGCCACTTGGCAGAGTTTTGGATGATCGAACCAGAAGTTGCATTCAACGACCTGAACGACAACATGGACTTAGCAGAAAACATGTTGCAATACATTTGTCAATACGTCATGGACAATTGCGCAGACGACTTGCAATTCCTGAACGACCGCGAAGCGCAAGAACAACAGTCAAAACCACAGAACGAACGCAACGAGCTCGGATTAATCGAGCGCTTGAAATTTGTCACACAAAATAATTTTCAACGCATCACTTACACCGAAGCAATCGACGTATTACGCAACTCGAATCACTACAAAAAGAAGAAATTCAACTACGACGTTACTTGGGGAACCGATTTGCAATCAGAACACGAGCGTTATTTGGTAGAAAAAGAATACAAACGCCCCGTTATCATCACCGATTATCCAGTATCATTTAAAGCATTTTACATGCGCGCAAACGAAGGATGTGAACCAGGAAAAGAAACAGTAGCCGCAATGGACATTCTTTTCCCAGGAATCGGAGAAATGGTCGGTGGATCACAGCGCGAAGAACGCTTGAGCGTGTTGCAAGAAAAATGCGCTGCATTTGGAATACACGAAGCAGACCTTTGGTGGTATTTAGACACACGCCGTTTTGGATCCGTTCCACATGCAGGATTTGGTTTGGGATTTGAACGCATGATCATGTTCGTTACTGGGATGAGTAACATCCGTGATGTAATACCATTTCCAAGAACACCACAGAACGCAGAATTCTAACATTACACATTTCAAATAGATAAAGGCTGAGTTGGTTGTACAATTCAGCCTTTTTTTTGTAACTATGTAAAAAGTGAGCAGGTATTAAAATAGTAACTATGTAAAAATTAGTAAAAAGATTTTTAGTAACTATGTAATTTTGTATATTTGTGGAAAAAGTAACTATGATAACACGAAAACGTTTGGAAGATTTGCAGCAATGGCGGTTACGAGCGGGCAGAAAGCCCCTGATAATTCGTGGTGCGCGACAAGTTGGGAAAACAACAATCGTGAATCAATTTGCGCAATCATTTGAACAATACCTGTATTTGAATTTAGAAAAACAGCGTGATGCAAACTTTTTTCATAGTTACCAAGATGCAACCATCATCGCACAGCAATTATTTCTAGCATACGGTTTAGATTATACAAAACGCGAACAAACCTTGCTGTTCATCGATGAAATACAAGAAGTTCCCAGTGCAATAAACATGTTGCGTTACTTTTACGAAGAACTCCCCGAACTCCCAGTAATCGCAGCAGGAAGTATGCTTGAAACATTACTAGGCAAACGATTAACATTTCCAGTAGGACGCGTATCCTACCTCATGCTCCGTCCTTTGAGTTTTGAAGAAGTTTTTCGCGCACAAGCAACAACAGCACAACTTACAGCATTCGAACAAGTACCCATTTCGCCAATAGCAGAAAACCTGTTGCACGAAAAATTTATCTTCTATGCATTTACAGGAGGTATGCCAGCTGTCATTCAAAACTATTTGGAAAACAAAGACATCACACAGTTGCAACCAATATTTGAAGAACTGTTGGAATCCTACCTCGATGACGCAGAAAAATATGCGCAATCAAGCGAGCAACTCAATCAATTGCGTTTTGTAATCCAACAAATCGGAAAAGAAGCAGGAAGTCGCATCAGTTTTACCAATTTTGGAGGTCAAAATTACCCCGTAAAAAAAATAGCAGAACTTTTTTACTTACTCGAAAAAACACACTTGTGTCAGTTGATTTATCCCGTTGTGGGACAACAATTACCACTCGAAAAAGACAGTAAAAAAGCGCCACGCCTGCACATTTTGGACACCGGATTGATGAACTTTGTTGCCAACATTCAAATAGACGTTTTGAGAAGCGACGATTTGTGCAGCGTTTACAAAGGGAAAATGATCGAACATTTAATCGGTCAAGAATTGTTTTCAACCCTGCGTTATCCAAGTGAAACACCTAATTTTTGGGTACGTCAAAAACGAGGTTCGCAAGCAGAAATAGATTACTTATATCCCTTTGAAGGAAAACTTTATCCCGTTGAATTGAAATCTGGAAAAAAAGGAACACTGAAATCATTGATGGTTTACATGGAAACAGCGCCCGTTACATGTGCCATTCGCATTTATGGAGGTAACTTTAGTGTCGACACACTCGAAATCGCAACTGGAACAACAATCCATTTACTGAACATTCCGTTTTTTCACACAACCAAAATAAACGAATACTTAACCTGGTTTTTCAACGACTACCAACAAACAAAAGAAAAATCGTCAAGTTTAGTCAGTGAACCAGCGGAAAAGTATTTGAAAAAAGGGAAACAACCAGCGGAATTGTCAACACAAGTTCGAGTTGGAATATTGAAAGCCTGCGCAAAAGAAGCGAAAAGCGCACGTTACCTATTGGAAACAATTCTCGGAGTAAGTTTTCAGACACACAACAAACGCAAATTTATTCAGCCACTTTTAGCACAAGGCTATTTGGCACAAACGCAAACGGAAAATAAGAAAAGTAAATTGCAAACATATAAAATTACAGCAATCGGAAAAACATTTTTAACCGAACAAAACAAACAGTCATAAAGGCTGTTTGTTTGCTAATTATCGAACACATACAAGTACCTCAACAATTATTTTTGCCGTATATTTGAAAAACATTTACAACACAAAACACTGAAAACCGTCCAATGGCATTACGACAACACCTTGCACAAAAGCTAGAGCAACGACTTTCACCGCAACAAATTCAATTGATGAAGTTATTGCAAGTTCCAACTATGGAGCTCGATCAACGCATCAAACAAGAATTGGAGGAAAATCCCGCATTAGAAGAAGGAAAAGAAGAGCCCTTAGACGAATTCGACAATCAAGACGATGACTTTTCAGATGCGGATACTGATTTTGATACCGATTTTGAACTCAGCGATTATTTCGACGACGATACACCCGATTACAAAACACAAGTCAACAATACCAGCAAAGACGAGGAAGAACGCGCAATTCCTTTATCCGTAGAAGCTTCATTTCAAGAAAAATTGACCGAACAACTGCATTTGTTGTACTTGGATGACACCCAATTTATCATCGCTGATACCATCATTGGGAACTTGGACGAGTCGGGTTATTTGAACCGTGATATCGAAGCAATCGTTGACGATTTAGCGTTTTCAGCCAACATTACCGTTACATCCGAAGAAGTCGAAACAGTGCTAAAACTAGTACAAGAACTCGATCCCGCAGGAATAGGTGCACGTGATTTGCGTGAATGTTTGCTCTTGCAAATCGAGCGGAAACAAGAGGGAAATATCACGTTGTTTACCGCGAAAAAAATCCTGCAAGATCATTTTGAAGAATTTACCAAAAAACACTACGATAAAATTCAAAAAAAGCTTGAAATCGAAAACGAAGACCTAAAACAAGCAATTGATGCCATCATTAAATTGAATCCCAAACCAGGCGGATCGATGAAAGAAGGCGCAAAAAGCCAACAACAAGTCATTCCCGATTTCATCATCAACGATTTGGAAGGCCGATTGGAATTAAGTCTCAATAGCCGCAATGCGCCCGAATTAAAGGTGAGCAAGGAATACGAACACTTGTTGCGCAGTTATTCGGAAGGAGCAAAAACATCGAAATCAGACCGTGAAGCAGTTAGTTTTGTCAAAGCAAAATTAGACGGTGCACTTTGGTTTATTGACGCAATCAAACAACGTCAGCATACCTTACTTTCAACGATGGAAGCCATCATGAATTATCAGTTGGACTTTTTCCTATCTGGTGATGACACCAAGTTGAAACCAATGATTTTAAAAGACATCGCTGAAAAAGTTTCCCTCGATATATCGACAGTTTCGCGTGTTGCAAACAGCAAATATGTGCAAACAAGCTACGGTGTTTATTCGCTGAAATATTTCTTTTCGGAATCGCTGTCAACCGACTCTGGTGAAGAAGTCAGTACCCGTGAAGTGAAAAAAATTCTCTCCGACGCCATCGAAGCAGAAAACAAAGCAAAACCGTTGACGGATGAACATTTGGCAAAATTATTAAACGACAAAGGCTACAACATTGCCCGCCGTACGATTGCTAAATACCGTGAACAGTTGAACATTCCCGTTGCACGTTTACGCAAAGAACTCTGATGAAATTACTCGCAAAAATAACTTCGTGGGTGTTTTTACCTTTGTTTGCACCGGTGTATGCCGTGCTTATTTTTTTCTATCTCCCTGTAAACGAGCGATTAGCTTCAGATAAACTATTGTTGCTCAACTTGATTCCCGATGCAAAATGGTTGATTATCAATCTATTTTTTGCCCTGTCATTTCTTGCCCCAGCCATCACATTACTCGTGCTTTTTTTGCAAAAAAAAATAAGCACTATTATGCTGGCCGATCGAAAAGAACGCTTAATGCCTTCTATCTTGGTCAATGTGTATGCATTGTTGCTGTTACTCATTCTCTTTCGCTTGTTGCCAAGTGAAATGAGTGGTTACGCACTGTTGATGGGACTTTCTATTGGATCTTTTCTTGCTGTTTTCATTGCAACAATTATCACAGCTTATTGGAAAATATCCCTGCATGCCGTCGGAATGGGAATATTGACAGGAGCCATTTTCATTTATTTTACACACTTGGACAACTATCCGATTTGGTTTATTCCCTTGCTTTTTCTCCTCAGTGGTATCGTTTTTGGAATGCGCATGGTGTTAAAAGCACATGATTTGTTGCAATTGTTTGCGGGATTTGTGTTAGGAGTTTTAACGACAAGTTTGAGTATTCAACTACTATTTTATTCGCTATGAAGGTAGAAACGTTCACTTTTAATGGTTTTCAAGAAAACACTTCAATTGTTTACACGGCAGAAAAAGATGCGGTCATCATTGATCCTGGTTGCTATGATCAGCACGAACAAGAAGCATTAGTTGACTTTATCACAAGCCACGATTTAACCGTTCACGCTGTATTGAACACCCATTGTCACTTGGATCATATTTTTGGCAATGCCTTTTGTGTAGCAAAATACGGCGTTGATTTGTATGCCCACAAAGAAGAATTGTTCACCTTGGGATTGGCAGAGAAGTCCGCACAACTGTATGGTTTTCCAGGCTTTATTCCCTCCCCTACACCAACCGTATTTATTGAAGACAACGAAGAAATCCGTTTTGGAACATTAGCGTTTCAGGTGATTTTTGGTCCCGGTCACGCAGTTGGACATGTTGCATTTTATAACGCCCCGAACAAGCTTTTAATTGGTGGAGACATCCTCTTCAAAGGAAGTTTTGGCCGAACAGATTTGCCGGGAGGTTCGATGGAAATATTGAAAAAAACAATCCACGAACGCATGTTTACCTTACCAGAAGACACTGTTGTTTATCCCGGTCACGGACCTACGACAACCATCGGCGAAGAAAAAATTCACAATTATATTTGGCAGTTTTAACCAAAAAAAAAGCGACCTCAATGAAGTCGCTTTTCTGTTTTTATTTCTTTCTAAAGAATATTCGAACTGGTACACCTTCGAAATCGAATTCTTGGCGCAATCTGTTTTCCAAAAAGCGTTTGTACGATTCCGGTACATACTGAGGAAGGTTACAGAAGAATGCAAAGGCAGGAGCATGAGTTGGCAACTGTTGCACATATTTAATTTTAACGTATTTACCTTTCAATGATGGCGGAGGATTGCTTTCAATAATCGGCAACATGACATCGTTTAAAACAGACGTTGAGATCTTTTTAATACGGTGTTCGTGCACTTCCATTGCTTTTTCCAATGCCTTGTGAATACGTTGTTTGGTTAAAACCGACGTAAACAAAATCGGAACATCGTTGTACGGAGCAAGATCATTACGCAATTTCGCTTCGTATTCCACGCTCGTCATGGTGTCTTTTTCGACCAAATCCCATTTGTTTACCAAGACAACAACTCCTTTGTGGTTCTTCTCAATCATGTAATAAATGGTCAAATCTTGTTTTTGAATTCCTTCGGTTGCATCTATCATAAAGATACAGATGTCCGAATTTTCAATGGTTCGCACTGAACGCAATACCGAGTAATATTCGATGTCCTCGGTTACTTTTGCTTTTTTACGAATTCCAGCGGTATCGATCAACATGAAGTCGAACCCAAAAGCCTTGTAACGTGTATTGATAGAATCGCGTGTTGTGCCCGAAATATTGGTGACAATGTTGCGTTCTTCTCCGGTTAAGGCATTGATCAACGATGATTTTCCAACATTTGGTTTTCCAACGACTGCAATGCGTGGTAAATTTTCTTCTTCTTCACCGCGTGGATCTTCTTTATCGAAAAACTTCACTGCTTCGTCCAAGATTTCTCCTGTTCCAGAGCCATTCGCTGCTGATAAATCAAAGACATCACCTAGGCCAAACGACCAGAATTCGCTCGATAAACCAACGCGATCATTGTTATCCACTTTATTGGCAATGACCAATACTTTCTTTTTTGTTTTGCGCAACAGTCGTGCAACAGTTTCATCCAAATCGACGATACCCGTTGTTGCGTCCACTACAAATAAAATGATTGTTGCTTCTTCGATAGCGATTTCGACTTGTTTTCTGATTTCGCCTTCGAAAACATCATCGGAGCCATGAACATATCCACCTGTATCGATGACAGAGAACGGAATCCCGTTCCATTCACCACGACCATAAATTCGGTCACGTGTTACTCCGCTAATTTCTTTTACAATCGCATGATTTGATTCAGTTAAACGATTGAATAATGTTGATTTCCCTACATTTGGTCGGCCAACGATGGCAATAATATTTCCCATTTTATTTTAATTTGACGTACTTCCCAGCACTACTTTTGATACACTTATTCTGTGGTTACGAACGAATCAATAACCGTATTTTTTTAATTTTTGTTCGCTTGCACGCCAGTCTTTATCGACTTTTACAAACGTTTCTAAAAATATTTTTTGTCCAATAAACGCTTCCATGTCCAAGCGTGACTCGCGTCCGATTCGCTTCAACATTTCACCTTTTTTACCAATCAAAATTCCTTTTTGTGAATCGCGTTCCACAATTATCAACGCACGAATATGGGTGATGTTATCGCCTTCTTCGTACGATTCAATCTCAACTTGACACGCATACGGAACCTCTTTGTCGCAATGCAAGAATATTTTTTCGCGGATCATTTCGGCTACGAAGAAACGCATTGGTCTGTCCGACAATTCTTCTTTATCAAAATACGCTGGACCTTCGGGTGCTAATTCTAAAATGCGGTCCCAAATACGATCGATATTGAATTTGTGCAACGCTGAAACAGGAATAATTTCTGCATTGGGAACTTTTTCCTGCCAATATGCACGGCGTGCAACCACTTTTTCCTGATCGGCCAAGTCGATTTTATTGATAATCAACAACACTGGAATTTTCAATTTAATGATGCGTTCCAACGTTTCTTTGTGATTCATTTCCGTTTCGTGCATGTCGGTAATGAAGAGCAAAATATCGGCATCTTTGAACGATGCTTCAACGTAACTCATCATCGCTTCGTGCAATTTATAAGAAGCATTCACTACACCTGGCGTATCGGAGAACACAATTTGGTGATCATCACCGTTTACCAATCCGTGAATACGGTGACGCGTTGTTTGTGCTTTTGAGGTAACAATTGATAATTTTTCGCCCACTAATCCATTCATTAGCGTTGACTTACCAACATTTGGACTACCAACGATATTTACAAAAGCAGATTTGTGAGACATATAATTTTGAATTTAGTGCAAAGATACGGTTCTTTTTTTTATTGGGTGTCTCCCCGCATTGATTGGACTGTTTAATTGTGATTTAATTAGGGTTTTCACATTTTTTATCACCTAAAAACACGTTGTGACTTGCGAAACAAGAAAAAATGCGTATCTTTGTACCACAATTATCAGAAACGTCTGATCAAAACATTGAAATAGCAATCTATTAACGATATATTGCGGGGTGGAGCAGTTGGTAGCTCGTCGGGCTCATAACCCGAAGGTCGCACGTTCGAGTCGTGTCCCCGCTACTAAAAAGAAAAGCGCATTACGAAAGTGATAGCGCTTTTTCTTTTTAACCTCGTTCTCATTCTTAAATTCACACTTGTTTACAGAGCGAGAAACAGTGTGAAAATGATGAATTACAGCGCAAGAAACAGAATGAGAATGAAGTTTGGAAAAGGGTCTGTCGGCAGCTTTACCACAATTTACCCGGGTAACTAATTGCGCCAAGCCAATTTCTTTTGTTTTAGTACCTTTGATAAAACATCTTACTCATGAAAAATTTATTTTTCTTATTCGTTCTGTTGAACTTAACATTTGCTCACACACAAACAATACCAGCTCAACGAACAGTGAATTGGCAGGTTGCGGGAATAAAAGACACCACAACACAAGGTTTCACAATCGTTGATGGATCAACTTATGGATTTGTAAACGACGGAGTAACACCCAATGATTATCCGCTTGGGTCGCTCATGATTGCTTATCAAGGACCAACCATCGTTTATTTTCCTGCCGGAACATACCTCTTCAATGCGGCAATATATTTACGCAGCAATTTCATTATCAGAGGTGCAGGAGCCGATCAAACGACTTTTATCATCGAGCATCCCAATAACGGACATTCGTTCTACGCAAGCGGATACCCAACAAATGATACAACTTCCCTAATGCAAACAGCAACAAAAGGTAACAATCAACTTCATGTTGCCAATACAAGTGCGTTTGCGATTGGCGACTGGATACAACTCTTTCAAAATGACATGGATTTGACAACTTCTGCTTGGGCAGCGGGAAGTGTCGGCCAAATAGCTCAAATTACAGCAATTTCAGGAAATACACTAACGCTAGCATCCGAAATGCGCATGGATTACCTGATGCAGCGAACGCCTGCTATTCGCCGCATCTTACCCGTTGAAAATACGGGTGTCGAATGCCTAAAAATTCAACGCGTTGACAATACTGCTCCCGAACAAGCAAGCAACATCAGTTTTGACTTCGTTGTCAATTCGTGGGTGAATGGAGTAGCATTTCAAAATACGACATTTGCGCATATTGAAGCAAGTCACAGTTCCAATATCGACATTTCTAATTGCCACTTCAAAGATGCTTTCGAATATGGTGATGGCGGTCGTGCCTATGGTGTAATGCTCCAATTTAGTTCGAATGAATGCCGTGTATACAACAATATTTTTGACCATTTACGCCATTCAATGATCCTACAAGCAGGAGCAAATGGAAATGTGTTTTGTTACAACTATTCCATCAATCCTTTCTGGACAGGAAGTGCTGTTCTACCAAGTAATTCCGCTGGAGATATGGTCTTGCACGGAAACTATGTGTTCGCCAATTTATTCGAACAAAACGATGGACAAAACATTGTCATTGACAATTCACACGGAGGAAATGGACCCTTCAATACGTTTTTTAGAAACAGAGCTAGCTTGTGGGGGATTTTCTTCAGCGACACCACTTCACCTGGACAGAATTTTGTAGGGAATGAAATTCCAAACACTTCATTTCCATACAGCATAGTGAATTACACCTTACTTGGCAGTAACCATTTTTCATTCGGGAATAACAACAAAAACACGATTACCCCAACAGGAACAAGTAATTTAACGGATGTTTCGTATTGTTATGGGCAACGTCCTTCTTATATTCCTGTGACTTATTGGGCGAAAATTGGTCCAGAAAACACCATGAATTCAGGAAAAATTCCAGCTGGGATCCATTTCCAATTGAACGAATTAACTGCTGGAAGTTGTGGTGGTACTAGCGCAATAGGAATTTCAGAAAATGCCAATGAACGTATCACTTTGTATCCAAATCCTGTTCGATCGGGGGAACAAATTCAATTCAACAAAGCAGTAAAATCCGTTGAATATATCACTATTACAGGAAATCATTGTTTGAAACATGCATCTTCTTTTGGAATTGTTACAGCAACTTCTCCTACTGTTGCAGGATTTTATACCATCGTCATTACTGATTTAGAAAATCGAATATCACAGTATCCTATTGTTATTATTGACTAATATGAAGCAACTGTTTTTACTTTTATTGCTGGGAGTTCCCTTTTTGTCCTTTGCTGATTTACGTCCAAGTCAATTTTCAATTACAATCAGTTGTGACAAGCAAGTCGTTTCTCCAAATGAGTGTTTTCAAATCACTATTCAGGTAAGTAATTTAACGGTACAAAATCAATCGATCCTTATTCCTGGAGCACAAAACAAAGGGAAACGACTCATTCAATTGGAATATTACCAAGTGACGAATAATTTCTACACCAAAGTAGCTGAGGAAATACGAACGATTCAAATGGATACCTCAGAAAGAGGTTCCGTTTATTTCAAACGCTTGGATCCCAAAGAAAGTTACACGTTCCCTATCTTCCTGAACGATTCTTTGAATTATACCAAACACATTCAATCCAATTACCGATTGCCAAAATTACCCGCTGGCACCTATCAGGTTTTGGCTTGGTACTTGCCTTGGGATGAGGAATTAGCAAAATACACTTTCCAATTAACAACTGATTTCGACAAAAATCCAATCGAAGTTTCGGAAGAAGAAAGTAAAATTGAAATGCCCGCTGGCGGAATAAACAGCAATTATATATCCTTAACCATCGCATCGGATTCTGTTTTTTATCCAAAAGAAAACACCTGTACTCCGTGCGAAGAGCATTGTCGCTTTTGTCATGCAATTGAACACGAAAAATGGCACAAAGTGGAACGCATTATTCGGCACGAACAACACGATTGGCGAAAACAACACAGTCAATTATGTTGGATTTCTCCTAATCCAGATGCAATCTTGGATTGCTTGCCAACATATTCTACAAACGAATTAATTTTCAAAACAAAATCAGGTATTAAATATGCATTTATTACCTATCAAATTGGGAAAATATACCCCGTTCGGCAACGATTGGTGCAACTTTTTCATCTTGTTTTTAATACCAGTTTTGGAATCCGAACAAGTAGCTATAAAAAAGTTCGAATGATGAAACTAACATTGTGGTAGATCTCCCGCTGATACATCGAAATAATACTACAACAAAAAAAAGAGAGACACTTGCCTCTCTTTCTCTTTTACTTTTTAGTAATTGTATTTTATTATGACAATGGATTGAACAATGGTGCCATCGGCGAAGGATCTCCCGGAGGTGACATCATCACCAATGAAATCTCACTGTCAATTTGTATCGTCTCAACTTTCGGCGATTCGTAAACGCGTTTTGTAGTGGGTGTGTTTTCTAAATTTATCGTTTTCATATTTAATGCTTTATCGTATTTTACTTACTTCGTGATGACAATTTTCTTGCGCGCAACTTTTAATGCTGAATCAACCAACACGTGGTAAACTCCTGTTGCTGCATTGATATTCATCGTTGTCGTTTGCTCGTTGATTGCTTGTGTTGCTATCACTTTACCATTGATATCAATGATTTGAATTGTTCCCATTGCTGGTAACTCCTCGCTCAATGTTATTGTTACCAATCCTGAAGCATTCGAAACAATGTCAATGCCGTTTTCTTCAGCTGTTTCGATTCCTGCAACTCCACTGTTTGCTTGGAAGTGCACCACGAAACGATTGGCATCTGTTCCTGCTACTGCATCAAAAGCATACACCGGATTCATTGTCAAATCTTGGAACACATTCATCAAACGATCTTCCAAAAGTACTATTCCGTCTGTCATTGCTACTTCTGTTGCATTGAACGAGTAACTTTTTGCAGTTGGGAATTCAACTGTCAACGGCACTTGTTTGTTCGCTTTGATGCTTTTCATTCCGTTGATTGCCAATTTCTTGTTGTCAACAAACGAATATACTTGTGCCGCGTTTGATACCATCATTTTGTCTGAATCGAAGTTATCGTAACCTGTAGCTGCATTGTTATCAAAGTACAAAACAGTTTGGTCAATTGCGCCATCGTTTTCTAAGTTCAAGCGCACAAATGCCGGGAAGTCAGTACTTGACTTCAAACCACCATTATTTTGGTGGCTACGCATACTGTTGCTGAACGTAACCGAACCTGTTGTTCCGTCATTTGGATTGTACACCCAGAATGCTTGCATTGGTGGAATGTATTGTGTTGTTGTTCCACCAGAATTGTTAGTTGCGATCGCACCTGTAGCATTGTAAATATCATACACCATGTTTGTTCCGTCGTTTGATCGGTACCAAATAGATGATGATAAATTTACGTTCGTTGCAACTGCAGCAGTATAAGCAGCAGTCCAGTCCAAGTAGGATGGGTATGGATTACTCAATAAGGTATATCCTCTTGTTGATCCTGTTCCAGTATTGGTTAATGAACTGTTGGTATAATTTCCTGTATTCAACAAACCGCCCGTAAAAATACTTGTTTCATTTGCGCCCAAGCGTGCGACATGTCCTTGCATAGGAGACATGCTGACACCATTTGTAGTTATTTCTGTATACGACTGAGTAGCCTCTGCAAATGTCCACAAACGGTTATCACCTGCAGCATTAAATACCGTAGAAGTTGCTCCCGAAACAGGTGAACCCAAGTACCAGAAACGACCACTTGGTGTTGAACCTCCAGCTCCTGTTAACGCTTGTTTTACGTTAAATGTCCCTGAACCAGCAACCGTGTTTCCAGTTCCTTGTACCAAGGTAGCACCACTTTCTAACGTAAGTGTTCCGTTGTTGGTAAGAGTACCGTTGATGGTTAATTGAGCATTTGAATTCAGAGTCATCGTGCTACCAGATGCTATTGTTAAACTTGTTGCAACTGGGAAGTTAGTAATTCCTGTTGAAGGGATGATTACATTGTCTGTTGAAGTGGGAACTGCTGCCGGACTCCAGTTAGTTGTGGTATTCCATGCTGTAGATGTTGCACCAGTCCAAGTGTAGGTAGGGATTGTTTCAATTACAAAATTATCAATAAAAAAGTCAATATCTGCACTTCCATTAGAAGTACCTTCAAAAGCTCTGAAAGCAAAACGAACCGTTTGACTATTGTATGCTGATATGTCAACATTATCTACTTGGCCTAAATTAGAAGGCACATTTGTGGCGTTATAAGTGCGTAACACCGTCCAGTTGGCATTAGAAGTCGAAACTAACAATTCTACAAAATCATCTGATTCCCAATTAGTTACTGCGGATGTGCCATTCCAGTTAGTTGCTCCAACACTAAATTTAACTCTATAACCTGTTGCAGGAATAGTATAAAAAGGAGATAGTAGCCACTCTGAACCACTTGCAGCATCAATGTTCATTTTAGCAGCTCCAGTAGTACCTGAATTTAAAAACCCATCTTCAATCCAGTCTGAAATGGATGCTCCTCCAATTGTTGTTGGTCCAGCTGTAATATTACCTAAATCTCCTTCTTGCCAACAAGTTGTTGGTAAATATGTGGCAAATGCTTCTGAAGTAGGGAAGGAAGTAGTTGCATCACATAATGTTGTTCTATTCACACTAGTTCCAGTTGCAAAAGAAAAAGAACCATTTGAGTTAGCATTACTTACAACAGCATAAATTAAAAAATGATAAGTTGTTGCAGCACTCAAACCTGACAAATTTACTGATGTCCCATCACCTTTATACACACAAAAAGCACTTGCATCAGCTTCATAAACTGTTCCACTTCCAAAAGTTGAACTTGCAGAATAGGTTGTAGGATTTAAAACTGGTGATCCTACAGTAACAGCACTTCCTGCTTTTGCAAAAATCATGTAATCATTAGCACCTGATAAATAAGCTGTCGAAGACCATGAAAAACCGATGGAAGATGAAGTTATTGATTCAGCTGTTAAAGTTGAAGAAACAGCATTTGGTTTTGTTGCATGCGAAAGTGTGGCAGGAGAGTTTGTGTTAAAATCTATCGCCGTCCCTGTATTTGTATAGGAATATACTTTGTAATAATACATTGTTCCAGGAGCTGTACCTGTAAAAGTAGTAGTACTTGTAGCTGTTCCTGTTGTTTGTTTTTTATTAGCTGCATTTGAAGTAAAAACTGTAACATTAGTAGGGTCTGTACCATCTACAGGATCTGTAACTGAATTTAAATCGACGCTACTTGCTTTAATCAAATAGCCATCTGGCGCTTGTGTTCCAGCAATTGCTGCAGTCCAAGTTAATGGAATATCTGTACTGGTTACAGTCCCCGCAGCTAATGCTGTAATCTGGTTTGATGGTTCTATTTTTACAGTTGAAAAAGTAACTGCACTTGTCCACGAACTATTGAATCCTGAATAACAATTTGAACGGACATAAATTGAATATGTTGTTCCTGCTGTCAAACCTGTAATACTCGCACTAACAGTTGAACCTGTTGTTGTACCTGACGCAATCAATCCAGTTGAGCCTGATCCCGCTGTCCCTGATGTTCTTACTTCGTATTCATATCCAGCTGGTGAACCTGTAGCAGGAGCTGTCCATCCAATTGTAGCTGAAGTATAGGTTAATGCCGAACTGGTTACACCTGTTGGTCCACTACAACTTAAGGTTGTAAATGATCCAGCAGATGACCAACTTGAATAATCTCCTCCACCACAATTTGAACGCACATAATAAGAATATGCTGTCCCACCGTTTAAGCCTGTTAAACTTGCTGAAACAGTTGGTGCTGTCGTTGTGCCAGACGCAACCAATCCTGTTGCTCCAGATCCCGCAGCACCAGAAGTACGCACTTCGTATTCATAATTAGCTGGTGATGTTCCTGTTGCTGGGGCTGTCCACCCAATTGTAGCTGTTTGATAAGAAATAGTAGATGATGTTAATGAATTAGGGGTGTAACATGTTACCATATTAACTTGAACAGAATTAGAAGTTGTTGTAACCCCCGAACAAGTAACATCACATACATAATAGGTTGAAACAGTTGGACTTGCTGAATATGTCGCACTCGTTGCACCACTTATATTTGTAAATGTAATATTATCTGCGGATGATTTCCACTGATATGTTACTCCAGTACCTGAAGTTGTATTCTGTAGTGAAAGAACCGTTGAAGAACCATTTAGTATAGGATTAACCGAAGCAATTGTGTTACCTGGGGATGGTGAACCTGTACATGGAGTCGGTGGTGCAAAAGTAAAAGTTAATCCTGATGAAGGCATAGTAACCGTATTTAGTACCGAACATGATGAACTATTTGAACTACCTGCAGTTGTAGAGTTCCAATTAGTTGTGGTTGTTCTATTGCTAAAATGACCTGAAGTTGTACTAGATTTTATACCAACTTGCACAGCATCAGATGTTGTACTTGTATAAGTCATTGTTCCATATACAATATTTATAATATTTGAAGTTTCAATTAATCTAATTTGAAAAGACAAATCGGCGCCTGTACGGTTATAATTTCTAATATTTTTATACTCAATAACCAATTCTCTATTAGGTGCTGATCCTAATAATTTCCACGATATTTGTGTAGCTGAACTTAATCCACCTAAATCATCACTATAAGCAGATACAAAAACATTCCCGCCACCTGTTGAACTCAATGGAGTATAAAGTCCCCCAGCCATAATGTTTGATCCAAGACCAATAAATCCATTTGCAGAAATTGTAAAAGCTGTATAATTTGAACCCGCAAAATTAAAGGCAAACCCTGATAAACTTCCTGCACTAATTGAATAAGTTTCATCATCTAATAAACTTCCTGAGCCAAGTACTGTTGGAGATGTCAACGGCGTATAAGTTCCACTAGATTGAGTATATGTATACTGTGATGCATTTTGCCCCCACCCCCAACTACTGAAAAGAACCATGAGTAAGGTGAGCAACTTCAATTTAGTGGAAGTAATAAAATAGTGTGTGTTTAGTTTGTTCGTAACAATACTAGTTTTCATAAATATATAGTTTGCAAGTTTTCGTACCAAACTAATCGTTTATTAAAAAAAACGAGGTAATTTAGGCTACTACTTATGTACTACAATTTAAAAAAACGAGGTATAACATGTTTTTAAGTCATATAAATGTCTTTGTGGTTTTTATAGCAATGTGCTTATTTATAGTGCGCTACAAGAAAAAAACTTTTTCTGAAGTTTTACTGATATTGTTTTCAGTACAAACTTTTATTTCTGCTAGTTTGTGGCTGTATTTTAATTATTACAACTCCGATTTTAATAAAATAATAGATTATTTTGGGATAATTAATGAAAATGTTATTCTCATTTATACCTGTTTATATATTTACTATTTGAATAACGATATTCCTATTTCAAAACGCTACAAAGTCATTTTAATGACACTTTTCGCAAGTTTATTCATGTTCTTCATACATTGGTTAATTAAAAGTAATAGTGATTTTATAATTTATCCTGAGAACACCAATATTGCATTTAATTTAATATTTCAATTAATTTTAGATTTTGTTTTTCTGATAGTTTTCATTCTTTTTTTAAAGAAAAAACAACAACTTATAAATCCTATAGAGCTATTTGATGGCGCTTTTAAAAACTACATTCTAATTGGATTTGTACTTTATATTGTTCAAGACTTGTTAATTTTATTTCTCCTATTTTTAACAATAAAAAAAATTATTTTTCCTGATTTCTTAATGGGAATTAGTACTGTGTTAAATCTAATTGTTTCTTTTTCTATTCTAGTATTAGCAATTCAAACAAATTGGTTGAAAGAATACCATTTCATTTTCGTTCCTAAAAAAGAGGTACACTCCAACGAATCATTCAGTCGAATTGAACTTATTAAAATCAACGAACTAAAAAACATCACTTGGCAAACATTAAAAAATAATTATTATTCAACATATTCTCAATTATTTGATAAAATTGAAAAAATAAATTTGAGCAAAACTGAAAAAATGTATGCGTTTTTTGACTGTTTTGATTTTTCACACAAAGAATTATCAGATTTATTGAATGTGTCATTAAGAACCATCGAAACAAATTTCTATCGTATGCGTAAAAAGATGACTAAAAACAATTGATATTAAGTCATTTTTTACCTGATATAAATATTGAGAACGCTAAATTAATCGTCAATATTTTAGTGTGTCTTTTCAAAACAAATGCTATTTTAGCACTACTCATAAACAACATATGGAAATAGCGCTCATTCAAGCAATTGCAAATCAAAAACCTTACTTCGTGTGCAAACATACCGGCGAAGAATTGTTGCTCGTTCCGCTAAAAGGTGATGTGGTCGACTTTAATCAGTTTTTGACCATGAACGAAGTAGGCGCTTTTATCTGGGAAGTAATTGATTCCAATTGCTCGTTTGATGACCTGGTTAACCGTGTTTACGAGGAATACGATGTCGAAAAAAATGTGATTGTAACAGATATACGCAACTTCTTGGAAAAATTAGCGGCTTTCGTTACTACGGCATGATAATAGGAAAAGAACATGTAGTTACTGTTGCCGATTTTCAGTTCAAACTAGCAACAGCGGAACAATTCGAAATCGTTTTAGACGATGGATTCGATTATTTTATAGGGGGAAATAAACCTGAGTTCGACTGTACAATAAGTTGCCACGCAGGATTGGACACCAAAATTATTCCTACAACAACACCCATTTATACCGCCAAAACAAACGACGCAGTATTGTGGCAAATTTACTCGGACACAAACGGGATTTTATTAACCGTTAACAATCCTGAAAACACAGCTGAACTGCAACAAATTGCACGGTACAACGAAGCCGAAAAATCACTTATTGTATACAGTGAAGCCTTTGAACACGATGGAAAAGCAGTAATCGAATCATTAAAATATCCCTTATTGCCATTGTTGCTTTATTACATTGCCTTAGCAAACGACGGGCTCATGATTCACGCTTCCGGGGTATTTGATGGCGAAAAAGGACGGATTTTTTCGGGGTTTTCTGGCGTAGGCAAAAGTACAATGGCTAAAATTTGGCACGACGCAGGAAGCACTATCATTAATGATGACCGCATGATTATACGAAAAATTGAGGGTGAATTTTGGATGTACAACACGCCGATGTATTACCGTGATAAGCCTAAAAAAGCACCGCTGCACCACGTTTTTTTACCGTTTCACAACAAGGAAAACACGCTTGAAAACTTGACGGGTGTCAAAGCAATAGCTTCGCTCATGGCATTTTGTATTCAACATGGTTACAGCGCTGCAAACACACAAAAATTACTCGATTTAATTGGTGAATTAACAAAAAAATGTCCCGTTAATCGTTTGGGAGTAGTGCCAACACCAGCAATTATTGACTTTATTAAAAACAACGAGTCATGAAGACGGAGCAATTGTTTCAACAACTATCTGTCGAGTCACAGGTCTTGTTCTTACTCTGCAGGACAGAATTAAGTACTGCTGAAAAAACACAAATTGTAGCAAAAACAAGCACTCTTTTCGATTGGAAACGTTTTGTTGCACTTGCTGTTCGGACACATTTAGCAGCTTTTGCAGCAAATAGTTTGCGCACGATTCCTGAAATCATATTGGACGAAAAAACGAAACAAGCACTCAAAGCGTATCAATTTAAAGTCATTGCAATAAACGCCCAGTTGTATCACGAATTTGATCTACTTGCAACAACCTGTGCAAAAGAAGGTGTTTCCATTGCTCCGCTGAAAGGAATCTATTTGGCCGAAGAACTTTACGCAGATACCGCGCTACGCCAACTAAGTGACATCGATGTGCTATTCGCTCCAAACGACAAAGAACAATTTTTAACAATTGCAGAGCAGCTCGGTTGGCGCATCAAAACACACCAATATAAATCTGCTATTCACGAAAAACACCAATCGTTTCATGCGCCTTACCAAGGATACAAAAGCAATCTAACCTTAGATATTCACAATAAATTAATGCCCGAATTGTTTACTTTTCGGATGCCAATGGAGGAAATTATTCCGCGTTGCAAAACAGTTCCCTTTCGATCAGCAACAATTTTAGCACTAGATCCAATTGACCTCGTCATTTACACGGCCCTACATGCCTACAAACATTTGTTTTTTGGCGAATTAAAAGTGAGTTCTTTGGTCGATGTGTTTTTATTAATTGAACACCATTCGGCTAACTTGTCTAACGATAAATTTCTAAAGCGCTGTGAAACATTTAACGCAACAAAAGAAGTCCTCACTATATTAAGTTGTGTGCGCGCTATCTTGCCAGCTACAAACAATACGTTTTTGGAAAACTTGCCAATTACAGCGACTGAGGCGCTGATTGAACGCGTGTTGTTTCATGTCATCGAAGGAACAAAAATTAGTGTCAGCGACCAATTGCGTATTAATTTATTTCACCGACATACCGAACGCTTCAGTTGGAAACAACTGCAATTAAATTGGTTCGATTTATTCCCAAGTAAAGCCTACTTAGATTGGGCGCAAGGCACCAATTCGTATTGGAAAAACTGGTCGTACAGAAACCTACGCTTGTTTTATCGTTTAAAAGGGATTAAAAAGAAATAGCGATTTACACCGTTTCCTTTAATAAAATAGTATGTACAATCCCTTCAATACGGGCTGCCATTTCATCGGTTGGTAAATCGTTGTCGTCTAAACCAAAAGGATCTTCGATTTCTTCTGCTAAGACCTCTATACTCACCATGACATAAAAGATAAACGTTGCAATCAGTGCAGACAAATAGCCAAAGTGAATCACGAATGCAAGTGGCAAGGTTGTTACATATACGAAAATAAATTTCTTAAAAAACAACGAATACGAATAGGGAATTGGCGTATTCTTGATGCGTTCACATGCGCCAACAGTATCAAGAAATCCATTCAAATTTTTATCCAAGCGCAAAATTGCTTCTTCTGAAAGTACCCCTTGTTTGTTTAATTCGTTCATGCGTTGGTACAATAATTCAACAATTCCAGAGGGAATGTGGTCCAAACGCTGCAAGAAATCTCGTTCTGAATCGGTTAAATTTAACAACTCGAAATTAGTTACTGCACGCAAATGTTCCTTGATACACAAGGCATAATTACCAATATGGCGGGCAAAAAATGCGTTTTCAGCAGGAGATAAATCAAGTGCAGCAAGTTTTACTGCCAAATTGCGGGAGTCGTTTACTAACTCACCCCATTTGCGTCTCCCCTCCCACCAGCGATCGTATGCGGTATTAGTGCGGAAAACCAACAAAAGAGAAATAACAAATCCTAGTATTTGATAGACAGAAAACAACTTATCCAATACTTGTGCATCCGGGAAAAAGTGCATTTCTAAAAACGCAACACCCAATGTAAAGCAAAAAATAAATAGTAACTCTTTCCATAAAATGGCCAGTGTATCACTTTTGGTCAAATGAAAAATCAGGGTAACCCAACTTTTAGGATTGTATGTTATCATGTTGTGATTTGTGAAATTCAAAGGTACAATTTTGATTGAAATGAATTTTCTGATTCAAATTATTTCATTGATCGCATATAATTTTCAGCTATTTTTCTCGTTTGTAGTTCACAAACCGTAAATTCGCGGTGCAAAATGATAATTCATGGAAGAAAATAAAGCGCAAGAAGTACAAGAAAGAGCTAATCTATTGATCAGTATCTGGAAAAAACGCAAGGTATTAGGTGTCTTAACCAGTATTGGTTTTGTCGTTTCTATCGTCGTGTCATTGTTGTTAACGCCACTTTACCGATCAACAGCAATTGTTTTCCCTGCAGCTACAAGCACTGTTTCGTTTTCGGAACAACGTAATGCAAAAGCGTCTTCAATGGATTTTGGGGAAGAAGATCAAGCAGAACAATTGATTCAAATCTTGCAATCTTCAAAAGTGCGCGATAAAGTAATCAGTCGTTTTGACTTGATGAAACACTACGAAATCGATGAAAGTGATCCCAACAAATACTATAAATTAGTGAAAGATTACACACAACACATCTTGTTTGAACGCACACGCTATGGTTCCATTCAAATTGATGTGTTGGACCGAGATCCTGTGCTAGCTGCTGAAATCGCTAATAAAATAGTTGACCTAATTGACACCGTGAAAAATGAAATGGTGATGGAACGAACCGTTCCTGCTTTTGAAATTAACAAGCGTAAACGCGATCAGTTGGAGAATGAAAAGAAATTAATTTCTGCGCAATTGGATTCATTAGCTGGACTTGGCGTTGTTCCCCTAGAAGGACGCGCTAACTTATTTGCCGCTTATGTGGATGCTAAAAATCCTGCGGACAAAGCTGATTTCAAACAACGCATCGATATCAACTTGCAATACGGAGCAGTGTTTGATGGATTGGAAGAAGTGCGTAGTGAAAAAATCATCAAATTATCTGAATTTGCTATTTCGTACGAACAAGCTGAATCAGATGCAAACACGCAATTCAACCATAAATTTATTGTAGAACGCGCGGTTGTTGCCGATAAAAAAGACAAACCAAAACGCTTGATTATTGTCTTATTAGCAACTATCGGTACGTTTTTCTTTGGTGTCTTTGGACTATTGTTGATCGATAAATTAAAAGAACTTCGCCAAATTTCATAAGGTGTCTTTTTGGAAAGAAAATAGCTGGTTACTGCTTTTTGGCGTACTGTTTGTCGGATTGTTAGGTTATTCCATTTGGGAAGATTCCTACTTGGGCTACGTGGCGCCTGTTGCATTAATCGTGCTTTATGTTGCCATTTTTTACACCGAATACACGCTTTTCTTCATCATCGCAGCAACACCGCTTTCTGTTAATATCGAAGAATTTACAGACGGTTTTGGCTTGTTTTTGCCAACAGAGCCATTGCTTTTTGGAACTACCTTACTGCTGCTTTTACAAGGTTTAAAATACCGTGTTTTCCCCAATTACCTCAAAGCTTCTCCCATTATTTGGGCGGTATCTGCTTATTTAATTTGGATTTTCATTACTGGTATAACTAGTGAACATCCCTTGGTTTCGTATAAGTTTTTGTTGGCGAAAATTTGGTTCATCGTTCCTGTTTTACTTTATGGAAGTGGCGTTTTTAAAAATACCCAAAAAGTAAAATGGTTTTTTTGGTTGTTCATCGTTTCGATGGTAATTGCGATGATTTATACCGTTTTCACACACTCGTTGTATGCGTTTGGCGAAAAAGAATCGCACTGGGTCATGTGGCCGTTTTTCAAAGACCATACGATTTACGGAGCCATTGTCGCCCTTGTATTTCCGCTTATATTCGCCTTGTATTTTTCAAAAAAACACACGCCACTCGTTCAATTAATCTTGATTTGCTTTTTGGGCATCAACCTCATCGCCTTGTACTTTAGTTACACCAGAGCGGCTTGGTTGAGCGTGATTTTGGGCGCTGTTATTTGGTTACTCATTCGTTTTCGGGTGAAGTTTTCATTGCTCGCATCCGTCGGACTTATCGCATTGGGCTTTGTTTGGTTTTCGTGGGAAGGCATTCAACAAAACTTGGAACGCAATAAATTTGAACACACTACTGAGGAATTTGGTGAACGCTTGCAAAGTGCAACCAATGTCACAACAGATGCTTCCAACTTGGAACGCATCAACCGTTGGTCGTGTGCACTTGCAATGTTCGAAGAACGACCAATCATGGGATATGGCCCTGGAACTTATGCATTTGAATATGCTCGTTTTCAAGAACCTGAAAATTTAACCATCATTTCAACCAATTTTGGTGACATGGGAAATGCGCACAGTGAATACCTTGGTCCCTTGGCCGAAATGGGCATACTCGGTTTATTGACAATGTTGGCACTAGTTACAGCCATTTTCTATCAAGGAATTACCTTGTACCAACGCTGGCCAAGCTCGGATAAAGAAACAAAAACCTTGTTGATGGGAATGATTGTCGCGCTTTCCACCTATTTTATTCATGCATTTTTGAATAATTACTTGGATACGGACAAAGCAGCGGTTCCCATTTGGACCATATGTGCCATTTTCATTGCTTTCAGTGCGCAACTAAAATCAACATTGAACGAACAACAAACAAATCCAACTGTTTGAAATAAAAAACAACAACTATGTTTACAGGAATAATCGAAACACTTGGTGAAATTACCGCAATCGAACAAGAACAATCCAATATTCACTTTACTGTTCGTTCAGGTATTACCCATGAATTAAAAATCGATCAAAGTGTGGCACACAATGGTTGTTGTTTAACAGTCGTTGCAATCAATAATGACGAATATGTTGTCACAGCTATTCAAGAAACCTTGGACAAAACAAATCTCGGTGCTTGGCAAGTTGGGACGAAAGTTAACCTCGAACGTTGTATGCAATTGGGTGCACGTTTGGATGGACACATCGTGCAAGGACATGTCGACACAACTGGCGAATGTATTGCAATTGAAGATTTGGGCGGAAGTTGGAAATACACGTTTCGCTATGCAACCAATCAACCAACAGTCGAAAAAGGATCCATCACTATCAATGGCGTAAGTTTAACCGTTGTCGATTCACAACCTGGATTACTTTCCGTCTGTATCATCCCTTATACTTACGAACACACCAATTTCCACACCTTTCAAGTAGGAACACAAATCAATTTGGAATTTGATATCATTGGTAAATACGTGGCGCGCTTAATGGAGCAAACAAAAGCTTAACAGTTTTATAATATTCCCTTTAGTAAATCGATTTAGCAAGGAATTAAACAATTGTTTGTCAGTATGTTAACTGTTAACAACCAAAAATTTTGTTGATTTCTAAAGCATTATCTATGACCTTTTATTGAAGTGCTTTTCCTACTTTTGTACAAAACTTTTTTTATGAAAAGATTATTACTTTTTACACTATTATTTATCGCTGGAACAAGCTTTGGGCAAGTTGCTTTGTATGAAAACTTCAATTACACAACTCCTGGTTTTGTTGGTGGTAATTTAACCACTGCAAATGATGCTATCGGTTCCAACAATTGGGCAACACATAGTAATACTGCAACTACAGGTACGGGTACAATAGATGTGCTTGCTGGAAGTTTGAATTACACAGGATTAGCAGCGTCTGTTGGAAATAAAATTTATTTACCTGGTTCCAACACAACAACTCCAAGAGACATCAATCGCTCATTTACTGCAACAACCGCTAATGTTCAGTATTACTCATTATTAATTAAAGTAATCGATAACACACAGTTAAGTGCAATAGCTTCTGCAAATGGTTATTTCATGAGTTTTGGTGCAACTGCTGGTGCTTCCATTTCAAGTTTAGGAGCCCGTTTAGGAATTGTTTCCTCCAATGCGGGAGCCAATTTTCGCTTGAATATTTCTAATATTTCAACTGGAACAATAACCTATACAGAAAATCCTGTCGATTTAACTTTTGGAACAACCTATTTGGTAGTCGTAAAATTTGACCGTTCAACAAGTCCTACTGTTGCTTCTTTGTGGGTAAACCCAACGAGTTTAGGAGGAACAGAACCAGCAACAACAGTTACAAACAATTCAGGTACTGCAACTTTTACAACTTTTAGTTCCATTTGTATTAGAAATTCATCTGCAACACCAAAAGCAGAAATAGATGAACTACGCGTTGGTCCAACTTGGGCTTCTGTTACACCTAGTGGCGGCTGTACAAGTACCAACAACCTTTCAGTGACAAATTGTGGTCCGTATACCTTGAACGCACAAACATACGCAACGTCTGGCTCGTACACGCAAACATTGACAAACGCAAATGCTGCTGGTTGTGATAGTATCATCAACTTAACATTGATCGTAAAAAATGCATCAACTGCTTCTATTTCTGCTACTGCATGTGGAACATACACAGCGCCAAGTGGAGCGACTTTTACGACAAGCGGTATCAAAATGGATACCATTACAAACGTGGCTAACTGTGATAGTATTATTACGATCAACTTAACAATGGCAACATCTGTTACGTATTACCAAGATAGTGATGGCGATGGATTAGGAAATCCCGCAGCTACACAAAACGTTTGTATACAACCAACAGGTTATGTTACCAATGCCAACGATTGTAACGATGCAAATGCTGCAATCGGTTTGGCACAAACATTCTACCGTGATTTTGATAACGATGGTTATGGAAATGCGCTTATTACACAAGTTGCTTGTACGCAACCAACAGGTTATGTAAGTAACAACAATGACTGTAAAGATAGTATCGCAAATATTTACCCTGGAGCAACAGAAATCCCTAACAATGGTATTGATGAAAACTGTAACGGAAGTGACTCGATCATTGTTGCAGCAACTATTGCACAATATCAATTTACTGGAAATAATTGTACTACATCCGTTTTGAATGTAACCGCACAACCAACAAATGCTACTTTTTCAAATTATATGATTGCCGGGAGCACCTTAGTTTGTACAGCGGTCAACGATGTAGTAAATTATAGCGGTTGGAATACTAGTGCTACAATTGATACCACACAATATTATGGATTCAGTATTGTTCCTGATACCTGTTATGGAATGAATTTAACGCAATTGTTATTTACGCACCGAATCAGTAATTCTGGTGCTGGGGTTGTCATTCATTTGCGTTCTAGCTTAGACGGTTATGCAGCAGATTTCCACACAATCACTGCGCCTACTCCAAACACGTTTATAAACGAAGTGATTAATTTACCAGTAGCTTTTTCAACAGTTTATACGCCAATTACATTTAAATTCTTTGCTACATCAATGGGCGCAACTGGCGCAACTTACCGCCACGACAATGTTTCTGTTAAAGGCTTCATCAATCAGTTAGGGACAACAACTTTCTTTGCAGATGTAGATGGTGACGGTTTTGGAAATGCAACAACAAGTATTGTAAACTGTGTGCCTCCTGTTGGATATGTTACAAATAACACGGATTGCAACGATGCGGATTCAACTGAATTTCCAGGTGCTACTTGGGTATTAGATAATGACAACGATGGTTTTGGTGCTACTGGCTCAACAGTAACAAGTTGTACACAACCAAACGGATATATTTCTTCGTTAGCTCCTGTTGATTGTAATGACGCAAATGCTACCATTGGTTCAGCAATTACGTACTACCAAGATGTTGATTTGGATGGTTTTGGAAATGCTGCAATCACTCAAACAGCTTGTACTGCGCCTGTTGGTTACGTTACAAACAACACCGATTGTAATGATGCAAATGCTTTAGTTGGCGGAGCAAATACTGTTTTCTATGCGGATGCCGATAACGACACGTATGGTGATGCAACATTTACAATTATTGCTTGTACAGCACCAGTTGGATATGTTTCAAATAACATGGATTGCGACGACACAAATCCTGCAACTCATCCAAATGCAGTTGAAGTTTGTGATGGTTTCGATAACAACTGTAATGGAAGTAATGACGAAGGACTTGCTACTTTTACATGGTTCATTGACGCAGATAGTGATGGTTTAGGTAATCCAGCAGTAACCGTTCAAAACTGTTTACAACCTACAGGATATGTCGGAAACGATAACGATTGTGATGATTCGGATGCTGCTCCAAATGCAGGTGAAACGTTGTACTATGCCGATGTAGATAATGACACATTCGGTGATCCGTTTGATGCTATTTCAACATGTACTCCTCCAAGTGGTTACGTAGCTAACAACGAAGATTGTGACGATACAAATAATGCGATTAATCCAAATGCTACAGATAATACTGGAAACGGAATCGATGAAAACTGCGATGGTGTTGATGGAAACTTAGGAATTGATGATGCGATTTTTGCAAGTGTCACCGTTTTCCCTAACCCAGGAAAAGATCAAGTTGCCTTATCGTTTAACGGAGATTTAACAGGATTAGCGTGTACGTTTATTGGAATCGATGGAAAAGAAATTCCAGCTACAATTACGGAAAAAACAGCAACTACATTGACGTTCAATACTGCTTCATTTGCAACCGGAACATATTTGATTCAATTATCAAATAGTTCGGTAGTGAAAACAATCCGTTGGATTAAGAATTAATCGTGCAACACATTTCATATCAAGGAGGCTGTCTGAAAAGATGGCCTCTTTTTTTTAACTCCGCTTCTCCTACTCGTTGACCACCAAAATAACGTATCTTTGACAACAGATAATAACAATTATGCAAGTAATATACAACGTAACCGTTAGCATCGACCCAGCAATAGAAAACGAATGGGTAGCTTGGATGCGCGCAATTCATGTTCCGCAAGTAATTGCAACAGGGTGTTTTTTAGAAGGCCGCATGTCGAAAATTGATAACGAGGAACCAGGCGCTTGTACGTATGCAATGACTTATGTTGCCTACAGTCAAGAACACCTTTCTGATTACCAAGAAAAACACGCACCTGAATTGCAAAAAGATCACAGCGCTAAATTCAACGGTAAATTTGCTGCATTTAGAAGTACGTTATCTGTAATCGAACATTTCCCACATGAAGGTTAAAGCAAAAAAACACCTCGGACAACATTTCTTAAAAGACAAGGGGATTTGTAAAAAAATTGCCGACCAATACAAAAGTCACAACAGTTGCGAAGTCGCTATTGAAATTGGACCAGGAATGGGTGCTTTGACTGAATTTTTAATGGAAAAAGAAAATACAGAATGGTGGACCTTGGATGTAGATGGTGAATCAATCGGCTATTTAAAGGAACATTACCCGCAACTTGGCGAACGTATTGTTCATGGTGACTTTTTGAAAATTGATCCATTAACATTGGTTGGTAATCGCCCATTTGCTGTAGTTGGTAATTTCCCCTACAACATTTCTTCGCAAATCTTATTTCGTTGCATCGAATACAAAGACCACATTCCCGAAATCATGGGCATGTTTCAACGCGAAGTAGCACAGCGTGTTGCTGAAAAACCAGGCACGAAAACCTATGGTATTTTAAGCGTTTTATTGCAAGCTTATTACGATATCGAATACTGTTTCACCGTTGATGAACACGTGTTTGATCCGCCTCCAAAAGTAAAATCAGGAGTGATTCGTTGTACACGAAACACGCGTGAAAAATTACCTTGTGATGAAAAGTTGTTCAAGCAAATCGTTAAAATGAGTTTTAACCAACGAAGAAAAACTATAAGAAACTCAATAAAAGCCTTGTTGCCAGCTAATTACCCTGAAAATGAAATGCTGCAATTACGCCCAGAACGCTTAGGTGTTGAGGAGTTTATAGCATTGACGCAATGGATTGATACCGTTAACCCAAACAGATCTTAAAACGCTTTTCCACAATAAATGGATAGCTGTGAATAAGTATTTGTTAGCAAATTGTAAATGTGGTACTGTCGTATGAATTTTCGATTATTTTTGTGAAGAACCAAATTAGTAAATATGGCGCAAGATAAAACAAGATACTCAGACGCAGAATTAGAAGAATTCAGAGTATTGATCAACAATAAATTGAAAGAAGCTTACGAAGATTACGACATGCTAAAAGCATCACTCTCAAATGATAATCATGGTACTGACGATACTGGTCGTACATTTAATATGATGGAAGACGGATCGGAAACATTATCGCGTGAAGAAGTAGCACAATTAGCTGCTCGTCAAGAATCTTTTATAGAAAATTTGAAAAATGCACTGAAACGCATTGAAAATAAAACGTATGGCGTTTGCCGCGTTACAGGAAAATTAATTCAAAAAGAACGTTTGAAATTAGTTCCTCACGCAACATTAAGCATTGAAGCGAAAAACCTTCAAAAATAATAGCATTTGAAAAAACAACTACTCCTCGTAAGTATACTTGTAGCCTGCGTTTTATTGCTCGACCAAGGAATGAAGATTTGGATCAAAACGTCATTCATGCCTGACGAAAGCAAAGCAGTTTTCGGCGATTGGTTTCGTCTGTACTATATCGAAAACCAAGGAATGGCGTTTGGAACAACTTTTGGAGCCAGTATGTGGTCAAAATTAGGACTGAGCATTTTTCGAGTTGTAGCAATTGCAGGTATCGGAATTTATTTCTTCCGCTTGTTGAAAAAAGGAGTGCGTACGGAATTACTAATCGCAATCGGTTTGATTTTTGCAGGTGCAACTGGCAATCTAATCGATTCGATGTTTTACGACTTTGCTTTTCCTTATGATCCTTGTAATGCGTTTAACCACTTGCCAGGATCGGGAAAATTTGCCGACTGCGAGTTATTTGGCATCAAAACACAAATTGAAACACGTCATTCCGGCTTTTTATTTGGGAATGTAGTGGACATGTTTCAATTCACTACTGAATGGCCAAGTTGGGTTCCATGGTACAATAAAAACCCCATGCACCCAAGCGATAATCAAATTTTCCCTGCAATATGGAATTTCGCCGATGCTGCAATAAGTTGTGGAGTGATTTTAATAATTCTACGTCAACGAGCTTACTTTCCAAAAGTGAAACCTACTGACAATAGTTCAGAAGAAACTACTGCAGCTCAAGAAGAAAATTAATCCGCTAATTGTTTTAAAACAGTTGCAACATCATCTGGAGTATCGATGTTTGGCGTTTCAATTGTTGTTTCTATAACTTTAATTGAATAACCATTGTACAACCAACGTAATTGCTCCAACGATTCTGTCTTTTCCAAAGCAGTTGGTGCTAATTGACTTATTTCCCGCAAAACTTCCGAACGATAAGCATACAAGCCAATGTGCCGTAAAAACGGGTAACTCGCTTGTGGATCTCCTTTCGCATTCGCGAAATTGGGTAATGGACTTCTTGAAAAATACAACGCATTATTGTCCTTATCAACGACCACTTTTATTCGGTTCGTATTCAATATTTCGTCCATCGTTATTGCACGTGATGCGAGTGTAGCAATTTGAACATTCGGATCTGCAAATGCTGCTAATAATTGATCCAACTGTCGTGTATCTACCAACGGTTCATCTCCTTGAATATTAATGATGACTTCAAATTTATCTGTTTGATTTGCAACAACTTCTGCACAGCGATCAGTTCCAGTTTCATGTGTTTCGGCTGTCATCATCACCCGCGCTCCAAGCGAAGAAACGTGATCATAAATACGCGCATCATCCGTAGCAACAACAAAATCAGTCAATAAACTGGATTGAGCAACACCTTCAACCACACGTTGAATCATCGTTTTGCCTTTCAAATCAATCAAAGGTTTTCCCGGAAAACGAGAAGAACCAAAACGAGCAGGAATGACACCAAGTATGCGCATATTCTTTTTAAGCAAAGATAAGTCGAAATTTGCTTGCAGCGAAAGGAATTGATTTTTTACCCCCGAACAAGCAGTACATTTTTGCGATTGGATTATCTTTGTTTCATGAAATACTTGTTTGTAGGATTAGGGAACCCCGGTTCAAAATACGAAGAAACCCGTCACAACATCGGATTCAAAGTAGTTGAAGCATTAGCAAAAGAGCTCGGAGGAACTTTTGTTTCACAGAAAGTTGCAGATGTTGCGGAAGTAAAATTCAAAGGAAGAACGCTCATTTTGGTGAAACCAACAACATACATGAATCTTTCTGGAAAAGCAGTTAACTATTACTTGCAACAACAAAAGATTTTAAAAGAAAACATGGTCGTTGTAACCGATGACTTGGCATTGCCTTTTGGCAAATTACGCATGAAAGGAAAAGGATCTGATGGCGGACATAATGGTTTGAAAGACATCCAAGCAACCATCAATTCAACGGAATACTGTCGTTTGCGCTTTGGCGTGGGGAGTGATTTTCACAAAGGACAGCAAGTAGATTATGTGCTTGGTGAATGGGCCGCAGCAGAACGTGAAACCTTGAACGAACGGATTGCAATTGCTACAGAATTTTTAAAGAGTTTTGCAATTATTGGCTTGCAATTAACAATGACAAACTGGAATGGTAAATAATGTAAACAGTTGATTGTTAACTATTACATTAATTTATACCAAAGATTTCGCAACTATTAAGGAATCTTTTATAAACTATTAAGTATCTTTACCAACGAGCAATTCATAAACTAATTGTTCAAATGACACTATGCAATATATTCGATTAACACGCAGTGATGAATTCACTAAAAAACTTACCCAACGAGTAGAAGATTATTTCAAGCAAAATAAAATGCGTAAATCAGGTAACTGGCGTATTTTATTGAAAGTGCCTGTTATGTTTTCTATCTTTTTCATTCCTTACTTTTTAATGGTTCTTGGAGTTGTTGATTCCAACCTCATGATGTTATTAATGACTATATTCATGGGAGTTGGAATGGCTGGAATTGGATTGTCAATTATGCACGATGCGAATCATGGCGCTTTTTCAAAATACAATTGGTTGAATCAAATCATGAGCTTTTCATTAGAAGTATTGGGCGGTTGTAATACAAACTGGCGCATTCAACACAATATTTTACACCACTCGTTTACTAATGTTCACGATATGGATGAGGATATTGATCCAATTGGTGTTTTGCGTTTTACTCCTGATGCACCTCGCAAAAAAATTCATCGTTTTCAGATGTTTTATGCATGGTTTTTCTATGGATTAATGACCTTTTCATGGATGACGAATAAAGATTTTAATCAATTACGTCGTTTTAGTAAAAATGGTTTGTTAAAGTCGCAAAACACAACATTAACACGTGAAATAGTCAAGCTTATTTTGACAAAAGTAATTTACTATGTCTACATCGGCGTGATTCCAATGTTGGTAATGGATATTTCAATTTGGCAATGGATACTAGGTTTCTTTATTATGCATTTTGTAAGCGGAACTATATTAGCATTCGTATTTCAATCAGCGCATGTAATGCCAGAAACGGAATTTATGACGAAAAATAATTACCAAACGAAAAATGAAGAAGAAAGTTGGGCAAGACATCAAATGATGACAACAGCAAACTTCTCAAATTGGAATCCTTTGTTTACTTGGTTTGTTGGTGGTTTGAATCACCAAATAGAACACCATTTATTCCCAGATATTTCACACATTCATTATCCCAAAATTGCTAAAATCATCAAGGAAACAGCGAAAGAATATGGGGTAAATTACAATTACCACCGAACATTTGGTGGAGCAATTTTCAATCACTTACGAATGCTTAATAAATTAGGAAAAGCTTAATTTTTCTATTAATAATACTTTAGCTCGGATGATTCATTCGGGCTTTTTTTGTTTTTATAATATTATCAACCTAACAAGTTTGCAGCTATGACCAAATCCATGGGTTGTGTGATTTTAATATTATCAGCTGAACCGGTAACTAAATGAATGGTTTGACCAGACAGTTCGACCAAAGATGCGTCGTCTGTGAAGGAACTATTGTAAGGTATTTCATAAGCCAATCTTAAAAGATCTACTTCAAACACTTGAGGTGTTTGCACTACACGGTAAGCCGCGCGTTCTACGGCAGTATTTGTTCCATTAGCAGCAACATGCCGCAGTGATTCGTTAACTGCTATCACTGGAATTACTGCTTTATGCGCTGAAACTGCTTGAAACAACCGCTCTAATAACTCCTTAGAAACAAACGGACGTACGCCATCATGAACGGCAACATACGTTCCTGTGCATTTTGCCAAGGCATTTTTTATTGAATGAAACCGTTCTTCTCCACCTGCTACAAGCGTGTGTTTTATGGAAAACGAATGAAGTTCACAAAGTTGTTGCCATTCGGAAAAATAAGTTACCGGTAACGTGACAAGTAATTGCGCAGTTGGATCATAAGCATGCAATCGTGCAATTGTGTGCATTAAAATCGGTTGATTACCAATAATTAGAAATTGTTTCGGCTGCTCACTCCCCATTCGCTTGCCAATTCCTCCCGCTGTTATGATAAATGAAATACCCATGTTCGAATATAAAAAAAGGCCTTCAATATGAAGACCTTTTGAACAAAATAGTTTGTTGTATTATTTAATTTGATTTGGATCTTGCGCTGCACGATCATTGAATTTCTTTTGCCAACGCATCCAATATCCGAAACCGAAAAATCCCAATGCAATGAAACTCCAGTTTAATATGTCTCCTACGTTATCGTAAAATTGGAATGTCCATTGTAAAAAGTCTGCAATCGATTGAAATACTGTTATTGAACCCATGATCTTTTAATTTTTGGTATAAAAATAAGTATTTTATTTATTGAAGACTTTCAAAACAAGAAAAAATATCAGAAATAGCTTTGTTTTGCTGTTTTATCAATCGTTTTACTTAATTTTCAACTGCAAAATAAATGATGAAACAAGAAAATCTTCCACAAACACATTTGATTGAAATGGTACAAACAGCTCTCCAAAATGGGCAAGAAATTACTATTACTGCAAATGGGTGGAGCATGTTTCCTTGTTTACGTCCAAGTGATGTTGTGAAAATACATCCTACTCCTTTTTCGGAGTTGAAATTTGGGGATATTATCGCCTTCCAACGCAAACAACAACTCATCGTTCATCGGTATGTTGCACACAACACAACACAAGGTGATTCCTGTTTGCGAGCTGATGAGCCTATCACAGAAAAAAATTATATCGGAAAAATTAGCGCCTTTCAACGTGAAAAATCACCGATGAAAAACATTGATCGACTTGATTATTGGAAAAAAATCATCTGTTACTTTGGGAAAATAGCACGCTTTACAAATTGGATGCTGCTACGAATCCGACTTAAGTTGCGATAATACCCAAAAAAGTACGCACATGAAGTAAGGAAAAACAATGCTTTTTCTTCTTTCTTCATTACCTTTGCAACATGAAGCATATTCGTAATTTTTGTATTATCGCGCACATCGACCATGGAAAAAGCACATTGGCAGATCGATTGTTGCAAACTACCGGAACTATTTCAGATCGTGAAATGCAGGCTCAAGCCTTGGATGATATGGATTTGGAACGTGAACGCGGTATTACAATAAAATCGCACGCCATTCAAATGAATTATAAATTTGAAGGGCAAGAATATGTGTTGAATTTGATTGACACCCCTGGACACGTTGATTTTTCTTATGAAGTTTCTCGTTCAATTGCCGCTTGTGAGGGTGCTTTATTAATCGTTGATGCCTCTCAAGGTATTGAAGCGCAAACGATTTCAAATTTATATCTTGCATTGGAACACGATTTAGAAATCATTCCAATTTTGAATAAAATGGACTTGCCGGGCGCGATGCCTGAAGAAGTTACCGATCAAATCGTTGAATTAATTGGTTGTGACCCAAGCGATGTGATTCCAGCTTCTGGAAAAACAGGTTTAGGAGTAGATGCTATTTTATCCGCAATTATCAATCGTATTCCAGCTCCAAAAGGTGATGAAAGCGCTCCTTTAGAAGCAATGATTTTTGATTCTGTTTTCAACCCATTCCGTGGAATTATAGCATATTATCGTGTTCGTAATGGTGTCCTCAAAAAAGGAGACCGTGTTCGTTTCTTTAACACAGGACGCGATTACAATGCAGATGAAGTAGGGATTCTTAAAATGGATTTAAGTCCGAAAAAAGAAGTACGTGCCGGTGATGTTGGATATATCATTTCAGGCATCAAACAAGCAAACGAAGTTAAAGTTGGTGATACCATTACGTTAACAAGTAATCCGTGTGACGAGCCAATCAAAGGATTTGAAGATGTAAAACCGATGGTGTTTGCTGGAATTTATCCTGTAGAAACAGACGAATACGAAGAATTGCGTTATTCGATGGAAAAACTGCAATTGAACGATTCATCGTTGGTATTTGAACCAGAATCGTCTGCGGCGTTAGGCTTTGGTTTCCGTTGTGGATTCTTAGGAATGTTACACATGGAAATCATTCAGGAGCGATTAGAGCGTGAATTTAATATGACTGTGATTACAACAGTTCCCAACGTTTCGTATTTCTGTTATACGACAAAAGATCCGTCAAAATCAATGATTGTAAACAATCCTTCTGAATTACCAGATCCATCTACAATCGATCACATTGAAGAACCATATATCAAAGCTCAAGTCATCACAAAATCGGAATACATTGGTCAAATCATGACCTTATGTATAGAAAAACGTGGTGAATTGCACAACCAAGTGTATTTGACACAAGATCGTGTTGAGTTAACTTTTGAAATGCCGCTTGCTGAGATTGTTTTTGATTTTTACGATCGGTTAAAATCGGTTTCAAGAGGTTATGCTTCGTTTGATTATCATCCAATTGGCTACAAAACCTCCGATTTGATTCGCATGGACATGTTGTTGAATGGCGAACAATTAGATGCGTTGTCAGCGCTTGTACACAGAAGTAATGCATACGACTTAGGGAAAAAAATCTGTGTGAAATTAAAAGAATTAATTCCACGCCAACAATTCGAAATTCCTATCCAAGCAGCTATTGGTGCAAAAGTAATTGCGCGTGAAACAATCAAAGCATTGCGTAAAGATGTAACTGCAAAATGTTACGGTGGTGATATTTCTCGTAAACGAAAATTGTTAGAAAAACAAAAAGAAGGAAAGAAACGCATGCGCCAAGTTGGTCGTGTAGAAATCCCGCAAGAAGCATTCATGGCGGTATTAAAACTGAACGATTAAATACAAACTTATTCATATTGAAAGACTGTTCCAAAAGAGCAGTCTTTTTTTTGTTTTAAAGACAGCCTAGGTATAAACCATGACATGATTTCCAATCTTGTTTTAATCAATTTAAACGCAGTTAAATCGCATAAAAATATAGGAAAAGTAAACTTTAAAGAGTGGATTAAAATCAATACTATCCATGCGATTTATTTACCAGGGTATTTAGTGGTCAAGCTATAGCTTGAGCACAGTAAGAATATTTGTGCTTGATGCAAGTGAAAAATAGTTACCCTGGTAAATGGTGGTAAAGCTGCAGACTGACCACAAAAATAAATTACAAAACTCAGAAAATACTGCAACAAAAAAAGCGGCTACCTTTTCAGATAGCCGCTTTTAGAATTCAAATTATTTGTTTATTGAACAACTACGCGATAAACTTTATCAGAAGTTGTGTTTGACAAACGGATGAAGTAAACACCTGTTTCAACTTTTGATAAGTCAATTGAAGTTGTAGCTGCACCATTGATTGCGTTAACTGCAGTTGCAATTACACGACCATTTGCGTCAGTTACTTCGTAATTGAATGTACCAGCATTGTTAGCAGCACTTACATAAATCATTCCGTTTGTAGGATTAGGTGTTATATTAAAACTATTAAAATTTTCAGAAACACCAACTCCTGAAATGGACAAATTCAAAGTAATAATACTATCACATCCGTTTTGACTTGTCAATGTTTGCGTATATGTCCCACTTTGTGCATACGTAGTTCCATTCAAAGTGTAGCTTCCAAGTGTTACTTCATTTAATACTGTATTAGCCGTTTGATTTACTGTGACAAGTACTTGGTCTGTCCCAGCACAACCATTCGCATCAACTCCACTTACCTCGTAAGTCGAGGTAGTAGTTGGGGTAAAGGATACTGCATTTACTACATTGTTATCCCAAACAGGTGTTTGAACGCCCGTTGCTGATAATGTTACTGTAGCACCCGAACAAATTGTTACATCTGATCCAGCACTTATTAGTGGTGTGTTTACTGTTACTACAACTTGATCTGTTCCATAACAACCATTAGCATCTGTTCCACTTACAGTATATGTTTGTGTTGAATCTGGTGTAAAAGGTGAGCCATTGATTACATTGTTATCCCATAATAGAGCTGTTGAACCTGTTCCAGATAAAGTAACAGCCGTTCCTTCACAAACTGTTTGATTCGCTCCTGCATTAACTTGCGGTTGATTAACAGTTACCACAACTTGATCAGTAACAACACAGTTAAATTGACCTACAGCTGAATAGGTGTATGTAGTAGTTGTGTTAATTACAAAAGGATTGTTATTTGTGATTCCCATATTCCAATTATAGGTGTTTCCACCCGTTCCCGTTCCTGATAAAGTTATCGTGTCTCCTTTACATACCGTAAAGTCAGCTCCTGCATTTGACACAATATTTGGTAATTGTGAGGTGAACATTTTTTGAATTTCACAATTTGTCAACGAGCGATTCCAAATTGCTATATCATCTATACTTCCATTAAAATAACTTGTTCCGATGTCTTTTCCGATATAAAACGGTAACGCAGTTGACAATGCGCCTGTATGTGTGTACGTTGCAGAAACTTCCAATACGCCATTTCTATAAACGCGCATGACACCGTTAATGTACATACAAACATAATGTTCCCATTGATTAAGTGAATACGGTGAATTTGCCCAAATCCAGGCTGATTGTTGCTTGTTCGTCCCAAACACATTATTGGCTGCGCCACCAGAAAACAACCAAATAAAATTATTTGCAGTACCTGAACCACTCATCATCGCAACGCCTCCAGTAGTTGATGGTCTGTTAATCCAAAATGAAATTGAAAATGTACCTGAAGGAGAGAAAACAAACGAAGGGACAGTCTTCTCTAAATAATTCCCTGCACCATTAAAGGAATATGCTGCATTAGCCGTTCCATTTCGGTCTGCAACTAATGTCGCACCATTGTTAGTCAAGTGATTCGCATTGGCTGTTTGGTCGTTTGTGTTTCCGCTAAATGGCCAATAAGCTAATAATCCATTGGAAGGAACGTAATTTGGAACTTGTCCAAAAACGCTAAATGCACAAGAAATCACTACTGTTAGTAAGGTTTTTTTCATAAGAATATTATTGTAGTTCTTCTACGAATATAGAAAAAAACAACTAACTATCAAGTAATTACCCTTGAAACACTTTAGAAAGCGTATAATCGAACTTGGCGTTTTACAACTATTCAATTCGGTGATTTAATTAGCGCAATTTTAAATTGGCTCTTTTAAAATAGTAATTTTAACCCATGAAAATTGAGATTTGGTCGGACATCATGTGTCCTTTTTGTTACATTGGAAAACGTCATTTGGAACAAGCATTAGCTGCATTTCCTGATTTAGCAGTTCAGATTGAATGGAAAAGCTATCAGTTGGATCCATCGATTACAGCTCAACCAGGAAAGGATGTTTTTTCCTATCTCGCAGAACGAAAAGGAATGTCATTATCCGAATCAAAAGCGATGCACAAACATGTTGCCGAACGTGCTGCTGATGTTGGTTTGACATTTAGCTTTGAAACAGCTGTTATTGCAAATTCATTGCGCGCGCATCAGTTAATTCAATTAGCAAAAACAAAGAGCCAAGGTGATGTAATGGAAGAAGTATTCTTTTCGGCCTATTTTTGTGAAGGTGAAGACTTGAATGATGACACTGCTTTAATGCGCCTTGGAATAAAAGCTGGTTTGAATCCATTAGACATCAGCGAAACGCTTGCTGAAAATAGTTTCTCAACAGCAATCAATAAGGATGTTTACGAAGCACAGCAAATAGGTGTTCGCGGTGTTCCCTTTTTTGTGTTTGATCGGAAATATGCTATTTCAGGTGCACAACCTGTTACAACTTTTATCGAAACAATACAAGCGCTTGTTTGAGTTATTGCGCTAACCAAAGTGTTGGGTTGATGCGTTGCACCATACCATTGATTACTTGATGAATTTCAAAATGAGCAGTTGATAAACCGCCATCACTTTCCGTTAATAAGGATCCGATTGCTTGTTTCGTGCCAACATTTGCGCCTACTGAAACATATACTTCTTGCAGGTTACTGTAAACGGTTCTATAATTTCCGTGTTTGATGATAATTACTTTTCCAGCTCCTGGAATATTCAAAACACTTGTAACTTCTCCTTGAAACACTGACCTAACCTGAGCATTCCGAGGTGCACCAATGTCAATACCATTGTTATTGGTATACACATTCGGAATTGTTGGATGTGGGTTTTTACCATATCCTTCCACAATTGACCCTTTCAAAACAGGCCAAGGCAAACGACCTCTGTTTGATTCAAAATTCTTGCTTAATGCTACGCTTTCTTTTGTTTCTGTAATTACCAATTTTTTATCCGCTGGCTTCGCAGAAGCAGTAGATGACGTAGTTCCATTGTTCCCAGAGGGAGTAGCTTTCGCTTCTAGTCGTTGTTGCTCTTTACGTGCTTTTGCCTCTGCTTCTGCAATTTCTTTCTCAATAGCTTGTTTGATTCGGCGCTTGAGTTCAGTTTTTTGGCGTTCGGCTGTTTTTAAATCAGCTAGTAATTTCGATTCATCTTTCTTCAACTTATTCAACGCTTGCTGCTTCTTTTCTTTATCGGAAAGCATTTTATTTTTTTCTTCGATTTTTAAAACCAATAATTCTTCTTTCTTTTCTTTTTCCGTTTTAATCGAATTAATTTCAGTTTTAATAAATCGTTGGCTTTGTTTGATTAACTTGAACTGTTTGCGTTGGATATCCGATACGCGGCGCAAATAATTGTTTCGTTTGACTGCTTCAAAATAATTTGACGATGAAAAAATATACATCATCTTTCCATATTTATTGCGGTGTTTGTAGGCATAAATTAACAACCTGCGGTATTGCTCTTTTAAACTAAACACTCTTTTTTGTAGCAACTTCACTTCTTGTGATTTCGAAGAAATGGTCAATTCGGCACCTCTAATTTGGTTGTCCACATTCTGAACTAATTCTTCGCGGTCACGCACTTGTGTTTCAATTAACTTTAGTTCGCTTAATGAATTTTGCGTTCCTCTTTTAACTTTTTCTAATAAGGATTTCGTTGTCGATAGTTTTTTCTCTAACTTATTTTGTTCCGCTTGTAATTGATCGCTTTTCTTTTGCGCCCAACCGCTGCCAAAAAGAAAAACAGAACAAATAAGGAGTAAACTAATTTTCTTTAATGCCACACGTTTCATATCCTTCTGGTATTGTAAATAAAATTTCTTGTGGTTCATTAACTGTTGTGCTTCCATAATCCAAATCAATAACAATTCGGTTTCTCGGTGTTTTTATAACAACTGAAACTTCGTTTGGTAACAAAAAGTTGTCAATAGAATCACGGGACAAATAATCAATCTCAATGGATGTTGTATCACTTGGACTATTTAGTGACATCCGCTTAATTGATTTTAAATCTGGCGCTAATTGGTAAACAAACACAAAATTGTTGTCTTCGTTTCTACGGGTATTGCGTGTGCGCTCATTTCTGCTGCGTAACTCTCTTCTCAATTCTTTTTTCTTGACCGAAGAAACAATATATTGAAAAGGATCATTGATTTGAAAGTACTTTTGTGTTGTATCAAATCCTAAAGGTAAACCCAATAATAATTCTTCTAGATTTTGGTAATTAAAATCAACTTGGAATATTTCTTTGAAATAAGATAAATCTTTTTGAATGATACACTTTTGTAATTTGTTAGCAATACTAATAGAATCTGATGTTATCAAAGCTGACGCTACAGGTAAATTCATTTTGGAGATTATAACATCTGCAAAACTATCTTTCATGAGGCGGATTGTTGTTTTGAAAGAAACACTTTTAGAGGTGTCTGAATACGTTGATTTGACTTTTGTGAAAAGTGACATCGGGCGAATAGCATGTATGCTATCCAAGGCAGTTATCAATTCTTTTTCTTTCTTTTTCTCCAAACGGATTGGTTTTTCAGCTATTTCCCTTGGAGCGCACGATGTCGCTACCAAAACTATTCCAACAGCTAAAAGGTATTTAATAAACTGGTGCAACATATTGTTTGGATTGAATTTTTTTATCTAACTCTTTAGTTGTTACGCCAAGTGCTTTTGCTTTGAGCCAACAATTCAATGCTTCTTCTGATTTCCCTAATTTAGCTAGGCAATTACCCATGACATCTTGTGAATTTGCAGAGCCGTTATCCAATTGAACGGCCATTTGAACCACAGATAATGCGTCGTTGTATGCGCCTTTTGCAAATAAAATAACTGCTTTTGTCGTATAAAAAACTGCATTTTTTTCTGTTGTAGCTATAACCTCATCAATCATTTTTTCAGCTAACCCTAATTCGATTCCTGCACGTGCTAACCGCAATGCAAAATTATTTTTAGTAAGGTAATTTGAATTGTCTAATTGCAGTGCTTTTAAATAATTTGCTTTTCCTAAATCAAGCTGATTTAATAAAAAGTAAGCCTCTCCTATTTGTGCATGAAATTCGGCTTCGGTAATTGGATCATTGGTAACAATTAAACTTTTACCAACTGCAGCCGCATCCAATGCTTCTTGGTAGTTACCAACTTGAACACTTGCGATAGTCGCCATCAAATGTACGTTTACAACAGCTGGGAATAATGTTAGGCACATTTTTGAATCGGTATATAAATCAGTAAAATTGCGGCTTTCGTATTCCAATAACAGCACCTGATTCCAAATTGGAAACTTGTTCGCGTCTAAATTGAGCGCTTGTTTATACGCCAAAAGTGCGGCTTCTTTTTTGTTGTTTTGAAGCAATAAATCCCCTTGAATGGAGTATGCTTTTGCATCCGTTGGATAAGACGCAACAAGTATTTCTGCTAATTGAAAAACTTCTGGTTCGATGATATTTTGTTGTTCGTAAAACAGCAATAATACTTTCATTTTGGTGTCGATATCCAATCCTACTCCTTCAAATGCTGCTTTGAAATAGGCGTACGCTTCTTTCTTTTTGAATTGTCGTAAATTCAAATCGCCTAATGCAAGATTTGCACGTGCATTTGTTGGATCGTTGCGTACCAGTTCAACAAGCATTTCTTGTGCTTTTGCGATTTCATTTTTCTGGAAATAATATTCTACCAACGTGCCAATCAACGAAAGTTCATCGGGATAAACCGTGCGTGCTTTCAATAGTTCATTCAAAGCTTTATCAGTGGCTTTGATGCTGTTGTATAATTCGTACTTCTGAATGGATAAGTCGGGAATGACTCCTAATTGGTCTTCCATTTTATTCAAAACAGCGATTGCTTCGTCTACCTTGTTTAAGCGTTTCAAGACTTCAGAATGTCCAAATAGCCAATCGATGTTTTTAGGTTCTTTCGCAACTAATTTTTTGAAGCAACTTTCACTTTCGGCAAACTTGTTTTGATTGAAATACATGTAAGCCAATTCTTGCGTATACCAAATGTTGTTTGGGTCTAATTTTGCAGCTGTTTCAGTAAAGGATGTCGCTTGCGTTTGTTCATTCAAGTATAGGTGACATTGTGCTAATGCAAAAGCAACAGCATCGTCATTTTGTCGCACGTTGTAACACGAATCAAACGCAGCTATAGCAGCAGGAAATTGTCCCATCATTTTCAACCGAACGCCCTTGTGAAACGTACGCATGTAAGCTGTTTCTTGCGCTGTTATTTGCTTTTGTTGAACTGGCAATGCAGTTTTACAAGCAGCTAATAGCAACACCATTAATACTATGAAATAGCGACTATTCATTAACTAATAATGGAATAATCACTTAAACTTAAATCACGTGCCAACCCTTTGTATTTTGAATACGAACCAAGCATTGAATCTTTCAAATTTGCATCAATTATAATGGAATGATGTTGCAAAATACTATTTTTAATAATAGAATTAGTCACCACCGAACCTTTTCCTAATGAAACGTGTGGACCAACAACCGAATTTTCCAACACAACATCTTTACCAATATAACAAGGCGGAATAATGACAGAATTGAGCAATTTAGCTGATGGATCAACCAATTCAATTCCTTTTTCGCTGTCGTATTCCAAAACGCGTTGATTGGTGATGACAGTAACTTCTTTGTTCCCACAATCCAACCACTCATCAACTTCTCCTGGCATAAAACGCATGCCCTTTTCCGTCAAACGGCGCAAAGCATCAGGCAATTGGTATTCACCACTTTTGATGATACCATTTTCTACTAAGTAATTTAATTCGTTGGCTAATTTTTCGCCTTCCTTGAAGTAGTAAACACCAATCATTGCTAAATCGGAAACAAATTCTTTTGGCTTCTCGACAAAGTCAATAATCTCACGTGCTTCGTTCATTTTGATAACGCCAAATGCACTTGGGTCTTCGATTTGTTTTACCCAAAGAATGCCATCGACTTCCGGATCAATTTTAAAGTTTGCACGGAATAAGGTATCTGCAAATGCAACAACGACTGGTCCTTCCAATAACTTCTCAGCACACAATACAGCGTGGGCTGTACCAAGTGGTTTATCTTGGTAAAAAATGCTTCCTTTTGCACCAAGTTTCTCCGCTACTTTTATCAATTCCGCTTCGATTTCTGGACCAAAGTCACCGATTACAAAGCCAATTTCGTCAATTGGTTCCGAGCACAATGCTGCAATATCTTCAACCAAACGGTGAACAATTGGTTTTCCACCAACGGGAACCAATGGTTTAGGAACTGTCAATGTGTGTGGTCTTAAGCGGCTGCCTCTTCCAGCCATTGGAACGATTACTTTCATGCTCAATCTTGTTATTATTTTTTTCCTGTGCTGCCAAATCCGCCTGTTCCTCGTTCCGAGTCACTTAGTTCGGTAATTGGTAGCCACGTTGCTTGTTCGTGTTTTGCAACAACCATTTGTGCGATGCGTTCTGCAGGTTCAATCGTAAACGCTTCGTTAGATAAATTCACCAACAAAACCCCTATTTCTCCGCGGTAATCTGCATCAATTGTTCCTGGTGAATTCAACACCGTAATTCCGTGTTTGAATGCCAGTCCACTTCTTGGTCGAATTTGTACTTCGTACCCCAATGGTATTTCTAAAAACAACCCCGTTGGTATTAATTTGCGCTCCAACGGTTGCAATACGAATGCTTCACTAATATGTGCACGAATATCCAAACCAGCTGCTCCTGGAGTAGCATAACTTGGTAATTCGAAGGGCGAATGATTAATTATCTTAATTTCCATTAGTCTTGATTTTCGTCCAAGGTTACTGTGTAGCTAATGTCCATTATTTCGGTTGCTATTTTTTCTGTAATTCCCTGTTCAAAGGTAAAAACATACTTCCCTTTTTGGGGGAATTTACGGTGTTTGAAATGAACTACGGTTTCAACAACTGTTCCTGATTTTTCACCAACCCACGAACCATCGGGACGGGCTAATTGTATCTCAATTGGTTCTCTTCCCTCTTGACCTTTCGGTGTTTTAGAATGGAGGAAAAACCAAAGATTGCTATACGGATAATCTGTTGTCGTGCGCAATGCAATATGAATGGAATAATAGTTTGTTGTGTCTGGAATATCCACAATGAATTGCGGTTTTACCTGTTGTGTCCACTCGTTATTTTCAAACGTGAACGATTTGGTGTAAAGTGGTGTATTGCTACAGCTTGTCACCAACAACAAACAGGCGAATCCGACTACTAATTTAATTCCCGCTATTTTCATTTTGGCCAGTATTTGGGCGTGGTGGTCGACGGCGCTGATTATTGCGCTTGTGATTGCCTTGCGCCGGTTTATTACCTTCCGCAGGTGCGTTTTCGCCCGCAGGTTTATCCGTGTTAGCTGGACGAGGCGCTTGAGGGCGTTGCGGCGGACGTTGCGGTGCTACCGTTGGTTTTGCCTCAGCAACTACTGCTCCTTCTGGACGCGGTCCATTTGGTTTCTTTTTCTTTCGTTTTTTATTCGAAAACTTGTTGTCAAAACGATTCAATGAATCTTGTCCTACAACATTATCGTAATCCGGTTCTTTGCGAACAACTTCTTCTTCGAATGCTTTCAAATCAGCTGGTTTTTTACCCGCTTGATTGAGTTGAATGATTTCTTTTACGCGTTCTGGCGTCAAGGCAATTAAACCCGTCCCTACACCTGCTGCACCTTCGTAACCAAACCACATTTGTCGTTTGAAAACATCGGTTTTGATGTGGTAAGCACTTCCTTTTTCTGTTTGTAATTTAGATTCGGTAGAAGGAAACGATTTAATTGCTTCCAAATACATGTCTAATTCGTAATTCAAACAACATTTCAACTTGCCACATTGTCCCGCCAATTTTTGCGGATTCAAGGACAATTGTTGGTAACGCGCAGCTGAAGTGGAAACAGATCTAAAATCGGTTAACCAAGTTGAACAACACAATTCGCGGCCACAAGAACCGATTCCGCCCAAGCGTTGTGCTTCTTGACGGGATCCAATTTGGCGCATTTCCACACGGATTTTGAATTTCTCCGCCATGTCTTTGATCAACTGACGAAAATCAACGCGTCCTTCAGCAGTATAATAAAAGGTTGCTTTGGATAAATCACCTTGGTATTCGACATCAGAAATTTTCATTTCCAAGCCAATATTAACGGCTAGTGTGCGCGCTTGGAACATCACTTCAGACTCCAAAGTACGTGCACGCATCCACTTATCGATATCGTCTTGCGTTGCGATACGTTGTATTTTTTGCACTTCATTATCTGCTAATGAAGGCGCTTTTTTCTTCACCTGAATTCTGGCTAATTCACCTACTACAGAAACGACACCTACGTCGTATCCTGGACTCGCTTCCACCACCACAACATCTCCTACTTGCAAGGATAAGTTTTTTGTGTTTTTGTAAAATGCCTTACGGCTATTTTTGAACCGAATTTCTAGTATATCAAATGGAGCTTGACCTGAAGGCAATTGCATGTTCGCCAACCAATCAAAAACTCCTAATTTATTACATCCACCAGAACTACAGGTTCCATTGTTTTGACAGCCACGTGGCGAACCACCACCGCTACTACACGAGGAACATCCCATAATTTCTTGAATTTGGGTATAAAAATACGAAATTAAACTTACGCTTTGTGAATGAAACGCATGACTTGGAAACACACTTGTGTGAATAACAATTTTGAAAAGGCGTTTCGCTCAAGGTGATAGTGCGCATCGTTGAATATTTCCATGAAATCAATCATGTTATTATTGGAAATAAAACGGGAAAATTTTGTCAAAAACACTGCTTCTTCGGATGAAACGCGTGCAAGCATGTCTTGCGTGTAATTGGTCAACACACTTTGACGAATCATGTGCAACGCATACAAGGTGAATAATTTTTGTCCCTCTTTGGTTAAACCCGCAACAGCATCGGTCCAATCGAGCATGGCGTTGACATCTTTCTTGAAACAAACGCGCATGAGTTGAATGAATAATTCACGGTTTAAATCAACTTCTTCTTGATGACCCAACAACTTCATCGCTGCCAATAAATCGCCCTCTGCACGTGCTGCAACACTCGCTGCTTGTTGATTATTCAATCCTTCTTTTTGCAATGCAACTTGCATGTTATCAAGGGTAAAGCGCGGAACACGAATCAATTGTGCGCGGGATAATATCGTCGCTAATAACTTATCAGTCGAAGAAGCAATAAGAATAAACAACGTTTTTTCAGGTGGTTCTTCTAAAATTTTCAAAATCTTGTTCGCACAAATGGTATTCATCTCATCTGCCATCCAAATAAACATGACTTTGTAGCCACCTTCGTACGATTTCAGTGCTAATTTCTTGATGATTTCCAAACTTTCCTCCGTCCCAATAATCGGTTTGCGCTCCTTGTCATCGATGCGTTGCAACCAATCGTGTAAATCAAACAAAGGCTGTTCGGCTAATTGTTGGCGCCACTCCTTCATCATTCCATTCGATGTTTTAGAAATGGCTTGCACCGTTGGAAATACATAATGCACATCTGGGTGTTGTGCGGTACTCACCTTTTTACACGAAACACATTCCCCACAACTATCGGTTGCAGATTTGTTTTCGCAAAACAAGTATTGGACAAAAGCTTGAGCTAAGGGCAAAGTTCCATATCCTGCTTGACCAACAAACAGTTGCGCATGACTGATTTTACCGCCATTCACTTCTTGAATTAAATGGTGTTTTAATTCTTCTTGACCTTGTATGTATGAAAATTGCACGGGTTAAATTTAATGCAAATCATGCGGAAAACGTTATTTTTTTTGGAGAGAATAAAAATTCCACGCGACATTGTCCCAATTTTTTATTCGATTCGTTGGTTTTTATAACTTTACAGCATGAAGATTTTAATTGTTCGTTTTAGTTCAATAGGTGACGTGGTGTTGACAACACCTGTGGTTCGTTGCCTCAAGCAACAATTAAACGATGTAACCATTCATTATATCACAAAAAAAGCCTTTCTTCCTGTTTTAGTCAACAATCGCTATATCGATCGCCTCATTACAATTGAAAAATCTGTAGCTGAAGTCCTCGCAGAACTCAAATCGGAAGCCTACGATTATGTCATCGATCTGCACCACAATGTGCGGACACTACGCTTAAAACGTGCATTAAAAACGCGTTCCTTTGCATTTCCAAAAGAAAATATCCGCAAATTTTTATTGACGCAATTCAAATTAGCCCGCATGCCAAAAGCACACGTGGTTGATCGCTATTTTGAAGCAGTAAAATCATTGGGGGTTGTCAATGATGGCAAAGGATGTGACGTATTATTAACTGCAAACGACACTGTTTCATTAACTGATTATCAACTTACTGCAAAAGGATTCGTCGCTGTTGCAATGGGTGCGCAATTTGCCACCAAACAACTCCCGATTACGCTCCTATCGAACTGTCTTACAGAAATAGAACAACCTATTGTGTTACTTGGGGGACCAATGGATTCAGATCGCGCTCTTGCATTGATGAAAACATTGCCCAACAAAGCGCGACTTATCAATTTGTGTGGAAAATTAAGTTTGTTGCAGTCAACAAGCATGACTGCTCAGGCCAAGTTATTGATTACAGGCGATACGGGTTTGATGCATCTAGCAAGTGCTGTTCAAACTCCCGTGGTCAGCATTTGGGGAAATACTGTGCCCGCATTTGGCATGTATCCCTATTTTCCTGGCGATCGTTCGCAATTCAGTATCCACGAAGTGGCAGATTTATCGTGCCGTCCTTGTTCGAAGATTGGTTACCAAAGTTGTCCCAAAAAACATTTTAAGTGTATGAACGATCAAGATGTTGTTGCGATACGAAAAGATGTGAAGGAAAGAATAAATTAATTCTCCTCGTTCATAAACAAGGCTTTCAATTCTGTTGCTTCACTTGGTTTCATTTTACCTGCAAGAATCAAGGCCAATTGTCGTCTGCGCAAAGCGCCCTCGTATCGTTCAATTTCTTCGGCTGTTTCAGGAATCAATTCAGGTACTTGAATGGGGCCGCCGTTTTGATCAACAGCAACAAACGTATAAATCGCTTCGTTTGATTTGTTGCGTTTGCCTGTTACGTTGTCTTCCACAAACACATCTACAAATACTTCCATCGAAGAATTAAATGCACGTGAAACCTTTGCCTCTAAAGTTACTATGGATGCGTGATTAATTGGCGAGTTAAAACTAACGTTGTTGACATTTGCTGTTACCACCACACGACGGCTGTGTCTGTGTGCTGAAACACTTGCAATCACGTCCATCCAAGCCAATAATTGACCGCCAAATAAATTTCCTAAGGTATTTGTATCATTCGGCAACACAACCTTTGTTGTAATTGCTAAAGTTTCTGAAGCTTTTCGTGCTAACATGCTGAATTATTTTGACAAAGGTACAGTTATTTCAACAAGTTAAAAACAAAGTATGTTAATCTGCCCAAAGTTTATCAGTACTATTTCCATGGCATGAATTACAAGATCCAGATGTCAATGCGCTGCCCATGTATTGTGTGCCAGTAGGACCAGTTATTGCTGGGTACAAACCTGCAACCGCCATGTCTTCTGTTGTGAAGAAATTTCCTTTCGCGTCGCCTTTCACGGTATATTTCAATGTACCTTGACCGTTCTGTTGCGTATAAAATTTCACTGTAACATTCGCTAATGAACTCGATGACGTAGCGCTTGCATAAACACTTCCGCACACATTGAAACAGCCTTTTCCTTCACCACCACTTTTGTGACAACTCACACAATTTTGACCATTGTTATGTGATTCGTTTTCAAAATTTGCTGAAATATTTGATTCCGTACATTTTGTGTTTTTATCGTCACAAGAAGTAATGAAAAATAATAAAACAGGAATTACTGAAAGAATGTGTGAAAATTTCATGGCGAGAACGTGTTTAATTAATTACAAAGTTAATGTTTCATTCAAGGTAAAAGTGACTGTTGTGTTAAATTAACGTTTATTTTGCTAACTGACCACCCGTATAAATTTGATAGACAGAACCTTGATCTTCTTCCACTACGAACGAAACTTGTAACTTTTTCCCCAATTGTTGCTGTGAATTTTTGGATAATTGTTTCAAGAGTTGGTCTTGGAAATCACACTTCAACGCACTGGTGTAACCATCTTCGTTGTTCTCCCCAACTACCAAATAAAGAATCGGCCCTTCATTGACAAACCCTTGGAAAGTCGTTTCAAATTCACCTTTTCCATTCAAGGCGCGCATTGCACGATCAATCGCTACCGCATGAAAACGTGCTGCGCTGTACGCTAATTGTTCTGTTTCCTCTTGGTATGGGGCACTGCGCTCTTTGGTTTTAACAACTTTTCCTGACTTGTTGTAAAACGAAATGCGGTCTACAAAACGATGCGCTGTTCCAGATACCTCGTCGATTAATTCTTGCGTTAAAAAAGGCTTGCCATCGTTCATGTAGTAAATGACTTTGCCATTTGAACGATCAGCGCCATCAGCAAATTGTTCTTCAATTTTTAGAATGACATTTTCATTACTTAAGTATGCTAACACTTTTACAAAAGCACCATCACTTTTCATGTAATTCAAGGAAGTCGCAACATTTCCAGCTTGCTCCACAAGCGCATCAATCGCTACTTTGCGGTTCATCATGTCGACCTCACCTTTAAAAGTTACCACTATCTTCTCGTCTGTTCTACTTGGCTCTGGGTTTTTCAACGAATCGTTCCCAGAACAAGCAAGAAAAAAAAGAGGGATAATAAAGAGAATTGCACGCATATTTTTTGTTGTATAATGAAAACAAGTTGTAAAAGTAACAGCTTTCTTAAAAATTAAAGCAAAAAACGAGCGTTTTTAGTTACTTTGCTTGAACAGTCACAGCAATTGATTGTTTATAAGGTATGGAAACAATAATTATCGCAGGGGGAACAGGTTTGATAGGTAAACAATTAGTTGCCGCGTTGCAAGCAAATGGACACGAGGTTCGTTGTCTGACTAGAAATCAAACCATCGCTGAAAAAGGTTTGTATCATTGGGATCCCTACCACTTGATTTGCGATGAAAACGTTTTTGAAAACGCAACGATAGTTATTAATCTTTCAGGTGCAGGAATTGCTGACAAACGATGGACCAAGAATCGCATCGCTGAATTGATTGATTCGCGGGTGGATACCACACAAGCATTGTTGCATTTTACAAAAGATTGCACCAGCCTAAAACAATACATTTCAGCATCTGGCATCATCTGTTACGGCTTTGATAATCCGACAAAAAAACACATCGAAACCGACCAGTTTGGAAAAGATACGTTGTCGTACATCACCCAGCTTTGGGAAGCTGCGGCTGACACTTTTGTTGCACGTTGTCCAGTTACGAAAATCAGAATTAGTGTTGTACTTGCAAAAGAAGGAGGCGCGTTAAAACCAATTGCTTTGCCAATAAAATATGGCTTCGGAACAATTTTAGGAACAGGAGATCAGGCAATCCCATGGATTAGTCTGCACGACTTGGTCAAATTATTTGTGTATGTTGCGGAAAATAATTTAGGCGGAACATTTAACGCAAACGCGGGGAACACAAGTAATGCAATCTTAACTAAAACTATTGCCGAAGTTTTCGGAAAACGCATTTGGTTGCCTAAATTACCGGGTGTGTTTTTGAAACTCGTTTTAGGAAAAATGTCGTCAGTAGTGTTGGATGGTTTACAAGCAGACAATAGCTTGATTCAAGCGCAAGGCTTTGAGTTTGATGATACCGATTTGAAAAAGACAATCACAAAAATTTACGCATAAAAAAACTCTTTGCCGAAACAAAGAGTTTTTTGCTATTAATCGAAAAAACAAGAGCACCCCTACTCCTGTTACTCATTGAGTACATTTTTAATGTTGGCTAAACCGTTGTTTAAATCAACACAACAAAAATACGTACGGATATCGTTGTTTGGAAACAAAATATTTAATAATATTACGACAGCCAAAAAGCAATTAAAACTATTTATTTATTGAATATCAATAGTTTACATTAAATATTTTAATACAATAATACGATGTCCACAGGAATTTCCGATCAATTAATTCGATTAATTCATTCCCTTTCGAAAGCTGAAAAACGTAGTTTTAAATTATACGCTACCAGAAATGCGTCTTCGGCAACAGAGATGAAATTTTTGCAATTGTTTGATTTCATGGATAAAACCCCTGATTATTCGGACAAAGCGGCATTGAAAAAATTGGTCGAAATAAAAAAAACGCAGTTATCCAATATCAAAGCACATTTATACAAACAAATCTTAACGAGCTTGCGCTTGCAACATGCGCAACACATCCCAACCATTACCATCCGAGAATCGATTGATCATGCAGTTATTTTGTACCACAAAGGATTTTACTACCAAGCATTAAAGGCCTTGGAAAAATCAAAACAACTAGCCGTGAAATTTCAAAGTCCGATGCTGCAACTTGAAATAGTGGAATTTGAAAAATTAATTGAATCACAATACATTACCCGAAGTAGATCAACGCGAGCTGATGAATTAACAACCGAAAGTAAATCAATCGAAAAACACATCCATCAATCCGTTGAATTTTCAAATTTATCCTTGCAGTTGTATGCATTATATGTAAAAGGCGGTTTTGTGCGTGATGAAAAAGACTTTCACTTTGTGCATGGTTTTTTTAAAGCTAACCTTCCTAAATACCGCATGCAAGATTTGGGGTTTATTGAAAAAATGCACTTGTACAATGCGTTCATGTGGTATTATTACATCATCCAAGAATTTTTAATGTGCTTCAAGTACGCCAAATACTGGGTTGATTTGTTTGAGGCATATCCTAATGTAAAAAATCAGTACAGTGAAATGTACTTAAAAGGCTTGAATCATTATCAAAATGCGGTATTTAACCTGCGTAATTACAAACGTTTACACGAAACAGTGCTCAAAATTGAACAATGGTCAACTGAGAGTTTGGAAAATGAAAATGTGATCTTGTTGCAACAATTATATACGTTGACGGGGAAAATCAATGAATATTATTTAACGGGCGAATTTACAGAAGGCCTTCAAATTGTTCCGAAAGTAGAAAGCTATATCAGTAATAACAGTGATCGCTTGGATAATCACCGCATCATGATTTTGTATTACAAAGTTGCATGTTTGTTCTTTGGCGCTGGTGATTATAAAAAAACAATACACTATTTGAATCGAATTATTCAATTGAAAGATGTGTCATTGCGTGAAGACATCCAGGGGTTTGCTCGGATTTTGAATTTAATCGCGCATTTTGAATTGAATAACGACGATTTGCTCGACTACCAAATAAAATCCGTTTATCGGTTCTTACGGAACATGGGCGATTTACAAGGTGTTCAAAAAGAAATTCTATCTTTTTTACGACAACTGCCTTTTGAAAACGAGCAATTAGTTTTGAATGGATTCAATGACTTGCATGCTAAACTCGTGAAATTGGCACAATTACCTTATGAAAAACGACCGTTTCTGTATTTGGATATTATTTCTTGGCTGGAAAGTAGGATACAAAAACGAACTGTTCAAGCAGTAATTAAAGAAAAATATATCCTTGAACAAACAACAGGACAGTCCATTTATTTCCCGTAAGTTTAATATCTCGTCAAAAAAATGATGAAATAATAATCAAAATCGTATCGGCAATAATAATTTATAACTGATTGTTTTTCAATAATTTAATCTCACTTTAAAGCATCAGAAGTAAAAAAAAGCACAGCAATATTCAACATTTTTCCAAATAAATTGTTTGATAATTAAAATCAAGTTGTATATTTGATTAATAATTCGTCAAATTAATGTTTAAAATATCATCAAATGACACAATTAACAATTGGAGATAAAGCTCCAAATTTTGAAGGCGTAGATCAAGCAGGTCAAAAACACACCTTAGCTGATTATAAAGGAAAAAAATTAGCCGTTTATTTTTATCCAAAAGACAACACTCCTGGTTGCACGCAACAGGCTTGTAGCTTGCGAGATAGCTACAGTGAGTTACAAGCAGCTGGAATTTCGATTCTAGGTGTAAGTATGGATAGTGCTACTGCTCATCAAAAGTTTATTGATAAATATGAATTGCCTTTTCCGTTAATTGTTGATGCGGATAGAAAGATGATCGAATTATTTGGCGTTTGGGGAGAAAAGAAATTCATGGGTAAAATATATGATGGTATTCACCGTACAACTTTTGTGATCAACGAAGCGGGTGAAATAACAAACATCATTTCAAAACCAAAAGTAAAAGAACACGGATTAGAAATACTTGAAAAATAATTTTAATGGTCGTAAGTAGTTTACGACCTACCTAACATACATTTGCAGAAACGAAAAACAAAACGATATGGCAGCGAAAGAAGTAAACCAAGACAAATTAAAAGCGTTACAGCTTACAATGGAAAAATTAGACAAGGCTTTTGGAAAAGGATCAGTGATGAAACTTGGCGATAGTCCTATAGAAGAAATTGAAGTAATTCCTACTGGTTCAATCACACTCGATTTAGCAACAGGCGTAAATGGATTGCCTAAAGGAAGAATTGTTGAGATTTACGGTCCAGAATCTTCTGGTAAAACAACATTAGCAATTCATGCAATTGCTGAAGTACAAAAACAAGGCGGTATTGCAGCTATCATTGATGCTGAACATGCCTTTGATCAGTTTTACGCACAAAAACTTGGAGTTGATATTGAAAACCTATTGATATCACAACCTGATAATGGTGAACAAGCTTTAGAAATTGCAGATAACTTGATTCGTTCAGGTGCAATAGACTTATTGGTAATTGACTCAGTAGCTGCATTAACACCAAAAGCTGAGATTGAAGGAGAAATGGGTGATTCACAAATGGGATTACAAGCGCGTTTAATGTCAAAAGCACTTCGTAAATTAACCGGATCAATTAATAAAGCAAAATGTTGTTGCATATTCATCAACCAATTACGTGATAAGATTGGAGTAATGTTTGGAAATCCAGAAACAACGACTGGTGGTAATGCATTGAAATTCTATGCTTCCATGCGAATTGATATCCGTCGCTCAAGTCAAATAAAAGATGGAGAAGAAATTATTGGTAACCGAATCAAGGTGAAAGTAGTGAAAAACAAAGTTGCTCCTCCGTTTAGAAAAGCAGAATTTGACATCATGTATGGTGAAGGAATTTCCAAAGTTGGTGAAATAATTGACTTAGGAGTTGAGCTCAATATCTTGAAAAAATCAGGTTCATGGTTCTCATACGGAGAAACGCGTTTGGGACAAGGTCGTGATTCTGTGAAAGGAATGATCGCTGATAATCCTGAATTAATGGACGAATTAGAAATAAAAATTAAAGACGCTCTTAGTACAGTTAAAACACCTGTTTTTGCTGAATAAGACACACTGCATATCGTTTCCAATGGTCCCGCACAACGTGTGTGGGACTGAATTGGGAAAAGCCGCTAGCTAGTTTACACGAAACAACCACCGAAAACAAGCAACGCATTAAACTTATTGATTGCCAAGTTTTACGTACTTTTGCCCAAAGTAGTAGACATGGTATTATCAATGACTGGGTACGGAAAAGCAACGTCAACTTTTGAAGGAAAGAAGATTGTTGTTGAAATCCGATCGTTAAACAGTAAAAGTTTGGATTTAAATTTGCGCTTAACTAGTAGTTATCGTGATAAAGAACTTGAAATTCGCTCACTAATTGGTGAATATCTAGATCGTGGGAAAGTAGAAGCTTCCATTACCATCGAAAACACAACTGAAACCAAAAACTTTACAATCAACAAAAATGTTGTAGCGACCTACTACAACGATTTGAAAAATATTGCTTCAGAACTTGGCGAATCAAGTGCCGACTTACTACCAATTGTAATGCGACTTCCTGAAATATTTTCAAACGAAAAAGAAACGGTTAGTCCAGAAGAAATTACATTGGTGTTTGATTTAATAAAAGAAGCATGCACGAATCTTGTTGCATTCAGAAAACAAGAAGGTGATCAGTTGCGTGCAGACTTTGAAGGAAATATCAATAGAATTACCGAATTATTAGCTCAAGTTCCAGTCTATGAAAACGAACGCATTGATATCGTACGAGAACGTATGCGCGCTGGATTAGAAAAACTAACTACTCAAAAAATTGATGAAAACAGGTTCGAACAAGAACTCATTTTCTACATTGAAAAGATGGATATTTCTGAGGAAAAAATGCGCTTAGGAAATCACCTTGATTACTTCACTGAAACGATGAACCTACCACTTTGTGGAAAAAAACTAGGCTTCATTACGCAAGAAATTGGTCGTGAAATCAATACACTTGGCAGTAAATCTTATCATGTTGAAATGCAAAAGATTGTCGTTGAAATGAAAGATCATTTAGAAAAAATTAAAGAACAAGTTCTGAATACCTTATAAATGAATCAAGCAGTAACATCAGGAAAATGTATTATTTTTTCTGCACCATCAGGAGCTGGGAAAACAACAATCGTGCGCTACTTACTAGAAGAATTTTCTGAATTAGCGTTTTCAATATCTGCATGTAGCCGTGATGCACGTCCAAATGAAACCGATGGCGTTGACTACTACTTTTTAGGTGTTGATGGATTTCAAGCAAAAATCGCTGCAGATGAATTTGTAGAGTGGGAAGAAGTCTACACAAATAATTTCTACGGAACACTTAAATCAGAATTAACGCGCATTTGGAGCCAAGGAAAAACCGTAATATTTGATGTTGATGTTATTGGCGGACTAAATTTGAAGCGGTATTTTGGAGACAATGCCTTAGCCGTTTTCGTAATGCCTCCAAATTATGAAGCTTTAGAAGACCGATTACGTTACAGAAGCACTGAAACAGAGGAAAAAATTCAAATGCGTTTGGCTAAAGCTAAAGTTGAATTAGCGCACGCTGATCAATTTGACACAATTGTTGTAAACGACGACTTGAAAACCGCTTGCTCTGAAGCTAAATCGTTAATTCATCAATTTATTAATTCGTAAGAAGATGAATATCGGATTGTATTTCGGAACATTCAACCCTATACACGTTGGTCATTTGGTCATTGCAAATTACATGGCAGATTTTACAGATTTGGACCAAATTTGGTTAGTCGTTACTCCGCAAAATCCATTGAAAGTTAAATCATCTTTGCTTCCTGATTACCACCGCTTAGCGCTCGTTAAAATTGCAGTAGAAGACAATCCCAAATTACGCGCATCCGACATTGAATTTAATCTGCCCCAACCGAATTACACGTCAACAACACTTGCTTTTTTAAAAGAAAAATACCCCAATGACAACTTCAGTTTGATTATGGGCGAGGACAACCTTCGAACTTTTCACAAATGGTTCAACCACGAACATTTAATGGAAAATTACCGGTTTTATGTATACCCACGTGTGTTAACCTCACAAGAAGAAGAAGAAGTTGTTGCCATCGGAAGAAAAACAGAAAACTTATTTCACCTCAATGAGAACATCATCATTTGTGAAGATGCGCCAGTGATGAAAGTTTCGTCAAGTTTTATTAGAAATGCGATAAAAAACGGCAAAGATGTACGCTATTTGCTCACAGATCCTGTGCACAAATACATCGATGAGATGAACTTTTACCGGTAAATTATGCTTCTTTCTTGCCTTTAAAGAATCGAATAATACGATGGCGAAACAAGAAAAGCAAAATCAAATACGGAAAAGCCATTAAATAAAGAATCCCACTGTTGATATTCGTTCCGAAAGAATTTTCATCCAATTCTGACCCTTGTTCTGCTAACAATTTACATTGTGAACAACCTTGACTATAACTGAAATCAACAACTAGTAACAGTGCAATGAGTAAAAATAATGCTCTTTTCATGGGTCAAAATTACAAATAAGTTTGGTGCTAAAACGTGAATTTATTATAATAAATCCATTAATTCTTTTTTGCTCAATTTCTTCAATAGTGAGGTGTCTGTATGCACTAAATCGGCTACTAAATCGTGTTTCCTTGCTTGTAATAACTGAATGTTCTCTTCAATAGTATTGGGAGTAATCAAGCGAATTGCAACAACATGCTTCGTTTGGCCAATGCGGTATGCGCGGTCTATTGCTTGATTTTCAACTGCAGGGTTCCACCACGGATCAATCAAATAAACATAATCAGCTTCCGTCAAATTCAAGCCCATTCCTCCTGCTTTTAAACTGATGAGAAAAACGCGTTTAGAAGGGTCATTTTGAAACGAATCAACAGCTTCTTGACGGTTTTTTGTTTGACCAGTCAAATATGAAAAAGCAATGCCTCGTTCAATCAATGCTGTTTTAACTAAGTCAAGCATGGAAACAAATTGAGAAAAAACCAAAATTTTATGTTCGCCAATTTTATCTTCAAGTTGTTCCATTAAAACACTAATCTTGGCTGATTGCTCCCCATAAGAAACACCGTTGTCATTTAACAAAGCCGGTGAATTACAAATCTGACGGAGTTTTGTCAACGCTTGCAACACATGTAAACTGTTTTCACCATCATCTAAAACACGCTTTTTGAGTAAGTAATTTTTAAGCTCTTCCTTGTAAACATCGTACACTCTTTTCTGCTCGTGATCCATTTCACAATATATAACCATCTCTGTTTTTTCGGGCAACTCTTTGGCTACTTGTTTCTTGGTACGACGGAGTAAATATGGTTGAATTTTCTGTTGCAATTCACGTGCTCGTTGACTGTCCTGAAATTTATCAATTGGATAAGCAAAATGGTCGCGGAAAGATTTCAAGGTGCCAAATATGCCCGGATTACAAAAAGTCAACAAGGAAAAGATATCCAAGGTATTGTTTTCAATTGGTGTTCCGGTTAGTACAATTCGTTGTTGTGCTTGTAACAACCGCACCATTTTATATCGTTTTGAATCGGGATTTTTAATGGCTTGTCCCTCGTCTAAAATGACGCATGAAAAATCATATTCTTTGAAATGCTTGATGTCGCTCATCAAAGACCCATACGTTGTTAAAACTAATTGGCTGTTTTCAAATGCGGATACTGATTTTACCCTGTTTTTGCCGTAATTTTCGAATACACTCAAGTGAGGAGTAAATTTCGCAATTTCGTTTTGCCAATTAAATACCAACGATGTCGGAACGACAATCAAATAGGTTCCTGAAGGATTTTTCTCTGCTAATTTGGAAAGAAACGCCAATACTTGAACCGTTTTCCCCAATCCCATGTCATCTGCTAAAATCCCGCCAAATCCAAAATCGCGTAAAAAATGCAACCAGTAGTATCCATCTTTTTGGTAATCCCTTAAGGTTGCGGTTAACTGATCGGGAAGTGGAACAACAGGAATTGTCTCAAAATTATTAATCTTAGCTTTCAATTCCGAAATCTGTTCCCTAACAGTTTGGTCAAGTTCCGCAACATCAAACCATTCATCGATAAATTGATAAGATGTTTTTGGAATTCGAAACTCCTCTTCGACAAACTCTCCTTGATCAAAAAATTGAGCAAAACGTTTCAACCATTGTTCGGGTAACAAACCAAAAGTCCCATCATCAAGTGCGACGTAGCGCGAATGTTTGATAATGCTTTTTTGAATTTCTTTCAAACGAACAGTCGTTTTACCAACTGCTATTTGTGTTTTTGTTTCGAACCAATCTATTCCACTAATTAACTGAATGGAAATCTTCATTTTGGTTGGTTGGAGTTTTATTTTGGTTATTTCCTGAAAACCTAACAACTCATAACCCTTTTCAGTCCAATGTTCAAAGGCGTTCAAAAACCAATCGTTCTCTAAAAATCGTTGTTTGTGCAAGTAGAAAAAATCACCGCCAATTTGTTCTTCAAAATCATCATGTTCCCGCAAAATATGACCTAAGAATGAAATTTCTTGCTTGTCATCACGTGGTATTTCAAACGATGTTCCCGTTTGATCAATGGTCATGATTTTCCGCTTGGTTAATATTGGAATTTCAACAGAACCATATTGCATGATCGGGGTAATGGTGATGAAATGATCACTATTCGACAAATAAATTCGTCGTGCATTGACTACTGCCAAATCCGTTTGTTTGATCAGTGCGCGCGATGCTTTTTTGACAAATGAATAATTGATTTGTGCGCTGTTTTCAAGCGGACCTAAAAACTCCTTTTGAAATTCTTCGAATTGAGAATGGTGAATAATCAACTTTGCGTGATGCAATAAAAAATAATTGATTGTGCGCATTTGTGTCCAATCTTTGACCAAATACAACGTGTCACCTCGGCGAATAAAATGTGTATACGCTATGTTGATTGCATCGAATGCAATGTGCTTATTAGCTATTTCGACAGCACCCGTTATTTCATAAAACTCGTCTTTTTGCGTTACCTGCAATGCCATTTCAACAGGTGTAACAACGAGTGAAACGGGACGGAAATTTGCGGGTTTTAATCCGATAGTTTTGTCAATTGTTTCATACGTTGGTAGCGCGGAAAAAAGGGGATAAACCGCTAATATTAATTTAATTTCGCGGCGATATGCTTCTTCTTGGTCTTTTGGATGCGTGCTCTTTTGACGGTATTCTTGTTGTAATATCCCCAAAGCTGCAAAGGCTTTTACCCCATTAATTTCTGTTTGGGCGATGACCTCATCGAGTGCGTTTTGCACTTCAATGGGCGTTTTAATCGCGCCTGTTTTTGTTTGTTCACTTTTGACAAATTTTATCACACATTCTTTTGTATAACTGTTACTGTGTAATACTAAAAACGCGTAATTTTTTGTTTCAATGAGTCGTTCAGGATCAAAAGGAATTGGTTTCAATTTGGCAACGAGCTCATCTTTCTTTTCACTCGAAAGTCCAATGAGCGCTTTCTGTAAATTGCCAATTTTGGTTGTGTCATTTTCATAAAACAACCGAAAAGAACGATCAATCAATTCTGGTGAAGTAATACCGTAATTGTGTGCATGGGTTGCAAGTAATTTATTCCGAGCGGGGGCATCAAAAAAAAGGCGGTAATGTTTGTTTTCAAGGGCATGAAATAAAACAAACCCTTGATGCGTACACATTTTGTCAGTTGTCTCACCACAAGAACAAGTCATGAGAATTGAATTCGGTGATTGAACCAGTGTAACCGTGTGTTCTTCTCTGTATCCGTAATTACACGAAAACAAACAATTGTCAATTTCCATGGTAAGCGCTTGAACAGCACTAGCATTAGACGGAGCATGTTGTATGACCGTAGCGTCTGCAACCTTTAATAACGTTCCAAAGGTTATATCATTAAACGAAGTGTCTTTTAAAATAAACGCTCCTGCTTCGAATTCTTTCTTCGCTTTTCCTTCCTTTTTCACGTTGTGAAGGTAACAATTTAGAACCGTTTTCTTAACTGTTCCGCAACACCTCTTTTACTTCATCTATTACAGCGGCATCTTCGATGGTGCCTGGTATAGTAAAAGGTGCGTTATTTGCTAAACTTCTTAAAATGGTGCGTAAAATTTTTCCGCTACGTGTTTTGGGTAATCGTTGAACAAAATAAACTGTTTTCAACGATGCAACTGCGCCAATTTCAGAACGAATTTTGGCTTTTATTTCCGAAGAAATCGTTTCAAAATCGCGTGTTTCAGTGTCTTTTAAAACGACAAACGCAATCGGAACTTCACCTTTTAATTCATCGTTTGCGCCAATGACAGCACATTCGGCTGTACAAGCTAAACCAGCAGTTATTTCTTCCATTTCGGCAGTCGATAAGCGGTGTCCTGCAACATTGATAACATCGTCTACGCGACCTGTGATAAAAATATAACCTTCTTCATCCACATAACCGCCATCTCCCGTGAAATAATAACCTGGATATTGACTCAAATAACCTGCTTCAAAACGTTCGTTGTTTTGCCAAAGCGTTGGTAAACAACCTGGAGGCAATGGCAATTTAATCGTGACAAATCCTTGTTCCAGAGCACTTGCGACACTTCCATCCTCTTTGAGTATTTGGATGTTGTACCCGCAAACGGGAAAAGATGAGGAACCAGGTTTTACAGGTGCAGCTTCAAAGCCTTGCATGTTCGCAATCATTGGCCAGCCACTTTCTGTTTGCCACCAGTGATCAATTACAGGTTTTTGTAATAAGGTTTGTGCATATTCAAGTGTTGCAACATCACAGCGTTCGCCCGCTAGAAATAAACTGCGGAGATTTTTTGTGTAATCAGGATTGTAAAATTCGTTGTGTGGGTCTTCTTTTCGAATGGCACGAATAGCAGTTGGTGCAGTAAAGAAAACAGCTACGTTGTGTTCGTGAATAATGCGCCAAAATGTTCCAGCATTAGGCGTTTTGATTGGTTTTCCTTCAAAAACTATGGTCGTTGCACCAGCAATTAAAGGCGCATAAACAATATAGGAATGTCCAACAACCCAACCAATATCGGATGCTGCCCAAAAAACTTCACCTTGTTTGATGCCATATATTTTTTCCATGGAAAAACGTAGGGCAACTGCATGACCACCATTATCGCGAACAATTCCTTTTGGTTTCCCAGTTGTTCCTGAAGTATACAAAATATACAATGGGTCCGTTGCTTTTAACGATACTGCTGCTACAGGTGCTGCTTGCTGTAACAACGTATGAAAATCAGCAAAAGCAGTGTTGATTGGAACAGTATCGTTTGCTCTGTTATACGAAATAACCAATTCAGGTTGGTTGGTTGCCAATGACAACGCTTGTTCGATTATTGGGTGATAGGGTATAATGCGTTGGATTTCAATTCCAAAATTTGCAGTTATGATTGCTTTCGCTCCCGCATCGTCTATGCGAATTGCTAGTTCATGAGCGGCGAAACCTCCAAAAACAACGGAGTGAATCAAGCCCAAACGCGCACACGCCAACATGGCAATAGTTGCCTCCGGAACCATCGGCATGTAAATGATAACGCGATCGCCTTTTTCAAGACCTTTTGCACGCAAAGCTCCAGCAAATTTTGCAACCAATGCTAATAATTCACTGTACGAATACTTTTGAATGGTGTTGGTAACTGGTGAATCGAAAATCATTGCCGTTTGATTCCCTAACCCATTTGCAACATGGTGATCCAAACATAAGTACGATGTATTCAATTCGCCATCTGGGAACCAACTAACCGTTCCATTTGCTTTGGGTTCAAAAATAGTAGTCGGTTGTTTGAACCAGTTTAATTTTTTAGCTTCTTCCCCCCAAAATACGGTAGGATTTTCAATGCTTTCTGTATACGAGCGACGATAGTTTTCCATGGCGAACATTTGTCCGCTAAAGTTACACATGTCCTGCTGTTTGTCAGCAGATAAACACCAATACTTTGCTAAAATAATATAGCTATTGTTTTTTTTAGATGCAATCATAAAAGAAAAGGAATGCTTATATTCACCTTTCCAAATCAAAACCAAATGAAACCCTTTGTAGCTAATATTGCAACATACATTATTGACAACGAATTATCATTCGAGGATTTAACAATTGTGTTACCTTCTCAACGGATGACTTCGTATATGCAACGCGCACTTTTTGAGGCTGTTGGAAAGCCAATATTGTTGCCGCGAATTGTTACAATTGACACTTGGTTACAGGGATTAGTTGATGAACCAATGATAGACAAAACGGAAGCGCTTTTCGAATTGTACCGCGTTTTTCAACAAGATCCAATCGACTACGAACTCACAACGTTTGATGCGTTTATTTCTTGGGGACAATTGCTCCTCTCTGACTTTGATGAAATTGACCGTTATTTGGTTGCACCCGATCAATTATTCAAAAACCTCAGGGATGTCCGTGAAATCGAAAATTGGTCGTTTAATGGCGATAATCTTTCGGAAGGACAACAGAAATTCATGGCTTTTTGGGATAAGTTAGGACCTTATTATCATGCCTTCGCAAAGGTGTTAATCGAAAAAGAAGCAACAACAAAAGGAAAAATTTACCGAAAAGTAGCAGAAAACATAGATCTTGTATTTCAAAAAAATAAAAAAGAACAGTTTGTTTTTGCAGGCTTCAATGCACTCTCAGAAGCAGAATTGAGCATTTTTAAACAATTAAAAAGCAGTGGAAGAGGACATGTTTTAATCGATAGTGATGTCTTTTACTTACACGATAAATTTCACGAAGCTGGTGCTTTTCACCGTACGTTACTCGACCGTTTACAGTTAAAATCTTTGCCTTTTGTTCACCAAGAATTACGCGAAAAATCAGCAAAATTAACCTTAGTTGAATGTCCACAATTAACCGGTCAAGCAACGGTAATTGGGTCAATACTGGCTAAATTAAGTCCCGCAGATTTAAATGAAACATTGGTTTTATTAGCCGACGAACAACTATTGGGTTCGCTGTTGCATCACTTACCGCGATCTATCGGAAAAGCGAATATTACATTGGGGATGCCTTTGAAACATACTTCCCTAAAATTATGGGTTGATTTGTTGTTTCGAATTCAAGAAGCAATTGTACGGAGGGGAACAAAAACCATCTACCACAAAGAATTTATTCAATTTGTTCACCACCCCTATGTTTTAGGAATAATTGACGAATTTGAACTGAAAAAGATTCGTGCAATAGAAACAAAAATTGTCCGACAAAACTGGCATTTCATCGCACGGGAAGAATTGGATTTAAGTCCAAAAATCAGTGCAATAAGCGCCCTTTTGTTTACCCCTTGGAAAAACAATTGGCACGAAGCATTAAAAACAATTCAAGAATTAAATCGCTTGCTCGATGACTGGTTAACAGTTGAAAACACCTTGGAAAAGTCCACTATTCGCACATTTAGTGCATCATTGGTGGGGTTAGAAAACTTGCTCGAAGGGGATTATCCACCGATGACACTTGGCACATTTAAAACCTTGTTTCACCAACATTGGTCGGGAGAAAACTTGGCTTATTTTGGAAATCCGTTAGATGGATTGCAAATTATGGGCTTATTAGAAACGCGCGGTCTTGATTTCAAACGGGTGTTGGTTTTGGGTCTGAATGAAGGAACAATGCCTCCAACAAATCCCATTCAAACTTTGATTCCAATGGACTTGAGACGCTTTTTTGGCTTACCTACTCCACGCGATAAACAAGGGCTTTTTGCACATCACTTTTACCGATTACTCCATTGTGCATCAGAAATCACCATCACCTATTCTTCTGCTAGTGGGGCAATTGGGTCAAATGAGCCGAGTCGTTTTATACAACAACTATCGTTAGAATTAGCAACAGTGAATCCTAACTTTGTGATTGAAAAACAGTTTTATACGTTGGGAAACAAAGAAGAAATTGCAACTATTTCCATTGAAAAAACGCCTGAAATCATTGCACGCTTGAACGAATTTGTAGCGGAAGGTTTGACCTTTTCTAAAATTGATGCGTTTTTAAGATGTCCATTGAATTTTTATTACCGCTACCTCTTACGCATTGGCGAAGAGAACAAAATAGAGGAAGAAATAGAAGCAAGTACACTCGGAACGATTATACATGAAGTGTTGGAAAAATTGTTTGAACCTTTATTGCTGAAAAAAACAGATGAAGGCATCGAACAACACGCAAAAGCGATTACAGTTGAGCGGTTAGTGTCCATGAAAAAAGCTGCTCCTTTACTGATTGATGAAGCTTATTTCAATCATTTTTCAAAAGATAAATCACTCATTGAAACCGGCGTCAACCACATTAATTATGTGATGACCAATGAAATAATTTTAAAGATTCTTGACCGAGAAATAGATTTATTGAAAGCCAATCCTGAAAAAAGTCTTTTCATTGCGGGATTAGAAAAAGACCTTGACGTAGTGAAAGTAATTTCTGTTTATGGAAACGATAAAAACGTGCGTATTCATGGTGTTTTGGACCGTATCGATCAATGGGGAGGAGATGACCGCATCATCGATTACAAATCGGGAGGAGTGACGCCTAGTGATATAAAAATTAGCGCAACAAAAGCCAATCCAAGTATTATTGAAAACATCATCAAAAGTAAAGAAGACAACAACAAAAATTACGCCTTGCAATTGTTGATTTACTGTTACTTATACAAACATAACTTTGGTAAAGAACTCAATTTCTCAGGAATTTTTTCCTTCATGACAATTTCTGAGAGTCCTTTTTACTTGGACTTATCACAACTTGACGGTCAAAATCCTTCCGAGTTAATCGACGAATTCTTGGTTGTGTTCTTAGAAAAACTATTTGATGAAACTGTGCCGTTTACACACAATCACAAGGCGCAATTTTGTGAATTCTGCTAATTTATTCTTCGGATAAAGTTTGTGCAATCGTTTCTAAATCTTCAAAAAAATCTGCGCCAAAAGCACGGACAAGCGGTTCTTTCAAAAATTTGTAAACAGGTACGTTTAATTGTTCGCCACAAGCACAAGCAGGTTCGCAAATGTTCCATTCTTCGTAATTCAACGCAATGTCATTCGCTAATTTCTGAACACGAATAGGATAAAGGTGGCATGAAATAGGCTTTTTCCAAGTTGTTTTTCCTGATAAGTAAGCCTGTTCAACAGCACATTTTGTAATCCCTTTTTCATCAAAATAAACAAACGCACATTCTTTTCCATCAACAAGTGTTGTAGCTGGTTCATTCCATTGATCGACATAAAATACGCCTGATTCTTCTACCGCAGCAATTCCCTCTGGACGCATAAAAGGTTTCACGTCGTCTAAAATATCTTCTAGGATAGATGCTTCTTCAAATGTCAAGGGCGCACCTGCGTCACCCTCCACACAGCATGCACCTTTGCAAGCTGTTAAATCACAAACGAATTTGCGGTCAAAAATTTCAGTTGAAATTAATTTATCATCAATAGCTACGATTGTTTTCATGGATGTTGTTTAAAATGTGTGACTACGTCGTTTAAATCATCAAATTGCTTGTCGGCTAACGTCAATTTTGGTTCGGGAAAATGCGTTTTTTCTGGCACACAAATAACCGTCATGCGTGCTGCTTTACCTGATATTACACCGTTTAATGAATCTTCAACCACCAAACAATGACGCGGATCAACTGACAAGTGTTTTGCAGCTGTCAAATATACAGCTGGATGAGGTTTCCCATAATGTTCGTGTTCTGCTGAATGCACGGTATCGAAATAATCACGAATCGCTAAAGTGTCTAAAATCGTGTCAATCAATACACTATAAGAAGATGTTGCCAAACCAATTTTTAATCCTTTTTCTCTAAAAAATTCAAGCGATGCGATAACTCCAGGTAACGGTGTTGCTTGTTCGGACAACAATTCAACCATTTTATCAATGATCATTTTCTCTACAGCTGCAGGCGAATAATGTTCCCACGGACAAACATGAAACCAATAATGAACGACCTCATCAATGCGTAAACCAACTGTCTTTTGAAAATCTTCTTTTTTCAACGGACAGCCTACGTGGTGAAAAACAGCTTCCATCGCAACTTTCCAAATTGGTTCTGAATCGGTTAACACCCCGTCCATGTCATAAATAATTGCTTTGTAACTTGCTAAATTCATCTTATTTGTTCGTGTTGACCGTGTAAATTAATCCTCCACCTAATAATTTATTGCGTTCATCCGCTAAAAAAACAAGTCCGTTTTTCTTAACTGCCAAAGCTTCTTTTTGCGTAATTGGGAAAAGTGGTGTTTGTTGTTTAAAAACGGGAATACCTTTTTTAAACGAATAGATAATCAATCGGTTATAAGTCAATAAATACAATTGATGATTAAAAAATTCGGCACTAGTGACAGCGTCGCGCAACATGTCCCGTTTACCTATTTTAATCGTAGTTTTTTTCGTTGCTTCGTAAGTACCAGCAGTTGTGGGCAAACAGTACACTTGAGCTAGTCCATCAAACGGTTGCGTACGACATTTTGTTATGATGTACAACGAATCTTTTCGGTAAGCAAGCGCTTCTGCATCATAGTATTTTGCAGTAGGTTTTGGTGGAAATTGCTTTTGTTCGGGGTAAGAAAAAAAGATTTTTTTGGGTGTTATTTCATCAGCGGCCAAAAGTGTTTCAAGTTTCAATTTATAGACAACTAAATTTTTTCTTGTGTTGTCATTATTTCCGATGTCTCCTAAATACACATGTGATTTACCATCAAATGTAATTGCTTCAAAATCAACGTTTTTAATGTCTTTCAACATGCATTCGTGCAAGATTTTACCGCTTGGTTTGATCACAAATATTTTTGCGTCGTTTCCACTGTCGTTATGTGCAATTAAGGTCGAGTCATTGACAAACACCCAGCCCGAAATTTCTTTCAACGATTTGGGTAAATCACCCGTAACTTTAACTGAACTAGCTAAAATAAAGATAAGTGAACCAATGAATGCCAAACGATACATGGTTGCAAAAGTACGAAATTTGAAGAGAACGTGCGTTTACGCAAAAATGGCTTCAACCCAAGCTTTTCCCCATTCATTTATTTCTTGTTCCGTCCAAATTGCTGGATAAAAAATACGTTTTTGGAAACGCGGAGGCAAGTATTTTTGCCAATTTGTTCCACCTGTTGCAGCGATGTCGTGCGTGTCTTTTTGTAAATATCGCACAGCTGATTTATAATGCGCCAATGGCCAATTCACATTCACATTTACATCGTTTTGTTTCAAAACTTGGTGAACTTCAGGTAGCGCTTGGTCAGCTGGAGAAAGTCGCAAATAAGCTTGCCACAAATTGTGTTGTTTTTGTTGTTCGCCAAGTTGAATAAACTCGTCTTTGTAGCGTTGTTCGAATTCAACCAAGGTCAATGTTTTTTTACCCGAATCAGCTTCAGTTGCCCCTTCTTTCCAATAAACGTGTTCGAATAACGTAGCTATGGGTTCGTTTCCTGAAAAAGATGCCCGTTTATCTTTGTGAACTAATTGAATAAAATCCGTGGAACAAATTTCAATTTTTCGGTATTGCGCCGATTGAAATCCAGAAGCAGGGTGAAGCGAAAGGCGAAACTGTAAAAATTGCTCGCGGTCCATTCCGTCTACCATGATTTCGAAACTCTTTGTCAATGCTTCAAAATAACGGTTGATACGTTTAACTCTGCTAATAAAAAATGGAGCCGTTAAATCTTCCTTTTCACCAATTTGTTGAAATTCATGCAAGGCCAATTTGAAATACAATTCTGTAATTTGATGATACACCAAGAAAATCGTTTCATCTGGAAAATCAGTATATGTTTTTTGCAGAGACAACAAGGTGTCAACTTGAATATAGTCCCAGTAATTAACCGATTTCGCATGAATTAATCCATCCAAATAAGTTGTAATATCTTGTCCTAAGGCGTCGTATTTTGTTTTTAACAATTCAATACGTTGCACGATTTCTGGTCCTAATTCCATTTGTTTTTTATCAAAAATTGTCCGACAAATATAAGCTTCACTCAGCGTATCCGCTAAAATAATGCGTTAAATTCTTAACATTTTTTGTTAAATAAAAAACATGCGGGTTGAAGTGTGACGAAATGATTCAAAAAAACATCACTTCACCTTCACCAATTCACGTTTCAATCCCGACCATTCAACCAAATGCAATTTGACTATTCCGACAGGGATTTTGGCTTTTACTAAAATCGGAATATGGTTGTCGTCTTTGGTCACCCAGAAATTTAAATCGTCTTGTTTTTTGAATACACGACCAGTTTGAACAACGGGCGCAAATTTCATGCATTCATACTTCCCTTTGCGAATACTGATTTTTTCATCGCCTAAATATTTGATTTTCAATGGCCAAATTTCATCGTCCATGAAACACTTGAATTCAAAAACAGTTCCAACTTTGGCGTTTTTGAAATTTAAAGTCCGAGCATAATAAAACGAAGACAACATGTCTTGAATGCCAACTGGAACGGTAAACTCTTTTGCGCCGGTATTCACTTTGTATTTGTCGTGAAAAAACAAATAGTCTTGATTGAGTTTATATCCTCCTTCATTTACCCGACGTTTGAAAATCCATGGGAAAACACCTTTTTTATCGACATAGCTTTCGTAAACATCGTAAACCTTAAAAACAGAATTAAAACCAGCCAAGGTTCTCCCAGTTCCAACCACTTGCAGTAATTCACGGTTGCCAACTCCTTTTTTTTGCGTGCTTTTTACTTCTAAAACAGCTTCTCCTGCATCTACAAATCCATACGTGATACGGTAACGCAACTTTTCACCTTCTTGAAAAGCGCTGTTGGAAACATTTGGCAACGATTGAAAATCACTGCTCATCAAACCCAAATACAATCCAAATACAATTGAATAAAGCACAAACTTTTTCATGATTTCACATTTATATCCGTTATTCTTTGCAAATCAAATGCCAAACTTTCAAATTAAGGTATTAAAAAATAACTTACTTTTAGCAAATGGCAATTTCATTTTTGAAACAAGGCACTTCGATGAAAATCATCCCTTCTGTCGTTGCAGGGATAGTCGCGGCAATTATTGCTTCTTGCTTTTTTGACACCACAGCGATCATAGCACTCATTACTTGGATTAGTTTTTCAATTGTTTTCTGCACATTGAGCATTCATTCATTTTTTATTGTTCCAGCATTAACAATCGGGAAAAAATGTGAAGAAGAAGACTTAAGTACTTGGTTGTTGTTTGTTTTGGTGGTTATTACCTGTTTGAGCGCATTGATCAGTGTTTCAGTTTTAATACACGATCGTACCCATTGGGAAATTCCATATTGGGCTGGAATTGCATTGTTTATTCTAACTGTTATGCTTGCTTGGTTGTTGGTGCATCTTGCTTTTACTTTTCGCTATGCGCATATCTATTATGCAGGTGAAAAAAGCCATTTCAAACAACATGCAAACGGATTAGAATTTCCAGGAGACACAAAACCTGATTACTTTGATTTTGCTTATTTCTCATTTACTATTGGAATGACGTTTCAGGTTTCGGATGTAGTGATTAAAAGCAAAGCATTACGAAGATTATCACTCGTTCATGCCTTGCTTTCTTTTGTTTTTAATACCGTTATTATTGCATTAACAATCAATGGAATAATGAATATCAATGGGTAATTAACAGACAATATTTACTATTTTACCTGGTACGACAATCACTTTTTTAGGCGCTTTCCCTTCTAACCACTTTTGGGTATCTGGTAATGCCATGACTGCTTCTTCTACTTCTTTGGCAGATAATGTTGCTGGCAATGCAACTTTTAAACGCATTTTTCCATTGAATGAAACAGGATAAGCAATCTCATCTTCTACTAAAAAATCAGGGTTAAAAGTTGGGAATTTTGCTGTTGAAATTGTTCCTGCTTCGTGACCTAAAATCACCCACAATTCTTCCGAAACGTGAGGAGCGTAAGGCGCTAATAAAATCACCAATTGTTCCAACACTTCTTTCGCATGACATTTTTGGTCTGTCAACTCGTTGACACAAATCATGAAATTAGAAACATTGGTATTGAAGGAAAATCGTTCCAAATCATCGGTAACCTTTTTAATGGTCTTGTGTATGGTTTTCAATGCTGCTTTGTCCGCTGGCGCATCGTTTAGCACCAAACTTCCATCTTGGTAGAATAAGCGCCACAATTTGCGCAAGAAATTATGAACTCCTGAAATACCTTTTGTATCCCACGGTTTTGTTTGTTCCAACGGACCTAAAAACATTTCATACATGCGCAGGGTGTCTGCTCCAAATTTGTCTACCAACTCATCTGGAGTTTGCACGTTGAATTTGGACTTGGACATTTTTTCCACTTCGTGGCCACAGATATAGTCTCCGTTGTCTTCGCAAATGAAATCGGCGTTTGCAAATTCTGAACGCCATGCTTTGAAGCCTTCCAGGTCCAATTTATCGTTTTCAACTAACGAAATATCGACATGTATAGGAGTTGTTTCGTAGTTATCTTTTTTGGTATTCGTTACAAATTTTAATGAATCTTTGACCCGGTAAACAAAACTACTTCTGCCTAAAATCATCCCTTGATTGATCATTTTTTTGAATGGTTCATCAAACGAGATAAATCCGAGGTCGTACAAGAATTTTGTCCAAAAACGCGCATACAACAAATGTCCTGTTGCGTGCTCAGAACCACCAATGTACATGTCCACTTGATTCCAATAATCCGCTTTTTCTTTGGAAACAAAAGCTGTTTCATTTTTCGGATCCATGTAGCGCAAAAAGTACCACGAACTACCTGCCCAACCTGGCATCGTATTCGTTTCCATTCGATCGCCTTCAAATTGATTCCAAGCTGCTTGTGTTGCACGCGCCAATGGCGGCTCGCCGTCTTCTGTTGGAAGGTATTTATCTACATCCGGCAAAATAACAGGCAATTGATTGTCTGCAAGCAAATAAGGAATGTCGTTTTTATAATAAACAGGGAAAGGTTCTCCCCAATAACGTTGCCGTGAAAAAATAGCATCACGCAAGCGGTAATTGGTTTTTCCTTTTCCTAAACCGTTCGCTTCGATTGTTTGGATGGCAACTTCCATTGCTTTTTTAACAGCAAGTCCATTTAAAAAGTCTGAATTCGTAATAACCCCCTCTTTTTCCGTGTAAGCAGCTTCGTCAATAGCTACATTTTCGAAAATGTTTTTAATTGGAATTGAAAATTGTTTTGCAAAATCATAATCGCGTTGATCGCCACAAGGGACAGCCATAACAGCGCCTGTTCCATAGGATGCTAATACGTAATCACCGATCCAAACTGGAATTTTTTCACCTGAAAACGGATGCAATGCGTACGCTCCAGTAAATTGTCCCGTGATATTCTTCACATCAGCTTGGCGGTCGCGTTCCGATTTCAAAGAAGCAGCAGTTTTGTATGCTTCCACTTGCGCTTTGTATTCGGCAGTTGTAATCTCATCTACTAACGGATGTTCGGGTGCTAACACCATGAACGAAACACCAAAAATGGTGTCTGGACGCGTTGTAAATACTTCAATAACGTTGTCTTCGAGTCCCGAAGTATCGGGATCAGCAAAAGAAGAATCCAACGAAAACTTCACCGAACAGCCAACAGATTTTCCAATCCAATTGCGTTGAATATCTTTGATTGCGTCTGTCCAATCTACTTTTTCTAATCCTGTTAGTAATCGCTCCGCATACGCTTTGATACGCATCGACCACTGACGCATTAATTTTTGCTCAACCGGATGACCACCACGCTCTGATAATCCATTGATTACCTCATCATTTGCCAAAACGGTTCCCAAAGCAGGACACCAATTTACCCATGAATCAGCCAAATAAGCTAAGCGGTATTCCATTAAAATAGCTGACTGCTCCTGCTCAGATTTAGCATTCCATTCATCGGCTGAAAACACTGTTGTGTAATCAGTATGTGCGTTTACATTGGCATTTCCTGCTGATTTGAAGATTGCAAGCAACTGCTCAATTGTTTCCGCTTTATCAGTTGAAAGATTGTACCAAGCATCAAATAATTGCTTGAAAATCCACTGTGTCCATTTGTAGTATTCGGGTGATGAGGTACGAACTTCTCTACTCCAATCAAAAGAAAATCCAATTTTATCTAATTGATCGCGGTAGCGTGCCACATTTTGCTCAGTCGTTATAGCTGGGTGTTGACCTGTTTGAATAGCGTATTGTTCAGCTGGTAAACCAAAAGAATCGTAACCCATTGGATGCAAAACATTGAAACCACACAGGCGTTTGTAGCGTGCATAAATATCAGAAGCAATATAACCAAGCGGGTGACCGACATGCAAACCAGCTCCAGAAGGATATGGGAACATGTCTAACACATAAAATTTGGGTTTATCACTAGCATCTTCGGCTTTAAATGTTTGATTTTCAGCCCAATGTTTGCGCCATTTCTTTTCGATTTCGCTAAAATTATATTCCATAGTTGTTGACTTGCAAAAAGCGGGTCAAAGATACCAAAAAGCGGTGGAACGAACTAATACAAAGCAAGTGCAACAAAAAGAAATGATAAATAGTTGGAAATCATTTTAAAAAGAACTGAAAATCAGCTATTTTTAAACCATGAAAAACAGTTGGTTATTTGGTGGTCTTTTCTTGTTAATGAGAATTGTATTTCCGGAAATAGTTACTGCAGCAACGGGTGACGAAACGCTCCTTGTCGCACAAATTCAGGCTGCGCAAACCGAAGCGACCCGTTTTGAATACCTGTTGCGTTTAGGAAATAGCTACCAACGAACAGACTTGGAAAAGGCAGACTCGATTCGTGAACAATTACTCAGTTTGGGTAAGCGAACCACTGTCGATAATCGGGTGAAAGCAAAAATTTACAACCTACAGCTTACGCTTTTAAAGGGTGACCGAGCGTCATACTTCCAAGAAATCAATCGGTTACAGCCCGCTTTAAATCAATTGAAACTCCTCTCTACAAAAGTTGCTGTTTATCATTTACTGGCTGAATATCACATTTCCATTCGGTCGTATAACCAAGCTGACAATTATCTCAAAGAAGCGCGTTTATTGGCTAATAAACTTAATAATCCTGCGCTAATTGCTGACAATTTACGGTTGTACTCCCTGTTTTTCATGGAGAAAAACGACAAGTCGCGCGCATTGAATGAAGTGGATGTCGCGATCGATTTTGCGCGGAAAACAGGGGATAAATCATTATTGGCAACTTGTATCAATACGCAATCAAAAATTTACTACTACTTCGGGCAAATAGAATTCAGTGTTTCCAAAAATTTTGGCGCCTTACAACTTGCCAAAGAAGCAGGCGATTTACCGAAACTTGCTAATTTCCAACGAGAAATTGGTGAAGCGCAATTTGGCTTAATGAACTACCAAGATGCGACCAATTATTTTAATCAATCCAAGGAAGCAGCGGAACGATTTCATAACGACCATTTGGTCGGTCTTGCGTTGTCTAATTTAGGAATGGTGTCGTTTGCTAAGAAAGAAACCAACCGCGCTATCGCCATTTTACAACTAGCAGTCCAAATTTTACAGCGATTCAATGATCCTGATGGACTGGGAAGAGCGCACATTAATTTGGGGAACATTTACCTGTTTAGTGCCGATTATAATGAAGCATTAAAATTATACAACCAAGCATTGGTTTATTTTGAATCGGCTGGTAACCGCGTTCAAATTGCTGCTGTTTATCATTTAATTGGAAATGTTTTTGAAAAACAAGGAAAATTTGCAAATGCTTTGACTTATTTAAAACGCTCCGTTGCCATTCGCATGCAGTTTGGGTTCCTTGGTTCGGTTTATCCAACCTATCGATCGATGGCAGATGTTTATTATAAAACGGGTAATTTATACGATGCTTATCGCTATTTAGCACTTTATTCCAACTATTCAGACAGCTCAAAAGCAGTTGAGGTAAGCACTAAAATTGCAGAAATATCTGAGCTTTATCGTTCCGAACAACGCGATCGATTGATAGAAATGCAATCCGATTCGATTAGCATACAACGCAAAGACAGCGAACTAACGACCGCACAATTGCAAAACACCCGCTTGCGCAACATCTTTCAATTTTACATCATTATTGGGATTGTTTTGTTAGTGTTTTTAGGAGGGATTATTGTGTATTCGCGGTGGAAACAACGAGAAATCAAGCAATTACAAAAAGAAGCCGAAATGAATCAAGTGTTGTTGCGCTCGCAAATGAATCCGCACTTTGTCTTTAATGCTATGTCTGTAATTCAAAGTTATATTTACGAAAATGACACCAAGAACTCGTCCAAGTTTTTGGTGAATTTCTCAAAGTTAATGCGGTTAATTTTGGAAAATTCTTCGAAAGAATTCATTGCTATTACAACAGAAATGGATATTCTAAACAAATACTTAGAGACGCAACAGTTGCGCTTTGGCGATCGTTTTCATTACAGTATTGATGTTCCTTCTTTTCTATTAGACAATGAGGCCATCATTCCACCCATGATCACTCAGCCATTCATTGAAAATGCCATTGAACACGGGCAATTACACACCGTTGAAAATGGGTTTATTCATGTTTCCTTTGCAACTAAAGGCAATTTACTCCGTATAATTATTGAAGATAATGGCGTTGGTAGAAACGTTTCAGAGAAAAACAAAAAAAGCAAAGAGCACAAAAGCATGGCGATGAAAATCACGCAAGAGCGCATCAACAACCTGAATGCAAAATTCAAAACGCAAGGCAAGTTACTCATTACTGATTTTGATGCTGTTAAACAAACGGGAACAATTGTAACGATTTACATTCCTTATAAAACAACGGCAGATCATGCCCTGACATAATTGGTACGGATTAAATTTATTGCACGGAAACTCAAAATGTAAAAGAAATTGTATATTGCACAGAGAAAGATCATAAACCTATTAAATAAAGCATGAAAAAGGCGCTAATTATTGATGACGAGCAACGAACGCGGGAACTCATAGCCAAAATGATTACTTCGTTTGACTTGGGTATAGAAGCTATTCCAATGGGTGAAAGTGTTCAATCAGGTATTGCTGCCATTCAAGCTATTCAGCCCGATTTGGTTTTTCTGGATATACAAATGCCCGATGGAACTGGTTTTGATTTATTGAAAGCTATTCCCAACAAAAATTTTGAAGTGATTTTTATCACTGCTCACGAAGAATTTGCAATCAAAGCAATTAAGTTTTCGGCGTTGGATTACATTTTAAAGCCAGTAGATGCTGATGAATTAAGAAGTGCCATTGAACGCGCATTAGCAACATTTAACGATACCAAAGCAGAACCGCAATTTGAAGCGCTGCAACACAATATTCAGCCCAATCAAAAAAGAAGATTGGTGTTAAAAACACAAGAATCTGTTCATGTTGTAGAATTGGACCAAATTATTCGATGTGAAGCAGATCGAAATTACACCTCTTTTTTCTTGAAAAACGGGAAAAAAATATTGGTATCACGCACATTAAAAGATTACGAAACGCTACTAACCGGTCATAACTTCTTGCGTGTACAGCAATCACATTTGGTCAATTTGGATTATGTTGATCGTTACGACAAAGGAAATGGTGGTGCTGTAGTAATGAAAGATGGTTCTGAAGTTCCACTTTCGCCTGCAAAAAGAGATGTGTTCTTTCAAATATTGGAAAATTTATAATTTATTTAAGTTGCCCGATTTTTTATTAATCAACTGAAAATGTGTTTTTGGAAGTCGCCAAACACTAAATAACTACAACATAAAAAATTGGTAAAATATTAATCCTCAACGCGTAGGTTTAATATTAATCGAAACAATATCAAATAAAAATAGCGTGACCACTTTTATGGGTTTCTCTTTGAACAATTAGAAGTTTATATTTTTTATGAAAGATTGATTAAAAACTGTTTTGCCAATTCATCAATTCATTTATTTTTGCCTCAAATTACTAAAATGAACACAGAACACATTCTAGAGATAGACAAAGAACAAGTTGAAGGGCTTCATTTCCCATTAGCGGAAGTGTTGACTAATGACGATTACATTGCCGACAGAAAGCGTGCTGTTCAACGTGCTATTTCACTTGGTAATTTAGAACACCAAAAAGTAAAGATTTACTTTGCGGATGAAACAGGTGAAAAAATGGTTCATACTACAATTTGGGCTGTTACCGATGAGTCCATTGTGTTAAAGAAAAGTGTCGTTATTCCCATTCAGCGCATTCTCAAACTAGAAATATAAAATCATGTCAAAGAAGAAATCAATTATCAGCTACGAAAAGTTGACTATCGAGCAAAAAAAAGAATTATTAATCGCCTTCCCTGATGGTTTTGCAGGTGCAATGACGAAAATGACCAATCCAATTACAGGTGATATTTTCGACTCATTGTTGTGGGAAACTGAAGAAGCAATTTACTTGGTGAAACTGCCTAAAATTGCAATAAAAGCTCCTTCTGTTGATGATGATGAGGAAGATTTCGAAGAAGATTTCGACGCAGTTGATGCAAAAGAAGACGACGATGAATCAACTGACGATGACGATGATATTGATTCTTTCGACGATAAAGCGGATGAAGCTGACGAAGACGACGATGAAGAATAAATCTTTATACAACAAAAAAAGGCGATCCATTTAGATCGCCTTTTTTTATCTCATTATTTTATTGTTTGATAAACGCTTGTCGTGTTGTACTATCAGCAGCAGTTACCGCTAAGATGTATACTCCTGCTTGCAAATCTGCTGTAACAATTGTCAATTGTTTTGAATTAGCGGTCATTTCGTAAACGAGGTTACCCATCATATCCATCAATTGAACCGCTGTAATATCTTGTTGTCCCGAAATTGTAACAGCATTTGTCGCTGGATTTGGATACACCACAAACTGCGCTTGCTGATTGTCATTCACTGCTAAATCAGCATTGACATTCCACGTAGTATTTGTGACAACAGGATCGTTCCAGTCGAAATAGATAGATGCTGTATTTGCAATCCCTATACCTGGACCATTTCCTGGATTTTCTTTTACTCGGTAAACAACATGTCCATGACTGAGTGGTTCATTGGTGGTGCTATCAGCCAACCAAATTTGCGGGAAATCAAAGCGTAAAATACCGCCATTCAACTCTAATAAGTTCATCGGATGACTCGTTTCCAATACCTGAACAGACGACCAATCAATATATGGACTCAAGGTGTCCATGATGTAAACGTTTTGTGCTGGAGCAGTTCCTGTATTTTGAAAACGTATAACATACGTTAAATAGTCATCTACTACAGGGCTTATTTGTTCAGGAAGATTTACCGTCTTGTCATTTGGATCATAGCTACTTCCCAAAATTTGAAGCAAATTTGACGTGTTGTTCGTCTGATTACAATCGTTAATTGATGAGCTCGGTGTTATCGTTGCAATAAAATTATGAGGTGTTCCACTTGGTAAACCACTCGGTACCGTTACTTGAATAATATCTGTGAATTGAAAGTTTGGTGTTGCTGCGATGTTCCACGAAATGGTGTTTCCAGAAATCGTATAACCCGGAATGTTTATAGAAGAAGTTACGACAGAAACACCAGCAGGTAATGTTAATTGTAATGTTCCACTTGTTGCCGTTAATGGACCGTAATTACCGTATTTCAATTTAATATACGCTGTTGTTCCTTGAAAATAACCAATCCAAGGTGTTACCGATGTCCACAAATCTGCGCACAAAGTAGGTGAACAATCGATGGGATAATACGCCATGTTTGTTGTTCCAGCAGGAGAAGTTTGAATGGTAAAATTGACATTCAACGCTTGATACCCATGCTGTCCTAACCAATTTTGGTTAATGGAAGCAAACAAAGTAGTTGATTGAAAATAATTGCCACAAATTTGTGCAACTCCATTGCTATCTGTATAAATCGTTAAATTACTCGCAAACGGATTTGCAATAATTGTCAACGGAGCATTTGGAATGGGTGTTTCTCCATTATCCAATATGCCATTATCGTTTGGATCGCAAAAAACCGTTACTGCTACACAGCTTGTTGGATTGGTGAAATTACCACAATTAACAGGAATAGGAACCGTTGTTTGAGACGTACAGGTTGATGCCATAAAAGTATACGGCCCACTATTTATCGTTCCGCCATTGGGCAATACATAATTAGGATTTACTTGAATAGTTGTCGCGCTACCTGGTAATCCTTGGTACTGGCCATTAAAATAGCCATTACTGTTTGTCCAAAAACCATAAGCAACATTTCCATTAACTAAGGTAAATGGAACATTTGGTAACACACTTTCGTTGGAAGAATAAACCCCATTGTTATCTGAGTCACAAAAAACAAACCCAATCGCACACATATTGGTAGCGACTGTATCACAGATCAATCCAACTGATGAAAAAGGATAAGTTGTTGTGCTAGAGTTAATCGTAATAAAAGGAGGATTATTAAAGGATACTAGATAACCATTTGAAGATTGCCATGTCGCTGGAACAGTCAAACTATACGTGCCAGGTAATACATTTTGGAAAACTGCTTGCCCATTATTCAAACTTGCATTATAAAACGTCGTCATGTTTGTATTAACAAGCATCATTGGAACATTAGATGTAAAAACTGTATCTGTTACGCCATCGTTATTGCAATCTAAAATAACATTTGCAGGAATGGTGATGTTACATGGTTGATAGTTGTAATTAAACTGGATTGAAGCAAATGAATTGTTTCCTGAATTTATTACATACATGTTGACCATATACGTTCCCGGTTGCGCGTATTGATGTCGAACAGCAGGTTGAAAAACGATTGATTGACCAATTTGATTGATCGTTGCAAGGTGAGTTGTTTGAGAACCATCTCCCCAATTTACTTGAACGTTTAACGAAGTTGTTGAAAAATTCGTTCCATTGATCAACACATTCACATCAGCATTTGATGGTACAGCAGAAATAGCTGAAAAATTAATGCTTAATGAATCACAACTTACAGCGGTTGAATTCATTGTCGTTAAACTTGAAATGGTCATTCCTTGACCAAAAGCTCCAGTCACTAAAATAGAAAAGACGAAGAAAAAAAGTAACTTATACATGTGTTTGTTTTTTAAAGTAGACGTTAAACCTTAAGTGCACGTTGCTTGTAAACAAAAAAGTCCGCAGTTACCCGCGGACTTTCGTAATGATAATTGTTATAAAATTATGCTTCTACAAATTTGTAGCTTTCAACACTTGGACAAGAACACACTAAGTTTCTATCTCCGTATGCGTTGTCAACTCTTCTAACTGGCACCCAATATTTCCATTCCTTCAAATAAGCAACAGGATAAGCTGCTTCTTGCGGTGAATAAGGGTAATCCCAGTTTTTATTAATGATACAATCAGCAGTATGCGGCGCATTTTTCAATAAGTTATTTGCTTTATCTGCATGACCGTTTTCAATTTCTCGAATTTCTTGACGAATTTTAATCATCGCTTCAATAAAACGATCTAATTCTTCTTTGTCTTCTGATTCTGTTGGCTCAATCATCAAAGTACTTGCAACAGGAAAAGAAACAGTTGGTGCATGGAACCCAAAATCAATCAAGCGTTTCGCCATGTCAGCTACTTCAACATCTGCAGTTTTCTTGAAATCACGGCAATCCAAAATCATTTCGTGTGCAACTGTACCGTTTTTACCTGTGTACAGCACTTCGTAATGTCCTTTTAATTTAGCGGCGATATAATTCGCGTTCAAAATTGCAATTTCTGTTGAATGTCTCAATCCTTCTGCGCCTAACATTTTGATATACGCATAAGAAATCAATAAAATCAAGGCGCTACCATAAGGTGCAGCTGAAATTGCATGAATAGGAGAACTACCTCCAGCAGCTACTAATGGATTACTTGGTAAGAACGGTGCTAAATGTGCAGCAACACCAATTGGGCCCATTCCTGGTCCACCACCTCCATGAGGAATAGCAAACGTTTTGTGCAAGTTCAAGTGACAAACATCTGCGCCAATATTCCCTGGATTTGTCAAGCCAACTTGTGCATTCATATTTGCCCCATCCATGTATACTTGTCCACCATTGTTGTGGATGATTGTTGTGATTTCTTGAATTCCTTCTTCGTAAACACCATGTGTTGACGGATAAGTCACCATCAAACCAGCTAATTCAGTGCCAATTTGAGTAGCAACCGCTGCTAATTCTTCGATATTGATATTTCCGTTTTCATCGCAACCTGTCACAACAACTTCAAAACCAGCCATGACAGCCGATGCAGGATTTGTTCCGTGTGCAGATGATGGAATGATCATTTTTTTTCGTTGGAAATCGCCACGGCTTTCGTGGTATGCTTTGATAACCATTAAACCTGCGTATTCTCCTTGTGCCCCTGAGTTTGGTTGCAAAGACATGGCTGCAAATCCTGTTGATTCACACAAATCTTTTTCCAATTGACGGAACATTTCGTGGTATCCTGCTGCTTGATCTAACGGCGCAAAAGGGTGCATGTTTGCGAATTGCGGATTAGTGATCGGCATTAACTCAGAAGCTGCGTTCAATTTCATCGTACATGAACCCAAAGGTATCATGGAGTGAACCAATGATAAATCTTTATTTTCAAGACGTTTCAAATAACGCATCATTTTTGATTCAGAATGATGGCTATTAAACGTTGGATGAGCTAAAATCGCATCTGTTCTCAAATGAGCTGCAGCAATCGTTGCGTTACTTGTTGTTGATGTTGTATCAAACAATCCTAAAATTGCAGACACGTCATTCATCGTATGCGGTTCACCAAAACTAATTGTTAACTCGCTTTCATTAATAATACGGAAATTCATTCCTTTTGCTTCCGCAGCAGTTTTGATAACAGCTGTATTTACACCTTTTACCCAAACGGTATCAAAAAATGAATCAGAGCCGATTTGAATTCCTGCAGCTTTTAATCCGTGAGCCGTTGCGCTTGCTAATCCATGTACATGTTCAGCAATTGCACGAACACCAGCTGGTCCATGATAAACAGCATACATTGATGCCATCACAGCTAACAAAGCTTGTGCAGTACAAATATTCGACGTTGCTTTATCACGTTTGATGTGTTGTTCACGTGTTTGTAACGCCATGCGTAACGCAAAATTATCATCAGCATCTTTCGATACACCGATGATTCTTCCTGGTAAATTACGTTTGTATTCGTCTTTCACAGCAAAAAATGCTGCGTGAGGACCACCGTAACCCATTGGAACGCCAAAACGTTGTGAAGAACCAAGTACAACATCTGCACCCATTGATCCAGGTGATTTCAAAACTACTAACGATAGAATATCAGCAGCTACTGCAACACGTAATCCTTGATTTTTTTGAATGAACGAAGCAACATCTGTAATGTGTCCGTATGCATCTGGATATTGAACTAAAGCACCAAAAAACGAACCGTCATTGATAAATGATGTTTCATCACCTTCAACTACTTCAATACCTAAATTAAGTGCTCTTCCTGTAACTACCTCTTTGGTTTGTGGAAAAACATTTTTTGAAATGAAAAATTTGTTGACCCCGTCTTTTGTTTCTTGACGAGAGCGCGCATTCCAAAACATGATCATTGCCTCAGCTGCTGCTGTTCCTTCGTCTAACAAAGACGCATTGGCAATTTCCATTCCTGTCAAATCCAACACCATTGTTTGGAAGTTTAATAACGCTTCCAATCTACCTTGAGAAATTTCAGCTTGGTATGGCGTGTATGCCGTGTACCATCCTGGATTTTCCAATACATTTCTCAAAATCACAGAAGGAACAATTGTTTCATTGTAACCTAATCCGATAAAGGATTTGAACACCTTGTTTTTATTACCTAATTCAGTAATATGTTGCAAATATTCCTGCTCAGATAACGCGTTATCAATGTGTAATTCACCACCTAAGCGAATTTGAGAAGGAATAGTTTGGTTTACTAATTCTTGTACGGATTTCACACCGATTGCAGCTAACATTTCAGCTTTTTCAGCTTCATTTGGCCCGATGTGACGTGATGAAAATAGACTCATGTTTAAACGAAAATTTTGACAATGCAAATATACTTGTTACAGAAACAACTGCAACGATTTAGTGTTCTAAAAAAGCGTAAAAAAGTGAAATTTATTTCAACAATCCATCTAACAATACAACCAACTTTGGATCTGATGGTCGTGGAGCGTTTGCTTGCACTACATTTCCTGCTGGATCAATCAAAATAAAACGCGGAATTCCATTGATCATATAGGCTTTTACAAAGTCAGAACTCCAATCTTTATCGGCAACTAATTGCACGCCACCTAATTCTTTTTCTGTTACAAAAGCTCTCCACTTTTCGTAATCTTTCTTCGTGTCCACAGAAATACTAACAAATACAATATTAGCATCGTGGTATTTTTCTTCCATTTTTTTCAAAGAAGGAATTTCAGCTTTACATGGCCCGCACCAAGTAGCCCACACATCGACATACACATATTTACCTTTGAAATCTGTTAATGAAGTCGTTCCGCCCTTGTGGTTTTCGTAACTAAATAAAGGGGAAGGTTTTCCATTCAACGCATTAGCACGAACGGTATTTTCCAAATAAGAAATGTTTCCTTGTGCTTCGTCTTTGAATGCTTCGAGATAAATCGCAGCAAATTGCTCATCGAGCTGCGCCGCTTTTATTGTTTGCTCCATTCCATTCGAACGGTTTTTCAAGAGCTCTAACAACACCGCTTCATCTGCATCTATATTAAAAATTGAATCATCGATCATCAACTGTTTGGCCAAAAACGTGTTTTCTTTGGAGCAATCACCTGCAAATCGAATGCTTTTATCAAAATCTTGCTCGTTCAATGATAGATTGACTTTTGCATTGGTTTTCAAGTAAACTTTCGTGTAATTCTTTTTGATTGAAAAATAGTAAATGCCATCTTCAACACTAAAGTGATCGGTAAAAAGACCGTCTTTGTTGACAACGATGATTTTCTTAAAACCATTTCTGCTTTGAATCATAACAGAATCACTCGAGCGGTTTTCAATCTTAGCCGTTACGACTACTTCCTTTTTTTGAGCATAAACTATTGTTGATAGTAGCAATAAACTCAGGGTAAAATATTTTTTCATAGTGTTGGATTATTTTGATGTTTCGTTACACGTTTTTTTGCGTTCCAGCATTTCAGCGCCTCCCATTTTTTCAAATGCTGCACAGGCTTGTTTTTTCTTTTTTCTCAACGATTGAATCGCTTGTTCATCAGCTGCAGTTGGTACTTTGTTCAATAACTCGCGTGACTTGATATTCAACGAATCACTCACGGCAATGCAGTCACAAATTGTGTCGGGTGCGCTGCAAGCTGTTAGCAAAAACAAAGGTAAACTGTAGATTATGCGTTTCATGTTGAATTGTTTTGAAGTTTTTTTAAAAAGAAGGTAGCAATCCGATTAGATTGATTTTCTTTGTTACTTGTAAACAAATGTACGTGATGCAATCAAAACTTCCAAAAGTAGGGACAACGATATTTACAACCATGTCTAAAATGGCAGCTGATTTTAATGCCATCAATTTGTCGCAAGGATTTCCAAATTTTGCCATTGACCCAGTTTTAGAAGACTTGCTCCAAAAAAACAGTCGTGAAAACGTACATCAATATGCGCCAATGGCTGGTTTACCCGTGTTACTTGAAGCAATTGCAACAACAATAAAATCAACGTACGGTCGTACTATTCATCCTACTATAGAATTGCTAGTGACAGCGGGTGCAACACAAGGTATTTTCACAACAATTCAAGCACTCGTTGGTTTTGGTGACGAAGTGGTCATCATTGATCCAGCTTACGATTGCTATGAACCAGCTATTATTTTAGCAGGTGGAAAACCGATTCATGTAGCAATGAAAGCTGATTTCACCATTGATTGGTTGGAATTAAGAAACGTGATTTCGCAAAAAACGAAATTGTTAATCGTTAACAATCCGCACAATCCTTCTGGACGCGTGATGGATCAAGCTGATTTAGATTCATTGACAAATGTCATGCGCGATTATCCGAATTTATTGTTGCTGTCAGATGAGGTTTATGAATACATTACCTACGAACAAGCGCATTTGTCTGCAAACTTAGTTCCGGAAATATACGACAGAACGATCATTATTTCTTCTTTTGGAAAAACATTTCACATTACCGGTTGGAAAATGGGCTATTTGGTTGCTCCTGAAAAATTAATGGTGGAAATAAAAAAAGTCCATCAATTTTTGGTTTTCTCGGTCAATAGCGTTGCACAAAAAACTTTGGCAGACTATTTATCACAAACCGATGTATCTAGCTTGGGCGCTTTTTATCAACAAAAAAGATCGCTTTTTCAAAACGGATTAACAAACAGCAAGTTCAAGTTGTTGCCTAGTGAAGGAACCTATTTTCAAACGGCCGATTATTCACAAATAAGTTCAGAAAACGACGTGCAATTTTGCGAATGGCTGACCCGAGAAAAAGGGGTTGCTGCAATTCCATTATCCGTCTTTTACGAACATCCGCCTGAACAACACATTATTCGTTTCTGTTATGCCAAAACAGACGAAACGTTATTAGCAGCAACAGAACGACTATGCGCGATTTAAGAATTACATTGGTACAAGCCAACCAAATTTGGGAGGATAAACAAGCGAATGTGCACCACTTTGAGCAACTGATTAGTGGTGTGTCAACCGATTTAATCGTATTTCCTGAAATGTTTCACACTGGTTTTTCGATGAATCCAGAAAAATTAGCTGAAAAAATGACGGATAGCCAAGGCATCGCTTGGTTAAAACGGATCGCTGCTGAAAAAAACGCCGCTTGCTATACGTCACTGATTATTGAAGAAAACAACTGCTTTTACAACCGTGGCGTTTTTGTGGAACCTACAGGTAAAATAACCGTTTACGACAAACGAAAATGCTTTGGTTTAGCAGGAGAAGATTTGATCTTTTCAGCTGGAAAAAGTTCAACAATTGTTGTTTATAACGGCTGGAAAATCAATTTGCAGATTTGCTACGATTTGCGTTTTCCCGAAATTTGTCGCAATGAAGTAAAAGACGAAACAGCGTTGTATGATGTGTTAATTTACGTTGCCAATTGGCCAGAACGAAGAAAACATCATTGGAACAGTTTGCTCGTAGCACGTGCAATAGAAAATCAATGCTTTGTTGTGGGGGTTAACCGCGTTGGAACAGATGCCAATGCTTTGAGTTATAGCGGAAATTCCGTTGTGGTTAATGCATTAGGTGAAGCTGAAGCAACAACCAACGAAAACACTGAACAAATCGTTACTATTACTATTGGCAAAGAAAGCTTAACGGAAACGCGCGAAAAATTGCCTTTTTTGAAAGATAAATAATCACAATTAATCTAAATTTGCTACCGTTTACTCATTAATTCTTTGAAATTGATTGTTTTCAATTTATCTTTAACTCGAAAAATTTTTTTATGAAAAAACAAATTACCTTACTTTCGGGACTTTTATTGGCAAGCGGATTGTTTGCTCAAGTAAAGTCGTTACCGGTTACAGCTCATCCAGCTAAAAAAATTACTGTTGATTATGTAGCTGCAGAAAAACCAACAAACCAAGCAAAGGCTCTTGGCACTCCATTTTGGACAAACAATTTTTCTAATACTGCTGATTGGACGGTAAATAACAGTGGGCAAACAGGCACTGAATTCGGTTGGTCAATTGACAATGTTGCCGATGGATGGTGGGCACCTGCCACAGCAATTGCTTCTACTTCAGAAGGAAATTTTGCTGAGTTAACAAATGGAGACCCTTCTCCAGGAATTACATCTCAAGCTTTAAATGTAACGTATACCTTAACAACTGCAGCTCCAATTTCATTGGCGACTTCAGGAACAGACATTTCATTAGAATTTTTACAATTTGGTGCGCGTTTCAATGACTTGCAACAAATGTTGATTTCAACTGATGGCACAACATTTACAGCTGTTGGTGACAACAGTAATTTCTCTGTGTTATCAGCTACTGGTGGTGCAGCGTATCCAAATCCATCTACTAAATTAATCAACCTTGCTCCATATTTAACTTCTGCTGCAACACAAATTTGGATTCGTTTTTCTTGGACAACAAACTACCCTAATTCAGCAACAAATCCAAATGTATGGGTTGCATACGGATGGTACATTGATGACGTTAAATTGGTAACTAATCCTGATTTTGATTTATCTGTAACAGAAAGTTTCTGGGGAACAGCTGGGTTGAACTATTACCAAATTCCAACAACACAAATTGCACCAATTGATTTTACTGCAAACGTGTTCAACGGTGGAACAGCGACTATGACGAATTCTAAATTGAATGTGAATGTCAATACAGGAGCTTTTACAGCAGTTAGTACTCCTGCAACAATTCCAGCGTTAGGTGATGATAGTTTGGTTGCAGCACCACAATTTACACCTGCAGGTCTTGGAACATATAGTTTTACACGTACTATCACAGCTGATAGCATTGACGATGTTCCTGCAAACAATACTTTCCCAACTGTTTCATTTGCAGTAACCAATTTTACATATGCACGTGATAATGGTACATTTGTTGGAAACACATCAAATGGAACAGATGGTTTTGAAGTGGGTAACTTCTTTGATATTTGGAACGAACAAGAATTTGAAGGCGTTACAACGCGCTTAGCTACTGGAACACCAACTGGAACTGAAATTTATGCACGTTTGTATGAAATCGATTTTGCAACAGGTGATTTTATCTTATTGTCTGAATCAGATATTATTCCAACTACACCAAGTATGTTGAACACATTCATTACGTTATTACTTCAAGATGTTGTTACGTTGGAAGCTGGTAAAACATATTTGCCTGTAATTGGAACGTACGATCCAAATTTGAAAATTGCTAATGCTGGAACTTCTGATGCTGGAACATCATTTATTTTCGATAGAGGTGTGCCAAGTGCAGCTGATCCAGAAGGAACATGGTTCTACCAAACAGGAACTCCTGTTGTTCGTATGAACTTTGATCCGAGTTTAAGTATTTCTGCTATTGATAATATAACAGATTTAACAATCGCTCCTAATCCTTTCGCGACAACAACAAACATTGAATTCAATTTAACTGCTGCAGCTGAAGTTGCAGTAACAGTTACTGATATCGCAGGAAGAGTTGTTGCTACAATTCCTTCTACAATGATGACAGAAGGAGTTCAATCAATTGCTATTGATGGAAGTGCTTTCGAAGCAGGAATCTACAATTACACTTTACAAGTTGGTAACGCAGTTACAACAAAACGTGTAGTGAAAAAATAATTACTTGTTTTCAAGTTGGAAAGGGGTTGCAGTTTGTAACCCCTTTTTTAATGAAAAAAAATACCTTTGTACATGATTGAATGGGGGCTTATTGGTTTGTTTAGTAGTTGTTTTTTATCCGCTACTATCTTACCATTTCCCTCAGAAGTAACGTTTATCTATTTTCTTCAATCAGATTATGCTGCTTGGATAGTGTTACTTGTCGCAACAATTGGCAACTCATTGGGAGGTATCACCAATTATTATATCGGAGCATTTGGTCAAAAATTAGTTCTTAAAAACAGGCGGAATTCCAACGCATATCAAGCGATCGAGCGCTTTGGTGTTTGGGCAGCACTTGGTGCGTGGTTGCCGATTATTGGCGATCCAATCATGCTAGGTTTGGGCTTTTTTCAAACAAAGAAAATACCCACTTTTATCTTAATGACGCTAGGAAAATTTATCCGCTATTACAGTATCTATTGGGCGCTTACTTGAGTTGAGAATGCGCCATTTGGCGCGCTAATTGGTCAACTGCAACATAATCTTCGTAACTTGGTTTTGCTATAAATGTTGTGTCATTCATGACCAATTCATTGATTTTTGCAATCGACAAGAAATCGATTTTTTCTTCCAAAAACAATTGAACTGCTACTTCATTTGCTGCGTTTAATGCACAAGCAGCTGTCCCACCTTTTTCCATTGCAGTATATGCTAAATTCAAGTTACGGAACGTTTCTTTGTCCGCTTGTTCAAACGTTAGTTGGGGATAATCCATGAAGTTAAATCGCGGAAAATTTGTTTCGAAACGCTCGGGATAAGTCAATGCAAACTGAATGGGTAATTTCATGTCAGGCAAGCCCATTTGCGCCTTCATACTACCATCTGTAAATTGAACCAACGAATGAACGATGGATTGCGGATGCACAATGACATCAATTTGTTCGGGCTTCAGTTGAAACAACCATTTTGCTTCAATAACTTCCAATCCCTTGTTCATCAATGTTGCTGAATCAATCGTGATTTTAGCACCCATTGACCAATTGGGATGTTTTAGTGCTTGCGCTTTGGTAACAGTTGCTAATTGTTCCGTTTTCCAACCTCTGAAAGGTCCGCCTGAAGCTGTTAAGTATATTTTTTCGATGGGATTGTGAAATTCACCAACCAGACATTGAAAGATTGCTGAATGTTCTGAATCGACTGGATAAATGTTGATGCCTTTTTCACGCGCACGTTGCGTCACTAATTCGCCTGCAACAACGAGTGTTTCTTTGTTTGCAAGTGCAATATCTTTTCCAGCATCAATTGCAGCGAGTGTCGGTTTTAATCCTGCATAACCAACGAGTGCTGTTAACACCACATTTACTTCGTTGAACGTAACAACTTGCGACAACGCGTCTGCTCCCGCATAGACGTGAATGTCTTCCGAAAAAAGTGCGTTTTTTACCAACTCATATTTGGATTCATCACCAATTACAACTGCATTCGGCTGGAATTTTTTCGCTTGTTCAATGAGTAAATCAGCATTTGACTGAGCGGTAATAACTTGTAAATCAAAATACGCTGGATACGCTTCAATCACTTCCAATGCTTGTGTTCCAATTGATCCTGTTGACCCTAAAATGGCAATTCCTTTTTTCTGTTGCATGTAACAAATTTACGAAAAGTTCGTGTGGGAAACACAACGCCAGAAGAATCGATCATCGGGGGACTTAAGCACACTTAAATCGTGTCTGTTAATGTAATGGTAACAGCCAATTATGCTTTGGACTCAAAGAAAAAGCGTAACTTTTCATCGATTTCTACTTATAACGGGAAACAAACTTTTAAATCCATGAAAAATTTACTACTCTTATTGTGTGTTCCTTTTATGCTTCAAGCGGGAAACAAAGACGGACTAAAATACCTCAACCAAGTTCGTTGGAATTACAGTCAAAACAACGTGGCTCGTGAAAACGCCATTTTTTGGATGGGCAATGCTAACGCTGCACATATAAATCGTGTTGCTACAGTCAAACGTTTTAAAATGAAGAAAAACGGTGAAAAGGAATTGATTGAAACAAAAGTTTACAATACACAAGGAATGATTGTTGAGCGTACATACAGAGACATAAAAACAAGTTACAAATACAAGGATACCTTATTGACTTCTACTTTTACACAAAATAAAAAATCAACTGTTAGATCGGCCTATTCATACGATAATCAAGATCGTCTTATTCACGTCAAACAATTTAAGAATGGAAAAATGCGCCGAGAAACACGCTATGTTTACTTCGAAAAAAACAAATTATTGAGTACAGAAGAATTCATCTACGGAAAACGTACGAAAGTAATTCGATACGAAACAAGTTATGACGAGCTATTACGCAAACCCACAGCAGCATTTTATTATGTCAATGGTGAATTGCTAAAACAATGGGATTTTTCCTGTCAAGAACAAGGTGAAATCGTCAAAAAAGACGAAAAACAAGCGAGTGAATGTACCTATAATCAAAGCAATGCAGATGGATCGTACAGTATTTTCAAGCGAATAATAGAAAACAAAAAACTGTATTTAAACCGAACAGATTTTACAAAAGATTCCATTTTTATCGCAAGTTACCGGTATTATAATGACAACATATTAATTTCAAAAAGTTCGTTTGAAAATAACGTTTCAGTATATGAAGCCTTCACACAAAAAGGCAAGTTCAAGTACAAATCAATCGCCAAGTATGACGAAAATAAAAACATATTACTTTCAGAGACATACAACCGCAAAAACAAGAAACGCACGAGTAGTTCATACAACTATATCAAAAAAGGATTGATTCAAGAATACCAATCCAAAAACTATAAACTTGTTTTCGAATATACGTTCCATAACGAATGATTGGTAACTTTGCGTCATGAAATACCGCAGACTGACACAAGAAGAGTTAACCCATTTGGAAGGTGATTTAAAAGCTTTTTTAATCATTAACGGCATTGAGGGCGAAGCTTGGGAAAAACTCAACCAAGAATCTCCCGAAAAAGCCCTGCAATTAGTTGACCTATTTTCAGATAACGTGTTGCAAACTGTCTACGAAAAAGTCAACTTTTTAGAATTTAGACGACCGGATAGTTGTATTGTTTTCCAGATGGGAAAAACAGAACAAGCACTCATTGCCATCAACCGAAAAGCCGATAGTCAACATGATTTATCGTCGGTTGAAGGTATTCATGCTGCATTAACGAATCACATCAACGAACTCGATTTTTTTCAATCAAAAAAAGCATATACGCAATCACGAGAAGCAGAGATTCATTCATTAATTGAACAAGGATGTGTGCTTTCTGTTCAAGAATTTTGGGATAGTTTAATAGAAGTAATCGGAAATCAATAAGCTGTTTCACAAATTACTGCTTACCTTTGATACATGAAAATAACGGAAGGTTTAGCAACGCGTTTTGGCGCACACAGAGTGGTAACACTTGACAATCCACTTCATCCCGAACAATCTCTTGTATTGTTGTATTTGGAGCTCGCTATTCCTGTCACTATTTTGATGACGAATGGACTTTCGAACTACGAAATGCCTGTTTCTGAAAAATGGAAAGACCGCGCGTTCAATGAATTGTATTTTTGTTTACCAACTTATTGGGATTTAGAAGACACGAGTAATCCAAACTTTAACTGGGTTTTTGAATGGATTTACCGCTTGGAAACATTTGTCAAAGAAAAACAAACGTGGTTTGGTCCAGGTCACACCATTCCTTGTGGAAATCCGCCAACAGCTATCTCACCGATCATGAAGCAGGAATATTTTATTTTCTTGGAACCTATGATGATGGAACAAGCATTTACCCCGCTACAACTTGGTGATAAAACGGTATATTTCTTAGCAATTACTCCGCTATTTGGTGACGAATTAGATTATAAAATGGGCAAAGGAACACACAAATTGGTGCGTCGTTTCTATAATCGTAAAATTGATGAGCGTATTGATGACTACCGCGCAAATGCGTTGAGTAGTCGCATGCGTTTCTTCTGATTATAACTGATCAAAGAACGCTACTGCAGCTTCAACTTCTTTCTTAGCGTTGCCAATCCAGCAGTGTTCATCGTATGCTATAAACGGACGTTTCAAAAACGTATATTCTTGCAATAAATATGCTTTAAAATCTAATTCAGACAGCGTTTGTTCGTTTAAACCCAATGAACGGTATTTGATTGCTCGTTTTGAAAACAACGCTTCATAACTCCCCACTTTTTGTTGGAACCAATCCAATTCTTCCGCTGTAATAGCACGTGTTTTGATATCAATCAATGCTACATCTTTGGGAAGTTTCAACTGCTTCAAAATCCGCTGACAGGTATCACAAGTACTCAAGTAAAAAATCTTACGCATGTTATTTTCGTTTGAATAGGATAAAATGTTCGTTCTTTTTGATGGTTTTCCAAATTGGAGAGCGTTGTAAACTATCGGTCAAGGTGAAATAACTCGCCGAATCTATTGGATAGTAACTGTCTCTTGGAGCTAGAACAATATAGTCCGCATCTTTGATAATTGGAAATTGATAAATTTTGTCCCGGCAACTAAAATGTGGCACAAAAGCAGATTGCGCACTAATTGCAGCGTCGTTTGGCAAACTGTTAACAATGCGCTGCGCTTCATCCACAGGAAATTCTCTGTTATAATGTGCTTCTTTGTAAATTCGTAATTGTGTTTTATCGTACATGATAATGGTGCGGTCCATCAAACGTATCGCTCCTGTTAATGCAAATAAAACGGCTAAAATTGAAGCTGTTTTTTGCCAGTTATCGTGTTTTATCGTTGCAAGGACATCATAAATTCCGATAGCAAAAATAGGTGCAAATTCAATGGAATATTGGTAATTGACACTCCACATAATGGCCGAGTCGTGGTAGAGTTTTTGGAAAAAAATCGGGATCAACATCCAAAGATAAATCGGTTTGCGGAGTAATAACCAACCGCCACTGATCAACAAAAGCATCCACGTTTCTCTTTTCAATCCATCATTCCCGGGATCCAGCGTGTGGTTGATAAACAACAATTTAATGGAACGCAATGGATGTTCCACAAAATGCACTATGAAACTCGAAATACTGTCACCAAGTACCGAAAAATGAAAACCAGTATACGCGCCTGATGGGTTAAAAAACGGAATAAACACTTTCATCACCAATAAAAAATAGGCTACTGCAACTAAGGTAAGTAGGAGCAAAATGCGTGCTTTTTTTCGGTCTTTTCGGTGCACAAATGCCAAACCAGAGGCAATGAAAATCATCCACAAGGCTGCGTTTTCTTGTGCAAACAAACACAGAACAAACACTAAAATTGTTAATCGAAATTTGTCTTTCGCAAGGAATAAAAAGAACCATGGAACGAGAGAGCTTGCAACAACAACACTGTGATAATCAAACGAAAGCGCTGAAAAAACACCGTAAAACGAATAAAAATAAATTTGTGCAGTGTGACTAATTTTTGCATTGGGATACCAAAATTGAAACAAGCGATAAACCCCAATTCCACCTATTAACAATGCTGCCCATTGGACAATTAACAAGGTATAACTTCCAAACAAATACGTCAACGGTGAAAAAAGAACCAAATACAAATCAAAATGACCACTCAACATGGGTGAGTGTTCTGCCATGAACACATCATTATCTGCTAGAACGAAATGTGCGTATTTGTATGCGGCGTTGGTGTATGCACCTAAGTCAAGCGCATACGTTCGAAAGTGAACATGATTGACGAAGGTAATTAAACCAAAAATTACTCCTGCAACCGTTATTATAGTAGCAATTTTCCAGTTCGTTTTCAACCAATTCAAGGCGCGCATCGATTATCTACTTTGCTGGTATTGTTCGTTTTTCTTGCGGTCCTCTTCCGAGCCTTTGTTACAGCCATTCGATTTTTTAGTAAAATGATGGATCCATTTTATTTGAAAATGAGCTGGCCAATACGAGCTTGAATACCAATAAATTCGTGGTTTTAACTGATTCGACTCGACCAAACCAAGATGTGGTAAATAGGTTGCGAAAATCAAGTAATCTCCTCTTCTGATCTTGTAATTGAATCCTAAATGGCTGTGAAACTGAACCATAAAAGGCTGTTGGAATTGTTGACGAGCGGTATCGATAACGCCATTTGAAAGGGTTTTACTTCCTTCCATTACCAAGTAATTAAAGTTAAACCCTATACCTGTTTCCAAATGCCAACGTTCGCTCAATTGCGTAAAACGATCTGCTGTAAAACGTCCGTAAACATAACCGTTGTAAAACGATCCAGAAGATTGGTTTGTAATGTTAAATAAGGGATAATTCACTTTGGTCAATTCGGAACCGCCTAAATAATCAAAGCCCACTCCCCAATCAAAGCGGTGAAAGAGATTTCCACCAATAAATTTTACTGATTTACCGCGTGCATCGTACCAAGCATTTAACAATTTAGACGGCTTAAAACGGTAATGCGTCATGCCAATATCGATAAATCCGCCAACTTTTCCGGACGGTTCAATTGTTGCGTCGTACGGGCGATTTGAAAGGACATCAATGCCAGAAAACTGTTCGTTTGCGGTATGCGGAAACATATAATTTGCACCAAAAGAAATTTGCAATCCGAACTTTGTGATGTCCCTAAAATCCTCTGGACCACCAAAATAATCTTTTCTTCGTTTGCTCGAAAAATCGCGCGACTTTTGTGCGTGTGCTGTTATAATTGACAACAAAAAGCAATACGTAAGGAGTTTTTTCATGGCGTTTCTTTTTACCAATAATACACTTTTTACTGCTTGTTACGAAACAAGTTCCAACATTTTATCCATGACAAACGGTTCGTCCCAACGTTCATGAATGCCTTCAATAGCCAATATTTCTTGCATTAAGGCATGTTGCGCTTTTCCATTTCGGTAAGCGTGACTGTATTTGATGTGACTAAATGTAACTTGTGAATAGAGTGGTAACCATTTTTCAGGATACAAGTTTGAAAACTTCGCTTCAATTTTTTTCTGCAATAAGAAGTTTGGATCGGCTGTTAAATCACGCATTTCGATGTAATTATCCAATGCTAAATCGAGAATGGCGTTGCCATCTGGAACGCGCTCAGCTGAATAGGCATCCAATAAACCATCCCAATTGCCACCTGCTGCGTCGTGCATTTCACTAAAAACTGTACAATCTTCGAAACCACAATTCATCCCTTGTCCATAAAACGGAACAATGGCATGCGCAGCATCACCAATTAGTACAATATCATCTTTGTAATTCCAAGGCTGAGAACGTACCATCATTAGCTTTGAGGTGGGGTTTTCGAAATAATCCTCCAACAAAGTTGGCATCAAGGGTACTGCATCTGGAAAAGTTCTGTTGAAAAATTCTGACACTTCAGCAGGAGTTGTCAAGGCCTCAAACGATTTTTCGCCTTTTAGCGGAAAAAATAAGGTACACGTAAAACTTCCATCCAAATTAGCCAGTGCAATCATCATGAATTCACCGCGTGGCCAAATGTGCAGGCAGTTTTTATCTAATTTATGTGTTCCATCTTCATTAGCTGGAATAACCAACTCTTTGTAAGCGTGGTCCAAGTATTTTTGTGAAAAATCGAACACTGCCGATTTTTGCATGCGGATGCGCACAGCTGAATAAGCACCATCAGCAGCAAAAATCTTATCAAATTGATGTTTTTCTGTTTGCTTCGTTTCTGAATTATCAAAAATCAGTGTATTGGTGTCCAAGTTGACGTCTTGGCATTTTCTGTTGAAATGATACGATATTGACGGATAATTATCCGCTAGATTCATTAACTTTTGATTCAACCCGCCACGAGAAACCGAATAAATTGCTTGATCTTCTTTCCCGTACGGTTGGTACGTCAACGTCCCGTCCAATGCATGCATGCAACGCTTGTACATCGGAATAGCGATTTCATGAATATCCGCAGCAATTCCAGCCAATTCCAACGCTTTCCAACCACGATCAGACAAGGCTAAATTGATGGATTTTCCACTAATTAATTTCGCTTTTCTAAGGTCAGGACGGCGTTCAAAAACACTGACTTCGTAACCCTTTTTAGCTAATAAAATGGCTTGTAAACTTCCAACAAGACCGCCACCTACAACTGCAATTTTTTTCATGTTTTCTTTGATCGTTCGTTATAAATTAGCCTTACAATTCGTTAATGGCTTCTTCTAAATATTTTCCTAAATAGTATACATCTTCAAACGAGTTGTACATCGGAACTGGTGCAACACGAATCACGTTTGGTTCGCGCCAATCTGCAACCACTCCTTTATCACTGATTTTATCAAAAATCTTTTTACCCTCTCCGTGCACCAAAATTGAAAGTTGCGCACCTCTGCGGTGTTTTTCTTTTGGTGTAATGATTTCAAAACGACAAGTCGCAGCATATTTTGCTGAAAGTTCGTCTAAAATAAATTCCAAGTAAGCAGTTAACACTTCGCTTTTCGCTTGTAATTTTTTCATGCCAATTGCATCAAACAATTCCAATGAAGCCCAATGAGCAGCCATACCTAAAACTGGCGCATTGCTCAATTGCCATCCTTCTGCACCTTCCATGGGTACAAAACCTGGTTCCATTAAAAACCGTGTTGATTTATCGTATCCCCACCAACCAGCAAAACGCACCAAATCAGGTCTGTTTGCAAAACGTTCGTGAACGAACATTCCTGAAACTCCTCCTGGACTTGAATTCAAATATTTATACGAACACCACGCTGCGAAATCCACATCCCATTCGTGTAAATTAAGTGGAACATTTCCCGCTGCGTGCGCCAAATCAAAACCAACAACCGCTCCAACTGCATGTCCTGCTTTGGTAATTGCTGCCATGTCTAGCAATTGCCCTGAGTAGTAATTTACACCTCCGAACATCACCAAAGCAAGCGAATCGCCTAATTCAGCAATTTTCGCTAAAACATCTTCATCGCGTAACGTGTGTTCTCCATCACGCGGTGCAATTCCTACTAAATCAACATCTGGATTTAACCCATGAAAACGGACTTGTGATTCCAATGCATACAAATCACTTGGAAATGCTTTTGCTTCGCACAAAATTTTAGTACGCGTTCCTTTTGGTTGATAAAAAGAAACCATCAACAAGTGAAGGTTTGTCGTTAACGAATGCGTCACAACAACTTCTTTAGGAAGCGCTCCAACAATGCGTGCTGCACTTTCCGTTAAAAACTCGTGGTATTTGAACCATGGATTGGTCCCGTGGAAATGTCCTTCAACGCCCCATTTTGCCCATACATCCAACTCTTCGTTTATTTTTTCACGAACCGTTTTTGGCTGTAAACCAAGTGAATTGCCTGTGAAATAACGTACGGGGTTTTTAGTAAATGTTGGGAAACAAAAGCGGTCGCGGTAAGTTCTCAATTCATCATTTGCATCTAATTGGTGTGCAAAAGCCTCCGAATTTTCAAAGTTCATGGGGTAACTATTTTGTTTTTATAGACCTCAAATATACTGATTACTTTCGTTCTTTTTGTCACGCCCACACGAACAATATTTTAATAATTTTTCGCATGGGCTTTCCTATAAGTTTCGCTACTTTTGCAACGGTTTTCAAATCAGTAACAATGAGTGATATCAAACGTTCAAATTCAGCAGCTTTGTATGACAAAGCGAAAAATTATTTCCCTGGTGGAGTTAATTCTCCCGTACGCGCTTTCAAATCGGTTGAGGGGTCACCACTTTTCATTAAAAAGGGAGACGGTGCGTATTTGTGGGACGAAGACGATAATCAATTCATTGATTTTTGCTGTAGTTGGGGGCCACTAATTTTGGGTCACAATCATCCAAGTGTCTACTCAAATATTGTAACCGCATTAGGAAATGGCGCAAGTTTTGGTGCGCCAACCAAATTGGAAAATGAATTAGCGGAACTTATTTTAAGTAACAACCCATATATTGATAAAATTCGATTTACTAGTTCCGGTACAGAGGCGGTGATGTCCGCAGTACGTTTGGCACGTGGGTATACGGGAAGAGATAAAATCGTGAAATTTGACGGCTGTTACCACGGGCATTTAGATGCTTTGTTGGTGAACGCTGGTTCTGGATTGGTAACCTTTGGTCAATCGTCAAGCGCTGGTATTCCAGAAGCATTTGCAAAAGAAACAATTGTTTTACCGTTGAATGACGAAATTGCTTTGCGTGAATGTTTTGCCAATTACGCATCCGAAATTGCTTGTTTTGTCATTGAACCAATTCCAGCTAACAATGGACTATTGTTACAAGAAAAAAGTTTCTTGCAATTATTACGCGACCTTTGTACAGCGCACAACGTATTGTTGTTTTTTGACGAAGTAATTTCTGGATTCCGTGTAGGATTCACTGGAGCTGCAGGATATTATGACATTGCTCCGGATATTGTTTCTTATGGAAAAATAATTGGTGGTGGTTTGCCCGTTGGTGCGTATGGTGCACGCAACGAAATCATGAGTTGTGTTGCCCCTGATGGACCTGTTTACCAAGCAGGAACACTTTCAGGAAATCCAGTAGCAATGGCAGCAGGAATTGGACAGTTGACTGAATTAATCAAGCCAGGATTTTACGAAGATCAAGAGCGCAGAACGCATTTGTTTACTGATAAAATCAATGCGCATGCAAAAGCAAAAGGATACGCATTTGAACTGGTAACGATTGGATCGATATTCTGGATTTCTTTTGATAATTCAAAACGAATTCGCCAATCAGCTCAAATCAATCCAGATATGACTGCCTTCAAAAACTTACACAAAGCGTTATTGAACAAAGGTGTTTACATGGGACCAAGTGGATACGAAGTTGGTTTTATTTCCCAAGCACATACCGATGAAATTATCGCAACAGCATCTGATTTGTTCATTGCAGCGTTGGATGAAGTGATGGCGTAAACCAAATGACAATCAACTTACAACAAGGTCTCGTTTGTTATACCGTTAACGCGGAAGGCTACTCGCTATACAAAATTCTCGTCACAACTGCTGAAGAAGTTCTTGCAATGGTGTATTGGCCAAGCTCATTGCAACCCACAGCATTGAATTTAGCGAACTTTGAAGTACGCGCACATTGTTTGTCATTTTCTATAAGTGAATTTACAGCAGCGACTGCGATAATGGTAGCGGAAATTTCTGAAGAAGAAAAAAAGGAAGTTGCGCAATTTGAACGCATTCGCTTGGGTGTGCAATTGCGTGAAAATGAATTTCAACGCTTGCTAGCTGCAGGAACAACAGCATTTGAAAATGGGGATTATGAAACGGCTATTACGCGCTTGTCTGAAGCAGCTCCTTATGCAAAATACACACCAAAAATTTACGAGTTACGTGGAAAAAGCTATCTGCAAGTTGGGCAACAAGCCGATGCTTTAGCTGATTTAATTTATGCGTGTGATTTGGGTGTGCAATCGGAAGAAATCAACGCGTTGATTGCACAATTAAAAGGAAATTAAACCCAATTTTTTGCAGCTTTTTTAGCTAATTTTTTGCGCAATTTTTTCAAAACTGCATCGCGTGAATTCGCACCGTTTATTTTCAATAAATCCGTATAAACCAACTTTCCGTCTCGGTAAAAATGAAATTCCAAGGTCATGGAAACAATGCCATCTTTGTACAATGGAAATAAATTTGCAGCTGCGATATCTTCTTTCAAATCAAACTTTTGCGTCGACGGTTTGAAGCGTTTGTCATAACCTCTAACAGAAACAAGCATTAAGGTGTTGAACCCTTTTGCAGCAAGGTCTTTGGTAATTGAATCGCTAATTAATGATTCTGGTGAAGCGCCTTGTTTCAATAAATTCAAACTAACGGTATTTTTCACTCCTACATTTGCTAAAATCTCCGACAACGTAACTTCTAACGAAAAACGATCTTCCGGTTTGTCCAAGTGACTTATGACCACTGCATTAGAAAGATTTAAGGCTGTTTGAGCGAATCCATTCGCAACAAAAAACAAAAGGGCAATGACCAATGATAATTTCATAGTTGTTCGATTAAAATACTTCTCCAGCGATTGTTTTTACTGCATCCGATGTTGACATCGTGTAGTAGTGAATGCACGGAACTCCTGCCGCTTTCAATTCGCGCGATTGTTCGATTCCCCATTCAATACCAACTTTACTAACGTCTGCATTGGTTTTACACTTCAGTAATTCCTTGCTCAATGCTTCTGGAAAATCAATATTAAACACTTTTGGTAAAAAAGCAATATGATTTAACGTTTTTATAGGTTTGATTCCTGGCACAATCGGTACATTGATACCTGCTTCGCGGCAAGCTGCTACATAATCAAAATACTTTTGGTTGTCAAAAAACATTTGCGTGACAATGTATTCCGCTCCCGCATCAACTTTTGCTTTCAAATAATGTAAATCCGTTGCCAAATTCATGGCTTCAAAATGTTTTTCTGGATATCCTGCTGCACCAATACAAAAATTTGTCGGAGCCAATTGAACATCATCAGCAATGTAATGACCGGAATTCATGTCAGTTATTTGTTCGATTAAATTCAAGGCATAGCGGTGACCTTCAGCATGCGGTTTGAACGTTGCTTCTGTTTTTATGGAATCGCCACGCAACGCCAATACATTATCAATTCCTAAAAATTGCAAATCGATTAAGGCGTTTTCTGTTTCTTCTCGGGAAAAACCTCCGCAAATCAAGTGTGGAACTGCGTCAACGTGGTACTTGTTCATGATAGCCGCACAGATCCCAACGGTTCCAGGACGTTTGCGAATGGCAATTTTTTCCAACAAGCCGTTTTCACGTTCTTTGTAGACATACTCTTCGCGGTGGTAGGTCACATTAATGAATTTCGGTTTGAATTCCATCAATGGATCAATTCCATCATAAATTGATTGAATATTCGCCCCTTTCAAAGGCGGTAAAATCTCAAAAGAAAATAGCGTGTCTTTCGCTGCGTGTAAATGATCGATAACTTTCATGCGCTGAACAAATCGTGTTGCGTTGTGTAAGGAGCAAAGATACATCAAAAATGATTTTTATGATGCTTTTTCGATGAATTCGGGCGTTATTTCAATAAATAATGTTAAAATCTATGTAAAAATGAAATACGTACCAAAAACGTTCGTTACTTTGTAGTGTTAACACACAACTATGACAATTGTATCTCGATATATTTGTTTTTTGTTTGTTAACGGTTAGTTTTCATAAGTAGTAGTAGTTTAGGTTGGAACAAGAGAGGAGCGCCCGCTTCTCTCTTGTTGTTTTTATAGAAACTATTTTTGTAACTTTCTCTCAAATTTTCTACCATGAACTACGTTTTAAGCCTCTTGTTGACGCTTGGTTTGTTCGCCTCAGCAATGGCACAAACTTGGAGTAACGAAGTTGCACCCATTTTCTACACCAAATGTACCTCGTGTCACCACAATGGTGGAATTGCACCCTTTCCCTTGATGACCTATGCCGAAACAGCAAACGTGATTGGCTCAATTTACGACGTTGTCGCACAAGATAAAATGCCACCTTGGCCTCCCGATAATGGTTTCCAACAGTACAGCCACACAAGAAGTTTGACAAGTACAGAGAAATCAACTATTCTATCATGGTTGACTGCAGGAGGACAGGAAGGAAATGCAAGTAACACGCCACCGCCTCCCGTTTACAACAATCAATCAGTTTTGGGAAATGGCGACATGGTCATCAAAATGCCCAACTACCGCAGCAAAGCACAAAGTGGAAACGATGACTACGTTTGTTTTGCATTGCCAACAGGCTTAACGCAAGATCGAAAAATTAGAGCGTTGGAAGTCATTCCTGGAAACCGTTCCATTGTTCACCACGCCTTGATTTATGTGGATGAAACAGCTAGTTACCAAACCGATACAACAGGTGGGAATTGTGGTGGACCACAAAATGCCAATTTAATTACAGGCTATACACCGGGAGCGAGTCCTTTGGTTTTTCCTTCTGGAAGTAGTTTTAAACTCGGTATGAAAATTCCTGCTGGAAGCAACCTTGTTTTTGCGATGCATTACCCTGATGGCAGCTACGGAATACTAGACAGTACCAAAGTTATCATTCATTTTTACCCGGTAAATGAAACAGGAGTGCGCGAAGTTTTTGCTGCAGCTCCGTTACAAAATTGGAGTTTGGCACTTCCACCCAATCAACAAACAACTGCAAGTGCGGTTTATCCAGTAAACGGAACAACGAACGTTAATTTATCGGTATTGAGTACGTTTCCGCACATGCACAACGTTGGTAAGTCAATCAAATCGTATGCTTTGTCCGCACAAAATGATACTATTCCATTTATCAATATCCCGCATTGGGATTTTCATTGGCAGGATTTTTATTTCTTCAAAAACATTCAAAAAGTTCCAATTGGATCGCGTTTGTATGTGAATGCCGTTTACGACAATACCAGTAGCAATCCCCACAACCCAAATAATCCGCCACAATGGGTGTTTGCAGGAGAAAACACAAGCGATGAAATGTTGATGGTGTACTTTCATTATTTGTTGTATCAACCCGGTGATGAACTGATTGATTTGGAAAGTTTGCTCAATTTGGGGATTCCAAGTTCCGAAAACACTACAAATGAGTGGGTCATTTATCCTCAGCCAGCTGCTACGAGCACACACATTATCCCTCCAACTTTCGCTTTAGGTGATCAAGTCAGTTTGTTCGTTTATGATGGAACAGGTCGGTTAATTCGAAAATTAATGGAAAACACGACAATCACTCAACCCTTCAATGGTGTTGAGTGGGACGGTAAAAACGACGCTGGACAAGCTGTCACAACAGGAGTTTATTATTTGTCATTGAACAAAAACGGAGTGATGTTACACGCGGAATTAATGCGGTAACAACTTTTATTTCAATAACTGTATTGCTTTTTTGATTTCGTTATCACTGGCTGAAAGCACAAAAAAGTAACCGTCTTCGATGAATAATTGACGGGCAATTTCAGCTTTCAAGGCCCGTTTGATCAATGCGTTGCTTTGTGCTAATTGATCGGACATGATTGGAATAGCAAACGTTTTTTGCGCATAACTGGCAAGTTGTTGAATCATCGCGTCACTCGGCTCAAATTGAGCATTGTATGCTTGAATCGTTGCCCATTTTCCGCGCTTGTTTGCTACAAAATCAAAAGCAAAGTGCTGAAATACTGGTGAATAACGCAAATTTATATAGTAAATTGTTGAGTTGGACGTGTCTAAAGGAATGAAATAATCGGGAGAAATTCCGCTTGCATCCATGACCGTTCTTCCTTTTACCGTTTTGAATTTTTTGCAGTTTTTAAAACGCAACGAATCGGGTTTGAAAAATTCACCTGCCGCTTCTCTGTCAAACTGATCTTTGTAATATGCTTCGTAACCTGCATCAAAAGGCTTTTGGATACACCTTCCGGAAGGCATGTAGTAACGCGCAATGGTTAAGCGCAAATTGCTTCTGTCTTTCAACGCGAAATCTTGCTGTACCAATCCTTTTCCAAACGAACGATGCCCAACAAGCAGCGCACGGTCATTGTCTTGCAATGCACCCGCCAAAATTTCACTTGCTGAAGCTGAATTTTCGTTGATAATCACCACAACTGGTATGTTTTCTAACAAACCTGCTGCAGTGGCACGGGACAATTTTGTGGGTTGATTTTTTCCTCTGATTTCAACTATTTTACGACCGGCTGGCAAAAATTGATCGGCAATTTGTTCCGCTACAGAAAGCACTCCGCCTCCATTATCGCGCAAATCAAAAATCAATTTTTTCATTCCTTGACGCAGTAATTTAGTCGCTGCATTGTTAAATTCAATAGCACTCGTGACCGAAAATTGATCCAAACGGATGTAGCCAATGTTATCCTGGATTAATTCCGCACAAGAAATTGAACCGATCGGAATTAAATTGCGTTGAATGGTTTTCTCTAGTTGTTGTTTTCGTCGGTAAACAGTGACATGCACAGCTGTCATCGGATCGCCTTTCAACAAACCCATGACTTTGTCGTTCGTGATTTTTTTGCCTACGACTGTTTTTTTGTTGACACGAATAATTTTATCGCCTGCTTTTATTCCAACCTGAAAAGACGGAGAATTTGGCACAACATTCGTCACACAAATGGTGTCTCTAATCAACGCAAAACGCACGCCAATTCCTCCAAATTTTCCTTCGATTTGTTCGTTTACCACTTGCAAATCTTTGGCAGGAATGTAATTGGAGTGTGGGTCCAACTTGTGCAACATGTCTGCAATTGTTTCTTCAAAAAGGGAATCGCTTTTTACACCGTCAACATATTGTTGGTCAATAATTGAAATGACGTCTTGTAATTTGGAATAATTCGATTGGTAATCAGCGCCAGCTTTTCCTCGGTTGAGCAGCGAACCAATCAAGACACCAAAGGCAAGAAAAGCCATTAAGAAGATTGGATACAAGTAGTTTTTAGAATTATTCATGCGTGAACGGATCTGAAATGTGAACTAATTCGACTCCTGCGCTGCGCAAAAAGTCGATTCCTGTCGTGTCTTTGTATTCGTTGATATAGACCACGCGACAAATTCCTGCTTGCAGGACTAATTTGCTGCAATCTTTGCAGGGCGAAAGTGTCAAATACAAGGTCGCGCCTGAGCAATCATTGGTAGAACGCGCAACTTTTAAAATAGCATTCGCTTCTGCATGCAACACGTACCAATGTGTATCGCCGTTGTCATTTTCACAACAATTATCAAAACCTGCAGGGGAACCATTGTATCCGTCAGAAATAATTCGGCCATCTCTGACAATCAATGCACCGACTTTTTTTCGTTCACAATGTGATAAATCGGCCCACGTAGCGGCCATGCGTAAATAGGCTTTATCGTAACGTTCGGCTTTTGCCGTAGTATGTTCATTTGAAGGATTACTCATGGTACAAAAATAGTATTATTCGGGTAAAGTAAATTTATAACCAACACCACGAACTGAATGAAAATACTGCGGTTCTTTCGGGTCTTTTTCGAGTAATTTCCGAAAATTTAGGATGTAATTATCGATTGTTCGACCTGTTGGTGCGTGTTCGTTGTTCCACAATTTTTCCAATAATAAATCGCGTGACACCACCTCATCTTTGTGCTGTATAAAAAACTGAAGCAATTCTATTTCACGTTTCGACAACAACTGTTTTTCACCTGTTACCACATGAATTGCTTCGTAGGAGGAAAAATGAATGGTAACTTCACCGATGGTAATTTCAGTAATCGCCTCGTTTTCCCGCTGATTGACATGCATTAGAATCCGCGCACGCAACAATAATTCCTCGAGGTCGAATGGTTTTGCCAAATAATCGTTTGCCCCTAATTTAAGTCCTGCAATCCGATCGATGGTTGTTCCTTTTGCGGATAAAAACAATATTGGCACATCGCTTACTTGGCGGTATGCACGGCAAATATCCAAGCCGCTGACCTCTGGTAGCATGACATCTAACAGCACTAATTGATAATTTGCCAACTGCTCTTTGTGTGCCAATGCTTGTTTTCCATTGGACAATACATGCACGGCATAACCCTCCAATTCGAGGTTTAACTGAATCATTTCAGCTAAGCTTTGTTCGTCTTCAATGACTAATATTTGTTGCATAACGTTACTGTTCTGTAAAAAAACAGAATAAAATTAACATCATTGTGCAAAAAGACATTATTTTTGAAATTAATACGAATGTATTTAACATACTATGAAAAGAAAACTAATTACAACAGCGTTATTTTTTGCATTAGTTGCGGCAACTACTTTTGCACAACAAAATAACAACACGAGTAGTTTAAAATTAACTACTTTTCTGAACACCCCAACTCTTGAATTAGCGGCTCCAAATATGGATGCTGTGCGCAAAGAAGACGAAGAACGTAATAAAAACGGGCAACTTTACCGCATAGGTGTTTATGGATATACGCATACAACCACATTGAATAGTGGGATTTGGACAACTTCAGCAAATGGTGATCGAGTTTGGCAATTACATGTAAAATATGCTGGTGCTGAAGCCTTGTCATTTTTGTTTGAAACATTCAAAATTTACGGGCAAACAACCGTTCGTGTTTTCAATAACGCTGGAAAACAATTACACAAAACAGTAACTGCTGACGATGTGTTGGATCATTTCCAACAAAACATTGCTTTGTGTTTCGGCGATGAAATGACCTTAGAAATAACAGAACCTCTTGGCACAAAGGCTAGTGAGATTTTACTCGATCGTATTGTTTATAATTACCGTTCGACTGGAAATCCTGTTGTAGCAAAAATAAACGAATCGGATAACTGTGAAATCAATGTCAACTGTTCACCAGTTGGAGATAATTGGAAAGATGAGAAGAATGGTGTAGCACGCGTTTATGTTGTTGACCCAGCTGGAGCGGGCTGGTGCTCGGGTTCACTTGTAAACAATACTTCACACGATTGCAAACCATTGTTTTTAACAGCGTTACATTGTGGCGTTGACGCAACTACGACTAATTTCAATCAATGGAAATTTTATTTTCGCTACGAAGCGGTGAGTTGTACCAATCCTACTATTGCTGGAACACTAGATGATTATTTTGTGACAGGCTGTGTCAAATTAGCTTCTTCTAATGACGGAGGAGGAGACACAGGTTCTGACTTCTTGTTGGTTCAATTAGGTACAGCAGCAAACGAACAGGCAACAATCAATAAATTGAAATTATCCACTTTTGGTGCATACTGGAATGGTTGGGATGCAAATGCTGCAGCGACAACAGGTGGAGCGGGCATTCACCACCCATCAGGTGATATCAAAAAAATATCTACGTTTAACGGAAATACTAATTCAACTGGTTGGAATGGAAATGGTTTGCAATCACACTGGCGCATTTCTTGGTCAAGCAACACCAACGGTCACGGTGTAACAGAAGGTGGTTCATCTGGTTCTCCACTTTTCAATAATTCAAATGGTCGCATCATAGGAACATTGACAGGAGGCGGATCATATTGTACGGCATTAACATCGCCAGATTATTATGGTAAAATGTCGTATCACTGGGCGTCTAACGGAACGCCTGCAAACGAGCAGTTGAAAACGTATCTTGATCCGATGAATACAGGAGTTTTGGCCTATAACGGATCTTTCAATCCTTGTTCTGGCGCAGGAGTTGAAGAAAATGAATTGGCTTCACTTATTGGGCTTTATCCAAATCCAGCTAGCAACAATATCACACTTGATTTGAGTGCGTTGGAAGGACAAGAATTTGTTGTAACCGTTGTTGACATTACTGGAAAAATCATGCACGAAGAACGGATATCTAAAACGGAAAAAACAATGTTATCGGTCGCTGATTTTGCGAAAGGTCTCTATTTCATAAGAATAAGCTCAGGAAACACACTCGTTACAAAAGAATTCATCAAAGATTAAATCAAAGAAAAGCAGGGTGAAAATCCTGCTTTTTTACAATAAATCAATACATCAATCGTTTCATTCATATGATAAAAAGATACTTTGCCCTACTTAGTCTTTGCACAGTAATTGTATTTGTGCAATGTGCGCGTCAGCATCGTGGTATTCCAAGAGGTGATGGATTCAATGGTGTTGGTCGAACAACAACGGTCGTTACCAAAAATGATGCGGTCATTATTCGCCAAGAGCAACCTTTTGTTGAAACAACTGTTGAATCAAGCCCTCAATCAGAAATAGCCTCAGTCGAAGCGGAAGCGAGCGTTGAAGCACCTGAAAAAAATATTGATTTTTCGAAAAAAGAAAACAGCTTCTTGCCAGTGCAAGAAATCGATTCAACAGAAAACGATATTGTTGTTAACGAAGAAGATATTGTAAAAGGCCATAAAAACATTAAAAAAGCCAGCGGTTTTTTAACTGTTGGAACGATTGGTTTAATTGCACTTTTTGGAGGAATAATAGGAGCAATCATTTCAGGAACCTTGGGCGGAATTTTTGTTGGGGCGCTGATTTCATTTTTAGGAAGTATCTTATGGATTATTGGTTTGATAGGAGCTTGGATTGTCCTTTCTAAATTCAAAAAAATTGAATTTGTTGATGAAAAAGATTTTCAAAAACACAAGCGTCAAAAAGTTTTAGGGATTATTCTATTGGCGCCGATCTTTTTATATGCGCTGTTCTTTTTAATCGTGGCGTTCGCTTGATGCAATCGAAAACTGTTCTTGTTAGTGTTATCAATGATTTAAACACCGATCAACGCGTTCATAAAATCTGTACGTTTATTGAACAACAGGGCTATCGCGTGGTTTTGATTGGTCGTAAAAGAAAAGCGAGTGCTCCAATGGAAACCCGCTCATACCCAACCATTCGCATGCGGTTGCTTTTCGAAAAAGGCGGGTTATTCTATGCGGAATTCAATCTGCGCTTGTTTTTTCTGTTGCTTTTCAAACGAAGCCACATACTTGTCGCAAATGATTTAGATACCCTGTTGGCCAACTTCTTGGTAGCAAAATTGAAACGCAAAAAATTGGTGTACGATTCGCATGAGTTTTTTACTGAAGTTCCCGAATTATTGAATCGACCAAGAACGCGAGCTGTTTGGTTAACTATTGAACGAGTTATCTTTCCTAAATTAACACACATCTCAACTGTTAACAATTCCATCGCTCACGAATACAAACAACGTTACAACAAAGATTTAACAGTTATTCGAAACGTTTCGCCATTGTGGCAAGCTACTTCAGTTCCTGATAAACTTTCTTTGGGAATTCCTGAAGGAAAACACTTGCTCATCATGCAAGGCGCAGGACTTAACGTCGACAGAGGTGTAGAAGAAGCTATTCGCATGATGCCGCTTTTGTCCAATGCTGTTTTACTCGTTGTTGGTGATGGAGATATCATTCCCGAAATGAAAGTCCTTGTTCAAAAAAACAAGTGGGAAGATTGCGTGTTGTTTTTTGGAAAACGACCCTACAAGGAGTTGATGAATTATACCTATCACGCAACAATAGGTTTGAGCTTTGATCAACCGACTAATCCAAATTATCGCCTTTCACTTCCAAATAAACTATTTGACTATATTCACACCAAAACGCCAGTACTTTGTTCCAATGTAATAGAAGTGGCCAACATTGTAAATAACTATCACATTGGACAAGTTATCACCGACTTTTCTCCAGAAGGAATGGCCGCTGTTATTAATCCAATTTTAGCAAATAACGAGCTGTTAACGAGCTGGCAAAAAAATTGTGAAAGAGCTGCTCAAAACGAAAACTGGGAAATAGAATCGCAAAAATTAATTGAATTTTATCCAAAAATTGGAAAATAACGCATTACATATCGTTTCTTTTGACGTTCCATTTTCACCAAATTATGGTGGAATAATCGACGTCTATAACCGTGCAAAAGCATTAAAAGAAGCTGGTTGGGAAATACATTTACACTGTTTTGAATATGGACGAGGTAGAGATTTTGAGACAAGTGATTGCGCAACAAAAGTGCATTATTATGAGCGTAAAAAAACGTTGTTGGACTTTTTTTCTTTCTTGCCATTTATCGTAAAAAGTCGCGCAGACCAAACGCTCTTTCACAACTTAACACAGGACAATCATCCCGTTTTATTGGAGGGGCAACACACAGCTTTTTTTGCAAATAGCTTACAAAAAGCAGGTAAAAAAGTTGCGATTCGACAACACAATGTGGAGTGGGAATACTACCAACAATTGGCACAACAAGAACGATCGTTGGTCAAGAAATGGTTTTTTATATTGGAAAGTTACAAGTTGAAAATCCATTTATATTCCTTGAAAAAAATTCCGTTTTTAGCAATAACACCTGCTGACACCCTATCTTTTCAATCTGCAGGATTTACAGCACATTATTTACCGCCTGTTATAACGGAGAACGCAACAGTAATCGAGGAACAAACACAGCGGTTCGGGTTATTTCATGGGAAATTGTCCGTTCAAGAAAATCACGCTGCCGTGCTACGCTTATGTGACGAACACAAAAAAAGCCCTTTGCCGTTTCCTGTAAAAATTGCTGGTATAAATCCTTCTGATTCCTTACGTAAAAAAGTCCAAGAAGCGGGCTTTGAATTAATCGCCAATCCATCTCATGAAGCAATGGAAGCGTTAAAAAATACAGCTGCAGTTCATTTCTTGTTTTCAGCGCAAGTTTCGGGGATAAAATTCAAACTACTAGAAAGCTTAAAAACACGTGCATTGTGTATTGCAACACCAGCCTTGGTTGCGGGAAGTGACTTAGCAGAATTTTGTAGTGTTTGGAACGAAGAAACGCAATTGTCGGATTTTATAGCTGCACAAGATCAACCAACGAACGAGGAGTTAACCAACCGATGGAAAACCATTGCAAATCGGTTTCATCCAACAAAAACAACTGAATTAATAGCGGAATTATTCGCTTAATCGAACATCGGTTGAAACGGATCGAAGCGATTCAAATTATCCATTCGTTTCAACAACCCATCTTCCACTTTATAGACTGTTCCTGGGAATTTTTCAACCATAGACATGTCGTGAGTTGCCATCACAACAGCAGCTTTTTCCTCTTTAGCTACCGCAATGATTAATTGCATGATTTCAGCAGAAGTTTCAGCATCCAAGTTACCAGTAGGCTCATCCGCTAGAATTAATTTCGGATGATTGACCAAAGCGCGCGCAATACCAACGCGTTGTTGCTCACCGCCTGAAAGCTGGTGTGGGAAAAACTTACCTTTGTTTTCCAAGCCAACCATGTCTAATACTTCCGTTGCTCGTTGCAACATTTGTTTTTGATCTTTCCAGCCAGTTGCACGCATGACAAACAACAAATTATCTGCAACGGATCTATCGGCTAATAATTGAAAATCTTGAAAAACAATTCCGATTTGACGGCGCAATTTGGGAACTTGTCTACGTGATAATTTATTCAAATGAAAGCCAACCACTGTTCCTTCTCCACCAACTAGATCTAATTCCCCGTAAAGCGCTTTGAGTAAACTACTTTTACCGCTTCCTGTTTTACCAATTAAAAAAACCAATTCATCAGCGTTCACTGAAAAATCAATGTCAGCTACAACTCTTCTGTTTAATTGATCGATCTGTCCGTTTTGAATATGTATTACTTGTTCCACTGTGCGAGATTTTGTGTAAAGTTGATGAAACTAATCCCGACAAAATCGTTATGAAAGGAAATTATCTTAACACAGGTGCGTTTAAAACTTTTGTCATGATGCAATTTCCGACCCTATGATGGGGTTAATTTTACTCTCTTAAAATAGATCGTAATGCGTTATCTACTCTTTCTTTTCATCGTTATGTCCGCAACAAGCTCATGGACACAAGTAACAGAGAAGTACCACTCACCTCTTGCTGGCTTTTATAAAGCGGAGGATTTATTCGAAAAAGAACAATTCAGCGCTGCGCGCAAAGAATTTCAATTGTTCCTTACCACCTACAAAGGAACAAAAGACGACCCGTTTTTTATCAAAGCAAACTATTACGAAGGACTTGCGGCTTTGGAATTATTTAACAACGATGCCATTACTTTACTGGAAAAATTCAACCGCGACTATCCAGAAAGCATATATAAAAATGACATTTCGCTGCGAATAGGTCGTTTTTACTACCAAAAAAAGGATTATTCAGGAGCGATATCATGGTTCAATAAAGTTGACAAACAACAATTGGACTCAACAGCCATGAACGAGTATTTGTTCAAACTTGGTTATGCCAATTTTTACGAAAAAAATTACCCCGCTTCAAAAGCTGCATTTTTCGAAGTGAAAGAAGCAAAAGATCAGTACGGTGCCCCGAGTTTGTATTACTACTCACACATTTGTTATTTGGACAGTTCGTACCAAAGTGCAGTAGAAGGATTTGAACGATTAATGACGGACAAACGTTTTAAAACCGTTGTTCCATATTACATTACTCAAATTTACCACATGCAAGAGAAATACGACAAAGTCGTGTTGTTTGCGCCTAGCAGTTTGGACAGTTTAAAGCCTAACGAACGAATCGAGATGAATCACATCATTGGTGATGCTTATTACCGATTGAAAAAATACGACGAGGCCGTTCCCTATTTAGAATATTACAATCAAAACGCAACAACAAGTAGGGATGACGATTATGCCTTGGCAATTGCTTACTCAAAAAGCGGCAACTGCATCAAAGCTGTTAAGTATTTTGACAAAGTAGCACGAATCAAAGACACGTTGGGACAAATTGCATTGTATCATGCTGGTGAATGCTACGTTAATTTGAATCAATTGCCGTATGCAAAAACAGCTTTTGAAGTCGCGGCAGAATTGGATATGGATCCGTTGATTCAAGAAGACGCGCTATACAATTATGCTATTTTAGCTTATAAATTGGACCAAAACGCATACGATGATGCTGTTGAAGCGTTGGAAAAATACTTAGACAAGTATCCCAATTCCAAACGCAAGAATGTTGTTTATGAATACCTGGTCAATGTTTATTTGAACACAAAGAACTATACAAAAGCGCTTACGGAGCTTGAGAAATTTTCCAAAAAAGACAGTAAATTGAAAGCAGCTTATCAAGTCATTGCTTACAACAGAGGAATTGAATTGTTCTTGAAAAACGATTACCGTGGCGCAATCGAAGGTTTTGAATTGGTTGAAAAATACCCAATGAATCAAGATGTTTCTGCAAAAGCCGTTTACTGGAGCGCAGATGCAGACTATCGATTGAACAATTATGTAAGTGCAGCTAAGAAATACAATGCGTTTTTAGCGATGCCATCTACGTATCTTTCTGGTTTACGTGCAGATGCTTATTATAATTTGGGATATGCCTATTTAGCGCTTGGAAACGATTACGCAAGTCAAAAATTGAATGCATTCAAAGAATACCTTTCGTTGGTAAAAGGGGACGTGAAACGCAAAAAAGCAGATGCTTACATGCGCATTGCCGACGAATATTACCGCACAGGACAAGATAAATTCGCCATTGAAAACTACAAAGCTGCGTTAGAATTTAAAAGCGGTGCTGAAGACCAAGCTTTGTATTACCTGGCACGTTCGTATGGATTTGACGGCAAAAAAGACGAGAAAATCAATGCGTTATTAGACATTATCAATAACTACAGCGGATCAAAATACACGCAAAAAGCTGTACAAGAAGTCGCATTAACATATTACGGAGCTGGTAACTTTGACAAAGCTGCACGTTATTTCAATCAAATCATTACTGATTATCCCAATGCAACAATTGTCAAGGATGCTTACCACTACCTAGGAGATATTGCCTTCAAAAAAGGAGAATACTACGAAGCAGAAAAACAATACCGCAAAATATTAACGGAATTCACCAACAACGATTCCACGTGTAAACGCGAAGTTGCAGCTTTAGCAGATGTGTACCGCAAACAACAATTCTTGGTGAAAATCGAAAATTTATCAAAAGAATTTGCTTGTGCAGACTCCATTTCCAATCAAGTAGAAGACGAATATTTTGCGCTAGCTTACGGTTTTTACAAAGACTCACTTTATCCAAAAGCATTGCTTGCCTTTGATGAATACCTGTTCAAATACAGCGCTGGTAAATACAGCTTGGAAGTGCTCAACTACAAAGCGGACATTTTATACATGGATAAAAAAGAAGCAGCTGCAATTGATATTTACATGACAACATTAAGTGGTCCAAACGACGAATTTACTGAAATTGCTGCGCAACGAACAGCTAAATACTTGTTCAACCAAAAAGAAACAGTACAAGCTCTTCCTTATTATGAAAAGCTGGAACTAGTGACAGTTCGGCCAGATTTATTGAACAATGCAAAAATTGGTCAAATGCGCTGTCATTTCTTGTTAGAAAATTGGGTGAATGCAGCACAGTATGCAACGAAAGTATTAGCAAATCAACAAACAAACGAGTTGAAATTAGAAGCTGAATACATCAAAGGTGTTTCGTACGCAAAAGCAGATAAATTTGCAGAGGCACAAGCATCATTAGAATATGTCGTTAAAAACACAACCAAAATAACTGCTGCTGAAGCGAAATACTTAATCGCGGATGGATATAATAAAAAAGGAGACGTAGCAAAAGCGGAAACGAGCATCCGCGAATTGCTAAAAATGAAACCTGGCTACGATTTTTGGATTGCAAAAGGATTGATCCTTCAAACGCGCATTTTGGTGCAAAAGAAAGATTATTTCCAAGCTGAAAATACGATCAAATCAGTCATTGATCATTATACCGTTGCAGATGATGGCATCAAAACAGAAGCAACAGATTTGTATAATGAAATCATGCAATTAAAAAATCAACCGAAAAACATTCCTGTTCCAGACAATGGAACAATCATTGAAATTGACGATAATTCAGGCGAATAATGAAAAAGTTCACAACATATTTAGTACTTGTCATAGCAACTGTTTGTAACAGTGGTGTAAGTTATGCGCAACGTGGTGGCGAAGAAGTCATCATCACGACTATTGGAAATCGTTCTGTTGAAAACAGTCAGCGGGTGGCGAGCACCCCAAAAATTTTGGATACAGTGTTTCCCGTTCCAAACGCTAACTTTCCGCTACTTGCAATCGATTACATGCCAAGTTTTGACTTGCAACGTATTGCGCCAGCAACGGTTAGTTTGCAACAAAAATTAAATCAACTTTACCCGGGTTATGCTAAAATCGGTATTGGATCGGTATTGATGCCGATGGCAGATGTGTATTACAACAACACGCGTAGCAGAAAATACAATTACGGAGGAAATGTGCAACACATCAGTTCTTTTGGACCAATGCGGGATGTTGCTCCAGCAAATTTTGATAGAACCGCTGTGCGTGGATTTGTTAGTGTAACTGAAAAAAAATATGGTTGGGATGCAGAAGCTTTGTACAAAAATCAAGGCTTGCATTTTTATGGTTTTCCAAATGAAAATGCTAATGCAGACAGTATCGGACAACGTTTTACGACTATAGGAACTTCTGCGCAATTTCACTCCCACAAAAAAGATAGTGGCGCTGTAAATTGGCATGCTGGAATTGCTTACCGTCACTTTAACGACAAAAAACCAATGGCAGATAGTTTAGCCGATTGGCGCGCAACAGAAAACTACTTTGCAATTACTGGAAGTGCATCAAAACGCATTGGAAACGAAATTTTTGAAGCAGCAATTGGCTTACAAAACAATCGTTATAACTACGGTATTCTGGATTCAATGATTGGTGTTGCTGATTCTGGTTTTGTGCGTAACAACACTTTCTTTTATTTGCGTCCTCACGTAATTACATACGGCAAAAACGGACGCCTCAAAGCACAAATTGGAGTAGACATTTCCATCAGTAAATGGGACAACACAAAAGCCTACTTGTATCCCGATTTCTCAGCTAAATACTCCATGTTCAAGGATGCTTTAATTCCGTATGTTGCCCTAAAGGGTGGATTAACCCAACAATCTTTTTACGCACTAACAGGAGTAAATGAATTTGTGTTATCACATGTTGAATTGCGCAATGAAAACAAAGCATTAGAAGCAGTAATTGGTCTAAAAGGAACAATCTCAAAACGCATTGGCTTCCATGTAATGGCGAGTTTTGCCAATGTAAAAGACCGAGCGTTGTTTGTGAAAGACACCCTACATTCTGCTGGAAACCGTTTCAATGTGATTTATGATACCATGAATATCACAACGTTTGAAGCTGCATTGAATTACCAGCTGCACGAAAAAATAAAACTTGATTTGGTCGGGCGTTATTACTCGTACAACGCATTGAACAATACGTATGCATGGAATTTACCACAAGTGCAAGTTGTGTTGCGCGGTTCATACAATTTATACGACAAGTTTATTTTCTCTGCAGACGTTAATTTAGAAGGAGGAAGAAAAGCACTTGTTTATGCTACAGAAAGTGGTGCAACCTTGGAAAATGGACAGTACGCCGTTCCGCTTGGTTTTATCGCTGATGCAAATTTAAGTGTCGAATACCGTTACAACAAACGTATTTCTGCTTTCCTTAATTTTAATAATATTGCAGCGCAGCGTTACAAAAGATGGTACAACTATCCAACGCAAGGGCTACAAGCGATGGCAGGAGTGACATTTCGCTTTTAATCGTTTTTAACCTTTCACCCGCTCAACAGGAGCTATTTCAGCCAAATGGTGGTAAACGAAACTAACCAAATGGAGCATTTCATCGCGTCCTTTTTTTTGACCGATTTTTGCAAACAAAAAAATAGTTCCAATTAATCCCAAACCAATTGGCAAAGGCAACAACCATAAAACAGTAGCAACTTGTTGGTATTTAACTACGCCAAACATGCCAAGAAATAGCGTTGCCAATGCAATAGCCGCATAAATTAATGTAAACATCACCCAAACAGATTGACGTGGTCCAATCAAACAATGCACGTTTGTATGTGGCAAATAGTCTTCCTTCTCTATTCGAACAGAAATTTCGGGTGACCAAAAATGTTGCGCGTGTGTGGGGATTTTTATAAAAACATAACATTTTGAACGAACACCAGAAACGGTAGGATCACTTTTAAGTGCTTCACTCAAGTGAACCAATGCTTTTTCAGGTGCTGCACCCAAACGCAATGCAAAACGAGGGCGAATTTCACCCATTACGGAATGATGTAATCGATTAAACGGCATGACTAAATGTATGCTTTTTCACATACAAATCATTCGTTTCTAGTAATTTATACTGATTTTAAATAGGATGAATTATTTTAAAATCCATGGAGCGATGCCGATAGCGAGTAATTGTGGTTCCAAAACTGAAATCTGAGAACTATCACCAACACTGACACGAATTTTTCCATCACGTTGCAAAATAGTAGCTTTAAAGCCTTTCACGCCTAACTCATTGACCATTGTTTTGGCGTTTTGTAATGTTGAAAAACTACCAACAATGATTTGAGGCGAACTCAATTTTTCTTGTGTAACAATTACTTTTTCTGGAACAATTGGTTCGGGTTGAACGGTTTCAATTGGCGCTTGTTCAATAGGTGTTTCTGGAAGAATTTCTGTAGGAACTACAACTTTTTTAACGGGAACAACAATTTGCGCTTTTTTGACAACAACTTCTTTTTTATAAAACGGATTAAGATCATTCCAAGAAATAACACCAGATGCCAATACATCTGTTTTCATCGGAATCCAAAACGAATAAAAAGCTAATGGAACTAATGCTGCAGCTGCAACATATTTCCACGCCTTGTTGGGACGTTTTTCATGGATTGGAATGATCGGTGCTTGTTGCTCTTCAGAAATTTCGTTATCAGATGCTGTTCCAGCAAGCACAAGTAATTCAGGTGTGTCGTTTGTTGTTACAAAGTCAACACGTTGCACCACTTCTTGTACTTTCGTGATTGTTTCTTTTGCTTGAATATCAGATTCAGAAACAAAATGAACCGGACCTAGACCATACGATTCGAGCAATAAGTTGAAATAACGGTCTTGTTCAAAACAAATATTGCGTTCTTGATCCAAAAAGATGATACCAACGCGATCAATACTCACTCGTTGACCTGCTTTAAGTGCATCGTGCCACGAAACAACTGCGCCTTCAACTGTTGATTCGGCCAAAGGATAAGTTACTTTGTTACGTGCTGCATAAGAAGTAATCAATAAGCCATCGTTATTGATAAGTTGACGGTTAAAAAGAATGGATTTACTAGGCGGAAGCATGATTCCTTTTTCCATATCTATTTGTGCAGAAACACGTTGCGCAACGAACCCGCCAAATCCAGGAACGATAACACAATTGTGTTGCAGTAATAAATCTCCTATTAAACCTTCAACTGTATGCATATCACAAAGTTACGAAAACAATTTAACTATATACGACGGACAAGAAAAAGAGTTTCAAATTCCAACGAAAACAGGATAAATTTATGCGTTTGGTCGCTTTAACAAGCTATTTACTAGCGTTCTAGGTTGTACGTTTTCAACAAAGAAAATGACGCGAATAAATAAAAGCACAAACAGATTGCTGAATAAAAATTGAATCAGCGTGTGGTCACCAAAAGGAATACTGTTAACGATAAAGAAAAACAAAATACTTGTTCCTAAGTACATGACAAATTTCTTGCGGTTGTATTTTATTGGATAATATTTCTGCCCCATGAAATAGGAAACCACCATCTGAAACGCATATACAATTAACGTTGCCCAAGCGCTTGCCATGAATCCATAAATCGGAATAAAAATAAAATTGATGACAATCGTCAACCCTGCGCCCATCAATGAAATGTATGCGCCATATTTGGTTTGATTCGATAATTTATACCAAATACTTTGATTGAAGTAAATTCCCAAAAACACATTCGCTAACAACAAAATTGGTACCGCTTTTAATCCTTCCCAATAAGCTTGATTAGGAATGAAATACTTAAAAATATCAATGTTTAACGATACTACTAAAAACACCAAACACATGGTTGCGATGAAGTAATTCATCACTTTGATGTATATTTTATTGCGCTCTAAATTTTTTAATTGATTGAAGAAAAAAGGCTCTGCAGCATAACGATACGCTTGTAAAAGTATCGTGATCAACATGGCCAACTTGTAGCACGCGCTATAAATACCAATCTGTGCATCAGCTGCAGCTATCGATTGCGGGTCAGCGGCATTACTCAATAATTGTTTGAGCATGATACGGTCAATTACCTCGTTTATTATTCCTGCAAAACCAGCTATTACAATTGGAAAAGCATAGACCAACATGCGTTTGATAAATGCGGGATCTATGCGCAATGAAATGGTAAGGAAATCTTTGTATAGCATCAACGGCTTTACCAAACTAGCTATTAAATTGGCAAACAAGATGAACAAAATTCCTTCTTCCGGCCGAGCTGGATCGAAAAACCACAGTAATAAAACCACATTCAGAATCATGTTCACACCAATGGAAGAAAACTGAATCAATGCAAATTGTTTCGCTTTTTCTTCGGCGCGCAATTTGGCCAAAGGCACACTTGTCATAGAGTCAACGACTACGATAGCAGCCATCAAAACGATGTATTGTGGGTGGTCGGAAAAGAGCAACATATCTGCAATATCTTGCGTAAACAACAAGACACAAATAAAGAAAAGCACGTTGAGTGTGCCAATAATTACAAAACTATTTCGGAAAACTTTTTCCTTGTCCAATTCATCTTGAGAAAAACGAAAAAACGTTGTTTCCATTCCAAATGTCAACAACACCATTAAAAATGCAACAAAGGCATACAATTGTGAAACAACACCATAATCAGCGGTGTTTACAAATACATACGTGTACAACGGAACTAATAAATAATTCAGTGTTCTACCAATAATACTTGATAAACCATAAACGGCTGTTTGCCCGAGTAACTTTTTTAATGGATTCAATTAGCTTCTAAAATTTGGTTTTCTTTTTTCTATAAACGCCGTTGTTCCTTCTTTGAAATCAGCAGTTCCAAAACACGTTCCAAACTCCTCTATTTCTCTTTCATAACCCGTTTTATCTGAATACAACGCATTGACAGAAGCAATCGCTGCTGCAATAGCAGTTCCTGAATTCGCTAGTATTTTTGTAGCAATTTTACCAGCTAAATCCAGTAATTCTTCTTGCGGACAAACATGATTAACTAATCCCCATGACAACGCTTCTTCTGCTTGTATCATGCCAGCAGTGAAAATCATTTCGTTTGCTTTTCCACGTCCAACTAATTTCGTCAAGCGTTGCGTCCCTCCGTATCCTGGAATTACACCTAGTGAAACCTCTGGCAATCCCAAACGTGCATTTGAAGCAGCCAAACGAATATGAGCAGCCATTGCTAATTCAAGTCCACCTCCCAATGCAAAACCATTGATTGCAGCGATAACTGGTTTGGACATGTTTTCAATGTAATCAAACAATAGTTCTTGACCTTTAGCTGCTAATTCTTTTCCTTGTTGCACCGAAAAATCTGCAAATTCTTTGATATCAGCACCTGCAACAAAGGATTTTTCACCTGAACCAGTCAATACAACCACGCCAACCGATCCGTCATTATTTGCAGCTGTTAACGCAAGGTGTAACTCGTGAATGGTTTGTTTGTTCAATGCGTTTAATTGATTTGGGCGATTGATGGTAATCGTAACCGCGTGACCTTCTTGTGCGACAAGTATGTTTTCGTAATTCATGTTTTTTCTATGTGTTAAAAACGATTATTTTTTTCTTAATTTTTTATAAAGGCGAATGCCCAGCATTAACCCAATCCCAGTTCCGAAAAACCCAAGGACACCACCAACCCAACTCAATGTTGATTGTAGTTCAACCAAAAACACAACCGCCACTAAAATAAGCGTTGCCAATTCGTTCCAAAGGCGCAATTGATTGGAGTTCCACGTTGCTTTGCCTGTTTTCAGTTTGTTCATAAACCCTTGACAAATAAAATGATACACCAACAAAAGCACAACAAAAGTTAGCTTGATGTGCATCCACGGCAAAGAAAGCAATGCCATATTGGCAAGTAACATAAATGTACCAAAAACAACCGTCAAAATCATTGCTGGTGTGGTGATGATGTACCACAGGCGCCATTGCATAATCGTGAATTGTTCGTGCAAAATCATGCGCGCTTGCTCCGTTTTTTTATTTGCTTCTGTGTGGTAAATAAACAAACGAACGATATAAAATAACCCAGCAAACCAACTCACCATAAAAATGATGTGAAGCGCTTTCCAGGTTTGATAATATTGTGCCAAAAATTCCTGCATGGAACAAATATAAAACAAAAAAGTCGGCTACTTGAGAACCGACTTTTAAACATCATTAAAATACTATTATACTTTCATACCTTTTACAATTCTGTCTTTGCGTTTGGTACGTTGTAATTTTTTCTGCTTCACAATCAAATAAGCGCTACTTCCGCCTGACTGAACGTTGTATGTTTCGTTTCCGTAAATAATTGTTCCTGTGCGTTCTTTCCAGTCAGCAACTAAAAAGTATTTACCGCTTGTTTGCGTCGGTCGTGTTGCAAATGTTAACACTTTACCTGTTCCGATTTCAAAACGAACAACAATCTCATTATTCGGTCCCAATTTTTCGAAAATACATTTTGTATAGGCAGGTATGATAATTCTATCTTGCGTTTTTGCGGTGTTTGAAACCAGTGAACCATCATCACCCGTTGTTTGGTTGCCAGATGTTTGACTTTTTTCCAAAATAATGACTGAGGAAGTAAAGAATTGGACTTTCACCAATTTCTCCGGTGACAAATCGTATTGTTCTTTTAATGTGTCAGTATATGCAACTTTAGTTCCGCAACTAGCTAAAACAAAAAGCGCAAGGGCAAAAGATAATATCGTTTTCATGTTGTTATTTTTTTACAAATGTAGTATTTGAATCCCAAGTCAAAAAGAATGACTGATAAGAAACGTTAATTTTTTCTGTTTACTGTTCTTCTTCGTTGCGGTGAATGGGATAAATTACTGGTCTACTTGGCGTTGCATCGTTTTCAAATGCAGCAGTTTGTAAATTCAGCAAGTAAGGTCCATCCTTGACTTCATTGGGCACAAAAATCAATTCTGTAATTGTTTTGTCGTGTTGTAAATCGTTTGGAACACCCCAAAAAGCGTGATGGAAGGCTAAAACCCCGCCGTCACTTTCGCGATCGACAGATGGTGTGTCAATAAGTAAATGACGAACACCCATGTTTTCTAAAATCGGTAAAATATCGGTGGAACAATACGTTGGATTTGTTGCAGAATACTGCTGTGATAATTTTGCTACTTCATTTGGAAGGGTTCGGAATAAAATTGCTTCTGCTTGCACATCGTCCAAGGCATTTCCCAAGGATTCAGCAGTAATGACCGTGTCGGTTTGTCCATCAGCATTTTCAAAGACAGTTGGAACAACAGAAACAACATGTGCTTGATAAAACAATTTATTCACTAATCCATTGACTGAATAAACCGTTGGTGTAATATGACCCAAGCATTCCGTGTGTGTTCCATGTCCATGTGGATTGAAATGAATATTTCTAAAATTCACCGAACCACCTTCGTTCACCGATCCAACCCAACCGTTTTCACGCACGACTTCAATCGATGGTGCAGCAACGTACCATGCAGTAGGATTTTCTTCCGATGCTGTTAATGGAATTGAACAATCAATTCCTTCGTTCATCAATATATAACTTCCGTCTTCAAGAAATAACTGCATAACTATGTTTTTACGGCAACTTTGCCACTATTTTTTTGTATTCTGCTGAAAAGTCGCTCGACCCTTGACAAGCTAATTCAACTTTATAGTTTCTAAACGCTTCAACCCTCCCCTCTGGACTTGGGTGCGTGCTTAAAAATTCGGGTGTTTTTCCTCCTCCAGCAGCGGTGATTTTTTCAAAAAATCCTGCGCCACCAGCCGCATCATAAGCCGTTGGACATAAATACGTTACAGATCCTTTGTCGGCTTCCGATTCGTGTTCGCGTGAAAACTTCAATCCAACGATGCTCGTTGTAATTTGACCCAACATTTTTTGATTTCCTGCTAATATACTGACTAAGGTTTGAACACCATACAATTTTGTCATTTGTCGCGTTGAATGACGAAAATCTGCGTGTGCTATTTCGTGACCTAAAACGCCTGCCAATTGCGCTTCGTTATCCAAATATTTCATGATTCCCGTGTACACATAGATGTAACCTCCTGGCGTACAAAACGCGTTTAAGGTGCTATCGTTGTGAATAATGCGCAAGCGCCAAGCAAAATCGTTTTTATGTTTTACCATTCCTGAATTCAAAATGTTGTTGCGTATTTTATACAAATAAGCATAAACATCCTTGTATTTTGCTGAATCCAATAATGGATATTGTTTGGTGTCTGCATCGATTTCTGCGGCAACCTGTGCGCCCAATTGTTTGTCTTGGTCAATCGTAAATAAATTTATTCCCGCACCCAATTCTTTTGATCCTTTGCAATTATTAAAACTTAGGGTAACGCCCGCCAATAACAGCATGCTTACAATAATTCTTTTCATAGTGTTTTTTCAATGTTTAATCTTATCAGCAAAGCTACGAAGATTTTATTTCTTGCGCGAAAAATTTAACTTTACAGCATGTTCGTCCCTTCGTCTGAAATTCAATTAAAATTAAAAACATTACCAGAAAAACCTGGCGTGTATCATTATTTTGATAAAAACGGGACAATCATCTATGTTGGTAAAGCGAAGAACCTGAAAAAAAGAGTGAATTCTTATTTTTCAAAAATTCACGACCAAGCTAAAACCAATGTATTGGTGCGCAAAATTGTCGCGATCGAATACATTGTCGTGGATACAGAGGTGGATGCTTTGTTGTTGGAAAATAACCTCATCAAAAAATATCAACCAAAATACAACATCCAACTAAAAGACGACAAAACGTATCCGTGGATTTGTATCAAAAAAGAACCGTTTCCACGTGTTTTTGCTACCCGTCAACACATCAAAGATGGATCGCAGTACTTTGGTCCTTATCCCAGCGGCAAAATCATGCACGCTTACTTGGACCTCATTCGGGAATTGTTTCCCTTGCGCTCGTGTAGCCTCGATCTTGCACAAAATAAAATCGAAAAAGGAACGTACAAAGTCTGCCTCGAATACCACATTGGAAAATGCAAAGGACCTTGTGAAAACAAACAACGCGCTGCAGATTACAACGCAATGATTGCTCAAATCGAAGGAATTTTGAAAGGCAATATTACTGTAGTCATTGAACAGCTTGTTAGCTGGATGAACGAACACGCTGCTGCCTTTCGTTTTGAAGAAGCGCAAGAAATCAAAACAAGTATTGAATTGCTCAAAAAACATCAAGTCAAATCGACTGTTGTTTCACCGACCATTCATCAAGTTGATGTATTAACAGCTATAGAAGACGACGCGACCGTTTTTATAAATTACCTCATTGTCAATCATGGATCAATCATTCAAGGCATCACATTAGAAGTTATTCGAAAAAATGACGAGACGAAAGAGGACGTAATTACAACCATTTTACCAGAATTGCGTGAACGCTATAAAAGTGAATCACGCGAAATATTAGTCGAAGAACCGATTGACTGGGAATTAGACAACATGCGCTTCTTTGCCCCACAACGAGGTGACAAAAAAGCATTGGTTGACCTGTCGTTGAGAAATGCGAAGTATTACCGCATAGAAAAATTGAAACAAGAAAAGATCAAAGATCCAGAGCGACATACGAACCGCATTTTGGATACGATGATGCACGACTTGCGACTAAAAGAATTGCCTGCGCACATCGAATGTTTTGATAATTCAAACATTCAAGGAACAAATCCTGTTTCAGCCTGCGTTGTTTTCAAAGACGCAAAACCAAGCAAAAAAGATTACCGCCATTTCAATGTCCAAACAGTGGAAGGTCCCGATGATTTTGCAACGATGCGCGAAGCTGTTTTTAGACGATACCGACGATTATTAGATGAGAACGAACCATTACCACAATTAATCATTATTGATGGTGGTAAAGGTCAATTAGGTGCTGCATTGGATGCACTCGAAAAATTAGACTTGCGCGGTAAAATTGCCATCATTGGAATTGCAAAACGATTGGAAGAATTATTTTATCCTGGCGACAGCTTACCGCTCTATTTGGACAAGCGATCTGAAACATTAAAAGTCATTCAACAATTGCGTAACGAAGCACACCGTTTTGGGATTACGCATCACCGAAATAGAAGGAGTAAAAGTGCCTTGTCAAACGAGCTGGAAGGCATCCCTGGAATAGGTCCTTCGACAGTACAAGATTTGATCAAAACATTCAAATCTGTGAAGCGAATTAAAGAACAAAAAGAAGACTCAATTGCAGCAGTAATTGGTCCTGCAAAAGCAAAAATAATTTGCGCTTTTTTCAAAAATAACACCTAGATTTTCACTGTAAATTTTATTTAAAAAGGCTTAAAAAGTGTCTTGTTTTTTTGTATATTCAAGGAACTAAAACAACACTTATTTTGAATTTTACAAAATTACAACAGCAAATTGCGCTCACATTATTGAGCGGTATTGGTAGTAAACGCGCCCGGATTTTAATCAATCATTTCAACGACCTTGACAGGTTTTTTAGTGAAAAACGATTGAATATTGCGAAAATAAAAGGTTTTTCACCACAAAACATCTCGTTCGAATTACGCACACAGGCATTGATTGAGGCAGAAAAAATTGCAGCAAGCATTTGGAAGATTGGTGGGTCAACTGTTTTCATAACGGACGAAAATTACCCGCGTCGTTTGAAGACCTGTGACGATGCTCCCTTGCTACTTTATTCGAAAGGAAACATCAACTGGAATCCCGAAAAAACTATAGCAATTGTCGGCACAAGAAATGCAACCGATTATGGTAAAATGCTCACCCAAGAATTGATCGAAAATTTGTCGCCATACACCCCAACAATTGTCAGTGGAATGGCCTATGGAATTGACATCATCGCACATCGTTTTTCACTAAAAAACAAGCTGCCAACTTGGGGCGTTTTGGGTCACGGAATTGACATGATTTATCCTGCAATTCATAAAAAAACGAGCGAATTGATGTTGGAAAATGGCGGCTTGATGAGCGAGTTTTTTCCTGGAATGCAACCCAAATCGGAACATTTTCCAATGAGAAATCGAATAGTTGCTGGCTTAGCAGATGCCACGATTGTTGTTGAAAGTGGTGCCTCTGGTGGATCATTAATCACGGCTCAATTAGCAAATGATTACAACAGAGATGTCTTTAGTTTTCCCGGCGATGTTTCACGACCATATTCAAAAGGCTGTCTCAAATTGATTCAAGAAAACAAAGCGCATTTGGTGACCTGTGCCGCTGATATCATCAAGATTTTAAGTTGGGAAGAAAGCAATAAAAAACCATCGGTTCAGCGGCAATTATTTCAAGATGTTAGCCCGAAAGAAGCAAAAATAATAGCTGTTTTAAGGGAAAAAAAAGAACTCACAGCTGACAGCTTAAGCTTTTTGATGGAACTATCGATGAGTGAAATTGCCAGTGAATTACTTCAATTAGAATTCAAGGGACTAATTTGCAGCATGCCCGGAAGAAGGTATGCGCTGATTCCTTGAAAGTTTGTATTTTTAACAAAAAAACTTCGCATGAAACAACTCGTATACCTTTCTTTTTGCTTCGGATTTACAGCTGCAGTCGCTCAAACAACAACAAATGCTCCTGAAAGCACGTATCAATTTACTAAAATTGCGCAACATGGAACAACAGCAGTTGAAGACCAAGGAATGACCAGTACGTGTTGGTGTTTTTCAGCGTTGTCTTTTTTTGAATCCGAATTGATGCGTCAAGGAATACAAACTCCAGATTTACTTGCTGAAATGTACATTGTACGAAAAGCTTACGAAGAAAAAGCTGACCGCTTTATTCGCATGGATGGTAAAATCAATTTTGCAGAAGGTGGCGCTTTTCACGACATCCCGTTTATCGTCAAAAAATACGGTGTTGTTCCCAAAGACATTTATACGGGTCAACCAAACGGTCCAGCACGTTTTAACCACGAAGAAGTCTTTGCTGTTATAAACGGTTACATGCAAGCTGTGTTGACGCAAGTGCAAAAAGGACAAGGAATAAGTACTGACTGGAAAAAAGGATTGAATGCCTTATTAGACGTTTACTTTGGTGCAGATATTACCGAATTTACCTACAAAGGGAAAAAATACACGCCAAAAACGTATGCACAAGCAATTGGATTAAACATGACGGATTACGTATCAATTACTTCATTTAGCAACGATCCGTTTTATGAAACGTGTGAATTAACCATTCCTGATAACTGGTCGTTTGGAGACAGTTACAATGTGCCTTTAGAAGACATGGTTCAAACAGTTGTTTCGGCGTTAGAAAACGGCTACACTGTTGCATGGGGAGCTGATGTCAGTGAAAAAGGATTTAATTTCCGTCAAGGTATTGCATTGGTTCCTGAAGATCCATCAACGATTCAAGTGAAAGGAAAAGACAACAAAGGATTTAACAATGCGGGTGCTGAAAAAAGTTCCAATGCGTTTTTAGAACCGGTGAAAGAATTAACGATTACGCAAGAATTGCGTCAAAAAGGGTACGATGAAAAGCGCACGACAGACGACCACGGAATGCACATCGTTGGTTTGTACAAAGATCAAAATGGAACGCGTTATTTCTTGGTTAAAAACTCGTGGGGAACAGACAATGTTCCACAAGGATACTTGTATGTGTCTGAGCATTATTTCCGCTACAAAACAATCAATGTCTATTTGAATAAATCGGCTGTTCCAAAATCGATCAAACAACAATTGAAGTTAAACTAAATCATTGATAATTAGAATTATCTCGTTAATTTTACCGTTGAAATAATAGAAAAATGGAAAGGCTTACTCCAGCAGAAGAAAAAGTAATGTTACGATTGTGGTCGCTAGAAAAAGCCGCGGTGAAAGATATCGTTGCGCTTTATGATCAACCGCGCCCAGCGTACAACACCATTTCTACTATTGTGCGCATTTTGGAAAAAAAGAAATTTATCAAGCACAAACCTGTAAGTCGCGGACACATTTATTCCCCGAGAATCTCCAAAGAAGATTATAGAAATTATTTAGCAGATAACCTCTTGAAAAACTACTTTGAAGGAAGTAGAAAAGAAATCGTATCCTATTTTAATAGCACGATTTCATTGAGTGAGATGTTATAATTTAAGCTACGTCAATTTCATTCAAGCGCTCAAATGCTTGATCCATATTCATTACCTGCGTATACATCAAGCGCAAACGGTCATTTTTCTCACTCATTTTACAATTGATTGGTGCACGCTGAACATATTTCAATACTTGTGTAAAAATGGGAGAATCGTAGTACTTGGACTGAGGATTGCTGACAAAATAACCAATCATTGCACCTTGTTTGATGACCAATTTTTCAAAACCCAAACTTTCAGCTAACCAACGCAACTCAAACGAACGGAACAATTCTTTTACCACGCGCGGCATCGGTCCGAAACGATCGATCAATTGTTGCTTGTGCTGTGCTAATTCCTCAACAGTGTTCAATCCATCGATTTCTTGATAAATGCTCAAGCGCTCCGAAACATTATTGATATAATCCTCCGGAATACGCAACTCGAAATCGGTTTCTAGGACACAATCTTTGACAAAATGAGCGCCCATCGTTTCCGTTGTTCGATCGTCGTACAAGTCTTTGAATTCCTCTTCTTTTAACTCGTCCATGGCTTCGTTCAAGATCTTTTGGTACATTTCAAATCCAATTTCAGAAATAAAGCCACTTTGTTCTCCACCCAATAAATTTCCTGCTCCGCGAATATCTAAATCCTTCATCGCAATGTTGAAACCCGATCCCAAATCAGAAAATTGAACCAAAGCTTCTAATCGTTTGCGTGCTTCAGAAGTCAACAAGCTAATGGGTTGAGAAATCAAATAACAGAATCCCTTTTTGTTGGAACGTCCAACACGTCCCCGCAACTGGTGCAAATCGCTTAACCCAAAATTGTGCGCATCATTGATGATAATCGTATTGGCATTAGAAATATCAATCCCCGATTCAATAATGGTTGTTGCAATCAACACGTCGTATTCGCCTTGAATAAAATCCATCATGATTTTTTCTAACTGCTTGCCTTCCATCTGTCCGTGACCTATTCCTACACGAATGCCAGGGCATAATCTCGAAATCATTCCAGCGATTTCTTTGATGTTGGACAAGCGGTTATTGACAAAATAAACTTGTCCTCCACGACTTACTTCGTATGAAATAGCGTCGCGAATGGCGTCTTCTTGAAAAGTCATCACCTCTGTCAAAACTGGCTGTCTGTTGGGCGGTGGTGTGTTAATGATACTCAAATCACGCGCTCCCATTAACGAAAACTGTAAGGTTCTTGGAATTGGCGTTGCTGTTAATGTCAAGGTATCCACTGTCGTTTTCAAGGTTTTTAACTTGTCTTTCACCGCCACGCCGAATTTTTGTTCTTCGTCAATGATGATCAAGCCTAAATCCTTGAATTTTACCTTTTCACCGACAATTTTATGCGTGCCGACTAAAATGTCTACTTCGCCACTCGCTACTTTTTTTAAGGTTTCCGTAATTTCTTTTGCCGATTTAAAACGGTTGATGTAATCAACTTTGCACGGGAAATTTTTCAAGCGTTCTGCAAACGACCGTGCATGCTGGTGACACAAAATTGTTGTTGGCACCAAAACAGCCACTTGTTTACTATCGGCAACCGCTTTGAACGCAGCGCGAATGGCAACTTCTGTTTTTCCAAAACCAACATCACCACAAACCAAGCGGTCCATCGGCGTTTGTTTTTCCATGTCTTCCTTGATTGCTTGCGTTGCTTTCAATTGGTCGGGAGTGTCTTCGTACATGAACGACGCTTCCAACTCGTTCTGTAAATACGAATCGGGAGTAAACGCAAATCCTGGTTGTGCCTTGCGTTTGGCGTATAATTGAATCAAATCGTAGGCCAATTCCTTGATGCGTTTTTTTGTTTTTTGCTTCAAGGTTGCCCACGTTTGTGTTCCTAATTTATTCATTTTAGGAACAGCGCCATCTTTCCCCGTAAACTTAGAAATGCGGTGCAACGAGTGAATACTGACATACAACACATCACCATCGCGGTAAACCAGTCGAATTGCTTCTTGTGGCTTTCCATTGACATCGATTGTTTGCAAGCCAGAAAACTGTCCCACTCCATGATCGATGTGCGTCACATAATCGCCTTTTTGTAAGTTGTAAATTTCTTTTAAGGTTAACGCTTGTTTGGCTTGGCGGAAACCTTCTTTCAATTTAAAACGATGGTAACGTTCAAAAATCTGATGATCGGTGTAACAAACCAGCTTCAAACTTGGGATAATAAACCCCTCGTGTAAAGCAATAGTCATCGGTGAAAACTCGACTTCGGCACCAATGTCTTCAAATATTTGGTACAACCGTTCGATTTGCTTGGGTTGATTCGAAAAAATCAAGTTGGTTGCTCCCGCTTTTTTGCGCTGCAATAAATCTTCTTTCAACAAATCGAAATCTTTATTAAACGTCGGTTGTTGCTGTACTACAAATTGAATCGTTTCATCTGATTGAAACGCATATTCGGGACCAAATTCTACCACTGCATGAGCTGTAACCTGCTTTTTCCAATCGGCTGGATGCATGTACAATTCGCTTGGCAAACTGTGTTTTATGGTGTTTTGAGGCAAAGCATCGTAAACACTTACGGCCTTCTCGTATGCTTTTTCAAGACCGGCGCGAACCAGCTCATTCGACGCCAACCAAATGGTTGTTTGCTTACCGATAAATTCCAAAAAGGTTCCGTTTCCGTCTAACACCAATTGGCGTTGAACGTTGGGAACGATTGAAAAATGAATGTGATTCGCGATTGATAACTGAGAAACGGGATCAAAGGTCCGAATGGACTCTACCTCATCTCCAAAAAACTCAATCCGAAATGGTTGGTCGTTGGAAAACGAGAACACATCGACAATTCCTCCGCGAATAGAAAATTGACCCGGTTCGTACACAAAATCAACCCGTTCAAAGTCGTAATCCAACAATAATTCATTAAAAAAGTCGATGGAATACGTTTTTCCTTTTTCCACCCGCAGGGTGTTTTCGCTTAATCTTTTTTGCGTGGGCACACGTTCAAACAAGGCTTGCGGATAAGAAACAATCCACGTGTTTTTACCTGAATTCACTTTTTCGAGCACTTCTGCACGCGCAACAACATTCGCATTATCAGTTTCTTCGACTTGATAAGGAACGCGGTACGACGCTGGGTAAAACAAAATGTGTTTGTTGTCTGGATACAATTGTTCCAAATCATTCAAGAAATAAGCAGCGGCCTCTTTGTCCTCCAAAACAAACAGGTGGTGACCGGGAACTTGTTCGGCAACCGCAGCGGCAGCAATCGATTTGGAAGAACCCACCAGACCTTTCCAATGAATGCGAATTGCTGCTTGTTGCAAGGCATTTGCTGTGTCGTCAATTCCGTTGAGTTGCTTAAAATGCGCTAAAAATTGTGCTTGTTCCATATTGATTTGTCGCCAACTGTTAAATAGTTTAGGGGACACAACACCTTGCGCCCCCTTTCTAAGAACAAAGTTCGGTAAAATTTGTTGAAAACAAGCAAGCAGCGTTGCAAAAAGACTGGGATAAAAAGGTGTTTATTCAAACTGTTTTCGTATATTCGATAAACGTGCTGTCAAATTATTTTGATTGACAACAGCATCGAAGTAAGTTGTATTAGATGTTTGAATTATAAGCGCGTGAAAATATGACAGCTTAAAATAACGAAAGCCTACCAAATTTAGCCCCTTTCATTTAATAAAACTTCTAAAAAAATGAAACTATTAGTAATAATATCAATTCTTTTTGTGTCTATTTCATGTTCAGAAAACAATCATAAATTTAATAGTAGGGAATGGAAATATATTGACGGTTCATACAATCATCGGGACAAAATGCTTGTTGACTTAATGGAAAATATTTTGCACAAAGGAATGAAATATGTTGAAGTCGAAAAATTATTAGGTAAACCAAACGAAAATAAATTCTCAAATGAAATAACTTATGAGATTTATTATGATTTTAATTATGAGGATCGTAGAACTTTAACTATATATTTTTCGAACGATTCTTCAATTACGAAGTATGAAAGAAAGGTTTGGGATTAGCATTTTCGCCCAAAAACAAAAAGTTAGGAGTTATTAAATTTGACGTTTTCAAACTATAATAAATAAAATTTCAAGAGTTTTTAACTATTAAAATTTTGTCAATTTGAATTTTATTTGGGCGTTTAAAATGAAGTAAATTTTCAGCTTACCCTCTTGCCTTCTCCAAACAAGCAATCGCTTTGAGCATCATGTTTTTGGAACCTGTGTAATAACCACAACGCTCGTGCAATGCTGTTGGCTGTATATCTAATATGCGTTCCGTACCATTTGTTGCCATTCCGCCTGCTTGTTCAGCAATAAACGCCAAGGGATTACACTCGTACAACAAACGCAACTTGCCTTTTGGACTTTGGTTCGTTACCGGATAAATGTAAATTCCTCCCTTGATCATGTTGCGGTGAAAATCTGCCACCAACGAGCCTATGTAACGCCCAGAATACGGTCGGCCGTCTTCCTGAACTTGTTGACAAAACGCAACGTAATCGCGTAACCCTTGTTCGCATTCGTGAATGTTTCCTTCGTTCATCGCATACATTCTGCCCGATTCAGGCATCTTCATGTTGGGGTGCGACAAACAAAACTCACCGATTGACGGATCCAATGTAAAACCATTTACACCGTGTCCTGTCGTGTACACCAACATGGTTGATGAACCGTACAATACATATCCTGCAGCAATTTGATCGGTTCCTTTTTGTAACATGTCTTCCAAAGTAGCGGGTGTTCCAACTGGTGAAACACGTTTGTAAATCGAGAAAATTGTCCCGATAGAAACGTTTACATCAATATTAGACGAACCGTCCAAGGGATCAAACAACACAACGTATTTACCATTCATTGCTTTTTCAGAAGTAAACGCCACAAAGTCGTCGTTTTCCTCCGAAGCAATTCCACAAATCTCACCACTCGATTCAAACACCTTGATAAATTGGTTGTCTGCAACAACATCTAACTTTTGTTGTTCCTCGCCTTGAATATTTACCTCACCTTGTGCACCCAAAATATGATCCACCAGTCCTGCTCTACGCACATCGCGTGAAACAATTTTCGAAGCAATTGCGATATCGTTTAAGATACGTGTTAATTCTCCTGTTGCTCCAGGAAATTCAGCTTGACGATCGATGATAAAATCACTGAGTGTGGTGATATGCGACATAGTTTTTGTTTTTGGCAAAGATAGGCAAATCATTAGAGACTTTATTTCATTTCATTACCTTTGGTCGAATGTTTTCAAAATACAAATATCATTTATTGCTGCACGTCATCATATTTATGTGGGGCTTTACGGGTATTTTAGGAAAAATCATCCACATTGACGCATTGAACATCGTTTGGTTTCGGGTGTTAATAGCATTTGTTTCGCTCTTTTTTGCATTGAAATGGCTCGGTTTGCCTCGGAAAATTACCGACAGCAAAACGCGGTGGAAAGTCTTTGGCGTGGGAATAATAGTTGCCGTACACTGGATGACTTTTTATACTTCCATTCAACTTTCAACTGCTTCATTGGGAATTTTGTGTCTTTCAACGACAACGCTACACGTCACGTGGTTGGAGCCCTTGATCATGAAAAAGCGCTTTTCTTGGGTGGAATTTGGTTTCGGACTGATTGTGGTGCTAGGAATTTATATCGTTTCAAGCGGCATTCACGCTAGTCACTTAAACGCGCTTTATATCGGCTTGTTTTCGGCATTGTGCGCGGCATTGTTTTCGGTTTTCAATGCAAAACTTGCCGAAGAAACACCTGCTTCAGCTATCACGCTTCACGAGATGGGCATCGCTTTTTTGTTTATCTCCGTAATATTCTTCGCGCAACAAAAACTAACTAGTGATTTATTCAAAATGTCGGGTTCTGATGTCGGATGGCTCTTATTTTTAGGCATTGCGTGTACTTCGTTTGCGTTTTTGGCAACCATCGAAGTAATGAAAAAATTGGGTGCTTTTACCGTTTCATTGAGTATCAACCTAGAGCCTGTCTATACCATTTTGTTGGCGATTCCAATTTTACACGAAGATAAAATGCTCAGCGGAAACTTTTATTGGGGCTCCTTGCTGATATTGTTGCTTGTTATCGCAAACGGGATTTACAAACGACTTCGGAAAGAAAAAACAAGTTACACTCCCAAAAACAAGCACCAATCTTTGGATTGATGTTGATTCATCACCCGCGGAAATTTATTCTGCGAACCCAAGCGACCATTTAATTCCATGTATTGATAGAATTTATTCGTGGGAATACATTTTGGAACAGGGGATTTGAGCGTATCGTATTTGCGTGCCGAACGGTAATCGTCATTCAATGCACACAAATGCTTATCAACGGTTTCCATTACTTTTTTGCCGTCTATAGGTTGGTCTGTTCCAAAATACCACAAGTGTGCTTGCGTGGCAACATCTGCATACAAACAAAACTCTGGGATAGAAACGCCTAATTCTTCAATAGTACTTTGAATAGCAACGTTGATATTGTCCAACGATAAATGCTCGCCAACCAAACTCAAGTATTGTTTGATGCGTCCGCTGATTTTAATTTCTCGTCGCTGCACATCCGTAAACTGAACCAAATCACCAATCATATAACGCCACAAACCAGCATTCGTAGAAATAATTAAGGCATAATCTTCGCCAACGGCAACCTCATCAACGGTTAATGCTTGCGCATGCTGGTGAATATTGCCATTCTCATCAAAATTTTCTGTGTTAAACGGAACAAATTCATAGAAAATCCCCGTGTTTAACAACAATTGCATCGTATGCGTGTCCGGTCGATTTTGGTAAGCAAAATAACCTTCCGATGATAAATAAGTGTTTAAGGTGTGAACTTTTTTGCCGCAGATTTTTTCGAATCGTTTCAAATACGGCTCAATGTAAACACCACCATAAACATACAGCTCAAAATTGGGCCACATTTCATGAATGTTGTTGAGCTGATACTTCTCAACTATTCGTTCCATCAACATGATGCACCAACTTGGAATTCCAGCAACCGTACTAATGTCCCAGTGTGGCGCCATTTCGACCATTTTGTCGAGTTTCTTGTTCCAGTCTTTAATCGCTGCTGTTTTTGGATCTGGCTTTGTCAACGGCAACATCACAACGGAGGTGTGTTTTTTTAAGATTCCAGACAAGTCTCCTTCAATGTGGTTGCCAACATGTTCTAATTTGGTCGATCCGCCTACTGCTAAAAATGATTTTTGATAAAAAGCAGGCGATAAATCCAAGCGCGATGTCGCAGCAAATTGTTTGATTGTTGTGCGTTGAAACGAACGAATCATTTGTTTTGTAACAGGAATACGTTTGCTGGGAGAGCCTGTTGTTCCTGACGATAACGCAAAGTATTTGACAACACCCGGCCACGTTATGTTTTTCTCTCCTGCTATTGAACGATACAACCATTTGTTGTACAAATCATCGTAATCTGTAAAAGGAACGGCAGCCTGAAAAGCTTTCACCAAATCCTCGGCTGCCAAAACAGCATTAAAATCGTGGTATTGACCAAAGCGTGTTTTCGCAGAAAACTTCAACAACTTTGACAAAGCTGTAAGCTGGTCTTTGAAATCTAAACCCTTGAAAGCGTTTCGTTTCGTTGAAAATTCAGTTGTTTTCTTTACTAACTTTCCTATTATCGGCATTTACTTTGATTTTTAATGCGCGCTTTTGCACGGTGTCAATCAGGACAAAAGTGCAAAAAATAGGACACTTTTTGAATTATTAACGGTTTATTTTTAATAATCTAATAAAAAAATAAGTGTTTACGTTGTTTCCATCGTTACTTTTGTAAAGCTAAAACGAACCTGCATATTACTATGGAAAAGAAAACCATTATCGTTCCCCATGATTTCACTCTTGTTGCTGATAACGCCTTAAAACACGCTATTAATACAGCAAAAACAACACAAGGAACTATTCAATTATTGCATGTTGTTGCGAAAGAAAAAGCAATTGCAGAAGCGCAAGAAAAATTGGAAGAAATCATCAAAAAACAGGAAGCAGAAGGAGTTGTCATCACTCCAGTAGTTCGTGTAGGTAGCATTTTCGAAGATATTGGTGACCTAGCAAAAGAAGCCAATGCCGAATTAATTTTCATGGGAACACATGGTCAACATGGTTGGCAACACATTACCGGAAGTCACGCGCTCAAAGTAATCACACACTCAACAGTTCCTTTTATTGTTGTTCAAGAAAAAGAAATCAAAGAAAGTGGATACGATGACATCGTAGTTCCGCTGGATTTAAATAAAGAAACAAAACAAAAATTGGCTTATGTTGCCAACATCGCAACGTATTTCAAATCACGTGTTCACTTGATCACACCTGATGAATCGGATGAGTTTTTACGCCGTCAAGTCAAAGCGAATATTCAATTTGCTGTGAAGTTTTTCCACGAAAGAGGAATTGATGTTACGACTAAAGTTGCTCCCTCAAATGGGTTTGATAAAGAAGTAGTGAAACATGCTGTTTATTTAGAAGCCGATTTGATCGCTATCATGAACTTGAACCGTAACAACATGTTTGGCGTCATCACAGCAAGTTACGAGCAATACATTATCACCAACGACGCACACATTCCAACGTTAATTGTCAATCCAATCGAAGGAAAATTTGGTAGCGTTTTATTTAGTTAATTTTCAAAAACTGATCCCAAACGGATAGTTGTTTCATTGCGGTTGATGTTACCGTAATTTTTACGCGGTACATTCCTTTTTCTTTGGGTAATAATGTTTTCCAAGCGGTTGTTCCTGTTTTGCAAAAACGTGTTTTGTTGTGAATCAACTCCCCGCTTTCGTTATAATAATGAACAGTAACAGTTGCCGCTTCATTCAAATCAAAAAACAAGCGGTAACGCTCGTCCTTGCCCACATTTAGTAAATCAACATTTAATTGATTCGTTGTGTCTGTTGGACGAAGTGTTACGTTAGTAGGCAACAATGTTACCACATAAATAATTGGAACAGCTGCGCTTTCTTGACCTTCGTTGATCCAAAAAATGTTTTTTGCAGACGACTGAATACCACCGACCAAATAACCTAATTTCAATGGTGCGCTCAATGTCTTGGCATTAAAAAGTATGCGTTCTTGTACTGGAACAAATGCCGTTCCCGCGCCAAACAACTGTGGCATGTTTGCAGGATGAAGGAACTGTGCAGCGTTGCCGTTATTGTACTCCACAACAGAAATATGTGAGGTAAATGGCACATCATCGTCTTGTACCAAAACTCCTAAACTGTCATAAAACTGCGCAATGCCACCAAAAAATAACACGTGATTTGTTTTGGTGATCGTGTCAAACAAGTTGACATCGGGACATTCGTATTGATTGAAGAATTGACGGAAATTTGGAACTTGCTTCACTTGTCCTGATGGGAAAATGGATGTGGCAGATTGGTGTGGTAAATCAACATCCACTTGAAAAACACCGGAACACGCCAAGAAAGATGCTGCGCCAGTTTTGTCATAGACTTTTACCAAATTGTAATCACGCTTGTGTAACAACTCTTCGTTCGTTATTATAGAGAATGCTGGGTAGTTGTTCCATGTAAATTGACGGACTTGATTGGTGTATGTTTGAACGAATGAAGGTCCATTCTGTGGATTATACCTTCCATCAAAACGATGCCCACCGACTAAATAAAATGTATTTCCAATTACTTGTAATTGTCCACCGGTTACTGCAAAGTTGTCGTGGTGAATTACTTGAAATAATTGCTCCGAAACCTGTTGGTTTTTAATCGCTTGAATTGTTGTTGAAACAGATAACGCAACCGCTGACGGAAAGGTAATGTGGTCGTTTTTTGAGCGTGAAATGCCGTATCCACCTACTAAATAAAGCGAATCAGCAACTTGCGTCGCACAATGATTCGTTGCTTTTAATTGATCTGCTAAATCTGCGGGTAAGCCATTAACGCTTTTTTTCCAAAGCTGTTTTGTTACGAGGTTAATAACGATTAATTGATTGTTGTGTCCTGCTGAATCAAACGAAGCCCAAGGCTGTCTGCGGTGCAAACCATCTAATCGCCCGCCAATTAGTAACAATTCGTCGCCTGATCTGCCTACGGCAAATGACTGAACCCCCATGAATTCAGGGACAACTATTGGATCAAATTGCAAGGAATAAAACTGCGGTAATTGGGAAAAGCCAATAAACGGCAAAAACAAAACGATGAATATGCGGATTTTCATGCGACAAAGTTACAACAATCAAGCGGCACCAAAACTGATCAATATCAATTAATCAGCATATTCGTTTTTCAACAAACGCTCCTTTACCTCTTGTAAGTTTTGTTCTTTTTTTGCTTGACGACTAGCTATAGCTGTCTTGGTGAAATACGTGTGTCCGGATAAAAAAGCAACTTGTGTTTCGTCCCAGGCACGATCACTGGTCAATTTTCCATGTTCTCGTAATTCTCTGCGCAATTTATCAGCAATTTCATGAAAATCAGCGCGACCCAAATAATCCAAATCCGCATCACACATGATTTCTTCCAGCTTGTTTGTTGGTGTGTGTGGAATTTGAGTAACGAAAATCAATGCTTTTATTTGGTCAATGTGCGCCTGTGAATAACCAAATTTTGGCAACATTTCTTCCGCCATGCGGGCGCCAATGTATTCGTTGTCTTCGTAATTTTCGACAAAACCTGCGTCGTGGTATGTTGCTGCTGACTTCAATAAAAATAAACCTTCATCGGTCACATCTTCCATCAAAGCATACCGCTCAACAGCGCGCACAACATCTTTTGTGTGTTCAATGCAATGGTAATGTAATTTTTTAGACAGTCCTTTTTCAAGTATTTTGAGCACACTTTTTTCTGCCTTGTAATAATTGATCCGACTTGATTGGTGTAAATTTACAATCTGCTGTAAACGATTGTTTGCAATGAGTCCTTCGCCATTAATTGACAACTCAGGTTTGATCCGTTCAACCGTATACATCTCAATCCAACCCTTGCTTTTCGATTGAACTTTTCCACGATAAGAGCACTCGAAATACGGTTCAATGTGTTTGAATGTCGCGCCGGAAATGGTAACTTTTCCAGGTTCTCCCATCATTTCCATGCGCTGTGCTTGGTTTACTGTTGCTCCCCAAATATCATAAGCAAAACGCTGCGTGCCAATCACCCCGGCAGTTACTTCACCTGTGTTTATTCCCAAGCGCAAATCCCAATATTCTGTTCCGTTTGCAATTGCTTGGTGCTTCAAGCGCTGCATGTAATCTTGAATTTGTAACGCCGCTAAAACCGCATCAATTGGATTGGTTGCGTTACGCAGAGGAACCCCACCAGCACACATGTACGCATCACCAATGGTTTTGATTTTTTCCAGATTATTACGGACAATAATTTCATCAAACTTGCGGAAATAAATATCCAATTTATTGACCAATTCAGTCGGCTTTAAGCCTTCTGCTATTTTCGTAAATCCGACAAAATCAGTAAACAAAACAGAAACCATTTTATAGGCGCGGGCTTCTGCTCGGCCATTGTTTTTTAGTTCTTCTGCTGTCGATTCAGGTATGATGTTCCGAAGCAATTTTTCGGATTTATCTTTTTCTATTTGAAGTAATTTTTGTTGCTCATCAACTTTGTTTTTTTCTACTTCTAGTAGCTGTTTTTGTTGCTCAATTTTTCTGCTTTGATTGCGGATTTCTCGCGTGCGTTCCACAATTTTCATTTCCAATCGAACTTGATCCCTGCGCGCTAAATTAATGCGGCTTTTCACAAAAATCACCCCTGAAATAATAAGCACAAACGCAACGATTGCCCAAAACCACCATTTGCCCCAAAAAGGAGCGGCAATTTCAATCTCTAACGATGCTGGAATGGTGTTCCATTTGCCTCCTGAACGTTTTGCATATACCTCCAAATAATAAGATCCTGGGGATAGTGAGTTGAAACGAATTTCGTTATTGTTTCCAAGTAAAACTTCATTTTCATTCGATCCAACCAAACGATATTTATAGGTTATCAAGCGGTTGTCCATTAAATCGGAAGCGACAAACCGCACGGTAAAACTTCGTTGATTGTAGCGCAACGTAATTTTTTTCGTTTGCGCAAAAGCATTTTTAAAAGGTGCGTTTTTATCTGCTGGAGTCAACCAATTGTCGTCAAATTTGAACTTTAAAAAACTAACCGTTAGCGGTGTTTGGTCAACAGTCAATTTAATCGGATTGAAAAAATTATACCCTGCAATTCCTCCAAAAAACAAATCGCCCGATACCGATGAAAAATAAGCGCCTGTATTAAATTCGTTACTCATTAGTCCATGGACTTCTGTGTAATTTTCAAGTTGTTTCGTTGTGCGTGAAAACTTTGCAATTCCCCTATTGGTACTCAACCACAGGTTTCCTTTTTTATCGGATAAAATCCCGTAAATAAAATTGTTTGGCAGCCCGTCTTTTTTGGAAAAAGCGGTTACTTGACCCGTTTTTGTGTTGAGTTGTAAAATCCCCGAACCGGTTGTTCCCAACCATAATTCATTGGGCTTGTCTTGATAAATACTGAGTATGTAGTCTTTGCTAGCTTTTGTTAGCGCAGTGTTCCATTTGTAAGGTGTGATTTGTAACTGATTCTTACTTTTTTTCAAAACAGAAAGCCCTCCTTCACTCGTTCCAAAATACATTGTGCCATCAATTCCTTTGTAAATTGCTTTACACACACCTCCTTTTATCGAACGATTTGGTTGTTTTAAATTCAGGGAAAAAGGTGTGAACGAACCTGTTTTTGAATCATACAACAATACACCTCCTTTTGTTCCTAGAAAAAATGACTGTTTATCATAGGCAACTACGCGGTAAACTTTTTCAAACATGCTCGGGTTGTCAATTCCTTTGTAGCGGATTTTATTAACCTTATATTGATTTGGGCTGTGTGTAATTTGATACAATCCATCCGTACAACCAACCAACAGCGTGTTTGGATTCAAATAAGCAACCGATAAAACACTTGACGCATTTTCATCGCCTTGGTTGATATAAAACTGTCTGTAAACTCCCGTTGCTCTGTCGAGTTGTGTTACCGCATAATCGGAGGCAATGTAACAGCTTTCGCCACTTGGGCTCTCGGCAAATCCCCAAACACTCGGAGATGGCAATCCTTGTTTGAGATTTCCTGTTGGCCCAACACCCAAAAAACCTTGATTAAAAGGGTTAAAACAGCTCAAACCACGAAGTGTAGCCACCCAAATTGCTCCCGTTTTATCGCCATACAATTCACTGATTTCATCATATTGCAAAGCATTTTTTTGAAAGATGTCTTTTTTACTTTGATATACGTTGTACTTGCCTTTTTGCTTGCTGACCGTCAACAAACCGCTTCCTTCTGTTGCTACAAAAAATTCATTTTTTGAAAACAAATAAATATCAGAGACAGCAACTTCGCCATAAATGGCTGTTTGTTCTTTTAAAAACGGCGCGCATTTTCCATTTTGAATGTTGAAAAACCACAATCCTTTCGTTGTTCCCAATAAAAACACCGCTCCTTGATACCATTCAGCATCGTTAATAATAAAACCAGTATTGTTCGCTTGTAAACCAACACATTTTACCAATTGCTTGGAAACAATGTTATAAGTAAAAACACCTTTGTCTTCTGTTGAAATTAAGAGCGTTTGTGCGGTTATAAACTTTATATAATGTAGGTGTTTAGATGGTAAATTTACCTGTAAAAGCTGGGTTTGTTTTGTTTTTTTGTTCCAAAAAGCGAGGCCCCTTGTTGTTGTTGCCAAGTATAAATTTCCTGCGGTATCTTCAGCAATCTCCTCTACTGGAAAGGTGGTTTTATTTGGTAAAAAATACGTTTTAAATGATTCTGTTTTTGGATCAAAAGCGGTTAATCCATTTGATGTGCCAAACCACAAAAATCCATTTTTTGCGGTGTGTGATGAAAGTATAAAACCACTTTCTAAACCCTTTGTGTTGTCGGGAGTGAAAATTTGAAACTCTTGACCATCAAAACGGTTTATTCCGTCTTGTGTGCCAACCCAAATGGTTCCAACCCTGTCTTGTAGAATCGTTGTTATGGAACTTTGCGAAAGCCCATCGTTGATATTAAAGTTACTAAAACGATATGCTAATTGACCTGTAGCAAATTGCGCAAACGCAAAAAAGCTAACAACAAAAAGTAAGCGTTTTAACATGTTTAATTTATACTTGTGGCGCTGTTGCCGATTGAGCAGCTGCCAATTCTAAATCGCGATCAAACAAGTATAAACCTCCTTTATCTCCACCAATTAATCGTAATTTATCTAAAATACCGCGCGCTAATGCTTCTTCTTCTAATTGTTCAGAAACATACCATTGCATAAAATTGTGTGTCGAATAATCTTTTTCTTGCAAACAAACATCGACAACGTTATTGATGCTATCCGTAACACCTAATTCGTGCTCCAATAATAACTCAAACACACGTTCTAACGAATCAAATTCAACAGGTGGTTGTGCGATTGCAGGAACAATTGCAACCCCTCCGCGTTCATTAATAAATTTGATGAGTTTCAGCATGTGAAAACGCTCTTCGTCAGCATGTTGGTACATAAATTTAGCTGTTCCATTTAATCCGTGGTTTTCTGCCCACGAAGCCATTGCTAAATAAAACTGAGAAGAAGAAGCTTCTTTGTTTACTTGATCGTTTAATGCTGATTCTATACGTGATTTCATCGTGCTTGTTTTATTGCTTGTTTCTTCAAAATTACGCTTAGTTTTAATCTGAAACAATAAAAACGAAGATTTTTATAAAAACAGCGGTAATTGATTTGCTTTATACGCTGTTTTCATGTTAAGCTAACGCTAATTTTTTTTAGATGAAAAATTAAATTAATTGGTTGTTGTACCTTTACAAGCGTATAAGATAAAAATGGGTAAAAAAAGACCAAACAAATCGTTCGATAAAAAGGACAAAAAAGACAAAAAACTTAAGACAAGTTTCTTTCACATTATTCGACGGTTGTTTGAACAGCACCAAGAAGTAGACCTAACCTATAAGCAAGTATGTGAATTATTGCACGTGCGCGAAGGCGAAGCGCGAAAATTGGTCGTAACCATTTTAACGGAATTAGCCAACGAAAATTTCTTACATCAAACCGGATTTGCAACGTACCGTTATAAAAATGAAATGGAAACAATCGAGGGTGATTTAGAAATGACCCAAAGAGGCGCGGGATTTGTTGTGACTGGGAAAAAAGACATTGATATTTTTATTCCTCCCCATTTTATCGGTCAAGCTATTCACGGTGACACGGTAAAAGTTGCTATAACCAAACGCACCAACACGAAAATAGAAGGAAGAATACTTGCGGTTGTTTCACGCGAACGAACTCAATTTGTTGGTACCATTCAGTTACACGATAAATTTGCTTTTTTAATACCAGATAACACAAAAACTGGTATACAAATTCAAGTGCCAAAAGAAAAGTTAAACGGCGCAAAACACAACGACAAAGCTTTGGTTAAGATTTCTGTTTGGCCTAAATCTGCTGAATATCCTTTTGGTGAAGTTATTCAAACACTCAGTGGAAATTCATTGCACGACAATGAAATGCTGAGTATTTTGGTAAATCAAGGCATTGCAACGCATTTTAGTTCAGCTGTAATGTCTGAAGCTGAAACGGTTACATTAAGTTTAGATCCAGAAGAAGTAGCGAAAAGACGTGATTTTAGAAATACTTTGACGTTTACAATTGATCCAATAGATGCGAAAGACTTCGATGATGCGTTGTCCATTCGTACATTAGAAAATGGTCATTACGAAATAGGTGTTCACATTGCTGATGTTAGTCATTATGTGCGTCCTAATACCGCAATGGATGAAGAAGCTTTAAAAAGAGGAAATTCTGTTTACTTGGTTGATAGGGTTGTGCCGATGCTTCCTGAACAATTATCAAATATGGTGTGTTCGTTGCGTCCTCACGAAGATAAATTTACCTTTTCTGCTGTATTTGAAATCGATGAAACTGGTAAAATTTATAACGAATGGTTTGGAAAAACAGTAATTCACTCCGACCACCGTTTTACATACGAAGAAGCACAAGAAATGTTGGAAGGTGCTGATGGTCCTCATAAAACAGAAGTATTAATTCTTGATAAAATAGCAAAAATTTACCGCAATAAGCGTTTTAAAAATGGTGCTTTGCTGATTAATTCAGAAGAAATCCGTTTCAAATTAGACGATAAAGGCGAACCTATTGATTTGATTGTAAAAGTATCGAAAGATGCACATCAATTGATCGAAGAATTTATGTTGCTTGCTAATAAAAAAGTAGCTGAATTTGTCGGAAAAGCGAAAAAAGGTGTGGAAGTTGTCCCATTTGTTTACCGTGTTCACGACAAACCAGATCCTGAAAAAATTGCTTTGTTAGCAGCTTTTGTAGATAAATTTGGCCATTCATTGTCGTTTAATCATCCCGATGAAATTTCAAAAAGTATCAATAAATTATTAACCGATATCAACAATACAAACGAATTTGGCATTATTCAACAAATGGCTATTCGAAGTATGGCAAAAGCTACGTATGATACAGATAATATTGGTCATTATGGTTTAGGTTTTGGTCACTACACCCATTTTACATCACCTATTCGCCGGTACGCCGATTTGATGGTTCACCGTATTTTATTAGAATGTTTGGAAAAACAACCCCATCGTTATTCAACGAAATTGGCTGATATCTGTAAGCGTATTTCAAGAACTGAACGTAAAGCAACCGAAGCTGAAAGAGAATCCAATAAATACTTCCAAGTTGTTTATGTTCACGATAAAGTTGGTGAAACGTTTGATGGAATTGTAACAGGTGTTGCTGAATTTGGTTTGTTTGTAAAAATGACTGTGAATGCTTGTGAGGGAATGGTTCCTTTGGCTGAATTGCCAGGAGATCGTTTTTCTTTCGATGCGAAAAAAATGGAAATTATTGGTCAACGAACAGGTAAATCATTCAAATTTGGAGACAATGTACGCGTGAAAATAACAGAAGTTCATCCCAAAAAACGACAAATTGATTTGGAATTAGTCAATTAAATCATTTTTATTCTGTTTGTTAAATCATCGCGGTAAGATCCGCCAATTGGAATCCATTTTTTATCGTTTTCTAATTGAAGATTTGGGAATTCGATCGAAGCAATCTTATCCAAGCGTACGATAAACGATCTGTGTACCCGAATAAATTCATTATAACCTAGTTTTAACTCGATTTCTTTCATAGTTGAATGAATGGTATATCTTACGTCAAAAGTATTGATGACAACGTAATCTTTCAACGCTTCAATAAAATAAATTTCTTCTGTTTTTAATTTTATTAAGCGACTATTTGATTTCACAAATAAAAAAGAAGCTTTGTCAACCGTTTTACCATCAATTATCGAAACCAATAAATCACGCTCCCGTTCAATTTTAATTTGTTGATGATGTTTGTATAAAGCTAGTTCAATTGTTGTTTTTAAATCAATTTCACGAAAAGGTTTTAATATATAACCATAAGGTTCCGCGTATTTCGCTCGATTCAATGTTGTTTCATCTGAAAAAGCAGTTAAAAAGATAAAAGGAATATCGTATCTTTTCTTGATTAATTCAGCTAATTCAATACCATTTATTGCTCCTTTTAATTGAATATCTATCAATAAAATATCAGGTATTTGTTCTGCTATAAAAGCGAGTGCTTTTTCACCCGAAGAAACAATTCCTAAAACGGAATAACCAAATTCTATTAAGCTGGATTGAATATCGCGTGAAACTATGAATTCATCTTCAATAATCAATACATTTGCATGTGTCATTTTTAAATCACTTTTTGCTTGTAAATCACATCAAAACAAGTAGTTGCGTTTTGATGTAAAGTACCTTTTATTGTTAGTTTCTAGTGTGTGATACCGAATGTACAGTTTCATTTTCATTTATCCAAATCCCGTTTCTTTTTTTACTCAAATAATAAATAAAAGAAAGATTTAATTAGTTAAAAGGTTTATTCTATTTATTAGTGCTGTTAATAGCTGTACAACTTTTTCTATTTTTTATTGGATTTTAACTTGTTAGTACTTTATTTACTTGTTATTAACAGTAAATTTATTTGTTAGATCATTCGTTTACTTAAAGTTAACACTGCTATTAACAATTGATGTATAACTTCTGTTGTTAACATCTTTTTAAAAAATTCTACTTTATTATTGTGTGAAATGCTGTGTGAAAAAAGAACATAAGTCACCAAAACTTTTCTTGTTTAATTCAAATAAAAAGGCATATAGAACAGATTAATTTATTTTCCTATAAATACTTATTGATAGTTGTTAACCGTTATTAACATATTTCGTTCATTTTATGTGGAAAGTTTATAAAATTAACTTATTGGAAATTAGTAAGTTGAATTTTTATGAAAAGTCCGAATGTTTATATATTGTTTCATTTGTTAATAAGGATTAACTTTGAAAAAAAAACAAAAAGACATGTCTAAAATTATTCCAATAGGTGCAGATCACGCAGGATTTGAATTAAAAAAAGCAGTAATTACTTGGTTACAAGAAAACGGTTATGAAGTTAACGACTTTGGTTGTTACAGCGAAGCAAGTATTGATTATGCTGACTACGGTCATCCAGTTGCTGATTTTGTAGAGGCAAATCCTACAACATGGGGTATTGTAATTTGTGGAAGTGGAAACGGAATAAATATGACCGTTAACAAACACCAAGGAATAAGAGCTGCTCTTTGTTGGAAAAAAGAAATTGCACAGTTAGCACGCGAACACAATGATGCAAATATATTAACCTTACCAGCTCGATTTATTTCTGTTGAAGAGGCTTTAGAAATGGTTGCAATTTTTAGTTCAACAGCTTTTGAAGGTGGTCGTCATCAAAATAGAATTGATAAAATTCCTTGTTAATCGATGAAAAAAACCGCGCTATTATCTATCGTTTTTTTCACTTTTGTATTGCATGCACAAGTTAAAAAAGATGCCGCTTTTTATGCTCAAAACATCGCTGCAAATTCACTTAAAAAACACTTGACAATTTTAGCTTCTGATGTTTTTGAAGGAAGAGAAACTGGAAAAAAAGGACAGCAATTAGCAGCCCAATATTTGATTAATTCTTTTCGAAATAGCGGTTGTTTTTTTGTTCCAGGAATGCAACAATTCGAACAATTTTTTTCAGTTGTAGAAGTGCAACCAGGTGGCAATTTAACGATTAATAATAGTCAATTACAATTCAAAAAAGATTTTATATATTTTGGTTCAAAACGCAAATTTGAATTAAATAATACGAAAATAATTACTTTTTCATCAAAATCAACCACAGATACAACAAGTAATGTGTTGGTACACACCTTGCAATCTAACGATGTAAGAGCAGAGGTTACAGCACTTAAAAAAGGACTTTCTCCTGCAACAAAAGCGCTTGTTTTGGTCGCAACAAATTATTCAGAATTATACGAATATTTGGAACATTACACCACTAATAAATCAATGCGTTTATCATCAGATGAAGTAAAAAAAGAACTGCCAATAATTGTTGTTAACGCAGTAGCAATCGCTCCAATTTTAAACAAAGAATTTCTGTTTTTAACCAACAAAAAACAAGCAAAAAAGAAGTCGAAAAAAACAACCATTGGCATATTATCATGTCAATTGAACCTTGCTGAAAAAGAATTAATAAGTTCAAATGTTTTAGCATTTATTCCTGGAAGTGATAGTGTGTTAAAAAATGAAGTGTTGGTGATTACAGCACACTATGATCACATCGGAATTGATAACGGTGTCGTTTATAATGGCGCGGATGATGATGGAACAGGAACTGTTGCATTGATAGAAATCGCCGCAGCTTTTATGAATGCATACAAAGAGGGAAATGGACCTAAAAGATCTATTTTAATCATGCCTGTTTCTGGCGAAGAAAAAGGATTATTAGGTTCATCTTACTATGCTTCAAATCCAGCACTTCCATTATCAACAACAATTGCTGATTTGAATATTGATATGATTGGGCGTGATGATATTGCTCACGAAGGTAAAAGTGATTATATATATATTATTGGTTCAAACATGTTAAGCGATGATTTACACGCTGCGAACGAACAAGCTAACAATACGTTTACACAATTGCAATTAGATTATCGATTCAATAGCACAACCGACCCAAATCAATTTTATTACCGTTCGGATCACTATAATTTTGCGAAAAACAACATACCGTCTATTTTTTATTTTAGTGGTGTGCATGCAGATTATCACCAACCAACCGACGATGTGGAGAAAATTAATTTTGATAAGGTTGAAAAAGTAACCAAATTGGTTTTTCACACTGCTTGGATGTTAGCTAATAACCCAACGAGACCGCTTGTAAATCATTAATTATTCTGCTAATAAGCGTTCAATTAATAGCCGCGTTTCTTTTTCAAAATCAGTATATAACTGACCCGTTCCAGGGCCTGAAAAACCGGTATGGATACGTCTAATACGTCCGTCTTTTCCAATATAAAGAGCTGTTGGAAACGCGCTTATTTCATTGACCATGTTAAACTGAGTACTAGCAATTTTCTTGTCAGCTTTTCCACCAACCAATAATGGGTGTGTAATGTGGTAGCGTTCTTGCAGGCGTTTAATTTTAGCAGCTTGTGCAGTAAAGTCAGCACCAACTTCATACCCAATACTGATTATTTCTAATCCCGCCTCGTGGTAATCGGCATACAGCTGTTCTAAAAACACCGTCTCGTCCATGCAGTTTGGACACCATGTTCCCATTAATTGAATAATTACGACTTTATTTTTTGTTATTTCATTCGGAAAATGATAGGTGTTGTTTTCGATGTCCTTCAGTGAAAAAGTAACGGGTTTTCCATCAATTTGTTTGGTAATTGAATCGGCATTTCTCAATACAAACAAGTCGTTTTTTGTTCCGAAAAAAGGTGTAACGTAATGTTTACCGCTATAAAAATAACCGCTTATTGCATCGTTTTTGAGTGAACCGTTTAATAAAAAAGCATGTGTTCCATCGAACGCAGAAAGGTAAAAATTTGCACCGTTTACACGACCTTCTAAAAAACGATAGTCTCCAGTTTCTGTTAAAACAGTTCCAATAATAGTATCGTTTTTTTGCTGTAAAATCATAATTCCAGCAGCATCTATTGTCGGTTTTTCTGAAAAATAAGTTTCCCAACGTCCCGCTATTTTTTTGTGACTAATGCTGTTATTTAGCTTTTTTTGATTTAATGTTGCGAAAAAGGGAATCTTATAAGTGTTTGTTTTATTGAAATTTGTCCAATAACCAACCAACTCATTTTGGTTGATTGGTGTTAGCTTGAGCTCGGAATCAAAGTTTGGAAATTGGACAATGCACGTGTCTTTATCCCAACGCTCATTTATTAACACGATATTTTCTGTTCCGTTTTTTATGTGAACCGAATTTGCATTTCCTTGTTGTTCGATTGAAAACCGAACGGGCATTTGAACGCTATCGTTGAGTAAAAGGCGTGCGGAATAATTACCGATCCATGAATTTGGAATCTGACAGTATAGATTGGAAGAAATTAAAAACAGACATAAAATTGCACAGAGTTTCATCGCGAATGGTTTTCACGAATTTACTTTATTTCTTTCAACTATTGTTGTCCATGCAACCTTTTTGATTAGTTTCATGTCTTTAGAATTAGCGAGTGCTATGGATGATATTACATTGGTTTCAGCGTGTACCAAAGGAGATTCTCGAGCACAGCGAGCGTTGTTTGATAAATTTGCCCCAAAAATGCTTTCAATTTGTAAGCGTTATATACCAAATGGTGAAGAATCTGAAGATGTTTTACAAGATGCTTTTGTCAAAATTTTCCAGAAAATAGGAGATTTCAAACAAGAGGGTTCTTTAGAAGGTTGGATGAGGAGAATAGTTGTGAATACAGCTTTAGACGCCATTCGAAAAAATAAAAAGTGGCTCGGTGTTGCTCAAGTTGAAGCGGTTGAAAATCAAGTTTCATTTGATGACAACGCCTTCGATAATATGGATGTTAATCATTTATTACAAATGATAAATGAAATGCCAGATGGTTACCGTGTCGTCTTTAATATGTTTGCAATAGAAGGTTATTCGCACAAAGAAATTGCAGACACACTTGGGGTAAGTGAAAACACATCAAAATCACAATACTCGCGTGCACGTGCGTTTTTACGGACACAAATTGAACAACTAGAAAGTGAAAAGTAACGATAACATAAAAGATTTGTTTTCAAAGTCATTTGAACAACACAGTTTACCCGTTCGAGAAGAACTATGGAAAGGTGTGCAATCAAAAATGGCTGTTGCCGGCGTAACATCTGTTGCCGCCGCTAAAACCGCATCCCTTGTTGCTAAATGGTTAATAGGCTCGGCTGTAGTTGCATCAGGAATTGTTGTTGCAGTTTTTGTTGGAAACAGTGAACCTGTTTCTAATAAGATTGCACCGAAGAAAACAATTGCAACAAGCAAAAATAAAAGCGAACAAGCAACATCAGATATTCTTGTAAAACACAGTGAGGTTCAAAATAATTTTGAAATAGATTTTGACTACGGTTTGTTTATGGATACGGCATTTTTCAAGCCTTTTTGTTTGGTAAAGGAACCAGTAATAAATTGCATTACTCCCCCAGAGCCTTTAGAAAACGAATTTTTATCAAACGCAACACAAGTTGATAAAATCGAAATAAAACAAATAATAACAGAAACGGAATCAGGATTAATTTTTCCAGAGAATCCAACAGAACCTGTTCATGCAGTTTTAGCTGCAGAATTAACCAAATTCCCTAATTTCTTTAGCCCGAATGGTGATGGAAATAACGATGTTTATTATGTTGAAATTACGAATAAAGATCAAATACAATCCTTTTTAGTTCAGATTTACAATGTTGAAAACAAGCTGGTTTTCCAGTCATCAGACGTCAATTTTAACTGGAATGGTGAATACAATAACGAAGTCAAAGAAGGAATTTACTTTTGTTTGGTAACCATTGTTGATGGGTCAGGAAAAGTAATCAAAGACAAACAATTGATAGAAGCTAAAAAATAATGACACAATATTGATTAAAGCCCTGCGTCCTTTGGATTGTGGGGCTTTTTGTTTTGATGAAAATAGTTACCCGGGTAAATGGTGGTAAAGCTGCAGACAGACCCCAAAAAACAAATTTTTTATTCCAACAAAAAAGCTCCGTTATTACTAACAGAGCTTTTTGAGGTCTCGTCCGGATTCGAACCGGAGTAGACGGTTTTGCAGACCGGTGCCTAACCGCTCGGCCACGAGACCGTTTTCTTGGGGAACAAAAATACTAAATTTTTCTCTAGTTTACCAATTGCCCCCTTCAATAATAATTGCAACATTTTCAACATCTCCGTTTATAGGCGGACAGATTTTTGTCACTTTTATTGAATATCCAATTAATCCGTTGATTTCTTGTAACATACGGTTTAATATGCGCTGACCAACGTGTTCAATCAATTTCGAACGAATAGCCATTTCTTCTGTAACAATTTTGTTGACCAAGACATAATCAATGGTTTCTGAAAGCTCATCTGAGTTTGCCGCTTTCGAAAAGTCAGTTTTCATTTTTACGTCAACAGAATAATTTCCACCAATTTTTCCCTCTTCTTCAAGGCATCCATGATAAGCATACAAGCGAATGTTGTTTACTTCAATGATATGTGTCATGCCAATTGATTTAAACCTTTTTCCATGCGAGATAAACACTCTTCTTTTCCTAAGAAAGCAGCAATTTCAAACATAGAAGGACCCATTCCTACGCCTGTTGTTAATAGTCGAAACAAAGGTAAAACCGCACCAATTCCAAGTGATTTTTCTGTTAAGAAATCTTTGAAATTTGTTTCAATTGTTGGACCAGTAAATTCTGTAATTCCTGCCAATCGTTCCTTCCATTCAGTCATCAAAGCAGCTGAATCAGCTTTCCATTTTTTTGAAACGGTTTGTTCGTCATAACTTGTTGGCGCTGAAAACAAATACGCTCCTTCTGTCATCATATCTTTGACAAAAGTTGCGCGCTCTTTCATCAAATGACAGAATGCAGTTAATCGTTCATCTGATTCGGTCAATTGAAATGCTGCTTTAAGTAATTGAGCAAGCTCTTCATCACTTGTGTTTTTCAAATAATGCTGTTGGAACCATTTTGTTTTATCTGGATCAAATTTTGCTCCTGCTTTACCAACTCGGTCTAGCGTAAAAGCTGCTACTAACTCCTCTAATGAAAAGATCTCTTGTGTTGTTCCTGGATTCCATCCTAAAAATGCCAACATATTGATAAAGGCACCTTTGAAATAACCGTTTTCTCTGTATCCTGAATACAATTCACCATCTGCCGTAGTCCAGTTTAGTGGGAAAACCGGGAAACCTAAACGGTCGCCATCTCTTTTCGAAAGCTTTCCATTTCCATCAGGACGAAGTAACAACGGTAAATGTGCAAATTTAGGAGCTGTCCAACCAAATGCTTCATATAATAATACATGCAATGGCGCGGAAGGCAACCACTCTTCTCCTCTAATTACGTGTGAAATTTCCATTAAATGGTCGTCCACAATATTTGCTAAGTGATAAGTTGGCATACCATCACTTTTAAAAAGCACTTTATCGTCTAAGTTGTTCGTGTTTACAACAACCCATCCTCTAATTTCATCCTCAAAACGCACATCGTGATTACGTGGCATTTTCATGCGGATGACATAGGGTTCGCCAGCAGCTAATTTACGCGCAACTTCATCTGCAGGTAGTGTTAACGAGTTTTTTAATGAAACACGTGTAACACTGTTGTATTGCCAATTTGGCATGCCCATTTGCTTTGCTTGTTCACGAACAGCATCCAATTCTTCAGGTGTGTCAAATGCATAATACGCTTTGTCATTATTTACAAGCTCTTCAGCATAAGGACGATACATTGCCTTGCGCTCACTTTGTACATAAGGTCCGTAATTTCCACCAATGCCCGGCCCCTCGTCTGGCGTTATTCCGCACCAAGCCAAAGATTCCATAATATAGTCTTGAGCACCCGGAACAAAGCGTGTTTGATCAGTGTCCTCAACTCTAATAATGAAAGTCCCGTTGTTGTTTTTAGCAAATAAATAGTTGTAAAGTGCTGTTCGTACACCACCCATGTGTAAAGGTCCAGTTGGTGAAGGTGCAAAACGTACTCGTACTCCGGCTGCGCTCATGTTTTATATTTTAGACCACAAAAATAACGATATTATTATGCTTTTTTGAGCTTTATTAACTTGATCACTGCTTTTTATGGAAGAAATCATGTTCTTCTTTTATACTTTAGTGCAATAATTGATAACCAAACGGAACGATGTCGGCTTTTGATCGTCTTATTGAACAAATTGACGCCTTTATACGCAAGTATTACAAGAACGAATTGTTGAAGGGTTTGCTCTATTTTGTTGGCTTCTTATTTGCTTCTTGGTTGCTTGTAAGTTCCTTGGAGTTTTTTGGGCGTTTTTCTTCGAATGTCCGCTTTTTCTTATTGCTTACATTTATTATTGGTAATAGCTTTATTTTGTTACGTTTTTTCCTAAGGCCACTTGCAAAATTGTATGCATTTGGAGCAAGAATTAATCGGGAACAAGCTGCACGTATTATCGGTTCATTTTTCCCAACCATTTCAGATCGTTTACTCAACACCCTACAATTGCAACAAGTCGCAAATCCGAATGATAGAAGTTATGAGCTGATTGCTGCTAGTGTTGCTCAAAAATCAAAGGATTTACTAATCGTTCCCTTTTCTGAAGCAATTCGTTTTTCTGAGTTAAAAAAATACTTCAAGTTTGTTATTCCCGTATTGTTGCTTTTCATAGGTGTGTATATTTTTACTCCTGCATTGATAATTGACGGCTCTTCTAATGTGGTGAATTATAGTCAAGCTCAAAAAGCCCCGTTTCTTTTTTTAAATGCGACAAAAAGCCCCACGATTAAAGAAGGAGAATCGTTTACAGCGATGGTTACACTGAAAGGTGACTATTTACCAGAAAAAGTATATATTATTTCAGACAGAGGAAGGTTTTTAATGACACCATTCCGAAAAAATCAATGGCGTTTTACTTTCGACAATTTAAAGTCAGATTGTTCTTATGTATTCGAAAGCGAAGGTTACCAGTCAAGCGCTTTTGATGTGCACGTTCTTGGCAGATCAAGTTTAGGACAATTAACCGCGACTGTGAATTATCCTGCATATTTGAATAGAAAAGCGGAACTTTTTGATAATGTTGCAGACATTGAAATTCCAGAAGGCTCTAACGTTTCTTGGACAATTGTTGGAAAAAACGCTACAAATCTAGCTGTTGATTGGCTAGGCAAGACATCTTTTTACAAAGGAAGTTCCGCTCAATTTGATGCGACTTATACGACTTCTGGGCCATTAAAAATCACCCTTAAAAACCAGACAAATACGGATTTGTCTACCGTCCAAATTTCAACAATCAAAGACGCTTTTCCGAGTATTTTAGTCAACGAAACGGTCGATTCAATGAAAACAGCCATTCGTTCTTTTGCTGGACTAATCAACGATGATTACGGCTTGTCACGATTGCTTTTTCATTATACCATCACAAGCAAAAGTGGCAATCAACGGTCTAATAAATTAGCTGTAAAGAAAGTATCGGGAACAGCAGATAAATTTTATTTCACAGTTGATTTTAGCAGGGAAAATTTATCCATTGAAGATAAAATTTCGTATTATTTTACTGTGTCTGACAATGACGGTGTAAACGGTTCAAAATCAACACAATCACAGACGTTTGTTTACGAACTTCCGACCTTAACTGAATTAAACAACAAACGTGATGAAACGCAAAATCAATTGCAATCTTCTTTAGCTGATGTGCTCAAAAAAGCGGAACGTTTTGAAAAGGATGTTGATCGATTAAAGAAAGCGCTAACAAATCAATCAAAATCCGATTTTAAAAACCTGGAACAGATTAAACAGTTGCAACAAGAACAAAATCAACTGCAACAAGAACTGCAACAAATTCAAGAGACGCTTTCTCAAAGCAATGAAGAAAAGAATCAATTATCGGAACAAGACAAAGAATTATTAGAACAACAAGAATTAATCGATCAATTACTCAATGAAGTAATGGACGATGATTTGAAGAAGTTATTAGAGGAATTGGAATCGTTGTTACAAAAAAACGATCAGCAACAATTAAAAGAAGAAACACAAAAACTCGATCAGTCAACGGATGACATGAAAAAGCAGCTCGATCGAACACTTGAAATGTTAAAGAAAATGCAAGTCAATGAGAAAATTGATGATGCTGTAAAGGAATTATCAGAACTTACGAAAGAGCAAGAAAAACTCAAAGAAGCCTTAGAGAACAACAAATTAAGTGCTGAGGATGCGGCAAAGAAACAAGAAGAAATCAACAAGCAATTTGAAGAGCTAAAGAAAGATCTAGACGAACTCAACAAACTAAACGAAGAGTTGTCGCGACCTATGAATTTAAGCGATCTAGAAGAGCTTAAAAACGAAACAACGAAGGACTTAAACGATGCTAAATCAAAACTAGATCAGGGTAAATCCTCAAAAGCAGGTCAAAACCAAAAAGCTGCGGCACAAAAAATGCAAGAGATGGCCGATCAATTAGCACAAGACAAGGAGGCGGCAAATAAAAAACAGAACGAAGAAGACATGGGACTTATTCGTGTGTTATTAGAAAATTTAATTGCAATTAGTTTTGATCAAGAAAAAACAATGCAAGCAGCATTAACTGTAAAAGATACTGATCCATTTTATAGAAAATTAGGAAGAAAGCAACGGTCTATTTTTGATGATACAAAAATCATAGAGGATTCGTTGATTGCGCTTGCAAAAAGACAACCAAAAATCTCAACTTTTATTGATCGTGAATTGACAGCTATTCGTAGTAATTTCAAATTAATGATTGATGATATTGACGAACACAAACGGCGTGAGTTATCTGCTCACCAACAGCTTGTAATGACTTCGTTAAACAATTTAGCGCTGTTGTTAAACGAAAGCCTTCAAAGCATGCAGCAACAAGCTCAGAATCAACAAAAAGGGAATGGCAGTTGTTCCAATCCAGGTGGTTCTGGCAAAGGTTCATCAGGAGGTGAATCAACCGATGACATGAAAGAAATGCTTAAAAAGCAACTGGAGCAAATGAAAAAAGGTCCAAATCCGGGCGGTAAAGAAACAGGCAACAAACCGGGAGAAGGTAACGCTAGTATGCCAGGATTGGGCAACAAACAAATCGCTCAGATGGCTGCGCAACAAACAGCTATTCGTCAGAAACTGGAACAGATGCGTTCCGAAATGAACAAAGATGGTCAAGGAAATGGTAACAAGTTAAATCCGTTAATCAAAGAATTGGAACAACAAGAAAGAGACTTAATCAACAAGAATTTTTCAAATCAGATGATTAAACGCCAACAGGATATTTTAACACGTTTGTTAGAAAGCGAACAAGCTATCCGCGAACGTGGTTTTGATGAAAAGCGTGAATCTAAATCAGGAAATTTTTCAAATAATGGTAACCTTATTCGATTTGATGAGTATAACAAACAAAAATTAATTCAGTTTGAATTGTTTCGTTCGGTTGACCCTCAATTGAGTCCTTATTACCGAGCTAAAGCAGAACAATACTTCAACACTGAGTTATAATTGTTTTGTAATGAAAGAAGATTATTCGTTGGTTCAGGAAATTCAAGTTCCATCTGTTATTAGTAGTATTGGTGCTGTAGAGACATTAATCGATCATGCTGCTTCTACGATTGAATTGAATGAGGATTTGTATGGAAATGTTTTAATTGCAGTTACAGAAGCTGTTAACAACGCAATTATTCATGGAAATCAGTTAAACGAAAACGCATTAATTTCCATTCAAGTATTAAAAAAAGACACGGATATTTGCTTCGTGGTTTCGGACAATGGTGCTGGGTTTGATTATAATAACCTCCCCGACCCTACCGCTCCTGAAAACATCGAAAAGGAAAATGGTCGCGGTGTTTTTCTGATGAAAAGCCTTGCCGATGAAGTTGCTTTTAACGAATCAGGAAATGAAGTCTCAATTTATTTCCACAACCATGCTTGATGTTTGTTTCGAAGATATTGCCATTCATTCTGAGATAAATGAATCTTTCTTGTCTGATTGGTTTGGTGTTGTAATTGCTAAGTTTAACAAACAATATGGCGATATAACGATTGTCTTCTGTTCTGATAATTATCTGTTAGAAATGAATAAAACACACTTGCAACACGATTATTTTACAGATATCATAACCTTTGATTATTGTGATGGAGACGTTATTTCTGGTGATTTATTTATTAGTTTAGACACTGTTTTTTCCAATGCTTCAGATTTAAAAGTTGATTTTATTGATGAAGTTCATCGTGTTTGTGTTCATGGTTTGTTGCATTTGCTTGGTTTTAAAGACAAGCAAGAACAAGACCAATTAGAAATGAGCGCACAAGAAGATTTAATGTTATCAATTCGATAGTTTCACGTGAAACATTGATCATTTTACTTTAATTTTGTTTCACGTGAAACACTGTTTTTTATGTTGAAGAATTACGATGTTATTGTTGTTGGGGGTGGTCATGCTGGCTGTGAAGCTGCGAATGCCGCTGCTAAAATGGGTTGTTCTGTTTTGCTCATTACAATGAACATGAATACAATTGCCCAGATGAGTTGTAATCCAGCTATGGGTGGTGTTGCAAAGGGTCAAATTGTTCGAGAAATTGATGCGTTGGGCGGTGGTTCTGGTATTGTATCTGATCTTTCTGCTATTCAATTCCGAATGTTGAATCTCTCCAAAGGTCCTGCCATGTGGTCACCAAGAACACAAAATGATCGCATGAAGTTTGCTGAAGAATGGCGTTTGTTACTTGAAAGAAACCCAAATGTTGATTTTTGGCAAGACATGTGTACGGGTGTAATTGTTGAGCAAAACAAAATAGTTGGTGTTAAAACTAGTTTGGGAATATCTATATATGGTAAATCTGTTGTGCTTACAAATGGTACGTTCTTGAATGGATTGATACATCTAGGCGAAAAGAATTTTGGTGGTGGTAGAGCTGCTGAGCGCGCTTCACATGGTATTACTGAAGAATTGATAGATTTAGGGTTTGTAGCTGGTCGCATGAAAACAGGAACCCCTCCTCGTATTGATGGGCGTTCGTTGGATTATGGACGAATGGAGTTACAAGATGGAGATATAAAACCTGCTAAGTTCTCCTTCACTAACACAAAACCCTTAGCTGTTCAAAGACCATGTCATATTACTTATACTTCTACAACTACGCATGAAATTCTAAGAGAAGGTTTTGATCGTTCACCTATGTTTAACGGTGCTATTAAAAGTTCTGGCCCTAGGTATTGTCCGAGTATCGAAGATAAAATCAATCGTTTTGCAGATAAAGACAGGCATCAAATTTTTGTTGAACCTGAAGGTTGGCAAACAGTAGAGGTTTATTTGAACGGTTTTTCAACTAGTTTACCCGAAGATATTCAATTAAAAGCTCTGCATTCCATTGTTGGTTTCGAAAAGGCTAAAATGTTTCGGCCAGGTTATGCTATTGAATACGATTACTTCCCTCCTACTCAATTAAAACATACATTAGAAACCAAACTTGTGGAGAATCTTTACTTCGCAGGTCAAATTAATGGTACAACGGGATATGAAGAAGCTGCATGTCAAGGTTTGATGGCTGGAATTAATGCTGCTCTTAAAATCTCTAACAAAGAACCGTTTATTTTGTCTCGTTCTCAAGCATATATCGGTGTGTTAATTGATGATTTAATCACTAAAGGAACCGAAGAACCATATCGTATGTTTACTTCACGTGCAGAATACCGTATTTTGTTACGACACGACAATGCGGATGTGCGTTTGACACATTTAGCACATCAAATTGGTCTTCAATCTGATGAAGCACTAGCTAAGGTTGAATCAAAGATTAATCAAACGAATGATTTTGTTAGTTTTTTACGAAAAACGGGCATTACACCAGACGAAGCAAATTCGTTTTTATCTGAAATCGAAAGTGCCCCATTACTACAACAGGTTAAATTAAGCTCTGTGTTAACGCGTCCGAATGTTTCGCTTGGTCAACTTGCTAATGCTAGTGCACAATTAGCTGAAAGAACGATTTCATTGGATATGGATATTGTTGAACAAGCTGAAATACTTATAAAGTATGAAGGCTATATTCAGCGTGAACAAGAATTAGCGCTCAAGTTTGAGAAACTGGATGGTTTAGTGTTGCCAGATAACATTGATTATCATGCTATGAAATCCTTGAGTATTGAATCGCGCCAAAAGTTAACAGCCATAAAGCCGGCAACGTTGGGTCAGGCATCGCGCATTAGCGGAGTTTCTCCTAGCGATATATCTGTTATTTTAATCAATATTAATCGTTAAAAGTTTCACGTGGAACATTCTACTATCATTTGTCCAGCATGTGCTTCGGAGAAGAATGCTGTTTATTTAACTGTTAAAGATCATTTCTTATCGAAGGAAAAGTTTGATCTGGTATTGTGTGAACAGTGTGAATTACTCTTTACGCACCCGAGACCTACAATTGATGTGATTGGTAATTATTACAAATCCACTGATTATGTTTCTCATAGTTCGACGAAAAAAGGTCTTGTCAATAGTGTTTATAATTTGGTACGGTCATACACCCTCAATAAAAAAATCAAATTAATAAAGTCGTTAACTAACGGCCGCGATTTATTGGATATAGGAGCAGGGACAGGCCATTTTCTAGGCAAGGCACAACAAGCAGGATTTCAGGTTACAGGTTTAGAACCAGATGATGATGCGCGTGAAACAGCTGCAAAGCTAAATGATGTTAACCTCTTGCCTCTTTCAGAATTGGCACATCAGTTACCTGCATCCAAAGATCTAATCACGATGTGGCACGTGTTGGAACATGTATATTATTTAACCGATGATTTAGCAACCATTTCTTCCATTGTAAAACAAGATGGTGTGTTTGTTATCGCTGTTCCTAATTACACTTCTTACGACGCACACTATTACAAAGATTTGTGGGCTGCTTATGATGTGCCTAGACACCTGTATCATTTCTCTCCAAAATCAATTATTAATTTAGTTGAACGATTTGGTTTTTCACACGAGCAAACGTTACCGATGAAATTTGATAGTTACTACGTTTCCATGTTGAGTGAAAAATACAAAGGCGGAAATATTTTGAATGCTATAAAAATAGGATTTGTTTCAAATAGAAAAGCAAAAACATCACAGTGGAGTTCACAGATTTATATTTTCCGGAAAAAATAAGTTTTTAGTTTCTTCAATTAGCGTCAGTAACGAAAACCCTCATTTTTTTGCCAAACAGCGGTTGGTTTTGTGTGAATTTGCCGTTTTAAGCGTTTTTAAGCGCTTTTTTGTGCTCTTAGCATGGAATTACAACAACTAATTAGCGATCACGCATTAAACGGCGTGAAATTTTTAACATTTATGGCTTTTTGCTGCTGATTTTTTGAAAAGCCTAAGTGTTATAGTTTGGCTCTATCCAATCTCCATTTTCTTTGATTATTTCTATAAGCGCATCGACTGCGTTTTCAGCTGGAACGTTTTTCCGTACGACTGTTTTTTCTTTGTATAAAATAATTTTGTCAATACCCGAACCAACATATCCATAATCGGCATCTGCCATTTCTCCTGGTCCATTTACAATACATCCCATGATGCCAATCTTCAAACCTTTCAAATGAGCTGTTTTTTCTCTGATTTTAGCCGTCGTTTCCTGTAAATCGAATAAAGTTCTTCCACAAGATGGACAAGAGATATATTCTGTTTTTGAAATACGCGTTCTAGTGGCCTGTAAGATGCCAAATGAAAGCGAATTGATAGATTTATTTGGTATGGGTGCAGAAAGCCATAAGCCGTCGCCAAAACCATCAATAAAGTGAATGCCCGCATCTGCTCCTGCGTGAAGTTGAACCGTTTCTTCATCAGAACTAGCATACTGAAAACGCAATATGACAGGTGTATTGTTTTGAGCCGCTAACAATTCGTATTGAAATTTTCTCAAAAGTTGTGTTTTGTGTTGCGCTGCAGTTTCTAATACAAACACGCAGTTTTTTGTAGGTAAATTTTCAATAGTACGAAGATTGTCTAAGTTCAATAACACAAAGGCAAAAGGAATGGTGTCGGTGTTAAATTTTTCTAGCGAGCAATATGGAATATATTTTTCTGATCGCTCTTTTTTCCAAGTGGAATAGTTTTGAATCAATTGAACAGTGCCGGGTAATTCAAAAGCAATTTTATTGTCGCCAATAAAAATATAGTCCGCGGCTTGTTCTAAAATATTCCATTTGTCCAAAGCTTTTGAATAACTATATCCAAATGCGAATAAATTAGTTTCAACTAAGTATTCTTTTGTTGATAAGTCACCAATTACAACAGGATTTCTATCTCCTCCAATCTGATGTGTTTTGTTTGTAACACGTTTATTATAAGCAAAATAGTCGATTGGTTGTGCAACCGAATAGGTTATTTTTTCTGGTTTTATTTCCGAATATTTAGCGATAAGTTTTTTAGCAACTGGCATTTCAAATTCAGGGTCTTCTGTTAATGAAACGCGAACCGTGTCGCCAATTCCATCTTCTAAAAGCGCTCCAATTCCTACCGCTGATTTTATACGTCCATCTTCGCCATCGCCAGCCTCTGTTACGCCGAGGTGAATGGGATAATTCATTCCCAATTGAATCATGCGCGCAACTAATAAGCGATATGCCTGAACCATTACCAAGGTATTACTCGCTTTCATCGAAATGACGAGTTTGTGGTAATCATTTTTTCGGCAAATTGCAATGAATTCCAGTGCGCTTTCTACCATTCCTTCTGGTGTATCACCATACCTGCTCAATATCCTGTCAGAAAGCGATCCGTGATTGGTACCAATACGCATAGCCGTTCCATTTTCTTTGCATAATTGAACCAGTGGGGTAAATTTTTCTTCAATACGATTCAATTCAGCTTGGTATGCTTCATCGGTGTAATTGATGTCTTCAAATTTCTTTTTGTCTGCGTAATTTCCGGGATTGACGCGCACTTTTTCAATCAATTTTGCAGCAATTTCAGCAGCGTTAGGAGTGAAGTGAATGTCTGCAACAAGTGGTGTGTTGTAGCCTCTTTTAACAAGTTCTTGTTTAATGACGCCCAAGTTTTCCGCCTCCTTTTTTGAAGGTGCTGTTAAACGAACTAATTCACATCCAGCATCAATCATCCGGATGGATTGTTCAACAGATTTATCTGTATCTAATGTATCTGTCGTTGTCATTGATTGAACACGAATGGGGTTTTCTCCGCCAATAGCAGTGATTCCAATCGGCACCTCAATTGTTTTAAAACGCTTGCGGTTAAATAAATCGTGACAAAACAAGGAATTCAATTCAGACATAATACTTTTTTCTATTAAACAAAAGTAAGGAATGAAAGTTTAATGTGACGTTAAATCTAAAATTAGTATCAGCAGTTATCCTTTTTGCTTTTTCTTTCCTATTTTCGCACATGCATCTTGATGAATTAATAGCTTATTGCCTCCATTTTAAAGGAACAACTGATCACTTCCCTTTTGATGATAGAACTTTGGTCGTAAAAGTGCAAGGAAAAATGTTTGCATTAGTAGATGTTATTGAACCAACATATATTAATTTAAAGTGTTTGCCAGAGAAAGCAATTGAATTGCGTGAATCCTATGATGGTATAACACCTGGTTGGCACATGAGTAAAAAGCATTGGAATTCTGTTAAACTTGATGGATCTGTTGATGATTTATTACTACGTGATTTAATTCAACATTCTTACGAATTGGTTGTTTCAGGCCTAACAAAAAAATTAAGAGATGAGCTTGCGTATTGATAAATATGTGTGGTTTGTTCGCTTGTCGAAAACGCGAACAACGGCAACTGAAATGCTTTCCAAGGGTAAAATAAAATTGAATCGTCAATCTGTTAAACCTTCAAAGGAGGTCAAAATAGGTGATACCGTCTCGATTATAAAAAACAATGCCGAATTTTCGTACAAAGTAAAAGATTTACTAGATAGGCGAGTTGGGGCAAAGTTAGTTGGTGACTATTTAATTGATGTTACTGATCCATTAGAAATACAAAAATTCAAAACGTATCAAGCCGCGCAAAGTGTATACAGAGAATACGGAACAGGCCGTCCTTCACGAAAAGACAGGGATAATTTTGAAGAATTTTTCGAATGGTTAGAAGCCGAAGACGATTAAACGCTGGTCTTTAATCCACATTTTTCACAGCCTTTTTTCACTTTCCGTGAAAATTGTCCACGTATGCGATAAATCAAATACGCAATTGCTAGTGATACGGTTATTACAACGAGAATAGCTTGCATTATTGAAACAAATTATAAATGATGTATGCAGCAACATATGCTAAAGCACCCATGTAAACCAGTTGAATAATGGGCCATTTCCACGATTTTGTTTCACGTTTAACAACCGCTAAAGTTGCCATACATTGCATGGCAAACACATAGAACACCAACAAAGAAAGTCCGCTTGCTAAATTATACGTTTTGCTTCCATCTGCTTTTGTTTCTTCGCGTAAACGCTCAATCAATGGGGTTGTGTCTTCTTCTGTTTGATCAATGGCGTAAATTGTTGCTAATGAACCAACAAACACTTCGCGCGCAGCAAATGAAGTGATCAAACAAATGCCCATTTTCCAATCATATCCAATAGGAGCAATGATTGGTTCAATGCTTTTTCCAATGATACCGATATACGAGTTTTCTAATTGAACTGCTGCAATTTGCTTTTCATAAGCGATTTGCGTTGTTTCTGTTTGAACGCTTGGTTTTGGAATTAATTTTACGGCATTTTCAATTTTATTACTTGGTCCAAAGGATGCCAACGCCCATAATAAAATAGAAATTGCAACGATGATTTTACCTGCATCAGTAACAAAAACTTTAGCTTTTGAGAAAACTTCAATTCCAACATTTGCCCATCTGGGTGATTTGTATGGTGGTAATTCTAATAAGAAAATGCTCAATTGTTTGTTTCTCAAGAAAAATTGAAATACCCATGCGGTAATTAAAGCTGCTATTAACCCTAAAAAGTACAAACAAAACAAAACCAATCCCTGTAAACTAATAAACCCGCCCACTAATTTATTTGGAATAACAAGGTGAATGAGTAAGGTGTAAACTGGTATTCTTGCAGAACAACTGATTAATGGTGCTACAAATATCGTTGTTAATCGTTCTTGCCAAGAATTAATTGTGCGTGCCGACATGATGCCTGGAATAGCGCAAGCGGCACTTGAAATCAATGGCACAACACTTTTTCCGTTTAATCCAAACGGACGCATTAATCGGTCCATCATAAACACAACGCGCGCCATATAACCGGTTTCTTCCAAAATGCTGAGTAAGAAAAATAATAATGCTATTTGAGGAACAAAAACCAAGACACCTCCAATACCAGGAATAATTCCATTCGCTAATAAATCAGTAAACAAACCAGGAGGGAGTTGTTGTGCAACAAAACTTGAAAGCGAACCAAATACTCCATCAATCAAGTCCATTGGGTAGCTAGCTAGGGTAAAAACGCTTTGAAAAATTACGAGTAATAACAAAAAGAAGAACAAGTACCCAACAACAGGATGTGTTAACCAAAGATCTATTTTCTTTGAACGTGAAGGAAGTTTCTGATTGCGCGTGACCGCATTATTCACCAACTGTTGGATGTTGTGAAAACGTTCATCCGTGTCAACAGCTTGTCCTTCTGTGTCTGAAATTGCAAGGAGTGCTTGTTGTTTACCAAATGGTTTTTCCGCAGTTTTTAATTTGTTTTCACTAATAACGCGCTTTATTTCCTCAATTCCTGTTCCAATTCGTGCGTTGGAACGGATGATAGTTGTAGCTGGAAAAGCGTTTTGTAGTTCCTCAATTGAAATAGCAATTTCTTTGCGCGCAGCAACATCTGTCATGTTAAGCAACAGTATTGTTGGCAAGCCCAAATCGTATAATTGAGAAAACAATAATAAGTTGCGTTCTAAATTTGACGCGTCGACCACAACGATAACCGCATCTGGATAATCAGTGTGTTGTGGATTGCTGATTACATCAAAAACGATTTTTTCGTCAGATGAACGGGGATAAACAGAATATGTTCCTGGAAAATCTATTAATTCAAATTTTTCGTTGTTGTACGAAAAAGTCCCCGTTTGTTTGTCTACAGTAACACCAGGAAAATTACCAACATGTTGTTTTAATCCCGTTAAGCGATTAAAAATGGAACTTTTACCAGTGTTTGGATTACCAAATAGGGCGATTTTTTTCATTGCATTAATCGGCTACTTCAATTAATTGAGCTTCGTTCAAGCGCATAGACAGAACGTATCCGTCAACATTTACCGCTATTGGATCACCAAATGGCGCTTTGAACAATACCTCCACAGATTTTCCTGCATAAATACCCATTTCCAATAATTTTGGACGAATAGCGCTTTCTTTGATAGCTGTAACTATCGTGCGTTTTTCTAACGGTAAATCTGCCAATGTTCTCATCTGTTGAATTGCAATTTATATGCAAGTGACAAAAGTACAAATCAAACAATCAATATCCACTACCAATAAAGTGGTATTTTAATGCTGATTTGCGTCTGTTAAGCGTTTAAATCTGCTAAAATTTGTTGCACATCTTGCTCAGTTGCCGTTAATTTTTCTTTGCAAAATGTAATTAATTCAGCTGCTCGTTTCACTTTTTCTGAAAGTAAATCAACACTTACATCACCAGTTTCAATTGCGGTAATGATTTCTTGTAATTCGTTGTAAGCTTTTTCGTAAGTCATAATGGTGTTGTTTCTTTTGTAATAATAGCCTCTAGCGCGCCAAATGCTGTTGTGATTGTTACGGTTGTGTTTGTTGTCGGATTATTGTTTTCACTGAGCACACCCGATTGATTGGTTACAATGGAGTAGCCTCTTTTTAACACATTAATTGGGTGCATCAATTGAATGGTTTTTTCAAATTGTTGCAGCTGTTCGCGTTGTTTTACAAGTGTAAAAGCTCCTGTTTTTACAAACGAGTTGTGTGTTTGAATGAGTTCGTTCTGTGTTGTCGAAAGACTATTTTTGGCGTTCAAACCAAAAAGAGAAACAACATGTTTTTGTTGTTGTAATTGCTTCTCAAACAGTTGTTCGACAGAAGTTCGTAATTGTTTACGATTTATTGCTAATTCATTTGTTCGTTGATTAGCTTTGTCTGCGAGTTGTAACTCTAATTGATGCATTTTTTGCTGGAATAATGCCCGTTTTTCAGCAACGGAGAGTTTCACATCTTGATGAAACAAACGAACATTTCGTTCAAGGATAGTTGTTATGTTTTGTAAAAAACGTTCGGTTAGTAACGGTAATTTATTCGTTATTTCATCCAAGGGTGCATCTAATTCTTCCATTATCCCAATTAAGAAATAGGCAATATCGCTTGGTGTAATTCCGTGCCGAAAAGCAACCATTTCACAAACAGTCACATTCGTGCTGTGACCAATTCCAGTTAATATGGGTAGGGGGAAAGTTGCAATTCGTTTAGAAAGTTCATAATTATTATAGCAATGCATGCCAATTTCACCGCCACCTCCGCGAATGATTACCACTGCATCAAACAAATGCTTCACTTTTTCAATGCGGTTTAATTGTGATTGAATGGAATGAATCGCTGAATCACCTTGAAGCGTTGCGTCAAACAAAAATGTATCAAAACGGTAACGTTTCGGATGTCCGTTTAACAACACTATAAAATCCGAATATCCCTTGCTGTCGGCTTGTGATATGATGGCCAGTCGCTTGGGCAACAACGCCATTTTCAAAAATTGATTGTTGTTTATTATTCCTTCTTTTTGAAGGCGTTCTAAAGTGATTTGGCGTTCTTTTTGTAATGCGCCTAACGTGTAATTAGGATCAATATCAATAATTTCAAGTCCAATGTTGTATAGTGGGTGGTATGTTATTTTAACTTGAAATAATAATTCCATTCCATCACGAAGCGGTTCTTTTACTACTTCAGCAAAGCGTTGTTGGATCCGATCAAATTGTTGTTTCCAGATCGTGCCGCGCATTTCGACCAAAATTTGACCATCTTCTTTTTGCACTAATTCCGGGTAACAATGCCCTTTTTTTGTGTGGTTAAGTTTGTGCATTTCTGCCGTTACCCAATACGTTCGCGCATAACGTTCAGCGATAACTTTACGTATCGAGTCAGCGACTTGTTTTAAGGTAAAATGCTCGGGAGTTTGCATACAATAAAATTACATCATTTTCTTTGAAAAACATGCACACCGGAGAGGAGTCTTTTCTATAAAATAGTCCTAAAACGATAAAATTAATTGCTTCCCAGCTTTTCCACAAAATCGCTATCTTTGTTCTATGAATAATTCAAAGTACACCGTAACAGCAGCATTGCCATATGCAAATGGACCCCTTCATTTAGGACACGTTGCAGGCGTTTATTTACCAGCCGATATTTTTGTGCGTTTTTTACGTGCAAACGGAAATGATGTTGCTTTTATCTGTGGATCTGATGAACACGGAGCTGCGATAACATTACGCGCGAAAAAAGAAGGAATTACTCCAAAAGAGATTGTCGATAAATACAATAAAATAATTGGGGATGCTTTTCAGCAATTTGGTATTACTTTCGATATTTTTCACCGAACTTCTTCCGAATTACATATTGAAACAGCGCAGGAGTTTTTCAAAGTGCTGGAAGAAAAAGGAAAGTTTATTCAAGAAACGACGGAACAATATTTTGACGAGGAATTTCAACAATTCCTTGCTGACAGATACATTACAGGTGATTGCCCAAACTGCAGTAGCCCGGGCGCTTACGGTGACCAATGCGAAAAATGTGGATCGGCATTAAGTCCAACGGATTTAAAAAATCCTGTTTCTACCTTAAGTGGTAAAACACCCATTTTAAAAAACACCTCTCATTGGTTTTTACCCATGGACAAACACGAAGAGTGGTTGCGTCCTTGGATCAAAGAAGGAATATTAGATGGTGTGCAACAACACGATCCAAAACAATGGAGAAATCAAGTCATTGGTCAATGTTTATCATGGATTGATGGCGGACTTCGTCCACGAGCAATGACACGTGATTTGGATTGGGGCGTACCAGTTCCGTTAAAAGATGCTGAAGGAAAAGTGCTTTACGTTTGGTTGGATGCGCCAATTGGGTATATTTCTGCGACCAAACAATGGGCGCTTGATAATGGTAAAAACTGGAAAGATTACTGGTGCGATGAATCCCGTAAACTGGTTCATTTTATTGGAAAAGACAACATTGTTTTTCACGCGATTATCTTCCCAATTTTATTGAAAGACCACGGTGGATTTATATTGCCGGACAATGTGCCAGCATACGAGTTTTTAAACTTAGAAGGCGATAAATTTTCTACTTCACGTAATTGGGCAGTTTGGTTACACGAATACTTAGAACGTTATCCAACAAAAATTGACGAATTAAAATACACGTTAACAGCAATTGCGCCTGAAACAAAAGATGCTGAATTTACCTGGAAAGAATATCAAGCACGCGTTAATAATGAGTTAGCTGATATTTTAGGAAATTTCATTAATCGTGCTTTGGTTTTGACACAAAAATATTACGATGGAGTTGTTCCAGATCGTGGTGTTTTGACTCCTGAAGACGAACAAGTTTTGGCAACAATGCAAGCAATTCCATCAGCAATTGCAACTGCTGTTTTTCAATACAAATTGCGTGATGCACAAGCTGAAGCCATGCAATTAGCGCGCATGGGAAATAAGTACCTGGCGGATAATGAACCGTGGAAGTTGATCAAAACAGATCCGGAACGTGTGAAAACAATCATGAACATTGCGCTACAAATCACTGCAAATTTAGGATTGGTATTAGATCCGTTTTTGCCTGAAACCGCAGCTAAAATTCGTGCATTCATGAACACAAACGCACAACCGTGGTCTGTTGCGGGTAATGATTTGATAGCAGCAGGACATGTCACCAATGCGCCTACTATTTTGTTCCAAAAAATTGAAGACGAATTTGTTGCAAACGAAGTCGCGCTACTAGCAGCGTCACAAACTGCAACTACAACAGCTGCTAATCCACAAAAAGCGGAAACCACTTTTGATGATTTTTCGAACATGGACATACGTTTGGGAACAATTGAAGCAGCAATCAAGGTGCCAAAAGCGGATAAATTATTACAATTAACTGTTAATACCGGAATTGATACCCGAACAATTATTTCTGGAATTGCAGAACATTATAGTCCCGAAGAAGTAGTGGGTAAAACTGTTGCTGTTTTGATGAATTTAGCTCCGCGAAAAATACGAGGTGTTGAATCACAAGGAATGATATTGATGGCTGAAAATGCGGAAGGAAAATTGAGCTTCATGATTCCTGAAAAAGGATTTTCTGCTGGCGGTGAGATTCGATAAATGCGTTCATTTAAAACCAATAACGTGAAAAATTACTGGAGTGTTTTATTGGTGTTTTTTTCTTTCTCTGCTGCTGCGCAATGGGGATGTACCGATCCGTTTGCTGCAAATTTTGATCCTACCGCTCAGTCCAATGACGGTTCTTGTTTGTACGATTCGACAACAATTACCTTATCCGAATTAGCATTATTGCCGTCACAATTGGCAGAAAACTCAGGCTTGTTTATTCACAACGATACACTATGGACGCATAACGATAGTGGAGGACAACCGATATTGTATGCAATAGACACCTTGGGACAAATTTTACGTCAAGTTGTGGTTGCAAATGCATCAAATATAGATTGGGAAGCAGTTACTACCGCTTCAAGTTTTGGTTACATTGGAGATATTGGAAATAATTCAGGAACAAGACAGAACTTGCGTATTTATCGTTTTTCACTCACTGATTTATTAGCAGACACAGTATACGTCGATACGATTTCTTATACCTATTCCAATCAAACAAGTTTTGTTGCGAATACGCTTACCAATTTTGATGCAGAAGCCTTTTTTGTTGTAAACGATACGGTTCATTTGTTTTCTAAAAATTGGGGAAATCAATTTACCAATTATTATGTTTTTCCTGCTCAAGTTGGTCATCAAACGGCTCAATTAATAGATAGTTTTTTTGTTGATGGTTTGATAACGGATGTTGCTTTTCATCCTTTCACGAAGCGAATCGTTTTGTTGGGATACAAAGAAATAGCACCTTCTTTTTATGCGAGTTTTGTTTGGGTGCTTTCCGATTACAACGCATCTTTTTTTTCAGGGAACAAACGAAAAATTGCTATTGGAAACATGCTTCAAGTTGGCCAAACGGAAGGCATCACTTTTTTAAATCACGAAGAATTAATGGTTGCTGCAGAACAAATTCAAGCTGGATTTCTTTCTATTCCACCGCGTTTGTTCCGACTTAATTTATCGTCGATTTTTCAAGAAACAGCAGATATTCCGCAAAATTCAATTAAAATAAACGTTTTTCCGAATCCAACTTCGCATTTGATACGCGTAGAGAATTTGCCAAAATCGACGAGCTATCAATTAATAGATGCGACTGGAAAACTATTAGCACAGGGTGAACTATCAGCTGAGCACGCAGTAATATTTTTGGATAAACAATTCGTTGGTAGTTGTTTTTTGCAGCTAGCAAACAGCGGAATTTTTAAAATAGTCGTCGAATAAATTACGCAAACAACGCACGCAACACTTCATCAATTCGTGTGCATTTAATCAATTCAATTTTGTAATTTTCTTGATCGATTGCTTTGTTGTAACTCGAGATAATTATTTTTTCGAATCCTAATTTTTCCGCTTCGCGAATACGTTGGTCAATCCGATTTACGGGACGAATTTCGCCTGATAATCCTACCTCTGCGGAACAACAAATGGAACGGTCTATGGACAAGTCTGCGTTGCTCGATAAAACAGCTGCGACAACTCCTAAATCAATTGCGGGGTCATCAACTCGAATACCACCAGCAATATTTAAAAAGACATCTTTCGCTCCTAATTTAAAACCACAACGTTTTTCCATGACAGCTAACAACATGTTCAATCGACGCAAATCAAATCCAGTGGAAGATCGTTGAGGCGTTCCATATGCAGCTGTGCTCACGAGCGCTTGAACTTCTATCAAAAGTGGCCGAACACCTTCTAAGGTTGCTGCAATTGCGACACCACTCAATCCTGTGTCGCCACTTGAAATGAGAATTTCAGATGGATTTTCGACACCACGTAAACCTCCGCCAGTCATTTCGTAAATTCCGAGTTCATTCGTGCTCCCAAATCTGTTTTTCATTCCACGTAATAAGCGGTACACATGATTTTGATCGCCTTCGAATTGCAAGACAGCATCAACCATGTGTTCCAGTACTTTTGGTCCAGCAAGCGATCCTTCCTTGGTAATATGCCCAATTATAAAAACGGGAATTTCTGTCATTTTTGCGTAGCGCAATAACTGAGCAGTACATTCTCTGATTTGAGAAATGCTTCCAGGGGCACTTTCAATTTGAGAAGAAAATAACGTTTGAATTGAATCGATGATCAACAATTGAGGACTTGTGTCTTCTGCTTGTTTGAAGATGTTTTGAATATTTGTTTCGGTTAGAATGAAACAATTTTGATTCATTTCACCAATACGCTCAGCGCGCATTTTGATTTGTTGTTCGCTTTCCTCACCAGACACATAAAGCACCTTCATTTGAACTTGAACAGCAAGTTGTAATAACAAAGTTGATTTCCCAATACCAGGTTCGCCACCAAACAAGATCAACGATCCTGGAACAATTCCGCCACCAAGCACACGATTTATTTCTGTGTCGGGAAGAACGATTCGTCGCTGTCCATTTGTTTCAATTTCTTGCAGTGGTAAAGCTTTTGCATTTCTTCCAGATGAGGTAGAGAAAGCGACAATTGTCGGCAATTGTTTTTCAACTAACTCTTCAACAAATGTGTTCCATTCGCTACAAGAGGGGCATTTGCCCAGCCATTTTGGTGCTTCGTAGCCACAATTTTGACAGAAAAATGCTGTTTTCACTTTTGCCATATTCGTTTATTTCTTCCTGACGAAAGTAACACAAAAAAAGCCATTTCAAGACGAAATGGCTTTAATTAATTATTGGGTAAAATTTATTTTATAACAAGTCTTTTTGTCGTATTTCCTCGTTCAGTTTGAAGTGTTACAAAGTAAACACCTTTTGCAAACGAAGAAACATCTATTGTTGACATTGCATCTGATGTCGTTAACGCACGAACAACTTGCCCTGTTGTTGTCACAAATTGAATAGTATTTTCACCAGTGAATTTGTTCAAATCAATAGTAATAAACTGATTTGAAGGATTGGGAAAAATCGACCAAAATGAATTTAATTCATTTTCACCTATTCCTGCTCCACTGATACAAAATATTAGCGAAGTACTGTCTCCGAAATTTGCATTTGCTGGTGAAATTTGAACAAGCGTATCGTTCAAAGAGTTGGTCATAGCAAATTGACCGTCAGTTGGACAACCTTGGCTTGTAAGTCCATCACCGTAACTGTCAAAAATTTTGAATTTGTAGCATCCGCCTGATAAACAAACACTTTGAGAAATTACCTCTCCGCCGTTTTGACTATCGTTGTAAGGACCGCCATTATAAATAATAGTAGATCCAGAATTATTTGTTATTTGCCAAGTAATTTCAGAACCATAGCAGTCTAAAATAAGATTTAAATCAACAAATTGACCATTTACAATGGATGTGAAACTACTGCTGATCGTATTGTTTAATGTGTTGCCGTCTGTATTTGCATTTGGATTAGAAACTACAGCTTGAAAAGTGTGGTTACCATTAGCTACAGAACTGCTAGGCAAGGTGATAATAGCTGTTTGGTATTGCGCTAATGAACCAGTCCAATTATAAACTAAGTTAGTTGTGCCGTCGTAACCATAATTGATGGTTGCGCTCGTTAATGTAGTCGTTCCATTATTTGCAATTGTAATTTGTGGACTTACTTCTCCCGAACAAAACGTTCCACTTACACCAACTGGATTTTGAATACTTGCATCGAGTGCAGGTGCTGGCCCAGCTGGGTCATATCCATTGATGAAGTCAAAACCACTGTTATTAGGATCCAACCAAAATTTTAATTGATTGGTTGAGTTGCTTCCTGCAGGTTCCCATGAGCCTGAAAAACGACCGTAGTAATCAGGAGAAGCTAAATTAGTACACGATGCACCACCTCCCCAAAGTTGTCCAATAATTCGGTGATTGTTATCAAAAAGTGGTGAACCTGAAGAACCTGGTTCGGTAGTTGTATTTCTGTCCCATTGCATTGTCCATGTTGAATTAGGTTCAGTAGAACCCATTCCTTGAGAAATACCAGGAGCAGCATCATCAAAAGATATTTTTTTGATGTCACCTGAGGGATGATGAATACAAACGGTTGATGTTGGAATTGTTCCACTGTGATCCCATCCAGCAAAATAAGGCGAGTAAGTTAACGGAACAGTATTGTTAATTAATCCGCCTGTGATTTCCACTAAACAAAAGTCAGTTGGTGTTCTACGTGAACGCAAAACTGCTCCTGATAGTGAAGTAAATGTTGGAGAACTAGCTGGCGCTGTACAAGATGTTGCTTGCCAATTAAAGCGGAAAATCCAAGTGGTAGGAGTACTGTAACAGTGGTTTGCTGTTAACACATACGGTTTACCATCGTTTAATGTGTTGTTAACCAAAGCGCCCGTACAAAAACCGTTACTTCCAGAAACCAACATGACGGTACTGTTTCGCTCGTTTACCCAAGCAGCGCCATCCGGACAGTTAACATTCATGTTACAAGAACCGGAACTGTTAAAAGCTTTTTCTTGGAATTCCTGCGCTGTTCTATAACCGTGTGTTACTTTAGAAAGTGTCAATGATGCTGCTAACGCGTTATTTTCAGCAGGAATATAATATTCAATTATTGCTGTGTTTCCTGGTACAAGTTCTGTACCTAATTGCTTTTCATACAAATGATAAGCGGTAAATTTTCCTAGTATAAACGATTTATCTGGATTGTAGACGAATAGTTCATTTCCTTCAGGAATCACGACATTTTCAAACGTTAAATTTACCGTTAAAGCGTTTTCACAGGTAACTTTCAATAACCAAATTTTACCTCCATCAGCAAGATTGATCCATGTTCCTGCATTTTCCATGGTTAAATTAGTTTCGTTATTAAAACCAAATCTCCATGGTGCATTTCCTTTGATTGCCGTTTCTGCATCTTCTGTTTGTAAAACAGAAATATCAGGTTGCGCAAAATTTCGGTGATCGATAGTTTTCGCTATTTTTTGAAAACTGATAACTTTTGGACTTCCGCCATCGCCTTGTTGCGCAAAACCTATTATTTGCAAGGTAATTGCCAGCGTAAAAAGCAGTGTTTTTTTCATAATTTATGGAATTAATAGCATCAAATAGCTGTAAGGCAAGTTTGTTAAATTTTCAAGCTAAAACAGTATTTAAAAGATAAATTTAAACAAGATTTTTCAATTTCAAATCAAATAGCAATTGAAACTTTTGTAAGATAAGAGCAATCCTTTTTTTTTCATCGACTTTCATCGCTTTTTTATATGTTTGTAGTTAGTAAAAATGCTCAATTTATTTTGAGTGAAAATAGAATTTCCGATTGATGATTATTGGCATTTGTGGAGGTAGTGGCTCAGGAAAAACAACACTTTTAAGAAGGTTAGCAACGCATTTTGGTGAAATAAAACCAACTGTTTTTTCGATGGATAATTATTATTTACCTATTGAGGAACAATTTGTTGACGAAAATGGAGCAATTAATTTTGATTTGCCTACTGCTTTGGACCGCAATAAACTAGCCAATGACTTAAAAAAATTATACCAAGGTGAAGCCATCGAAGTGAAAGAATACCATTTTAATGCGCCTCCTGGAAAAAATGTCTTGATTACTTTGGAGCCCGCACCAATTATTATTGTGGAAGGGTTGTTTTTATTTGAATACCACGAAGTGCGCAGTTTACTTGAATTTTCCATTTTTATGGATGTCGATCACGAAGTTCAATTAGATAGACGCTTGTACCGCGATCAAGAATCGAGAGGTTATTCCCGTGATGCAATTTTATATCAATGGAAAAATCATGTGACGCCTTGTTATCAAAATTATTTGTTACCTTACCTTAACGAAGCTGATTTTATTTTTAATAACGACCATCAAGCTGACTTAGAATTTGAACGTCTACTAGCTGTTTTGACTCCAAAAATTTCATGTTTAAGCGATTAATAAACTCCGCCAAAAAGCACATTCATCTACTTCTTTTTTTAATAGGAAGCGGTTTTTTAGGGTATTTATTAACGCCAAAATTTTCTACCAATGCTGATGCGTTTCAACAATTTCAAGCTGATTTTTTAACACAAGAACAAGAAGGAAAAGAATTCATCGCCACTGTAAAAAGCGATTGGTTTTCACAAAGAAATTTCAAATTTCAACGTGAATATAGTGACAAAAAAAACGACTTTTTCGTTCATATTTTTAAAGGTGATTCGTTGTGTTTTTGGAACAATAATTCACTGCCTTTTTCATCCGTAAACGCTTTCAAAAAAGCACATCAAAAAGTCCAATTTTTTAAAAATGGATGGTACTATTCTATGGTTCATTTTCAGGCAGATTTCACCTTTGTTGTAAGTTTTGGAATTCAACAAGTTTATCCGTTTGAAAATGAATTTTTAAAAACACATTTCTTTCCACCATTTCAAGAATCGGGAAGTTCAATAAGCAATGATTTTTCTTCCGGAATGGTTGTTAAAAATTTGAAAGGAAAACCTGTTTTAAGTTTTCACAATTCACAGCAATTCACTGAAAACGCCAATCAAGTTGCAACTGTTTTTGGCTTGATTTTATTCTTGATTTTGGTGCTGTGGTCATGGGTTATTGTGCACTTAAAAAGAAATGCACACCTCGTATATTTCGCAATTTTTATTGTAATGTTGCGAATTATTGTATATTTCTTGCCTTTTTTAACGCCTTCAACTGAATCGGTATTGTACGATGTACGTGTGTTTGCAGTGAATGAAATACTCCCAAATTTCGCAGATTTGATTTTATGGATTTTTACTATCATCCTCGTTTTATTAACATTAAAGAACGCTCAATTTAAAGTAAAAAACAAAAAAACAGCTAGTGTTTTTTCGTTGCTTTTTTTGACAACAATCATACTTTTTTCCCCAATAATTGGCCATGAACTAGTTGAAAATTCCAGTATCAATTTGCAATTAAACGAGCTCTTTCAATTGGATGTGTTGAGCGTAATCATGCTATCAATTATTGGCATTGGTGGATTGATTTTTGTTTTTATTACACACAAAATAACATTGATTTTAAGGTCAAATTACTCCTCTTTTTTGAGGGCTTTTTTCATTCCAATAAGTGCTGTTTTAATTGCGTTACTAATTGGTTTTTATTTTCAAAAAAACGAAGTTAAATCGATAGCATTTTCAGGGCTTTTTTCAGGGCTGATATTTTTGATTTCTTATTTTTCAAAAAGCAAATGGTCAACAACAGCGGTGCTTTTTACCTTGCTTTTTTTTGCAGTTATTACAGCGTATAAATTGCAATTCGAAACGGATGAAAAAGAACGTGCTTCGCGAAAACTATTTGCAACAGAACTATCCGATAATCGAGATGTTGCAACCGAGGTTTCTTTTTTAACTGTTGCACCAATAATAGCACAACGATCATTTGTAAAAGGAGTTCATTTTTCTGTGTTGAAACAACAAATGGAAGACAGTATATTTTATGGATTTTGGGAGAAATATGATATTGACTGTTTTGTTTTTGGTAAAAATTCATTGGAAACAATTCATGGGTTTTCTCAACTAGACCTGGAAGAGTTGATTCAATTACACGGCGAAAAATCTCAAATTGCAACGGATTTATACTACATCAATGATTATTCACATCAACTGAGTTATGTGTTTAAACTGCCCTTAAAAGCAACAAAAGACAGTGTTATTTTTGGCACATTAAAAGCTAAAAAATTACCAGAGGAGATTGGTTATCCACGCTTATTAATTTCAGATCAAACGACAACTTTTCGTGCTATAGCAAATTATTCGGCGGCTAAATATTATCGTAATCAATTGACATTACATGTTGGCGATTTTCATTATCCAGTTCTCTCTCAGCAGTTTGGCTTACAACAATACGAAAGAGAAAAGTGGTTTAATTCAGCTGGCTTTTCGCATTTTGTATTACAACGAACACCGGATGATTTAATTATTTTGTCGTTACCAAATCCAAAACTTATTAATTGGATAACCTCTGTTGCGTTCTTAATGATTGGTTTTGGAATACTGTTGGTTGTTATTCGTTTATTATTGTACAAATCGATAGGATTTAATCAAACAAACATAAGCTTATCATCTAAAATTCAATTGGTGATGGTTGGTTTGGTTGTGCTTTCATTGGTTGGATTTAGTGTCTCTAGTAGTTCTTTTGTGACACAACAATACAAAGAGTACACAACTGATTTAGTTCTTGAAAAAGCGCGGTCACTTTCTAAGCAATTAGCGGTTAATAGCACTAAAAAACTCTTTCAATTTGGCAATGCAGACGATCGTTCCAATCAGTTGCGTATTTGGTCTGACATATACGTTACTAATTTAAATTATTATGCAATTAATGGGAAGTTACAAGGGAGTTCACGACCAACTATTTTTTCGAAAGGATTATTAAATGAACGCATTCATCCCTCCGCATTATTTGCATTAAAAACAGCTCATTCCATTGCTCATATTCAAACAGAATCTATCGGTAATTTGGAATATTTATCAGCTTATGTTCCATTATATGATTCAAAAGGGCATGCTTTTGGATTTTTAAATGTCCAGCATTTTGATCAGCAATCATTGTTTGAGAATCAAATTCAACAATTTTTCATTGCGATAATTAATGTTTTTATGCTGTTGCTAGTTATCTCTATTGTTGGAGCTATAGCTGTTTCATCTTGGTTAACTTCACCTTTGAGGATAATCCAAAAACATTTCAATCGTGTGTCCTTTGGCAAAAACAATCAGCCAATTGTTTATGATCGCGTTGATGAAATTGGTGATTTATTAGCTGCATATAATCGGAAATTGGTGGATTTGGAGGCTGCTGCAACACTGTTGGCACAATCGGAACGGGAGGGTGCTTGGCGTGAAATGGCCAAACAAGTTGCACATGAAATTAAAAATCCGCTAACACCGATGAAATTGCGTATTCAACAATTGGAGCGTGTGTTTGATCCTACTGATCCAGAGGCAAAGCAAAAAATACAACAAGTTGCGCGGTCGATTGTGGAACAAATAGATGCATTAGCAGCAATTGCAAATGCTTTTTCTAATTTCGCCCAATTTCCATCGCCACATTTAACAGCTGTTTCTTTAGTAGATATTATTCAACTTGTAGCTGAAGTTTTTGAATCAGAACATACGGTAAGGTTTGAACTACCTCAACCTTTAAATGCGCTAATGGTAATGGGTGATCAGACACAACTTATTCGCGTTTTCAATAATCTATTCACGAATAGTATTCAAGCAGTTGAATTTGGCAAAGTGGCTGTTATTTCGATTGCGTATGAAGAACGTGATGAAACGATAATTATTCGTATCCAAGACAACGGTAAAGGAATTCCAAACGAACAAATTGACACTATATTTGAACCATATTTTACCACCAAAAGTACTGGAACTGGTTTGGGATTAGCATTGGTGAAGCAAATAATATCTGGTCATCAAGGAACGATTGCAATTGAGTCTACATCTGAAAATGGAACAACCATGACGCTTATTTTCCAGGCGGTATAGTATAAAAAACCCCGCTTTTTCAAGCGAGGTTCATTATCAAAAGTGATATGTTATTTAGTTACAACAACATTGAAACGGCTTTTAGCACCATTTTCAAAGTCTAATGCAAATACATAAGTTCCATTGTTCATTCCAGCAACATTTGTTGTGAATTGACCATTGTTTACTTTAATTGTTTGTGTTGAAATTAAACGACCAGCGATGTCAGTAATAGACAACGTTGCGTTTCCTGTTGCGTTTAATTTTACTGTAATAACATCTGCAGATGGATTAGGGAAAGCAGCAGCTTCTACATTGTTTTCTGCGACAGCTAAGTCATCAGATGTATTAAATGCTAAAGAAGAAGTGATTCCAAAACCTCCCATAACAAATGCACCTCCGTCTGGACGGTGAGGGAAACGAATTAAATTATCTGCAGCAGTATTTTCATCATAATAATCAGTTGTTGAGTAAGCTAAATACAAACGTGGTTCATACGTTGTAATACACGCTAAATATTGTTGATTATTTTGGAATGTAAATACTGGTGGATCCATTAACGGAATGAAAATAGTTTGCTCCGTATCATTTGATAAGTATTCGTATGTTCCTGTTGCTACAGCATTGATATTAGATATAGCAGTTGCAGCAGTTGTTACATCTGCATCATTCCATTCGTAAATAGTCAAGTCAACGGCTTGTCCAGTTAATGATAACGTAGCCGTATCTGCTACGGCAACAGCTAAACCACCAAAGTATGCTCCATTAGTTGCAATACGTCCAGCATTTGCATCTTTCAATGCCACACATGTTTCAAATGTACTTGAAGGAAGTGTATTAGCACGATAATAACCATCCACATGAACTGTTGTTGCTGTATCCAAATGTGCTAACGACCATAAGTCACCTAAACTAAATTTGTATGAAGAAACATTATCAGCTGCATATAAATCTGTGCTATCCATATCGATTGAATACATTACTTCGTATTCACCAGCTGTATAAGATGCTTGTGAGAATGTAGGAGTTGTAATATACAATGAATCATTAGCGTTAATTGTTGCTCCTGCAGATGTTTGTGTGTATAAAGTTGTCCCATTTTTTGAAACGGTTGTTGTCATGCGCACATTCGTTTGTGCATTTTGACCATAGTTGTATACCCAACCTCCAAATGGTACTGCAAATTCACTTGCATTTTGAGCTAATGGCAATGGTTTTGATCCATAATCAGCTCTGATTGCACGATTGTCATAAATAGAAACGTCATTTGAGAATAATCCAGTTTTGTCACCGATTAATCCAACTACTGTAGTTCCTCCTTCAATCGCTGTTCTGATTGCATCACCGTCTGATTTTTGAATAAACACAACTGGAATTGTTACTGATGCACCTTCCGTTCCACCGCTCATGTTAATCAAGGCTTCTTCTCTGTTTACAATAATTACAGCAACTGCACCATGAGCTTGAGCATACAATGCTTTTTGTCCAAACGTACACGTGTTTCTGTAAATCAAAGCGATTTTACCTGTTAAATCATTTACTCCAAGAGAATCACATCCATGCAATGAAATTGGTAATCCTTGAGCATTTAAACCAGTGCTACCATCATTCATAATTGCAATTGTGTCTAACACAACTGGTTGACCAACTAATGTTGTTAAACCCCAGCCAGAACCATCACCATTGCTGGTAAATGATTTTAATCCTTGAATGGATGCAGGCTCTTCTACAGAAAAGATAACCTGACCAAACGTAATAGTCGCGCTAATTGCGAGACTTAGCGTAAGTAATAGTTTTTTCATAATTAAGTTTATATTAATGTTCTGCTAAATTTAAAAAAACTTCTTTAACTAGAAAAATAAATTTTTGGAAAATAAAAAAGGGTGAGAAAACCCACCCTTTTTTACTATGTATTTATCAGCATTATTCTGCTGAAACGATTGCTTTTAAGTATTCACGATTCATGCGTGCAATGTTTTCTAACGAGATTTCTTTTGGACATTCTACAGCACAAGCTCCAGTGTTTGTACAATTACCAAAACCTTCTTCGTCCATTTGTTTCACCATGTTTAACACACGTTGTTGTGCTTCTACTTGACCTTGAGGCAACAAAGCTAATTGAGAGACTTTTGCAGAAACAAATAACATCGCAGAAGCATTTTTACACGATGCAACACAAGCGCCACAACCAATACAAGTTGCTGCTTCAAATGCTTTATCTGCATCCGCTTTTCCAATTGGAATAGCATTTGCATCCATTGTTTTTCCAGATGTGTTAACCGAAACAAATCCTCCAGCTTGTTGTATGCGATCAAATGCTGAGCGGTCAACTACTAAATCTTTGATTACTGGGAATGCTTTTGCTCTCCATGGTTCAACATAAATAGTTTCACCATCTTTGAATTTACGCATGTGTAATTGACAGGTAGTTACAGCTCTATCTGGTCCGTGAGCTTCACCATTAATGTACAACGAACAGCTTCCACAAATACCTTCACGACAATCGTGATCAAATGCGATAGGTTCTATACGTGAATTAATTAATTGTTCGTTTAATTGGTCCAACATTTCAAGAAATGAACTGTCAGTAGAAACATTATCTAATTTATATGTTTCCATTTTACCTTTTGTATTAGCGTTTTTTTGACGCCATATTTTCAGGTTTATATTGATTGTTTTTGATGCCATTTTAATTCGTTTTTAAATATTATTATTAGAAAACACGAAATCACTTATAATTTCTAGCTGCTATTTTAATGAATTCATAATTCAACGGCTCTTTGTGCAATACAGATTCATTTATATCTGAACCTTTGTATTCCCAAGCACTTACAAATTTGAAGTTTTCATCATCACGCAATGTTTCGCCTTCTGCGTCTTGGTGTTCTTCACGGAAGTGACCTCCACAAGATTCTTCACGCATCAAGGCATCACGCGCCATTAAATGACCTAGTTCAATAAAATCTGCTACACGCAATGCTTTTTCCAATTCAGGATTCAATTCATTCGCGTCACCAGGAACAAATACATCCGCATAAAACTCTTCTTTCAAAGCAGCTATTTCTGCAATCGCTTCTTTCAATCCAGCTTCGTTACGTGCCATACCAACCTTGTTCCACATGATTAATCCCAAACGTTTGTGGAAGAAATCAACTGATCTAGATCCATTATTCGTCAAGAATTTTTCGATTGTAGCTCTTACTGAATTTTCAGCTTCGTCAAACTCAGGTGAATCCGTTGCGATTTTACCTGTACGAATTTCATCTGCTAAATAATCAGACACAGTGTATGGTAACACGAAATAGCCATCAGCTAAACCTTGCATCAAGGCAGAAGCACCTAATCTGTTTGCACCGTGGTCAGAGAAGTTAGCTTCACCTGCAACGAAACAACCTGGAATAGATGATTGTAAGTTATAATCAACCCATACACCACCCATTGTGTAGTGAACAGCTGGATATATTTTCATTGGTGTTTCGTACGGGTTTTCATCTGTAATTTTTTCATACATCTGGAACAAGTTTCCGTATTTACTTTCCACCCATTTTTTACCTAATTCAATGATTTTAGCATCTGAAGGATTGTGGTCACCCGCTGCATAAGCAGCTTGTTTACCTTTTGCTACAATTTCAGAAGAGAAGTCCAAATAAACACCTTCGTTTGTGTCATTCGCTTCAATTCCGTAACCAGCGTCACATCTTTCTTTCGCAGCACGAGAAGCTACGTCACGTGGAACTAAGTTACCAAATGCTGGATATCTTCTTTCTAAGAAATAATCTCTATCGTCTTCTGCAATTTGAGTAGGTTTTAATTTCCCAGCACGAATTGCTTCCGCATCTTCAATTTTCTTAGGCACCCAAATACGACCAGAATTACGAAGCGACTCAGACATCAACGTTAATTTTGATTGATTCGTTCCGTGAACTGGAATACAAGTTGGGTGAATTTGTACGAAACATGGATTGGAGAAATGCGCACCACGTTTGTGTGTTTTCCAAGCTGCAGTAACGTTACTTCCCATTGCATTTGTTGACAAGAAATATACGTTTCCGTATCCTCCCGATGCAATAATAACCGCATGTGCTGAATGGCGCTCTAGTTCACCAGTAACTAGGTTACGTGCGATGATTCCTCTTGCTTTGCCATCAACTTTTACTAAGTCCAGCATTTCGTGACGGTTGTACATTTTCACACGTCCCAAACCTGTTTGACGAGAAAGGGCTGAATAAGCACCTAATAATAATTGTTGTCCTGTTTGACCCGCAGCGTAAAATGTACGTTGTACTTGCGTACCACCAAATGAACGGTTGTCTAATAAACCTCCGTATTCACGTGCAAAAGGAACACCTTGTGCAACACATTGGTCGATGATATTTCCAGAAACTTCTGCTAAACGGTGAACGTTTGCTTCGCGCGCTCTGTAATCTCCCCCTTTGATTGTATCGTAAAACAAACGGTAGATTGAATCACCGTCATTTTGGTAATTTTTTGCTGCGTTGATTCCTCCTTGAGCTGCAATTGAGTGAGCTCTTCTTGGTGAATCTTGGAAACAAAACGCTTTCACATTATATCCCATTTCTCCTAAAGAAGCAGCAGCAGCAGCTCCAGCTAATCCAGTTCCAACAACAATGACATCAATTTTCGGACGATTGTTTGGTGCAACTAATTTTAAATGGTTTTTATGATTGGTCCATTTATCTGAAATGTGACCTTCTGGTATTTTTGAATCTAATATCGACATGACTTAAAATTTTTTTTGACTGTTAACGCATGTAAAGAATGACAGGAATAATTGCAAAAGCAATAGGAACTATGACTGCAAATAATTTACCGATTAGTTCAATTGCTGGTGTGTATCTTTTATGACGAACACCCAATGACTGGAATGCAGATGCGAAACCATGCCATAAGTGGAATGCCAATACCAACATTGATAAAGCATACAATGCAGTAGCAACTAATCCCAAGCTGTTTTCTTTGCTAAAGAATTTGATAACGACTGTGTACAAATCTTTGTAACCTTCGCCCATTTTCAAATCAATTCCTTTTGCGTACAATTCAGTTTTGTGTTTCACTTCCAATTGATCTACAGGAACATAATCACCAGCAGTTGTTAAGTACAAATTCATTTTTTGTTCTTGTCCACCCATCATTGGATTTCCAGGAAGTGTGATTTCTTTTGTGTGCAAAGGAATGTCTTGTGTGATTTTAGCTTTCCACCAGAAGTTTGCCATGTGCGTTACAATGAACACCAAAATCAATGTTCCTAACACAGCCATGTAACGAGAAGGAGTACTTGAATTCGCTCCCGGGTTGTTATACGCATAGTTTTGTGGGCGTGCTTTTTTGTTCGCAACAGTTAACATAATTCCATCAATAGCATGGAAAATGATCGAAATGTAGGTAACGTAAGACAATACTTTGATAAACAAGTTATGCCCCATAAAGTAAGCGTACTCATTAAAACCACGTTTTGTTGCCTCATTCGCCTCGCCTAATAATTGAAGGTTTCCTAATAAGTGACCAATTAAGAAGGTACACAGAAACAATCCTGTTAGTGCCATCCAATATTTTTTGGCTACTGACGATTTTAAAATTGCTGATTTACTCATTTCCTTTTAATTTTTTTTCTAAATTACTTTGCAAATTTAACTTCTATAACAATCGGATAGGAGAGAAGTTCTTATTTAGATTCAATTTAGATTACAAAAAAAACAGCTGAAACCCTTGTTGTGATTGGTTTCAACTGTTTTTGTGAAGATTGACAAGAAAAAATTCTATATTAATTTTGCAATTTTTTAATGTGAAACAGGAGTTTCATCTAACGAAACGCCACGTTTTTTTAATAATTGATTCACGTAAATGGCAAAAAACAAAATATAAGCAAAGCAAAACGCACCGATTACGAATGATTCTTGAATGCCAATTAAATCGGATAGCTTACCTTGTAATGGCGGAATCAATGCGCCACCTAAAATCATCATCACTAACAAACTTGAACCTTGACCTTGGTATTTTCCTAATCCAGCTAACGAAAGCGAGAAAATACATGGCCACATAATTGAGCAGAATAAACCGGCACTTAACAAGCCATAAATTGCTACGTCACCTGTTGCAGTTAAACCAACTAAAAGCGATAACACACCAAGTGCGCCAAAAATCGTCAACGACAAAGCTGGTTTATCATTGGCTACATACATTGCAAGAATTTGAACGACAACGCAACCAATATACCAATACAAGTTATCAATAGCATACCCCGAAAGTTTCGAAATGATTAATATAATTGCAAATGCAACAAGCGGGACAATGAATTTTAGCATTGTTTTTAGTTGTTGACTTAAGTTAAAAGCATTGACAGCTCCCGTCCAACGACCAATCATCAAACTTCCCCAATACATCGAAACGTAAGGAGTGATTTCAGAGGAAGATAATCCACCAAAACTAGGTTGTTTTAACAATTCACCCAAGTTACTACCAACAGCAACTTCTACACCAACGTAAGAAAAGATCGCCAACATACCCAGTGTTAATTGCGGATATTTCATTGCTCCCCAGCCACTTTCTGATTTTTTTGCTTGTGTGTTCGCAAACAACAATCCACCAACAACAGCAACAATCCCAAGTGACAACCAGATAATTCTGTTTTTGTCCAATCCTTGTTGGATTTTGTGATGTTCTTTTTCTAAGGTGTTGTACGTTTCTTTTTCTGCGGGAGTTAATTGACTGATTTCAATCGTTTTGTTATCACTAGTTGTTGTTAACTCATGTTGCGCGCCTTCAATTTCTACCAATTGCTTTGCTTCATCAGAACGATAACTGCTAAAAACAGGCGAAAAACAAGCAACTAAAATTCCTGTAATCACTAATAGTGTTACCACGGCTTTTTTTCCTTGATCCGTATCATTCGATGTCGTATCATCACTTTCAATTTTCCCAGCAGGAACTTTTTTTGAAAACGTCAATAATAAAGCTATTCCTACAAATAATGCACCGACACCAGCATACAAGAACACAACAGTTTTTAAACTTAATTGAGCAATCATATCATCACTTATTGCTGCAGCTGTTCCAAATAATGCCAATGAAACCAAAACTGGTCCGATGGTTGTCCCTAAACTATTGATACCGCCACCTAAATTGATGCGGTTACTTCCTGTTTTTTCATCGCCCAAAGCAATCATGAATGGATTTGCAGAAGTTTGTTGTAACGAGAAACCAAGTGCAACGATAAACAAACCGAATAGCATTCCTGCAAACTGATTGGCAAAAACAGATACAATCATGGCAACTGCTCCTAATGCAGAAACCAATAAACCAATGATGATGCTTTTTTTATAACCCCACGATCCAACCAAGTCTTTTCGTTTGGCATAACTGAAAACAAACAAGCCCAACGCACCTAAGTAATACGCACCGTAAAAAGCAAAATCAATTAACTGACTTTGAAATTGATCTAATTTGAAATAATGTTTGCAAAATGGAATAAATACACTATTACCAGCTGCAATGAATCCCCAAAAGAAGAAGACGGTTGTCAATGTGCTCAAGGCACCGTAATTTGTAGTTGCTGTTTGTTTACTCATTTTCGTAGAAATTTATCTCCCGAAAATAAACAGAAAAACAATAGAAATTGTACTTAATACAATTTCTAAGTGAATTTTTAATTTCTTTTTTCGATTAACAAGCGTTTTGCATCGTGAATTAATGCGTTTACTTCTTTCGGATTTGTCCCGTCGTAATAACCTCTTATGCGTGCTTGTTGATCTACAAGGACAAAATGATTCGTATGTATAAAATCAGAACCAACATCGCCTTGGTTTTTAACTTCAGCTGGCTTTAAGACAAAAAAATTGCGTCTGGCTAAACGGTACAAATTTTTCTTTTCTCCTGTTAAAAAGTGCCATTGTTTTGGATTGGCATTGTGCGCGGTTGCATATCGGTTTAGTTGTTCAACAGTATCTACCTCAGGGTCAACGGTAAAACTAAGTATGGTAAAATCCTGTTCATTTTTCATTGCTTCCTGAACGCGTTGCATTTGTCCATTCATTATTGGGCAGATGGTTCCACACGTGGTGAAAAAATATTCGGCAACGTATACTTTACCATTTAATTGCGAAGATTGAAACGTATTACCAGTTTGATCAACGAACTCAAATTGCCCGATTTTGTGGCCAAAACCTACGCGAATCAAATCGCGATCTACCATTTCTGGTTGAATATCTATCGGATTGTAAATTCTTAATGGTTTTTCATCACTTGGCTTAGTAATGATGTATGCCGCAATGACTCCTCCAATGAAAATAAGTGCAATAATGATAATGCGCATGACTTTTTTTTCAAAGTTAGGTATTACAAGCAAATCTGCATGTTTTTTCTTGATAATTAACTTTATTTTTACCACATTCAAAAAGGATGAAAAATGAATAAGGATTTATTAGCTGAATTATGTACCGTTCCTGGTGCACCTGGATTTGAAGAACGCATTCGACAAGTAGTGTTACGCGAAATAACAGGACTTTGTGATGAGGTAACCGTTGATAACATGGGTAATGTTTATGCGATTCGTAAAGGCGCGTCAAATAAAGCAGCAATGGTTGGTGCGCACATGGACGAAATTGGTTTCATGGTGACACACATAGATGACAAAGGCTTTATTCGTTTTACAACCTTAGGAGGTTTTGACCCAAAAACATTGACAGCTCAACGTGTAATAATTCATGGAAAAGAAGATATTATTGGTGTAATGGCATCCAAGCCAATCCACGTCATGACGGCAGATGAACGCAACAAAATCGCGAAACTATCCGACTATTTTATTGATACAGGTTTACCTGCTGATAAAGTAAAAGAACTCATTGCAATTGGAGATCCGGTTACGCGTGAACGTGAATTCATTCAAATGGGTGATTGTTTCAATTGTAAATCGTTGGATAATCGGTTGGCGGTTTTTATTGCAATAGAAACGTTAAAACAGTTGAAAGGGAAACAATTACCGAATGATGTTTACATGGTTTTCACCGTGCAAGAAGAAGTGGGGATTCGCGGAGCAAATGTTGCAAGTTTACGCATTCAACCGCATTATGGTTTCGGTTTAGATACTACGATTGCTTTTGATCTACCTGGCGCAGCAGCACATGAATATATTACTAAATTAGGTGAAGGTACAGCGATTAAAATCATGGACGCTTCTACAATTTGCGATACGCGAATGGTGCGCTTTATGAAGCAAATTGCTGACAAGGAAAAAATCCAATGGCAACCCGAAATATTAACAGCGGGAGGCACTGATACAGCGGGAATTCAACGCATGTCAGCAGGAGGATCTATTGCTGGGGCAATTTCTATTCCTACACGTCATTTACACCAAGTAATTGAAATGGCGCACAAAGATGATATTCAAGGAAGTATAGATTTGTTAACGGCTTGTTTACTTAATTTAGATAAGTTTGATGAAAAATTTTAAATCAGTTCGATGAAAAAAATTAGTTATTCCATTTTAGTTGTCGCGCTTGCTTCAATTTCATTGGCTTTTGTCGCTACAAAAACAACAAGTTTATTGCCTTATCATGGGCGCAGTATTGTTTTTTATAATGTCGAAAATTTATTCGATACGATCGATCAACCCGATGTAATTGACGAAGATTTCTTGCCTACCGGAAAATTAAAGTGGAACACAAAACGCTATCAGTTAAAATTGAACCACATTGTTGAAGCGTTAACCTTCAATTTAGCTGAAAATCCGTTGATGATTGGTCTTGTTGAAGTGGAAAACGATGCGGTAGTAATGGATGTAGCAAAAACGGGACGTTTGGCGTCTACAAATTATCAATTGGTGCATAAAAACTCACTAGATTCACGCGGAATTGATTGTGCGTTGTTAGTAGATGCAAGTCGTTTTAAAGTATTGACTTCTGAATTTTTAACCGTTACAATTGATAGCATTCCAAATTTTAAGACCCGTGACATTCTTTATGTGAAAGGACTACTTGCAGGAAACAAAACGGTACATGTATTTGTCAATCATTGGCCATCCAGAAGAGGAGGAGAGAAAGAATCGGAAATTCGCCGCGTTCAGGCTGCAACGGTTGCACGAAAAAAAATCAACGAAATTTTAGCACAAGATCCGAAAGCAACTATTTTATTAATGGGTGATTTTAATGATCATCCAACGGACAAATCGATGGATGAAGTATTGGGTGCTAAACAGCTTTCAGACAAGTCTGCACAATTGTATAACTTGTTATACGATGATCAACTTGCTGGAAAAGGAACACACAGCTACCAAGGAAAATGGGGCGTATTGGATCAATTTGTTGTTTCAAAAGGTTTGTTTACAGGAAAAAGGGGCGTTAAACTTTCGCCAAAAGACGCAACAATTGTTTACGAAGAAAAATTACTGTTCACTCAAAAAGACGGTACGAAAAAACCGGCAACAACGTATGGTGGAGATAATTATTACGGAGGTTATTCTGACCACCTTCCCATTCAATTGCGTTTAAAATAATTGTGATGGGAAATTTATTTGTTGTACCAACTCCAGTTGGAAATTTAGAAGACATTACACTACGCGCCATTCGTGTTTTTCAGGAGGCTGATTTGATTTATGCCGAAGATACGCGCGTAACCAAGAAGTTGTTGAATCACTTGAATATAGCGAGCAAGCAAATTGTTCCGTTTCATGCACACAACGAACACAAACAATTAGAACGTTGCGTTCAGTCTGTTCAAACAAACACAACGACTGTTTTGGTTTCAGATGCTGGGACTCCAGCAATTTCTGACCCAGGATTTTTGTTGGTACGTGCATGTGTCGAAGCAGGAATCACAGTCACTTGTTTACCTGGTCCAACAGCATTTGTTCCTGCATTGGTTGGGAGTGGTTTTCCTGCTGATCGATTTGTTTTCGAAGGATTTTTACCCCATAAAAAAGGACGCCAAACAAAATGGTTGTCGTTTTTGTCGGAAGAACGCACAATTATTTTGTACGAATCTCCGCACCGTTTGATAAAAGCGCTGGAAGAATGTTGCACTTTACTTGGTCCAGATCGTGAAGTGTGTGTTGCGCGCGAAATCAGTAAGATGTATGAAGAATTTCAACGCGGTAAAGCGTCTGATGTGTTGGCACATTACCAAGCTAAACCGCCAAAAGGCGAAATCGTATTACTCATAAAGGGAGTGGAAGAGGCTCCAAAAAAGAAAGCCTCTAAATATGCGAAAAACGAAGCGGATTAGACTGTTAAAAATCCAAATTGACTTCCTGATGAGGTAGATTCTCCATCAAATGTCATTACGGGAATTTGTAGCGGATTTCCTGCTAAAGCCTTTACTAAGTGTTCTGAAAACGAGAAAAACGAATCTTGGTAATAGGTAGCAGCTAACATATCTGCACCGATTTCTTCGCAGTAAGCTAATAAGTTTTTCACGTACCCTTTAGCAGAAACAAGGTGTATTTCTGTGTTTATTCCGTTTTCATTGAGGTAATCACGACTTAATTTGAGGTTCAATTCTATTTTTCTTTTCAAGAACTCATCTTCTTGAGCTGCAGCAACTAACACAACTTTAGAATCAAACAATTGCCCAATTTTAGTTGCGTGTTTGACAACTTGAATACTTTCTTTTTCAAGGTCAAGCGTCATAACGATTGTTTTAATTGTATGAAAACGTGTTTCTTTTTGCGCAATAATCATTGGCACTTTGCTGTTTGCTAGCACACGCATTGTTTTACTTCCAAGAACTTTGGATAATAACCCAACTTCGCCATGAGTTCCCATAACAATAAGCGATGCGCCAATTCCTTCTGCAATTACACCGATATCATGCAACACATTGCCAACAATTACGGTTGCTTCAATATCAAATTCATTGTATTTGCCAGCTAATTCGCTTAGTTTTAATTCTGCTCCTGTTCGCTCGCTTTCGTTTGCAATGATGTGTAATAAAACGACTTTATGTGCTTGTTTTTCGGCTAAAGCCAATGCAAACATTAATGCGTTTTCAGTTTCGAAAGTAAAGTCGATTGGGACTAAATATGTTGTGATTTTTGAATCCATGGTCTTTTCGTTATTTTTTGTAAAGTTAGTTGTTACGCGCTAACTTTTTTATGACTTTCGTTAGTTTTTTTACTTGTTAGTCGTTTAACGATTATCTTTGCTTTATGATACAGACCGAAGCTTTTGTTTTAACTAAAAAAGGAACTGCACGAGCGGCTTTTCAATTTTCAACCATTTCGCTTCCTGCGTTGACGGAAGATCAAGTAATCATTGATGTTGAGGCGTTTGGATTGAATTATGCAGACGTCATGGCACGAAGAGGACTTTACCGCGAAGCACCACCAATGCCATGTGTAGTTGGTTATGAAGTAGTTGGAACCATTAGCGCAATTGGCGCAGCCGTAGATCCATCGTTAATTGGAAAACGTGTTGTTGCTTTTTGTCGTTTCGGTGGTTATGCCAAAAAAGCAATCTCTCAAATAGGTGCTTTTCAAGAAATAAACGAGTTAGATGCTGGAGCCGCTTTGGCTTTAGCTACACAATTTGTGACGGCTTATTATATGGTTTATCGTGCTGCAAATGTTCAATCAGGTGAATCAGTTTTAATACATGCTGCAGCAGGTGGAGTAGGAACAGCCCTGATACAATTGTGTAAGATAAAAGGTGCAACCGTTATCGCAAAAGTGGGAGGCGCCGATAAATTGAAACTCGTTAACGAACTTGGTGCTGACTGTGCAATCAATTATCAAACAACAGATTACCAAAAAACAATTGCTGATTTTTTAGGCAATGATCGCTTGGATGTGAGTTTCAATCCTGTTGCTGGGTCAACGTTTAAAAAAGATTGGACCATGTTAGGTTCTGGCGGGAGATTGGTGTTGTTTGGCGGTTCAGAATTAGGAAAAGGTAAATTTGGCTTTTTGTCAACACTTAATTTTGTTAGAAAAATGGGAATCATTGTACCAATTGGTTTAATGATGCGTTCTAAAAACATATTGGGAGTTAATATGCTCAAATTAGCAGACAACAAACCTCACGTTTTGACAGATTGTTTGAAAAATGTTGTCGAACTACTGCAGCAACAACAAATTCAACCAATTGTTGGTGGAGAATATACAGCGGATACTTTTTTTGAAGCGCAAGATGCCTTGGAATCAGGAAAAAGCACCGGGAAATTGATTGTAAAATGGAATTAATAGCAAAACGATGAAAATTGTAGTGATTTTACTGGGTTTGATTACGTTGAATGCGTGTATTGAACATCAAAAAAAAGAACCAGCGCAAAAAAAAGAGGCATCTTCTACGTTGCGCCAACAACATTACCGTACTGTTCGCTTGTACAAAGGAATCATACCATGTGCGGATTGTAGCGGGATTGCTCAAAAATTATTGCTCAAAGGTGATTCTATTGGGATTTATCGATTAACAGAAACGTACAAAGATGCTGGAGAAGATGGCGACGCAGTAATTATCAGTTCGGGAGAATGGAAATTGATAACTGAAAATAACGCACAACAACTTTATTTGTCACAAGGAACGTTACAAGACTCGTCACGAATTATGCGTTATGAATACAACAAATCTGTTTTGCATCAATTAGAACTTGATGGCGCACAAATCGAATCAAAGTTTGCGTATACCCTGCGCCTGGAAAAAAAGCAATAAAAAAAGCGTCCAATTAGACGCTTTTCATTCTTTTCTTATTGTTCCTTATTTCAAATCAATACCAAGTTCTTTTAATTGAACTGCGTCTATTGGTGACGGAGCATCAATCATCACATCTCTTCCGCTATTGTTTTTAGGGAAAGCAATGTAGTCGCGAATAGAGTCAGATCCGCCCATTGTAGCTACTAGTCTGTCCAAACCGAAAGCTAATCCACCATGAGGTGGCGCGCCGTATTCAAAAGCATTCATCAAGAAGCCAAATTGAGCTTGTGCTTGTTCCGGAGTAAAGCCTAATAATTCAAACATACGAGCTTGTAAAGTTCTATCGTGAATACGAATAGATCCACCACCTAATTCCACACCATTCATCGCTAAATCGTATGCGTTTGCACGAACTTTCCCAGGATCAGTATCAATTAATGCAATATCTTCTGGTTTTGGTGATGTAAAAGGGTGATGCATAGCATGGTAGCGCTGACTCTCTTCATCCCATTCAAGTAACGGAAAGTCGAGTACCCATAATGGTTTGAAATCGTCTGGATTTCTCAACCCCAAATCAGTTCCCATGCGCAAACGCAATTCATTCATTTGCTTGCGTGTTTTGTCAATTTCTCCACTCAAGACAAGTAATAAATCACCCGCATTAGCACCACATTTATCTGCCCATACTTTTAATGTTGCTTCATCGAAAAATTTATCGACTGAACTTTTAAACGTTCCGTCAGCATTACATTTGACGTAAACCAACCCTTTTGCACCTATTTGCGGACGTTTGATCCATTCTGTAAGTTCATCTAATTGTTTGCGCGTATATTCAGCTGCTCCTGGAACAGCAATTCCGATAACAGCTTCTGCGCTATCAAAAACCACAAAGTCTTTTCCAGCACTCAACGATTTTAAATCAGTAAATTCCATCCCAAAACGAATGTCTGGTTTATCAGAACCATATTTTTCCATTGCTTCAGCATAGGTCATTCGTGGGAAATCACCTTCAAATGTTATTCCTCGAACAGAACTAAACAAGTGTTTGATTAAGCCTTCGAATGTATTTAGTATATCTTCTTGTTCTACAAATGCCATTTCACAGTCGATTTGTGTAAACTCAGGCTGTCTATCTGCACGTAAATCCTCGTCACGGAAACATTTTACGATTTGATAATAGCGATCAAAACCTGCAACCATTAACAATTGTTTGAATGTTTGTGGCGATTGCGGAAGTGCATAAAATTCGCCTTGATTCATACGGCTTGGCACCACAAAATCACGAGCTCCTTCTGGAGTGGATTTAATTAAATAAGGTGTTTCAACATCTACAAAATCTTGTGCATCTAAGTACTTGCGTGTTTCTAGCGCTACTTGATTACGCAAACGCAATTTTTGCTGAACAGGATTTCTTCGTAAATCCAAATAACGGTATTGCGCGCGCAATTCTTCACCGCCATCTGTATCATCTTCAATAGTAAATGGGGGCGTTTTCGCTGCATTTAATATAGTAAGTTGTTCGACTTTTATTTCAATTTCACCTGTTGGTAATTGGTTGTTTTTGCTTGAACGTTCTATCACCAATCCAGATACATGTACAACAAACTCACGGCCTAATTTGCGGGCCTGCATGCAGAGTTCAGCATTTTCTTCCAAGTTAAATGCTAATTGGGTAATACCGTAACGGTCACGTAAATCGACAAAGGTCATTCCTCCTAAATCGCGCGAACGTTGAACCCAACCAGCTAAAACAACTTCTTTTCCAATGTGTGCAGTGCGTAATTCACCGCAAGTATGTGATCTATACATGATAATTTATTGAGTTGCAAAGATATTATTTATCTACTATTTTACTTGCTAGATTATGCGCATTGGACCCGAAAAGTAATTTTTTTTGAAAAAAATGTAACAAAATTTGAATTTATGAGTCTAACATAAAAAACGAATAATGAATAACAACAAAATAACTACTATGAAAAAAATGATTTTTAGCTTATCAGCAATTTGCTTAACAAGCATACTGTTTGCACAAGAAACGCCAGACACAACTCGTTTTAATGTTGGTACTAGCAAAGTTATTATCATTAATCCTAAAGGAGCAACTGTAAAGGTTGAAAATGACACTGTCAATGCTGAACCAGATGAGGAGGAATTAAATGATATTAATGCACATTGGTCGGGGATTGATTTTGGTCCAACACTTTTATTGAACAAAGACATGAAATCTAGTTTTCCGAATGATCCACAGTGGGAAAATGATCCAGGTAAATCGTTTAGTTGGAGTTGGAACGTTCTAGAACACAAGTTTCCAATTTACAAAAATCATGTTGGTATAGTAACAGGTTTAGGGTTTAATTGGACGCAGATCGGATTAAAACAATACGTTTTACAACACACGACAGACTCATTGTTTGCTATAGCTGATACGGTGAATGTTTACAAAAAGAACAAACTACGTGCGATTTATTTAACAGCACCATTGATGATTGAGTTTTGTGGAAATGAAAGTGGCGATGAAGGCTTTTATTTTGCAGCAGGTGTAATTGGCGGCGTGCGCATTGGTTCAAGTGTAAAAACTGTTACAGAAGGCGACGCGAAAATGAAACAAAAAGTGAAAGGCACATATGGATTAGATGCATTTCGTTTGGATGCCGCAATGCGTCTGGGATATGATGATTGGGGAGTTTACCTAAATTATAACGTAATGCCGCTATTTGACACTGATAAAACAGCTGCGGTTTATCCATTAACGTTTGGTGTTTCAATGAATTTTTAATTCTCCATCATAGCGGAAATTAACAAAGCAGGAAAGGCGTCGTTTGACGCCTTTTTTTGTGAATAATCGTGGGCTTTTACATTTGTAGACTTAATTCATTCCTACATCGATTTATATTTATTAAATTTGAATCAATTCTAGTGGAATGAAACACGGCCTTGTTATCTTATTTGTTACTTTTTTGGCGTTTGTCTCTGTTGGACAAAAAAATTGTCAATGCCCAACAATCGACACCTATTTTCAAAAAAAGTTCATTGATTCAACGATTGTTTATTCTCCTGAAAATTTAAGAATGCTTGGTTGGAAGTACCTTAAATCAAGTAATCCACGGTGCAAATCTTTTGGATATCACCTTATAGCTCAAGATTATTTAAATAATTATCAATTCGAAGCAGCCAAAAAAAACTTGGACAAAGAGTTGTTTTTACTCGATAGTATTCGTTGTTTCAAAGCCGCATATTTAATGAACTTCATTAGCTATGGCGATTATTATTTGCGCGTTGGTGAAAACGAGTCGGCGTTAACTGTTTACAAAAAAGCATTAGCGGTTATTGGCAAAAACCAAGCACATCCGTTTTACCCCAAAGTGATGTTGTCGCTCTCTACTGTATTTTCCAAATTGAAAACAGAAGACAAGTCCCTTAACTATTTAAAAACGGCACATAATCTTGTCAATCAGCAACCAAACAACACGTATAAAGTTGATAATTTATTTAGTTTGTCGGCGCGTTATTACCATCATTTTGAAACAAGCAACGACCTTCCTTTGCTCGATTCTGCTCATCATGTGGCATTGGTTGGATTGCGATTAGCAAAGAAAATAAAGTATGAGCAAAGTTATGTAAAAGGGTACAACTTATTGGAAGACAAATCGTACCACGATCGAAATTACCGCAAAGCTATTTTGTTTTTAGATAGCGCTCTCTTCTATACGTATCCAACTAATCAGCTTGTTGAACGAGAAGGAATTTTTTCGGATTTAACGGATATTTATTTGGAGTTAAAACTATACGATAAAGCGTATCAATTTGCAGATTCAACATTGACAAGTGCACTTGTTTTGAAAAATCCTTACAAAGTAAAAAGCGCTTTGGAATTGGTATATACATGTGCTAAATTAAGTGGAGAATACGAACGTGCGCTGACCGTATATGAAGATTTGGTTACCATGCGTGATAGTGTTGTTAAATTGCAAAATTTACGTGCATTCAACGATTTAGAAGAGAAATACCACCGCGTAAGAAAGCAAAAAGACGCTGACGCAGAAGAACAGGACAAAAAATTATTGGAGCAACAACGTCAAATAGGAAATTTGAAGCATAAATTAATCGTAGTAGGATTAATTATTCTAGCGTTATTAGGTTTTTATATCCTCATGGTATTTCGCCAACGAAAAATATCAGAACGCCAAAAAAACTTGGAATTACAGCATCGTTTAAATCGTGCTCGTATCAATCCAGAATTTATTTACAACACACTTTCTGTTTTGCAATCGACAGGAGACACTCAAGTTTTATCGAAGAAAATAGGCGCGTTTTCCAAGTTGATCAAACAAACACTCGATAGTACGCATGACGATTTTTTAACAGTAGATAAAGAACTAGCATTTTTGTCGTATTACATCGAATTACAACAAGACAAGTATCCCGATTTATTTGATGTTACATTTGATATTGATACTGCAATAGATCAAGCGGATGTTTGTTTGCCGACAATGATTTTGCAACCGTTTATTGAAAACACAATTACGAAAGGCTTTAAAAACATTGCTTACAAAGGTCAACTCACAGTTAAATTCTTTTTAACTCCCAATCAAGAATTGGTCATTATGATTCAAGATAATGGCCGCGGATTGAAAGCTGTTGATTCCTTGCGTGCTTCTGAAATCATTAATGACCGCTTGTATGTATTGAATAAAGTCAATAAATCAAGTTCGAGTTATTTAATTCGTGAACGCCAATCAGGAGGGGTGTCCGTAGAAATTTACTTGCCGTTGATTACCAAAGCTTTTGCAGAACAATTGAAAAACGAAGCGGAAGATTAATTTTTATAACGATCCATTAATTCGTATTGCGAACGTTTTTGTTCAGCGTCATCACCTGTTTTCTTATAACTGTTTAATTGCTTTTTATCGACGATCCGTGCTTTAACGTTATCGTTCCATTGAATATCAAAAATTGACTTGAGTTCTTTCTGAATCGTTTTGTCGTAAATAGGTGTTCCTACTTCAATACGTTGATCCATGTTTCTTTCCATCCAATCAGCAGAAGAAATAAAATACAAAGGGTTTCCATTGTTGTGGAAAATCTGCATACGCGTATGTTCCAAGAAACGATCGACAATACTTATAATTTCAATGTTTTCACTTTTCCCTTTTATGCCAGGAATCAAGCAACAAACGCCGCGAATAATTAGTTGAATTTTTACCCCTACGTTGGAAGCTTCGTATAACTTTTGAATCAAGTGTTTGTCAACAAGATTATTGATTTTAATTTGAATGCGTGCATCATCGCCTTTTTTTGCAGCCTTCATTTCGTTGTTAATACATGAAACAATTTTGCGACGTGCATTGATTGGCGAGACCGTTAAAAAACGAAATGTATGCCGGTGAAGGGTTTGTTCCATCATGTGGAACACATTATTCACTTCAAGTGACAACGAACGATTTGTAGTCAATAAACCAAAATCGGTATATATGCTTGCTGTACGCTCATTAAAATTACCTGTTCCAATATACGTTATATATTGTTCCGATTTTTCAGAAATACGGCGAATTTGCAATAGTTTAGAATGTATTTTTAATTCTTGGAAACCATATAAAACCCGCGCACCGTCTTCTTTTAATCGCTCTGCCCAATACAAGTTATTTTCTTCATCAAAGCGCGCTTGAAGCTCCAAAACAACAGTCACTTCTTTTCCATTACGAATTGCATTAATCAACGCATTCATCACTTGTGATTCTTTCGCGACGCGGTAGATGTTGATTTTAATGCTTTTGACTTTGGGGTCAATGGCAGCTTCTCTTATCAAATCCACAACATGATCAAATTTTTGATATGGAAAATGCAGTAAAACATCTTGTTTTAGGAGTTGTTTAATAATGCTTTTTTGACCTTTTAAAACTGGATGTTCTTGCGGTTGGATGGATACATATAAAAATTCCTTGTGCCCAAAAATCGGGAATTTCATAAAATCTTTAAAGTTGTGGTAACGTCCACCTGGTATAGTGTTGATGTTGACGTCTAGCTTAAAACAGCGCGAAAGAGACTCTAATAAATCTTTCGGCATTTTTTGATCGTACACTACGCGAACAGGATTTCCTTTCTTCCGCATTTTAATGCTTTTTTCCATTTTTTCAATGAAAGAAAGGGACACGTCATCATCCAAATTGAGCTCCGCATCACGTGTGAATTTAAATGTATATGCTTGGATACCATCAAAATGGAAAATTGGAAAAATGTCAGACAAATTCAAACGGATAATGTCATCAATTAATATGATTGCTTTGTGATCACCGGTTTTTAATTCATAAAACCGCGCTACTTTTTTTGGAATTTCTATTAACGCAAAGCGTTTTTTGCTTTTCGCATCCCATTCCATTTTTACACCAAGGTATATTGCAGCATCACGGATTCGAGGGAATGTTGTTTTTTTATCGAGCATCACTGGAACGATGTCGTGCACAATGTTTTTTAAGAAAAAGCTGCGCAACTCTTGTTTTTGTTCTTCAGTAGCTGTTTTTTCATTAATGATATCAATTCCGTTATCAGCGAGATCAGCTGTGATTTTTTTATAAGTTGCTTCAAATGTTTTTTGTTGTTTGATTACAACAGTTTGAATTTCCTCGTACAATTCACTCGGAGTTCCTTTGTATCCTTCAATTTTTTTACCCTGTAAGTGAATCATGCGTTTGATATTCGCAACTCGAACCCGATAAAACTCATCTAAATTATTGGAATAGATACCTAAGAAACGCATGCGTTCAACTAGTGGAACTGTTTCATCAGTTGCTTCCTGTAGCACCCGTTCGTTGAAGGATAACCAACTCAATTCTCTATTTATCATATGTTGAATTAACGATTGTTTTACGCTAACGTTTTCTTTTAAAGGCATGTTTACAAATAAATATGTCTTCAAAACTACCTACTAAACATTGTTTAAATGTTAAGAAATCACTTTTAAAATGTTAGCTTTTATTTTTTGGTTCTTTGATGTAAACTGCTGTTAATTGAATTACTTCCAAAGGACTTGTAATGAATTTTCGAACCCTTAAGTTGGTTAAGGTAATAAAATCATCGGAAATAAGTGGCACGATTACAGCATCATTTATCAATAATTGATCGCATTTTTGCAAATAATATGCGTGTTTATTGTTTGTTTTTTCACCATTTGCCTGAATAAAATAACTATTGAATTCGGGATTGAAGTAATTAAACGGATTTACAAATGTCGATTTTTGTTGGTTGGTGTTACCAACAAACAGACTCATAAAGTTTTCACCATCTGGATAATCAGCTACCCAACCACTTAACCAAATTGCTGCTGTTTCGTTTTCAACTAATTTATTCCGCATAGCTAAATCGACTAATTTTATTGTCAATTCGATGTTTAAATTTGCTTTCAGTTGTTTCACAATCGCTGCGACCAATTGGTGTTTGTCCGAACCTTTTTTATCATTGACATAAATGGTTAGCTTAGGAAAGTTTTCTCCCTTATCATAACCAGCGTCTTTCATGAGTTTTTGCGCTAACGGGATGTTAGTTTTGTAACCTTTTACTTTGTAAGCTTTTGGTTGCAATGCACTGGGAATGATTCCGTTTTCTATCGGATAACCGTCACCTTGTAGTTCATTGTTTACAATACTTGCACGATCGATTGCTAAGTTAAAAGCTTGTCGGATGCGCATGTCCTTTAAGACAGGATGTTTGTGCTGAAAACCTAAAAAGGTTAACGAATAAGATGCCTGTGCATCAACTTTGTGTTTGATGTTCTTTCCTGCTTGAGCTTCCGCAAGTGAGCCCAATACATTTTTAACTTCGTCAGCTGGTATTTCAAGCACCAAGTCTATTTTTCCTGAACGAAAAGCCATCAATTCACTTCGTTTGTTTTCCGCATATGTCATGCGAATGCTTCCTAAAAAGGGCAATTCATTTCCGAATTCATCTTTTTTCCAATAATGATCATTTCGAATTAAACGGATAGCTTTTTTGGAAAGCATGTCCAATTTAAAAGGACCAGTTCCAACAGGATGCTTGCTGAGTTTGTCACCATACAATTCGTATGCTTCTTTTGGAAAAACACCAAAACCGGAGTAACTAAGAATTTTTTCAAAGCTCGCTAATGGTTCATTCAGTGTTATTTCTAAGGTGTTTTTATTGACAACTTTAATACCGCTAACACCTTTTTCTGGCAGCGTATTTTTTGATTGATTGTAAAAGTCTTTCGCGCCTTTTACACGGTCAACCAACAACCAACTTACTTTGTTGATTTTTAAACCGCTACAAGCCATGTCAAGGGTAAATTTTATATCGTTTGCATCGAGTTCACGTGTTTCGTTTTCAAAACAATCATCAGGATGAAAGCGCACACCTTTTCGAATTTTAAAGGTGTATACCAAGCCATTTTTGGAAACCGAGTGTGCGACCGCCAATCCAGGTACAATTTTTTGACTACTTGGGTCAAGTACCAATAGTTGGTCGAAAATTTGCGATGTGATACGTTGCGTATATATATCAACAGCCTGAATGGGAATCAAACTTTCAACTTTTTCAGGAGACATAAAGCGAAATTCACCGCCATATTTTGCACCTCCAATAACTTTTTTTATCGATAAGTCTTCACGCTCTGGAGCGCAAGCAAAAAGTAGTAGAAGTGCTGAGAGTGCAATAATTGTTTTCATCAGCATTGGTTTAGTACAATACGAACAAATATAGCAAAAGCGATGAAATGGAAACAACTTTGATAAAAAAGAAAAAGCTCCTCGGGTTAGGGGAGCTTTAACAATTGGTTTAAATTAACAGTAGTTTAAGCTGTTTTTATCATAAGTGTGTCAAATATACACTTATTTTTTAAAAAACAAATGCTGCCTAATTTTAGTATCCTAATTTTTCACGCACTCGTTTCAACGTAACCTGAGCGACTTTTCGTGCTTTTTCAGCACCAACTTGCAATGCTGCTTCAATCGTCGCAGGATTAGCCATTAATTCGTCGTATGTTGCACGTTCTTTTTCAAATTTTTTCAAAATCAACTCCAACAAAGCAGTTTTTGCATGACCATAACCAAACCCTCCTTTGATGTAGTTATCACGCATTAGCGCAATTTCTGAGGGAGACGCTAACAACTCATACAATTTAAACACATGGCAAGTAGTTGGATCTTTCGATTCTTCCAATTCTTTACTATCTGTTATGATGGACATGATTTGTTTCTTCAATTGCTTTTCGGGCAAAAATATATTGATGAAATTATTGCGTGATTTACTCATTTTTTCCCCATCAGTGCCCGGGATTAATTTTGTGTTTTCATTAATTCGTGCTTCAGGAACGACAAAAGTGTCTCCTTTATCGTTGTTGAATTTTGCAGCAACGTCGCGTGTAATTTCCAAATGTTGTAACTGATCTTTTCCAACTGGAACAAGAGCAGCATCATACAACAAAATATCAGCGGCCATTAATATAGGATAGCTGAAAAGTCCCGCGTTTACATCACTTAAACGGTCTGCTTTGTCTTTGAAACTGTGGGCAAGTGTCAATCGTTGGAAAGGAAAATAACACAATAAATACCACATTAGTTCGGATACTTCAGGAATGTCACTTTGACGGTAAAATGTAGTTTTTGCAGGATCTAAACCACAAGCTAACCAGGTAGCGGCTGTAGAATATGTATTGTTTCTAAGTACTTCGGCATCTCTAATTTGCGTCAAGGAATGCATGTCTGCAATAAATAAAAAAGCATCATTTTTATCTGCTTTTGCCATTTCAATTGCTGGCAAAATTGCGCCAAGTATATTCCCTAAATGTGGGGTTCCTGTACTTTGAATTCCTGTAAGTATGCGCGCCATTGTCTCTTTTTTATGCGAATTTACTTTTTTTTCTACCGAATAGGGGAGTAATGTGTTCGATTTTCATTAAAAATTGGCAAAAATCATTCAAAATCATCGATTTTTAGCGTAAACTTGTTGAAAGTTCTATTTTTGAAACATGAAGCTTCTCTTAGGCATATTGAGTTTTACCTATAAATTATATGTAGGCTGTGTTTTTGTAGTTACGCTTTTGTTTTTCTATCCTTTTTTATGGATGGCACTATCACGTAAAGGATGGCGAAAATATAGTTTTCCAATTAATGTGATGTGGAGTTATACTGTGCGCATATTAACTTTTGTTCATGTGTGGAAAATGAACAAAATAACCATACCTAAAGGACCATATCTTATCATTGCAAATCACACCTCATTTTTTGATATTTTTCTGATGTATTCGTTGCTTCCTAATCACCGATTCTTGTTTTTAGGTAAGGCAGAAATACTTTCATATCCCTTAATAAAAACGTTCTTCAAACGCTTAAATATACCTGTTTATCGCACAGATCGATTAAAAGCTGCGAAATCAATTATTGATGCACAACATGCAGTTCAAGCTGGCTGGTCCATTGTTTTGTTTCCAGAAGGCGGGTATCAAGATGAAAACTTACCCCAATTAATGGCATTCAAAGCAGGCGCATTTAAGTTGGCAAAACGTGAAAAAGTGCCCATTGTTGCATTGACATTTTTGGATAATTATCATATTTTTTCTGACCCTTTTCTATTTTTAGGACCGGCACATCCAGGTATTTCACGTGTTGTTTTTCACCCCATCATTACAGTTGAAATGATTGAACAATTGTCTGAAAACGAATTAAAAGAAAAGTGTTACGAATTGATTGCTTCACCTTTGCGAGCGCGTGGATTAATGCATTCGTAATTTATCAATCAAATTCATTATTTTTGTTCCATGAAAATCACAGACGAAACAATTGATCACATTGCGCATTTAGCGCGTTTGCGTTTTGAAGGGCCTGCAAAAGCTGCTATCATTCAAGATTTAACAAACATCATTGGTTTTATGGGAAAACTTTCGGAAGTTCCAACTGATGGAGTTGAACCATTGATTTTTATGAGCGATGAGGTGAATGTGTTACGTGATGATGAAGTTGAAGCATCGGTTTCTCACGAAGACGCATTGAAAAATGCACCCAAACGCGATTCAGATTATTTTAGAATTCCAAAGGTATTAGATAAATAAAAAAAGGCTGTCAATTTTGACAGCCTTTTTTGTTTCATGAACGAATCGCTTTTATTCCAGGCAATTCTACACCTTCTAAATATTCCAACATAGCTCCTCCGCCAGTAGAAACGTAACTGACATCATTAGCTAAACCAAACAAATTAATAGCAGCAACAGAATCGCCTCCACCAATTAATGAAAAAGCCCCTTTTTCAGTTGCACGAACAATCGAAAGAGCAACAGCTTCCGTTCCTTTTTGGAAGTTTTCCATTTCAAAAACACCCATTGGACCGTTCCACAGAATAACTTTTGAACCTTCGATGATTGCGCTACACGCATTGATTGTTGCGGGGCCAACATCTAATCCCATCCAACCATCAGGTATCTCATCTATTGCAACTAATTGTGTTGTCGCATTGTTGTCAAACTTATCAGCTATGATTGTATCTGTCGGCACATAAAAATGCACACCTTTTTCTTTCGCTTTTGCTAATACATCGAGCGCAGTTGCTAAAAAATCGTCTTCAACAAGTGAAGAACCAACTTGACCACCTTGAGCTTTCACGAAGGTATAAGCCATTCCACCACCAACGATGATGTTGTCAACACGATCAAGCAACTGCTCAATAATCGTGATTTTTGATGAAACTTTTGCGCCACCTACAATTGCAGTTACTGGATGCTCAGTACTGTTTAACACACGGTCAACACTGATGATTTCTGCTGCTAAAAGCAAACCAAACATTTTGTCATTTGGAAAGAATTCAGCAACTATTGTCGTCGAAGCGTGTGCACGGTGTGCTGTTCCGAATGCATCATTGACATAGCAATCACCTAGTTTCGCTAATTGACTTGCAAAGTGCTTGTCTCCAGCTGTTTCTTCCGAGTGAAAACGGACATTTTCCAATAAAAGAATGTCACCAGGTTTTAATGCCTGACTCATTTTTTCTGCTTTTTCTCCAATACAATCGTCGCAAAACAAAATAGACTGACCAACTAATTCTTCAATTTTATAGACAATTTGCTGTAACGAAAATTGCGCTTCTGGACCGTTTTTTGGGCGACCATAATGTGACATTAACACGACACTTCCTCCGTTTGTAATTATGTGTTTGATTGTAGGCAATGCAGCACGAATACGTGTGTCGTCACTCACTTTGTTCGTTGCTTTGTTCAATGGAACATTAAAATCAACACGAACAAGCGCGCGTTTGTTTTGAAAATTGTAATTGGAAATAGTTACCATGTTGCTTGGATTAAGTGCAACAAAAATAACGATTATTAATGCTTTTTTAGCGTTAAATAAAGCAAAAAGAAATCCCTATTATGAAAAAGGGTAAGTCCCATACAAACTCTGCTAAAAGCGAATCGTATTGATTTCGTTTGATGATTAATCCCAATAAATTGCTGGTTATCCCAGCTAAAAAAATTGGATGAAAACCTGTTTCAATCGTCATTAATACGTAGCTAATAATAACCAAACAGAAAACAACTAATTTACTTCTATTGATTCCAATAATTTGCGGAATTGTTTTCAGAGAACGTTCATCGCGGTTAACATCTCTGCTGTCAAATAAAATAAGTTGTGCATTTGTTTGGAGAAGTATAAAGATTAGGAATGAAAGTGGTACGTGCTTGTTTTCATTTAAAAAGGGAACAACAAGCATGCTTGCCCAGCTTACACTTATCAGCAGATTTTTTACATATGGTACTGCGCGAAGAGGTTTTACAAGCAGCGGAAGTGGAACTACGTAAAAGATTACGATTATCATTAGAACTGCTCCAATAGTCAAGGTATATAAGGTCCAGATGGGTGTAGAAACACTTATTAGTAATGCAGAAAAAGAGAAGAATGCAAGTATGGCATTAGCCTTTTTATGTGTGGTTATCCATTTTTCTCGTTCTGTAACAGCTTGTTTTTTTTGTTTTCCCCCATACAAACGATGAAATTGATAAGCGCATAAGACGCTGAAAAAATTGATACTCGTATAAGTAAAGACGTTTGGTAGATGGTAATAAGTAAGTGTTCCGTAGGTTAAGAAAGCAAAACAGATTGCTACCCAACTATTTGAATAAATAACTGCTTTAACGAGCGGGTTCATTTTCTTTACAAATAACTGCTAAAACAGTTTCAGGTGTAATCTGCTCAATACAATTACACGGTTTGTTTGCTTGACATGTAACACAGTTTTCATCATATACTAGCGTAGTTGACTTATTGCCCAATGGCCTCCAACGACCAGGATGTATTGGTTTTTTAGGCGAAAATAATCCAACAGCTTTTTTGTTTAATAGTCCAGCAATGTGTAATGGTCCTGTGCTACAAGCTACTAATCCCTCAGAAATGGTAATCAACCAACATAATTGGTCGATAGAAAGTTGACCAGTCGTATCAAAACATCGTTCGTGTTTTGGAATTTGGTCACGGAATAATTGTCCCTCGTTCGCTGTTCCTGTGAAACATACCATTTTGTTATTCTCCAACAACATATTTGCTAAGGCAATGTAATTGCTCATTGGCCATTCCTTTGCGCTTCCTTGCGATTTTGGATGCAAACAAATGATTTGTTCGGTTGTAAATGGAATTAATCGTTCGGGCAATGAGGTTTTTTCAACAACAAATGCTTGTGTAGCTTCGTTGATTTCGGCCCAAGTTGGAATAGAAGTTAACCCTAATGGACGAACTAATTCGAAGTTCAACTGCGCTTCGTGTAACGGAGAATTTTTCCGCGTAAAATTTGGTTTGATATTACACGTTAACCAATGAAATGTGCGGTGAGAAGTACCAATCCGATAGGGAATACTTGCTTTTTTTGCCAAACGAGCAATTGCCTTGTTTGGAAAAACATGAATAATGCAATCAAATGCGCCATTTTTGAATAAGGCTACTTGGTCTTTTTCTGATTTTGAACTAAACTCATCTAAAATGAGCACTTGATCAACTGCCTTATATTTACTTACAATGGGTGCAGTATATGCACGACATAAAAAAGTAATCCGGCAATTTGGATATTGATTTTTCAGCCAAGCTGTCATTGGTAGCGTCAACACGACATCGCCAATACTATCCGTTCGGCTAATTAAAAAATGTTTTTCCGACCAATCAACTTTTCCCATCTCGATGCAATTGTCTAAGTGCTTTGTATTTAACGATGTTAGATAAAGCGCTAATTTGTGCGATTTTAAATCCCATTTTCCCGTCTAAAAATCCTCTTTTCAATAGGTACATGGCAACAAAACGACCAACTGCACTCAGATAAGGTTTTAAAACGGATGCTTTTTTGCCTGCTGCATAAAATTTTTGAGCTGTCAAATGCGAATATTTATCAGCTCTTGCGCGGTGATCTTCAAACGAATAATACGAATAGTGCGCAAGGATATTTTTAAATGAAGTAGTTGTTGCATTTGATGGGGTAATTAATGCTTCGTGCACAAATTCACCCGACCAATAACTTCCTTCTTTTGGAAAAATGCGTGTTTTTATATCTGGAAACCAACCGCTGTGATAAATCCATTTTCCCATGTAATTGGTTAGTCGATTTACAGAATAAACGCCTGAAAACCCTTTCTTTTTTTCGCTTTTTATTTCAGCTAATAATTCAGTACTGAGTGCTTCATCGGCATCGAGTGAAAAAATATAATCGCACGTAGTGAGGGAATTTGCGTAATTTTTACTGGCTGCATAACCTTCCCAGTTCCGTTGGTGAAAAGAAACGCCGTGTTTCCGACATATTTCGGCAGTTTCATCGGTAGAAAAAGCATCTAACACAACAATTTCATCCGCTAAATCGCCAAGCGATAATAAACAGCGTTCGATGTTGCGCGCTTCGTTTAAGGTTATGATGACAACAGCTAGCGTTTGCACAATTAATTATTTAATGCGTAAACGTTGTCCAGGACGGATTCTACTTGGATTGACACCTGGGTTTAATTCCTCTAATTGATTTTGTGTCAGACCATGATTACTCGCAATTCGTGAAAAACCATCACCACTTCTGACAGTGTAGTACTTTTTACGCACTGGAGCTGGTCGTTGTTGAACTGGAGCAGGTTTTTGAATGGTATCCGAAGTAATTACAACAGGTTTTTCATTGTTAACTGCTGTTTCAACAGTTGTTGTGACAAGTGTTTGGATTTTCAAAAGTGCGCCTACTGAAATTTGTGTATTTGGCAAATTGTTCCACTCCATGATGTTCTGAATGGTAACATTGTATTGCGCAGCAATTCTACTCAGATTTTCGCCTGCTTTCACCTTGTGATACGTGTATTTAATGGTCGTAATCACAGTTGATTTCGGTTTGTTTATTGGTAGGTTTGGCTGCGAGGTTACTAATTGATCTTGATTCCGTTGTTGTTGCGCTTGAAGCGCTAATTGCGCCAAATAAGCAGCGCCAAAATTGCGGTCTTCTACTGCATACAAACTGTCTTCAGAAGTAACTAAAAGTCCAATTTTATCAAGTGGACCAGTGATACACTGTTTTGGTTCTGTAGCCGGAATATAAGTGGTTTTATAGACAGGGTTTAACGATTTAATATCGTCTAATTTCCATGCAATCACTTTTTCAATGGATTCCATGTGCACGCTTTTTTTGAGACAAATCGTATCCAAGTGATAGTAATGTATTTTAGCAGCTGCGGGGCGAATGTTATGTTCTGCATGATACGTCAACAAATAAGAAGCTGCTATAAAATTAGGAACATACCCTTGTGTTTCGCGGGGCAAATAGGGACGGATTTCCCAAAACGTTCGTTTACCACCAGAACGCTTGATTGCTTTGTTGACATTTCCCGGTCCAGCATTGTAAGCTGCAAGTGCTAGGTTCCAATCGCCATAAATTCCAAATAGTTTTTTGAGCATTCGGCAAGCTGCATCGGTAGCTTTAACAGGATCCATACGTTCGTCAATGTATGAGTTTTCGACCAAACCATAGGTTTTTCCTGTACCATACATAAATTGCCATAAACCTGTAGCTCCAGCATGCGATTTTACTTGAGGGCGCAAACCACTTTCAATAACAGATAAATATTTCAGTTCCAAAGGAAGCCCGTATTCTGCAAGCTTTTCTTCGTACATATCGAAATACAATTTTGATCGACCAAGTACAATTTTTGCAAAGCTGCGTCTGTTTTGTGCAAAGTATTTGATGGTAGCAAGTGATATTTCGTTGCAATCATAGCCGAAATCAGATATTTCATTCAGCTTTGATAAGCGTTTGCAGTACTCTTCGTCAGTAAATAGTGGGATAGCATTTGCTTCGTAGTTCAGCGCATCAATGATAGAATCAGTATTTTTTTCACTGATAAAATCGTTGTAATACATGCGCGTACTTTGTTCCAACATGCGTAAAAAAGCGTCGCCTTCTGTTGTTGTTTGTGTAGGACCTTGTGCAAGACCTATGGTTGTTGGCAATATGTTGGCAACAATCAAAACAAAAAGGAGCTTTTTTATCAAATGCATAGGCTTAATCCTTGTTCATTAAAATTTGGGCGAAATTAATCAGCGCTTCGTCGTTAAAATCGTCTGCCATTACTTGAATACCAAAAGGCAGGCCGTTACTGTGCTGACCAATTGGCAATGAAATCGCTGGATTTCCAGTTAAATTAGCATGAACAGTAAAGATGTCTTGCAAATACATCTGAATTGGATCGTTTACAGCGCCACTTTCAAAAGCAGTTGCAGGTGTTGTTGGCAACAATAAAAATGCGTAATTAGCGAAGATTTCTTTTGTTTTGTCTTTCAATACACGACGCACTTTCATGCCTTTCGTGTAGTATGCATCGTAATAACCATGAGAAAGGACAAATGTGCCAGCCATGATGCGTCGTTTTACTTCTGTACCAAATCCTTCCGTACGTGATAAAACATATGTTTCTTCGACTCCTTTTGCCACTTCAGAACGATGACCGTAGTGAACACCATCGTAGCGGGATAAATTGGAAGAAGCTTCTGCTGTCGTAAGGACATAATAGGCAGGGACGAGGTAATCCAAATAAGGAAAAGAAACTCCTTCTACAACATGACCAGCTGCACGTAATTCATCAATCGTTTTCTCTAATTGTGCACGTACTTCTGGATCAACATTTTCGTTCTCCAACGCCTCTTTTAAAAAGGCTATTTTATGTTTTTCAGATGGTTTATTGCCTAACTGAAAGGTCAATTTTTTTGAGGAACTGGTCGCGTCTTTTGGGTCTTTACCGCTCATGACTCCTAAAACCAAAGCTAAGTCTTCTACGTTATTTGTAAAAGGCCCAATTTGGTCGAAAGAAGAAGCATAAGCCAATAAACCATAACGGCTAACAGTTCCATATGTTGGTTTGTACCCAACTGTTCCTGTAAAAGAAGCTGGTTGTCGAATTGAACCTCCAGTATCTGATCCTAAAGCGACAGTACATAATCCTGCGGAAACTGCAACAGCAGATCCGCCTGATGAACCGCCAGGAACACAACTCAAGCGGAGGTTATTTTTAACGGGACCGTAAGCAGATGTTTCATTGCTACTTCCCATTGCAAACTCATCACAGTTTAATCGTCCAATAATGATTGCGTCTTCTGCAAGTAAGCGCTCAACAACAGTAGCAGAATAGATTGATTCAAAGCCTGCTAGTATTTTTGACGAAGCGGAAACATGATGCCCAGCGTAACAAATATTGTCTTTCAATCCAATAACCATTCCCGCCAATTTACCAGCAGAACCAGCTTTGATTTTGTCATCAATAATTTGAGCTTGCTCCAAAGCATCTTTCTCAAATACCTCTAAAAAGGCATTCAATTCACGCTGTTTGTTTATTTCGCTGAGGTATCCATTAACAATGTCAACCACAGAACGTCCAGCGGACAGTGCTTTTTTTACTTCCGAATACGATTTCAACATGTGATTTCGATTAGCTTATTTTTTTTCTTCTGTAGAGGCGTTGTTTTCATCGCCTTTGCTAGCATCTTTGAATTCTTTGATACCTTTTCCAAGTCCTTTCATTAATTCAGGTATTTTTTTACCCCCGAATAATAATAAAACAACTGCTAAAATCAAGATAATTTCAAATGCACCTAACTTTCCCATAATAAATTTATTTACTACAAAATTAAGGAAATATCCCTTAACATGCTGTTAAAAATTGTTCCTTTCGTATTCTAAGTTGTTTTTTCTGAAAAAAGCCGTCTGTTTTTATTTTAAATGCTGACTTATTTGAACTTTTTGACTATCTTAAGCTTGAAATCTGTAAAACATGCAAAAACGTTGGTTTATAAAAAACGATCCGAGTGATGCTGAGGTAGCTCAACTTGTCAATGATGTGAAAGTTTCACCGCTAATGGCTCGCTTATTACACCAACGAGAGTTGATGGATTTTGATACAATTACCTCTTTTTTTAAATCAAATCGCGATCAATTACACGATCCGTTTTTGATGTTAAACCTGCGCGAAGCAGCGGAGCAAATAAAGAACGCTATCGAACAGCAGCAACATATTGTTGTTTTTGGTGATTACGATGTGGATGGAACGACTGCTGTTGCATTAGTTTATTCCGTTTTACAACAATACACAAACGTTAGTTATTATATTCCAGATCGTTACGAAGAAGGTTATGGTTTGTCTTACAAAGGAATTGACACGGCGCTGGAACGGGGCGCTTCCTTGTTGATTGCCCTTGATTGTGGAATTAAAGAGGTTGAAAAAGTTGCGTATGCAAAGGGAAAAGGCTTGCCAATAATTGTTTGCGACCATCATACTCCTGGAGACATTGTACCAGATTGTTTGGTGTTGGATCCAAAACAAGATAATTGTCGCTATCCATTCAAAGAATTATGTGGTTGTGGTGTGGGTTTTAAATTGATGCAAGGATTGCTTCACATCATGGACGAATCGAACGCGTTTTTGATGCAGCAACTTGATTTGGTTGCTGTTGCTATTGGAGCGGACATCGTATCGTTGAGTGGTGAGAACCGTGTGTTGTGTAAATTAGGATTGAAACAGCTGAATGAACAACCACGCATCGGAATTCAAGCATTGGTGCAACAGGCAAAAAAAGTGTTCCCGCTCGATTTATCGAATGTGGTGTTTATTATTGCGCCACGCATCAATGCAGCAGGGCGATTGGATAGCGGACAACGATCTGTTGCCTTGTTATTAGCTGATTCTGAAAAGCTTGCGCGTTCGATCGCAGTAGAAATTGATGAATACAATACGAATAGAAGGTTGTTAGACGCACAAATGACCGAAGAAGCACTTGCGCTCATTGCCGAAGATGAATTGCATGCCAATCGAAAATCAACGGTTGTTTTTCAGGCAGACTGGCACAAAGGAGTTGTTGGGATTGTTGCATCTCGTTTGATTGAAAAACATTACCGTCCAACAATCGTATTGACGGAAAGTAATGGCGTTGCAACAGGTTCCGCACGTTCGGTGCTTGGGTTTAGTGTTTACGATGCTATTGAATCGTGTGCTCACTTAATCACACAGTTTGGAGGGCATCAATACGCTGCTGGATTGACATTGCCATTGGAAAATGTGTCAGCATTTCGCGAAGCATTTGATGCTGCTGTTCAGGACAAAATGTTATTGAAAGATGAGGTCGAAGAATTAATTATTGATGTTGAAATCGGATTAGCAGATTTGTTTTTATCAGGTGAATCGGTCCACGAAGTCCCACGGATCTATAAAATGTTGGCCGAAATGGAACCTTTTGGTCCCGATAATCCGAAGCCGGTGTTTGTGGTGCGTTCTGTTTACGCGGCTTCTTATCGTATTTTGAAAGAAGCGCATTTGAAAGTAGCGTTGTACGACCCAGAAACAAAGGTCACGCTTCCAGCAATTGGGTTTAATTTAGCCGAAAAAGCAGATTTAGTTGCGGCAGGATGTGCATTTGATTGTGCATTTACCCTAGAAACCAATACGTGGAACAATCAAACAACCTTGCAGTTGCAGATCAGAGATATACGAGAAGGGAGTTAATAAGCTTATAAAGGAATATTTCCGTGTTTCTTTTTCGGCAATACTTCCGATTTATTCTCCAACATTTTGAAAGCTGCGATTAATTTTGCTCGGGTTTCTTCCGGCAAGATAACATCGTCAACAATTCCTCTTTCGGCAGCGCGGTATGGATTAGCGAATAAGTCAGCATATTCTGCTTCTTTTTCTTTCCATTTCGCTTCTTTGTCTTCAGCTGCAGCAATTTCTGCTTTGAATATAATTTCTGCAGCACCTTTTGCACCCATTACAGCAATTTCTGCTGTTGGCCATGCATAATTTAAGTCAGCACCAATGTTTTTTGAGTTCATAACGTCAAAAGCACCACCATAAGCTTTTCGTGTAATAACCGTAATACGCGGTACTGTTGCTTCTGCAAATGCATACAGCAATTTTGCACCATGTGTAATGATACCACGCCATTCTTGATCAGTTCCAGGTAAGAAACCAGGCACATCTTCAATGACCAATAATGGAATATTAAATGAATCACAGAAGCGAACAAAACGTGCACCTTTTCGCGATGAATCGATGTCTAAAACTCCCGCCATTGCTGCTGGTTGGTTTGCTATGATTCCGATAGAACGACCGTCCAAACGAGCAAATCCAACTACAATATTAGTTGCAAAATCTTGTTGTACTTCACGGAATGTTTCATCATCAATGATGCAGTCGATAACCTCGCGAATATCGTAGGGCATGTTTGCATTATCAGGAACAATGTTTTGGATGCGTTTTAATTTGTCTTTTGCAAATGGAGCAAGGCTGTAAGTTGGTGCTAATTCCATTGAGTTTTGCGGCATAAACGTCATCAATTCACGTACTTTTCGCAAACATTCGACATCATTCGCAGCAGTAAAATGAGTAACACCTGATTTTTCAGCATGTGCTTTTGCACCTCCTAAATCTTCAGAAGTTACTTCCTCGTGCGTCACTGTTTTTACCACATTTGGTCCAGTAACAAACATGTACGAGGTGTCTTCTACCATGAAGACAAAGTCGGTTAAAGCAGGGGAATAAACAGCACCACCAGCACACGGCCCCATGATAACAGAGATTTGTGGGACAACTCCAGAGGCTCTTGTATTGCGGTAAAAAATATCGGCATAACCAGCAAGTGAAACAACGCCTTCTTGGATGCGCGCGCCACCTGAATCATTTAATCCAATTACCGGTGCACCATTTTTCATTGCTAAATCGAGCACTTTACAAATTTTTTGAGCGTGCGTTTCAGAAAGAGACCCACCAAGAACGGTGAAATCTTGTGAGAAAACATATACAGTTCTACCATGGATTGTTCCAAAACCAGTCACAACGCCATCTCCAGGACTTTTTACTTTGTCCAGACCAAACGTCGTTGCGCGGTGTTCCACAAACATCCCAATTTCTTGGAAAGAACCTTCGTCTAACAACAAAGTCAATCGTTCACGGGCACTTAATTTACCTTGTGCATGTTGTTTGTCAATGCGCGCTTGGCCACCACCTATTTGTGCGTCAACACGTTTTTGTTTTAATTCTGAATTGCGATCTTGCATGACTGAAAAATTTGTCGGATTCAAAGATACACTTTCATCGAAAAACGACAGCTTCATTTTTTGCTTTCGCTTATTATTTTCTAATAATAACAAATCCGAACAACTTTTTTTCTGATCGAAATAATCGTTAATAAATTGATTAACAATACACTATGATTTATTTTATCGTTGATTAATCCATGACGAAAACTATATGAATTTTGCAAAAAAGTGAATTTTTTATACGAACAAACGCTAAGTGGTAGTTGAAAATGTTTCCTCCCTGTTTTTTCGGTTACTCTCATTCCTTTTTATTAACTTCGCTCGTTTTTTAAACGCAACCAGATTTTCTCAATAAAATAAGACGGATGAGTCGCAAATACAACGAATACGGTGGATTAAATTTGCCAAATGTAGCGCAACAAGTGCTTGATAAATGGAAAAAAGAACAGGTTTTTGATCGTTCAATTTCATCAAGAGAAGGCGCAACACCTTATGTTTTCTTCGAAGGTCCTCCATCGGCAAATGGTTTACCTGGCATTCACCACGTAATGGCGCGTTCGATCAAAGATATTTTCTGCCGTTACAAAACGTTAAAAGGTTTTCAAGTAAAACGAAAAGCGGGTTGGGATACGCATGGATTGCCGGTAGAGTTGGGTGTTGAGAAAGAATTAGGGATTACGAAAGAGGACATCGGAAAGAAAATTTCCGTCGATGAATACAACAAAGCGTGTCGTGAGGCGGTCATGCGCTACACTGATATTTGGAACCGATTAACCGAAGAAATGGGTTATTGGGTGGACATGGAAAATCCATACATCACTTACGATTCAAAATACATGGAATCTGTTTGGTGGTTGTTGGGACAATTGTATGAGAAAAACTTATTGTACAAAGGTTACACGATACAACCCTATTCACCAGCAGCGGGGACAGGACTTTCGTCTCATGAGTTGAATCAACCAGGTTGTTACCAAGATGTGAAAGATACAACGGTTGTCGCACAATTTAAAATAAAAGGAACGTTTAAAGGAGTTGAAAATGCCTATTTCTTAGCATGGACGACGACACCGTGGACACTTTCGTCTAATACTGCTTTGTGTGTTGGGCCAAACATTGATTATGTTTTGGTAGCTTCATATAATCCGTATACCTTTGAACGTGTGAACGTTGTATTAGCGAAAGATTTAGTTGAAACACATTTTTCAAAAGGATTTGTTCGTGTTGAAACGGAAGATGAAGTGGAAGCTTTTGAAACAGGCGCGAAGGTCTTGCCTTTTTGTGTCACAGCACATTACTCGGGGAAAGATTTAGTAGGCACGCACTACGAACAATTGTTGCCAGGAGCTTTGCCTTACGAGCATGCTGAAAAAGCATTTCAAGTGATTGCAGGTGATTTTGTTACCACATCAGACGGTACGGGAATTGTTCACATTGCACCAACTTTTGGAGCAGATGATGCGCGTGTTGCTGCAGAGTCCGGCATTCCTGCGATGTTGGTCTTGGACGAAAAAGGAAATCCAGTTCCTCTTGTTGATTTGCAAGGTAAATTCAGACAAGAAGTTGCCGATCCAATTTTTGGCTTAGCGGGTGAGTTTGTGAAGACTGCTTATTTGAGCGAAGCTGAAAAAGAAGCGGAATTAGCTATTCAAAAAGAAAATTTAAAGGCGATTATTCCTGAATTAAAAGCATACATGTCTGTAGACGAACGCATTGCTTTAAAATTGAAAATCGAAAACAAAGCGTTTAAGATTGAGAAATACGAACACAGTTATCCGCATTGTTGGCGAACAGATAAACCAGTTTTGTACTATCCTTTAGATTCTTGGTTTATCAAAGTTACGTCTGTTAAGGAACGTATGATTGCGTTGAATAACACCATTAATTGGAAGCCAGCTTCAACCGGAAGCGGTCGCTTTGGCGAATGGTTGAAAAATGCAAACGATTGGAATTTATCACGTTCCCGTTATTGGGGTATTCCAATTCCAATTTGGTCGACCGAAGAAGGAGACGAGCACATTTGTATTTCGTCTGTTGAACAATTGAAAGATGCGTGTGCATTAGCTGTCAATGCTGGATTTATGAAAACTAATCCATTAGTTGATTTTGAGGTAAATAATTTCTCCAACGAAAATTATGCAGCAATCGATTTGCATAAAAATTATGTGGACGAAATCATCTTAGTTTCTCCAAGTGGAAAACCAATGAAGCGTGAAAGCGATTTGATTGACGTTTGGTTTGACTCAGGTGCAATGCCGTATGCACAATGGCATTATCCGTTTGAAAACAAAGCATTGATTGATAATGGAAATGCTTATCCAGCTGATTTTATTGCGGAAGGTGTTGACCAAACGCGTGGTTGGTTTTACACATTGCATGCAATTGCGACCATGGCATTTGATTCAGTTGCCTATAAAAATGTGATTTCGAATGGCTTGGTTTTGGACAAAAACGGGCAAAAAATGTCGAAGCGTTTGGGGAATGCAGTAGATCCATTTGATACATTGGCCAAATACGGACCGGATGCTACGAGATGGTACATGATTACCAATGCGCAACCTTGGGATAATTTAAAATTTGACGCAGAAGGCATTGTAGAAGTGCAACGCAAGTTCTTTGGAACATTGTACAATACGTATTCGTTCTTTGCTTTGTATGCGAACATAGATGGTTTTGCATACGAACAAGCGCCGATTCCTTCGGCTGAACGTCCAGAAATTGACCGTTGGATTTTATCGAAATTAAATTCATTATTGGTTCAGGTTGACGAAGCGTATGCTGCTTATGAACCTACAAAAGCAGGTCGCTTGATTCAAGAGTTTGTGACGGATCAATTGTCCAATTGGTATGTGCGCTTGTGTCGTCGTCGTTTTTGGCGTGGTGATTATTCGACAGATAAAATTTCTGCTTATCAAACCTTGTATACTTGTTTGGAGACGATAGCAATCATTGGTTCACCAATTGCGCCATTTTACTTGGATCAATTGTTTTCAGATTTGAATGCTATTTCGGGAAAACATGCTGTGAATTCGGTTCATTTAGCTGATTTCCCAATTGCAGATAGGTCGCTTATTGATACTGATTTGGAGTACCAAATGGACATCGCTCAGCAGGTTTCTTCCTTGGTGTTGGGCTTGCGTAAAAAAGAAAAGTTACGCGTTCGCCAACCCCTTCAAAAAATAATGGTTCCTGTTTTAAACGCTGCATTTGCAGCACACATTCAACATGTACAGGAATTGATATTATCTGAAGTCAATGTGAAGCAATTGGAGTTGTTGGATGCTTCGAACAACATATTTGTTAAATCCATCAAGCCTAATTTCAAAACGATTGGACCAAAATATGGTCAACAAATGAAAGCGATTTCTGCATTGGTTGCACAATTTGATCAAGCAGCCATTGCAGCTGTTGAACAAAATGGTGGATGGTCTGGTGACATCAATGGAATAATTGTTCAATTAGATTTAGCTGATTTTGAAATACGTGCAGAGGATATTCCTGGTTGGTTGGTTGCTTCTGAGAACGGAATAACAGTAGCTTTGGACGCTACGTTGACGGACGAATTAAGAAGCGAAGGTATTGCACGTGAACTAGTCAATCGTGTTCAGAACTTACGAAAAGATTCAGGGTTAGAAGTCACAGACCGCATTCGTTTGCGTGTTTCATGTTCTGCAGAATTAGCTGCGGCAATAAGCGCTAACAAAGCATATATCTGTAGTGAAGTATTGGCAAATGATCTGCTATTTGAAGAACAAGCCGAGGCACATGTCATTGATTTGGTGCATGAAGGTGATGCTAAAATTTCACTTTTTAAAGATTAATTCAACATGGCAAATCGATTTGCAGCAATAGACATTGGTTCGAATGCAGTACGCTTATTAATAGGTGAAATTGCAACAGAAAATGGGCATCGTTTTGTCAACAAAATATCGTATACGCGTATTCCATTGCGTTTGGGTGAAGAGGTTTTTGTAACTGGTGTTATTTCGGACAAAAAGCGTGAAGATTTTATCAAATCCATGAAAGCATTTTCGTTGATAGCTGAAATCTTCAAAGTGAAAGCCTTGCGGGCTTGCGCGACATCTGCAATGCGTGATGCTGGCAATGGTCAACAAATTATCGATGCAGTATATACTGCTACTGGTATTCCTATTGAGATTATTTCTGGTGATGAAGAAGCGCGGTTAATTTTCGGCACATTTGCCCTATTGGATATTTCCAAAAATAAACCTTACCTGGTGATAGATGTAGGTGGTGGTTCGACAGAAATTACTGTTTTTGAGCATGGAAAACGAGTAGCTGCAAAAAGTTTTGATATTGGTACAGTTCGTATTCTGAAAGAAAAAGTGGTGGAAGAAGATTGGGATGCTTTAGCTGAATGGATTGCGGGGCATGTTGAAAACAATCCACATACCATTTACGCAACCGGAGGGAATATCAACAAAGTCCACAAGTTAGTTGGGGTGAAAGAAAAAGCGCCTTTGAGGTTAGCTGCCATAGATCAATTATACGAAGCATTAGCTCCGTTAACGTTGGGACAACGGATGGATCAATTTGGTTTGAAACCAGATAGGGCAGATGTGATTGTGCCAGCTTTAGAGATTTTCCGTTTCTGCATGATGAAAATGAATTGCAAAGAACTGGTCGTTCCAAAAATTGGTTTGTCAGATGGCATGGTGGTGGATATGGATGAGCGGATGTGATTTGAAGATGAATGATTCATCATGTTTATTAAACTGGTAGAAATTTCGTTGAAGTTAATATGCTATTAGGGTTTAAATTAATAGTACAGCACATAAAAAGTTGTTAAACAATTTATTGTTATATATATCAATTCTAAATTGATTGTTCTGACAGTTTTCTGACAAAAGAATCAAGTAAACGAAGCACTTTTGCACCGTAAAGTAAGAATGAGGTAAAGTGATAAAGCAACTGCACACCATAGCATATACGCACCGCAACATGCAAGTCGCTCAAATTGGCAACTTACATATTGAAATAGAACAGCAAAAAGACCGTTTTGAACGGGTTAAATCTGCTTTGAACATTGACGAAATTCTTTTTTTGTCAACCTGCAATCGCGTAGAATACTTTGTTGTTACACATGAATCAATTACAACTGATTTTATCCAACGCTTTTTTCAAACGCTTTATCCAGCAATGACCGATGAAGCAATTGCGTTTTATGCGACAAATGCAGAGGTTTATCACAAAATGGAAACAGTTAATCATGCTTTGCGTGTAGCTTCCTCGATCGATTCATTGGTTATCGGTGAACGTGAAATCATTACTCAAGTGCGCCAAGCGTTTGAACAAGCACGCGATTTAGGGCTTTCTGGCGATGCGCTGCGTGTGCTGTTTCGTCATACGATTGAAACGGCAAAAAAGGTGTACACAGACACTAAAATCGCCGTGAAACCAGTATCCATCGTTTCCATTGCTTACCAACGCTTACAAGGAATGGATATCCCAAGTGATGCGCGTGTGCTAGTGGTTGGAACAGGCGTTACCAATACAACGATGGTACGTTTCTTAAAAAAACATGGTTTAACCAATTTTACCTTTTTTAATCGCACGCTTGCTACCGCTGAAAATTTAGCGCTTGAAATTGGAGGGAAAGCCTTGCCACTTTCTGATTTAGCTAGTTTTTCGGAAGGCTTTGATTTGTTGGTAGCTTGTACAGGGGCCGATTCAGCAATCATCACCCCAACCATTTATCAGCAATTGTTGCAAGGCGAAACAAACCCTAAAATCACGATCGATTTGGGTCTGCCAAGTGATATAGATCCAGCAGTTCATACTACTTTTCCAACGCGTCAAATCTCCATCGATGTGCTGCAAAAAATTTCAACTGCAAATTTAGGTGAACGTGCGCAAGAAGTAGCGCATGTGGAGGCTATCATTGCAGAAGCCATTGATGCTTTTCGTAATATTGCCAAAATGAGAGCCATAGAAATAGCAATGCGTCCAGTTCCTCAAATGGTCAAGGATATTAAAGCTGTAGCTTTTAATGAGGTATTCAAAAATGACTTGCAACAACTCGATCCTGCAGCACGTGAAGTGTTGGAAAAAGTAATCGGTTACATGGAAAAAAAATACATGAATATGCCAATGATTATGGCAAAAGACATTCTGTTCAAATCGTAATTTTATATGCAAAAAATTAGAATTGGATCACGAGGAAGTGATTTAGCGTTGTGGCAAGCCAATCATGTCAAACGACAATTAGAAGCGCTTGGTGCTGACGTCACAATTACCGTGATTAAAACACAAGGCGATCAAATTCAAGACCTTAGTTTTGATAAATTAGAAGGGAAGGGATTTTTCACCAAAGAAATTGAATCTGCCTTGTTGTCCAATGAAGTTGATTTAGCTGTTCACTCGCACAAAGATTTGGAAACAAATCCACCGGCAGGCTTAGTCATTGCAGCTGTTTCTGAGCGGGAAAATCCAGCAGATGTGTTGTTGATTCTCCCTTCGGCTGTTGCAACTAATGAATTGTGGTCCTTGAAACAAGGTGCGGTTGTTGGTACTTCTTCTGCTCGCAGAAAGTCTCAATTGATTGGTTTTCGTCCCGATGTAAGTATCAACGATTTACGTGGAAATGTTCCAACACGTTTGCAAAAATTAATCGCTGGTGAATACGATGCAATTTTATTAGCAAAAGCTGGTTTAGATCGTTTACAGCTCGATTTACAAGGGATGCACGAAGAGGTGCTTGATCCATTGGAATTTGTTCCTGCTCCAGCACAAGGTGTATTAGCATTGCAAATAAGAGAAAGTGACACGGAATTGTTTGCGTTCATACAACAAATGAATCACGCATCAGTTCAATCGAAGATATTGTTAGAACGCACGGTTTTGAATCGTTTGCAAGGTGGTTGTCAATTGCCACTTGGCGCCTATTGTCCCGAAGAAGGAAAACTATTGGTAGCATACGCTCCAACGTGGGAAGAAGGTGCGCAATGGTTTGAATTTGAAGGGCCTCACGATTTGGAAATGGTGGATGTTGTCATTGACGCACTCTTGTCACCAGATGATGATGACGATTCGGATGAAGACTAAACTATTTGTTTCAGCAAATTTATCAGACGACCAGTCATTGGTGCGTTTTGCCTTGGAGAAAAAGGTCGATTTATTTGCACAGTCACTCATAGATTTTATTGATTTAAAAAATACAACAACAGCGGTTTATTCCGTTGTTTTTTTTTCAAGTCCACGTTCGTTTAACTATTTTATTAGTTCTAATAAGCTTCCTGATACACTAGAAATTGGCGTTATTGGAGAAGGTACAAAAAAACATTTGAACGAATTTTTTAGTCAAATAAAATTTGTAGGTGAACAAGCAGGTAATCCTGCACAAGTTGCTGCCGATTTTAAAACCTGGTTGGGTGATAGAACAGTCCTTTTTCCACAAGCAAAAAAGTCGCATGAAACGATTAGTGCTGTTATTCCAGAAAACCAAAAAATAGTTTTACCCGTTTACGAAACGGTAGCGCAACCAGTCGTTATTCCTCCACAAGATGTGTATGTTTTTACAAGTCCTAGTAATGTAACAAGTTTTTTGCAACTAAACACTTTGCCAATTGGGTCAAAAGTAATTGCATGGGGAGAAACTACTCGAAAAGCATGTGAAAAACAAGGAATTACTGTTTGGAAAACCTTGCAGAAGAGTACTTACGAAGAGTTGATTGCCTTGTTGGAAGCTTAAAAAGTAGTGCGCTTTTCCAATACTCCTTTGCGTTTGATGATGTTTTTGTAATCCCATTGAATGGCAACTGCTTTCTCCAAACAACGCTTCAAAGCATCTTGGTCAATTTCTGAAACAGAAGTGTAGCGTTTTTCGGCTGCTTTGAACTTGCCTTCGTTTTTCAATCCGGCTTCTTCAAACGATTGACCACTCCAAAATAACAAACGGATACATCCTTTTAATTTTCCATAACCAACAATTGGGTTTCCATCGACGAACCATACGGGTATTGCATGCCAAATCTTGCATTCTACATTGGGTAATTGCTGTGTTATCGTTTTATAAAGTTGTGCGCATATTGCTTGATCTTCTGGATCGAAAGCAGCATGATAAGCAAGAATAGCCTCGTTCATCGTTTTGTTTTTTATAAAAATAATTGTTTTGATTGAATAAGTTGTATTTTTGTACTGTCTCATAAGGGGTGCTTTAGATATAAGGCTGAGATTATACCCATGGAACCTGTCTGGATAATGCCAGCGTAGGGAAAATGAAACGACAAAAGGTACATTCACTAACAAAGAATTTGCCCCTTGTTCTTGTTCAATTTTTTAGAAAATGAAAACAAGAAATGCAAAAAAAATGTGGATACTAGCGCTCGCTTTTCCACTGTGCTCATTCGCGCAAACAACAATCATTGGAGCAGTAGTTGATGAAAACGAACAGGCCATCAATCACGTTTATATCGAGGAATTAGTCACCCACCAAACAACCAGGACTGCGACAAATGGCTATTTTACCTTGAGTAATTTGAAAGGTGATAGTTTACGGATTCAACTTCAAAAAACAGGTTTTCAAACAGGAATCGTTCCTATCAAAAATCAGGACACCGTTTACATCACAATTCGTTTGTTGCAAAATGCACACAATACTGAGGAAATAATCATCACACCAACGCGTGCTTCGAGTCAAACACCTACGACGTTTTCGATGGTGACAAAAGAACAATTGGCTAAAATTAATTTCGGTCAAGATTTGCCCGTTTTATTAGAAACTACACCAAGTGCTGTAAGTACTTCAGATGCAGGCGCAGGAGTTGGGTATACGGGTTTGCGTATCCGTGGGGTTGATCCAACACGAACGAACGTTACCATCAACGGTATTCCCATCAACGATGCCGAATCACACGCTGTTTATTGGGTGAACATGCCTGATTTTGCTTCATCGGTGCAAGACATTCAAATTCAACGAGGGGTTGGAACATCTGCTAATGGTGCAGCAGCATTCGGCGCGAGTATTAACATTGTTACCGATCAGTTGTCAAAGAATCCCTATACCATCATTGATCAATCGGTTGGATCTTTTCGAACAGCAAAAAGTACTGTTAAAATTGGAACAGGTCAATTGAATAACGGTTTTTCTTTTGATGCTCGCTTGTCGCGGATTGTATCAGATGGTTTTTTAGATCGCGCAAGTTCAAACCTGACTTCTTATTTCCTAGCAGGGGCTTGGGTTGGTAAAAAATCGAGTGTGAAAGCGAATTTTTTCAGTGGAAAAGAGGTCACATACCAAGCATGGGAAGGAACACCTGAAAGCCGTATCAGAAATGATGTTGCTGGTATGAATGCCTTTGCAGATCGAAATTATTTGTCGGATGAACAACGTCAAAACCTCTTGAATAGCGGTAGGACGTATAATCTGTATACCTACGACAATCAGGTTGACAATTACCGCCAAGACCATTTTCAATTGCATTTCAATCATCAATTCAACGCACAATTAAGCCTTCAGTTATCAGCTCATTCTACGTTGGGAAAAGGTTATTACGAGCAGTTTCGCGCTAACGATGCTTTGGCGGATTATGGCTTATCAGCTGTTGTGTTAGGAAACGACTCCGTAACGTCTTCCGATCTTATCCGCAGAAAATGGTTAGACAATGATTTTTATGGTGGAATCTTTGCGTTGACTTACAAAACGAGTAAATTGAATCTTACGTGGGGTGGAGCTGTGAATACATATTCAGGCGCTCATTTTGGAGAAGTGATTTGGGCACGTTATGCATCTACAAGCGATATTCGACACCGATATTACAACGACGATGCACTAAAAACGGAAGCTTCTAGTTATGTGCGTGCGCATTATACGTTAAAAAATTACACGATATATGGCGACATGCAATACCGCTTTATTGACTACAGTTATTTCGGAACATCGGAAGTGAATGGTGCGTTACAAGAAGGCAGGGAGCAAACTACTTTTTCGTTTTTCAATCCAAAAGCTGGTTTGATTTACAATTTTTCAAGTAAAACACAATTGTATGGTTCCGTTGCAGTAGGCAATCGAGAACCTGTTCGCGATGATTTCAGACAGCCAGTAGGAGGAGTGAAACCCAAATCGGAACAGTTAACCAACACTGAACTTGGCTTTCGTCATCAATCGCCGCGTTTTTTGTTTAAATCAAACGTGTATTGGATGAATTACAAGAACCAATTAATTTTAACTGGTCAAATCAACGATGTTGGCGGTTACACCCGTACAAATGTAGCTAACAGTTACCGTTTAGGAATTGAGTTGGAAGCAGCTTATAAACTTTCTGAAAAGTTCACGGTTTCAGGTAATGTAACATTCAGTCAGAACAAAGTTGCTGCATTTACAGCTTACATGGATGATTACGATAATGGTGGTCAACGTGAGACGGAATTCAAAAACACGGATTTGGCATTTTCTCCAAATACCATTGCTGCGTTGTTACTGGCTTACCAACCAATGAAACGGTTAGAAATCTTGTGGACGGCTAAATATGTTGGCAAGCAATACTTGGACAATACCTCTGATGAAACCAAACGCATTGATGCATATTTTGTGAATCATTTAGGGATATCTTACGAATACCCGTTTAGTAATGCGACAACGTTAAAAATGAGCGCACAGATTAATAATATTTTCAATCATACTTTTGAAAATAACGGTTATACGTATTCATACTTTTATGGTGGAGCAACGACTACCGAGAATTTTTATTACCCACAAGCTGGAAGAAACGTGATGTTACGATTGAGCATGAGTTTCTAAATTGATAGTATAATTGGAGACGGATTTGTAATTGCTGCAAATCCGTTTTTAATTAACTTTAATTAACCTGTTTTCACATTTTTTTGTAACTAATTAGGTGGTGTTCGTGTTTAATTTTACACGAAAAACCACATCAAATTAGTCATTCAAAAAAGTGTAAAATGGAAACAGTTAATCATCACTCGGAGTATCAGTTTCGTGTTTATCCGAATGAACAATCTCCGAAACTATTCAAACATCCTTTACTCGAGCTTTTGACCAAAACACGCTTGTGGATTATTTGGATTGTTTATTCATCTGTCAACTTGGTGTTGCTGGGCGTGTTCATTAATTATTTCAAGGGTTCTATTACTGCTTCAATAGGTTTTTTTGTCGCTGGATTTTTCACTTGGACTTTTGGGGAATATGTGTTGCATCGTTTTGTTTATCACAAAATCAAGGATGCATCTTACGATGAGGGTTTGCAGTATGTCTTTCACGGCATTCACCACCAATATCCCAGTGACGACGACCGCATTATTTTGCCACCTGTGCCGGGTTTATTGATCGCTGCTGGATTTTTGGGATTTTATTACCTGATAATGGGGGAAGTAGCCTTTCCTTTTTCAGCAGGTTTTTTGATGGGTTATTAGACGTATATCTCGATACATTGGATGGTTCACAGCAAGCCTGTTTCAAAACGCGTACCATTTTGGTGGAATCACCACAATATTCACCATTACCAACAACACGACAAGGCGTTTGGTGTTACCACGCCCATTTGGGACATGGTTTTTGGAACGATGCCAATAAAAGGTCGGAAAACAATTACTATTTTAAACAAATAAAAAAAGGTGAGTTGAAGCTCACCTTTTAGTTATTTTTGAATGGCGAACATCAGTATGAGTTCGCCATTTGCATTGTAACAATTTAAGACTTGCTCAGCATAATCAACTTGTAATGTCTGTAAATTCAAATTGGCGATAAACGCTTTTTCTAGTTGCGTTACTGATTCATCCATGCACAACATTTTTGTTGCATTTACATTTTCAATGGTGATGGTATTGTTTTCAAAAGTGAATGCCCCAAATAAACGATTACACCCTCCGTTTCCTGTGAATGTTTTTGTTTCCAAATCGAAACGGATTGTTGCTGGAACACCTGTTGGCACAACATTTTTGTTGATTTGAATCAACTTCAAGTCTTTTTTATTAAAATAATTCATCGGTGATGGTTGTTTTTCGGCTGTTATTGGTTCAGTAACATCTTCTCTTGGTTCGTCGGTTTCAATCACTACATCTTCCAATGGCTGTGCACGAAACGACAGCACTGTTTTGCGTTTTAATTTGAAGTACATTTCCTCGTTTTTGATGGAAACATTCAATGTTTTGCCAGATAAAGCACTTAAAAGTTGCCCTTCTAACTCACTTTTATTTTCACAAAACATTCTAGTACTTGCCAAATCACCAATAGTAACTTTCGTTTTTTTACTATTCCAGGTTGCAGTTCCAAAAAAACGGTTGCATCCACCATAACCAGCTATGCTGTTGTTGTTTGGGTCCAATTGAATGGATAAATTATGTTGCTGAATTGTTTGACCTTTGAGTTCCATGATTTTCCAATTACTTTGTTGTGTGTTGGAAACAACAGCCGTTTTCGAAATTACTTTTTCCAATTTGTAGATAAATGCAGACAAATCAGCTGGAAGTGGTTCTGGACGTTTTGTTTCGATCACCAATAATTCATAGCGGTAGCCTGGCTCAAAATTAAATCCTATAATGCGTTCGTAGAATAATGTCCATTCCTTCGAGTCGTTGATGCGGACTTGGAAGCATTTTTGTTGCATCATGCGTTGGCAATCCACTTGATCTGGGTGGATAATCATTTTTAACTGCGTTTGTGAAAAGCTTAAAGCGCTAATAACAAACATAAAGGCGAAAACTAATACGTGTTTCATGGGAGTAATTTTTGATGAAATTACAAAAAACGCGCCAAAGAAAACAACTATATCGCCTGTTATTAACAAATCATAACGGTTATCAACAAATATTTTCTTATTTTTGTTCTAACCAAACACTTACATGAAAATGTGAGCATATTCACACACTATGCAGATTAGCTTACCACAATTTTTATTGTTGTTAACAAATTTGATACGTAAAATTAGTTTAGGGACTTTTTTAGGATTCCTGGGATTTTTATTTTCTATCTCTTCAACAGCTCAAAACGCCAGTTTTACTTCGATACCAGCCGCGGTGAATGGGGTGATTACCATTTGTAAAAATCAAACAATAACTTATACTAATACTTCTACAGGAACGTCTAGTAATACGAATTATTCATGGGCATTCCAAGGTGGAAATACAACTTCTTCTACTACATTTGGTCCTCATACCATCACATACACAACAGCAGGGAATTATACAACTACGTTGACCATTGGAAATTCTGTATCAACCGTAAATGTTGTCGTCCAGAATGTGATTGGAAATATTGCCTCAATTTCAATAGATCCTAATTACACGTCATTTGGATATTCAACAACGACAAATAATGGTCAAGATATAATACGGTATTGTGGAACTTCAACGCCATATGGTTCGAATGTTCAATTTGGTTTTGTTTTGCCAAATTATCCATCTACAGCCAATGTATCTATTGATTGGGGTGATGGAACAACGAATGCTTATGTTGGTGGTGGTGCTAGTATTACTCATACTTACAATGGCGCGCTTCAAAACGCTTATAATTTAACAATTACAGTTTCAGATAATAATAGTTGTCCTTCAGTAAAAACATACTCTGTTTTCCTTGGTGTTGCACCAACAATTCAAATTTCAGGAAATGGAACAGATGTGTGTATGCCTCAGAATTACACGTTTAATTTATTATCAAACAATGTTCCTGGAACAAATTATCAAGTCATATTTAATGATAATTCACCGGCGCTCAATCTTTCGGTTCCTTTTTCATCTTCAATTACGCATACATTTAATTCAACAAGTTGTGGAACAACGTCGGTTATTTCCGGGGGAAATGGATCCCAAATTAATTATCCAAATTCCTTTTCGGCCTCTGTTATTGCCTCAAATTCATGTGGGACAACCTTTTCTACTATAGGTCCAATTTATGCTAGCCAATCTGTTGACGCAGATTTTTCAGTGTCGCCGAGTAATAGTGTCTGTTTGGATCAAAATGTAACTGTAGCAAACACTTCTTTTTTAGGGTCAACTGTTTCAGCTTCAGGCTGTTCTTCTTCAACTAAATCAGTTTGGTCAATATCTCCAAATTTAGGTTATACAATTTTATCAGGTTCATTGGGAACAGGTTCAGGTTCGTTTTGGCCTTCTTGGACTCCTGGATCAACAAATATGGTAATTGATTTTACTGCTCCAGGAACATACCAAGTAAAATTAAAAATTGCTAATGGTTGTGGTATTGATTCGATAATTAAAACCATCACCGTCAATCCAATACCAATCATTCCTGATCAAACTCAAACGATATGTTCGGGTCAAACGTTTACCATCTCTCCTATTGATAATCCACCAACAACAATAGTTCCCCCAGGAACAACCTACAGCTGGACTGTTAACAACAATACTTCTGTTAATGGCGACATAGCTGGGAATGGTTCTTTTATCTCTGGGACATTATCGAATTTAACGAATACAACTCAAACTGTTGTTTATACTGTTACACCTACTACAAACGGTTGTGTTGGCCCAACATTCACTGTTACAGTTACCGTTGTTCCAAGAGTCAAAATTCCGGATTATGCACCAACAATATGTAACGGGACAGCATTTACTATTTCACCAACAAACGCACCTCCAACTACAATTGTTCCATCAGGAACAAGTTATACTTGGACAATAACGAATAATGTAAATGTAACTGGAGAATCAGCTGGAAATGGATCTACTATTAGTCAAACATTAACAAGTTCTGTTATCAATCCTTTTGAAACAGTTAATTATTCTGTTATTGCAAGCGCTGGAGGTTCATGTCCACCAGATACTTTTTTAATTGCTGTTGCAATAAATGATATTGATCCAGGAAGTATTGCTGGAAATCAAACAATTTGTAGCGGTGGAAATCCCTCACTTTTATCGTTTACAACAAATCCTATTGGCGCCGGAACAGTTACTTATCAGTGGCAATCTTCAACAAATGGCTCAACCTGGACACCAATAGGTACAAATGGAACAAACGCAACGTATGATCCACCTGCAGGGTTATCCGTTACAACATATTACCGCGCTCAAGTAACAAGCACCTTACATTCAATTACTTGTGTTGGAGTAACTAATTCTATAGTTGTAACAGTAAATTCACTGACCGCTGGTGTATTAGGTGCGAATCAAACAATTTGTAATCCGGGTAATCCAACTGCGTTAACATTTAGCACCAATCCATCTGGTTCAGGTACATTATCATATCAATGGCAAATTTCAACGGACAATTCTTCTTGGACAGATATTAGCGGTGAAACAACATTATCATTCGATCCACCAACATTAACGAATACAACCTATTATCGCGTTTCAGTAATTAGTTTATTAAATAATGTTTCTTGTCCAGTAACAACAAATTCAGTTGTCATAACGACAAATAATGTAACTGCTGGAGTGATAGGTGTAAATCAAACTATTTGTACGGGTGGTGATCCAGCCAACATGACTTTTACAACTGCAGCAACTGGTACGGCATTGTCCTACCAATGGCAACAATCGTCAGATGGTTCATCATGGACAGCTATTTCTGGTGTAACGACACCTAATTATAACCCGCCTGCTGGATTAACAGCTACAACCTATTATCGTGTTATTGTAACAAGCAATTTGAATAATGTACCATGTTCTGCAATTACAAACACGGTTACTGTTTTTGTGAATACACTTTCTGGTGGCGTTTTATCTAATAATCAAACAATTTGTTCGGGGGGTGATCCTGCTATGATTTCTTTTGCTACCAATTCATCAGGTACTGGTACCGTTAGTTTCCAATGGCAAAAATCAACTGACAATCTTGTTTGGAATGATGTTAGTGGCGCTAATTTATCTAGTTATGATCCACCAAGTGGACTTACTGCAACTAATTATTACCGAGTTTTAATAACCTATACAACTAATGGAGTAAGTTGTACAACCTTTTCCTCTGTACATACCATATTTGTAAATTCACTTACACCAGGAGCGATATTAAATAATCAAACCGTATGTACCGGTGGAGATCCTGTTTCAATGACATTTTCAACCGCAGCAACTGCTACAGGTTTTGTAAGTTACCAGTGGGAATCTTCAACTGATAATACAGCTTGGACTCCAATATCAGGTGCAACGAGTGCAAGTTATGATCCGCCAGCTAATGCTACAGTATCCGAATATTATCGATTACAATTTATTAGTACGCTAAACGGGATTGCTTGTACAGCTTTATCAAATAGTCTGTTAGCAGCTGTTATTCCAGACCCAATAATTTCAACGCAACCGCTCGCTTCGCAATCATTGTGTATAGGTGGGACACTTGCAGCACCATTATCAGTTTCATTTTCGGGAGGAACAGGTTCTTCACTTTATCAGTGGTCGAGTTCGCTGGACGGTGTATCCTGGACAGCTGTTTCTGGTGCTACAAATGCTACTTTTAGTCCATCACTTTACACTGTTTCAGGAATTTATAATTACCAAGTTACTATTTCCTTTTCAGGAAGTGGTTGTAATACAATTACATCAACTAGTGCTGTTGTTTTTGTTAATGAAGACCCTATTGTGTCTTCTCAGCCTACGAGTGCAAGTTATTGTCAAAATTCTTCCTCAATAACACCATTATCAGTTACAGTAACAGGTGGAGCTGGAACAGAAATTTATCAATGGTATATTCACACGATAAACAGTAATACAGGTGGAACACTCATTCAAGGAGCAACCAGTCAAACGTATACACCATCAGTTACAACAATTGGTACGCGTTATTATTATTGTGTTGTATCACAAACGGGTTCAAATTGTTCAGTTATCTCTGAAACTGCAACAATTCAAGTAACACAAGGGCCAAGTTTCACTACCCAACCGCTAGCAGCTCAAACAATTTGTGAGGGGGGCGCTTTGACCGACTTGCAAGTTGCGTATACAAATGGAACAGGAACTGCAAGTTATCAGTGGTACAGTAATACAACAAATAATATTGCCGGTGGGACTTCTATAAGTGGAGCGACTTCAGCCACTTATTCTCCTTCAACAACAATTATTGGGACAACTTACTATTACTGTATAGTTTCTTTTTCATCAGGTGGCTGTTCGTCAATTAGTTCTGCTATTGCAAGTGTAACAGTAAATGCAGACCCAACTATATCTACTCAACCTTTAGTAACTCAAACAATCTGTCAAGGAGGAGGAATTCCTGCACCTTTTACTGTTGCGTATTCCGGAGGTTTAGGAACACCGAGTTATCAATGGCAAACATATCAATCTGGATCTGGAACATGGTTAACAATACCATCTGCAACAAACGTGAGTTATAATCCACCAACTTTTGGTGCAACTGGCACTTTTTTATACCGTGTAAATATCTCATTTCCAAATGGCAATGGTTGTGGGACAACAACTTCAACGTCTGCTCAGGTAATAACCATACCTGATCCAACTGTTTCTTCGCAGCCGCAAAGCGCATCCTATTGTGTCAATGCTCCCACAGTAATTCCGTTATCTGTTATAGCTTCAGGTGGTACAGGAACATTTAGTTATCAATGGTATTCGAATACATCGAATAGCCCAACAGGAGGCACATTAATTCAAGGAGCAACAACTGATAGTTATATTCCTCCAGTTTCTGTTATTGGTACTTATTATTATTATTGTTTGATTTCTCAAACAGGTGCAAATTGCCAGGTTGTATCAACGGTGGCATCAATAATTGTAACGGCTACTCCAACGTTTAGCTCTCAACCTTTGAATTCTCAAACAGTTTGTTTGGGTGGGACGCCAACAAATTTAACGGTTAGTTATCAAAATGGAACAGGAACACCTGCATATCAATGGTATAGTAATTCGTCTAATTCGACAATAGGGAGTAGTCAGATTTCTGGAGCAAATGCAGCATCATATACACCTGCAACAAGTGTTGCAGCAACAACTTATTATTATTGTGTTATTTCATTTAATCCAGGCGGATGTAATCCAATAACTTCTGCTATTTCTACTGTAACAATTTTACCTGATCCCATCATTTCGACGCAACCTTTATCAGCACAATCTATTTGTGTTGGTGGAACTATTGCTAGTCCTTTATCGGTTAATTATTCTGGTGGAATTGGAAGTGCAACGTATCAATGGCAAAGTTCATCGGATGGCAATACGTGGTCATCTATTGCTGGTGCTACAGCAACAACTTATCAGCCCACTTCGTTTACTTCAACAGGAATAGCTTATTATAATGTTATTGTTAGTTTGACCGGAAGTGGATGCGATGTGATGACATCACAACCTGCAAGTATTTCTATTTTGAATGACCCTACAGTCAGTGCACAGCCAATCAATGCTTCTTATTGTCAATATGCATCACCGGTACCAAGTTTGAGTGTTACAGTGGCAAATGGAATTGGAACTCCGAGTTATCAATGGTACTCAAATACCACAGGATCTAATTCAATTGGCACTGCAATTTTTAATGCTACGAATCAAACATTTTCTCCTCCAACGGCTACTATTGGCACTGTATATTACTATTGTATTGTTTCACAGTCAGGAGCAAATTGTGGAGTAAATTCTACAGCTGCAAGTGTTCAAATTTCAACTCAGCCAAGTGTAACAACACAACCTCAAGGGACGCAAACGGTTTGTGTCGGTGGAACAATTAATCCGTTAACTGTTAATTATAGTAACGGGACAGGAGCAGCAACTTATCAATGGTATAGTAATGTATTGAATGCTTCGAATGGAGGGACTATTATTAATGGAGCGACTACCGCATCTTATACGCCTTCAACAAACACTGCAGGTATTACTTTTTATTATTGTGAAATTTCATTTGCTTCCAATACAGGATGTAATACCATTACTTCGAATACAGCAAAAATCACTGTTAATGCTGACCCAACAATTACAACTCAACCTTTAGCTACTCAAACTATTTGTGAAGGAGGTACAATAGCTTCTCCTTTAAATGTATTGTTTACGGGTGGTACAGGCACAACGACATATGTTTGGTCATCCTCAACGGATGCGATTAATTATACGCCAATTGCTAATTCAAACAGCCAAAACTTTACGCCAACAAGTTTTCCTACTGATGGATCTTATTATTATCAAGTAACAATTTCAAGTAATAGTTCATTAGGTTGTGATCCAACGCTATCAGCTGCTGCTCAAATTATAGTTGTTGATGATCCGATAGTTGTACAACAACCAACAAGTGCTGTTTATTGTCAAAATTCTCCATCCGTTTCAGCGTTATCAGTTGCTGCTTCTGGTGGATTAGGTAATTTTTCTTATCAATGGTACAGTAATACACTCAATAATACAACAACTGGACAACTGATTCCCGCTGCAACTGCAGCATCATTTTCACCTCCAGTTTCAAATATTGGGACACTATATTATTATTGTTTGATTACGCAATCAGGATTAAATTGTTTCGTTACATCAGCAACAGCATCAGTTCAGGTAAATCAAGGTCCTACATACAATCAACAACCATTAACTTCCCAACAAATTTGTTTGGGGGGAACCCTTAACACATTAATGGTTGGATTTATTAATGGAACAGGTGCGCCAAGTTATCAATGGTATCAAAACACAAGTGCATCAACATCTGGTGGGACACTTATTCAAGGAGAAACAGGGAATAATTACTTGCCTTCACCAAGTGCTGCAGGAACATATTACTATTACAATACCATTTCGTTTTCTTCAGGTGGTTGTGGTCTCATAACATCATCTCTTGCAACAGTAGTCGTTCATCCTGATCCAGTAATTAGTGCTCAGCCCTTAGCAACACAATCAATTTGTAGTGGTGGAAGTGTTCAAAATCCGCTAACAGTGGTTTATGCGAATGGCCTTGGAACAGCTTCGTATCAATGGCAATCATCGATTGACGGACAAGCTTGGAGTACAATTGCTAATGAAACAAATGCAAGCTATCAACCTCCATTATTGACAACTACAGGAAATTATTATTACAATGTGATTGTCAATTTAAATGGAAATGGGTGTAGTTCAGTGACATCAAATGCCGCTCAAGTTACAGTAGTTGCAGACCCAACAGTAACACTTCAGCCTATTGATGCAAGTTATTGTTTAGGTGCCACAACCGTTTTACCTTTAGTAGTATCTGCAAATGGAGGTATAGGGAATTTCTCTTACCAATGGTATGTCAATACTAGCGCAAGTGTTATTGGTGCAAGTATCCTTCCGGGAGCAACAAATAGTTCATTTACGCCATCTGTAACTACTGTTGGAAATAGGTATTACTACTGTATGATTACTCAGACTGGTCAAAATTGTGGAGTAATTTCATCACAAGCGCTAGTCAACACAACCAATTTGCCAACGTTTACTTCACAACCACTTGCAACGCAATCGGTATGTTTAGGAGGTACACCTACTGATTTGACCATTTCTTATACTAATGGTACAGGTTCAGCGACATATCAATGGTACAGTTCCAGTAGTAACTCATACACAAATGGAGTAATAATAAACGGTGCAACAACAGCTAGTTTCACACCACCAACAAATCAAATTGGAACGAATTATTATTATTGTAAATTAACATTGACAGGTGGTGGTTGCCCTGATACGTATACTTCAATAGCAGAAGTTATTGTATTACCAGATCCAATTGTAAGTTTGCAACCTCTAACAACGCAAGAAATCTGCGTTGGCGGAACAATTGCACAGCCCTTGACAGTGAATTATACTAATGGATTTGGTTCACCAACTTACCAATGGCAAACATCAACAAATGGAACTACGTGGGTCAATTCCGGTTCCGTATCGACATCCCCAAATTTTTCTCCATCTGTCTTCACACAAGTTGGGACAAATTATTATCAAGTTGTTATAACATTATCAGGATCAGGATGTAATGTAATGACTTCTCAGCAAGCAAGTGTTACAGTTGTTGCTGACCCGGTAATCAGTTCACAACCTATTTCAGCTGCATATTGTATTAATGCTTCATCTGTTGCTGCTCTTTCTGTTGCTGCTTCTGGAGGTTCAGGCAGTTATACTTATCAATGGTATAGTAATACGACAAGTGCATCAACTAATGGCACAATAATAACAGGCGCAACAGGCGCAAGTTATACACCATCTGTTACTTTGACAGGAACTATCTATTATTATTGTATCATTGGACAAACAGGTGCGAATTGTTCTGTGACATCCACAACTGCTGGAATTACTGTTACACCTTTACCTACAATTACATCCAATCTACAAGTTTCACAAACAGTTTGTATTGGAGGAAGTGTTGCAACCTATTCCGTAACGTATACAAACGGAACAGGAACGCCATCCTATCAATGGTACAGTAATACAGTTAATGCTTATTCGACCAATTTCCCAATAGTGGGAGCTACAAACGCTACATTTACACCATCAACGACAACAGCTGGCACTAACTATTATTTTTGTGTGGTGTCTTTTTCAAGTGGCGATTGTGCATCCATTTCTACTTCTATTGGACAAGTAACCGTCAATCCAGACCCAACAATTACAGCAAATCCATTAGCGCTTCAATCTTTGTGTATAGGCGGAACGCTTGTGAACCCCTTAGCGGTCCAATATTCTGGAGGAACAGGTGTTGTATCCTATCAATGGCAAAGCTCAACAGATAATTCAACGTTTACGAATATTTCGAACCAAACAGCGGCAACATATTTGCCACCAGTATATGCTTCAGCTACTACTATTTATTATCGTGTTGTTGTTTCTTTAACAGGAAACGGATGTGATGCAACGACATCTGCTTCTGCTTCTGTTATTGTTGTGTCTGATCCAATTGTTACTACACAACCCCAGAGTGCAGTTTATTGTCAAGGCGCCAATAACGTGACTCCATTGTTTATTCAAGCAGATCAAGGAACGGGAACTTATAATTATCAATGGTATAGTAGTGTTACTAATTCAACTATAAATGGTCAGTTAATTTCGGGGGCAACTAATGCATCGTTTACTCCTCCTGTGATAAATACTGGAACTAGTTATTATTATTGTGTGGTAACGCAAACAGGAAATAACTGTAGTGTGACAAGTCAATTAGCAAGCGTTCAAGTTGATCCTGTTGCCAATTTAACAACACAACCAATACAACTTCAAAACGCATGTGTTGGAGGTAATGTAGCAAACTTAACTGTTGCTTATGCCAATGGTTCAGGTTCACCTACCTATCAATGGTTTCAAAACACGACACCTTCTTCAACTGGAGGGACTTTGATCATTGGTGCAACTTCTGCTAGTTATGCTCCATCGACAGCTTCTTCAGGAACACGTTACTATTATTGTCAAGTGTCGTTTGCAGTTGGAGGTTGTTCTGTTATTACTTCCAACTTAGCTGAAGTCATTATTTATCCTGATCCATTAATTACGCTAGAGCCATTAACCAACCAAACAATTTGTCAAGGAAATACAATTGCTTCACCATTGACAATTAATTACAGTGGTGGAATTGGTGCACCAAGTTATCAATGGCAAACGTCATCTGATGGCGCCAACTGGAATAACGTTGCATCAGCTACAAGTTCGGCATATACTCCTTTATCTTTGGCCAGTGCAGGTACGTTTTATTACCGCGTTCAATTAAGTCTTTCTGGAAGTGGTTGTAATACAGTCATTTCTCAACCAGCTCAAATTGTTGTTAATCCGATTCCTTCAGTGAACCCAATTACAGATCAAGTTTTTTGTAACGGTGTTTCTTCTGCTGCAATTAATGTAACAGGACCAATAACGGGAACTAGTTATCAATGGACTAATCCAACAACTTCAATTGGATTATCGGCTTCTGGAAATGGAAATGTTCCAATCTTTACTACCGTTAATAACACAACGGTTCCGATAAATTCACTGATTTCAGTGGTGCCATCATATACTTTTGGCGGTGTTACATGTTCCGGACCAACACAAACGTTTAATATTACTGTAAATCAATCTCCAATAGTAAATGATCCACAAGATATTGTTGTTTGTAATAATACTGCAACAAACGCTGTCGTCTTTTCAGGGACGGGATCCAGCTATTCTTGGATAAACAATACTCCATCAATTGGTTTAGCAGCATCAGGTTCCGGAAATATACCATCTTTTACAGCAATCAATACGACAACTTCTCCAGTTACCGCAACAATTACTGTTACCCCAATTATTACAACGGGTAATGTCTCTTGTTCAAATGCAGGACAAACGTTTACAATTACAGTTAATCCAACACCTATTGTAGATTCTATTGCTAATCGAGTAGTTTGTAATGGTTCATCTGTTTTAGCATTTAATTTTACAGGATCAGGGACAGGATATAATTGGACAAATAACTTAACCACTATCGGTTTAACCGCATCAGGTTCTGGAAATATACCGTCTTTTACCGCAACCAATTCAGGCTCGTCAACCCAAACAGCAACACTTTTAGTAACACCTTTTTATACACATCTTTCACAAACGTGTTATGGAACGCAACGGACGGTATTTATTGCTGTTTTGCCAACTCCTGTTGTACTTGATCCGACTGATTTAGTTGTTTGTAATGGAAGCACAACTTCAGTAGTTAACTTCACAGGTACAGCAAGTTCATATGCATGGACAAATTCAGAAACAAGTATTGGGTTGTCCGCTAATGGCATAGGAAATATAACTTCTTTTACGGCTACAAACGCAACGAATTTACCTGTCGTAGCATCAATTATAGCTACACCAGCATTCACGTCTAATGGACTTACTTGTTATGGAGGAAATCAGTCCATGACAATTACCGTCAACCCAACAGCAACATTGACTGATCCGAATGATCAAACAATTTGTACTAATTCGTCCGTTGCAGCTGTAAATTATGTTGGGACAGGTACTTCATATACGTGGACGAATACTCAATCTTCGATTGGACTAGCAGCTTCAGGAGTTGGAAATATTGCTGCTTTTTCAGCAACAAATAGTGGAGTAAATCCTGTTACGGCTACAATTACTGTTACGCCTCAATTTTCAAACGCAGGTTTGACATGTCCAGGAACACAACAAACGTTCACAATAACTGTCAATCCTTCACCAACCATTCAATATAATTTAGGGAATCAAACAATTTGTTCACAATTAACAACTAATCAAGTTAATGTAACATCTACGACACCTAATGTGTCGATCGCATGGCAAACTACGTCTATTCCTTCAGCTATAACAGGTTTGACAGCAACAAATGGAACGATAACAATTCCAGCTTTTACCTTAACAAATACAGCTTCGACTCCTCAAACTGTACAATTCTCAGCTACAGCAACAACGGGTGGAAGTGCAGGATGTCCTGGTGCAGCTGCAACATATTCCATAACTGTTAATCCAACGCCTACCGTTGCAGTTCCTTCAAATCAAGTTGTTTGTAATGGAAGCGCAGTAGCAAGTACTCCATTTGTTGGAACAGGTACTTCATATTCGTGGTCAAATAATCAATCCTCAATTGGACTAGCAGCATCTGGTACAGGCACTATTCCAGCTTTCAATGCAATTAATACAGGAACAACTCCAGTTGTTGCAACTATTAATATTGTTCCAAAGTACACACATAATGCATTGACTTGTAATGGACCTCAGCAAAATTTCTCAATTACTATTAATCCAACACCAACAATAAGTGCGATCAATGATGTTACTTTTTGTAATGGGCAAATGAGTTCAGCAATTGCTCCAATTGGAAATGCAACTTCGTATGCTTGGGTGAATAGTAGTATTGCAATAGGCTTAACTGCAAACGGATCTGGAAATATTCCAACATTTGCAGCAACAAATTCAGGATCTGTACCTATTAGTTCTTTAGTTACCGTTACACCTTTCTATACAAATGCAGGTGCAACCTGTCAAGGAGTAGACGATCAATTTATTATTTATGTGAATCCTACTCCAACAGTTGCAAACCCAAGCGATATTGTGGTGTGTAATGGTGCACCAACACCTAGTGTTGCATTTACAGGAACTGGTACAAGTTATAGTTGGCAAAACGCAACAACTTCAATTGGTTTAGGCGCAACAGGGAATGGTGTTATTTCATCGTTTACAGCAACAAATACTGGCAATTCTCCAGTTGCTTCGACAGTAGTTGTAACACCAATTTTTGCTCAAAATGGAATATCTTGTGCAGGGAATACGCAGGATTTGACAATTACAGTCAATCCTTCACCAACCGTAATCGATCCCAGTGATCAAATTTTATGCAATGGTTCGTCATCTTCTGCAGTGACTATTAATGGTTCGGGTACAAGCTATTCTTGGACAAATAGTAACACAGCGATAGGATTAATAGGAAGCGGAAACACTGCAATACCTGTTTTTACTGCTCAAAACACATCCTCATTACCTGTTTCTGGGACAGTTGTAATCACACCAACCTTTACTGGATCAGGTGTGACATGTTCTGGCCCAACTCAAAGTGTATCGTTTACAGTTAACCCAACTCCAGTTGTCAATCAACCACTAAATATTACGGTGTGTAATGGATCAGCTGTTTCTAGCATCAATTTTTCAGGTACTGCAAACGGATATACTTGGACAAATAGTATTTCAGCAATAGGTTTAGCAGCTTCTGGAAGTGGGAATATCCCATCCTTTACAGCTTTAAATAATACGGCTGTACCAATTACTGCAACAATCACTGTTACACCAACTTTTACCAATTTAGGCGTTACTTGTACAGGACTAACGAAAACCTTTACAATTATCATTAATCCTTCACCAACAGTGAATGATTTACCTAATCAAGTGGTGTGTAATGCTAGTCCTGTTGGGCAATTATTATTTACTGGAACAGGGACGTCTTATTCATGGACAAACACGACGCCAAGTATTGGTTTAGCAGGAACAGGAACAGGCAATATTCCAACTTTTTCAGCGATAAATGCAACGGCTATTCCAAAAGTTGCAAACATAACAGTTACTCCAATTTATTTCAATAATGGATTGAGTTGTTCAGGTACACCTGAAGCGATATCCATCACTGTAAATCCAACACCAACTGTTGCTGCACCACAAAATCGTGTTGTATGCAATGGTTTACAAACTACTCCAATTAACTTCGTTGGAACAGGAACAAGTTATTCATGGACAAATAATAATCCTTCAATTGGTTTGGCTGCTGCTGGAACTGGCTTGATTTCACCATTTACTGCAATTAACAATACCAATAGTCCTTTAGTTGCGACAATAACTGTAACTCCAATCTATTCCAATCAGTTGGTTGATTGCCAAGGTACACCAGTTTCTTTTACAATAACAGTCAATCCGACACCTGCAGTCAACGATCCAATAGATCAAGTAGTTTGCAACAATACATCAACAATGGCGATTAGTTTTACAGGAACGGGAACAAGTTATTCTTGGACCAATAGCGCCCCAAGTATTGGGTTGCCTTCAACCGGAATAGGAAACATTTCTTCCTTCACTGCGACAAACGGTACAGCAAGTCAATTAAACGGGGTAATAACTGTGACACCTTTGTTCACAAATGCAGGTTTAACTTGTTCAGGATTAACGCAAACAGCTTCCATTTTTGTGAATCCAAATCCATTTGTACAAGACCCTGTTGACGTTGTTTTTTGTAACGGTGAATTGACTACACCAATCACATTTACTGGCAATGGAACCTATTACACGTGGGTGAACAACTCTACAACCATTGGACTCTCAGCGACAGGTTCTGGAGCTATTCCGTCATTTTTAGCAACAAATGGTTCAGACACTTTACAAAATAGCGCCTTGATTACTGTTACAGCATACTACGATCAATCGGGAATAGTTTGTCAAGGAAATTCACAAGTATTTAAAATCACAGTGAATCCTACTCCAAGTATTCAACCAATACCAAGTCAAGTGTTCTGTAATGGGACAGCCACAGCAGCAGTTAATTTTGTTGGTACTGGAACTTCATATTCGTGGACAAACAACAATACATTTATAGGTATAGCTGCTTCAGGTACAGGAAATATTCCATCTTTTGCCGCACAAAATAATGGCGGAGTTGCAATTACAGGAAATATTGCAGTTACTCCAATATACACAAGTATTGATGGAACAAGTTGCGCTGGAATACCACAATCATTTGGAATTTCGGTCAATCCATCTCCAATTATTAATCCAATAAGCAATTTCTCTGGTTGTAATAATGCAACATTAAATGTGCCTATTTCAGCCAATGTGATGGCGAATTTTACTTGGTTTGCAGATCCTAATCCAAATGTTTCAGGGGATGTCAATTTCCCACAACCCTCTTCGTTAATCAACAATACGTTGACAAACAATACAAGTGTAATGCAATATGTAACCTACCATATTCAACCTACATCATCCCCAGAAGGTTGTACTGGTCCGCCGATTTCATTTGTTGTTGAAGTTGTACCTGATGTTACATTAACAAGTTTGCCAAGTACAGAAATTTGTAGTGGCGCTTTTGTCAATACACAATTACAAGCAAACGTTCTTGCTTCTTTTAGTTGGATAGCTGCAAATAATTTTGCTGTTATAGGTGAAACAACATCGTTGCAAACAGGCCCAATTATTAGTGATTTCTTGACCAATAATTCGACTCAAAATCAATTAGTTGTTTACAGTGTTTTCCCAACATCTATCAATGGAGGGTGTTTAGGACCAGCACAAACATTTGGCGTCATTGTTCGTCCTCCACTAGCTATGCTTAATGAAGATACGCTAACAATTTGTTCAGCAGGGTCACCACTTTTAAACTTACAGACAAACGTGGCTGCAGGGTTTAATTGGTTTGCTGATAACAATCCTTCCGTATTAGGAGAAAGCACTACTATTCAAACAAGTTCATTTATTGGAGATGTGCTTGTAAACACATCTTCCGTAACACAAGAAGTACATTATACTGTTGTTGCAAGTTCCACAATTAACGGATGTTCAAGTCCAATTTTTGATGTCATTGTTTATGTCAATCCTGCCCCAGTAATTACCAATACTGACATAACCTTATGTTCTGGTGATACGACTAATATTCAATTAACTTCAACGGTTGCATCACAATTTGAATGGTCGGCAGCAGGAAATGCTTTTGTTTTGGGTGAAAGTACACAAAGTCAATTCTCTTCAAACATTACTGATGTGTTAACCAATACGACAGCATTACCACAACAAGTTGTTTATTCTGTGACACCTTTATCGGTTAATGGTGCATGTACAGGAGTTTCAGATGTAATTACTGTTACTGTTACACCGTTGATTCAGGTATCTTTTACTGCCGTTGGAAATTTATGTACGGCTAATCCAATATCATTTAACAATACCTCACAACAGCCTTTAGATTTTGCTTGGGATTTTGGAGATGGTAACTCCGCTACTACTAATAACGCTTCAACAACTTATGCTACAAGTGGAAATTATATAGTTACGTTGACCGGAACAGATATAATAACAGGATGTTCGAATCAATTTAGCAGCCCATTGACATTATTAACGTCACCTCAAGTTGGTTTTATTGCTTCTGAAACAATTGGTTGTGTAGTGATGAATACACAGTTTACTGATACGATAAATCAAGCCAACACTACTTTGTTTTGGGATTTTGGAGATGGACAAACATCGAATCAATCAGGCACAATCGATCATCAGTACACCGCTGCTGGATGTTATGATGTAACCTTGACAGTGACCAATGCAGCGGGATGTTCTATCTCACAAACACAAGCAAGTATTGTATGTGTGTATGATGTTCCTATAGCTGCATTTACTGTTGATGATGATAGTTTGTATTTAGAAAACACATTAGTTAACTTTAACAATAACACAGTTCATGCAGTTACTTATGCTTGGGACTTTGGTGATAACACCTCAAGTTCAGCAACCAATCCAAGTCACTATTTCCCAGAATCACCTGGAAATTACCCAGTCATTTTATATGCATACAACGAAGCTGGGTGCTACGATTCTACGATGTTGATCATAACAGTTGAGGAAGAGTTGTTGTATTATGTTCCAAACACTATTACCGTTAACCAAGATGGTGTTAACGATGTATTCCTTCCAATTTTCACTTCAGGCTACGAAGCAGACACCTATGAGTTGACAATTTACAACCGATGGGGAGAGCTAATTTTTGTTTCAACAGATGTCAACGAAGGGTGGGATGGAAGCTACTTAAATGCAATTGTTCAGCAAGGAACATATACTTGGAAAATCACTTTTGTGGAATCGAGTAACCAGAAAAAACACTTGGATTTGGGACATGTCACAGTTTTACGTTAAGAAAACTCACTCCTAAAATAGTGTTAATTATTTTTTTTAATAAACTGAAAATAAATTAGTTAAATGATAAAATGCCAAATCGGTTACCCCCAAAAATAAAAAATTTCAATTTTACAATATGTAATTGTTGTATCTTTGCAACCAATACCAATAATGTTATCACACCTGTTCTGAAAAGAACACAAATTTTACCAAAATATGAAGAAAAATACATTTTTCTCTAAATCAATTAAGCAACTAGTTTTAGTTATCTTACTATTTGTATCAAACTCATTTTATTCACAGAGCGTTCTAATCATTGGTGGTGCATCTTCGCCAGAAACAGCTAGGTTAACATCCATTAGAAACAGATTATTAAGTTTGAATACATTTAGTTCAATCTCAACAATAGCGCTTACTGGAGCTGGACAAGTTACTCTAAGTCAACTACAACAACATGATGCTGTAATGGTTTTTACGAATAGTGGATATTCATCATCTTGGGGGCTAGACGCAATGTTAAGAGACTATGTAAATACCGGGGGTGGTGTTGCTGTCTTTATGTTTGCAAATGCATCAATACCTTTAGGTTCAAATTGGCCGTATGCCGTTTTATCTCCTGCAGGGCAATCATCTGGTACTACAAGTATAGGAGTTGTTGATCTTCCTACACATCCATCTTTAAATTATCCTTTTGTTATAAATACAGCAACATGGTCAATAGGTAATACATTTTCATCAACTGCAACAACACTTACGCCTGGTTCTTATTCAATTTTCAAGTTTTCTGACGGCCGACCAGGATTACAGGCTAAAGAAAATGTAGGGACATCAGGTACTGGTCGAGTGATTGATTTAGCAATTTGGCCTGATTATACTACTAATGTTGAAGCAGATAGATTAATTGCAAATGTTTTAACATGGTTAATGGGTGCAATTAATGTTAACACTGTTAGCACTTGCCTGAGTAATAACCAATTTAATTTTTCCTTTGTTGACAATATAAGTGCTAATCCAGTAACTTCTTATTTATGGAATTTTGGTGATGGTTCTTCATCAACATCATCAACTCCTACTAAATCGTTCGCAACGTCTGGAACATTTAATATAACTTTAACAATTACACGACAAGATAATTCTCAATCTACTTTTGGTACATCTGTCAATGTTGATGGGATTAATATTCAACCTTCTAGTTCATTGAATATTTGTCAAAACGCATCAACAGGTAATATATTAACTTCTCAAGTTACAGGTCAAAATATTTCGTATCAATGGTTTTCAAATTCTTCAAATAGTAATTCTGGAGGAACATCTTTAGGAACTTCAAATGGAGCTCAAACATCAAGTTTAACTATACCTACTAGCACTATTGGAAATTCTTATTATTACTTAGAAATTACTAACAGTTGCGGTACAAGTAAAAGTAATGTATCCACTGTTTCTGTAAATTCAGCTTCTGTTGCCGGAGTTATTTCTGCACAGTCAACAACTGTTTGTAATAATTCACCAGCAAATTTATCTATCACTGGAAATACTGGTAATGTACAATGGCAATCTTCACCAAATAATAGTTCTTGGACTAATATCTCAGGAGCAACATCATCTACATTAACTTCAACAAATTTAGCTTCAACGACATATTTTAGAGCGATTGTAACAAGTGGTGGATGTAGTTCTGTAACAACCAATACTGTTACTATTTCAATTATTTCAACACCTACAATTACACTAAGTAATACGATTTCTACTAGTGCTGGTTTAACAAGTGTAGATATACCGTATACCGCAGTTACAAATTCACCGATTACTTATTCGGTAGCTTCTGGTACAAATGCATTAGCTAATTTTACGGCAATTGTTGATGCCTCTTTTAGTGGCGTATCGGGTAATTTAGCTCTAACACTACCCGCAAACACATCACCTGGTACATATGATTTCAATGTGACCGTTAAAAATACAAGTGGTTGTTCAAGTGTGGTTTACCCTGTTATATTAAGTATTCTTGCTCCACCACCAACAATTACTTCATTTTCTCCAACGAGTGCACAAGTTGGAGAAACAGTAACAATTACAGGTACTCGTTTTAGTACAACCCCTTCTAACAATATAGTTTTTTTTGGAAGTACTAAAGCAGTGGTAAATACATCAACAGCTACTCAGTTAGAAGTTAGTGTTCCTAAAAGTGCTATGTATGGTCCAATTACAGTTGTTATTAATGGTGCGGCAGCAGTTAGCACTAAATTTTTTAATATTATTAATACAAGTATTTCTCCTTCACCATCAACAAATTTAATTTCATCAGCAAAATTTGCGAATGCAGTTTCTTTTACTTCATTATCAGGTACACAACAAGAATTGATTATTGGTGCTGGTGATTTTGATTCTGATGGATTAGTTGATGTAGTAAAAGGAGGGAGTAATAATGTTGCTGTTCACAGAAATTTGATGTCAGTAGCAGGAACAATAACCACATCATCATTAGCCACATCAGTAAACTATGGAGTTTCTGGTGCTGTACTGTCTTTAGTTGTTGTTGATATCAATTGCGATGGGAAGTTAGATATTGTTTCTACATCATCAACTGCAACAAGTATTTTAATCAATAATACATCATCAATAGGAACAATTACATTTGCTAATAAACAAGATTTGTCATCAAGTGGAGGAAGTGCAGTTAAAGTAGGAGATGTAGATTTAGATGGTTTATTAGATATTTATGTTCTTAATAATAATATTGTCAAAATTTATCGAAATACTGGCTCAATGAATTTTAATCTCACAAATTTAAATTTATCAACAACTTTATTTGATGGATTAGCTATTGGAGACTTAAATAATGATGGTAAAAATGATATAATTGTTTCTAAATTAAACACATTAGAAACGTATTTGAATACATCAACTTCAGGAAGTGTTTCTCATGCTTCAGTTATATCTCTAGGAGCTCAAGGAAGAAAAATTACATTAGCAGATTTAGATAACGATGGTGATTTAGATATTTTTACATCTGCTAATCCTGCAAAAATTTCTAGAAATGATTATTCAAGTGGTAACTTTAGCACGTCATCTTTTACTCATTTTAGTTGGTCTTATGATGGGGATGATATAATTTTATCAGCCGCTGATTTAAATGGAAATAATCAAATTGACATTATTGGAGGAACTTCATGGGATAAATATTGGGTAGCTGATAATAGAAATCAACCCTTATCTGCAACTACGTTTAGTAATCAATCAATGGGAAATACTGGTGCTACAATTGGAGTTGATATAGATGGAGACAATAAAATTGATTTGGTGAATTCAAATCGTACAAATACATCAATCACAATACGTCAAAATTTAATGGCACCACCTCCAGTTATTTCTGCATCCGGAACTTTAACTGCTTTTACAAAATGTTCAGGAACCGTTTCAAATGCACAAACATTTACGGTTTCGGGTTCAAATTTAACAGCAAATTTAGTGGTTGTTGCTTATGCTAATTTAGAATATTCATTAGATGGGACATCGTATTCATCTTCAATAACATTAACACCTACAGCAGGGGCTGTTGCAACAACTACAATATATGTCCGAATGACAGCGGCGAGTACATCTTTAATTTCCGGGAATTTTTCATTAACGTCAACGGGCGCTACTACTCAAACACTAGCAGTAACGGGTACAGTTAATCCCTCACCTACGATAACTTTAGGTACAGTTCCAGCTTTGGTCCCTTCAGCGACTTCTTTTAGTATTCCTTATACTGCAGTTACTAATTCTCCAACAGCTTATTCTGTTTCTGCAGGAACTAATGTTTTAGCAAATTTCGTTCCCGTAGTCGATGCTGCGTTTTCAGGTGCAACAGGAAATTTGCCAGTTAATATTCCTGCTAATTCAGCGCCAGGGACATATGATTTTAATGTAAAAGTAAAAATTGGTACAACAAGTTGTGAAAGTATAGTTTACAATGTATCAATAACTATTTTACAGCCTGCACCAACGATTACTTCTTTTTCGCCAACTAGCGCAACTGTTGGCACACAAGTAATAATTACAGGTACAGGATTTAGTACTACACCAGCTAATAATGTAGTGTTTTTTGGTCCTACACGAGCTGTAGTTTCAGCGGCTACAACTACAAGTTTGACTGTAACGGTTCCGTCTGGCGCTACTCATTCTAATCTTGTAGTGCTGAATTCAGATAACTCATTAATAGGAATGAGTAATGATTTTTTCACACCTGTTTTCACGCCATCTAGGGCAAATATTTTGTCAACGGATTATGCGCCAAGAGTTAGTTTTGCGGGTGTAAGAGCGGCGCAATATATCGCTGTTGGAGATCTAGATGGAGATGGAAAACCTGATTTGGCAATTGGACATAATACACCACAAAATGTTATTACAGTATATCGAAATACAAGTAGTACTGGTATTATTAATAGTAGCAGTTTTGCTCCAGCTGTAAATATTTCAGTTGGCAGTTATCCAGGAGCTTTATCATTGGGAGATTTAGATGGAGATGGAAAATTAGATATAGTGGTTTGTAATGGGAATAGTAGCAGTATTTCAATATTAAGGAATATATCTACAGTAGGTTCAATAAGCACAAGTAGTTTTTCACCAGCAGTAAATTATGCTACAGGAGCAGCACCTGTAAATGTTGCATTGAGAGATATTGATAATGATGGAAAATTAGATATTACCGTTGCGAACAAGAACAGTAATACAATTTCAATTTTTAAAAATAATGCTACAATAGGTGTAATAAATGCTAACAGTTTTTTACCAAAAATTGATTTAAATACTCCTTCTGCTCCTTTTTGTGTTACCTATGGAGACTTGGATGGTGATGGAAAATCAGAATTAATTTCTTCTAATGGTGCTTCAGGGACTATTTCTGTTTACAGAAATATTAGTACACAAGGTATTGTTTCTGCTAATAGTTTCGATACAAAATTTGATCTTACAACAGGTACAAATCCGAGAATCATCAATTTAGTAGACATTGATGGAGATGGTAAACTTGATATAACGGTAACAAACAATGGAGCAAATACTATATCAATAATTAAAAATATCAGCACTACAGGCTCATTATCTTCAAGTAGCTTCCAAGCAAAAGTTGATTTCTCGACAGGAACTCAACCCTATGGAATAACAGCTGGTGACATTAATGGAGACGGAAAACCAGATTTGGCAGTTTCAAATGTATTATCAAATACGATATCTGTTTATAAAAATACAACATCAAATTCTACAGTTGATATAACTTCATTGGCAACTAAGGTTGATTATCCTACTGTTTATAATCCAAATGCAGTAATTATAGCAGATTTAGATTCAGAGAACAAACCAGAATTATTATATACAAATTATAATGATTCAGACGTATCTCAAAATGTATCCATATTAAAATTCAATAATTTTGAGGTTCTTGGATCATTAACTTCTTTTTCTACTTGTTTGGGTTCACCATCAGCTGCACAAACTTTAACTATTCAGGGAGATAATTTATCAGCAAACATTGTTGTTGCCGCACTTACAGGATACGAATATTCTTTAGATAATATTACTTATTCTTCTACAGTCACGATTACTCCTGTTTCAGGAACGGTAGCAGCTACAACATTATACATTCGATTGACAGGTGTTACTGCAGGTACTCCCTCAGGTACAATTTCCATATCTTGTTTGGGAACAACAACTCAAACAAGAGTTGTTTCAGGAACTGTAAGTACAATTACTTCTATAACTGTTCATCCGTCCAATACTGCTCAATCGGTTTGCCAAGGTACTGCTTTAACCGCTTTGAGTGTATCTGCAAGTGGATCAAGTCTAACTTATCAATGGTATTCCAATACAACAGCTACTACTACAGGTAGTACTTTGATTACAGGAGCTACAGGTACATCCTATACTCCGGTAAGTTCAACTCCTTCTGAGTTATATTATTATTGTGTAGTTACAGGTACATGTGGCACTGTAACTTCAAATATTTCAGCTTTAAGAACTGTAAGTGCAACAGCTGTTTCAGGAACTGCTTCTTCTGCAGACGCTTCCCTTTGTTCTGGAGGAACAACCACACTTTCTTTAGCTGGAAGTACGGGAACTATTCAGTGGCAACAATCAGCTAATGGTACTTCTGGTTGGGCTAATGTATCAGGTGGTGCAGGAGCAACAACTGCAAGTTATACAACACCAGCTTTAACATCAACAATTTATTACAGAGCTGTCGTTACAAGTGGTGTTTGTACAGCTTCAACTAGTAACGTGGTAACTGTTTCTGTAACAACAATTCCTGCACCAACTGTTTCGACACCAACAATTCAATCGTTTACTACTTTAGGCGCTACTACATGGACTGCGCCAGCTGGTGTAACAAGTGTAGAGTATTTAGTTGTTGGCGGCGGCGGTGGCGGCGCAAATGGTTTTGATAATGGCGGCGGCGGCGGCGGCGGCGCTGGAATGGTTTTAACAGGTAGATTAGCTGTTTCACCAGGAACTGCATACCCTATCGCAATCGGTGATGGTGGTAATGGTGGGGCTAATACTCGAACAAATAATTGGGGTGTTGCTGGTGAAAATACTGTTTTTAGTACAGTAACGGCACTTGGTGGAGATAGAGGAAGAGGTTCTCGTTCTGTAGCATCTGCGGGTGCTGCTCAAAATTTAAATTGTACAGCTGCTCTTGGTGGCGGAGGTTCTGGTGGCGGAAATGGCGGTAAAGGCGGCGGTGGAGCTGTTGGTTCCGGAAATGCCAATTCAGCATCAACAGGTGGAACAGGTGGAACTGGAAGAAGTTCTTCCATTACTGGCACAGCAATTAATTATGGTATCGGTGGAAATGGTGGAAGTAATGCATCAGCTTCTACAGGAGCAAATGGGCTTTCTAATAGAGGAAATGGAGGAAACGGCGGATCTGCAGGTTCTTCAAGTTCAGCTGCAGGCGGAAAAGGTGGTTCAGGTATTGTAGTGTTAAAATATGCAACACAAGCAACGTCCATTACTTATTGTGAAGGCGAAACAGCATTACCGCTTCAAGCTACAGCTACAGCTGGATACACCTTACAATGGTACACTGTTGCAACAGGTGGAACAGCAAGTACAACTGCTCCAACTCCAAATACAAGTGTACCAGGAACAACAACATACTATGTAAGTCAATTGGATAATACATCTGGATGTGAAAGTGCTAGAATTGCAATTACTGTTACAGTGAATGCATTACCTTCAGCACCAACAACTGCTGCAACTGTTGTCAATTATTGTCAAGGAGCGACAGCTTCACCATTAAATGCGACAGCTTCAGCAGGAAATTCATTACAATGGTATGAAGGTAGTGCTATACTTACAGCTTGTGCCCCAACTCCAATTACAACAACACTCGGAACAACAATTTATAATGTAAGTCAGATTAGTAATGCAGGATGTGAAAGTCCATCTATTTCAATTACAGTAACTATCAATGCAATTCCTACCATTTCTGGTGTGCAGAATGTATTTGTTGGAGGAAATGCTTTGCAGTTAACAGGATCAGGAAATCCAGCTGCGTCATCAGCTTGGTCGTCCTCAAATACTGCTGTTGCAACCATTTCATCAACGGGAGAAGTAACCGCGGTTGCTGCAGATACAACTGTAATTACTTACACAACCTTAGAGGGTTGCTCTGTAACAGCACGCATAAATGTTATTGATTGTAATCAACCTTTTGGAAATGCATTGAATTTTGATGGAATAAATGATTTTGTTATTCTTGATAATGTAGGAAATAATTCGAATTTTACATTTTCAGGAACTTCACAATTTACTTTAGAAGCATGGGTAAACAGGGCTGCAGCAACCACAGGCGAAGCAATCATCATTGCAAAACATAATGGTGCTGTTGGTAATAATTATTTACTTTCAATAAATGCAGCTGGTTTTCCACTTGTTTATAGAGAGAGTAATGCTGCTTTTGCAAATAATGTTATTGTAGGAACAACTGCAATCCCATTAAATGAGTGGCATCACATTGCAGCTGTTTATAACGGAACAAATTTACAATTGTATGTTGATGGGATATTGAATGGATCAACTTCAACAGGAAGCATAGTTAATAATGTTTCATCATTAAAAGTTACAATTGGTGCATCTTACCAAAGTAATAATCCTTCAAATTTCTTCAACGGTAGTGTTGATGAAGCGCGAATATGGAACATAGCTCGAACAGCTTCGCAAATCCAACAATCAATTGCGACATCTCTTCAAGGTAACGAAACAGGTTTAGTAGCATATTATGATTTCAACCAAGGTTTAGCAGGAGGCAACAATATAGCCATTACAACAGCTGTAAATAAAGCAAACAGCACATTAAACGGAACGTTGACCAATTTAACAAAATCAGGTACGTCTTCAAACTTTATAACAAGTACAATCAGTGATTTCCCAATTATTGGTAATGCCGTTGCATGTCAAAATGCTACAACGCAATTTACTCATCCAATTGCTGGCGGCACTTGGTCGGTTTCAAATGGTGCAGATGCAACTGTTTCAAATACAGGATTGTTAACTACAATGTCAGCTGAGAATATTACGTTAACATACACTTACACCATAAATGGTTGTACAAAAATAGCAACGAAAGCAATTACAGTAGTTTCTCCATTAATTAGTGGCGCTACTACAGTAGGAGCAGGAGAAACGATTTCGCTGACTGCAACAACAACTGCAGCAAATAGCAATGCATGGGTTTCTTCGAATCCAGCTAAAGCTACTGTTTCTGCAAGTGGTGTAGTAACTGGTTTAGCAACAGGAACAACTATCATTACATTTACAAACAATAATGCATGTACAGATACTGCGTTAATTACGATTGTAACTGGTACAACACTAGCTCCAACATTGACTTCACCAGCAACAAACACAACTGGAGCTACAACACTGAATATTGTTTATTCGTTACCAGAGGCACCTCTTGCAGGATCAGTAACGTTAATATTTACGCCTGTTGGTGGTGGAACACCTATCGTTTGGACAATGAACAATGCAACAAGCGCTAACTTTAACTATGTTGTTGGAACTAACCCTGTTTCTTCCAATGTTACAGCTGGTGTAGCTTTAGGGTTCACAACATACAATGTAACTCTTGCTTATCAAGATGCTTATGCAAATCCTGCAGCTACAGTTACCAACACAAATATTCAAACATTAGCAACACCGTTGATTAGTTTTGTTAGTTCGTCTTACGCCACTGTGGTGAATTCAACACTAACAATAAACACAATTAATACCGGTGGTTCAATGGTAACATACAGTATTAGTCCTGCTTTACCTACTGGGTTTACATTCAACACAACAACAGGAGTTATCACAGGTTCATCAACTGTTGCATTTAATGCAATTAATTATACTGTAACAGCAACAAATGCTGCTGGAACATCTACTGCAACTGTATCCATTGCTATCACTGCAGATACAGATGGCGATGGTATTCCTGATATTGCAGATGCAGATGTAAATGGAGATGGAGTTATCGATAATGGACCAGATACGGACGGAGATGGCATTATAGATCTATATGATAATGATATTGATGGCGATGGCATTCCAAATAATTTAGATAACGATGCAGATGGTGATGGCGTTCCAAATAGTCAAGATGTTTGTGCATTCATACCAAATACAGCTATTTCAGTTCAACCAAGTACAACAAATCAAGTGATTTGTCCTTCTGCAACAATTAGTCCATTAACAGTTACTGCTACTGGACCTGGTTTATCGTATCAATGGTATAGAAATACGACAGCTACAACTACTGGCGGTACCTTATTGACTGGTGCAACTTCAGCTAGTTATTCACCATTGAACACGGTAGTTGGAACAGTATACTATTATGTTGTTGTAACGGGTACATGTGGAACGGCTACTTCAAACGTAAGTGGAAGTATATTGGTTACAGATGTAACACTACCTACTGTTGTAACACAAAACAAAATAATTTATTTGAATGCAAGTGGTCAAGCAACAATCACAGCTGCTCAAATAGATAATGGATCAACAGATAACTGTGCGATTGCAACGAGAACGTTGAGTCAAACAACGTTTAATTGTAATAATGTTGGTGCAAACACCGTTACATTAACAGTTACAGATGCTAGTGGTAATATACGAACTGGAAATGCTACGGTTACAGTTGTTGATTCTATTAAACCAACAGTTGTTTCTCAAAACATTACGGTTAACTTAAATGCATCAGGTCAAGCAACAATCACAGCTGCACAGATCAATAATGGTTCTTCAGATAACTGTGGAATTGCCTCTATGACTGTCAATCAAACAGCATTTACTTGTGCTAATACCGGTGCTAATACAGTTACGTTAACTGTAACAGATGTCAACGGTAATGTGAAAACAAAAACAGCTACTGTCACTGTGGTTGATAATATTTTACCAACAGTAGTTACACAAAACGTCATTCGCTATTTGAATGCAAGTGGTCAAGCTACAGTAACCGCTACTGATATTAATAATGGTTCAACTGATAACTGTGGTATTGGAACACTATCATTAAGTCAAACAGCATTTACATGTGCACATGTCGGTGTCAATACAGTTACATTAACAGTTACCGATACGAAAGGTAATACAGCAACAGGACAAGCAACTGTTACAATCATCGATAATACGCCACCAACAGCAATTGCTCAAAATATCAATGCATACTTAAATGCAGGTGGAGCAGTAACAGTGACACCAAATCAAGTTGGAGGTAATTCGACTGATAATTGTTCGATTGCAACAATGTCGCTTAATAACACAACGTTTAACTGTAGTAATCTTGGTGCAAATCCAGTAATTCTTACAGTTGTCGATCCATTCAATAATGTAAGTACAGCAAATGCAGTAATTACAGTTGTCGATTCGATCAAACCGTTGTTGACTATTCCAGCAGATATAACAGTTAATACGAATTCAGGATGTGGAGCATTTGGTTTCCCAATTGGAACAGCAAGTGCAACAGATAATTGTTCAGTGATTTCGGCAATTACGAATAACGCTCCTACATTCTACCCAGTTGGTATTACAAATATAGTTTACAGTGTAACAGATGGTTCAGGAAATACGAAAACGAAGATTCAAAAAGTTACAGTAATTGATAATGTTATTCCTATTATTACTGCTCCTGCAAACATCACAACTACTTTAACAGCTGGTTGTACTAAAACAGGATTGAATTTAGGAACTCCTGTTACTTCTGATAATTGTACAATTGCAAGTGTTACGAATAATGCACCAACAGCATTCCCTGTTGGAACAACAACAGTAACTTGGACTGTTACAGATGCTTCAGGTAATACTGCTACAGCAACACAAACTGTAACAGTAACAGATGCAATAAATCCAACAATTACTGCTCCTGCTAATTTAACAATCAATGCAAATGCAAGTTGTGTAGCATTTGGGGTCAATCTTGGTACCCCAGTTAGAGCTGATAACTGTACTGTAGCAAGTGTTACAAATAACGCGCCTGCAGTATTCCCATTAGGAATCACAACAGTAACATGGATTGTTACAGATGGATCTGGAAATACAGCTACTGCAACGCAAACAGTTACAGTAGTTGACAATACAGCACCGTTGATTTTTGCACCTGCAGGAATAACTGTTAATATTTCAACCGGATGTACAGTAGCAAACCTTGCTCTAGGAACACCAGTAACAATGGATAACTGTTCAACTGTAACAGTAAGTAACAATGCACCAACGACATTCCCAATTGGCGTGACAACGGTAACATGGACTGCAACAGATGGAGCTGGTAATACAGCAACGGCAACACAAGTAGTAACAATTGTAGATAATACTGATCCAACTATTGTTGCACCTGCAGCAGTAACGGCGAATTTAACGACAGGTTGTACTGCAACAGGTATTGCTTTGGGTACGCCAACAACAGCAGATAACTGTACAGTAGCAAGTGTGACAAACAATGCGCCTACAACGTACCCAATTGGAACAACGATTGTAACGTGGACAGTAACAGATGGCGCAGGAAATACTGCAACTGCTACTCAATTGGTAACTATTTCGGATAATACGAATCCGACAATTACAGCTCCAGCTGCTATTGCAATCAATACAACAACTGGTTGTACCGTAATAGGATTAGCGTTAGGAACACCACTTACAGCTGACAACTGTACTGTAGCAAGTGTAACGAATAATGCACCTTCTGTATTCCCAATTGGATCGACAACTGTAACATGGACAGTGACAGATGGTTCGGGTAATAGTGCAACTGCAACTCAAGTTGTTACGGTAACTGATGTAACCAATCCAACAATTACCGCGCCAGTTGCTATAACAGTAACAACAAATAGTGGTTGTGAAGCAAGTGGAATTGCTCTTGGTTTACCAATCACCGCTGATAACTGTACGGTAGCAAGTGTTACAAATAATGCGCCTGCAACATTCCCTATTGGAACAACTACTGTGACTTGGACTGTAACAGATGCATCAGGAAACACTTCTACTGCAACTCAAACGGTAACAGTAATAGATAATATTAACCCTTCTATCATTGCACCATCAGCAGTAACATTCTATGTATCATCTGGTTGTTCAGTTAACGGTATCGTTATTGGAACACCAGTAACAGCTGATAACTGTACGGTTGCAAGTGTTACAAACAATGCGCCTGCTACTTTCCCAATTGGAACTACAACAGTTACATGGACAGTAACAGATGGAGCGGGTAATAGCGCTGTTGCAACGCAAGTAATTCAAGTAATTGACACAATTGCACCAACTGCTCTTGTTAACGACGTAACAGTAGCTTTAGATTTGACAGGTACTGCAACTGTAACAAGTTCGATGATTGATGCAGGCTCATTTGACAATTGTGGTCTTGAGTCAATTGTTTTATCTCAATCATTATTTGGTTGTAATGATTTAGGAACGAATGTTGTTCAAGTTACCATCACTGATAGTTATGGTAACAGTGCAATCGCTTTTGTAAAAGTTACAATTACTACAAGTGGTATAGATGTTGATATGGATGGTGTAGATGATGCTTGTGATGAGTTTGTTAACACACAAATTGTTCAAGTACCAAGTGGTTTCTCTCCGAATGGGGACAACATTAATGATACATTTATTATACCAGCATTGGATCAGTTTACAAAAATTCAATTACAAGTGTATAATAAATATGGACATGAAGTATATGTTTCTTCATTATATAAAAATGATTGGGACGGAACTTCTAGCTTTAATGGTTTAGAATTACCGGATGATACATATTTCTATATCTTAAACACAGATGGCGAACTTCGTCAAGGTTATGTTTACATCAATCGTATTAAATAATTTAGTTAAGTAAAAGGGACATGAAAACAATTATAAACACAGTATTTTCAGCATTAGCAATCACGTTTATTTCAGTAAACGTGATTGCACAAGCTGATCCTAGTTACCGCAACAATCAGTTCAATATTTTGATGTTGAATCCAGCTCAATCAGGAGCGAACAGTTACAATGATGTGTCGGTACTTGCGTCTAAATCATTGGTAGGATTTACTGGAGCACCGAGAACATTGACGGCATCTGGGTCATTTAGAATATTAGATAATGTAGGGCTTGGATTAACAGCAGTAAATGATCAGATTGGACCTATGATCACAACTGGAGGCGCTATTAACCTAGCTTATCATTTGAAATTAGATAAACAGTGGCGTTTAGCAGTTGGAATAAAAGCATCAGTTTCTAACTTAACTGTTGATTTACCGTCATTAAATACAACACAAGACGATCCGAGTATGAAAACAGTTTTATCTTCAGGTATTCAAGCTGGAACAGGATGGGGCGCGTTGTTATACAGCAAATCTTCTTATTTTGGTATAGCGCAACCGAATATATTAAAAAGAGGTTTTCAAAATGTCAACATGTCTGATTATGTAAATGCTCAAGGAATTGTTGCATATACAGGAACAACTTTACGAGTTAATAATGATTATACTTTTAGACCGAGTATGGTAGTAAGATATGTAGAAACATATCCATTATATACAAATATAAATGCGATGTTTACTTACCGCTCTAAGTTTGATATTGGTGTTAATTACGAATTAGGAAGTAACATTGGTTTAACAACAGGCTTAGAAGTTGACAAGAAATTGTATATAGGATATTCTTATAATATTCCAACCACATCTATGAATAGAATTTCAATGCAAGCTCATGAAATAGTGTTGCGTTTAAAATTGAACAATCAATACGGAATGAGTTACCAAGGACCAAGATTCTTTAATTAAAAACAACTTTATGTTCCAAAGAATCATTGTATCATGCCTCGTTATTTTCTTGGCAATCACTTCTTTTGCACAAGAAAAAACGATACACTTAGAAAAAACAAAGTTTAGTTCAGGTTTTGACGATTTTGGAGTTCGAATATTCCAGGATAAGATTTATGTTATTTCAACTGCTCGAGATAGTGTTCCAGTGTACGATGAAAAAACAGGAAAACCATTTACCGATATTTTCGAGGTTCAAAATGAACTCTTAGTTCCTGCTCAGTTTTTAAGCGAAAAATTTGGTAAAGAACTTTTAATCAGTTCTCATTTTTATGATGGCCCAATTACAAGTAATAAAGACCAAACAATCGTCTTTTTTTCAAATAATAGTGACCCATCTTTAGGAGATAAAATGGGTGTTTTTTACCTGAAAAAAAACAAAAGTGGAGCATGGTCTGAAAGTATACCTTTTCCTTTTAACTCATTATCGTATAGTACGATGCATCCTTTTTACGATGATGCAAGTCAAACACTTTATTTTGCTGCCAACAAAACAGATGGTTTAGGACGTTTTGATATTTATTCCGTTCCTTTTGATGGCAATACTTTCGGTGAGATGAAAATCATCGAGGGAGCTAATTCAATCATGAACGACACCTATCCTTTTGTATTTGAGAATGAACTGTATTTTTCATCAGATCGCAGTGGGGGATTAGGAGGTTTGGATATTTATAAACTATCATCAGATAAGATTGTCACAAATATTGGCGAGCCTTTTAACACTTCGTTTGACGATTTCGACATATCATTTATTGATGAGAACAATGGTTTCTTTTCTTCTAATCGTCAATTGATGATGACTGCTGCTTCTGATGATGACTGCTATTTCTTTCATTACAGCGATCCTTTTACTCAAGTAGTTCAGACAATCAATCTGTTAAACGATACATCAAAGAACAATGAATTACTGCGTTTAAGTAACGACTTGTTAGCTGCAGCTAAAAACAATGTGTACATTAATTCTGCGAATGCAAGTATATCAACTACTTTATCTGAATCAATTAACAATACAAATGATATTGCGAAAAACGAAAAAGAATTTGCTGCCTTAGTACCAGAAATATATGCAGCAGTTGATTCAGTTGTTTTTACGAATATATCGTTTGATTCAAAACGCATGGCTAAGGAGAAAGCTGCAAAACGCTTACTAACTAAAATTGCTCAAACAAACGATCCGTTATTACGTGCAAACTATTTAGACTCATTGACAAATAGCGATTTGGTTGCTGAAAGTGATAGTAGACTCAAAAATTTAATAGTTCAAGCTATTGAAAAAAACCAAACGATAATTCAACGAAAAAACAAAAACAACGAATTACAAGACAAACTTACAACAGCCTCCCAATTATTAGTAGCAGAAGCTGCAAAAGCACATGTAAAATTGGATAATCCGTTGTTGAAAGAGCAATTGGCAGCTTATCAACAAGCAAATAAAATTGAACTTACTCAGCAACAAAATATTGCTGAAAACCAATATTCACCTGCAACCATTCAACAAATTGCAGATGCTTACGTCTCTAAACCAATATTGTTTGCTTTTGATTCTTATGAATTGGCACAAGAATATGACACAATGTTAATAGAGATGGCAGCATTTATTCAATCAAATAATGCATTTCAAATATTTGTAGATGGGCATACCGATGATAGTGGTAAACTTGCTTATAATAGCAAACTTTCTAAAAAAAGAGCATTAGCTGTTAAACGCTTTCTGATCAAACAAGGAGTTAAACCAACCGATTTTGTTGTTGCTTATTACGGCCCTGAAAAACCCGTTGCAACGAACGACACCCGAGAAGGAAGAAAGTTAAATCGCCGTGTAGAGATTCGATTAGTTCCCAGGATATAAGCAATTTTTATTTTAATATAACCCAATTAAAAAGACCATATTCCAATGGTCTTTTTTTTGTGAATGATAATTTAATGTTGTGATAACCATAAATAAATTTGTATATTCAAATAATTAGTTAAAATTTGTACAACTAAAATTGTTAAATATGAAACAGATTAACTTTTCAAAATGGGCAGTTGTTATGACATTCTTTTTGTCGTCATTGTCCTTTGCACAAGTTGAGTTGAAAGGTCGTGTAATCAATGAAAACGACCAACCAATTCCTGGTGCTAAAATCGCAATTGAAGGATTGTCTTCAACTGTTGATTCAAATAATGATGGGTCTTTTGTAATAAAAAGTCCAACTAACGAAGGAGCAATAGTTGTTTCATCAAAATTGTATATGATTGCTAAAATTAAATTTTCAGCGACTACTGCTAATTTTGATTTTGGAACAATCGTATTAACTGCAAAATCAATATCAATTGATGAAGTAGTTGTAACAGTTAGAGGTGTTGTCGATTTGGAAGAGGACAGAAAAACTCCGATTGCAAGTTCAACAATTACTGCAGCGCAAATTCAAGCGAAATCTGGGAATTCTGATTTACCAGAATTATTAAAGTCAACGCCATCAGTTCAAAATTTACGTGGTGGTGGTTTCGGTGATGGGTCAATGTTCTTGAGAGGATTTGACCAAACTAACACAGCTTTCTTATTAAATGGTCAACCAATCAACGGAATGGAAGACGGAAAAATGTACTGGTCAAACTGGTCAGGAATTTTAGATGTTGCGAATGGAATTCAAGTACAACGTGGTTTAGGTTCTTCAAAATTAGCTATTTCATCAGTTGGAGGAACGACAAATATCTTGATTCGTACGGTTGATTCTAAAAAAGGCGGATTTGTATCAAGTACAGCTGGAAACAATAGTTTCTTAAAAGCGAATGCTTATGTTTCAACTGGGTTGAGCAAAAAAGGATGGGCTTTTTCAGCAATGTTAGGTCATTGGCAAGGAAACGGTTATGTAAATAATACAGAAGGTCGTGGTCAAACATATTATTTCTCTGTTGGTTACAAACCGAGTGAAAAGCATATTTTCAACTTCTTGATTACCGGTGCTCCACAATGGCATGCTGCTGCAGGGACTCAAAAATTATCTGAATATGTAACAAATGGTATTCGTTATAATTCTTGGACATATCAAATAGATAACAAAACGTATGCAGGGGGAAGAAACTTCTATCACAAACCGGTTTTAAACTTCTCTTGGGACTGGAAAATGTCTAACAAGTCTAATTTATCAACTGTTGTTTATGCGTCATCTGGACGTGGAGGTTTTGCTCAAGTATTAACTTCTGGAACACCTGCAACACCAACTTATGCGCGTGGATCGTATAACAATCACAATTGGGCAGGTTTGATTTCTAATTATGAAAATAAATTGTCTGACAATTTAACGTTGAATATTGGTGCTGATGCACGTTACTACAATGGGGAACACTTTAGAGCAGCTACTGATTTCTTTACAGTTGATTCAGTCGCAACAAGTAATCCAGCTAATGGTTCATTCTTTGTTACTGATAACTTTGGAGGATACAATCCTTGGGCGGCAGTATTCAATCCTAATAATGACCACAAACAACGCATCGGTCGTGATTATTCGGAAGTAATTACTTATGTTGGGGCTTTTGGTCAATTAGAATATGTGAAAAATAAATTTTCAGCATTTTTCCAAGGAGCGATCTCTAATCAATCTCACGTACGTACCGAATATTGGACAGTAGCTACACCAACAAAGGCTGAAAAAGTTGCTAACTTAGGTTATAACGTAAAAGTTGGTGCTGCTTATCAAGTTGCTAAACGTTCAAAATTATTTGTGAACGCAGGGTATTATTCACGTCAACCTTTTCACGACGAATTGTACAGAAACAACACAAACAATAATGCATTGCGTAACCCACAAGTTGCAAATCAAGAAATCACAGGTTTGGAGGCAGGTTACCAGTTCACTGCAGAAAAATTAAAAGTGAATGTGAATGTGTACAATACCATTTGGGCAAACAGAACTTTATCAAGTGATAACGGTCAAACTAATCCTGCAACTGCTGAGTATTACCAAACATTGGGTGTAACACAAAACCACAAAGGAGTGGAATTAGAGTTTTTCTATGTTGCTTCTTCTCGTTTGCGTATGAAAGGATTCTGGTCTGCGGGTGACTGGAGATACAAAGGAGATGCTACTAAACGCACATACAATGATGCAGGTGATGAAATCACAGCTACTCCACAAACATTAGTATTAGATGGTGTAAAAGTAGGCGGTGCTGCACAAGTTACCGCAGGTGCAGGGTTTGATTTTAGAGTTTACAAAGGATTAACAATTGATGTAAATGGAAATTGGTTCAATGCATTGTATTCTAATGTTGGAGCAAGTGCAAACACAATTGCTTTACCGCATTACGAGACAGTTGATTTCGGAATTGCTTATAAGGTTACCGTTAATAAAACAGAATCGTTCTTAGTTCGATTTAATGTAGACAATGTTACCAACAAACAATTCATCGAATCTGCATCGACTTCAATTACTGCTACTACAGCATCAAGCAATTGGAATGGTGTGAATGTAGACAATATCGTTCGTTTTGGATATGGAAGAACTTGGAATTTAACACTTCGTTATAACTTCTAATAAAAAACAATTTACCACTAAAAGAGGTAGTCATTCATTTGATTACCTCTTTTTTATGTTACCAAATTATCAATTTTATAACGAATAAATTTTCGATTCATTCTTTTCTTATTTTTGAAAACTTTTTTATCGTAACACGTCATTTTAAATGGAATTGTCCGTACCACATTTTGAATTACCATTCTTTACTAACCTCCTTATTTTACTCGTTTTCGCACGAATTTTAGGGGAAGTTTTTGAACGATTCAAACAACCAGCAATGATTGGTGAAATTTTAGCAGGGGTAATTTTGGGACCCACCTTGTTGAATTTAATTCACCGAACGAATGAAATCAAAACTATTTCTGAATTAGGTGTTTTTTTATTAGTCATTATCGCCGGTTTGGAAATTAACTTTGACGATATACTGAAGTCATTAAAAGGTAGAAACATTATCATCTCAATCATGGGCTTCTTTTTGCCTTTGTTTAGCGGTTTTTATGTTGGGTATTTGTATGGTACAGAAGCAATGACAACTGTGTTTATTGGATTGTGTGTTGCGATAACTGCATTGCCTGTTTCCATTCGTATTTTGATGGATTTAGGTAAAATCAATTCTGAAATAGGACAAAAAATTATCTCTGTTGCCATTTTTGACGATGTGTTGGCACTAACAATTTTAGGAGTAGTGTTGAACAGTAAAGACACCGACATGGAAGTTGGCACCATCATGCGTGTGGCTGCTTTTTCCTTGCTCAAACTGGCTATTTTCATCGTTTTATTAATCATTGCATACCGAGCAATCAAAAAAGTATCCAACAGAGAAAACTACTTGGAATCAAAATTGAATCAACTCTTGTTAATCTTACGCGGTAAAGAATCCTTGTACGCCTTGTTCTTTGTATTTGTGTTGACATTCGCAACAATTACCGAATCCTTGGGCTTTCACTTCATCATCGGCTCCTTTTTTGCTGCCATGTTAATCAGTGAAAATTTGGTTGGTAAAACACATTTGAATACCTTTCACAAAACGACCAACGGATTGGCAATGGGATTTTTAGCACCAATTTTCTTCGCGGGAATAGGTTTGGAATTTAACTTCTCATCGATCCATAACTTTGGTTTGTTGTTCGCAGTTTTATTTGTGTCTTATTTCTCCAAAATTGTTGGTGGCTACTTAGGTGGACGCTTTGCTGGATTGAACAATAGTGTTGCCTTAACATTGGGGATAGGCTTAAATGCCCGCGGAATTATGGAGTTGGTGATAGCAAATATTGCCTATAAAAATGGCTTAATTAATTTGGAGGTTTTCTCCATTCTTGTTATCATGGGAATTGTTACCACACTTTCAACACCTATGATGCTCAAAAAGAGTTTTAGTTTTTCTGATAAAAAGGCGAAGAAAGCTGTATCAGAAGCTGCGTTATCGACGGGTGATTAATACATCGATAACCTTTTCAAGGTGCAATTTAGTCACCAAACTACCGTCTTCTGATGATAGTATTTGTGCTTTCGTTTTTTCTCCTGTTAGTATTTGTAAGGAGTAATAAAAACAACTGTCGTAAGTTTTACTAAATGCAAAAAATTGATTCCTATCGATTAATTTACCAAGAGCCAAAGCTTTGTTGCGTTCATTTAAACGTGCATAAGCAAGAGCTTCATAAACTTTTAAGCGTTCATAACCGCCATTATTGAAATAAGTTCTGTCATTAAAGTAATTTGTTTTGACATCTTGAATCAAAGTCAAAACCAACTCGTTTTCATCGGCTACAATTAACCCTTCACACAACCAGAAGTGATAATTTGGAATTTGTTTCCCTTCTAAAAGGGATGACTTAACAGAAGTTGTCCAATATGAAATATCGTTTTTGGTTTGTTCAGTTAGTTTCCCCGTTTTTAATTTTTCATAAATACATTGACAGGACAAACTGCGTGCAATAGGAATGGGATGAATTGCAGTAGTTAGTTTAATTTTTTTCAGCTCATCATAATTGTAATTTAGTTGATTTTCTTCACCTAAAAAGTAACTTTTCCAAAAAAGCAGTACGTGTGAAAAGAGCAATTCTTCTGGATTCTTAGCATGTGATAAATATGCTTCCATTCCTTTGTAATGTTGCACAAATAAATAGTCCATGTCTACAAATAACTCAAAATACATTTGCCGACCATAGGTGCTTTTTGCCCATTCTTCCCATACTGCATCTTGTATTTCTGGATAATTGCGCAGTTGAATGCCAATTGTTTGAATCAAGAAATAAATGTGTTTGTATAAATAATGTTTATTTTCAAATAAAACAGTTATTGAAAAGAGTGTTTTTATAAATGCACAATCCTTTTTTAAAAAGGCATGAAAAACAAGGTCGTTGATAAAATTGTAAAACAATGGATTATCATAGAATTGATCCGCTAATAACTTGATTTCTTCACTATTTATTACAGATTCTTGCTGGTATTTTAAGGATAATGTCCGGATAAATTCTAGATCTGTATCAGACTGATTTTTCCCGATCAAAAACTTATCATAGTTTGGAAAACCACAATAATTTGCAAAAATATCCAACGTTGCATTTGATATTTTTGTCGTGTTTTTTTCACCTGCTAGATTGAAAAAACGTCTAATAGTATTGTAACTTATGATTTTCCCAGTCTTTTCATAAATCAACACACTCAATTGTTCGCAGTCGCGTCTGTTTCGAATCGATTTATCAAAATATTTTTCAATGGATTGTTTTATCAAATCGTAATCAGTCATTTGGGTCAAAGATGTTAAACAAAAATAGTTTTTTAAAAGTAACATTTTTGTAAAGCGAAGATATGTATCAACTTGTATCAAGTTAGTTCAACTTTCATCCCTTTTTTTATGACCCATCGTTAAACGCCCTATGTTTTCTGTGTTTTTTTAATCAGGCAACATTAGTCGATTAACATGTATCAACTTGTATCCATTTTTGTTTAACTGTTTTGTTAATATTTGTGAAAACTAATGCAAAGCAGATGCCTTTTCTGCAACCAAAAAGTTAGGTGGTTTCCGAAAAACCTTAAAGAGTAGGAGCAATAAAAAAACAAAAACGATGTTTAAAAAATTAGTTTACATTAGTCTTTTAACAGTTTCATTGGTAAGTTGTAAAACTGTTATTCAACCTATGTATGTAACTACAAGTGAAGTTGCATCATTAACAACGGGCATGACAAAACAAGAAGCAAAAAGTGCTTTAGGTAATTTAAACCCACACGACATTTTGATGGCACAAGAAGGTGGATGTGAAGTTCACCAGTACAAGTACAAAACTCCAGAAAAAATAGTAACTCCTTCAAGAGCTGACAAAAAAGATGGTTTAACAGAGGGTAGAAAACAATTTGTTGACGAATCTGATGTGTTTTTAATTTACAAAGCTGGAAAATTAGCATCTGTTGTGACAAATGCTGGAAAAGCTGATGCAATCAAATTGATGCAAGATATAGCAGCAGCACAAGCACTATGCAATGAGTCTGGATTGAAAGGATGTACAGATCCTGCGAGTTTGTCTTATAATCCGAATGCGGTAATTGACGATGGTTCTTGTACGTATTGTGAATGTGGTTCTGTTCCAAATCCTAATTATAACCCGAACCGTCCGGTTTCAGATTGCAATCAAAAATGTGTGAAGATCGAAACTGAAGGTCAAAATAACGATCCAGGATGTACAAATTGTGATTTGATAGACAAATTGTCTAAAACAAATGCTAATGTGAATATCAATGTTAGTTTACCATCGGATAATGGGTCTACAGCAAAAGGAACTTCTTCAACTTCTAAATCTTCTAACACGAAAGGTTCAGACACTAAAAAACCAGCCCAACCTACAGAGAAAAAAGGAAATCCAATTTCCAATTTGAAGAAAAAATTAGTGAAAACAAATTAATAGAAATCGTTAAATAAATAATCATGAAAACAGTATCATACTTATATATCCTTGGACTATCGGTAGTTTTAGCTTCTTGTGGACTTTTTCGTTCTTCGAATGTATCGAACAATTACGCAACTACAACAGAGCAAATTTTTAACTTGGAACAAGGAATGACCTTGCCAGAAGTTTCTGCTACGCTGAAATCAGAACCGAAAGACGTTTATTCAAACATTGAAACAAAAACAAAAATTGTTGTATACAAATACCGTTTGAATTACCAAATCGTGCCGTTAAAAGCAAAAAATGACGAGCAATACTTACGCGGTGGACAGTCTGTTTACAAAGACGAAGGAAACCTATACGTTGTTTTTAGTTCAGATAAAAACGAAATGCTTTATTTCATTACCGATAACGGTAGAAAAATGGGCAAAAGAGAATTGAACGAAGCTTTGAAAATTAAACTAAATACCTCTAAATAATTTTAGTAAGCGGTCTGATTTTCAGGCCGCTTTTTTAATAGTTGTTTTTATGAGAAAATTAGTTTTTATTATTATTCTTAGCGTTTCGGGTATGACCTTTGCACAAGATTTAATGTGGGGTTTAACGGTAGATGCGGCTATGAAGAAACAGGATGATGTTTCTGGAGATTATTACATTAGAGATTTCAACAACTCAATTTATCTAGGAATTGGCGCCCATATAAATTACCGTATTTATAGAAAATTATATCTTCAAAGTGGTGTAATAGTTTATAATAATAAGCATACAGATTATACATTTTCATATAATTGGGGGTATCAATCAGATACTAAGATCACGCAAAAATCGATAGACATCCCTTTACAATTGTCATTAAAAATTTGGAAAGGTTTAAGTGTTTATTCTGGTATTAGTTTCAGTAAATATTTTTCTAAATATGAATCTGAAAACAGTAATGGTTTTGCAGAACTTTCTAAAATAAGTGATTTCACCATCAACAAAACCCCATTTGGCTTGCAATATGCTTTTAACAACGGTCTTACTATTGGCGTGAATAAACAAGTATTGCAGTTAGGGCATAGTTATGAAAATAGTATTGTAACAGATTATCATATGAACTATTATACACTTCGCTTGTCGTATGATATTGGTCAGTATGAATGGCAATAAGGAAATTTATTAGTTCAACTTAGTTCAAGTTGTTTGAGTTGAAGTTTCACCTTCCTTTTGTTCTTATTTTTAGGCGTAATTTTAGTGTATGCCAAAACCCAATTTTATTATTACTGATTTTCAGAAAAATGAATTGTTTAAAAAATTGTGTGTCAAAGTTGGCTTTCCAATTCGCACAAAATTAGATTGCAAAAAAGTCAGCGAATTAATAGAGCAAGCAGGTTTGCCAGGTGTATCTGAAAGCACTATTTACCGATTATTTCTTCTCAAACAATACACCAATCAACCTTACCTACATACCCTAAATATCTTTGCGAAGTTTTGTGGATTCAATGATTGGGCCGATTTTGAAAATGTGCAAACAGAAACTGAAGATTTTGTTAATGGCTTCGGAAAATTTCATACAAAATCCAATCAATTCAAAAGTCTTATTGCAATTTGTATACATTCGGATGAATTAAAACCATTGGAGAAGTATACCGAACAATTTGAAGATACAACAGCAGAACACTTCAAAGAAAAGTTTGCGGAAGAAATTTTTCAAGCTGTTTTAACCAATAAAAACAACGAAACATTTTTTAAAAGTTTTTACCATTTTTCAGTTATTCGCGAATATTTCTTTGAAATTTTGGCCGATCCAACGTTTTCAATTCCAGGATACGAAGCTGGAATCAAGTATTATTTGAAAGATTTAAAACACGAAACCTCAACCAAAGATTTGCAAGATCTTGTTTTTGGAAATTGCCTCTTATTTCGTCATTATTATGTAAGCAAACAACTTGAAAAAGCGAAGGAAATTGGTCGTTTCTTGTTTGCTGAACTAAATTTAACTCCTGATCTCCTAGCAGTGATTCACATTTTTCCTGTCGCACGCTATTTAGCTTGTCACTTAATGTACCTCGAACTCCAGCAACACATTCAAAAAGCACATGAATTATTCGATTCGATTTGTGATGATATTTCTTCCAAAATGTCTCGTTTAACAATTGAAGAGCAGCGAATCCTGTTTTATTCCTTGGGAGAAGCGTTGGTCATGAGCACTGTTTTTACGCCTATCCAACACCAACAACTGAAAGAGTTGTTTGCACATTTGTTTCAATTTTTACCCAATCGGGTGCTTGACCAAAAATTAGACAAAATAGTCCCTTATTTCAATAAAAACAGTTCTATTTTTCAGTTTTAACACCTCACATTACTTGAACTAACTTAAACCGTTTCTGAGAATAGAGATGCAGTATATTTGATTGATTAAAAAAAATTGAATTATGGCTGATATTACTGTAAACGGACGCATAAAAGTGAAAACTTTTCAATCTGAATTTTTAAAGAAATTTCCATATTTAGTTCCAACTATGAGAACACCAGATGGGAAAGGAATTGATAATGAATTAACTATCGCAGGTGCTCGTACAAAAGCTATTGGGGAATACAAGCCATCAGGCGAATCTGAATTGTCTATTAATGGTAATTTGACTGTAGGCGGATTTGAAAAACGTTTCAAAGCAGCATTTGGTATGGATTGTGAAGTGTGTTTCAAAAAAGGAGGTAAATTGACCAAAACAAATGATACACATGATAAATTAACCCTAACGGCATTGAATAAGTCAATGATGGAAAATGGCGGTGAATTAATCAAACTGTAAGTAAGATGTTGAAGTTCTTTTCCAATTTAACTGATAAATTCAAAGCGAAGGATTTTCACATTGCTGCAAATAAAAAATTAAAAACTATTCAAGCAGAATTCAAAGAAAATTTTGGTCTGACATTGCGTATTTACAAAGGGAAACAACTAGCTGATCCTGAAATGACCATTGCAGGTTTGAATAAAAAAACAAGTAGCGAAATTCATGCAAATAATGTTGATTTATCAATCAAAGCCTCATTAAATATTGGTGAATTTGAGAAGCTAATTGAAAATCATTTTGGGTTAACTATTCAAGTTGCTAATGAGTTTGATTCTTATTGTGTTAATAATAAATACACGTTAGGACAAGCTTCTCGCAAAGAAGATTTAATTGATTGGCTTTTTGAACGTGGTATTAATTCAATTGATGAATTTTTAACGAAAGAAAATTGTGCATCATTGGAAGAATATTACAACAAACAAAAATAAATTTTGTTAGCTAATTTCTTTTGTAGCATGAACTGTTTTTAATAACGTACTCACATGCAAACACCATCCAACATAATCGACAAACCAAGAAAAGAAGGCGCTGCCGACTTACTTGGTGTAGATAAATACACAGATGCGCTGATCCAATTCATTGAATCAGCGCAAATGCCAACCACACTTGCTATTCAAGGCGAATGGGGAAGCGGCAAAACGTCTTTACTCAATCAAATTCGTTACCGCTTGTGCGAGGCTGGAGCTAACTCAAAAGCCGAAAACGATCTGAAACCCTATTATGGAATTTGGGTGAATACCTGGCAATATTCGTTGATGAAAAGCAAAGACGAAGCGTTGATTGCAATAATTGGAGGATTGACAAATGAGATTTTGTCCATTATCAAAGACAAGCACGAAACGAAGTCAAAAGCAACAATCAATAAAGTAAAAGGATTGTTTGCTAAACTTGGAAAAGCTGGAGCAAAAGCGGCAGCAAGTACCGTTGGTTTGGAAGGTGATATCGTTGACTCGTTGTTTGATGGACAAGAAAACGAGGTGAACTTGTTGCAATTCAAAACAGCGTTACAAGATGCTATCAATGAATGCTTGGAAGAAGACCGTAAACAAGGAAATAATAATCAAGGATTCATTTTCTTTATTGACGATTTGGACCGTATTGATCCGCCGGTAGCTGTTGAAATTTTGGAACTGATTAAAAACATTTTTGAAGTTGATAACTGCTTATTTATTCTCGCTATCGATTACGAAGTTGTTGTAAAAGGATTGGAGCCGAAGTTTGGCCCACTCACCGAAAAAAATGAACGTGAATTCCGCTCGTTTTTCGATAAAATTATTCAGTTGCCTTTTTCCATGCCCGTAGCTCAATATGATGTAACGACCTTTTTAATGCAATCGCTTCAAGCAATTGGATACATTGATGAGCGTATTGTACAAGACGATTACCTGAAAGAGAAATTAGCTGATTTAACCTTACTTTCTGTCGGAACAAATCCACGGTCACTCAAACGATTAATAAACACACTTTCCTTGCTCAACATTATAGGCAAGATGGAAGACAATAATCAGAAAGAAATTCATGAATTACTCATCAATTACGCACTGGTTTGTATTCAAATTGCTTATCCAAAAATATACGAACTCTTAACGCAAGAACCCGAGTTTAGAGAATGGACAGATCAAACAGCTAAGAAGTTACGCTTACCTGAATTAACAGAGGCGCAATTAGTGGTGTTGAATAGCACACAAGAATTTGATGAAGAATGGGAGCAAGTGCTTTTCCGTAAATGTCAACAAGATCCATACATGGCTTCAAGGGCATTTCAACTTTCTCAATTATTAAATTATCTTATTGAATTGGTTCCGGATAGTTTGAGTTTTTCAGAAGAAATCGCACGAATCATCGGATTTAGCGCTGTCACAAGTGTCAATTTAGATACCGTTCCAAAACCTACAGCTAAAGGAGAAAAAGTGCGTTACGAAGGATTTGCTGCATTGGCAGAAATTTTGAAAGCGAATAAATTTTCAACGGATTATATAGCCAACTTAAAAGGAATACACGATGCGATTCAACATCATTTCTCTTCGCTCATTCAAGTGAATTACACACCAAATTTTATCACCTTTATTTGCACGCAACCCAAGGGTAGAAGTAAAACATTTTTGTTTGTTCGATTCAAGAAAAATAACGTGCAATTCGAGTATGCCGGCAAAACAGCTCAGTTGACACATACAGCCGATTTAACAGCTGATTTAATGCAACAATTGGTGGAGGCTTTTAATAATTTATCGCAAAAACAAATTTAAATGTTCGGTTTTAAGGGTAAATATGGTGTTTCTTTCTCATTGAAACGCTTGTTAGGAATCACAGGGATGAAAAGTAGTTTTGCACAAAAAACGGGAATTCCTACAACTAAAGGTGGGTTGGAACGCAAAATTGGCAAAACAATTTTGTCTGTTTTTAAACCAAAAAAATGAAGCAAACAAACCACACTACAGCATCTGGTTCACTGCGCTTTTTGGTCGTTTACTTATTGTTGTCATTTTTCTTGGGACTTGTTTTTAGTGTCTTTGCTTTCCGTGCTCGAAACCGAGGTAAATACGGATTCGGGTGGATGTTTTTATCCCTCTGTGGTATTGCCTTTTTTGGAGTCATCGCATATAGTTTAGTCTTAACATCCAGTCCTGCTCATGACGCAGGTTGGTATTACCTTGGGTTAAGCACTTTGTGCGCAAATGGCTTCGCACTTTTTATAAATTTTATTACGCTATTTAAAAAACGAAATGGGATTATTACGTGAATTAGTAGATGAGGTAATTCCGTTGCCTGATCAAGCGAACTATGATTTTCCAACTCCAGAAATCATGGTGACTGTTTATAAATTATCGTATGCAGTTATCAATGCGGTTTTTCAATTTATTGATTGTATAGCTATTCCTCAACTGACTTTGATGGTCTTGTCCGGCAATATTCAACTCGGAATTTTTCATTGGATAGCAGTAATAATCGGAATACTTGCAACTACATTTAGCTGGTTTCAAGTCGTAAAGTTTTTTTTATCCCCAACAAATAATTACACAAATCCAGTAAGCGGAAGATTAATTGGTGAAACTGCAATTGGTGCATTGTTAAGTGCATTATTTCGAATTCCAATCCATTCAAAAGTAAAATGACACAACGAAAAAAACCTGTTTTATCTTTGTTTCGTCGAAAAATAGCAGATAAAAATTACGAACACGATGCAACATTAAACCGCGATTTGGATTCCTATTCTATCAAATTGATCAAAGTGGTAGGTGTTGCGGGAATTATCATTGGTATCGCGATACTTGTTGCTTTTTGGTATTGGGTAATCAAAATGTTGTATAAAATCACATAACATGTTTGCGGAAGATTCGGATAAACAGCAGCATTTTATTCAATTAATTGAAGGGGAATTAATAAAACCTGAAAATGGATTATTGCCCATTGTACAACAACTTATTGCTTATGCAAAATCCCCAAAAAGTCAAGAGATCACACCTGCAAAAATAGTAGATTTTAACGAACCTCTCCGCTCATTTTTACAAGCAAACCAACACCAATTAACAACGATGGCAATTGATGTGCCCATTTTTATTAAAGCACAAAAAGAAACGGCAAAAACCCTCATGATTTGTGCGATGGATCCTTTACCTCCGTTACCTACTAATGCATTTTGGTGCGATAAAAACGTTCAATTTAATGAAACAGTCGGCTTTTGGGCTCCCTTTAGTTTGATAGACGATTGGAATCACCCAACAGGTTCCATGCGAACGAACATTTCTTTTTTTAAAACCTTGTTATCCAACTACAACTTGTATGTAACGGATATTTATAAATTGTTTTTTCGTTTTGAGCAATCGGGCAATTATATAGCAAGCAACGCCATTCAGGAATATACTTCATTACTTGGGGAAAATGGGCGATCCTTCCACGGAAATATATTGGCAAAAGAAATCGAACTTGTCAACCCATGTGCAATTTTAACGTTGGGGAATGCTGCTAGAGATAAATTGTTGGCAATCAATTTCTTATTGAACAATCACCTGCAACCACCAACGCATTGGGGAGATGATTTCCAACAGTATTTATGGAATAACTCCATCCCGTTGATTGCTTCACCTCATATTTCGGGTGCTGCGAATGGGGCAAAAGCAAAAATAGTATCAAACGAACGCTACAAGCATATGAATGGGTTGGTTCAAAACGAACGTTTGGCAAATTTTGTTTTAGCTCTTATTGAATCAAAATTGTCAATTTTATGAAAAAAATAAGCCTTTTATGCGCTTTTTTGCCATTTTTCAGTCTTTTTTCTCAAGTTTTGACCATTGATCGTGTTTCAGAAAATGACAGTATCACCAAAAAATTTCGAGCGTATACGGCTTTGAGTTTTTCTAATGAAAAGCAAAAAAAATCCTTGATTGATTTTACTAATAAAACGGAAGTGTATTATTTCCGAAAAAACAATTATTTCTTTGGCTTATTAGGTCAAGTAGATGTTGCGATTAATGGCAAAACAATTAATGAAAACAATGGTTTTTTTCAATTGCGTTACCGCGATAATGACACGCGAAAAGTTAGTCCAGATGTGTTTACACAGTACCAATGGAATGGAATTCAAGGAATGGAACACCGTTTGTTGTTTGGAGCGAATGCACGGTTCAAATTCTTTGCAGAAAAACGTTCCGATTTATTTATAAGTCTTGGTGTTTTCCATGAGTCAGAGCGTTGGAATCCAAATTTAACAGCCTATGCTTTTAGCAAAGATTCGTTAATGCCAGTAAATCGTAACATGTTTCGTTTGAATTCGATGGCAAAATTTGCTTTGAAATTCAGTAAATCAGTTGATGTAATAGGTACTACTTTTGTGCAATTTCCCTTGAATAATCATTTCTTATCTCCAAGGTGGTTTTTAGATGTGAACATTAATTTTACAATCTCTAATTATTGGACATTCATAATCCACTACGATCATAGTTTTGATGCCTTCCGACCCTTACCAATCGACAACTATTATTACGCAACTACAATGGGTATTCAGTTGAAGTGGTAAGAAAGTCGTATTAATTTTTACTTTCCAATACAAAACTTGCTAAAGATATTCCCCAACAAGTCTTCAGTTGAAATATCACCTGTGATAGTTCCAAGATCGTACATGGCTTGGCGGATATCCATCGCGATGAAGTCGCCAGTTATGTTGGTGGTTACGCCGTTTTTTGCTGCTAACAATGCTGTTTCCGTGCGTTGCAATGCTTCTAAGTGACGGAGGTTGGTGACAATGGTTTCTTGTCCGCTGTTGAAGTCTTGTGTGATTTGCGCGACCAACCATGCAGTTACGTCTGCGATGCCAATGCCCGACTTTGCACTGATTGGTAAAAACGGAGTAGCAAATTCCCACTCAAACTCATTGCTTGCAGCGCGCATGTCGACTTTGTTGCCCAAAATCAAGAAATGTTTTTCGGGATAAGTTGAACGCAATTCTTCTGCCCATGCTCCAGCTTCTGTTGGCGACATGGAAGAATGACCTTCTGTTGCCGATACAGCATTACTGAAATCACTCAGTAATAAAACGATTTTCGCTTGCTTGATTTTTTCATGCGAACGCTCAATTCCCATTGCTTCGATCGCTTCGGCATCTGAACGTATACCAGCAGTATCAATTAAACGGAATAAAATGCCGTCAATGTTTAACGTCTCTTCGATTACATCGCGGGTTGTACCTGCTACGTTGCTGACAATAGCACGGTCTTCACCTAACAATTGATTCAACAAAGTGCTTTTTCCAGTATTCGGTGCACCAACGATGGCAACAGGAACGCCATTTTTTAGGACATTTCCCAATTCAAACGAACGGATGAGGCGTTGTATGTATGCCAAGACTTCTTCAATCAAGGCTTTTAATTGTGTTCGATCTGCAAATTCCACATCTTCCTCTGCAAAGTCAAGTTCTAATTCGACCAAAGAGGCAAAATTGATCAGTTTTTCGCGTAAATCTTTTAGTTCGTTTGAAAAACCACCACGCATTTGATTCATAGCTACTTCGTGCGAACGAGCAGTTTCTGATGCAATCAAATCGCCAACTGCTTCTGCTTGTGATAAATCGAGAAGACCGTTGAGAAAAGCACGCATGGTAAATTCACCTGGCGCTGCCATTGAACAACCATTTTCAAGTAACAAGCGCAGTATCTCTTGCTGAATAAAGGTCGAACCGTGACAAGCTATTTCAATAGTAGCTTCGCCAGTAAAGCTTTTTCCTTCGTGGAAAACGGTTACGACAACCTCGTCAATAATTGATTTATCGGCTCTTTTGATTCGTGCGAAATGTGCACTGTGTGAAGTAAAACTATCAAAATTTTTCCCAGTAATTTTTGTGGCAATTGCAATTGCTTCCGGACCTGAAATTCGAATCAAAGCAATTGCCCCCATGCCTGGAGCTGTTGATAACGCACAAATTGTTGTTTGTTTCATTTCCTTATTTATTCGCAAAAAAAGCGGTTAACAATGCGCTACATTCTTCAGCCATCGGTCCATTCACCACAATTGATTTTGGGTGATATAGTTCGTTTTTAAATCGGCCAGCTCCTCGTTTTTCATCACGTGCAGCAAAGACAATTTTGTCCAATTGCGACCAATAAAGCGCTCCAGCGCACATGACGCATGGTTCTAGGGTAACATACAACGTACAACCTTTCAAGTATTTTCCACCCAAATATTCAGCTGCTGCTGTGATAGCTTGCATTTCTGCGTGAGCGGTCACGTCTGTTAGGCGCTCCGTTAAGTTGTGAGCGCGTGCAATAATTTGTTGGTTACTGACGATGACTGCACCAACGGGTACTTCGCCCAATTCGAATGCCTTTTGTGCCTCTAAATAGGCTTGGCGCATGTAATATTCGTCGTTGTAGGGCGTGATCATTTAACAGGAATGAATTGAACATCAAATAGTTTCGACCAGTATTTTCCAGTTAACAGTGTTTGTTTTGTTAGTGGGTTGTAAGCAATTCCATTCAAGACATCGCCACCACTTTTACCACTGATTTCCAACGCGCTTGCATCAATTTCTTCCATCACTTTTCCTGTGAATGGGTCGATAGCAATGATCGTGTTTGTCTGCCAAATGTTGGCATAAATCTTTCCGTTGATGTATTCCAATTCGTTGATGTTGGTGCGTGGGCCTACATTGTCGTATACATCAATGGTGCGTACAATTTGAAACGTTTTTGGATTTCTAAAATAGATTCGTTCTGTTCCATCGGACATGATCAACAATTTTCCATCGTTACACAATCCCCACCCGTCACCAGTATAGCTGATGTCACGTTTTAATTGCATCGTGTTTTTATCGTAAACAAAACATTTGCCGTTTTTCCAAGTTAATTGAAATAACTCATCGCCAAACAGGGTAATTCCTTCTCCGAAATACGTTTGGTCTAATCCATTTTTAAGTGCGGTAAATGCGCCAGATTTCAGGTCAATTTGTCCAACAACTGTTTTCCCTTGTTGACTTGGATCTCCAGTTGCTTCGTATAATTTTCCGTTGTTGAATTCCAATCCTTGCGTGTAATTCAGTGTGTTGTGCGGATATTCTTTTGATACTTTCACCAACATTGGTATTGGCGCAATATCAGAAACCACACGAATCATGTGACTTGCATCTTGCGTTGTTCCATCAGATAAGTAGGAGCGAACCACTACAACGCGTGTACCAACACCAAAAAACGAAGCATCTAATAAAAAATCAATTTTTTTTGCAGGTTGTTGCCACGTATTAAAGATGGAATCGTTGTAAATCAATTCAATCTTTTCAATTCCATCTGGAACTAATATTTTCAAAGGTATTGCAGCACCAAAGGTTGTTTGAATGTCTTCGTTGCGTTCAAAATCTGCAAATGCAATTTCGTCATCTCCCGAAGTTTGGAACAAAGGTACAAGAACAAAGGCACCTATAATGAGGACAAGTAGTCCAATGATGGCGTATTTTTTCATCTTAAATTAATGCTTGAATGCTACTAGCGGAAATGCCATTGTGACTTTCGGCATATATTATTGTTCCGTTATGAACTAAAATAGCTTGTGGACTTTGGTGTTCAACTTTTAAAAGTGAAGCAATTTCATTGGAAATTTCACGGTTCGCAATTAAGTCCAAATAAACACAAATACATGTTGGTTTTGAATCATCCCATTCTTGTTCAAAACGATTCAATGCCATTGCTGAAATACTACAGCGGGTACTGTGTTTGAACAATAAAACGGGAGTCGTTGCCGCTTCCTTGATCAATTCGTGTAATTGTTCACTACTTGTCAAGTTTACCCAATCAAAAGTTGTTGCTTTAGCGCTTGTAAAAAGTCCCATAATTATAAATTAACGCCTTTGAATTGATTGATAAAACGCACATCATTTTCGGAGTACAAACGCAAATCGTTGACTTTGAATTTCAATTGTGCTATACGTTCAACACCCATTCCGAAGGCAAAACCCGAATAAACTTCTGTATCAATCCCCGATGCTTTTAACACATTCGGATCGACCATTCCACAACCTAATATTTCCAACCAACCGGTGTGTTTACAGACATTACAACCTTTTGCATTGCAAATAGTACACGATACATCTACTTCGGCACTAGGTTCTGTAAATGGAAAATAGGAAGGACGTAACCGAATACGTGCTTTTTCACCAAACAATGATTTTGCGAAGTAATCGAGCGTTTGTTTCAAATCGGCAAAGGATACATTTTTATCAATGTACAAGCCTTCAATTTGATGGAAAAAGCAGTGTGCGCGAGCTGAAATCGCCTCGTTTCGATAGACTCTTCCAGGGGATATTGTGCGAATTGGAGGTGTTGAGTTTTCCATCACACGTACTTGAACAGATGAGGTATGTGTTCGAAGTGCCATTTCTCGTTCTCCTTTTTCAATGAAAAACGTATCTTGCATGTCGCGTGCAGGGTGTTCAGGAGGGAAATTTAGTGCTGAAAAGTTGTGCCAATCGTCTTCAATTTCTGGTCCTTCTGAAACGGCGTAACCGATTTTCTCGAAGATAGCAACAATTTCACTGCGAATAATTGACAAGGGATGTCTACTCCCCAATGGTTGCGGTTCACCCGGTCGACTAGTATCGATAGAAGCTGTTTGACTTGAGCTTGTTTCCAATTGTTCTTTTGCTGCTTCAAATTTTGTTTCTGCAAGCAAGCGTAATTCATTGAGCAATTGACCAACAGTTCTTTTTTCCTCATTTGGAACAGATTTCAATCCGCCAAATAAATCTTTGATCACATTTTTCGATCCTAAAAATTGAATGCGAAATGTTTCCAATGTTGCTGCATCGGAGATGTTAAAGGCCTCAATCGCAACTTTTACCTCGTTAATTTTTTCTGTCATAATGCACTAAAATGCTTCAATTTGAAACGATTACAGTAATAAATAGTGTCATAAACACCGTTAAAACGCAACTTTTTTGTAAAAATACCGTTTAAATTTCAAAGCAAGTTTCAATTTACGAAGGTACAAAATTGAATAGAACAATAATATAAAGAGAAAAAGTTTATCTTTACAACAAAATGCATGCTATTACAATGACTAAAACGATGCGAATTCTCAGTTTATTTACGCTAGTCTCTTTGATGATGCTAGGTAGCGCTTGTAAGAAAAAAGACCCTTCAGTCATGAAAGTGTTTGTTCGTTCTGCGAATAATGAATTACAAGCAAATGCAAAGGTTGTCATCATTGCTGATGTTCAATCAGAACCAGCTACACCAGCTTATGTTGACACCTTAGTAACCAATTCATCTGGCTATGCTTACTTCGAAATGGATCCTTTTTTTGACAACTTAGATGAAGATGTTACAACAGGTTATTTTGATATTATCGCCAAAAAAGGTGCTGATATTGGAACAGGTTATATTCGTGCACGCGCTCACATTACCAATGTGAAAACAGTTTATTTGTTACCATAAATTAAGACACCATGAAAATGTATTTCAAAACTGCAATTTATTCATTGGCACTTATTTCAGCGGGACTTATTGTTAGTTCATCTGGTTGCCGCAAGAAAAAAGATACGATTGCAAAAATATATGTCAAAGACGAATTTAGCGCTCCAGTTCAAGGTGCACAAGTTGTCTTAAAAGGGCAATCGACAACGACTCCATCTCAACCAGTTGTTTTGTTTGATACAACGTCAACTAACATGGCCGGAGAAGCAATTTTTAATTTTAATGATGTTTATCAATTAGGGCAAGCAGGTGTTGCTGTTTTAGACATTGAAGTTGAAAAAGGCTTATTAACAGGTCAAGGAATTATAAAAATAGAAGCGGAGACTACATCTGAACAAATAATATTTATTCAGTAAGTTTTCTGTATCATAATAATTTTCAAAACGCAATTCATTTCGAGTTGCGTTTTTTGTTTTTAACTGGTTCATTCTTCATTGGATAACCGCAAATATTCACTTATAATCCCCATTTGCTTTTTTATTATCTCATTGTCAAGTAAACTGTTATATGTTTATGATAGTTTGTTCTTCATACACAGACAGTTTAAAATTTGTAATTTGTATTTCGTCGTGTTATTAATTGATCCCGGAACGATATCTATCAGTTCTAATTAATGGAAAAGACGGAGAATTCGAAAAGAAATGGTCAGGTTTGTCTGGCCATTTTTCGTTTTACAGATTTTAGTAGTGAGCGACCAAATTAGTTACCCGGGTAATTTGTGGTAAAGCTGCAGACTGACCACGGAAACACAATTAATAACTGTTAATCAGATAATTACAATCGAAAATTCGCTTCTAAATTTATTAATACCCAGTTACTTTCCCTTTTTGAAGCGCTGGAATTCCCTCTGACAACCAAATTGGTGCCGGTTTATCTAATAAATAATGATCGAAGAACTGACGCATTCGAATACTTAAGTCAATCCGATTTGGGATTTTCATTAAATTATGATCGTCTCCATTGTAATTCAATAACCAAACTGGTTGTTGCAATCGTCTTAAACCTGTATATAATTCAATTCCCTGATACCATGGAACAGCGCCATCTTGATCGTTGTGCATGATAAGCAACGGTGTTTTGACTTTTGTTAAATGAAAAACGGGACTATTTTCGATATACAAGTCAGGTGCTTCCCAAATGGTTTTTCCTATCCGACTTTGCGTGTGTTCGTATTGAAATTGGCGGCTCATTCCACTTCCCCAACGAATTCCACCATAAGCAGAAATCATATTACCAACAGGAGCACCAGCCATAGCAGCGGCATAGCGCGTTGTCATAGTAATCAATTGAGCAGTTTGATAACCTCCCCAACTTTGACCCTGTAAGCCCATTTTTTGCTCATTGATGGCAGGATATTTTTTTAATACGGCATCTGTTCCGCTCATGATACAATCGTATGCTCCATATGCTGGATGTCCAATTTGGTAACGAATATCTGGAATAAACACAAAATAACCTGCTGAAGCATATTCTGTTGGATGAATGACTGAAGCCGTTGGTCTAGGTGCATAGTGTGTGTGAATATCATCGGAGTACAATTCGTAATAATACACCAACAACGGATATGATTTTGTAGCATCGTAATTTTCAGGCTTGTAAATCAAGCCCTCGAGTGGAATGCCTTTGTAACTTGTCCAATTAATTTGTTCTACTGTTGACCAATTGTACAAACCTTGCTGCGGGTTAGTCGTTGAAATTTTTTGAACATTGTTGTTTCCCGTTAGAACATACGCATCTGGATATGCATCATTCGATTGTTTTTGATAAATCAAAGACGCGCCATTTTTTGCTCTTTTTAAACTTAAAAATTCCATAGCAGCGGCATCAAGGACAGTTCCTTTTGGCGCAAATAAATCTCCAGATAATTGATAAACAGTTGCATAACGTGTTTTTACATGTGTCTGTGTAAGTAAGCAGTTTTCCGCATTTAAATACAACGAATCGCGGGTTAAGTGTGTCAACGCATAACGGTAATTTGTGTCGTTTTGCGCTTGTAATTGACTTAACATACTGACAGCTTTTTTGGTGCTAACATCTACAATGATGATGTCTTTTTCAGCTTGTAACAGCAATCCTTTTTCATCTGTTGTCCATCCAATAATCCCTAATGTAGAAGGCAGTTCTGGCGTTCCATTGCCATCCGCTAAGAAATTTGCTTTAACTCCACAAGTGATACAGTTGCTTACCGATGTTGTTAAATCGGTTAAAAAATAAGCGTTTTTTTGTTCATCCCAATAGGTGAAAAAGTTACCACTTGGCGATAAATTTGTTTCAAAATAGGTTTTGTTCCGCAAGGGCAATAAGTCACCTGTTGCTAGTTCTAATCGGTAGTAATTAGCGGGGCGTGGTGATTGCCAAGTTTCAAATTGATACATTTCATCGCAGCTAGCAAGTGCATATTTTTCAGCACTTGTGGGATTGATTTGCACAGAAAGTGTATCGCGTCCTAATTGTGTTGTAGCTCTTGTTGACAGGTTATATGAATATTGATTCACTTGAGCTAAATCGCGCTTTAATTCAACTAATTGCTGTGGTTGTAAACGTTTGTCTTGCCAGTGCCAAATGTCTAATTTGTATTTTTCACTTTCTAATAGCGTGTCTTTTGCAGGTTTCTCAAGTTTGTTCCAACTACCAAATAAAATTGCTGCATCACCAGCATGAAAACGTGGTTTGTATTGACTTGAAAGCACGCGATTCGATTCAAAAAGTTGAGCGGTATCAATTAATTTCGTGAATTTTACTTGCTCCCATATCCAAAGATTCCATCTTTTGTAGTCACTGGTGTCTGTTGAGTACAATCCAGTAATTTTTAGATTTTTTTCAGAAAAACTCACCCCGGAAATCTCTGTATAGCGTCTCGAACTTTTCCAATGAGGTTTTCCTGGTTCAAAAACAACTATTCGAACAGAATCTTTTTTAAATTTTTGTTGTTCCAATAAGACAACTCCCTGTCCATTTTTTGCAATTTCAAAGCTGGTAATATTTTTATAGCACACCTTTTTGGTTGTTGGTTGCCAGATAGTTGTTAATTTCCCATCGGATTTCCAAGGGCCATTTTTCGTTATTTTTTTAAGTTCCTTTCGTTTTTCTTTTTTGGATAAATAATTTGTTGGCCATTCGTTTGTATGAGAGGAGTAAACAAGTACATCACTCTCCGTTGCAAGTTTGAATTCTTTTAATTTCGGAAATTTCACCAACGAATCTTTTTCATAGAAATAAATCCCCAAACTATCCTTCGGCCATTTTTCTTTTGGAATTTTAGCTAATTCAACCTTTCTTATGGTGTCGTAGCCAGCTTGAATGCGAAACACTAAATAATTTGATTTCCCAGCAAACTGCGCGTCAACTCCTCGGGCAATGGAATCCTTCTTGCCAGTTTCGTTATTCACAACATACAAAAAGCCATCTCCTTGCATGGGACGAATGGTATAAGCTGCATATTTTCCATCTGGCGACAATTGTACTTCACCAATTCTTTTCCATAGGGGATAAGCGGTATGGTCAATGACTTTCTTTTGTGCTAATAAACTGAAAGACAATAGAATAAATGAACAAGCGATAACAATCTTTGATAATTTCATAAAAGCAGATTTTCAACAAAGGTTTAAATATAGGGACTTAATTTGTAGATTTACTAAAAATCATAAGTTACACAAACAATGAATACTTTTTTTAAACTTCTATTCATCTTATTGTTCAGTGCTTCCCCACTATTTGGAAAAAACAAAATTGATGGTGTTTGGCATGCTTCGTTTACAGTCATGGGACAAGCAATGTTGCTTGACTTGACAGTTAAACCAGGTGCTAAAGAGGCATTTATTAGTAATCCAGAAATGGAAATGGCACAACAAATCCCCTGTGCTGATGTGCTGTTGAAAAAGAATAATTTTTCATTTAAAATTCCTTTTATTGGTTTATCCTTTAAAGGAAAGTATTTTCCAAAAGGCGACTCAATTGTAGGTTCTATGGATCAAAATGGCATCACTTGGGAAGTACATTTTTATCGGACTGTTCAACAAAAAAACAAAGTGAAACGCCCTCAAACGCCCAAAGAACCTTTTCCTTATGAAGTTCAAGAAGTCTCTTTTCAAAACCCCAAAGACAATGTGCAAATTTTCGGAACGTTTACTTATCCGATAAACAAAGAGAGTAATTATCCAATCGTGTTCTTAGCATCTGGTTCAGGTCCTCAAGATAGAAATTGTACGCTATTAGGTCACCAATCTTTTCTATTGATTGCCGATCAATTAGCACGAGCAGGTATTGCAACGTTTCGTTTTGACGACAGAGGTGCTGGTGAATCAAAAGCAAATTATTCATTGGCGTCGTTGTCTGATTTTGTAAGTGATTTGACTGTAAGTATTGATTATTTTGCACAAGACGATCAATTCAAACAACATAAATTTGGGTTGTTGGGACATTCAGAAGGTGGAATGCACATTATGAGTGCTTTTAAGCAATCCAACCATCCAATTGATTTTATGATTTTTCTTGCAGCTTGTGGAGTTTCAGGTAAAGAGGTGCTCATTCAGCAACAATATGAAATGCCTTTGGCAGAAGGATTAAGTGAAGAGATTGCCTTGTGGAATAAAGCTCTTTTTCAAGGGTTATCGGAGCGAGTTTTGGCAGAATCGGATTTGGTAAAATGCGAATTTAATTTAATTGCGTTTTTGAAAGAAATGTACGCGAAAGCTCCCACAGGGGCCATATCTGATGCGATGAATGAAGATTCGTTTATAGCAAATAATGCTGCGTTTTTAAATAATAAATGGGGCAGAGAATTTCTATCTTTTGAACCAGCATCCTATTTAAAAGAAATGAATGTGCCAATGCTTGCTTTATTTGGGAGCAAAGACATGCAAGTAAATCCTTTAATCAATTCTAATGGGTTTAAAAATGCTTTATCGCCACAACAATTAGCTAATTCAACAATTAAAATACTTCCTAATTTGAATCATTTGTTTCAACAATGTACGGTCTGTTCTTTTAAAGAATACGGTGATTTAGAAGAAACAATGGCGCCTGTTCTGTTTGAAGAAATTATACCATTTATATTGCGTCAATGAAACTTATAATTGCACTACTAACGTGTTGTTCAATTACTGCTTTTGCACAGCAAAGCCGTATTTTTCCGCAGCCCAATAAAATAACTGAATCGACAGGAGACTTTGTTTTTAATGGGACACTCACAGTTCAGAACAATCCGGTTTTCATGGAGGTCGCTCCCTATCTCCAACAATTGTTTGCCGCTGAAAAAGGAGTTTCCTTAATTCCTTCAACGACTAATTTTTCGGTTTCTGTCCGCTCAAATTTACTGATTAAAGCGGAAGGATATCAATTGACAGTGGGATCAGAAGGAATTGTCATTGAATACAATGATAGAAATGGTTTGTTATACGCCTTTCAAAGTTTGCAGCAATGGATGACAAATAAACAAACCATTATAGGTGTTCAAATAAATGACGCTCCACGTTTTTCCTACCGAGGAACACACTTGGACTGTGCCCGCCATTTTTATACAATTACTGAATTAAAACAATTTATTGATGAATTAGCGCTATTAAAATTCAATCGGTTTCATTGGCATTTGACAGACGACCAAGGTTGGCGACTTGAAATCAAACAATTTCCGAAATTAACCGCTGTTGGTGCTTGGCGTGACAGCACAATTGTTGGGCATTATAGCGCTTTTCCAAGAGTCTATGAAAAAAAGCGTTACGGTGGTTTTTACACCCAAGAAGAAGCGAAAGAATTGGTGCAATATGCTGCAATGCGTGGTATTACCATTGTTCCTGAAATTGAATTGCCTGGACATGCTCGTGCCGCATTAGCAGCCTATCCAAATTTAGGATGTACAGCAGAACAATTGCCTGTTCCAGGATTGTGGGGCGTTTTCGATGATGTTTTTTGTCCAACGGATGAAACGCTTGACTTCCTGAAAAAGGTGTTGAATGAGGTTGTGGCTATTTTTCCTTCAGAAACAATTCATATCGGAGGGGATGAAGTACCTAAAACCCGCTGGAATAATTGTGAAAAATGCAAACACCAACGTGAAGTACATGGATTAAAAGACGCTCACGAGTTACAAAGTTATGTCATCAGTCAAATGGAACAACACCTGCGTTTGAAAGGTAGAAAAATCATTGGCTGGGATGAAATTTTGGAAGGAGGATTGGCAGATAATGCCCAAGTGATGTCCTGGAGAGGTGTTGACGGTGGAATTGCAGCTGCTAAGGCAAAACATCATGTTGTAATGAGTCCTGTTTCACACTGTTATTTTGATTATTATCAAAGCAGTCACGCCGATGAACCCTTGGCAATTGGTGGTTTATTGACCTTAGAAAAAGTGTACAGTTACGAACCAATTCCAAAAGAACTTTCGTCCGAAGAAGCAACGTTTATTTTGGGTGCTCAAGCCAATATTTGGACAGAATATTTGCCTGAGTTTAAAGATGTGCTGTATAATACTTTTCCACGTTTAATTGCAATGGCACAAGTTAATTGGACGATGGAGAAGCCAAGTTACGAACGATTTGTCGAAGCAATGAATCGGTCATATTTACCTCAATTAAAACAACGTGGAATCAATTATTCCTTGGCTTTTTTAGATCCGAACTTATCACTTACAGCTGTTCCAAATGGATTTGAACTCAGTGCAAATGTTCCATTAACAGGTGTTGTTTTGAAATATGGCGACCAAGCTTTTGAACAATTGCCATTGGAGCGCACTGCTTCAAAAACAAATCGTGTTTTTCCAATCACAACTTGGTACCAAGGAAAAGCAATCCGAACGGCCAATTTTAGTTATTGGACACACCTAGCAACAGGTAGAAAAGTGACATTTCAAACAATGCCTGATGAAAAATACAATTACCGCGGGGAGCTGGCATTAACAGATGGAGTTGTTGGCGGAACACCTTGGCGTGGTGACCAATGGCTTGGCTTCTTAAACGATACCGTTGTTTTCACCATAGATTTGGAAGCAGTTACCGAGTTTAAGCAACTCGAAATGGGCATGTTAAACGAACCAAATTCATGGATTTACCGACCTCAATCAGTTCATATTGAAATTAGTACTGACGGAGAAAATTTTATAACGTATAATCAACAACAAATTACAACGGATAAGTTAATTGTTACAAAACAGCAAACAGCACGCTATATTCGGGTATCATTGTTCAATTTACCACTAATTCCTGAAGGAGATCCGGGTGCTGGTTACATTCCTTGGACATTTGTTGATGAACTAATTTTGACCCGATGAAATTAGAAATGTGTGTTGGTTCACTAGAAGCCGCTCGTATGGCAAGTGAATACAAAATTGACCGGATCGAAACATGTATTGCATTGGAACAAGGGGGGCTGACGCCTACTAAAAGCATGGTTTCTTGGATTCACAATACATTTCAATTGGAACAGCATGTGTTGATTCGTCAACGAGCAGGAGGATTTTGTTACGATTACGATGAGTTGTTAATCATGCGTGACCAAATAAGTACAATGCGTGAAATTGGAGTAACTGGTGTTGTTATTGGCGCATTAACTCCCGAACATGAGCTTGATGTAGACACTCTGGAAACATGGAAACGTACTGCTGGAAATTTGGACCTCACTTTTCACCGTGCTTTTGATGATGTGAAAGATTGGAAAAAAGGGATTGATCAATTGGTGAAAATGGGTTTTAAACGCATTTTATCGAGTGGACAACAACCTACTGTTTCAGCCGGACTGGGGCGACTAAAAGAAATGGTTGATTATGCAGCAGGACGTATTGAAATAATGGCGGGTGGAGGAGTAACAAACGACTTGTTGCAACCACTTATTACAACAGGTGTCAATGCTATTCATTTTTCTGGAACAAGCACAACAGTTGTAGATAAGGGAAGTCTTTTTTCGACAAATTTATTATTGCCTGACGATGAAAAAACGCGTACTATTGCTCGAATGTTTCATCAAATTAACACGTTTTAATCAGTAGCTGTTTTCAATTCATTTCTTACAAATTCATCAATAGGTGTTGCGCTATCAATTCCTAATTTAACCCGTATGTTTTTACGTGTATATTCAATTGCTTTCTCTGTTTTGTTCAATAATATTCCAATTTCTTTACTCGAATAACTATTCATAATGAGCGATAGGACGGTGAGTTCTTTATCAGACAATTTATCTTTGAATAAGTTGTTAATACGTAATTTTTCAAAGGAAAAAGTTTCTTTTTGAGATGCAATAATTGCAAGTTCTGTATAGTTATTGAAAAAGAGATCTACGTCTAATTTCGCCATTTTTAATTCTGCCAGTTCTTCAGGCCCAGTGTTTTTTAATTTATTTTTATTGAAATAGGCTTCAATTTGTTTTCTTAGGATAGCAATTTTACCAACGGTTTTTAAAATCTCTTCCATACGCAGTTCCTGATTTCTCAATTTTTGCTGTAAACTAAATTGCATTTCATGTGATGTTTCTAAATCCTTTGATATTTCAACGATAACATTCGTTTTTGTTTTCTCTTTTCGTTGAAAATAGCTATAAAGGTATAATCCTAATACAATTAAAAACAATGATGAAATGATTAGAAAAAAATTAAGATACCGCTGATTTTTAATTTTTAACACATAGATGTTATGTTGTGTTCTTAACTGTTCGTTTTCTTGTTTCAAGGATGTTTTTTCTACTAAAATTTGATAATCTTTAAGGGAATTCGTTGTGTTTTCTAATCTTTTTTCATCTTGTAATTGCATTATTTTTTCTAACGCATTCGCATATAATTTATAATTTTTTTGGCGCTGACTCATTAATTTAATGAATTCATAATAAGCAAGTTGATTGGTAATATCGTCTTGGTTCATTACTTCTTTACGAAGTGCCTCGATATTTTTTGAATCACCTATGATTTTTTGGTTAATGAGTAAACTTGCTTGTTGCATCAATAATTTGGTATAAATATAAGCTGATGGGTAAGCGTTAATTTTAGCATTAAAAATCTTTGACAAGTTATTTTTATCTTGAAACTTTACATAAAATTCCAATTTTAACTCATCTAACGTGTTTTCATATAGTTTGACATGTTTGATCAACTGTTCGGCTTTGTTAATCTGAATATCAAAGGTCTTTTTGTCGTTTTTTAAACCAGCAATTTTTGCTAAATTAATTGCTACTAAAAACGATGTGGTTGGTGAGAATTTCGCATCAATTTTATCAAAAATCCGTTTAGCAGATGCTAAATCCTCCATTTCCATAAATGCAACACCTATGTTGATATAATTTATCCAATAATTTTGATTTTTTTCGCCTAATTTCTCTAAATCTTTTCGAGCAGCTATAAAAAACGAAATAGCAGTTTTTAAATAACCTTTACCCAAATAGATTACTCCAATATTGCTGTTTATTCCAGCTATATTTTTAAAATCACTTGCACATTTTTTATTTTCTAACGCTTTTTTATACCATGTTAATGCATTATCAAATTGGGATACCATGTAGTAGTAATTTCCCAAATCATAGTAAACATTAAACTCTTGATTACAATCATTGCAGGCTCGCGATAGGGCAATCACTTTTTTATAAAGTGGTAAAGCGGCATTTACGTTATTGTCAATCTTTAAGGTGTGATTTGCTTTTTTTAATAGTATAGTGATAGATTGACACGTATTTCTTTTTTTCTCTTTGTTTTCATTAACCTCGTTTTGTGAACAATTAGTGAAAATTGAAATTAAAAAAATGGATACGATTAGACGCGTTACTAATTTTTGCATCATTGATTTTTATAATATCCTGTAAATTTAAGATGTATTATACACAAAAAACAACTGGTGAAATAAAATCTACATTTTTAAGATAAAAAAAGGCTGTTTTAATAAACAGCCTTTTGTAAATAATCTTTCATATTTATTTCAAATCGAATCGATCTGCATTCATTACTTTGGTCCACGCAGCGATAAAATCACGCACAAACTTCTCTTTAGCATCACTACTCGCATAGACTTCTGCTAAAGCCCGTAATTCTGAATTTGATCCAAAGATTAAATCAGCGCGTGTTGCCGTCCAAACTACGTTTCCAGTAACGCGATCACGTCCTTCAAATATTTCTTTTGATGCATCGATTGGTTTCCAAACCGTATTCATATTCATCAAATTGACAAAGAAGTCAGTTGATAAACTACCTACATTCGTTGTCAAAACACCGTGTTTGTTATCGTTGTAATTTGCATTCAATACGCGTAAACCACCAACTAACACCGTCATTTCTGGCGCAGTTAATTGCAATAATTGCGCTTTGTCAATCAACAATTCTTCTGTTGTAATGGTATAATTTCCTTTCGTGTAGTTTCTAAAACCATCTGCAATTGGTTCCAAAACAGCCATTGAATTCACATCTGTTTGTTCTTGTAATGCATCCATTCTACCAGGAGTAAACGGAACAGTTACAGTAACGCCAGCTTTCTTCGCAGCTTGTTCAATTCCAACCGAACCACCCAAAACGATCAAATCTGCAATCGATATTTTTTTACTTGTATTAGTTGTATTGAATGCAGCTTGCAAACCTTTGTAAACCCCTAATACTTTTTTCAATTGTGTTGGATTATTTACTTCCCAGTTGACTTGCGGTTCCAATTGAATGCGCGCACCGTTAGCACCACCTCTTTTGTCAGAACCTCTAAATGTCGATGCTGATGCCCAAGCTGTTTCAACTAATTCAGAAGTGGTTAATCCACTAGCTAAAATTTGCGCTTTTAATGCAGTAATATCTTGTTCCGTAACCACAGCATGATTCAATGCTGGAATTGGATCTTGCCAAACCAATTGCTCTTTCGGCACTTCTGGACCTAAATAACGTGTTGAAGGGCCCATGTCACGGTGTGTTAATTTGAACCAAGCTTTCGCAAATGCCAATTCAAATTCTTTTGGATTTTCTAAGAAACGGCGCGATATTTTCTCGTACGCTGGGTCAAAACGCATCGACAAGTCAGTAGTTAACATTGTCGGTAATTGCGATTTAGATGCATCATAAGCATTAGGAATAACAGAAGGTGCGTTTTTAGCAACCCATTGGTGCGCTCCTGCTGGACTTTTAGTTAACTCCCATTCGTATTTGAACAAGAATTTAAAGAAATCGTGGCTCCATTGTGCCGGTGTTGATGTCCAAGTTACTTCCAAACCAGAGGTGATAGCATCCGCTCCCTTTCCTGATTTGTACGAACTTGTCCAGCCTAATCCTTGTTCTTCAATGGGAGCTGCTTCCGGTTCTGCGCCAACATGTGTTGCAGGACCTGCACCATGCGTTTTCCCAAAACTATGTCCGCCAGCAATCAATGCAACTGTTTCCTCGTCGTTCATACCCATACGGCCAAATGTTTCACGGATATCTTTCGCCGCTGCAACTGGGTCTGGATTTCCATTAGGCCCTTCTGGATTCACATAAATCAATCCCATTTGAACAGCTGCTAATGGATTTTCTAATTTGCGTCCGTCGCTGTAACGCTTGTCTTCTAACCATTTCTTTTCTGAACCCCAATAAACACTTCGTTCTGGCTCCCAAACATCAACTCTTCCTGCTGAAAATCCATACGTTTGGAATCCCATTGTTTCAAGCGCTACATTACCTGTCAGTATCATCAAGTCAGCCCACGAAATTTTACTTCCGTATTTTTGTTTGATTGGCCAAAGTAAGCGTCGTGCTTTGTCTAAATTGGTATTATCTGGCCAACTGTTTAATGGCGCGAAACGCTGTTGTCCAGCACTAGAACCACCTCGACCGTCACCAGTACGGTATGTTCCTGCACTGTGCCACGCCATTCGAATAAACAAAGGGCCATAATTTCCAAAATCTGCTGGCCACCAATCTTGTGATTGTGTCAATAATACCTTGATATCGTTTTTTAGCGCGTAATAATCCAACGAACTAAATGCTTGTTTGTAGTTAAATGTATCATCCATTGGGTCAGACAACTCACTGTTTTGACGTAAAACAGTTAAGTCTAATTGATTTGGCCACCAATCGTCATTTTTGTTAGCTGATGTTGGAACAGTTGAAGTTGCTGTATTTGCGGGTGTTTCGTGCATAACAGGACACTTCCCAACTGCGGCATCTTTCTTTTTTTGTGCTACTGCAGCAAATGAAAGTAAAACACCTAATGTGAGTACTGATTTTTTCATAATTAACTTATTAATTGGATGAATAATAGTCAAATATACGCTTCAATTTTTTGTGTAAGCATCGATAATGTCAATAGGTACATTGATAAAATCTATATGCTAATTCAATGTTAGTCAATATTAAAAACCCAGTTCTTATAATATTGGAAGTTTGTAACATTAATTACAGTTTATCTAAAAAAGACTGTTTAACTTTGACAAATATAAAATGCATCAATTATGAAAATAGAACAAATTTATACGGGCTGTCTAGCACAAGGAGCATATTATGTTACAAGTAATAATGAGGCATTTATTATTGACCCGTTACGTGAAATAAATCCTTATTTGGAGCGCATAAAAAATGATGGTGTTCAATTAAAATACATTTTTGAAACGCATTTTCATGCTGATTTTGTTTCTGGACATTTGGATTTAAGTCAAGCTACAGGAGCAACAATCGTATATGGTCCTACCGCAAAACCAAGTTTTGAAGCGCTCATTGCAACCGATGGTCAACTTTTCCAAATTGGAGATATAACTATAAAAGCATTACACACTCCTGGACATACGATGGAAAGTACCACTTACTTACTAATCGATAAAAACGGGAAAGAAACAGCACTATTTTCAGGGGACACCTTGTTTTTAGGCGACGTTGGTCGTCCTGATTTAGCACAAAAAGCTGCTGATATGACGCAAGATCAATTAGCAGGGTTATTGTACGATAGCTTAATGACTAAAATCATGCCTCTGGCAGATGACATTACTGTTTATCCTGCTCATGGCGCTGGTTCTGCTTGCGGTAAAAACATGATGAAGGAAACAGTTGATTCGCTTGGCAATCAAAAAAAGATGAATTACGCGTTGAATCAACCAAACAAAGAAGCTTTTATTGAAGCGGTAACAGATGGTTTATTAGCGCCCCCTCCTTATTTTGGATTCAATGTCGCGATGAATAAAATGGGGTATGACAACTTTGAAAAAGTAAAAGAAAGAGCATTGAACCCCTTGTCTAGTTCTCAATTTGAAGAATTAGCAACTGCAACAAATGCACTCATCTTGGATACACGAAACAGTGATTTATTCAAGGACGGTTTCATACCTCAATCCATCAATATTGGCATCAAAGGTGATTTTGCTCCTTGGGTCGGCGCTTTAATCGGCGATGTAAAACAAGAAATCATGTTAGTTACTGATTCTGGGATGGAAGAAGAAGTAATTACCCGTTTGAGTAGAGTGGGTTTTGACCATGTTTTGGGATATTTAGCAGGTGGTTTTGACGCGTGGAAAAACGATGGAAAACAAGTTGATACAATTGATCGAATTACAGCTTCAACATTTGCGGAGCGATTTGAGTTAGAAAATTCAGTTGTCATTGATGTGCGAAAAGAAACGGAATATGCTGCTGAGCATGTTGCAGAGGCATACAGCAAACCACTAGCGGCAATCAATAATTGGATAAATGATATAGATCCAACTCAACACTTTTTTCTTCATTGCGCTGGAGGATATCGCAGTATGATTGCTGCAAGTATTTTACAAGCAAGAGGCATTCGAAATTTCACTGAAATAGCAGGAGGTTATAATGCAATCGCTCAAACAGCAATCCCAGTAACAGATTTTATTTGTCAAAGCAAAGTGTTTTAAAACACTTAGAAATACGGAATGAAACATAACCCAGCAACTAGCTGGGTTTTTTATTGAACATATTCACATAATTGTAGATAAATTATGAATCAAGATTTTTGGAACGAACGCTACGGCGAAGTAGACTTTGCATACGGTAAACAAGCGAACGATTTTGTTGTTGCTCAAGCGTTTCAACCGGCACGTAAAATTCTCTGTTTGGCAGAGGGAGAAGGAAGAAATGCTGTTTATTTAGCGCAACAGGGGCACGATGTAACTTGTATCGATTATTCGGAAGCAGGTATTGCGAAAATGAATCATTTGGCAAACGAAAAAGGTGTTGAAATAACTACTATTTGTGCTGATTTGGCAGAAGTTACCCTTGCAGAAAATGAATGGGATTCAATAGTAATTATCTTCGGTCATTTTCCGCCTGCTATTCGTCAGCACGTCCATCCACAACTTTACAAAGCGCTAAAACTTGGTGGTAGATTAATCTTGGAAGCTTATCGGAAAGCTCAAATCGACTACAAAACTGGTGGACCAATGAACCCAAGCATGCTTTATTCCAAAGAAGAATTAGCAACTGATTTTCAAGCGTTTTCTACCATTGCTATTGAAGAAACGGTACGAGAAGTCAATGAAGGTGCCTTTCACCACGGTCAAGCGGCAGTCGTTCAAGTGATTGGGCAGAAGTAATTTATTTGTTTCTTGGTAAAACTTCCTGTTTCAACCGTATGTTTCGCGCGTCTTAAACTTTTTCGTAGTTTTAGTGTTATACTACAAACACTCATCACATGCGAAAACCGGGTTATGTATTTACTCCTTATGAAGCGCCTAATCAAACGCCGTTTGAGTATTTATTCGACATATTTAGTGAATTAGTCACGCATACATCAGGTGATGTCGACGAAGCGTTGGATTGGTTAAATGTATTGGACAACGAATACAAACTTACTTCCGATGAGTATACCATGGAAGATTTCATCGAAGACCTCAAGAAAAAAGGTTATTTGCGGGAAGAAATCCAACCAGATGGAAAAGGACAATTGTCCATAACAGCAAAAACAGAACGGGTCATTCGCAAAAATGCAATGGACCAAATTTTCGGTAATATCCGTAAAAGTGGTGCAGGTAATCACAAATCCAAAAAAAGCGGTGTCGGAGATGAAGCAACGGGTGAATTTCGCGCGTTTCAATTTGGTGATTCCTTCGAAAACATTGCTGTTACTGAAAGTTTGAAGAATGCACAAATAAATAATGGTATTGGTGAATTTCGATTGACAGAACAAGACCTAGTGATCGAAGACACCCACCACAAATCGCAAATGAGCACCGTGCTGATGATTGACATTAGTCACAGCATGATTTTGTACGGTGAAGACCGCATCACGCCAGCTAAAAAAGTTGCCATGGCTCTTGCCGAATTAATCACTACCAGTTATCCCAAAGATACCTTGGATGTGATTGTGTTTGGTAACGACGCGTGGCCAATAAAAATCAAAGACTTACCTTATTTAAACGTAGGTCCATACCACACCAATACAGTTGCAGGACTTGAATTGGCAATGGACATTCTCCGAAGAAAACGCAACACCAATAAACAGATTTTCATGATTACTGACGGGAAGCCAAGTTGTTTGCGTTTACCAGATGGACAATACTATAAAAATAGTAATGGATTGGATCAAATGATCGTTGAAAAATGCTACAACATGGCTGCGCAAGCACGAAAAATGCACATTCCAATAACGACCTTTATGATTGCACAAGATCCCTATTTGCAGTCTTTTGTAGAACAATTTACACAATCGAACAAAGGAAAAGCTTTTTATACAGGTCTAAAAGGCTTGGGAGAAATGATTTTTCACGATTACGAAACGAATAGAAAAAAACGAATTAACTAAACAGATGAACAATAGTACGACATTTGGCGCTTTGAAAGCGTCAGGATACCAATCAAAAAGTATAAAAACCGAATTGAGAGACAATTTGATTGCGGCACTTCAATCGGGAAAAGAAACGTTTCCAGGCATGCACGGATACGAACAAACGGTTATTCCACAATTAGAACGGGCTATTTTGTCGAAACACAACATCAACCTATTGGGATTGCGTGGACAAGGGAAAACGCGGATTGCTCGTTTAATGGTTAACCTTTTGGACGAGTACATTCCATATGTTTCAGGAAGTGAAATGAACGACGACCCTTTTCATCCAATTAGTCGTTACGCAAAAGATTTATTAGCAGAAACAGGTGATGATACGCCTATTTCTTGGTTGCATCGTTCTGATAGGTTCTTTGAAAAATTAGCGACTCCTGATGTAACAATTGCAGATTTAATTGGCGACATCGATCCTATTAAAGCATCCAATTTGAAATTGAGTTACGCTGACGAACGTGTCATTCATTTTGGTATGATACCACGTGCAAATCGTTGTTTGTTTGTCATCAACGAATTACCCGATTTGCAAGCACGAATTCAAGTTGCACTCTTTAATATTCTAGAAGAAGGCGATGTGCAAATTCGCGGGTTTAAATTACGTTTACCCTTGGATGTTCAGTTTGTCTTTACTGCAAATCCAGAGGACTATACCAATCGTGGAAGCATAGTTACGCCATTAAAAGATAGAATTGGTTCTCAAATTTTGACGCATTATTCAACTGATATTGCAACAGCCAAAAAAATAACCAAACAAGAATCTGAAAAAATGGATAGCCGATCGTGTACAGTACATGTTCCTGAATTGGCACGAGATATATTAGAACAAATAGCATTCGAAGCACGTGAAAGCGAATTCATTGATCACAAAAGCGGAGTAAGTGCACGCATGAGCATAACGGCTTACGAGAATCTAATAAGTACTGCTGAACGTCGCGCCTTGTTGACCAATGAAACGGAAACAACAGTTCGTTACAGCGATTTAATCGGTATGATTCCTTCGCTAACTGGAAAAATGGAATTGGTGTACGAAGGTGAACAAGAAGGAACCGCTTTTGTGGCGAATCATTTAATAAGTGAAGCAACAAAAACGCTTTTCCTTCAGTATTTCCCGAAAATTGAGAAGCTAAAAAAACAAGATCAAGAAACTCCTTACGATGCCGTGTTGAATTGGTTTATAACCGTAGATGCTTTCGAATTACCTGATGAAGCTGATGAAACCACCTACACTTCAGCTTTGCTATCAATCACGCCATTGGTCCAATTATTGAAAAAGTACCAACCAAATGTAGCTACTGCTGATATTCCGTTTTTGTTGGAATTTATACTTTGGTCCTTGGTTGAATTGAAGCAATTATCGAAGAAACGCACAGCAGATGGGTTGTCTTTTAATGATGCATTTGATCATTTGTTAAAAGGATTTTGATGGATTAGAATTAACCTAAAAATCAATAATAAGAGTGAGAATGAGAGTGGGAGTCTCATTCTCACTTTGTTTTGTGATTTTTATAAATATCTCAAAAATCGGTTAATTTGAAGTTGCAGGTTATTTAACCACATAAATTACCAAATTTTCACAAGATACTATTGGCGCTAGTTTTCATTACTGGACAATAATTTTTCGATTTTCTATTGTATTATTTTGTGGGTCTATTATTTGCACAAAATAAATTCCATTGCCTGTCCAAGTTGAAAGATCAATATAGGATGACTGTTGATTTATTTGTGTTGTATAAACTATTTGACTCAAATTATCTATGATTTTTAATGTATACCCATTCATTGATACAAAATTTCCATAATTGATTGTAACATGGTCGTTTGCTGGATTTGGAAATACCTTAATAATGTTCAAATTATTTGGTGAAGTTAATCCTGTTAATGATGCATTAATCACAAGGGTATCTGTGATTGTTGTTAAAAGTGTGTCATAAACTGTAATATTGGTTATGCAAGTATCTAGAATACTAATTATAGCAACGTTTGATGTATCAATGCAATTCCCCGATGTTGATATAACTCTGAATTGTTGTGTGTGATTTGATAAATGAACATTAGCAATATTTAGTGAAACTGAGTTTACACCAGAGTAGTTTCCATAATTATTAAGAGTAACGTAACCTTGTCCATAATCACTTTGCCATACAAAACTAGGAAAAGGGTCAGATGTTGTTGCATTAAAGTTTGCATTAGTTCCTGTTTGTAATTGATTGTTGGTTGGTGATATTGTTAGATTATTTGAACAATTGATAGTATTATATAGGTTAGTAATTTCTTGTTGGTTTAAGGCTCTATTCCAAAATCCTAAATCATCGATTTTTCCATTCCATTGTGATCCATTGTGGCTGTTATAACCAAAATAATTAACTTGTCCTATTGTATTATATGTAATTGTTGAAGAGTTTACTAAACTTCCATCAATATATATTTTGAGATTACCTGCACCATCATAAGTTACTCCTACATGATGCCAATTATTATCATTAACACTTGGTCCACTATTAGGATAGTAATCATTTCCACTGGAAGTAAAATTACCACCCATTACACCTATTTTTCCTGGATAAGAAGTGCTGCCTGGACCATAACCCATAACTAAATTAAATTCACCTGCATTTGCATTTGATCCACCTGTACCTACTATACATTTTCCAGTAACAGAAGTTGTTTTAATCCAAGCAAATATTGAACGAGCTGAATTACCTGTTCCAGCAATATTTGGAACAGAAATATTATTTGTTGTTCCATTAAAGAGAAAAGCACTATTTGAGATGCCGAATCTGTCCGTTGTCAAAGTTGCGCCATTGATAGTTCCATCATTTGTATTTATACTTTCATCGATAGCATTACCATTAAATGGATACCATCCAATTAAACCACTTTGTGGAATTTGCGCAAAATCATTAATTGAGAATGCTAAACTTACGAGTAATATTATTTTTTTCATTTTTCGATTGTATTAATTTTTTCCGTTCTTATTTTTGATTCTGAGATTTCATTCAGTTCTATTACTATCTCAAAAATGGTGGCTCTCGTGTTTGTTTCATTATTTTGTTTTTAAACCAATCCTTAGTTGTTGCTTAGGTAATCACCTAACAGATTTTCATTCCGAAATTAAAATTTTGAAAAAGTTTTAATGCGATTCAAAAAATTCAAAAAGTTCAAGTTAAATTTTAGAGTTATTTGTTTTTTTAATGGATTATTTTTGTCCAGTATGTTAACTGAATCAATAAAAAAGAAAATCACAGTACAATACGGGCATCCAATTCGTTATTCAAAAGACTGTGAAAATTTAGCTATTCACATTGCTGAAAAAGTAGGTGCAAATATCAGTGCTTCTACTATTAAGCGATTGTTCGGATTCGTTAAAACAACAAGTAAGCCAAACAACTACACATTAGATATAATCGCAAGATACCTTGATGCTAAAAATTGGGATGATTTAGTTAAATCATCAGACAATTCAATAACCATAAACAAAAAAACTATCACTAATAGATTAAAAAAATTATTTTTCATTTTTTTGTTAGGATGCATTATTTGTATAGTTTTATTCAGCATTCTTTTATATAATAAAAAGCTTAACCTTATCCAAAAATGGCAAACGCACAAGGAATTACCTGAAGTAAGAAAAGGAGGAACAGCTCTTAAATATGGTACAACTTTATTTTATTTAGGTGGTTCTGATGCCGAATTTATTCGATCAACGAATTGGTGTTTTTCAATAAACAAAAAAACATGGAAGCGTTTAAAAGATTTACCTAACGCAAGCGCTGAAATGGGCTGTGTCGTCTTTAAAAATAAAATTTATTGTTTTGGAGGTTGGCGAGGTGAGAAATTAGGAACAAGCGAAAAGGCACAAGTCTTTTCTATTCAAAAAAACACTTGGGACACATTACCTAATCTTCCAAAAGCTATGGTTTCTGTTAAGGCTTTAGTCTTTCAGAACAATATATACATATTAGGTGGCACACTTGGTGAAACCAAAAATTATTTTTTTAAATACGATATCAATACACGACAATACCAGCAACTTTCAATTTTTAAAACAAAAAGAATACATTTTCATCTGCAAAAATCGGATTCTTCAATTTATATTTTTGGCGGAAACTCTTTTAAAAATGGGGAATATAAAATTCACAACACAGTTGATTCATACAGTTTTTTAACAAACAAATGGCAAACAAAAAAATCAATTCCTTATAAAATAATGAGTTGTAATGGCTATATCAATGGCTCAACAATACATTTATATGGTGGTAAAAATTTAATCGGAGATAAAAAGGAAGGGATTTCTGCAATGCATTATAGTTATAATATACTAGAAAACAAATGGAAAAAAGAAATGTCACTTCCAATTAAAATATGTGATTTTGAACTTGTCCATTTCAAAAATCAACTTTTAATAATTGGAGGGTCAATGGATTTTCCAAATCCATCTAAAAAGATTTTTTCGTTGGAGTTGAAATGAGGTATAAATTTTTGCTCCTAAAAACTAAAAACCCGGCACTTTAGAGCTGGGTTTTTTTGTGACTTTGGAGGTTAAAAACTTAAAAACAGTGTTTAATCCCTTTCTTCTTTAAAATTGGCATCAAGATTTTAAAATGAAATAGACCATCTCTGAAACAAGATTTTCCTTGCAGATGCACAATTTCCAAAAAGGTTTACAGTTCCTATTTTATACTCAATTTCCCTGGCACAAAGGGAATTAATTTTCCGATTTCTTAATAAAATTAGCGTTGTAATAGTGATTGTTTGCTTTGATCAATAACTGATAACTTCCATCTTCTAAGAACGAAACATCAACTTGCCCAATCGCACTTTTATCTTGTTTATAAACTACTTGTCCGATGTTGTTGATAATCCGAATGTCAACTATTTCATCAATTTTAGTCAACGTGTATTTCAGTTCAGTAGTTGTTGGATTTGGATAAACCATTATACGATTAGTCAATACAAGATTTTCGTTCAATCCAACATATTCAGGTGGTACAACAATAAATTGCCCCATCATACCTGCATCTTCATGCATTAAAATATGGCAATGGTACATGTAAGGGATTACTGAATCAGCGAAATCTTCGAATTTCGTTACAAACAAAACCGAATCACCGGTTGGAATGAACACAACATCTTTTCTACCTCTTTCTCCTTGATGCGGTATACTACCATTTCTATCAAATAAATAGAATTGAACGTCATGTATATGAAAGGGATGTCCAACCATTGTTTCATTTACCAATTTCCAAACCTCGATATTATTGATTGGGATAACTAAATCAATTCGATCCATGTTAAATGAACTATCATTAAAATAAAATGGCCCATCCATTACCATCATACTATCTGCTGTGAACCGAATAGTTCGTGTGATATCTGCAGTTGTTGGATCATAAGGTAAATTATTTTCAAGCATTGTTGGAATGAAGGTAATTGCATCAGTCGTTTGTGCAATAACATTAATTTGCAAGATATTAAAATCAATTCCATTCAATGGACTGTCCATAGGAGGACTTCCAGGAGGCATGGGCATAGTTGGCCCTCCTTGAACGCCCATTGGTAGCTCACTAGCGTAACTCATAAGGTACAGTGTTTGACCTTGTAGACCTGTTAAATTTACAACAATTTCAGCTCTTTCTCCAGGTGCTAAACGAACTCTTGTTGTATCAAAAGGTAGATTGAGCAACCCCCCATCCGATGCAATTTGTTTAAATGGGAAATTATTAGAAAGTCCAAAATTAAATGCTCTTTCACCAGATCCGTTCAAAATACGTAAACGAACCATTTGAGCAGGAAAATTTCCATAAACCGAATAACCATTATTTGCTCGTGCACCATTTACCATTATTGTACTATCCTGCATTCCTAAAGGCATCGCTTGATTGTTTACATCGTATTGCTGACTTTGTACTAATAAAGGGAAATCATCAACACCGTATTTTCTTGGTAGAGACAATGATGCTTCATTTGGATCACGAACAATGATAAAACCAGCAGCACCTTTTATGGCTTGTAATGCTGTTTTCATGTGTAGGTGAGGGTGATACCAATAAGTTGCCGCCTTGTCCATCACCGTAAATTGAGGATTCCAAGTATCCCCAGCCATGATTTCAGTATGAGGTCCACCATCCCAAATGGAAGGTAAATGAATACCATGCCAATGTACAGTTGTTGTATCATTGATATCATTGGTCACAGTAATATTCATGTTTTGGCCTTGATCAAAAATTAGCGTTGGTCCTAAATACTTAAATTGGTTGTAGGCATAAGTGTATGTTTTACTTCCAGTTGGAAAAAATTGAACACTATCCTTATGCATCGTTAATGAAATATTCGGTCCCATCAACGTATCGGGAACAACTAATTGAGTCTGGGCTTTTGTACTCAAACACAAAAGCGCCAGACTGATTGATACTATCGTCTTCATAAACATGTAAATTGGGTATTCTCTATTTGATTACGACGGGGAAAGTCGAAAATTTTCCTTCTGAAGTGATTCGAACAAGGTAACTACCTTTCGCTAAACCAATAGTTGGTATCGTTAATCTGTTTTGACCCTCATTAATAGCTTCATTTTTGTAAAAAAGCACATCACCTACACTATTTACTAACTCAAATGCAATAACTTTTGATTGCTTAGATTGAAGATTTACACAAAAATTTTCAGTTGTAGGATTTGGATAGATCGCAATATCAGCAAAAATGTTTAAAGCGTTTAAACCTGCAACATTTCCAGTAAAAGATAAATTATCAACCCATAAGTAGTCTTGATTAGTTGGATTATTCCCACTCGCTTTTAACACGATGATACATGAATCAGGTGCTTGCGTATCAGTATAAACAAATGGAATAGAGAAGTTTGCCCAACTCATTGCCATTCCAGTCAAATTTTTATTTGCAGTAGCAACAATTATACGAGCATTTGTTGTAGCATCCCATCGTGTAAGCTGTACATTTAAGGAGCCTTGGCTAGATCCATAAATCATGTGTTGCCATTTTCCTGTAAACGCAGATGGTTGTTGATTAAATGCAAATCCAGAAACGGGTTGTTGGGTTGTTGGATTAATAACACCGCTCACTGCAATACCATTCACAACAGTAGCTCCAACTGTTTTAGATGTTAATTTCAAATAAGACATCCCTGGACTACCGGGCGTTCCTTTTTGAGCTGTATAAACACCTTCAGCAGTTGTTAAATCATTAAGTGTTGCCCACCCAAAAGGATTTTCATAAGTACCCATATTTATCCAAGTTTCGAAACCAGAATTTGGGATTTGGGCATGTAAAGAACATGTAATTGAAACAAAAGCAATTACAGATAATATTGACTTTTTCATAATAAAATATTTAATATCGACTTTAATAAAGAATAATTTAAACACTATAATTAGTGCATTGTGTTCCAGTAGGATTTCTCCCGAAATATCAAAAAATCAAATTACTAAAGTTCTATTTTTTATGAAAACGGATGTCTTTATATGTAAAGGTGGAGGGTCATAAATTTTAGATAAAACTTTCTTAAACGTGAAACTGATGTTTGTTTGAAAAAGAAATGAATTAATTGGTTCAATTATAGCAATTACTTGCTGAAAATCTTGCGCTTCAGGACTTTGTATTTGTGTTTCTTTTAACTTAAAAAAAGTTGTTTTATTATGACAACATCCGTTTGATTGCTTTTCACTCTTACAACAACTTTTAGGGGTGAATAATGATATACTTTTTAGTTTACCGCAACAATAATGAGAAGTAATCGAAAAGCCACAAATAGTTACTGAATAAACCAATGTGAAACATACTAAAACGAAAGTTTTGAAAAAACTCATCATATTCAAATGTAATAAAAAAAATTGTGTTGACAAAATAAAAGTAGACTTATGATTTTAGTTCTTGCAACTTGATTATATACATGAAAACTAGCAACTTATATTGTATGTTAAATCAATCAATAATCAAAAAGAGGTAATCAAAATGAAAATGAAGAAAACTTTAATGTGAATACAAGAGTGACTTTCTTTCTCTCATTTTTCTCACCCCGCAACAAAAATGAGATTAAAATATTCATATGAGACGGAGTAAGTTTCCAATTAATTTAGTGTTTGCTAAATAGAGCTCCCAGACTGCTTGCGCAGTTATCGTCTTTTTTGTTTTATCCGCAATTCAAAATAAATTTTGATTGCTACTAAAAACAAAAAACCCGGCACTTTCGTGCTGGGTTCCTTTTGTGACCCTGGAGGGATTCTAACCCCCAACCGCTGGAGCCGAAATCCAGTGCGCTATACAGTTGCGCCACAGAGCCGTTTTTGGCGGGTGGTGCAAAAATCCTTTTTGAAGGTTGCGCCACAGAGCCGTTTTTGGCGGGTGGTGCAAAAATCCTTTTTGAAGGTTGCGCCACAGCCCCTTTTTTGGCGGGTGGTGCAAAAATCTTTTTTGAAGGTTGCGCCACAGCCCCTTTTTTGGCGGGTGGTGCAAAATTTCTTTTTAAAGCTTGCGCCTCCCCATCAATTTCATGTTTTGGTAAAAAAAACCGCAACAATTCGTGCAAATTTACTTGTTTTTTCAAGGAAGAATTCATTTTTTCCAATAATTTTGAAAGAAATCCGTTTACTTAAATAAAATCAGTATTATGCGTTTTGTTATCATTGCTTGCTTATTGGGATTTGTTCCAACTTTTTATGCGCAAATTGGCATGGGGGAGTGGCGGATGCATCATCCAATTACCAAAGCAATAGATTTAGCTATAGGAAATGATGTCGTCCTAGCAGCACTTTCATCTGGGGTTATTGAATACGACGAAAAAGCTGGTGAAAATAAAGTGTACAACCGATTAAACGGATTATCAGATATCAATGTAACCTGTATCGTTTTTGAACCAACAAGCGCTTCTTTTTTTGTTGGTTATGATAATGGAAATATTGATCAAATTCTTAAAAACGGAAACATTGTCAATATTCCAGGGATAAAATTAGCGCAGATTTTAGGAAATAAACGGATTAATAAACTCACCACAAATAATGGCTTGGTGTATGCCGCAACTGGATTCTCAATTGTTGTTATTGACCCAAAAAAAAGTGAAGTTAAAGACACGTATTACCCTGATAGCGGTCAGAAAAACTACAATGATGTCGCAATCATTAACGATACAATTTTTGCATTAACAAACAATCAATTATACAGAAGTAGTATTTCCAATCCATTTTTAGCAGCTCCAACACAATGGGTTATCGATAATCGTATTTCTCCAAGTGCGACAGCTAAATTAACTGCTTTAGGAGTTTTAAATGCTGAATTGTTGGTGCTTTATAAAAACGAAGTGTACGGATCTGACTCGTTATTAAAATTTACTGCGCAAGGAACATCATTAATAATCGGTTCAATATTTGACATGGAAATAGTTAATTTTTCCATTGAAGGGAATGCCATTCATTTATGTTTGACGAATGCATATATTGTTTTTGATGAAAACGAACAGATTATTTTCTCAGTAAATTCATACGGAAATGTGATTTCTTCTCCCAGTAAAGCGTTCGCTCGTTCATCGGGAGGATATTGGATTGCAGATAGCCGTCATGGATTGGTGAGAGCATATGATGCAGCTAATTTTTCCTTCATTAATCAGTCTGGACCACCCAAAAATAGCTTTTTCTCACTCAATAGTTTGGACGATAAAGTAGTGGTAACAGGAGGTTTACTGGATCGTGTTGAACTCAATTACAATGTGTCAGGGGCTTACGTTTTTCAAGACGAAGATTGGACTTTATACGACCGCGAAAACCAATCGATGTGGAATGGTGCAAATGTTTGGGACATTGCTACAGCTGCTTTCAATCCTAAAAACAAAAGTGAACTTGCATTAGCTGGTTATTGTGTTGATGCCTTGAGTATAGTAACAGATAATCAAGTCTCAGCACTATACAACGCGTCTAATTCAGCGTTGGAACCAACTACTTTAGGAAATGGGTTTGTTTGTATTTCCAATATTGAATACGATAAAAAAGGGAATTTGTGGATTAGTAATTGTTATTCTAATAAACCGTTAAAAGTACTTTTGAAAGATGGTACGTGGCAAAGTATGGAATCTGGTACTGAAACAAACGGAGCATTTACTTCTGAATTAGCCATTGATTACAATGGAAATAAATGGATGGGTATTTATGGAAAAGGGTTATTGGGATACAATGACAACGAAACACCAGAAAACACAGCTGATGACACGTATAAATTGTTAAAATCGGGTGAGGGATTTGGTAATTTACCTTCGGAAAATATTACGGCGATAGCTGTTGATTTTGATAATGAAATATGGATTGGTACAGAAAGTGGTTTTGTTGTTTTGTATAACTCTAATGGTATTTTCAATTCAAATTACATTGATGCTTCGCGTATCTTGGTCAATTTTGAAGGCAATGTTGAAGAGTTGTTGAATGGAACAGCAATTACTGATATTGAAATTGATGGTGGTAACCGCAAATGGATTGCTACAGCAAACACAGGAATTTTCTTGTTGTCTGCTGATGGACAAGATGTAATCAAACAATATACGAAGGAAAATAGCGCGTTGATTTCCAATGCAATCATGGACATGGAGTTCAACAGTAAAACAGGTGAACTTTTTGTTGTGACTGATTTAGGAATGGTTTCGTTACGAGCTGATGCTTCTGCTGAAGATGCAACGTACGATGCCGTAACTGTTTTCCCCAATCCAGTTAAACCAGATTATACTGGACCAATAACCATTCAGGGCATACGATACGATAGCGATGTGCGCATCACTGATGCGGCTGGCAGATTAGTTTATAAAACTACTTCAAATGGTGGAACTGCAACTTGGAATGGTAAAACAATGACTGGTGCACCTGTTGCGACGGGTGTTTATTTTATTTGGACAGCAACAAATGAAAACTTAACGTCGAAAGACAGAAAAGTTGGTAAAGTAGTGGTTGTTCGATGAAGTTTCAAGATAGGGGAATTGTTTTATCCCGAGCGGCTTTTTCTGAAACAAGTTTAATTGTCACACTTTTCACCGAGTTACACGGCGTTCAAACGTTTTTATTTCAAGGAGCTAAAAAGAAAAAAGGCTTGGTTTTGTTTCCCTTAGCTACCGTTGACATAACTTATTACCGTCGTTCGGATAGTCAAATGGGAAAGCTAACTGAAATTGTTTTAGCTGAATCACTGAATGAATTACCGTTTGACCCGATAAAATCAAGTATTTGTTTCTTTATCGTTGAATTATTGCAAAAAACACAACAACAAGGCAACAAAGAAACAGCGCTTTTCTATTTTGTTTGGCAAGAAGCTGTTTGGCTCAATCATACGAAGGAATTAACCAATTATCCTTTATGGTTTTTAGCTGCATATACGCGCTTTTGCGGAATCACGCCAGCTATAGAACAACATGCGCCAACTGTTTTTGATATCAAAGAGGGAAAGCTCACCACAATTCGTCCCAATCATGTTGAATTTATTGAAGACAAGTCCATCTCCTGGTTTGAACCAATGTTGGATGACGATAAAATAAATTTTTTGGCGCTTACTATTCCAAAAACAGATCGCAATGAGTTGCTTGCTCATTGGTTAACGTATTATTCATTGCATTTGAATGGCATGCGCACATTAAAATCTATCGAAGTAATTCGCACAATTTTACATTGATACAACGTAATTATTAGTTGAATATGAATGTAGCTTTAAAACTATTTATTTAGTTTTTTAACTAATTAAAAGTAAATAACTTAAGTTTATTTTTAAGTAAAAATGCGAAGAAATTATTTAGCCTTTTATTGGCAATTATCACAGATTATTTTACAAGTTCCTTACGCCATTTTACATAACCAATCACTGCGAATAGCGCGTACAATAAAAAGAGTAAACTACTTAGATACAACGTACGATTGAAATAAATGCCAACCATTGCTAAATCAATAACAATAAAATAAATCCAGTTTTCGAGTATTTTTTTCGTTATCATCCAAGTAGCTGAGATACTTAAAAAGAATAAAACGGCATCCAAATAAGGGAAAACTTGGTTGGTATAATTATCGAGTAGATAGCCTGAAATTCCTCCTAAAATTCCACTTCCAAGGACAATTAGTCCATGAAGTTTCCAGGATAGTTGTTTGATGGGTTGTTGGTCGGTTTTTGTTTTCCAATTGAACCACCCACTGATTGCTAGTAAAGCATACATACCATTCAATAGCGCATCAACATAAAGCAGGGTTGTGTAACTGATTATCACATATGATATGGAACTCACAAATGCAAAAATCCAGCAACTTATTTGTTGTTTTCCTGCTAAAAAAACATACGTCAAACTTGTAACAACGGCAAACCATTCTATTGGTTGTGTGTTACGACAAGCATCTATTATAAGTGATATGTATTCAGCTAGTTGCACAACTAATTATTTCGTTCAATATCGTTCATGTTTTCCATCTTTTTGGTATGCAAAAAGCCATTAATATCGTCAAAATGCGTTGTTACTTTTTTGTTGCCAAATTCAAAAACTTTGGTCACCAAACCATCGAGGAAATCGCGGTCGTGAGAGACAAGTATCAAGGTGCCATCAAAGTTTTTCAATGCTTCTTTGATGATGTCTTTTGTTTTCATGTCGAGGTGATTGGTCGGCTCATCCAAGATCAACAAGTTAACGGGTTCTAATAAGAGTTTGATCATTGCCAAACGCGTCTTCTCTCCACCTGAAAGTACTTTCACTTTTTTAGTTGAATTGTCACCGCCAAACATAAAAGCACCTAGAATATCTCTGATTTTTAAACGTGCATCGCCTTCTGCTATGCGGTCGATTGTTTCATAAACGGTTAACGATTCGTCCAATAAGGAGGCTTGATTTTGTGCAAAATAACCTATTTGTGTATTGTGACCTAATTCCAAACTTCCTTCAACATCAATTTCACCCATTAATGCTTTCACCATGGTCGATTTACCTTCGCCATTTTTCCCGACAAATGCTACTTTCTCGCCACGTTCCAACGAAAAACTAGCGTTTTTAAACACGATATGTTCGTCGTATGATTTCGAAAGTTCATTGACAACAACTGGGTATTTTCCCGATCGCGGAGCAGGAGGGAAGCGCAATCGCAAGGCTGAATTATCGATTTCATCCACTTCAATTATTTCGAGTTTTTCGAGCATTTTTACCCGAGATTGAACCTGTAAGGTTTTGGAATAAGTTCCTTTAAATCGTTCAATAAACTCGGTTGTTTCGGCAATGAATTTTTGTTGTTCTTCGAATTGTTTTTGTTGTTGCGCTCTTCTGTCTTTGCGTAATTCGAGGTAATGCGAGTATTTTGCTTTGTAATCGTAAATGCGCCCCATCGTCACTTCAATAGTACGCGTTGTAATCGCATCGATAAATGCCCGGTCGTGTGAAATTACAACGACAGCTTTAGCGCTATTGATCAAAAAGTCCTCTAACCATTGAATGGATTCAATGTCCATGTGATTCGTTGGCTCATCCAATAAAATCAAATCGGGTTTTTGCAAAAGTATTTTCGCTAATTCAATGCGCATGCGCCATCCACCACTAAATTCAGCAGTTGGTCGTGTAAAATCTTCGCGCTCAAATCCCATACCTTTGAGAACTTTTTCTACTTCACCATCGTAATTGATTTCTTCGATGGAGTAAAATTTTTCACTGATTTCGGAAACGCGTTCGATTAACTTGTAATATTCGTCAGATTCATAATCCGTTCGGACGGTTAATTCTTGGTTGATCGCTTCAATTTCGTCGCGCATTTTGAAGATACTTGAAAAAGCTTTGCTTGTTTCTTCAAAAACGGTACAATTATCTTCGGTCAATAAATGCTGTGGTAAGTAGGCAATGACGTAATCTTTTGGAGCTGAAACAGATCCCGCTGAAGGTTTATTAACGCCTGCTAGTATTTTCAGCAAGGTTGATTTACCAGCACCATTTTTACCCATGAGGGCAATTTTATCGTTCTCGTTGACGACAAAAGAAACATCACTAAAGAGGATTCTTCCGCCAAATTCAACTTTTAAAGCATCTATTGATATCATTTATTGCAAATAAGTTTGCAAAGGTACGTAATGATGCGCATTAAAAGAAAAGCGACTGCTTATTTGTAAACCAGTCACTATGCTTATTTTTTTAAATGATCAACAATACCAAAAGGTCAACAATTACAGATAAAGCGAGTGCATTTAATATCCATTTCATTGGAGACACAGCCAATAATAAACTCAATGTTAGCATCGTTGGAATAATCACGACGATCATTGACCACGTTTCTTTTACAGCTCCTAGGTTCATGGTAACGCCTCCCAAACATCCAACAATTAGTAGGGCTATCGAAATGACTCCAAATCTGTTTTCATCTGCCCATATTCCTAGGCTACCCCACATTCCAAAAGAAGTATTTTTTGTTTCCATTTTTATTGTTTTAGAAAACAAAAATCGTAGTAATGCAAAAAGTTTGAAATGACCCGAATCACCAAAAAAGATGATTTTCGTCTTGTTTTAACCAAAAAAAGCACGATTTCTCGTGCTTTTACTATTTTTTGAGGAGTTTTTAAACTAATGCAACAAACAATATATCGTTCGTTTTCATCACTTTTAACAACCCGTTTTTCGTCAATGTTTTGATACTCGTATCCCATTGTTTGTTACTCATGGTTACTTTCTCTTTTAATGCAGCCAATTCCATCGATTGTTCTTTTTGAACGATGTCAAACAATTGTTGTTCGTTTTCATTCAAAACAACTTTTACTACTTTTTCTGGGCGCATTTGCGGGAAGAACAATACTTCTTGAATCGAAGGATTGTTTGTCAAGTACATGATTAAACGATCCATTCCAATTCCAAGTCCACTTGTAGGCGGCATTCCATATTCCAACGCACGCAAGAAGTCTTGATCAATAAACATGGCTTCGTCGTCACCTTTTTCTTGTAAACGCAATTGTTCTTCAAAACGTTCGCGTTGATCGATAGGGTCATTTAACTCGGAGTATGCATTTGCGACTTCTTTACCGCAAACCATTAATTCGAATCGTTCTGTCAATTCAGGATTATCGCGGTGTGTTTTACACAAAGGCGACATTTCTTTTGGATAGTCTGTGATGAATGTCGGTTGGATGTAATTTCCTTCACATTTTTCACCAAAAATTTCATCAATGAGTTTTCCTTTCCCCATTGTTTCATCCACTTGAATACCCATTCCTAGTGCAGCAGCGCGCAATTCGTCTTCCGATTTTCCATCGATATCAAATCCTGTAAAGTCAATGATTGATTGACGCATCGTTACGCGCTTGTATGGTGCTTTGAAGTTGATGTTGTGTGCTCCAAAGGTTGCTTCAGTTGTGCCATTTACAGCTGTTGCACAATGTTCGAGCAAGCGTTCTGTAAAATCCATCATCCAGTTGTAATCTTTGTAGGAAACATAAATTTCCATCGCAGTAAATTCTGGATTGTGCGTTCTGTCCATTCCTTCGTTGCGGAAGTTTTTCGAAAACTCATAAACACCATCAAAACCACCAACGATCAAACGTTTTAAGTACAATTCATTCGCAATTCTCATGTAAAGCGGAATGTCCAAGGCGTTGTGGTGCGTGATGAATGGTCGTGCCGACGCGCCACCTGGAATCGCTTGCAAAACAGGTGTTTCGACTTCCATGTATCCTGCGTCATTGAAAAACTGACGCATGGCATTGAATAATTTCGTGCGTTTGGTGAAAATATCTTTTACTTGCGGATTGACTACTAAATCAACGTATCGTTGACGGTAGCGCAATTCTGGATCGGTAAACGCATCGTGAATTTTTCCTTCCGCATCTGTTTTAGGAAGCGGTAACGGTTTTAACGATTTACTGAGCAACGAAAATTCTTTTACATGGACAGAAACTTCACCTACTTGCGTTTTGAAAACTGTTCCTTTGATTCCAATAAAATCGCCAAGATCCAACCATTTTTTGAATAAATCGTTGTACAACATTTTATCTTCACCAGGACAAATCTCATCGCGGTTAAAGTACACTTGAATACGGCCTTCAGCGTCTTGAATTTCAGCAAAAGAGGCTTTCCCCATGATGCGTTGGCTCATTAAGCGACCAGCTAAGCAAACTTCTTTTCCTTCTTCGAAGTTGTTTTTGATAGCGGTTGAATAAGCAGTTACAGGATACAAAGCCGCTGGATACGGATCAATTCCTGCATTTCTAATTTGTTCCAACGTTTGACGACGTTGTATTTCTTGTTCTGAAAGTTCGTGTGACATATTTATCTTTTTTTCAGTCTAATATTTACCATTGTGGGCAGCTATCGCAACCATTTCGTGGGCGCATGTAGAAAAGCACACCAGCAGCTGCGAAGTATGAAGAGAAGCCAAACATTTGACGTGCAAATTGGTCCCTATCGTTAGCTCTTGTTCGAACATGAGGCAGGTGTATAAAACCTAATCCTGTTTCTGTTTGAATAAAAAAGTGTTTGAAAAATTCAACACGAATACTTCCATTCAATCCAAGACCATATCCTGAAATAGAAGGTGTTGCAAATGTGTGAATCTGTCCAAAGTTTAAATCATTAAAGGTTAATACAGGGCCAATCCCACCACCAATATTTCCTGTAATTACCAATTGACGTTTTTGTCCGATAGATAACAAATCAAATGAACGCATCAGTTCTATACGGAGGAAATTAACGCCATTTGTGTTTTCGTAATGAAATTTATCACGCTCGGTGATAACTGGTTGGTCGTAATACGTTCCGGTCCAGTTGGTATCAACTCCAGCACCAATTTTACCATCCAGCAATACATGATTTTGATCGTTCATTACATATTTGTAGTGGTCAACACCAAATGACAATGCCCATTTATCATTGATATAGTAGCCAATACGCGCATTGTATTGCGGTACAGTGATAGTCGTTGGATTGAAGTACACATCCGTGCTGAATTTATCGGGGCGATCGCTTGCTTTGACATGTTTTAAACGAAAATCATAATCTTCACCAACAAAACGAATCGTCGAATTGGTGTAATATGAGCGGTTATATCCCCAATAAAAAAAGAAAGTTCCAGCTGCAGTACTTTTTTTTGTTTTGTGTTTCACTTGAGCAAATAACGGGGTAAAACCCATTAATAAACAGCAAATAAGCGCACTAATTTTCATTGTATTGTTATTTTGTCATTTTTAAAAACGCGACTTCTTTTTCAGTCAAATGGCGGTGAAAACCTCTTGGCAAGTCTTTTTTGGTAAGCCCAGCAAACTGAACACGATCAAGTTTTACAACTACGTATCCTAATTTTTCAAACATACGACGTACAATTCTGTTTTTACCTGAATGGATTTCTACACCCACTTCGCGTGAATTTTTCGTGTCTTTTACATATTCAACGTGATCACACTTGATACGACCATCTTCCAAATCAATTCCTTTTAACAACATTTCCATGTGCTCGGAAGTAACTGGTTTGTCGGTTTCAACTTGGTATATTTTTTTTGCTTCGAATTTTGGATGCGTTAATTTTTTTGATAAATCACCATCATTGGTAAACAACAACAGACCTGTTGTATCCCTGTCCAATCTACCAACTGGATAAATTCGTTCTTTACATGCTTTGTAAACCAATCCCATAACAGTTTTTCTACCCCAAGGGTCATCCATTGTTGTGATAAAGTCTTTTGGTTTATTCAACAATACATAGCGTTTTGTTTCCGCATTGATCGTTTCGCCATCGTATTGAATTTTATCACCACGTTTGATTTTGTAACCTAATTCGGTAATAATTTCACCATTTACTGAAACGACCCCCGTTTGGATTAGGACATCTGCTTCTCTACGAGAGCATATTCCAGCATTTGACAAGTATTTGTTCAAACGGATTTCATCTTCGTTGAATGATGGCAATGGATCGCCTTTTCTTTCCTTGTTTTTGAAAGCGTAGTTTTTAGCTTTTTCAGCGTATTTCTCCGTTTTTGTTCCTGTACCTGTTCGTTGCGGTTTTGAATCGGAATTCACTGTTTTTTTAGTGAACGTCTTCTTTGGACGATCGGTACTTTTAGCACCTTTAGTTGTTGGGCGGCTTTTGCTGCCTGTTGGTTTTCTTGTGTTCATCACGAGCATAATTAAATTTCTACTGTCGCAGTAGTAAGTTGCAAAGATACGTTCAATTATTGTAAATAAAGCATAAAACTACTTTGTATCGAATCGATTAGGTCGAAAACGCATCGGTGATGTGCTCAATTTTTGTACGGTAATTGTTGTGAACAATCGACATTATATCGAAACGCACTCTTGTTTGAATGTTTTTTGATTGGACGTAAAAATTGGCACATTGGATAATTTGCCGTTGTTTTTTCTTGGTAACCGCCATCCAAGGTTCTCCAATTTCAGCTGTTTGGCGTGTTTTCACTTCAACGATAACCAATTCATTACCTTTTTCCGCAACAATATCAATTTCGTATTTCAAATACCGAAAATTGGTCTGTCTAATAATGTAGCCTTCTTCTTTTAATTGTTTTTGCGCCATTAATTCGCCAAAAACGCCTAATTCGTGATCTGTCATGGTTCTTTTTCACTTTAAGATAGTGAAAAAGTTGTTTTCCATCAACAAATCAGCAGAGGTTTTTTTCTAAATAAAAGTAAGAAAGTTGTTTTATCGCGGATTGAATTGTTGGTTACCGCCCATCATTACTTGTTGTCCTTCTTTGAATTCTTTTTCCACGATTACTTTGCCGTTTTTATCGAATAATCTGAATGGACCATCTTTCAAACCGTTTTTATACGAACTTTCAGAAATAATCGCGCCTTTTCGATCGTATTCTGCCATCAATCCGTTTAATTTACCGTCTTTGAAATGCGTGATGTTGTTGGGGATTTTTCCTCCTGGGTAATAAGCAATCCATTCGCCGTCTTTTTCCCCGTTTTTATAAGATCCTTGTTCCGTTCGTTTGTAATCTTTTTGAGAAAAAGAAACCCACTCTCCGTGTTTTACGCTTTCAGTCGATTCCATATCTTTCAGCGGGCCGTATTCGATTTTAGATTTAACAGTAATGATTTTATACGAACCAACATCTTTTGGCTTCCCATTTTCAAATAGTTCTGTCCATTCTCCTGTTTTTAATCCATCGTCATAATTACCAGTTGATTTTAATTTTCCGTTCGGATAATAGGATTTCCAGAGTCCGTTGAGCAATCCTTTTTTGAATGTTGTTTCGTTTTTGAGTTTTCCGTTTTCCCAATAATTTTTCCAAAGACCTTCTTCTTTTCCATCTTTATAGTGACCGCTCATCAATAGGGTTTCGTCTTCGTACCACGTTTCCCACAGTCCGTTTTTCAAGTCGTTTTCAAAAGTACCTTGCTTAAACAACGTACCATTTTTGTAATAGTAGGTCCAAGTTCCTGTTTTTTTATCGGCTTCATAATTTGCATAGTAGGAAACTTCACCAGTTGGATACCAATAAGTCCATTTGCCATCTTGCAAATCGTTTTTGAACGTCCCTTCCATGTCTTTTTTGCCATTGTTGGCATACCATGTCCAGATACCTGATTTTTTACCATCTTCGTAATATCCCTCGACGTTTAATCGGTTTTTATCAAAATAATACTGGTATTTCCCTTGTAACACACCATTTTTATAATTTGAAATTTTTTCCAAATCACCGGTATAATACCAATACGACCACGTGCTATCTTTTTCGCCATTTGTAAATTTACCAGCAATCAGTTTGTATCCGTAAATACTATATTCTTCAAAGGGTCCGTTTTTTAAACCGTTTTTATAATTGTACCATTCTTTGTCTGCTCCTGTGTTATAGAAGGTGTAAAGCGCACCATTTCCTTCGCTAACAGTTTGTGTGTGTAAACTATCTGGCAACCAAAAAGCCATCACATAGTTGATACTATCTTTTACTTCTTCGATCAATTTTGTTTTACCGGTTACATAGTTGTATTGCCATTGACCTACAGGTTCATTTTTGGTATAATTTCCTGATATTGCTAAGGTGCCGTTTTCGAACCATTCGCGGTAAATACTATCTTGTAAGTCGTTTTTAAAATAACCTTCTTTGTGTAATTTACCATTTGCAAAGTAGGAAAGTACAGGGCCGTTCAACTTTTCACGGTAGTATGCTCTTTTTTCTACCAGATTTCCATCTTTATCGTAATACATCCAACCACCATGTTTTTCGGTCGTTTCACCTAACAAATCTTTGTAATAACAACCTTTTGATGCGACTTTCTTCTGTTCGAAATCGTAATAAAAACGAATTTCTTTGGTTGTGTTTTCGCGTTTGATTTCTTGTCCAAATACTGTGAGGTTGATCAAAAAGGAAAATAGCAATAAGTATTTCATACTGTTGAATAAGTTGTGTGTATAATGAAAAAGTTGTGTTTTGTTACGGTATTATTGGATCCATTCGAGCAATCCTTTTAGAAACAGAAAAACCCCAGTGACCAAGATAATAAGCCCTGTTAAACGGTTTAACAATGTTAAAAGTTTTTCTGTGATAAAGGGACGTAGTTTTTTGGCGCCAATAATTTTCAGGACATCAATTGTAAAGAAAGTGATTAAAATTACTGCAATATAAATTAATATGTGTTCTCCAAGTGCGCTGTCATTTGATTTTTTAGCGCCTAAAGTAATGACTGAAAACCAATAAAATATTACTGCTGGATTAGCAAAATTGAGGAAAAAACCTTTGAGTCCAAGCATCCAATAATCTTTCTTTTGATTGATTACTTCTTGTTCTTCTTGGATGTCTGATTTTGGTTTTTTCATCAAGGTTACAATACCAAATCCGACAAAAATTAGGCCGCCAAAAACCCGGAACAAGTATGAATTATCACCAGATGTAAGGCTAGAAACTTGTGCAAAGAAGAAGTAAGCGATAGCAATATAAATCAGATCAGAAAGCAATACACCCAAGTCGAATGAAAGTGCTGCTCGTATACCTTTTCGGATGCTTGTTTCGAGAAGAATGAAGAACACAGGTCCAATCATAATGCTCAAAATAAAGCCAGTAACAATTGCTTTAACGATTAAATCTAACAAATCTCTATTTTTTGAGTTCCTCACAAATATAACCAAAAAATGGTATTTTCATGAATGAACGGGGTAACAAAAGTGTCATTTGGCGCCGTTTACGGTCTTTTTTTTCAGGAAAGTAGTAAATTTCGTTCGCTGAATTGAAAGAAACTCAAATGAAGTCATTACATTTGCACGTCTTGATTCATTGAATTTTAAGATAACAGTTCGAAAAAGCAAAAAGTATGAAAACGGGCATTGCCAACAAAAAATTAGAAGCAATCATTTCCAGTGTGGAAAAAGACGGGATTTTATATTCAGGTGTGATTGAAGATTTGAAAGAATTGCGTGAGCAAGCTTTGAAAGAACAAGACCCTTTGGTTGTGAAAGTGTTACGTCTTACTTATGAGTTTTTGCAAGACAGAAACACCTTTGATGTGCAAGCGCAATACGAAGAAGACGAAGAAGAAAATGAATACCCAATCGAAATTGAAGACAAAGAAAATTTCTTGTATTTGTTGAATTTGTTGAAAAACGCAGAACACAAAATTAACCGCGAAGAAATCAAAGATTACCGAACAGCTTTGAAAGAAGAGTTGTATTAATCTTATTCGAAATAATTATTGTAAAGCATGTCGGTTGGCATGCTTTTTTTAGTTGCTGAATTTGTATTTTAGGATACAATAAATAGCTCTAAATCCATCTTTCCACCCTATTTTTTTACCTTCATCGTACGTTCTTCCGTAGTAAGAAATCCCAACCTCATAAATACGAATGGGTTTAATTTTTGCCAGTTTCGCAGTGATTTCAGGCTCAATTCCAAAACGCTTTTCTTTGATTGTTAATTGTTTAGCAATGCTTGTGCGGATCAACTTGTAACATGTTTCCATGTCCGTTAAATTCAAATTCGTCATCATGTTTGACAAATTCGTTAAAAACTTGTTGCCGATTGAATGCCAATAAAACAAAATGCGGTGCGGTTGATGACCAATAAAACGGGAACCATAAACAACGTCTGCATTATCGACAAAAACTGGCTTTAATAGCAAGTTGTATTCGGACGGATCGTATTCCAAATCAGCATCTTGGACAATTAGGTAATCGCCAGAACACTCTTTAATTGCTCTGTTGATAGCAGCGCCTTTGCCTTGATTAGTTGGCTGATTGAACAAACGAATCGTCATCCCGTCGTTTGCTTGCATGTATGCTTCAATTTTAGCAACGGTATCGTCTGAAGAGCAATCATTGACGATGATTATTTCTTTTTCAATTTCATTGTCAAGAACAACTGCTTTGATTTTATCTAAAATCAAATGGATGGTAGCTCCCTCGTTGTATGCGGGAATTAATATCGAAAGTTTTTGAATCATCGCTTACAGAGTCATTTCAGGTACAAAATCTGGAACTACAAGGTCGCCCTCAGTTTTTGAAACAATTTCTTCGACAGAAACACCTGGTGCTCGTTCAATTAAATGAAATTTATTGTCCTTGATTTCGAGAACAGCCAATTCGGTGACAACCTTTTTCACACATCCAACTCCAGTCAACGGAAGTGTACATGCTTTTAAAATTTTAGATTCTCCGGCTTTGTTGGAGTGCATCATGGCAACAATGATATTTTCCGCAGAAGCAACTAAGTCCATCGCTCCTCCCATGCCTTTTACCATTTTACCTGGAATTTTCCAATTGGCAATATCTCCATTTTGCGCGACTTCCATAGCTCCCAAAACTGTCAATTGCACGTGTTGTCCACGTATCATTGCAAACGAAGTAGCTGAATCGAAAAAAGATGCACCCGGCAAGGTGGTGATTGTTTGTTTTCCTGCGTTGATTAGGTCTGCATCTTCTTCTCCTTCAAATGGAAAAGGACCCATTCCTAAAACACCGTTTTCTGATTGAAACTCGACTTCAATATCATTATTAACAAAATTCGCTACCAATGTCGGAATACCAATTCCAAGATTGACATACCATCCACTTTGTATTTCTTGTGCAATGCGTTTTGCTATACCGTTTTTATCTAGTGCCATGTTGCTAATTTAATTCAAAGAATTTGATTCTGCTAGTTTTAAGTTGAATTGCTGCTTTTTGGGGATTCCAAATATAAATTTTCAGCAGCTTTTCATTTTCTCCTATTTTCTTGAACGAATACGTTTGTTGAAACGTTTTGTTTTGTGGTTTATTACCTAAAAACCAACGTAGATTTTGAGTATCATAGCGAACTGGTTGTTGTTGATCGTTTTCTGTTGTGATGACAAAATTTGCGGTGTTTATTCGTTTATTTGTAATAAAACGACTGTCAACTACAACTTTTATTAATTTATTTCTCCAGGAAGGATCAATGGTACAATGGTAACAATCGACAAACTCGGCTGTTGTTTTTTTGCCCTTGACAAGTGTGTCAAATAAGAGTTTCTGAGAAAAATCATTTTTTCTCTTGTACGCGCAATAAGTACTTTCTTTATCCGAAGCAAATAGTTGATAGTTTACAGCTGTTTTTGGGTCGTGATAGATGGTTGATTTTGTTATAACGACATCAAAATAAGGTGAAAATGCTCCAATAACTTGTCCAATTTGTTTGCTGGAATTGGTGTTTTTTCGTTCGTGTAAAGCGTATGTTAATTGCATGATTGTATTAATCCCAAGCGTTTCACCTGCTTGAAGTTGCGAACGAATTTTCTTGAAAAATTGAGGAGTCATTCTGTCATCTGGTGAAAAAACAGAAGTTGTTAAATTCATTTGGTATAGGAAGCTGAGAGGAAAAAACAACAAGCCAACGAGTGCAAATTTTGTCTTAGGGTGTTGACCAATTAATTGCATGCAAAGCAACATGATAAGCGGCACAAAATACATAGCAGCCCTATCTTCCGGATAGTTCACGTGCATTACTTTTGCCAAAAATAGGATGCCAATAATATTACCGCCGATTAGGTAAAACAAGAGTGTTTCGTTGTTAGCGAGCGCATTTTTAAACGACGTGCGTCTCATATTTCGAAAAACCAAGAACAAGCCTAAAAAGGCACTGCAAATAAATGCAATTTTTAGCCAGTTTTCGTTGTAAAAAAGAACGTACTTCGACACTGTTTTCCCAGTAACCTCCCACAAACCAGCGAGACTTCCGTAATAGAGTGCGCCGGCTTCTTTTAATTCGAGTGAAAATTGAATAAGTGGGAGCAGTAATAAAGAACAAATAGCGATACAACTCGCAAGTATGATTCGTTGTTTTTTTGTCCACTCCGCCCAATGGAAACCAATGAAAATAATGCAGTAAGAAATGACTAATAAGCTGATGACCAAGTAGGTGAGATTGGCAAAAACACTCAGATTAAGCAGTAACAAACAGCTAATGAAATGCCTAATTTTTTTTTCTTCCAGAAAAGTGATTAAATAATACAGTGCGCTCAAAAACAATCCAATTGCAAGCCCGTAACCTCTGGTATAACTGAAATAGTCTGTTATCCAAGGAATTGTATTGAGTGCAATAAAACCGAGGTATTTCCATTTGCCAAAAGTGAATTTTTCGATGATTGCTTTGGTAGCAAAAAAATAAGCGACAAAAGCCAGCAAGGATGGTAAGCGAAACAAGAAAAAGTGTTCGCCGAAATTGCGGTAAAAGAAATAGCCAAGCCAACTGTTCAATAAGTGATTGTTTGCATCTTTCAAGGCTTGATCACCCCAAATTTCACCTGTTTCGATGTAATGATAAAACGTAGCGACTTCGTCGTGCAGGGGTGCGACAAACCAAGCGCGCAACAAAAAGTAGGACATTAAGAAAATGAAAAACGCTCCTAAGAGGATGTTTTTGGTTGAAAGCTTACTCAGCATTCGCGTTTATTTTTGACGAACGGTACGTTGTTCAATACGTTTTTCAAATTTCTCCCCTTTAAAAATGCGCTGAACATAAATTCCAGGTGTGTGAATTTCGTTTGGATTGAGTTCGCCCGCTGGAACTAATTCTTCCACTTCTACAACTGTTATTTTACCAGCAGTCGCCATCATGGGATTGAAATTGCGTGCAGTTGCTTTGAAAATCAAATTACCTTCGGTATCACCTTTCCATGCTTTTACCAAAGCAAAATCAGCAGTTAATGCATGCTCTAAAATATGCCATTTACCATTGAATAAACGCGCTTCTTTTCCTTCAGCTACTTCTGTTCCATAACCAGCGGGTGTAAAGAAAGCAGGAATTCCTGCTCCACCAGCTCGACAGCGTTCTGCTAACGTTCCTTGTGGAATCAATTCAACTTCCAATTCACCGGATAACATTTGGCGTTCAAACTCATCATTTTCTCCCACATAGGAAGAAATCATTTTTTTGACTTGTTTGTTTTGTAGTAACAATCCCAAACCAAAATCGTCTACACCAGCATTATTCGAGATACACGTTAAGTCTTTGATGCCACTTTTAGCAAGTTGAGCGATTGCATTTTCTGGAATACCACATAAGCCAAATCCACCCACCATTAAAGTCATTCCATCTTCGATTCCAGCAATAGCTTCCTCGACATTGTTTACTACTTTATTCATTATTCAAAAGATATCGTACCCGAATTCGTTAGTGTGGTATCAGCTTCAGCAGGTGAATATTCCGTTCCAGTTAAGTTGAATACCGTTTCATCATAATCTTTAGGAACTTTGAAATCGGTTGTTGAAATACCAATTTTCGGATCTTTGTAAATTTTATTCATGTAGTAGCCGTAAATAGGCAAGGCTGTCCGCGCTCCCTGACCTTGATCGGTTGATCGGAAACGAACGCCTCTGTTTTCGGCACCTACCCAAACACCTGTTGCCAAATCTGGAGTTAATCCAATAAACCAACCATCAGAATTGTTTTGTGTTGTTCCTGTTTTTCCAGCTGTTGGATAAATGATATTTCCATATTCAGAACCACCGCGTAAACGACTTGCTGTACCGCCTTCAACAACACCTTTCATCATTTTTAAGATGGTGTAGGCTACTTTTTCGTTGAGTACTTCTTTGGAATAGTTTTTAGCACTGTAAATCACGTTTCCTGCACGGTCTTCGATGCGCAAAATACATGCTGGTCGGTTATAAATTCCACTATTGACAAACGTTGCTTGTGCACCAACTAATTCGTACAAGGATAAATCCATGGAGCCCAAACACATCGCAGGGACTACATCACGATCGTCTAGTTCCACATCCATGTCGCGCATTAATTTTGCTACGGTAGATGGACCGGCCATTCCCATTTGTTTCATGATGTAAACGGCAACATTGTTTTTAGACATTGCCAATCCTTTTTTAATGGAAACTGTTCCACCACTTCCGCTACCGTCCGAATTTTTTGGACACCATTGCCCATCCGGATTTCCTGCTGGGTCGAAAAGATCAACACAGTATTGAATATCTGGAACGACCATACCTGGTTGTACCACGTTGCGCATGATACCGGCTCCGTAAACAAACGGTTTGATAGTTGAACCAACTTGTCGTTTACCTTGGCGCACGTGATCGTAAGCAAAGTAGTCAATATTTGCACCACCTACCCATGCTTTCACAAAACCTGTACTTGGCTCGATCGAGATTAATCCAGCTTGTAAAAACGAGTTGTAATAGCGAATGGAATCATTTGGAGTCATAGTTGTGTCACGTTCCCCTTTCCAAGAGAAAACACGCATGTCTACTTCTGTTTCGAATGCTTTTTTAATTTCAGTTTCAGAGTAACCTTGCGCTTGCATGTTGATGTACCTGTTGGAGCGACGCATGGAAGAAATCATGATATCGTTTACTTCTTTATCAGACAACTTATCGGAAAAAGGCCAATTTCTTGAACCGCGGTTATTCGAATTAAATTGTGGTTGCAATGTTTCTTTCAAATGTTTTTCCAAGGCGTATTCCGCATGCTCTTGCATATTCGCATTGATGGTTGTGTAGATTTTTAAGCCGTCGCTGTAAATATCCCAAGGCATACCATCTTGGCGTTGGTATTTCAATGAACCATCTTCTTTTTTCTCGCTTAATAATTTAGAGATTTCACTGCGTAATTGTTCTCTGAAGTACGGAGCTGAACCTCTTTTGTGGTCAACGATTTGGTAATCGGTGATAAGTGGTTTTTTACACAATACCTCGTATTCTTTTTGCGTCAATTTGTGGCGTAATGCTTCATTTTCATTATCCGAATTGATCAACCATTGTTTTAAAACCGTATTTCTTCTGTTAACTGCACGCAAACTATCTTTAGCTCGTGCTTCGTCGATTGCTACTTGGTCAACTTTGTTTGGTGAAATACCTTGTTCGTCTGCAATTCGTTGGCGGTAATTGCGAATGGTAAACGAGTAGGGATTGTAGAGGTCTGGGTTTTTACACATCCCAATAAGCATAGCAGCTTCCTCTTTTTTCAAATCCGCTGGGCGTTTGTTGAAGTAAACTTTAGCTGCATTTGAAATACCAACTGCGTTGTACAAGAAATCGAACTGGTTCAAGTACATGGTGATGATTTCTTCTTTTGTGAAGCGTTTTTCGAGACGAGTTGCAATGATGTTTTCACGTGCTTTTTCGTTCAAACGACGCCACATTCTTCCAATTCTTCCTTCCGAATCGCGTTCAACTTCTAATCCATTTGCACGTGCAAGTTCTTCGCGCTCACGTATTTGTAATGTAAATAATTGTTTTGCTAATTGCTGAGTAATAGTAGAAGCACCACCAGCGCCACCAACATTCAAAATTGCGCGACCGATCGCTTTGAAATCTGGTCCTGAATGTGCGTGAAAACGTTCGTCTTCGGTTGCGATCAATGCATCAGTAACGTAGGGACTGATTTTACGGTATTCAACACTTGTTCGGTTGATTTTCCAATAGCGTCCAAGTTCGGTTTCACCATCATCAGCTAAAATGACAGATGCAGATAATTCTGGTGGATTATCCAACATTGCAACAGGAGGTAAGTCGTCTTCTGATTGAAAGAGCAACAAAGCAGCGACAAAATAAAGTGGAAACGTAGCAATCAACCAATATGCATAAGTTGCTCGTTTGTGTTCTTTTTCTGTAAAGGAGTTATTTCCCTTGCTTGTAAAAGCCATATGTATGAATTGAATTATTAATGTTATCTACTGTTGAACAAATATCGTAAAATGAAATCAATCAAAGGTGGTATTGTAAGATAGTTGCTAACATTTTTTGGCTAAAAAAAAACGGACAATAAAATCGTCCGTTTTTGTACCTGTTTTCAAGCTTATTTTTTCTTCAAACTTGCTTTCACGTAATTCTCGATTGCAGCAATCATACTTGGTGCATTTGGTTGCGGAGCATGAAGGTCCAAACGTAAGTTGTTGCGTTCAACAGCACTTGCAGTTGTTGGTCCAAATGCTGCAATGACCGTTTTGTTTTGTTTGAAGTCTGGAAAGTTTTTGAATAACGATTCGATACCACCTGGACTAAAGAACACCAACATATCGTAGTAAACATCTTCCAAATCACTCAAATCTGAAGCAACTGTTCGGTACAAAGTTGCTTTGCTAAATGGTATTTTTGCGGCCTCTAATGTTTCGGGAATTTTATCTCTCAAAATGTCCGTACAAGGAAGTAAAAATTTCTCTGATTTGTGTTTTTTGATTGGATCAATTAAATCTTCAATGGTTTGTTTCCCAAAAAATATTTTTCGCTTGCGGTAAGTAACATATTTTTGGAGGTACAATGCAACAGCTTCAGAGATACAGAAATATTTCATTGTATCGGGAACAGTAAAACGTGTTTCTTCAGCAATGCGAAAGAAATGATCTACTGCAGCTTTTGATGTTAAAATTATGGCTGTGTGTTCTGGAATATTAATTTTTTGTGCTCTAAATTCTTGCGCACCTATTCCTTCAACGTGAATAAACGGTCTAAAATCAATTTTCAGTTTATATTTCTCAGCTAAATCAAAATAAGGTGATTTCTCTCCCTCAGGCTTTGGTTGAGAAACCAGAATTGTCTTGATACTCAATTTATTAGTAGTTTATTTGTAATACATGCTTAATTTATCATTCCGCTCATTTCGCCGTTAAAAAGTAACTTTATTACGATTAAAATCGGTAAAATTTCGAGGGTCCAAAAGTACAAAATAATATAATACCAACTTACTTTTGATGACAATCCTAAAAAAACACTTCTTATGATTCGAAAAGCAAGAAAAAGGGCATACGTAAAAATAACACTAGTTACAGCGGTTTCTTTTGAACCAGATTGAAAGTAAAACAGAAAGAATTCTATTAAAAAAGCTAGACCTAACACATTATACAATGCTAAGGTGAAATAGATTTCTTCTTGCGCTATTTTCTTTTGTCCAGTTAAATTTCCTGCAATGAAACTAGTGAACAATTGATACACCAAATAACCAACAGGTATAAATACAACGAAAGGATTGAGGTAATTCGAATTGTTTTTTACAAATAACCAATAGACAAACATGCAACTTATGGTTACAAATTGCAGGCTCATAAATAACCTGCTCAAATTGTTTGGCCGAACTCCTTTTCCTATTTGGTCGTCTTGCGTCTCGAAGAAAAAAGTATTTTGAACTGCAATACGAAGAATCGATTGTTGCACAACGCGTGCTAATGCAATAAAAACCACACACAAAAAAAGTAAAAAAACCAACCAACTTGACCCATCTGAGTAGCGTGGGATCAAATCCATTTGTTGCACTATTTGGTTGTTTTCAAACATTTATGCTTGCCAATTGTTTTCTAATTAATTGCAAAGGTAGTATTTTACAAGAATTGCCATTACGCTTTTTGTTGATTCGACATGAATGCTTATTTTTGTGCTGTTAAATAACAAACAATTTTTCGATGAAAACTGATTTATACCAACATCCAGATTACCTCTTAATGGATGAATTATTAACCGATGAGCAAAAGTTAGTTCGTGATGCAGCGCGCGCATGGGTTAAAAAAGAAGTCTCTCCAATCATTGATGATGCGTACGAAAAAGCTGTTTTTCCAATGCATTTATTGAAAGGATTAGGAGAAATCGGTGCATTTGGACCTTACATTCCTGAAGAGTATGGAGGACCAGGGTTGGATCAGATTTCATATGGTTTGATTATGCAAGAATTAGAGCGTTGTGACTCCGGTTTACGCTCAACGGCTTCTGTTCAAAGTTCGTTAGTAATGTATCCCATTTGGAAATACGGTTCGGAAGAACAAAAAATGAAATACTTGCCAAAATTAGCTACTGGTGAAATGATGGGCTGTTTTGGTTTGACAGAACCAGATCACGGTTCTAATCCAGGTGGTATGATTACCAACTTTAAAGACATGGGCGACCATTATTTATTGAATGGTGCTAAAATGTGGATTTCTAATGCTCCTTTTGCAGATATCGCTGTTGTTTGGGCAAAAGATGAAACAGGTCGTATTCACGGTTTAGTTGTTGAACGTGGGATGGAAGGATTTTCAACTCCTGAAATGCATGGTAAATTATCGTTACGTGCATCTTCAACGGGTGAATTGATTTTTGTTGATGTAAAAGTTCCGAAAGAAAATATTTTACCTGGTCGTTCTGGTTTGGGAGCACCATTAAGTTGTTTGGATTCAGCACGCTTCGGAATTGCTTGGGGTGCATTGGGTGCTGCAATGGATTGTTATGATCAAGCATTGCGTTACGCACAACAACGCACACAATTCAATGTTCCGATTGGCGCATTTCAATTAATTCAAAAGAAATTAGCTGAAATGATTACAGAAATTACCAAAGCACAATGCATGACATTGCGTGTGGGTGAATTGCGTAATCAAGGTAGAGCAACTTCTGCAATGATTTCGATGATCAAGCGAAACAATGTTGAAATTGCATTAAACATTGCGCGTGAAGCACGTCAGATTCATGGAGGAATGGGAATTACTAGTGAATATTCAATGATGCGCCACATGGCTAATTTAGAGTCGGTTGTTACTTATGAAGGAACACACGACATTCACTTGTTGATTACTGGAATGGATGTAACAGGTATTCCAGCATTTACACGTGAAATGCCCGATTTAAAATAAATAAACAATACTATACTTGCAAAGCCCGTTTTTAGCGGGCTTTGCTGTTTATAAACGATGGCTGGTTTTTACATACATATTCCTTTTTGTGCACAACAATGCACGTATTGCGATTTTCATTTTTCAACGACTTTTGATAAGTATCGTTCTCAAATGATTGCTGCGATTTGTACAGAAATTCAATTGCGGAAAACGGAAAATGAACAGCAAACCATCACTACTATTTATTTTGGTGGAGGAACACCAAGTATTTTAACCTCCCAAGAACTGGAGCAACTTATTGGGACTGTCGCGCAACATTATCAATTATCAGATGCTGTTGAAATTACCCTTGAATGTAATCCTGATGATTGCTCGTTAGAGCACCTTACAGCTTGGAAACGCATTGGTGTTTCGCGCTTAAGTATTGGTGTTCAGTCTTTTCAATCGGAGCAATTAGCTTGGATGAACCGTACGCACACTGGTGAAGAAGCAACAACAGCTGTTCAGTTAGCGCGGCAAGTTGGATTTAACGAAATCAGCGTCGATTTGATTTATGGCTTGCCTGAGTTATCTACTGAAGATTGGCGTAAGCAATTGCAACAAGTCATCGCTTTGGGTGTTGATCACATTTCAGCGTATTGCTTGACAGTAGAGCAGAAAACAACCTTGGCAGCTTGGGTCAAATCGGGTAAAATACGACCACTTTCAGATGATTTGCAATCGGAGCAATTTGAATTGTTGGTTGCTGAATTGGCTGCTAATGGCTTTGAACAGTACGAAATTTCAAATTTTGCAAGCAAAGAACGCTATTCCAAACACAACACCGCTTATTGGCAAGGAATTCCTTATGTTGGGGTAGGGCCTTCAGCGCATGGTTTTGATGGAAAAACACGTTATTGGAACAAAGCCAACAATGCGCAATACATCCAATCCTTAGCAAAAAACGAATTATTGGAAACCCGCGAAACGTTGAGTTTAACTGATCAATACAATGAATTGATAATGTTGGGTTTGCGCACCAAATGGGGAGTAGATAAATCGCAATTAGCTGCATTACAACCGTTGTCTGAACAATGGTTGCGCCAAAAAAATCAGTATGTAGCGCAAGATATGATGTTAGAAACGGATACACATTTGCTATTAACTCCAGCTGGTCGCTTGTTGGCAGATGCTATCGCTTCGGATTTATTTGTTTAAATCCAACCATTTCAAGTAACACGTTCGTTGATAATCAACCGCCCATTTTTCAACTGACTGAATAACCGCTTTTTTTTCTTTGTAGTTGTTCAATGCATTATCCAACGTTTCTTGGAACGTATCATTGGTGTAGAAAAATGCTGCTTTATTTAAATCTTCTTCCGCTTCGTACGTTTTTTGAATCAACAAAGGAATGTGATATGCAAAAGAAAGGTTAAATGCGCCAGATATTTGATGGTGAATGTACTCATTCGAACTAGCTGTATTTTCATGAATAAGTGGGATGATAAAGTCACATTTTTTCAAATAGGAAAAGAACACGTCGTTTGAAAGAAACGAATCAAATAATACTACACGATCAGATAAATGATGTTCTTCTAAATCAGCTAAAAAAGCTTTTACGTCTGCTAATTCTTTGTTTGTTCTTCCTAAGAAAATCCATTTGCTAGTGGGTGCTTGTTGCATGAACGAAACAATACTTGCTAAATCTTTCCGTCTGTTTTCAACGCCACCAGTTAGCGCTAACCAACATTCGTTTTCTTTTTTTGGAATATCGATGCATGTTCCTTCCTCGAACTCCAATGCATACAATGCAGTTTGCTCAGGGTACGCATTTGGTGCAATACGATGTAATAAATCATCGCTCAACACGGCATATTTTTTCATACAACGATCAATGATACGTTGTGTTTTGCTCGTTGAAAATTTCCGAATGGTATGAATAAAACCATAACATGCGATTTGTTTTGGAAGAATAAGTGCAAGGTTACGGATATGTCCTCCTTGCGCGGTATTGAAAACAACTTTTTGAATGTCGTGTACTCGTAAAAAACGCTTGATTTCAATCATTTTTAAAAAATCACCAATCGCTTTGCCTTTTGTGTTAATGGCTAAGACAGCAGTAGCATGTTCAACGATTTTTGGATTGCGTGCGATTACTGTATCATCAGCGACAAAGCAATATGCAATCTTGTTAGCTATGAACGTATTTACCTGAAAACACAAGCATTCATCGTGAGAACCACCAATTTCTATTACAGCGACTAATGAATTATTCATGCTACAAAAGTGACGATTTTATCGGATTAATGATTGTAATGCGATTTAAAATTAACATTTTGTTTTTCGTAACCTTTTCACATCCAATAAAAACATGTAATTAATCGCTGTAGATTTGTAACATGCACCGAATATTAATACTAGTTATAACGTTTTTTTGTTTATCATTTGCTCCTGCGCAAACGATTACGATATTAATTGACCCAGGTCATGGCGGGTCAGATCCCGGCCATGAATCGAGTAATCCGAATCATTTGAAAGAGAAGGAATTAAACTTGATTATTGCCAAAAAAGTGGGGGCTTATTTGAATGAGAAATTGGGTCATGTGAACATTTTGTATACCCGTACAGAAGATACCTATCCAACATTAGATCAACGAGTTGCACAAGCAAACAGTCAACGGGTTGATTTGTTTTTGAGCATTCATTGCAACGCAAGTGGCAACAGTAACACGCACGGAACAGAGACGCACGTGCACGACATGACCGCAGTAAAGTCGGTGAAATTAGCGACAAAAATCGAAGAGGAATTCAAGGGAAAAGCTGGACGAAAGTCACGTGGCGTAAAAGATACAGACGATCGAGAATATTCGTTGCAGGTATTGAAATACACCCAAATGACTGGTGTTTTGGTTGAATGTGGCTTTTTGACAAACACAAAAGAGGCGAATTATCTTAACACACTATCTGGTCAAGACGTACTTGCTTCAGCGATATACCGTGGCGTAAAAAATTATTTGATTGAAAGTTACCCGAAAATTTCATTTGCACCTGCGAATAAAACAGCACCGACACAATCGGGTTCGGGTGAATCGACAACTGCCGCAAAAGGAAAAGGTGGGTACACAATACAAATCATGAGTTCAAAAGAATGGTTGGACACTGAAAAAGGTGACTTTACGAAATTAGACAAACCAGTTGTTCGCGAGCAAGTTGCACAAACAGGGTATAAGTACCGTTATTTGGTGGGTGAATTTAAAACAAAAACGGAGGCACAAGCATACATTGAGAAAGTCCAAAAAAGTGGATTTAAGGATGCAATCATCATATCCAGGTAAGTGAACCGCTTTTTTCAAGTGTTTTTTATGCTTGAAAATCAATGAAATAGTATAAAAACATACTTTTTCCTTATTTTTTTTCCAATAATTTGTTTGGAAAAACAATTCTTTATCTATATTTGCAACCGCGAAAGCAAGATTCCTTCTTAGCTCAGTTGGTTAGAGCATCTGACTGTTAATCAGAGGGTCCCTGGTTCGAGCCCAGGAGAGGGAGCAGAAAGCCTTACAGAAATGTAAGGCTTTTTTGTTTTCAAAAAGTACTAGAAGTAAACTTGTTTAGATTAGCAGTTAGCAACAATTTATATTTGGTCCCTGGTCGATCCCGAAGCGTTGGGACAGGAGAGGGAGCAGAAAGCCTTACAGAAATTTCGTCTGTTATTACATTTAGTTTGTTCGTTTTCCATTTGTGTTAACAGGTAAAATCAATAAATACCACCTTTTTATTTTTCTTTTTAATATTTTAGCACAAATAAATTAATCATTTTTAGATGTTTCAAATTTCAATCATTGCCTTAACATTGATCGTTTTCTTTATAATGGCGGTTTTACGAAACAAAAATATATCACTTCATTTTGTAGTTTTAGTAATTTCTTTGATTTTTCTTTTTGGTACTCAAGTTATTCATTTCAATGAAAATCAAGCGATAACGCTTGTTTTGTTGACTGTTTTGTTTGCGAATTTTTATAAAAATCATAGAAAAGCGATAAAATAGTAATCTTACTCTTGTTGAAAATGGATATCACTACTCAAATTCACCATTTCATATTAATGCAGGAAAGCGCCAAACAAAGTGATTTGTTGCAGCTTCATGAACTCATGCTTACGATATTACCAGCTGGAAAATTGTGGTTAGAAGATGGTAAAAATGAAGCAGGAAAGGTCGTGACGAATCCAACTATTGGATATGGCAACCAAACCATATTACTGGCAAAAGGAAAGTCACGAGAAATGTTCCAAATAGGAATTAGTGCAAATACTGCTGGGATTTCCATCTACTTTATCGGTATACGGAACAAAATGGATCTTGCGCGCGAGTTCGGCGCACAACTCGGTAAAGCGAAAGTGACGGGTTATTGTATCAAATTCAAGCAACTTGCTGATTTGGAATTACCTGTTTTAGCAGCTGTTATTCGAAAGGGAATTGAGGTAACGAACGCTTGAATTAATCTCTTTTTCCTTTGAAATAGGCAAAAAGCGCCATCGCATGGCCGTGTCCCAATTCATATTCTTCTTTTAGCCAATTAGTAATTTCGGTCGCTTTTACTCCAGCAGTTAATTCTCCATTCGTTAAAAGCCCTTTTTCTTCGGCTTTTTGTTGAAACGCTTCGGGATTAAAGCCTGTTTTTGCTTCGATGTTGTCTAAATATGCTTGAAATGACATATGAAATTGATTGATAATGAAACGATTCAAATATAGTGATTGCGCTAAAAAATACCTAACATTTGCATTAGATGAAACAAAATAGCAAGTTTCATTGTTTAAAAGTAAATCAAATTATGAAAAAGCTTTTTAGTGCCCTTTTTGTTGTATTAGTTATTAATTGTCATGATTCCTTCGCGCAAGATATCAATTTCACATTTCACAATGGATCATTGAAGTCCATTCCTTTGGACATACCAACTGTGATGAACCCGAATTTGAATCCGCTTTCAACAAGTGGTATCACCTTAGAGATTGGGCAATCAGTTTATTTCTATCCCGATGGGAAGTCTAAAAAACGTGCTTTGCTTTTTACAGTAGACGAAACCTTTGTTCAAAATCAAGTGCTTGAAATCGACCAATTGATTGAAAAACGAAAACAAGAGTTGAAAGAAAAGTAAAATCCATTTTTTTGACGAAAAAAAGTATATTTGATAGATGTATATCTCACTCACAGGTTTAAAACCGAAAAACTTTTGGTCGTATTTGAAATTTTGGCGACTAGCAATTCCATCATTTGCGCAAGCGCAGGCTGCAAAAGGAAATATTTCCGTTTCTGCTAAACGTATTAATGGTTACCAGTGTACCGTTACAGCTTGGGAAAGTCGTGAGGTGATGCTTGATTTCATGCGCAGTGGTGCACATTTAAAAGCGATGAAACACTTTCATTCCATTGCAACGGGTAGAACGTTTGGTTATGAATCCGAACTTGTGCCCAATCCAAAAGAGGCGTTTGCTTTGTTGATGGAGAAGGGGAAAGATTATTAATCGACTAAACTTTTTCCAATTGCTCTGTAAATGCTGTGTTAAATCAATTATGTAACACTTGTGACAAATTAATCCTAATTTCTTCCGCATCTTTACACCATGGAAAGCACATTAAAAGCTCACTGGGAAACTGTTTTTGAAACAAAACAACCTCATCAAGTCTCTTGGACACAACAAACTCCTGTTACTTCAATTGCCTATTTTGAAGCAGCTAATCTGCCGAAAACGGCTAAAATTATTGATGTTGGTGGAGGGGACAGTAAATTTGTCGATTATTTATTGGCGAACGGTTTTGAGAACATAACAGTATTAGATATTTCCAAAAAAGCGTTGGATCGCGCAAAAGCTCGCTTGGGTGAAGTTGCGCAAAAAGTTACCTGGATTGAAAGCGACATCAACGATTTTCATCCAACTGAAACGTATGATTTTTGGCACGATCGTGCAGCATTTCATTTCTTGACAGCAGCACAACCTATAGCTCGATATGCTCAAACTGTTGCAGCACATGCGAAACATATTGTTATAGGGACATTTTCTGTTTCAGGTCCATTGAAATGCAGTGGTTTGACCATCCAACAATACGATGAGGTATCCATGAAACATCTTTTCGAAGGCGTTGGTTTTACTGCTGAAAAGTGTGTCAACGTTGATCACGCAACACCAAGTGGTGCAATTCAAAACTTTATTTTCTGCAGTTTCAAACGCTAGGATTCGTAACGGACCATTTTACTTTCACAGCTTTTATTATTGGTGTATCCAAGCGTTGCTCAGTGAGCACTTCAAAAGCGTGTTTCAAATAAAACGTTATTGGAGAACGGTAGTTGGTGCCATCATTTTTCAGGTCGTTATCGTGGTCGATGACCCAGCCATAAAAACACGGACAAGCTTGTTTCAAAGCGTCAATTAATTGTCCCCCAAGTCCCAATCCTTTGCTTGCCTCAGCGACAATGATTGAAAAACGCGTTTCGTTTTCTTTGTCAAACAAGACGGCCCAAGCCACAATTTCGCGCGCATCGTTTTCTAGGATAAAATGCCGATAATTGCTAGCGTCTGTCAACAAAATTGCAAAGCGGTTGTGGAGATTTTTTGGATATTCTTGGTTCCACAACACATCAATTTGTTGGATTTGATTTGCTGATAATGATGCCGTGTTAATGAGTTGCATAAAAAGTTAACTTTATTGTCAAAATTAAATTAAAAAGAATGAATGCAACATTAAAATTGGAAGGTTTAGGCTTGTTTCTTTGTGTGCTGTTTTGTTAAAACAGTCTATATCCTGGAAATTGGGGTGTGTTTTGGGCGCTATTTTTTGTGCCAGATGTTTCGTTTGCAGCCTATTTAATTTCAAAGAAATTTGCAACAATAGCTTATAACGTAAGTCATCACCAAGGATTGTTTGCCGTTTTATTGGTACTTGGTTATTGGATAGCAACTGATTGGTTAATGCAAGTTAGTCTAATATTTCTCGCACATTCAAATTTTGACCGCGTAATGGGTTATGGATTAAAGTATTCAGATAGTTTTGATCACACACATTTGGGTTGGATTGGGAAAAGCAAACATTTAAATAAAGCAGACAATAAAGTTGAATAATTGATTTTTTTATTTTCTTTACAGCATTAACTAAACAAATGAACATGACAATTAAAACAAAAACAACCATTTCTTTGATTCTAACAATTTTAGTATCAGCGTTATTTATTTTCAGTGCTGTTGGAAAAATTGCAGGTACGAAAGAAGTCATCGAAGGAGCAAAAGCAATGGGTTTAACACCAGCAACCATGCGCAATATTGGAATTATTGAACTCATCATCACTTTGCTATTCGCGTCCAATCGCACAGGCGTTATTGGAGGTGTCTTATTACTAGCATATATGGGTGGCGCAATCGCTACGCATTTGGAACACGGCCAATCGGTTGTTGCACCAATCGCAATCGCTGTATTTGTTGGGGTAGTTGCATTATTCCGTTTCCCAGAATTAACATTGCGTATTTTAAAGAAATAACGGGTACTTTATGAAAATTGAAAGTCGCAGCAATGCGACTTTTTTTGTGGAGAAAAAAATATTTTTCTGTCAAAAAAAAGCAGATCGAGAAACAAAATGAGAATGAAGGGATATAACGCTTTCGCTCTGTTTAAAAATAATACAGTAAAAGAGTGAGAATGAGACTAAAAAAAAACAGCGTAAGAAATCTTCGCTTTCGCTCTGTTTCTCACACTGTTTTTGTACCTCGGGCCGGAATCGAACCGGCACTCCCGAAAGAACAGGATTTTGAATCCAGCGCGTCTACCAGTTCCGCCACCGAGGCATTCAAAATGCTTTCTGCCGTTAAGCAGGTGCAAAAATAAGGATTTATTTTAATTCAGCAACTTCACCAACGTTTATTTGCAAATTTTTACAACAACTTGCTGCACGCCATCCGAAATGGTGAGTGAATAAAAGCCGGGTGATAAACCGCCCAATTCGTTAATCGTTAGTTGTTGGATTGCTTGTTCAGCTGAACCAATTACACTTGTTATAACAGTTCTTCCTGTTGCATCTGTTAGCGAAACTGTTGCACCAGCCAACGAAATATCCGACCAGTTGATGGTCAATTGATCCGTAATAGGATTGGGGAATAAACTGATTTTTTGTTCCAAATAGTTTGCCGTGATAGCATTGGTACAATTTGTTGCAACACCAGGCATGTTATAATCCAACCACGCAAAACGGCGGGTGTACCAGTCTTTCAATTTTTGAATTTCCGCTGCATAACTTTGACTCGGCGCTTGCACTTCCCCGGTTCCTGTAGCAACACCCATGTTCCCCCATACCTTATAATGCCAATGTTGACTTTCATTGACCACTTGTGCAACCGAATCAATTTTTGCCTGAATAGCAATTGTATCAAAGATACTTTCCCGTAATGCATTGTAACGACAGCGTACTTCGTTCGCAAATGCAGGGTCTTCAAAAAGACGCACATACCATCCTGGAGGAACGACATCTTGGTCACAAATAGGATAAATAAATCCAGATCCGTTTTGTGAACCACCATCAATATCTTTTTGTGACCAATCAAAATCCCAAACGGGACCAGCTTTCAAGCGACTTAGTGTTCCGTCAAGCAAATCTTTGTCTTTTGAGAAATAACGACTTTTCTTGAAACCATCTACATTGCGCGTGACTTCGTTGACCAAGAAATAATCGATAAAACTGCCCACATCAATGTACTTGCGGTAACCAATTAGCGGGTCGTCAAACGTTGAACTATAGAGGGCAGTTTCGAAATCATTGATATAATTTTGAATGTAATTTGCTTGTTGAGGAACAATTTCAGCCGCTTTTGGATCTACGTAAACCATATTGACAGCTGATGTTGGACAATTTATTGGGCTGTAATTTAATTCCCACGAATTACTAGTATCCCAATAGTCAATTTTGAGCATGTATCCTCCAGTCATATCCGGAGCAGTTATTTCTGTTGGATCTAAGTTAGCTATGTTCACACGATTAACATCGCGTTTGATTTTTTCACATAATAAGTAAATCCCTTGATAATTTCCGTCAAGCACAACATCCACCAACCGTGAACGAATGGAGTAATGACCCATTTCATCGAAAAAATGAAACGGCAGGATGTTGCGCGCAAATGATTTATCGTTGTAATTAGCAATTAATAACCAATCGTTTTCAGCGGGCATGCCTAAAAGCGAAACATTGCGCGCATTTCCTAGACTGTCCCATGTTTCAAAAGCGTAGGGTTTTTGAGGCAATGAAGCAGAATAATTCCCACGGTATTCGATACCTATTGTTCCATCATAGTCAGTTGTTGTATCTGTTATGTAATTTCGAATACCAGGACCATTATAGATGATTTTCATGTCAGCCATTACTTTTGGATCGTCAGCAATGGTATTGCCATTTGTAGTGATAGCAACAATTGGTAATAGAGAAGAAGTAAGTGAAAAATAACTTGCAGGATTGTTGCCAAAAGTCAAGGAAAATTGAACGACGTTCCCCTGATCGGCACCATACGAGTCATAAACTTGAAAAGACCAAGTTCCATTTGGATTCGATCCGTTATTTACCAAACCCATTTGTCCAACGGGTCTAAAATTCCCTGAAAAAGGGGCATTTCCACTTGCTAACGAATTGTTTGCTGTCGTGTTTAAACAAGTTGCGGTGAAGTTTTGTCCCGCACCGCCGACTCCCGAGAAAAGTTGTGCAACCGTTCCATTGGGTGCAATAATAGCAACCGTTAAATCACTTACATACGTATGGTTGATTGTAAAACAAACTGTTTCAAGACCAAAATTTGTGGTGTCTATTGTTGTGGGTAACCCAGAAACAACAATTGGAATAGTGGTCGTTTGGTAATCGTTGATTGGTCCTCCGCCACCTGTAAAAGTTTGCGTAAAGCTGATGCTCGTTAGTGCCGTTAAGAAAAGAAGTAGTATTAATTTCATTATTCAAGTCTGAAAAACGAAAATAGCTTTTTTTTGGCAATTCGTTTTAATTTTATTTTCCTTTCCTTAACATTGCACTATGGCAAAAGTATTAATCAAAAACATTCACACGCTTTATCAAGTTGGTGAAGATTTCCCAAGCTTTGTTGCAGGCAGTGCAATGAAAACCATTCCTACTATTTCTAATGCTTTTTTAGCGTTGGAAGATGGCGTTATTGTGGCTTATGGACGTATGGAAGATTGGGAGGGAATCACCGATTGGCGCGGAATTGAAGTGATTGATGCAGAAGGTCAATCTGTACTGCCTGCTTTTTGTGATCCGCATACGCATACTGTGTTTGCGCGTACCCGCGAAGAAGAATTTGTTGACCGCATCAATGGGTTGACCTACGAAGAAATTGCGTTAAAAGGAGGAGGCATCTTAAATTCTGCACGACGCTTGAACGAATTGTCGGAAGAGGAATTGTTTCAAGCTGCGTTGGTACGCATTGAGAAAATGAAAGCCAATGGAACAGGAGCGCTTGAAATCAAATCGGGTTATGGACTAACTGTTGACGCGGAATTGAAAATTTTACGTGTGATCAAACGCTTAAAAAACGAAGCAGGAATTACTATCAAAGCTACTTTTTTAGGAGCGCATGCCTTTCCAATGGAATACAAATCCAATCACCAAGCATACATTGATCTGATTATCAATGAAATGCTCCCAGTAATCGCAGAAGAAAAATTAGCGGATTTCATGGACGTGTTTTGTGAACGCAATTACTTTTCAGTCGAAGAAATGAATCAATTGTTAGCTGCTGGAAAAGCGATCGGATTGGTTCCGAAAGTTCACGTGAATCAATTTTCAGTTCTGGGCGGTGTGCAAGCAGCAGTTAATTTTGGCGCCTTGTCTGTTGACCATTTGGAAGAATCAACCGATGAGGACATTTCAGCGTTGAAAGGAAGTGGTTGTATGCCAACTTTCTTGCCTGGTTGTTCCCATTTTATATCCATTCCTTATGGTAATGCGCGCAAATTTATGGACGAAGGATTGCCAGTTGCACTCGCTTCCGATTATAATCCCGGGACAACGCCGTGCGACAATTTGCAACAAATCTTTTCCTTGGCTTGTGTGAAAATGAAAATGACACCCGAAGAAGCGCTCAATGCATTGACGATTAATGCCGCTTATGCGATGGGAATTTCAGCAACGCACGGAACCATTTCGTTGGGTAAAAGCACACCAATTATTCTGACCAAATCGATCGAAAACTTAGCCTACATTCCTTATGCGTTTGGCGAAAATCACGTGGATCGTATGATTTTTTAAACCAAATGCTGGTTATATAACACGCTTGATTTTCAAGCAAAAAGCAAATTTTTGCATAGTTTTTCCGCAATAATCAATGAAAACACACGAAAAATTACGTTATTTGTGTGGTACGAAAATTGAATTATGATTCCAAGAATTCTCACGCAAACATTGATTGACAAACTCAATGACAACAAATTGGTTGTCTTACGAGGGCCAAGAAAATCGGGTCGTTTGACCTTGTTGCAAACCATTACGGATTTATCCGCTGCTGGTGTTTTGGTGCTCGATGGTGAAAAGAAAAAAGTTCGAAAAGGATTCGACAACTTGGAAAGTTTCCGTGAATTGAGTCAAGGAAAATCAGTAATTGTTATTCGAGAAGCGCAATTATTTACTTCACTGCAAGCAATAATTGACGAATGTTTGGAAAGCAAGTCCATATTCAATGTGATTTTATTGTGTTCGTTTGAACCAAGTTTACAAGAAGATTTGTGGGAAGCGTTGCGTTACCAAGGATTGGAATTGACTTTGTATCCATTGACCTATACGGAAACAGCGCAGTCATTGGGCTTGGCGCAGGAAGAGAAGTTGATCGAACAACGTTTGATTTATGGTTATTATCCTGAAATCGTGATGCATCCCGATGAGGTCGAACAACGGTTGTACGATATTTTGGAGTCGAGTGTGTTTACACAACTTGGCGCAACAGAACGGATCAATAAAAAAGAAAAACTGATTAAATTATTGCGTCTTTTGGCGTTCCACATAGGAAAAGTCATTAGTTACAATGAATTAGGAAAACAATGTGATTTGGACAACGAAACAGTTGAGCGTTATGTGTCACTTTTCGAAAAAGCCGATTTGTTGTTTCAATTGAATTCGTTCAATAACGGACACCGCTACGAATTGAAGAAAAGTCACGTTGTTTATTTTGTTGACAACGGTATCCGCAATGCATTAATTCGTGCTTTCCAACCGTTTGAATACCGCAACGATATTCCTGAATTGTGGCGTAATTGGGTTATTTCGGAACGCAGGAAAGCCAACAAATACGCCAACCGTACTCCCGACACGTATTTTTGGTTGACGCATACCAAACAAGAGGTTGATTACATCGAAATCACAGGTGAAACAGCAATTGGTTACAAAATGCAATGGGATAAAAAACGAGCAATTAAAATACCGAGTTCGTTCCAGGAAGCATATCCAGCAATCAAAGTTACTGGCGTTAATCGTTCTACTTTTTGGACATTCATCCAGAAAAAGTAAAGTTTGGATACTTTGTAAATCGATTTAGTAGTCATTACACGTGTTTTTACTTGGAGAACAGGGAAATTTCTATTAATTTACATCGGTATAATGGTAGGTTCACCCAAATTAATGAAGCAGATGAAAACAAAAGCAGAAATAGTTGAAAATTGGTTGCCCCGCTATACGGGAGAGTCGTTAGAAAATTTCGGCAAGTACATCTTGTTGTGTAATTTCCATAATTACATCGATACATTCGCTGCTTTTTTTGGCGTAGAAATTATTGGTAAAAACAAGCCGATGCAATGCGCAACAGCGAATGGAATTACCATGATTAATTTCGGAATGGGAAGCGCTTCTGCAGCAACGTGTGTCGATTTACTGTCGGCGATTCAACCAAAAGCTGTTTTGTTTTTGGGAAAATGTGGCGGTTTAAAAACGAAAAGTCAAGTAGGCGATTTTTTATTGCCGATTGCAGCCATTCGTGGTGAAGGAACTAGTAACGATTATTTTCCGCCAGAAGTCCCTGCATTGCCAGCCTTTGCATTGCAAAAAGCCATTTCAACAACCATTCGCGACGCAGGATTTGATTATTGGACAGGAACCGTTTATACGACGAATAGAAGGGTTTGGGAACACGATGAAGCATTCAAATCGTATTTAAGCCGCATCCGTGCGATGGCAATTGATATGGAAACAGCGACCGTTTTCACGGTTGGTTTTGCCAATAAAATTCCCACAGGAGCATTATTGCTAGTGAGCGATCAACCCATGACACCGGATGGCGTTAAAACAAGTGAAAGCGATAATAAAGTAACCACTAATTTTGTTGATGCGCATATAAAAATTGGCATCGATTCCCTCAAACAATTAATCAATAATGGCAATACGGTTCGTCACTTAAAATTTGATTAATACGACTTATTAACGATATTTACACCAACAATTTGTCCTCATGAAACAACTCATTTTATTCTTGCTCATCAACTTTGGCGGATTGGCGCTTGGTTCTTTTTTAATGGGAAATCCAGCAGAAAATACTTGGTATCAATCGCTCGACAAAGCACCTTGGACACCGCCAGGATGGGTATTTGGCGCAGCTTGGTTTTCCATCATGTTGTTTTATTCCATTTTCATGCAGCAACTCTTAAAAACGAAGAGCGACAATAGCAAGTCAATCAAATGGTTATTTGGATTATCGGTTTTTTTCAATGTCTGTTGGAATCCGATTTTCTTTGTACATCATTACGTGGTCATTGGGTTGGTTTTTTTAATCGCTTTGTTCCTCCTATTAATTCAATTATTTCGCATCTCTTTGCAGCATCAATCAAAAATTGCATTATTGTTATTGCCTTATTTGATTTGGATGCTCATCGCCATTTCGTTGAACGCATACGTGCTATAAATTCCTGCAGTTTTGAAAAATAAAAAAGATAAGCAAGCAATTTTAGTCACCATTTTGGTGCTTGCGAGTGTTTCGTTATTAATTTTTTTAGGAATCTCAGTTTGGCAATCACAACAACAGCAGGAACAAATTGATTCGTTGAAAAAAGAGCGTTTGCAAAACAAGCAATTTACAGATGCTTTATTAACAGAACACGAACATTTACAGGCAATTACAGGTGTTATTAATCATTACAAAACACAAGTAATCACACTGAAAGGGACAAACGACAAACCTGAAAATAGTTTTCAGTTGCATGTTAATCCCACAAAAAAACAAGCTGTTTTATTTAGTGAACAAGCCCCAAAAATTCAACCAAACGAATTATTTCAATTGTGGGGTGTGAATGTTCAAAATGACACGCTCATGCTTGGTTTGTTTGACGGTGGCGAATTGGCATTGACATCTGAACCATTTCCAGTTGCTGCAAGCGTTCTCCGTTTTTTCATTACCCGAGAACCGCTTGGGGGAAGTGAACGACCAAGCCTTGAAAACCTTGTTGCAGTTCCCGTTTATTTATTGTTGCAATCAAGTAGGATATTTGAAATGCCGCGAAATTCGGATATTCATCCCTATTGATAATTAATACACACGACATGATCCGTCCAGAAAATTTAGTACCAGGAGACACCATCGCACTCATTGCGCCTGCAAAAGCAATCGAACCAGATTTGGTTGATGCGGCAGTAGTGTTATTAGAAACTGCTGGTTACAAAGTGTTGGTTGGAAAACACACCAAAGGTCAACACCATTATTTTTCAGGAACTGATGACGAACGCGCAGCTGATCTGCAGTGGGCAATTGATCACCCCGCTGTCAAAGCAATTGTTTGTGCCCGTGGCGGATATGGAGCTGTTCGCTTGTTGGACAGGGTGCAATGGGCCAATTTTTTGCGCGAACCAAAATGGTTACTCGGTTTTTCAGATATAACGAATTTCCATTTGCATGCCATGCAATTGGATATCGAATCGGTGCACTGTACCATGCCGTTAAATTTTGCAGAAAATTCTCCGGAAGCCGTAGCTTCAATGCTTACGGTCTTGAAAACAGGAACGGTGCAACATGCATGGCCAAGCGAACCAATCAACCGTATTGGTGAAGCCTCAGGACTATTGGTCGGAGGAAACTTATCCATTCTTTATGCGGCACTTGGCACACCGTTGTGTCCTAATTTTCAACGCGCAATTTTGTTTATTGAAGATATTGGTGAGCAGTTGTACCAGTTGGACCGCATGTTTCATGCCTTAAAAATGGCAGGTGCTTTCGATCAAATTGCTGGTTTAATTGTGGGTGGAATGACCGATATCAAAGACACCGAGATTCCAACTGGATTTGATATTCCTTCCATGATTTTATCACACGTGCAATACCGATCTATTCCAGTTGCATTCAACGCGCCAATTGGTCATATAACCGACAATCGTGCAGTTATTGTGGGACGTTATTCGCAGCTCAATGTCACTGACGAAGCCGTTCGTTTTGAACAATAATTCTTTTTCAACGAATTGGTATTGTTTTTGTAAGTGATTACACATTATTTTTGTACCCAAAAGCTAATACACTCATGCGCAATTTAAAATTCGTTTCGCTCATCCTCGTTATTTTGTTATCGCTACAGTCGTGTGTCCAAATTTTCGATGAAATTATTGTGCACAACGATGGAAGTGGAACTTACAAGTACACGGTTAATTTAAGTGCGAGTAAAATTAAAATCAATTCCATTTTAGCATTGGATAGTATTGATGGGAAACGTGTCCCTAAAATTCCAGAGGTCAAAGAAAAAATTGCGGTTTACATAAAAAAACTGGAAGCAAAAGAGGGGATTTCAAACGTGAAAGTCGAAGCGAATTACATCGATTTCATTTTCAAATTCAGTTGTGATTTCACCAATGTAACTGCGCTGCAAGAAGGGATTCGAGAAGTGGTCAGAGAAGAAGTGAAAGATAAAAACGACCCATTATTAACGGATTCGTGGTTGTCATGGGATGGAAAGACGTTGACCCGATCAATTCCAAGTTTTGCAATTCCATTGAGTAAATTGAAAGTAGAGGATCAGGAAGCGTTGAAAAAAGGGAAATACATTTCAGTTGCACGCTTCGATAAAGAGGTCATCAAAAGCGAAAATACCCAAGCAATAATCTCCCCGACTAAAAAAGCGGTAAAATTAGAAGTTAGCGCCTATTCAGTCGCTGTAAAGCCTGCGTTATTGACGAACGAAATTTCTGTTTCAGCGGATTAAAACAGCCTAATTTTATCCACGAAAACAGCTAAAAAACCCCTTTTTAACACAAGTTATCAACTAAAGCTTATTTCGCATCATTTTTTGTAAACAGAATTCAAAAATTGGCTTTACTTTCGTAGTATTCTATTTCGTTTTGAATTATGAGAGGTTACCTTCTTTTGCCATTTTTGGCTTTTTCTTCCATCGTTTTCGGGCAACAATCTGAGGATTTTATTCCTAAAGACGCAGTCACTGTTTTCAGTTTGAACAACATTTCCATTTTACAAAAAGTATCGATGGATGAGTTGGTGTCGTATGATTTTATGACAGCACTTCAATCGGAGTTGTTTGATGGGTCGACTGCTGGAAAATCGTTCAAAGATTCTGGAATTGATTTCAACCAAAAAATGAACATTTTTTATGGTAAAAATGCTGATTATGAATTATCAGGATTCACCTTTGGAATAACGGATAAAGAAAAATTATTTACAGTATTCGATGATTTCGATCGCTTAGAAAGTATTGTTCCAGGAGTTGAATACTACAATAATTACTTCAATCATTTAATGATTAGAGGAAACATCGGGGTGCTTTTACGCGTTGATGGTAATCAAGAAAAATTCTCTGAAATCGCTGATTCATTGTGGCTAGCGCGCGGAAATAAATTGCCGTGGATGAACGAAGGCGATGACTATTACGAAGGCGATGATTTACCTATCGAAGCAGAAGGTAGTTTGGAAGATGCTCCCGAAGATGGTGAAATCGTTGAAGAAGTCATTGAAACACCGATGGAAGAAACACCCGTTGCAGTGGAAGACGATGTATTGAAAAACTATTACGAGTTACGCGACAGCTTGGAATCTGAATATGCGTTGGTACAATTGCAACAAATTGTGGAAGAACTGTTCATGAATAACGTTAATTTGAAACAAAACGATCCGCGTTTAGCAGCACAATTAACGCATACTTCAGAAGGTATTTTTTACTTGGATAACAGCCGTAACTTCCAAAATTCCAACAACTTTGGTTACTTCAAAATGATGTTCCCTGATTTGTACAAAGACTTACGTGAATTGTACGTTGGAAACGTGTTGTTGGGCGACATTGCATTGAATGCACATTCAATTGACATTGATTTGCAAGCGAATTATGGCGAAAAGTTGGGAGAAATTTACCACGATTTAAGCAATGCTAAATTTGATAAAAAAGTATTGGATTACATACCAGCTTCTAATTCAGGGTTTTTCACTTACAATATCGACCTGAAAAAAGGATACGAAAAAGCATACGAAGTGATTTTACCCATTTTAAGTCACGAGCGCAATCCGCGCATTTCTGCAAATGTTTTAATGCTCGAATTGATCAACGAGTTTGTGAATACAGATGAGGTGTTTAATACGTACAAAGGAAGTATGTTTGGTACATTTAACGGGATCAAACGTGTTAAAACAAAACGAATCGATTTCTTTTACGACGAGCAAACCTTTGAATACGGCGAGCGTGAAGTGGAATCGGAAGAAGACATGCCAATTTTTACTTTGGGATTTTCTACGGCACGTCCAGATGTACCAAACAAAGTGTTGAATCACATGGCACGTTTGACATCACAATTTAAAAACATGGGTGATTATTGGGTGTACGAGGATGCTATTTTGAATTCGGTTCCCTTGTACATGATTAACAAAAACGGCTTATTTATTTTCACAAACGACGAAGATTTAGCTAAAAATCATTCGAATGGTTATGGTAAAAATGCAGTTGGCAAAAAACAAGCGCAAGCTGCACGGAAAAGTGGATCGATGTACGGTTTTGTAAACATGGAAGCTATCATCAACGATTTACCACGTGAAATGTTTACCGACAAACGTTTTGAATTATTAGAGTCAATGAAAGGCAAACAAGGAGAAATGGTCTTGACTTCGTCTAAAACGACAAAAGAAAACACCGTTTACCACTTGACCTATTCGTTCAACAATTCGTTTGAAAACGGAGGTAAATATTTATTGGACTTAATCAATTCTGCGTACATTCTTTCTCGTCAATAATGCGTTCAGAAGAAATAGGAAATAAAGTAGTATTGATCGCGATGCTTTGCATTGCTTTGGGCTTGTTTTTGTATTTCAAACCACAAATTTTTGCACCAGAACCCGAAGCGCGCTTGATGGATCGTTTGCCCGAAGCGGAGATTATTGGACGCTTCAAATTGCTCGATATTGCACGTGAAACGAATGGACTTTTGTTCAAACAGAAAGTTGCCTTTCGTGAATACTTGACTTACGATTTCTTGTTGACACAAGCTAAAAACTTTGGACTTGATTTACAAAAACCAGGTTATTTTTTCAGCGATGGAAAAGCAGAATGGGGGAGTTTTGTTTCCGTCACAGATAGTTCAAAAATAGGCAGTGGTATTCAACGATTGGAACAATTTTTTTCGGTTCGTGACACCCTTCTTTTTGACCAACATGTCAAGAAAATTCCTCAACTCGGCGTTTATTTTTACTACAGCGATAAGTACTTGTTTGTTTATAATGGCAAACACTTGAAACGACGTCTTGGGAAAGCATTGTTTGCTAAAAATGGTGAAGCAGAGTCTTCTTGGAAAAAGTTCAACGAAATCACCACTTTCTCTGATGAAAACCTGGTTGTTTTTGCTCATTCCGACAAATTAGCTGCAAAGGGGATAGATTATGGTTTAATGGCACACGATAGTGATTCTGCCAACTTCAAGTTGAAAACCGTTTTGCATGCGAATTACGATATCAAGGTAAAACTTAAGAAAAATGGTCCAGCTATCATTCCTGACGGATCAGCAAGTAAACAATTGAACTTGCACTTAGATGTGTCGGAGTTTAAAAAAGACAAAGAACACCCATTGTATTCGTGGCTAGCGTCATTAGCTAAACGCATTAGTTTTCCAATTGATGCGTTTTTTGAAGCTTGGGATGGAGATTTGTGTTACCGTGAAGGTGGTGTTCAACTCGTTGATCAAGAACAAGTTGAAATGGGATACGACGACGAATTCAACCAAGTGGAAATTCGAAAATTGGTAAAAGTCCCTGTTAGAGGTTTTGGAGCAATGATGACAGTCAATGAATACGGCAAAGAGTTTATCAATAAATTATTTGCTAAAGGCATTTTGACCAAACAAGGGAGCAATTATCGTTTTTTATTTTCGCCGCCATTACGTTTGTCGATTCAAGATACGATGGTCAGTGTATTCACTTCTAAAACAATGCCCGTACCTGCAATGAATAGTGCGTGTTCAGGAGTTTGGATGTACAAACGTACACCGTTCGAATTCCAAATAGATTCCATGAAACGCCGCGATGTGTTTGGAACAATTCAATTCCCTGTTCATTACTTATTGAAGCGGAACAAGGCTTTGCGATAACTATTTTTTTTCTTAGTAGGGGATGAAAATGTTTTTTGCTTCGGTAAAGAAACGCATGGCTTCCCAACCGCCTTCTCTTCCAACACCAGATGCTTTGACACCACCAAATGGTGTGCGCAAATCACGTACTAACCAGGAATTCAACCAAACAACACCAGCTTGAACGTTATCAGCAACTCGGTGCGCTTTTTTCAAGTCATTCGTCCAGATAGTTGCGCTTAATCCATATTGTGTACTGTTTGCCATCATCAACACTTCTTCTTCTGTGTCAAATGGCGTAAGCGTTACAACAGGCCCAAAAATTTCTTCTTGGTTTGTGCGACAATCGTATGCTAAGCCTTCAATAACAGTCGGAGCGAGGTAATAACCATTGTTGTATGGTTCTGGTAAGAAAACACGTTCACCACCCGTTAAAACGCTTCCTCCTTCTTCTTCTGCAAGACGAACGTAGGAAATGACTTTTTCCAAATGTGGCAACGAAACGAGTGCGCCCATTTTCGCGTTTTTATCTGTTGGGTAGGAAACAGTTAATTGTTTCACGCGTTCCACAAATGCAGTTTTGAACTTTTCGTAGATTGGTCGTTCGATGAAAATACGGGATCCACACAGACAAATTTGACCTTGGTTCGCAAACGAAGAGCGTATTGTTGTTTTGATCATTTCGTCAAAGTCACAATCAGCAAAAATGATATTGGGATTTTTCCCGCCCAATTCAAGCGATAACTTCTTGAACATTGGTCCTGCAGTTCGAGCAATGTATTCGCCTGTTTTTGTACCACCTGTAAACGAAATTGCTTTGATTTTTGGGTGTTTGACAATTGCGTCACCAGTTTTTCCTCCTGTTCCGTGAACGATGTTCAAAACACCATCAGGCATACCACTTTCTTTGATGACTTCACCCAATAAATAAGCGGTGTAAGGAGTGATTTCGGATGGTTTTGCAATGACACAGTTTCCAGCAGCTAATGCCGGAGCAATTTTCCAAGAAAACAAGTACAAGGGTAAATTCCACGGTGAAATACAGCCAACAATTCCAATTGGTTTGCGGGTTGTGAAGTTCACACCAATACCTTCCATCAAATGTGATTCCGAAGAAACGTGTTCACATGCTGTTGCAAAAAAGTGAAAGTTGGAAACAGCGCGTGGAATGTCAACATGTGCAGCTAGTGACAATGGTTTACCATTATCGCGTGATTCAGCTGCTACAAATTCGTCCATTCTTTTCTCAATTCCCAAGCTAATGCGCATCAAAATAGCACCGCGCTCTTCACCACTCATCGTCGACCAAATAGGAAATGCTTTTTCGGCACTTGCTACTGCTTGCGCGATATCTTCTTCTGTAGAATCCGGAATTTGGCAATACACCAATCCTGTAGCCGGTTCGTAATTGTCGATATAATTTCCTTTTGCTGGGTCGCAATAAGATCCGTTGATGAAATTTTGAATTCGATTCATAGCATGAAATTGAGCGTCAAAGATACGATTTCACCACAAAAAAAGGCCAGTTTCCACTGACCTTTTCGTTAATTCTATTATTATGACGAATGATTCATTTATTCGTGAATGATTAATTTGAAACCTTTACCGTGAATGTTTAGGATTTCGATGCGTTCATCTTCTTTCAGTAATTTACGCAATTTAGCAATGTAAACATCCATTGAACGACCGTTGAAATAATTATCATCTCCCCAAATTGCGCGCAATGCAGCTTGTCTGTCCAAAACGTCATTGCGGTTTTTACACAACAAATTCAATAATTGTCCTTCTTTGGTTGTCAATTTTTTATCTTCTTCTTTCAAGTGCAAAATACGTGCAACAGGATCGTATGTGATGGTTCCAATTGTTTGCAAATCGTCTTCCTCGCGTTCAATACCGCCTGATCTGCGTAAAATAGCGTGAATACGTGCAATTAATTCCTCCATTACAAACGGTTTTGTCATGTAATCATCTGCACCAGTATCAAAACCTTCCAGTTTATCTTCTTTCATGTTTTTAGCAGTCAAGAAAAGTATTGGAATGTTTGGGTCGATCAAACGCACTTCTTTAGCCAAGGTAAAACCGTCCATTTCTGGCATCATGACATCGAAAATACAAAAGTCAAAGCGACCTGCATTGAAGCGTTCGTAGGCATGTTTTCCATTACGTGCTAATTCAACTTGAAATCCCTTTGCCTTTAAAAACGTTTGCAGTAATTGACCTAAGTTGTCATCGTCTTCTGCGAGTAAGATTGATTTTTGTTTGTTCATCGTTATCGGTTTATAGTTACACGAAATTCGGACCCTTCACCAAACTGGCTAGTAACATCGAGTGACCAACCAAATAGGTCAACCAATGCTTTCACATAACTTAGTCCAAGTCCAAAACCTTTGACATTGTGCACGTTTCCTGTTGGAATACGGTACAATTTATCGAATATTTTTGAAATATGTTCTTTTTTGATGCCAATTCCTTTGTCGCTGATTGACAAGATTACTTTATTTCCTTCAACGCTCAAACGCACCGTTACGTGAATGTGTTCATTGCTGTATTTGATGGCATTATCAATCAAATTTGAAATCATGTTGGTCACGTGCATGCGGTCTGCAGTGATGTAAACTTCTTCGCTTGGTAAGAGCAAGTCAAGCTCACCGTCACTACCAGCGATGCGGAAAGTTGCCGTTTTTGCAATGCTTTGAATAACTTCAACCAACGGAACTTCTTCTTGGCGAACTTTTAATTCACCGCGATCGATCACCGCACTTTGTAGTATTGCTTCTACTAAATTCCCCAAGCGTTTGTTTTCTTCACTAATCATTTTTACGAACGGCGCCGCAACGTTAGCGTTTTCTCCCATCATGGAAGGGTCTCCCATTGCTTCACAAGCGAGTGAAATTGTGGAAATAGGCGTTTTAAACTCGTGTGTCATGTTCGAAATCAAATCGTTTTTTAACTCAGATAATTTTTTCTGGGTTAAGATTGTTTTGAACATGTATGAAATCGTGATAATGATAAGAATTACAAGTACCAAACTAATTATCAGCGGACTTCCCATTGAGCGCAAGACAATTGATTTTTGATTGGGGAAGTACACGTGCAACAACAATTTGTCTTCCAAAATTTTATTCGGAAACAGCATTGTTTCGCTTGCTTTTGAAGTGTCTAAATCTAAATTGTAGCGGCTGTTATTTTGTGTAAAAACAATTGGTTTGCTGTTTTCTTCAGAAACAACAAAGGTGAAATTATCGGGAAGATTTTCAGCTGTCAATTCAGCAGAAATAATCGAATCTAATAATGGTAAGTGTATGCGTTTTGAAGGACTCAGGTAGCTGTTGTCGCGGAATTTTTCGAGCATCATTCCATTGATATACTTCGCTTTTTTGACAATTTTGTGCATCACACGTTGGTCGTTGTGAACGGCAATGCGAATGGAATCGTCTTTGAAGTCCAATTGATTATTCGAACCCATCAATCGTCTGATTTGACGCACATCTTTGACTAAAATCTCTTGGTGTGCATGAACACCTGAAATAGAATCGTAGGTTCTACCGTAAACAACCAAGTAGTTTTCCAAGGTACCATTGATGCTTACCATCGTATCGCGAATTGAAATGAATTCCTTCAATTCAAACAAATCGTTCATTTCACGATTGAGCAGTGCTTGGTATTCTTTCGAGCTACAAGCTTTGTTGAGACGTGCAAGTTGCGTTGCTTCTTCAAGGCGTTCGTGAATAGCGCTAACACGGTTTAAAACGGAAGCAACCTTTGATTTAAAATCACTTGATTTACGGTCGTATAACTGCACCGTTTGGTACACTTGAATCAATAACAATGCAAGCATGGCTAACCATACCGCAGTAATAATCAAATTTATTCTAATTTTTATCATACGCTTCTGGAAACGAATGTAACCGAAATGTTAAAACGGGAGTGAAGCTTAACGTTTTTTAACGGCAGAAAGCTAAGTAAGTACTTTGTAACTAATTGAAAACGAATGCAAAAAGCAGCTTATTTTTTGTTGCGGCGCTTTTTCGGTTTCCCGTATTTGTCCATCATTGCTTTTTTGTGATCGTAGCGGACGTTTACTTTTTTGTTTTTCGCTTTTTTCTCGTGGAAAGCTGGTCCTACATCTTCGCGACGAGGTAGTTTTACTAAGTTGCCAGGCATTGACAATTGCGTTTGCTCAAAAGGAAGTAAGATATCGCTTAGTTCAACTTCTTCGGGAACGCTCACGAAAGGAAGTGCTTGTTCCATTAATGCTTCCACATTTTTCAAAGCAGTTGCATCTTTTTCTGAGACGAATGAAATGGCATTTCCTTTTTTATCGGCACGACCGGTTCTACCGATACGGTGAATGTAGTTTTCGGTATTTTCTGGAATGTCAAAGTTGATAACGTGTGTGACATCTGTAACGTCTATACCACGCGCAATCAAATCGGTTGCGATCAATACGCGGTAGATTCCACTTTGAAAGTGATTCACACTATTAAAACGGAAGTTTTGCGCTTTATTGGAGTGAATAACGCCCACTTCGTGTTGTAAAAGCGGTTCCATTTCGTTGAATAATAAATCGGCTTGCACACGCGAGGAAACAAAGACCAATACTTTTGAAAAGTCAGCATTGTTTTCCAACAAATGTTTCAGGAGATTGACTTTCGATGTGAAATTTGGAACAGCGTATGCAACCTGGTCAATTTGAGCAAGTGGCGTTCCTGAACGAGCAGCTTCTACCCGAACTGGCGCTGTGAAATTATCTGCTAAAAATTGTGCGACTTCTTCTGACAAGGTTGCCGAGAACACCATGTTTTGGCGTTTTTCGGGTAAATATTCAAAGATGCGCAACAATTGCGGTCGAAAACCAAGGCTCAAAGTTTCATCAACTTCATCGATGATTACTTTTTTCGCATGTTTCAATTGCAGTGAACCATTTGCGGCTAAATCCAATATGCGACCAGGAGTACCTACCAAAATATCCAATCCGAGCAACACCATCGCAGCTTGCGTATTGATGTTAGCACCACCATAAACACCACCAACGGCAACATTCATGTACGGTGTTAGCTTTTCGACTTCACGCACCACTTGCGCCACCAATTCGCGTGTTGGCACGATGATCAATATTTGCGGATGTGGTTCTTTGGAGAATTTCCACATGCACAAACTTGGCAAGAGATAAGCTAATGTTTTCCCTGTTCCAGTTTGCGCAATACCAATGGTATCTTTTCCAGACATCATGACAGAAAAACCAGTCGCTTGAATCGTTGTTGGCGTTTCATACCCCAAGTCATCGAGGGCATTCCAAAGCGGCTTTTTTAAGTTTAAATCACGAAATGTCATGGAAAAATATTTCTGCAAAGGTAGTTAAAGAAAATAAGCAAGTGAATGAATTGTGCGAAATCGTATTTTTTTATCTCCTAATCCTTTATAACGAATTGTTTTTGTTCGTAGTTTCCGTTTCATAGTTAGTAAAATACCGAACGTTATGAAAGGTTTAATGAAATGAAATAAGAACGTTGTTTGATGTGTAAAAAGAAATGCTTAATGCAACAACAATATCCCAACGGTAAAGTAGATGAACAAGCCTAAGACGTCGTTGAGGGTTGTTACGAAGGGTCCTGTTGCAAGCGCTGGATCAATTTTGTAGCGATTTAAAACCAAAGGAATAAGCGTGCCAAAAATGGCTGCGAAAATGATAACGGTTAAGAGGGAAATACTCACGACCAAGGCCAAGGTATAATCGTTGATGAATGCTGCAATTCCGAAGATGAGCGAAGAACACAACAAGCCGTTGACAACGCCCACCAATGCTTCTTTTCCAACTTTACTCAAGATACTATCAAACGGGTCGTTCCCGCGTGCTAAAGATTGCACCACGATAGCTGAAGATTGTACACCAACATTTCCGCCCATTGCGGTAATGAGTGGAATGAAAAAGGCCAATGCAGGTAACAACGATATGTTTCCTTCAAATTTTGAAATCACTTGTGCGGACAAAACGCCTCCGAGCATTCCAATCACCAACCAAGGTAAACGAGCACGAGAAATGCGCCAAACACTCGAATTGGATTCAATATTTTCGGAGATACCAGATGCTAACTGGAAGTCTTTGTCTGCTTCTTCTTTGATGATATCGACAACGTCATCGATGGTAATGCGCCCTACTAACTTGTTTTGAAAGTCAACAACTGGAATGGAAACTAAGTCGTATTTTTCCATCACTTTTGCTACCCGTTCACTCGAGTCACTCGTTTTGACAAATATCAAATTTTTGTCGTTAAAAAGTTCTCTGATTGATGTTTTTGGTTTCGCAAAAAGCAAGCGTTTCAACGAAAGTACACCAACTAATTTATTCAAATCATCGACAACATAGATGGTGTAAACTTGTTCCACATCTTCTGCTTGTCGGCGCAATTCAACCAATGCTCTGTTGACTGGCCAATCGAGTTTTGCTTGGATGAACTCTTTTTGCATGAGACCCCCAGCGGTATCTTCGTCGTAATTTAAGAGGTCAACGATATCGTCTGCAGCTTCGTCATCCTCCATTTGGGAGATGACTTCTTGGATTTTTTCGTCGGGAAGCTCCCCTAAGATATCGGCAGCATCATCGGAATCAAGGTTCTCGAGTTGTTCTGCCATCTCTTTCGATGAAAGCGAAGCTAGGAAGCGGTCACGAATGTCTTCTTCCAATTCCATCAATACGTCAGCCTGCAACTCTTCGTCAAGGTGGAAGTAGAGGAATTTTGCCTGATCGTTGGACAATTCGTCCATGATTTCGGCAATATCGGCAAAGTGTAAATCAACTATATGCGCTTTGATCCACGGTGTATCTTCCGAATCAATTGCTTGTCGGATACGCTCGAGGAATTCTTTTGTTAGTTCAAAACGCATGTAATTTTTTTACAAAATTAACCCTTTAAATTGGTTCTGTGATTGCTTTTGCTATCCGTTTACGTTAAATTTGGGTTAAGGTTCCATCTTTCGCTGCTTTTTTTGCTGGAGCTACTGTGTTAGCTGCGAAAAGTCCAAAAAAGAAAGCAACGAATGTGAGGCCAACTTGGGTTTCAATGGTGTCTTCTGACAAAAAGGAACTCAGACAAATTCCGATAAAACACAACCATTCAATGGCACGATTTTTCCATGCAAAACGCCATTGCATCACCCAAAGCAAAATAAATGCACAAAATCCAAAAATGCCAGAAGTGACCCAGCTTGTTAAAAATTGATTATGCGCACGTTTTCTATTTTCAGGTTGTAATTGACTGTTTGTTTTGGCGTAATGGGTTTGAAACGCTTGTTCCAAATCGCCAGCGCCAACACCAAATACCCAGTTTTCGGAGATGATTGTTGTTGCAGCTTTCCAATAAAATAAGCGTTGTAAGAGCGAATGACCGTTTGGATCGTCGTGATTTTCTAGTTGATTTTGAATGCTGTACAAGCGCGCTTTCAATCCACCTTGTGTGAAAAGAATCGAAGCTGTTCCGTTTTCAATCCACGTAATTTCTTGTTGACTTAATTGTGACATTCCTAACGAATCTTTCGGTAAGCCTTTTGAGGCTAAAAAGCGCCAAAGTGTTAATTTTAATGGGTTTCCTTTCTTATCGCGTCCCGATTGGTAATCGATAGACGACACCTTGTTCCAAGCAGGTTCAATTTCTGTTTCACAAATTTGAGCGATAATCGGATAGCCATTTTCCCACCGCATTGTTTGAATATCTCTGGTGTAATAATTGCCGTTTATTGTTTTTTCAGGCAAAGCTTCCAAAGTAACTTTGTGTGGAATGGGTTGAAGAATTACCACCATGTTTCGCACGAAAAACACACTAGGAACCACAAAACAAATCAACAGCACAATGCGTTTTGTTTTGTTTTGAATGTTGCGTAATAGCACCAATAATCCAATTACAACAACACTCAAGAATGCGCTGTAACCTGCAACAACTTGTGAATAGTACAAATAAAACAACCACCAACTAATCAGCAATAGTGGAATGATGCGAAATGGGAATTTTCGAACCAACCAGCTAACGGAAAAAACGATGCCCATTACAACCAATAAGGCATAACGGATATGCGAACCAAACAAGGATAAACCGCGAATATCTGCATATTGTTTGTTTCCCCACCATTGAAAATAAAAGCCCATGTTGATGACAGAAGTCAAGGTCAACATGCCAAGAAAAATGCAAACAAGTGCAGGTACTGCTTTTGGATGTTTAAA